>ERZ1673751.2-NODE-2-length-624042-cov-41.414810_pt1 | contig 624042 bp, 424 predicted proteins | sample MGYA00580202_ERZ1673751 | MGnify/ENA primary metagenome ERZ1673751 (study PRJEB41218, sample SAMN15661780) | gut metagenome | host: Homo sapiens | place: Canada: London | collected 2015-08-20/2019-03-30 | study: EMG produced TPA metagenomics assembly of... | reverse complement strand
AGAAGCCTCCATATCGAAATGATATGGAGGCTTTTTGTGTTTATAGGTATAATATTTCTTTTGTTTTTCCGTTTATATACCGTAAGTTTACATCTTATTTATATATAATGCGCTTTATAAAGGAAATCCATCCGATAAAATTCTGGTTGGTATTAGCTGCCATGGTGATAGCTGTTGCCTCTCTTTACGTCTCACATTCTCTGATAAGCGATTTATCTGCTGAAGAACGGGTACGTATGGAAGTGTGGGCGGAAGCAATGAAGAATTTGCAAACTGCAGATGGAAATACGGATTTGACTATGGTCTTGAAAGTTTTGAATGCCAATCATACTATTCCGGTAATCGTGGTTGATCAGAATGAGGATGTACAGACATATAGGAATATAGAACTGTCTTCAGCCGATACAATAGTCTCCTTAAAGGAAAAACTGAGTGATTTTAACCGTGAAGGTAATTGTATTCGCATAGATCTCAATGGCGGTGGCGATTATCTGAATGTATATTATGGACCTTCCCTTATGCTTACCCGGTTAGCTGTTTATCCTTATGTTCAATTAACGGTAGTACTCATTTTTGTTCTAATTGCTATCTTTGCTTTGTTGAGTTCTAAAAAGGCAGAGCAGAATAAAGTATGGGTTGGGTTATCCAAGGAAACTGCCCATCAACTGGGAACTCCGATCTCTTCACTAATGGCATGGATGGAATTACTGAAGACACAATACCCACAGGATGATTTGATTCCTGCTATGGCGGAGGATGTAGAGCGTTTACAGATGATTGCTAATCGTTTCTCTAAAATCGGTTCTATTCCTGAGCTGGAGGATGCTGATTTAAAAGCTCTGTTGGAACGGGTGACGGATTATATAGCGCACCGTACTTCAGATAAAGTGAAAATCAGTACCCATGTACCCGATTCACTTCCCCCCGTGCGGCTGAATGTTGCTCTGTTTGAATGGGTGATAGAAAATCTTTGTAAGAATGCTGTTGATGCAATGGGTGGAGTAGGAGTATTGGTTATTTCGGTACAGGAAACGTCAAGATATTGGTGTATTGATGTGGCAGATACGGGGAAAGGAATTGACAAACGATATTTTGAAACGGTTTTTGCTCCTGGCTATACCACTAAGAAAAGGGGATGGGGATTGGGCCTTTCATTAGCACGAAGAATTGTGGTTGAGTATCATTCTGGATCCATTTTTGTGAAGCAATCGGAGATCAATAAGGGGACGATATTCAGAATAGAGCTTAAAAAATGAATATTTCGTTGCTAATTTCTACATTATGAGGATAATTATTTGTATCTTTGTCGCCCGAATAAATAAAAGAAGCTTTGGGAAAGTTTGATAAATACAAAATTGATTTGAAAGGCATGCAGGCAGACTCTTGTAAGTATGAGTTTGTACTGGATAACCTTTTCTTTGCTAACATTGATGGACCAGAAGTACAAAAGGGTAAGGTTAATGTTACGCTGGTTGTAAAGAAAACATCTCGTGCTTTCGAATTGAACTTCCAGACGGATGGAATGGTATGGGTACCGTGTGACCGCTGCCTGGATGATATGGAACAACCGGTAAGCTCTACAGATAAGCTGATGGTGAAGTTCGGTCATGAGTATGCTGAAGAAGGTGATAACCTCATTGTGATTCCCGAAGAAGAAGGAGAGATCAATGTGGCATGGTTTATGTATGAGTTTATTGCATTGGCTATTCCGATGAAGCATGTACATGCTCCCGGAAAGTGTAACAAGGCAGTGAGCAGTAAGTTGCATAAGCATTTGCGGACGAAAGCGGACGAAGATGATGCGGAAGATGAAATCTTTATTGAAGGTGAAGATGCACTGCCGGGAGGTGATGTAGAGGAAACTCAGATTGATCCGCGCTGGAACGAATTAAAGAAAATATTAGATAACAATTAAAGATTAAAAAAAATGGCACATCCTAAGAGAAGACAGTCTAAAACAAGAACTGCAAAGAGAAGAACTCATGATAAGGCAGTAGCTCCTACATTGGCAATTTGCCCGAACTGTGGCGAATGGCATGTATATCACACTGTATGTGGTGCTTGCGGATATTACAGAGGCAAGCTTGCTATTGAGAAAGAAGCTGCTGTTTAATTTGCAGCCTGATAAAGAATATACTTGAATGCCGGATGTCTAAAAAGATTTGTAAGCACAAACCTTTTTAGACTACCGTTGTTTAGGTATTCATTAACTTAAGCAGGATTAATGGAAAAAATAAATGCAGTAATTACAGGAGTCGGCGGATATGTACCCGATTATATCTTGACGAATGAAGAGATATCAAGAATGGTGGATACCAATGATGAATGGATTATGACCCGTATCGGAGTAAAGGAAAGACATATCTTGAACGAAGAAGGATTGGGGACTTCGTACATGGCTCGTAAAGCCGCAAAGCAGTTGATGCAGCGTACTGGTTCTAATCCTGATGATATTGATCTGGTGATTGTCGCTACTACTACTCCTGATTATCATTTCCCTTCTACAGCTTCTATCCTATGTGATAAGCTTGGATTAAAACATGCTTTTGCTTTTGACTTACAGGCTGCTTGTAGCGGTTTCTTGTACTTGTTGGAAACGGGGGCTAATTTTATCCGTTCGGGAAGATATAAGAAAATTATTTTAGTAGGTGGTGACAAAATGTCGTCTATGGTGGATTATACCGAGCGTGCTACTTGCCCGATCTTTGGTGACGGGGCAGCTGCGGTTATGATGGAACCGACTACTGAGGATGTTGGTGTCATGGACGCTATTTTAAGAACAGACGGTAAAGGCTTACCTTTCTTGCATATGAAGGCCGGCGGTTCTGTATGTCCTCCTTCTTATTTCACAGTGGATAATCACATGCACTTTCTTTATCAGGAAGGTCGTACGGTATTTAAGTATGCCGTATCCAATATGTCGGACGCTTGTGTTGCCATTGCGGAAAGAAATAATCTCACTAAGGATAATATCGACTGGATTATTCCTCATCAGGCGAACTTGCGCATCATTGATGCAGTAGCTCACCGCTTGGAAGTTCCCCGCGAAAAGGTAATGATTAATATAGAACGTTATGGTAATACAAGTGCCGGTACGCTTCCGCTTTGCCTGTGGGATTTTGAGGATAAACTTAAAAAAGGCGATAACTTGATCTTTACGGCATTCGGTGCAGGATTTACCTGGGGAGCCGTTTATGTGAAGTGGGGATATGATGGAAAAAAACAGTAACAACGTTACGTTAATAAATAAGAAAAAACGCATCCTATTTTCGATGCGTTTTTTTGTCTCAACTAAAATAGAGGAATGTGATGCATAAAGCTGGTTTTGTAAACATCGTGGGAAATCCGAATGTAGGTAAGTCTACGCTGATGAACGCCTTAGTGGGTGAGCGGATTTCGATTGCTACTTTTAAGGCGCAGACAACTCGCCACCGCATTATGGGTATCTATAATACGGACGATATGCAGATTGTATTCTCGGATACTCCGGGTGTGCTGAAGCCACAGTATAAGTTGCAGGAGTCTATGCTGAATTTTTCTACCTCGGCATTGACGGACGCGGATGTTTTGCTATATGTGACGGATGTGGTTGAGACGCCTGATAAGCATAATGAGTTTATAGAAAAGGTGGCACGTATGGAAATACCTGTCCTGCTGCTTATCAACAAGATCGATTTGTCGAATCAGGAGAAACTGGTGGAGCTGGTGGAAGCATGGAAAGCATTGTTGCCTAATGCGGAAATTATTCCGATTTCTGCAACTACGAAATTCAATGTGGAATATGTGATGAAACGAGTGAAGGAATTATTGCCGGATTCACCACCTTATTTCGACAAGGATCAATGGACGGATAAACCGGCGCGTTTTTTTGTGAATGAGATTATTCGCGAGAAAATTCTATTATATTATGACAAAGAGATACCCTATTCGGTAGAGGTAGTGGTGGAACAATTTAAGGAGGATGCGAAGAAGATACATATCAATGCTGTGATTTATGTAGAGCGTGATTCGCAGAAAGGAATTATTATCGGTAAGCAGGGTAAGGCACTGAAAAAAGTGGCTACTGAGGCGCGCCGTGATTTGGAAAGGTTCTTCGGAAAGACTATTTTCCTGGAGACATTTGTGAAAGTGGATAAGGATTGGCGTAGTTCGGACAAAGAGTTGCGCAATTTTGGTTATCAACTGGATTAGAATATTCATACGACTGGGATAGTCGCAAAAAACAATGAGAGTGAACTATGGGAAATTTAGTTGCAATCGTAGGACGCCCCAATGTGGGAAAGTCTACTTTATTTAACCGCTTGACTAAAACACGTCAGGCGATTGTGAACGAAGAAGCAGGAACAACACGCGACCGCCAATATGGTAAATCGGAATGGCTGGGGAAGGAGTTCTCCGTGGTAGATACCGGCGGATGGGTGGTGAACTCTGACGATATTTTCGAAGAAGAGATACGCAAACAAGTATTGATGGCTGTGGATGAAGCAGACGTGATTTTGTTTGTGGTAGATGTAATGAATGGAGTAACTGACCTTGATATGCAAGTGGCTGCTATTCTGCGCCGTACTCAAAAGCCGGTATTGCTGATTGCCAATAAGACCGATAATGGAGAACTGCAATACAATGCTCCCGAATTTTATAAGTTGGGATTGGGTGATCCTTACTGTATCTCGGCTATGACGGGTAGTGGAACGGGTGATATGATGGACTTGATTGTTGGTACATTCAAGAAAGAAGCTGACGAAATACTGGATGAAGATATTCCCCGCTTTGCAGTGGTGGGACGTCCGAATGCAGGTAAGTCTTCTATCGTGAATGCTTTTATAGGTGAAGATCGTAATATTGTGACGGAAATTGCCGGCACAACACGTGATTCCATCTATACACGTTACAATAAATTTGGTTTTGATTTCTATCTGGTAGATACTGCCGGTATCCGTAAGAAGAACAAGGTGAATGAAGATTTGGAGTATTATTCCGTAATCCGTTCTATCCGTTCTATTGAGAACGCTGATGTGTGTATCCTTATGTTGGATGCTACCCGTGGTGTTGAGAGTCAAGACTTGAATATATTCTCACTGATACAGAAAAATGCCAAAGGTTTGGTAGTGGTAGTAAATAAATGGGATTTAGTACAGGACAAAACAGTGAAGGTAATGAAGACTTTCGAAGATGCTATCCGTAGTCGTTTTGCTCCGTTTGTTGATTTCCCTATTATTTTCGGTTCGGCATTGACCAAACAACGCATTCTGAAGGTGCTGGAAGAAGCGCGTATAGTGTATGATAATCGTATGACGCGTATTCCTACTGCCCGGCTGAATGAAGAAATGCTTCCCTTGATTGAGGCGTATCCGCCTCCTGCAACCAAAGGCAAGTATATTAAGATTAAGTATATCACGCAGTTACCTAATACGCAGGTTCCTTCTTTTGTGTATTTCGCTAACTTGCCGCAGTATGTAAAGGAACCCTATAAACGTTTCCTGGAAAATAAGATGCGTGAGAAGTGGAGTTTGACCGGAACTCCGATAAACATCTATATCCGTCAGAAGTAGGATTATCAGGGCTTTAAGATATTGAAATAAAACCGCTTGATTTAGTTATAAATCGGGCGGTTTTTTACGTTTTATCAGTGAAATGCAAACAAAAAATAGGTTAGTATGAATATAATATTTATTTTTGCTTAGGTAACAGAAAAAAAGGATTAGATGAAACGCTACAGGTGGTTATTGGGATGCTGCTTGTTCCTGTCCATAGGTATGCTATGGGCTGCGGATGAGCCGGATTTACGTATGCTTCAACAAAAGGCTGCCCAAAGCAGAGATATGGAGGGCTATGTCGGAGTTTGTAAATATCTCTACCAAACGGAAGAAAATCCTGAATTACTCCTTTTATATGCAGATTCTATTCATCAGTTGGCTACAAAAAGCAAGAAGCCGGAACAACTCGTAGAATATTATATTTGGGCAAGTGAGGGAAATTTCATCAAGGGAGATTTCCAGCAGGGATATGCCTTAAAGCGGAAAGCTATTGCTCTGGCTGAAAAAGCGGGATTGAAATTTGCAATAAGCCAGTCTTGTTGTGATATGGGGTATTATTGCAATGTGGATGCTCGTAATGATTCTGCACGTTACTATTTTCGTAAAGGGTTGGAAGCCGGAGAGGATTTATCGGAGGCAGGAGAAGCGTGCCGTACCATGTTGACAAATTATGCCAGTTCGTTTCTTTTTGAAGGGAAGACGGATTCTGCTCTAGTTTATACTATCCGTGCCAGCGAGCGTTCTGCTGCTGATAAGGATACGGCCATGTTAATTGAGAATTTGAATCAGTTAGGTACTATCTATCGTCGGAAAAAGGATTTAGAAAATTGCATTGCCAACTTTGAACAAGCACTTCATTTATGCGAGTTACGTGGAAATCATAATGCAGTTGCTTTTATATATGGAAATATAGCAACGGCTTATTGTGATTGGAATCGTCCGGGAGATGCGATTCCTTTTTCTGAGAAAGCCGTGGAATATGCTTTGAAGACAGGTAATAAGCGAAGGATAGGTACATGTTATGTCAATTTGGGAGCTATTCAGACTCGATTGGTACAAATGCGTGCGGAGGGAATTGCTACATTATTGAAAGCCATACCTATTCTGGAAGAAGTGAATGACAGACGACTATTGTGCGATGCTTATAATTATTTGGTGAACGCCTATCGGATGGATGGAAATCTGAACCAGGCAATGTATTATTTGCAAAAACTTGATAAGCTGGCACATGAAATGCAAACTGATGCGGAACGGTTCCGATATTATCAGGCGAAGGCGGGTTTATTGCAAGAGAGTAAAAAGTATACAGAAGCCATTGTTTATTATCGGAGAATAATCGATATGCTCCGCAGTGGCTACAAGGACACCCGTGATTATGAACATTATAAGCGGTTGGCAGATTGCTATCTGGCTGTGAACAACTCATCTCAGGCCTATGAGTATCTGACCCAAGCCTATGCGCTGCGTGATTCAGCCTTTTATACTGAACAGACCGAACAGCTATCTGAGTATTCAGTAAAATATCAGACGAAAGAGAAAGAACTGGAGATCGTTACTTTGAGGCAGGAACAGTTGGAGCAGGAGACGTATATGCTGCGTCACCGTATCATTGTAGGATCAGTAATTTCACTGTTGGGAATTCTATTATTAGGTTCTCTCTATGCACGTCAACGCCAAAGGGCAAGGATCGCTGTGTTGGCTAATGCCGCTAATGAGAAAGAACGTGAGTTTCTGGAACTTCAGAAAGAGACTGAGCAGCGTCTGACACGAAAATACATTGATGGTTTGGAGAGTGAGCGTGAACGTATGGCGACTGAATTACACGATGATGTGTGTAACAGTTTGCTTGCGCTTGAAATGAATATTCGTACTATTTCCGGTGAGGAAAGTTCGGATTTGAGTGAACAGTTGGGACTATTGAGCAATACTCGCGAAAGGTTGAGAACTCTTTCGCATGAGTTGATGCCACCCGCCTTCCAGTATGCTACGCTCGACGAGATGTTGGGAGACTATGTGCTGCATTTGGCATTACCGGAGGGTATGTATGCGGAGTATCACTCTACAGAAAATGTCGACTGGAATATAATTCCTAAAGCTGTTGGATTTGAATGTTATCGTATTGTTCAGGAAGCGGTGAGCAATGCAGTGAAATATGCCAGCTCTGCCCGTATACAGGTGAAGTTAGCACTGGAAAACAAGAACCTTTCCATACTTGTTACAGATGACGGAAAAGGGTTTGATATGAGCAAGAAAACCAAAGGTATTGGCTTGCATACCATCTGGCAACGGGCTGAAACGATTGGTGCTAAAGTTGAACTGATTTCTGCTCCGGGTGAAGGAACCCGGCTGAGAGTAAATGTAATAATCTAATCGAGCAATGGAAAAGAATGTGAAAGCGGAATTATTGGTAGTGGATGACCATAGCCTGATTTTAGAAGGTATTTGCAAAATTGTGAATAAGATGCCGGAAGTAACAGTGGCGGATGCAGTGACTTCCGGAAAGCAGGCTATAAAGTTGATTGAAGAGCGTGATTATGATGTATATATTCTGGATATCAGTATCCCCGATATTTCAGGTTTTGAATTGATAGCCAAAATTCGTGAGTTGAATGACCAGGCGAGGATTGTCGTAAATACGATGCATGAGGAGATATGGATGGTGAACCGATTAGTGCAATGCGGAGTAAATGCGGTTATTCTGAAATCTTCGGCTCATGCAGAACTGGTGGCAGCTATTCGCAGTGTACTGAGGGGGGAGAGCTATACTTGTCCTCGTTTTGCTTCTATATTGCAAAAGTTAAATTCTTCATCATCAGGTTTACAACCAAAAGATGCTCCGACACGGCGCGAACGCGATGTTCTGGAAGCTGTAGCCAAAGGAATGAATACACATGAGATTGCTGCGTTATTAAAAATTTCAGAAAATACTGTAGAAACATTTCGCAAGAGGCTTATTAGTAAATTTGGGGCGAAAAATGCAATAGATATGGTGGTCAAGGCTGTTTCACAAGGATGGATAAAGCTAGATTGATTTACAGAAAATTCAATAAGTAACGGTTTTCCGTGATTTTTTATTAATATATTTTGGTTATCTTTGTTGCGTAATTGAAATTGTTCTTCATGTTTTCTCATGAGGATATAGGGACAATCAAAGTATGTCGTGAGGATATATGTCAATTCTATTAACTGGTTTTATAAGAAAAAAAACGTCCGGAGGTATCTCCGGACGCTTTTGTTTATGACAGATAGATGAGATTAAGCGGCTTATCCTTCTATGTTTTGTACCTCCAATTCCTTTACCTTACGGAAGAGATCGGATGCAAAGATGAAGTCATTCAATTTCTTGTTGCTAGAGGTGAAGATATCGTCCTTACTGCCTTCCCATTCTTTATATCCGTCGTAGATATAGATAATTTTCTCACCTATTCCCATGACGGAGTTCATATCATGAGTATTGATGAGAGTGGTCATATTATACTCATGCGTGATGTCGTGTACCAGTTCGTCAATGACGAGCGATGTTTTTGGGTCCAGACCAGAGTTTGGTTCATCGCAGAACAGGTATTGAGGATTCAGAGCAATGGCACGGGCAATGGCGACGCGCTTTTGCATACCGCCACTGATCTCTCCCGGAAATTTGTCCTTTGCTTCTGCCAGGTTCACGCGGTCCAGACAGAACATAGCACGGCGGGTACGGTCGCGGAATGTATCGTTACTGAACATGTTTAATGGAAACATCACATTATCCAATACAGTCATGGAATCGAACAATGCTGCACTCTGGAAAATCATTCCCATTTCCCGGCGCAATGCTTTCTTTTCCTTCTTGCCCATGGCAAGGAAGTTTCGGTTATCGTATAATAATTCACCACGTTCCGGCGTCAGTAGTCCGACGATACATTTCATTAGTACCGTTTTTCCTGAACCACTTTGTCCGATGATAAGATTCGTTTTTCCGTTCTCAAAAGTGGCGTTGATATCCTTCAATACATCCCTGTCTTCAAATGATTTCCAAAGTCCTTTCAGTTCAATCATCCCATTAAGAGTTTAGTTAATATTAAGTCGGCAAATAAGATAAGCACGCTGCTGCATACTACAGAGTCCGTAGAGGCTTTGCCTACTTCTATGGAACCGCCTTCGACGGTATAACCGAAGAAGGCCGATACACTGGCGATGATAAAAGCGAAGAACAATGATTTGATGATACCACACCAAATGAACCATTCCACAAACATGTATTGTAAACCGTATTCCAGGTCCACCGCCGACATGATGCCACCGAACCAACATGTGGCAAAGGCTCCGATGATACCGGCAAAGATACTGAACGTCACCAGGAAAGGGATAGTGGTGACCATGGCAAAAATTTTGGGTAGTATCAGGTAATTGGCTGAATTGACTCCCATGATCTCCAGTGCGTCGATCTGTTGTGTCACTCGCATGGTTCCCAGCTCTGAAGCGATATTGGAACCTACTTTTCCCGCTAATATCAGACACATGATGGAGGAAGAGAATTCCAATAGCATGATTTCACGCGTCACATAGCCTACCGTCCAGCGCGGCATAAACGGGCTTTCGATATTCAGCTTGATTTGTATGGTGATAACAGCGCCGATAAAGAACGAAATCAGCAACACAATGCCGATAGAGTTCACGCCGAGTTGCCCCATTTCGTTAATGTATTGGCGGAAGAACATACGCATACGCTCTGGTCGGGCAAAAGTACGCCCCATCAACATGATGTATCTTCCGACAGTTTTAAGTGCTTTTATCATGACTCTTAACTATTTTGTCTGCAAATATAGCCCATTTTCAGCTGATAATTGCTACATTTGCCGCAAAATGTGTGAGTGACAAGCTCGTCACTTGTGGTTTTGACAGTTTGTAACTGAAAGAATATGGAAGAAAGTAAAATGGTGCTTCGCACCGAAGACTTGGTGAAAAAGTACGGTAAACGTACAGTAGTGAGCCACGTCTCCATAAATGTGAAGCAGGGAGAGATTGTAGGTTTGCTGGGACCGAACGGTGCCGGTAAAACGACTTCATTCTATATGACCGTTGGATTGATTACACCGAATGAGGGACGTATCTTTCTGGATGATCTGGATATTACGAAATATCCGGTGTACAAGCGTGCGCAAACCGGAATCGGATATCTGGCACAGGAAGCATCCGTATTCCGCCAGATGAGTGTGGAAGATAACATTGCTTCGGTACTTGAAATGACAGATAAGCCTTTGGAATATCAGAAAGAAAAGCTGGAAAGTCTGATTGCGGAGTTTCGTTTGCAGAAAGTGCGTAAGAATAAGGGTAATCAACTTTCGGGTGGTGAGCGCCGCCGTACGGAGATTGCTCGCTGTCTTGCTATTGATCCTAAGTTTATCATGCTCGATGAACCTTTTGCAGGAGTTGACCCGATTGCGGTAGAGGATATTCAGCAGATTGTGTGGAAGCTGAAAGATAAAAATATTGGTATTCTGATTACTGACCATAACGTGCAGGAAACATTAAGTATTACTGACCGTGCTTATTTATTGTTTGAAGGTAAAATCTTGTTCCAGGGAACACCGGAAGAATTAGCAGAAAATAAAATTGTGCGTGAAAAATACCTAAGTAATAGCTTTGTGCTGCGTCGCAAAGACTTTATGAAATAGTGATTAGGGGTAAGTGATTAGTGATTAGCGCAACATTAATCATTTACTCCTAATCACTAAAAACAAAGTCCGCCTGCTCTCTTTTTGAAAGGGAGCAGGCGGACTTGTTTTCTTTTCTCCTGTATAATTAGTATTTCGGAGGTCTTGCTTCTTTCACTACCATGTTACGGCCAAAATATTCGGCTCCATCGAGTTCTTCAATAGCTTTAGCTGCAGCTGCTGCATCTTCCATTTCTACAAATGCGATACCTCTGAAACGACCGGTTTCGCGATCTTTAATAAATTTGACTGCGGTTACAGCACCGTAATCTTCCATGACCTTTTGGAGGTCTGATTCCCTAACTTTGTAGTTAAGGTTTCCTACGTAAATGTTCATAATGAAAATGTAAAATAAATAAATGAATAAAACTCTCTTGGAAGGGTAACTATAATAAAAGGATCACAACAACAGAGAGTTTACAAAAGCGTTTCATGAAAAACGGAAGTAAAAACCATGTACTGAAAATCTAAGAACTAATGTATTACCATTCCGCAACAAAGAAACATAATTATTTCGGTATTTCCATATTTTCTTTCTGTTTTTTTTGCTTTTTCTTTCGATTCTGAAGCTAAATGCCTTATCTAATTACGATCTGTAGCTTATGGAGAATAATCATAATTATGTTTTCATTAAACAATACAGAGAGTATGATTTAGTGATAACTAATCTCTCCTTTTGTTATAAAGAAATAATTCAGCAATGTTTTTTTGATAATTGAAAGAATAACGCTAATTTTGCACCCTCGTTTGAGATTGGAATAAAGTATAAATCAAATAAATAATTGTCAGAATGAACGTTTCATTACAAAACATTGACAAAGTAAGCGCTCTGCTTACTGTGAAGCTTGAGAAAGCCGATTATCAGGAAAAAGTTGATAAATCATTGAAAAAACTTCGTCAGAAAGCTCAGGTTCCGGGGTTCCGTCCGGGGATGGTTCCGATGAGTCTGGTGAAGAAAATGTATGGTAAATCAGTTATTGCTGAAGAAGTAAACAAGGCACTTTCAGAAGCTGTATATAAGTATATTCAAGATAATAATGTATCTATTCTCGGCGAACCGCTGCCAAATGAAGATAAGCAACCGGATATCGACTTCGATACTATGGAAGAATTCGAATTCCTTTTCGATATTGCTCTGGCACCTGAATTCAAAGCTGAAGTAAGCACTAAAGATAAAGTTGACTATTATTTGATTGACGTTACCGAAGATATGGTAAACAATCAGGTGAAGGCTTACACACAACGTAATGGTAAGTACGAACAAGTGGACGTTTACGAAGATAACGATATGCTGAAGGGATTGCTGGCTGAATTGGATGAAAACGGCAATACCAAAGAAGGTGGCATTCAGGTAGAAGCTGCTGTAATGATGCCGTCTTATATGAAGAACGATGAGCAAAAAGCTATCTTTGCCAATGCAAAAGTAAATGATGTACTCGTATTCAATCCTTATACTGCATGGGATGGTAATGCAGCTGAACTGTCTTCTTTGTTGAAGATCGATAAAGAAGAAGCCGCTGAAATGAAATCTAACTTCAGCTATCAGGTAGAAGAAGTGACTCGTTTTGTAGCCGGTGAACTGACTCAGGAAATTTTCGATCAGGTATGTGGTAAAGATGTTGTGAAGACTGAAGAAGAATTCCGTGCTAAAGTAAAAGAAGTAATTGCTAATCAGTTTGTAGCAGACACTGATTATAAATTTCTGATTGACGCTCGTAAGATGTTGATGGAGAAAGTTGGCAAGTTGGAATTCCCGGATGCATTGCTGAAACGCATCATGCGCATGAACAACCAGGACAAAGACGAGAAATTTGTAGAAGACAACTATGATAAGAGTATCGAAGAACTGACATGGCACCTGATCAAGGAACAGTTGGTGAAAGCTAACGATATCAAGGTTGAACAGGAAGATGTAGTCAATATGGCTAAGGAAGCTACCCGTGCACAGTTTGCACAATATGGTATGATGAGTGTTCCTGAAGATCTTCTGGAAAACTATGCAAAAGAAATGCTGAAGAAGAAAGAAAGCGTTGAAGGTTTGGTAAACCGTGTTGTTGAAACTAAATTGGCTTCTGCTTTGAAGTCTCAGGTGACGCTGGAAAACAAAACAATTTCTGCAGAAGAATTCAATAAGATGTTTGAATAAGCTTTTTTATTCTGAAAACAGTTTAAAAACATTAAGAAACACAGAGTCTTATATCATATAACTCTGTGTTTTTTTGTGTCTCTGTGTTCTTTTTTGTTTCTTTGCATTTCAATTTACTAAACCTAAAAAAGAAAGTAATATGGATGATTTTAGAAAATACGCTACCAAGCATTTAGGTATGAATAGCTTGGTGCTGGACGATGTGATTAAATCACAAGCCGGGTATTTAAATCCTTATATCCTGGAAGAACGTCAACTCAATGTAACCCAGTTGGACGTTTTCTCCCGCTTGATGATGGATCGCATCATTTTCCTTGGTACACAGGTTGACGATTATACCGCTAATACTTTACAGGCGCAGTTACTGTATCTGGATTCGGTAGAACCGGGTAAAGATATCTCTATTTATATTAATTCACCGGGTGGCTCCGTATATGCGGGATTGGGTATCTATGATACAATGCAGTTTATCACGAGCGATGTGGCTACTATCTGTACAGGTATGGCAGCAAGTATGGCTGCGGTGTTGCTGGTGGCAGGTGCAGAAGGCAAGCGTTCGGCGTTGACTCACTCTCGTGTAATGATACATCAGCCAATGGGTGGTGCACAGGGGCAGGCTTCGGATATTGAAATCACGGCACGTGAAATTCAGAAGCTGAAAAAGGAACTGTATACTATTATTGCTGATCACTCTCATACTCCTTTCGATAAAGTTTGGGCAGACTCTGACCGTGACTACTGGATGACGGCACAGGAAGCCAAGGAGTATGGCATGGTAGATGAAGTGTTGATTAAAAAATAAATATGGCAGACTCAAAAAGAAACAAAAATAGGTGTAGTTTCTGTGGGCGTACGGAAGATGAAGTCGGATTTCTGATTACGGGAATGAACGGCTATATTTGTGATAGTTGTGCCACTCAGGCCTATGAGATCACTCAGGAGGCGCTGAGTGGAGCAAAAAGGAGTGGCGCTGCAACGAAACTGAACCTGAGAGAACTTCCGAAACCTTTAGAAATAAAAGAATTCCTTGATCAATACGTCATTGGACAGGATGATGCAAAACGCTTCCTTTCCGTGTCGGTATACAATCACTATAAACGCCTGTTGCAAAAAGACGGCGGTGATGATGTGGAAATTGAAAAGTCTAATATCATCATGGTAGGTAGCACCGGAACGGGAAAGACACTGCTTGCACGTACCATTGCTAAATTGCTTCACGTACCTTTTACTATTGTAGATGCTACGGTGCTTACCGAGGCTGGATACGTGGGCGAAGACATTGAAAGTATTCTGACCCGCCTGCTTCAGGTGGCAGATTACAATGTTCCCGAAGCTGAGCAGGGTATTGTGTTCATTGATGAAATTGATAAGATCGCCCGTAAGGGAGATAATCCTTCCATTACACGTGATGTAAGCGGAGAGGGTGTTCAACAAGGTTTACTGAAATTGTTGGAAGGTTCTGTTGTGAACGTTCCGCCTCAGGGAGGACGTAAGCATCCTGATCAGAAGATGATTCCGGTGAACACAAAGAACATTCTTTTTATTTGCGGTGGAGCATTCGATGGCATTGAGAAGAAAATTGCCCAGCGTCTGAATACACATGTGGTGGGGTATAGTGCAGTGCGTAACACTGCGGTAATTGATAAAAGCAATATGATGCAATATATTGCGCCTCAGGATTTAAAGTCATTCGGTCTGATACCTGAAATCATCGGTCGTCTGCCGGTGCTGACTTATTTGAATCCGTTGGATCGTGCCGCTTTGCGCTCTATCCTGACTGAACCTAAGAATTCCATTATCAAACAATATGTTAAACTGTTTGAGATGGACAATGTGGAACTGACATTCGAAGCTACTGTCTTTGAGTACATCGTAGATAAAGCTGTGGAATACAAGTTGGGAGCTCGTGGATTGCGATCCATTGTGGAAACCATCATGATGGATGCTATGTTCGAAATCCCGTCCGAACATAAGGATCACTTTGAAGTGACGTTGGATTATGCTAAACACCAGCTTGAAAAAGCAAACATTGCAAAACTGCAAACTGCTTAAAATCAAATGGTAAGGGTGTACGAAACCGACTATTTTGTTTTTTATTGAAAAATATTCATTGGATTATGCTTGAAATTTAAGAAGTTGTTTATAACTTTGTTAGAGTTCTTACAAAAAGAATAGCTAACCGAGATGTTAAACAATCACTCAAAAAACAACCTAATGAATCATGGCAGGGAAGAAGATTAATTTGACAGACCAGCTGAAGAAGTACTTCGGATTTGACACATTTAAAGGAAATCAGGAGGCTATCATACAAAATCTGTTGGCAGGTAACGATACATTCGTACTGATGCCTACAGGTGGAGGAAAATCACTATGCTACCAGTTACCGTCATTAATGATGGAAGGTACGGGTATTGTGATTTCTCCGTTGATTGCCTTAATGAAGAACCAAGTCGATGCGATGCGTAACTTCAGTGAAGAAGATGGTATTGCCCATTTTATCAACTCTTCTCTTAATAAAGGTGCGATAGATCAGGTGAAGTCTGACATCCTCAGCGGTAAGACAAAGTTACTGTATGTAGCTCCCGAATCGCTGACGAAAGAGGAAAATGTAGAGTTTCTGAAGACAGTGAAGATTTCCTTCTATGCTGTAGACGAAGCCCACTGTATCTCTGAATGGGGACATGACTTCCGTCCGGAATATCGCCGTATCCGCCCTATTATCAATGAAATCGGAAAAGCACCGGTGATTGCTCTGACTGCGACTGCGACCCCTAAAGTGCAACATGATATCCAGAAGAATCTGGGTATGATTGATGCCGAAGTGTTCAAGTCGTCGTTCAATCGTCCGAACCTCTATTATGAGGTACGTCCCAAGACCAATAACATAGATAGAGATATCATCAAGTTCATCAAGAATAATTCGGAAAAGTCGGGCATTATTTATTGCCTGAGTCGGAAAAAGGTAGAGGAACTTGCTGAGATTCTACAGGCGAATGGTATTAATGCCCGCGCATACCATGCAGGAATGGATTCTGCAACACGCACGCAAAATCAAGACGACTTCTTGATGGAGAAAATAGATGTGATTGTAGCTACCATTGCTTTTGGTATGGGTATTGACAAGCCTGATGTGCGTTATGTTATTCATTATGATATCCCGAAAAGTCTGGAAGGATATTATCAGGAAACAGGACGTGCCGGAAGAGATGGAGGCGAAGGACAGTGTATTACCTTTTATACCAATAAAGACTTGCAGAAACTTGAAAAGTTCATGCAAGGTAAACCTGTGGCAGAGCAGGAAATCGGTAAACAGCTTCTGCTGGAAACCGCTGCTTATGCTGAATCTTCCGTATGTCGCCGAAAGACGCTGTTGCATTACTTCGGTGAAGAGTATATGGAAGAGAACTGTGGAAATTGTGACAACTGTTTAAACCCGAAAAAACAAGTGGAGGCTCAAGAATTATTGTGTACCGTGATAGAGGCTATTCTCGCGGTGAAAGAAAATTTTAAGGCAGATTATATCATCGACATTATACAAGGACGTGAAACTACCGAAGTGCAGGCGCATCTGCATGAAGACCTGGAAGCTTTCGGCTCCGGCATGGGAGAAGAAGACAGAACATGGAATGCTGTCATTCGCCAGGCACTCATTGCTGGTTACCTGAGTAAAGATGTGGAAAATTACGGTTTGCTGAAAGTAACGGATGAAGGAAAGAAGTTCCTGAAACATCCTAAATCGTTCAAGATAACCGAAGATAATGATTTCGAAGAAGTGGAGGAAGAAGCTCCGGCAAGGGGCGGTGGCTCTTGCGCTGTCGATCCGGCTCTTTATTCCATGCTGAAGGATTTGCGTAAGAAGCTTTCCAAGAAACTGGAAGTACCACCTTATGTAATTTTCCAGGATCCTTCATTGGAAGCCATGGCAACCATTTATCCGGTGACACTGGATGAATTGCAAAACATTCCCGGTGTAGGTGCAGGTAAGGCTAAACGCTACGGTGAGGAGTTTTGCAAGCTGATAAAGCGTCACTGTGAAGAGAATGAAATCGAACGCCCTGAAGACTTACGTGTTCGTACGGTTGCTAATAAATCCAAGATGAAAGTGGCTATTATTCAGGCTGTAGACCGTAAGGTGGCATTGGATGATATCGCACTTTCCAAAGGCATTGAGTTTGGTGATTTATTGGACGAAATCGAGGCAATCGTTTATTCTGGTACAAAGTTGAATATTGATTACTTCCTGGATGAGATTATGGACGAAGACCACATGTTGGATATCTATGATTATTTCAAGGAATCTACTACTGACAAGATAGATGACGCACTTGATGAACTGGGTGATGATTTCACGGAAGAAGAAGTAAGGTTGGTTCGCATTAAGTTTATTTCTGAGATGGCGAATTAAAGATAGGAATGCATTTTTGTTAAAACCGGGCTTATGTTTCATGAGTCCGGTTTTTAAGTTATATATTTGTCTGGTTAATAAATAAGTAACTACATGACAAGGAAATGATAATGAGATATATAGGATCTTTCATATTGCTACTTTGCTTTTTATGCTTGCGAGCTAATGCTCAAGGTCTTGAATTTAATACTTATGAATCTGAAACTATACAAAAGACAAGCTATTCTGTTTTTGATGAAAATCCTTTGACTTTTAAAGGTCATTTCTCTATATCTTATGATTTGGCTATTCAGGATTATGGATCTTTCGGTTATATATTTCGATTAAAGGATCTGAAACGTGAAAATGCAGATATTTATAGTTTTGTTTTCTCTTATGACAATGACGAACGGAGTTATCTGAAATTTAATATTGAGGCAAAAGAATGTCTTATTGTAGATACTCTATGTAATAAAAAACTTGGTCCTCGGCGTTGGATACCCATAGAAATCTCCTTTTTTTTAAAAGAAGATTCTGTATGCCTTACTATTGATAAGCGACAATATCAATCAGGAAAATTAGGCTTATCCGGGGAATTGACTCCTACCATCATGTTCGGAAGTAGTAAGTTTTCTGAAGAAATACCTTCTTTTGCAATCCGGAATTTAGTAATCTCTGACATGAATCAACAAATCAATTTTCCTTTGAATGAAAGTTCCGGTATTCTTGTTCATGACAAACAAGGAAAGATCAGAGGAAAAGCAATTAACCCAATCTGGTTAATAAATAAATCCTATTATTGGAATTTGCTTCATTCACAGGCTTCTGAGAGTACGGCGGGGTATAATTATGATTTCAATTCTGGCAATTTTGTCTATTTTAACAGCGATTCTTTATATACTCTGGATATCCGCCGTAATATTTGGGAAGGGTATAAGCATCAACCCCTGCCGATGAAGATGTATTTGGGAACAAACTTTTTCTATCCGGATTCTCGTTCTGTTTATATCTATGAAGTGGATAATCATGCAGATGTTTGTACCATTTGTGCTTTGAATGTACTTACAGGAGAAGTGGAAAAGGTTGATGATAAATTTTTGCCTTCACAGCGACACCACCATTCTTCTTATCTGGATACTATTCGTAATAAGTTCTATATTTTTGGAGGTTTTGGCTCACGCAAATATACCAATACATTGGAAGTATATGATTTGGATCAAAAGTCATGGAATACTATTAAATTGAAAGGTGATTTTGTAGCTCCTCGTTTTTTCTCTTCTATGGGAGCATTGAATGCTAATGAGTTGCTTTTGTTTGGTGGTACTGGGAATAGTAGTGGGGATCAGAGTATCGGGAAAATATACTATTATGATCTCTATAAGATAAATCTGAAAGATTCAACCGTGCAGAAAGTGAGGGACTTCTCTTATGATGGAGCTCAGATTGTTCCGGTAAGAAACCTGCTTTTATCTGATGATGGAGCTTCTTTCTATACGTTGTGTTATCCTATGCAGGAAGCTTCTTCCCATTTGCAGCTTTATAAGTTCTCGTTGCAGAATGATTCCTATGAGGTATTAGGTAATTCTATTCCTATGGAGTCGAAGGCTATTTTATCTAATGCAAATCTTTATTATAATAAAGAAACAAAGGAGTTTTATTGTTGTACGCAAGAATTTAATGAACGTGGCGGAGAATCTTCTGTTACACGTTTTTATTCATTGTCGGCACCTGCCATTGCAGAGAACGCATTGTTTTTATATGCTGTTGAAGAAGGACTTTCTTTGCGTACTGTTATTTTTGTAATGGTTGTTGTACTGATATTGATTGTTGGCATTACGTATTACTTGAAAAGGAAGAAGGAGAAACAACCGATACCTAAAGTCACACCTGTTCGTGAAACTTTCACTCAGGTTGAAAATAAAAAGTCACCACAGGCAAATGCCTTGTATCTGTTTGGGGAATTCACTATAATAGATAAAAAAGGAAGAGATATCACTCATTTGTTTAGTTCCAAGATAAAGCAACTGTTCTTACTTACTTTTCTGAATGGTTTAGGTAATAAGGAAGGTATTACCTCGAATTATATCTATGGGTTGTTATGGCCAGAAAAAGAATTGAGTAGTGCCAAAAATCTGAAGGGCGTTACAATAAACCGATTAAGAAAAATACTGGATGATCTAGAAGGTATTGAATTGGTGTATACTAATAGTCGCTATTCTATCCAATTGTCGGAGACTTTCTATTGCGATTATCAACAATATCTTGAACAAATGAATAAAATCCGGCAAAGTGATGCATCTCAGGAAGTCAGCCAATCACTGATCGGAATTTTGTCGCGAGGGAAATTTTTAAAGTCTATTGACGACTCTATGTTTGATTCCTTTAAGAGCGAACAAGAATATGAATTGCATGAGATGTTGACGATTGAATTGAATAATCTATATATGAAAGCTGCGTATGAGCAGGTTGCTCAATTGGCTGAAATTTGGCTGAGAGTAGATTCTTTGAATGATACAGCTTTGTGGTACATGCTGAATGCCTGCCATAAGCTGAAGAAGGAAGATCAGGCAATGAAGAAATATTATCTGTATATTGCAGAATATAATAAAAGTATGGGTAATAACTATTCCTATTCTTACTCTGATATCATACACAATGACTTAAGGACAAGTTTTCAATAATCAGAAAAAAAGGACTGTTTCCAATTTATAAGTCTCTATATTTAGAGGTAATCTTTTTATGTCTGTAACTTTATGCCATAGAGCATAGATTTTCTTAAATTAATCGGGTAATTAATAAAATATCTCTCAAAATTAACCCTCGATTAACCCCAATGTAACCGCTATTGTAATCTATCAGCATCTATTTTTGCACTCGAACGCTAACGAAAGCAGAAGTAGATTCATAACTTCTATTATTAATCTTAAAAAACACATGTATGAGTAAAAAGAACCTTTGTCTCTTTAGCTTTTGTCTTGCAGGAATATTTGCACTGTATGGACAAGAAGAAAATCAGAACAATTATGGTGTCGATGAAGCCAATACCAAATTCAGTCTTCAAAGTGGAGTTTTAGGTGGAGAAACCAACTATACTTACCTTTCATTAAAAGATCATGAAGACGTAAGCGGAGTGCCCTTGGGTGGTATTGGAGTAGGCAATATAAATTTCGCTCCAAGTGGCAAATTCACCAGGATAGGAATGAATAATATTCATACTCCTATTAAACGTTCGGAGCATTCATTCTTCTCTTTATGGACACGGAAGGGAAATGAAAAAGAAGCTGTTCGTCTGGTTAGGGATAATCATGTTTTGTATGGAATGAAAGGAGTAGAACATACTCAATATAAAGGATTATTTCCTACAGCAGAATTAAGTTATGCGGATAATAATTTGAAAGTAGCCCCTGTAATTCGTGCCTATTCAGGATTGGTGCCGCACAATGTGAAAGATTCCTCTTTGCCGGTAGTATGGTTTGAGGTTGATCTCATAGCTCAGGAGGACATGGAAGCTGCATTAGCGTTTTCCTGGGAAGATTTTATCGGATTGTTTAATGACCCGAAGAGCTTGGAAGGTTTTGACAATGGCCAGCTATTGAGTGAAGGTAGAGCTAATATAAATAATGGAGAAAACTGGCCGTTGCGTGAGAAGGCTAAAACCTATGTAGAACCTTATCAGATGGGAAGCCTGAAAGGGTTGATGCAATATGCTGCAGATAGCTTGCAACCTCGCAAATTGACTTTTCAGAACTATGTGAATCAAGTGGTGATTGCAGTGGAAGAAGAAAAGAATGTATCTTATCTTCCAGCTTATCGTTCGAATTCTGAAGCATGGGATCAGTTTAGAAATAATGGAGAATTCACTTCTTCACTAACCAAAAATGTACTGACGGAGCAATCTCAAACTTCTTCTGCTTCTGCACTGGCTGTTAAGACACAGTTGAAAGCAGGTCAAAAGAAAACAATTCGTTTTATGCTGGCATGGTATGCTCCTGAACTGCAGATTGATGCGGCAGCCCTTCCTATCGGTAGCTACTGGCCTTGTGGGGCTGACTACAATAAATACTATCATAATTATTTTAATTGTATGAATTCTATGGTGAGCTATGCTGTATCCAATAGGGCAAGAATTGCCCGACAGACTACGGAGTGGCAAATCCCGGTTCTTGAGAGTAGCCTTCCTGACTGGTATAAGTTTAAGCTTATTAATAGTGGATATGTCATTTACACCAATATGGTGCTTACTAAAGGAGGTGATGTTATGGTTAATGAAGGAGCCATGGGCGGCTTTGCCGGAACAATGGATCAGCGTTTGAGTTCACATCCTTTTTACCAGAAATTTTTCACTCAACTGGATCGTTCGGAGATGGATATTTTTGCAGATGCAATGGATCCGGAAGGTTATATACTTCATTTCATCGGACATTACTATGTAGGTATGGGTACCGTAGGTGGCCGTGTACCAACGGAAAAGGGTTGGATGTTGGACAATGCTTCCGGCTGGATCATACAACTTGTTAAAGACTATGAGCAGACTGGTGATACAGAGTACTTGAAAGCACATCTTACGGGACTTAAAAGAGCCATGAAATTCTTATATAGTCGTATGCCTCAAGGCAGTACAATTCCTGTAGGCCCTACTACGTATGATGATTTTACTCATCCTCCTTTGTATTCTTACTATGCAGGTGTATGGCTGACTACACTCAGGGCTTACGAAGCTATAGGAAAAGCTATTGGAGATGAAAGCATCGTGAAACAGGCGCAACAACAGTTTGCTACCTCTCAGAAAGAGGCTCTTGAGAAGTTGTGGAATGGACGTTTCTTTGCCTACGGCTGTGAACCGGATGGTTCCAAAAGACTGGATAATGTATTGTTTACGGGACAGTTGGCAGGCCAGTTCCTGAGCCGTTACTGCGGATGGGGAGACGTATATCCTATGGATATAGTGAAGGCATCTATGATATCTCAATGCAAGATTTCTCTTTCCAAGTCTCCTGATTATTATGCTAATAAAGTGTGGGATATCAATCTGAACCGAGGCATTGATAATAGGGGATCACAATGCTGGCCCTTCTATCTGGAAAGCTATACTGCTTTAGCCGGTATGCAGGCGGGATTTTATGAAGATGCCATGGATATTATGAAGCACATCCAATTAGTACATCTGCGTAAAGGCTGGACATGGACTCAAAACTTGTGGAATCCCAGTGACATTACTTATATGACAGCTCCGGTAACTTGGTTCTCTACAGATGTATTGGCTGGTGCTGGCGTTAACATTCCCCGAAAAGAATTGCGTCTGGCTCCTGTAGTGGCCGATGATAAAGTAATCAGCATCCCTCTGTTTTATCCTAACTTTTGGGGAGTAGTAACTGCTGATCCTCAGAAGAAATCCATCACTTTCAAAATAACGAAGAAATATGGTAAAGAGCGGATCAGTTTCAATAAAGTGATATCGGAACCTGCAGGACTTTCCACTTCCGAAAAGAGAGAAATCGAAATTAAAGAGTTTGTGGTGGAAGAGGGAAAAACGTTGGATCTGAGTCCGTACTGGGATCGTATTATTGACAATCGTCTGGAAGCCCCGGTACTTCAGGAGGCAGATAAACATGACTTTCGTTACGTAACAATAAAATAAGAATGTTAACCCCTAAAAGAAAATGCCTATGTTAAAAGAAAAGATTAAATGACCCAAAGAATGTATCCACAGAGAAAAGTTGGAAACGTAACATTTAGAAATCTTTTATGTAATTGTAAAGTTAAAAATCTTTTTTTATATGATAAAACACATGAATCATTTAGCACGCACCTTGTTGGGATGCATCATGTTACTCTGTACCACAATGGTATATGCGCAACATGCACAGTTTAAAGGACAGGTGATAGACCAGGAAGGGAATCCGCTGGTTGGTGCGACCGTTGTAGTGAAAGGAGCCAATAATAAAAATGCCGTGGCAGATATGTCGGGTGAATTTGTGCTACAAAATCTTGAGAAGAACGCTGTTCTTCAGATATCTTATATTGGCTTTCAGACTCAGGAAGTCAAAGTAGGAGCCGAAAACTCAGTAAGAGTGGTGTTAAAGGAAGATGAAGCCGTTTTGGGCGAAGTAGTAGTTGTAGGATATGGCACTCAGAAGAAACAGACATTGACTGGGGCTATTTCTACTCTTAGTGGTGACAAAGTGCTGACAACCAAAAGCACGAGTGTGGCTCAGAGCTTACAGGGAAAGATTGCCGGTGTACAGATCCGTCAACAGGACGGTCAACCAGGTTCGTTCAGTTCTATGGTACAAATTCGTGGCTTTGGTAGTCCGCTGTATGTAATCGATGGTGTTGTCCGCGATAGTGGCGACGGTGGTTCTGAATTTCAGCGCTTGAATCCGGAAGATATTGAAAATATTTCTGTACTTAAAGATGGTGCTGCGGCAATCTATGGTATGAATGCCGCCAATGGAGTTGTGATTATTACCACCAAAAAAGGAAGAAAAGGTAAAGCCCGTTTTAATTACAACGGTTCATTCACAGCTATTTTCCCCACTTCCATGATGAAGGTTATGAATGCTGCCCAATATGCGGAGATTTCCAATGAATTGTCAATGAATGCGGGTACCGGCCCTACTACCACTCCTGAAGAACTTGCCAAATGGCAGGCCGGTGGTCCCGGCTATGAAAGTACCGACTGGTTGGATGCTGTATTCAAAAAAAGTGCAGGTAGCCAGCAGCATACTCTTTCTGTTGAGGGTGGTAGTGATAAGATGACCTATTATGCCAGTTTCGGTTATGCGCACGATGGTGACTTGACACGAGGAGGCGATTTCAATTACGAAAGATATACTATGCGTAGTAATTTTACAGCCCAGTTGTCTAAGTATCTCAAAGCGGAAGTTAATGTTTCCGGAAGATATGACGTGACGAATGCTCCTATCCAGGGAGTCTTTGACTTACTGTTCAAATCTACATTGATGAGACCGACATCCGGAGTGTATGCCAATAACAATTCCGAATACTACAATGCAGCTTATCCTTTCCTGGACAATCCAGTGGCAGCAATGAATGGTGATCTCACCGGTATGAATACCAGCAGAGGACGTAGTTTACAGTCAACTGCCACATTGACCTATGATGTTCCTTGGGTAAAGGGATTGAAAGCTAAATTAATGACTTCGTATGATGCCAGTGATAACCGTACCTCGCATGAGAGAAAACTCTACCAGTTGTACAGTTATAATTCGCAGAATGAATCGTATGATGTATCAAAGACAATTAATGACCCGAGCAGTTTGTATGTGAATATGAATAATGGTAATAATCTTAATATTCAGGCACAATTGTCTTATAGTACTACTATTGCGCGCGACCATAACATTTCTTTGATGGCTATGTACGAAATGAATCATGGCTGGAATGATAATGTTTCTGCTACCCGCGAGTATGAGATTTATTCTAAACCTATTCTTGACTTAGGTTCTCAAACGAATATCCAGAATTCTGGCGGCTATGGAGAGACGGCAAACATCTCTTATCTGGGGCGTCTAAATTATGACTACCAAGGCAAATATCTGTTGGAAGGTGCTTTCCGTTATAATGGTTCTTATCGTTATGCTCCGGGGAGTCGTTGGGGATTTTTCCCGGTTGTCAGTGCAGGCTGGAGAATGTCCGAGGAATCCTTTATTAAGGATAATATATCGTTTGTCAGTAACTTGAAGTTAAGAGCCAGCTATGGAGAGACCGGTATTGATGCCGGTAATGAATTCCAGTTCATAGAAGGCTTTACAATGGGATCAAAGGGGTACGAGTTCGTTGATGGTACACAAACCAATGGAGTACTGACTCCGGCACTTATTAATAAGAACCTGACCTGGATTACGACACGTACTTATGACCTTGGTGTGGATATAACTTTGTGGGACGGCTTGTTGGACTTCACATTTGATGTTTATCGTCGTGACAGAGATGGGCTGCTGGCTACCAGAGGCAGCCAACTGACCAATACATTCGGAGCTTCCCTGCCGGAAGAGAATCTGAATGCCGACCGTACCGAAGGTATTGAGTTTACCTTGGGGCACCGGAACAAAATCGGTCAGGTTTCATACGGTGTACAAGGAAACTTCAACTTTGCCCGCAGTAAGATGACCCGCCAGATACATGGTGAATACGAAAGTAGTTGGGATGTTTGGAAATCCGCTACCGAAGGACGTTGGAGTGGTATCGGCTGGGGATATACAACAGCTGGGCAATTCCAGAACTATGATCAGATTTATAATGCACCTGTGCAAAGCGGTGATAGAGGTAATACCATGATTCTTCCGGGAGACTATTACCTGCAAGATGTAAATGGTGATGGATACATTGATGGCAATGACATGAAGCCTAAATATTATGGATTGAATATGCCGGCTCTGAATTATGGCGTCACTCTGACAGCTGAATGGAAATGGTTCGATTTCATGGCTCTATTCCAAGGAGCAGCCTGTTATTCTATCCAGATCCCCGACAACCTGCGCAATTATGCACCTTGGGAAGGTAATTCATCTGCTTATCTGTATGACAGATGGCATCGTGAAGATCCGTTTGATGCAAACAGCAACTGGATTCCGGGAAGATTCCCGGCAGCCCGCGTGGCCAACTACAATCCGATGGGGAACAATGCACAGGAGACAGACCGCAATACGGTGGATGGAAGCTATCTTCGTTTGAAAAGTCTTGAAGTCGGCTATACGTTACCTCAACGTTGGGCCAGTCATGTAGGCTTGCAAAACCTGCGTGTTTATGTAAATGCTTATAATATCTTCACATTCTGTGACTCTTATTTGAAGAAGGATTTGAAACTGGATCCGGAGAAAACAGCCGGTCAGGATAATCGTATGATGAATTATCCGTTATCGTCTTCTATCAACTTCGGTGTAAATGTTAGCTTCTAATATAAAAAACGTTAGATATGAAAAATATAAAATATTATTTGGTTATCGGTCTATCAGCTGTGTTTACGGCATGTACGGACTTGCTGGACATTGAGCCTAATAACAAGATCACTCCCAATGAACTGTTTAATAACCCTAATGGGGCAAAAGCTTTTATGGCAACTATTTATCGCGATTTGCCTATTGAAGATTACATGTTTATGCCGGGTACCAGCGGAGAAGGAGGTTTCAATAATCCGACAGGGAATATCGGTTTATTATGGTATGCCAATATCTGTGAGGAAGCTGTACAAAGTCAGTGGGGGGAGCAGTCACCGGGATACGTTATTCGTGCGGATTATTTTAATCATGGCTATGAAACGCTTCGTAATATTAATTTGCTGAAAAGCATCATCCCTACACTGGATATTCGTGACAGTGAAAAGAAAGAACTGGAAGGAGAGGCTGCTTTCATGACTGCTTATGTATATTTCTACCTGGCAGAAAAATTTGGTGGAGTACCGCTGATCAAGGAATTGCAGGAGTATGATCCGGCCAATCCGGGAGCTTTGGTGGTTCCACGTAGCACAGAGTATGATACATGGGATTATGTAATGCAGCAATGTGATCTTGCAGCCGCACAACTTCCTAAAGAACGTTCGGACAGACGGGCAACCAGATGGGCGGCATTGGCTTTAAAATCTCGTGCCGCTTTGTATGCTGCTTCTATTGCCAAATTCGGAGAACTGGCGCCGATGGAAGGAGAGGCTGTGACAAAAGGCTTGGCCGGAATGAAACCTGGAAATGCAGCCTATTTTTATCAACATTGCATTGATGCTTCCCTGACTATTATGACAGAATCGAACCATAAACTGTATAAACCGAATCCTGCCAGTCCGAAGGAAGCGGAGGAGAACTATCGTAGTATCTTTGTTAATCCGAACCAAACAGACGGAGAGGCTATTTTTATTAAAGGTATTGTAAAAGAAGGATCTGAGTTTGCCAGTAGTTTAAATTACTTTATCGAGCCTTACCAGACACAGGGACAGGGTAAAATGTCTCCAGCTCTTAATTTGGTAGATGCTTATGAAGATTATACGGACCTGCCGGGTATCCGTTCGGATGCAAAGGTCAAGACTCGTGTCAATGACAATTATTCCAATGCAGGTTTTGATACTGGTTATACTGATTATATCAAAGTAAATAAGGATACCCCTTATGATTTGTTTAATGGCATCGCTTATGGAGATGAGAAAAAAGCGAAGGATGCTCGTCTGTGGGCTTCCATCATACTTCCCGGTACCGAATGGAAAGGGACTAAGATTGTGATGCAAGGCGGTGTGATTCAACCGGATGGAACAGAACTGTATCGTGTTCCAACTACAGTGACCGGAAAAGACGGTAAGACTTACTATTCTTTAGGAGGTGAAAAGCATCAGGTGTCCGGTTTTTGGCCAGGAGACGGAACTCATTCCATGTCTGGTTTCCTCATGAGAAAGATGATCAGTGAAAGTATGCCGGCGCAATATCATAAGACGACGTTGGATTATATCGTATTCCGCTATGCGGAAGTGTTGCTGAATTATGCTGAAGCAGTCTGCGAAAGCGGGTTGGGGGATAAGACTATTGCAGCAAAAGCGTTGAATGATATTCGTAAGAGAGCCGCACATACTAATGAAATAGAATTAACAAGAGAGAATGTGAGAAACGAACGTTTTGTGGAACTCGCTTTTGAGAATATCCGTATCTGGGATTTGCGTCGTTGGAGAGTGCTGCATACGTTGATGAATAATTTCTCTCATGACATTCTGGTGCCTATGCTTGATTTGCGTGATACGAATCCTTCCCTGATATTTGTGCGTAAAACCACTATGGGAGCAAGCCTGAATGGTCCCAATAGCTATTCAATCTCCGAATACTATGAAGATGTACCACGCAATGCCATTAACCAAATGATTCAGAATCCTTAACTTTTAAATTAGTACAGAATATGAGAAAGATTAAATATATAATAGCCGGAATCAGTGCAGCGGTTTTCATGGTAAGCTGCGAGCTGGATAATTTTGATGGTCCGGATGCACAAGTATATGGTGCGGTAATTGATGCCGAAACAGAAGAGTTGATCCAGCAGGAAATTGGTACCAGTGGTGATGCAGCTTGTGTGCAGGTTATAGAGTATGGATATGCTATCCGCAAGGTGCAGCAATGGAAGCTCATGCTGAATGGGGAATACAGAAACAATCTTGTTTTCTCCGGTACTTATGATGTCATTATGAATAATGGCAACTTTGTGAAGCTGGATACGATTAAAGGATATCGTTTCGACAAAGGAGAAAATAGGCTTGATTTCAGGGTGATTCCGAATATCCGTATCAAAGAGCCCATTGTGAAGAAAGAGAATAACGCTATTGTTGCCACCTTTAAATTACAGTATGGCCACAGAACAGGTAAAGCCGAAAAGGTGGCCCTGTTTGCTCAATCGGATCAGAATCCGTCCAACTCTTTCAATCTGGCACATGTAACGGCTAATATTGAAGGCGATGATATCAATTTTGAGAATAATAGCCGGAATGCGAATAAAGTCTTTACATTGACATTGGACTTGAACTCTGACGAAGGTAAGAAGTTGAAAGCCGGACAGAAGTACTTCTTCCGTATCGGTGCACTGCCCAAAGATCTGGGTGAAGGTATACAGGCTAAGTATAATTATTCTCCGGTTTTTGAGATACAGTTATAGTTAGTAGGTAGGATAACAGTTTTCAATAGGTATTTTTTTTAGTTGAATCATGAAGTTTATTATTGGTTTCCTGTTGCTTTTTGCTGGGCTGAAAGCGATTGGCAGTGTTCCTTATCGTTTCTCTGAAAGTCCATGGATATCTGAATCTGTGGCAGATGAGGGAAAATATCACATGCCCGGAATGAAGGCTAAGCCGAAGAAGTACTGGAGTTGTGTGGGTGTAATCCCTGTGGATAGCCGTAATAGTGTAGACGAGACAGATAAAATGCGCGGATTGCAATACCATCTCTTGTGTCAGTCCTTGGCGGGATTGACGAACCGTGCGGTAGAAAAAGGCAAGAGTGAAATAGCAGTCTGGTTGTGCGACCACGGTGGAAAGACTTCTTATAAACTTTCCAGACAGGCTTTGGAAGATATGGGGATACATGAACAAGGCATGCAGAATGGGCTTGAACTGGCATGCAATGAATACTCCTCTGTGGATGGTGTAAAAGTCCAGTTAAAAGGAATGTTCGATGGATATGTATTGACCGATGTGAAGAATAATCCGGAAAGTGGTGTAGTGGCATCTGTCGCTTCTCATGTTTATAATTCCATTATTGTGGATGTTCGTGATAAGGAGTATTTTGAGAAAGCGGGGTATAAGATGAAATATGATGCCACCCGAAAGACTACAGTGGATGCCTGGCGTGAATTCAGAAATAAATGCAGTAAAAGGGCACTGGTCATAATGCCGGTGCAAACCGGAGAATTGCGCGAATTTGCCATCAAGAACAATCTGTTTGTATTGAACCTGAACAAGGAACTGGGAGACGCTGGGGCCGGACAAAACATTTCATTACTCGAAGAAGTGCTTGCCTGGCTGGAACCCAATGCTCCGGTATACGGTTGGGAGCAAGGAGTAAGTGAAGATCAATTTGTAGCCCGTGTATCCAAAAGCGGACATCCGATGATCCCCTGCGACTGGAGCTATAATCATTCGTTACTGTCCCTGCTTTATGAAAAAGGCCGGGAACAGGTGTTGCCCCGGATTTTCGATCCCCGGTCTATCGATTTCAAGAAAAAGAAAAACTTTGTTTCTTTTTTCCTTTCCGATGGTGATAACATTCAGTGGATGATGCAGGATTTTGCTTCCCGGTATTATGATGTTCCGGAGGCAGAAGATGTGAAGATGACTTTTGGATTGCCGGTTGCTACGTTGGCGATGATGGCTCCTGTACAGTTCAACAATCTGATGGGCTTGCAGAAACAGAATTGCTCGCTTATGGAAATGCTGGGCGGAGGCTATTATTATGTAGATACGTACAGTCAGGATCATAACCGGAAAACCAATCTGAGAGTGGCAGCAAAACGCCTGGCGGTTTCTATGCGTCAATATCAGATCAAGTTATTGGGAATAATGGCTATGGATGTGAAGTCGGAAGCGGCCAAAGAAGCCTATCAAGTTTATGTGGACGCTAATGACCAGTTGGAAGGCATCGTTGTTTTGCAATATTCTCCGTATGCCGGAGGTGAGGGAGAAGTCTTCTGGGTGACTAATAAGGCAGGATATGATATTCCGGTTATTACGGTGAAATATTCTCTCTGGGACAGAATACATGAACGTGAAGGTTCTCCCGACTTTATAGCTTCGAAGCTGAAAGAGGAAGCACAGGAAGAAAGTTTCTCAGTGGTATGTGTGCACGCTTGGAGTCGTTTTGAAGGCGATACTTATGGAGCCTCAGCTGCCAAACGGTGTGCCGAACGATTGGACGACCGTTTTGAGGCGATTAATATGCAGGAATTGGTTTGGCGTTTACGCATGAGTCGACGTCCTGAACAAACTCTGGATTATTTGAATAAAATCTATTAATGCTTATGAAGAAATTGATTTGCTTTTTCAACCTTTGCCTTCTGCTCGTTTCGTGCGGACATAAGTCTCAGGTGTCTTTAGTATCTTTGGTGAATCCACTGATGGGGACTGAGTCGACTTTCGAGTTCTCACATGGCAATACTTATCCGGCAGTGGCTGTACCCTGGGGGATGAATTTCTGGAGTCCGCAGACAGGAGAAAATGGAAGTGGTTGGATGTACACATATAAGGATAGCTTGATAAGAGGCTTTCGCCAGACACACCAGCCCAGTCCGTGGATCAATGATTATGGAACATTCTCCATTATGCCCGTATGGGGTGAACTGACTATGGATAATCAAAAACGTGGAATGCGTTTTTCACATGAGAATGAGAAAGCGGCTCCCGATTGTTATCAGGTAAAGTTCGATAATGGAGTCAGTACAGCATTGTCTGCTACTTCACGTGGAGCTGTTTTTGAGATTACATATCCTTCGGAAGAAGGGCAGTATATTGTGGTGGATGCTTATCAACATGGTGGAAGTGTGGTATGGAACAAAGAAGAGAACTGCATCTATGGTATCACTCATTATAATAATGGTGGAGTGCCTGAAAATTTTGCTAATTACTTTATTATCGAATTTGATAAACCCGTTGTCGAGTCCGGCACCGATGAAAATTCTTGTGCGTACGTTAAGTTTCAACTGGAAGCTGGCGAAAAAATGACTGTCCGTACAGCTTCCTCTTTTATTAGCCACGATCAGGCACGTCTGAATTTCAACCGTGAAGTGGCTGGGCGCTCACTGGCAGAAGTCTCAGCAGAAGCGAAAAAAATATGGAATGATCAACTGGGACGTATCCAGGTGGAAGGCGGGACACATGAGCAGCAGAAAACATTCTATTCATGCTTATACCGTACCCTTTTATTTCCGCGTGAGTTCTATGAATTTGATTCGGATAACAAGCCTGTTTATTACAGTCCTTACGATGGACAATTGCATGGCGGATATATGTATACTGATAACGGATTCTGGGATACTTTCCGTGCGGTACATCCATTGTTTACTTTGGCATATCCCGAGGTCAGCGGACGAATCATGCAGTCCTTAGTGAATGCATACGATGAAAGTGGATTTATGCCAGAGTGGGCCAGTCCCGGACATCGTGGCTGTATGATCGGAAACAATTCAATTTCTTTGCTTACCGATGCCTGGATGAAAGGGATACGGACATTTGATAAAGACAAAGCTTTGGAAGCCATGTTACATCAGACGCAGGCGCGCGGAGAGATAGCGTCGGTAGGACGCGACGGATATGAGGAATACGACCGTTTAGGTTATGTGCCTTATCCTGAAGTGCCCGAGGCGACTGCCAAAACTCTGGAATATGCTTATGCTGACTGGTGTCTGGCACGTTTTGCAGAAGCTACGGGAAACCAGGAAATTGCGAAAGCCTATTATAAAAAGGCACAGAACTATCGCAATTTGTTTTATCCCGAAAAAGGTTTCATGTGGGCAAGGGATGCCAATGGCAAGTGGCGTGATAACTTTGACGCCACCGAGTGGGGAGGACCTTTCACTGAAGGCTGTTCCTGGCATTGGACCTGGAGTGTATTCCATGATCCGGAAGGTTTGTCTATGCTTCTGGGTGGTCATGAACAAATGGCAGAACGACTTGATTCCATGTTTACGACTCCTAACACCTTTAATTATGGTACTTATGGTTTTGTTATCCATGAAATAGCTGAGATGGTGGCACTCAATATGGGGCAGTATGCCCATGGAAATCAACCCGTGCAACATGCTATCTACTTGTATAATTATGTAGGTCAACCTTGGAAAGCACAATACCATACACGCAATGTGCTGAACAAACTGTATAACTCCGGTCCGCAAGGTTATTGCGGAGATGAAGATAACGGTCAGACCTCAGCGTGGTATGTATTTACTGCATTGGGATTTTATCCTGTATGCCCCGGTGCTTCCGAATATGTACTGGGAAGTCCGTTGTTCAATAAGGCAACTCTTTCCTTGCCCGGAGGAAAACAGTTTGTAATTCATGCAGAAAACGCGTCGGAGGATAATTGCTATATTCGTTCGGCAACTCTGAATGGGAAGAATTTCTCCCATAATTTCCTGAAACATGAAGAACTAATGCAAGGCGGTGAACTTAAACTAATCATGGATTGTGTTCCTGATAAAGAAAGGGGAGTAAAGCCTGAAGACGCTCCGTATTCCTATAATAAATAAACTTATTGGTGGAATTAATTTCTCTTTTCGGGCATGAACAACGGAATGATTCATTTACTATGCTAAACCAAGGGTACTTCCCATCAGGACTGAGGGTATTTCCCACTACGACTGAAGGTGCCTCCCACTAGGACTGAAGGTACCTCCCACTAGGACTGAACTCGTGTTCCACAACGACTGATCATGATGGAACACCAAGTGTCTTGTTACACAGATGATTATGGGGTATATGAACTTTTATTTGCTCTTCTCTTTTCGGTTATGAGTTAAATGATAAATAATCTTTTAGACGCGGATGACACGGATAACGCGGATCTTTTTTTATCCACTTTTATAGCGCAGCCTTTTAAATCCGCGTTATCCGTGTCATCCGCGTCTAAAAAATAATATACCGAATGGCGCTAATCACTTATTACCAAACACTAATCACTTTTATTCCTTTCTATTTCGAAAGGAAATAAAGGGATTTTGAGGCTATACGGTTTAAAAAAAGTGAACTGTTATAAGCTTTTTATGCAGACATAGTGTGGTTAAACAAGAAAAACCGTATATTTGCACGCAATAAATTTTAAACGCATAGCCCTATGTCATTTATTGCTGATAAGATTGTAATGGATGGATTAACTTATGACGACGTTTTGTTAATCCCCGCTTACTCTGAAGTGCTTCCTAAAACTGTCGAACTCTCGACAAAGTTTTCTAAAAACATTGAGTTGAAAATTCCGTTTGTAACGGCCGCTATGGATACGGTTACCGAAGCGAAAATGGCAATTGCCATTGCACGTGAAGGCGGTATCGGTGTTATCCATAAGAATATGTCTATCGAAGAACAGGCACGTCAGGTAGCCATCGTGAAGCGTGCTGAAAACGGTATGATTTATGATCCTGTAACCATTAAGAGAGGTTCTACTGTAGGCGATGCATTGGCATTGATGGCGGAATACAGAATTGGTGGTATACCGGTAGTGGATGATGAGAGATATTTGGTGGGAATTGTAACAAACCGTGACCTTCGTTTCGTAAGAGATATGAATAAGCATATCGACGAAGTGATGACAAAAGAAAATATTATCACTACTAATCCGACCACTGATATGGAGGCTGTTTCTCAAATCTTGCAAGAACACAGAATTGAGAAGTTGCCGGTTGTAGATAAGGAAGGTAAGCTGGTAGGCCTCATTACTTATAAAGATATAACGAAAGCTAAGGATAAACCGATGGCTTGTAAAGACTCGAAAGGTCGTTTGCGTGTCGCCGCCGGTGTAGGTGTAACGGCTGATACTCTCGACCGTATGCAGGCTTTGGTGGATGCCGGTGCTGATGCGATTGTCATCGACACGGCTCACGGACATTCTATCTATGTAATAGAAAAATTGAAGGAAGCTAAGAAGCGTTTCCCGAACATTGATATTGTGGTAGGTAACATTGCTACCGGAGAAGCTGCTAAAGCATTGGTGGAAGCCGGCGCTGATGGAGTGAAAGTTGGTATCGGACCAGGTTCTATCTGTACCACTCGTGTTGTGGCAGGTGTGGGAGTTCCTCAGTTGTCTGCTGTATATGATGTGGCTAAGGCGTTGAAGGGGACAGGTGTTCCTTTGATTGCTGACGGTGGTTTGCGCTACTCGGGTGATGTTGTGAAAGCTTTGGCTGCCGGAGGATATAGCGTAATGATCGGTTCGCTGGTTGCCGGAACGGAAGAGTCTCCCGGTGATACAATTATCTTCAACGGACGTAAGTTCAAATCTTATCGTGGTATGGGTTCACTGGAAGCAATGGAGAATGGTTCAAAAGACCGTTATTTCCAGAGTGGTACCAATGACGTTAAGAAATTGGTGCCGGAAGGTATCGCTGCCCGTGTACCTTATAAGGGAACTTTATACGAAGTGATCTTCCAGTTGGTAGGCGGTTTGCGTGCTGGTATGGGGTATTGTGGTGCAGGTAGTATAGAGCAGTTGCACGATGCCAAGTTCACCCGCATCACTAATGCAGGCGTGCTTGAAAGCCACCCGCACGATGTGGCAATTACAAGCGAGGCTCCGAATTACAGTCGTCCCGAATAAAATATAGGCAATTTATATAGAAATACCCGGGGAGTAACAAATACTTTTCCGGGTATTTTTCGTTTAAAGAAAAGGCATCATCTGTTTGGTGTTGAGGCAATATAAAAGATGTTTCCCCGTTATTACATTGTTCTTTTCTAAGATAATAGTTATGATAAGAAGTGGATTGACAATAATTCTCCTTTGCCTGGGATTGGCAATTTTTGCTCAGCAAGATCCGGTGCTGATGCGTATTAACGGGAAAGAAATTCTCCGTTCGGAGTTCGAATATATCTATAATAAGAATAATGCCCTTGCTGGTATCGAACAGAAAACATTGAGTGAATATGTTGATTTGTTTGTGAATTTTAAGCTGAAAGTCGCTGCAGCCGAAGCAGCCGGATTAGATACTACCCGGGCTTTTCGTGAAGAACTGGAGGGCTACCGTCGCCAGTTGGCAAAAGCTTATTTGACGGATGAGTCTGTATCAGAGCTTGCAGCCCGTCAGGTATATGATAAAATGAAAGCTAACAATCGTGCCGGACAGATACGGGTAAGTCATATCTTTAAGTCTCTTCCCCAAACAGTTACCAGTCATGTACTGCGTTCTGCAGAAGCTCGGATGGATTCTCTTTATGCCGCATTGCAGAATGGGCAGGCGGACTTTGATGAGTGTGTACGTAATTTCTCTGATGAAAAAAAATCTTTTTGGGTAAGTTGGTTACAGATGCCTGTTGAGTTTGAAGATGTTGTATTTGCATTAAAGCAAGGAGAGATATCCCGACCTTTTTTTACACCGCAAGGCATTCATATTGTCAAGGCGATTGAACGGAAAGAAATCCTGCCCTTTGAAAAAGTGAAGGATGAAATCATGCGTCGTCAGAGCCGTCGTTACGGAATGGACAGAGGGACGGAGGCTTTGGTGGAAAAACTGAAAAAGGAATATCAATATACGGCAGATAAGACTGGAGTGGATGAACTACTGTCAAAAGGGCAGACAGATAAGAGACTGTTTACACTTGACGGCAGGGAATATACAGGAAAGATGTTTGCCGCTTTTGCAGCTTCCCACCCTCAGGGTGTGCAACGCCAGCTGAAAGGATTTATCATGAAGTCCGTACTGGATTATGAGTATAGTCGCCTGGAAGATAAATATCCGGAATTCCGTATGCTCATGCAAGAGTATCGGAATGGAATGTTACTGTTTGAAATCAGTAACCGGGAGATTTGGGAACGTGTACCCTCAGATGAGGTCGGACTGGCGGCCTATTTTGAAAAGCATCATTCGGATTATCATTGGAAAGTCCCCCGTTATAAAGGAATTGTATTACATACTACAACGAAAAAGCTTGGAAAGCAAGCTCGCAAATTCCTGAAATCTTTGCCGGAAGAGGAGTGGCAGAATGCCATCCGGCTGACGTTTAATGCAAAGACGCGGCAAGTGCAGGCGGAACAAGGTTTATTTGCTCCCGGAGATAATGCCTATGTAGATGAAGAAATCTTCAAAAAGGGGAAAACTGAACCTATGACGTCATTTCCTTTTACCACTTTTCTGGGTGAAAAGGTGAAGGGGCCGGAGACTTATCAAGAGGTGCGTGGACTGCTTGTAGGCGATTATCAGAACTATTTGGAGAAGCGTTGGATTGCACAATTACGAAGCACCGCTAAGGTTGAAATAAACCAAGAGGTTTTAAAAACCGTTAATAAGCACTGATGCAACCGATTAAACCGTTATCTTCGTACCTTGAAATAAAGTAAATATCAATCGGTAATGCGAATATTTTTCCTGGGACTCCTCTCCATCCTTTTGTGTGTGGCCTGTAGCGAGCAACACGACCATAAAGGGAAGACACCACTGGTGGAATTGGACGGCAATTTCCTTTACCGGGAAGACTTGCAATCTGCGCTTCCGGCGAGATTGTCGAAAGATGATAGTTTACTGTTCGCAGAACATTACATCCGCAATTGGGTGGAAGATGTCTTATTATATGAGAAAGCGCAGAGTAATATTCCCGATAACGGGGAGATTGAGAAACTTGTGGAGAATTATCGCAAGGCGCTGATTATGCACACCTATCAGCAGGCATTGATTCACCAAAGACTCTCGAATGAAATTTCAGAGGGAGAGTTGGCGGACTATTATGAAAAGAATAAAGAGCTTTTCAGGTTGGAACGGCCGCTGATGCAGGGGTTGTTCATCAAAGTCCCCCTCACCGCACCACAACTAAACAATGTACGTCGTTGGTATAAAGCAGCTACGCAAGATGCAGTAGAACATCTGGAAAAGTATAGCTTGCAGAATGCCGTGAAGTACGAGTACTTTTATGATAAATGGGTACCGATGGCAGATGTGCTTGATCTGATACCGTTGAAAGTACCCGAAGTAGAAGATTATGTGAATAAGAACCGTCATATCGAATTGAAAGATACGGCGTTTTATTATTTCCTGAATGTGAGCGATTTTCGTTCGGTGGGCGAGCAGGAACCTTATGAGTTTGCACGCCCTAAAGTGAAAGATATGATGCTGAACCTGAAACAAGTGGAGTTTATGAAAAAGGTGAAGGATGACTTGTATCAGCAGGCAGTGAAGAAGAATGAGATTAAATATAATTAGTTTAGATACACAGAATGAAAAATTTTATGAACTTTAAGTTTGTAGTTTTATGTGCCTTGGCGCTGATGACCGGTTCTGCCGTTTATGGACAAGACAACGTGATTGACGAAGTAGTTTGGGTAGTGGGCGACGAGGCTATATTGAAGTCTGAAGTAGAAGAAGCTCGGATGAGTGCTCTGTACGAAGGACGTAAATTTGATGGTGATCCCTACTGTGTGATTCCTGAAGAAATAGCTGTACAGAAGCTGTTTTTGCACCAGGCTGCTCTCGATAGTATTGAAGTTGCTGAAAGTGAGGTGATCCAGCGTGTGGACCAGATGACGAATATGTATATCGCCAATATCGGTTCGCGTGAAAAGATGGAGGAATACTTCAATAAGACATCCAGTCAGATTCGTGAAGCCTTGCGCGAGAATGCCCGTGAAGGATTGAAAGTGCAGAGAATGCAGCAGAAACTGGTAGGAGAGATTAAAATCACTCCGGCAGAGGTGCGCCGCCACTTCAAGGATTTGCCGCAGGACAGTATTCCTTATATCCCTACCCAGGTAGAGGTGCAGATCATCACACAACAACCGAAAATTCCTTTGGAGGAAATTGAAGATGTAAAAAGTCGTCTGCGCGAATATACGGATCGTGTGAATAAGGGAGAAAGCTTCTCTATGTTGGCACGTTTGTACTCCGACGACCGTGGTACGGCTATCAATGGTGGTGAAATGCCATTTACAGGACGCGGTTATCTGGATCCTGCATTTGCCAATGTGGCTTTCAACCTGCAAGACCCCAATAAGGTTTCCAAGATTGTAGAGTCTGAATATGGCTTCCATATTATCCAGTTGATGGAAAAACGTGGTGACCGTATCAAAGTACGCCATATCTTGTTGAAGCCCCACGTACCGGAAGAAGCGCTGATGGCAGGTACTGCCCGTCTGGACTCTATTGCCGATGACATCCGTAACGGTAAGTTTACTTTTGAAGAAGCTGCTTCCGTACTTTCACAGGATAAGGATACACGTAACAATCACGGTCTGTTACCTAACCCTCAAACCAATACGTCAAAGTTTGAGATGCAGGAACTTCCGCCCGAGATTGCTAAAGTGGTGGATAAGATGAAAGTAGGAGAAATCTCCGAGGCATTCACTATGATTCCGCAGAAGACTGGTAAAGAAGAATGTGTAATCGTAAAACTGAAAAGCCGCATCAACGGACACAAAGCAACTATTTCGGAAGACTATCAGAACCTGAAGGAAATTGTATTGGAGAAACGTCGTGACGAGATGCTGGATAAATGGATTCGTGAAAAACAAAAGCATACGTACGTGCGTATCAACGAAAATTGGAAGAACTGTACATTTAAGTATCCGGGTTGGATTAAAGACTGATCCCGGGTGATACACTAACTTTTTGTATGCAGAAGAAAAATACAAGAAATAATTTTCTGAACAGGCATAGATTCCTTCTCACAGGCCTTCTATGCCTGTTTGGCATCTGTTTGCTGAGTGCCCAGGATAAGCCGAAACAGCCGGAAAAGAAGAAAACCCGGGTTGATTTGCTTTACGCTGAGGAGGCGCAGGCGGATAAAATTCTGCTTCCGGATGTTCAGATTCTGATCCGGTCGGTAAAACTGCGTCATGACAGTATGTATATGTACTGTGACAGTGCGTTGATTTACGAGAAGACAAATTCGGTGGAAGCTTTCGGTAATGTCCGTATGGAACAGGGGGATACGCTCTTTATTTATGGAGATTATCTGTATTATGACGGTATGTCGCAGTTGGCAATGCTTCGTGAGAATGTCCGCATGATTAACCGGAATACGGTATTGACAACGGATAGTTTAAACTACGACCGTTTGTATAATCTGGGTTATTACTTCGATGGCGGTACACTGACCGATGAAGAGAATGTGCTGACTTCCGAGTGGGGAGAATATAGTCCGGCCACGAAAATATCCGTATTCAACCATGATGTGAAGTTGGTTAATCCGAAATTTGTATTGACTTCGGATACCTTGAAATATAGCACCGATACGAAGATTGCTACGATTCTGGGCCCTTCGGATATTGTGAGTGATAAGAACCACATCTATTCCGAACGAGGTATTTATAACACCACTACAGAGCAGGCTGAACTGCTGGATCGTTCCGTGCTGACCAACGAAGGCAAGAAACTGACGGGTGACAGTATTTTCTATGATCGTGTTTTGGGATATGGTGAAGCATTTGACAATGTGCAGATGAATGATACCATTAACAGGAATATGCTCACAGGTAACTATTGTTTCTACAATGAGATCACGGGAAGTGCACTTGCTACTCAACGTGCAGTTGCTATTGATTATTCACAAGGTGACAGTTTGTTTATGCACGGTGATACACTGCGGTTGATTACCTATCATATAAATACGGACTCCATGTTTCGTGAGATGAGGGTGTATCATAAAGTACGTGCTTATCGTACGGATGTTCAGGCAGTATGCGATTCTTTGGTGTATAATTCTAAAGACTCTTGCATGACTATGTATACTGATCCTATCTTATGGCATGGCTCACAACAATTGTTGGGTGAGGAAATTAAAGTCTATATGAATGACAGTACCATAGACTGGGCGCACATAATCAATCAAGCTTTGGCTGTGGAGCAGAAAGATTCTGTTCACTACAACCAGGTGACGGGCAAGGAGATGAAAGGCTTTTTTGTTGGCGGAGATATGCGTCAGGTGGATGTGAACGGTAATGTGCTGGTTGTCTTCTATCCGATAGACGATAAAGACAGTACCATGATAGGATTGAACTATTCTGAGGGCAGTTTCCTGCGTATGTTACTGAAAGAAAGGCGTATGGAGCAAGGAGCCTTTATAGGGAAAGCGAATGGTACGCTCTATCCGATGGATCAGATTCCGGCTGACAAATATAAGTTGCCGCCTTTTGTCTGGTTTGACTATATCCGACCGAGAAATAAGGAAGATATATTTGAGTGGAGAGGTAAAAGGGCTGGCGAACAATTGCAGAAATCAGATCGTAAGCCTATAGTTTCACCAAGGAATATGAATATAAAAAGAAATAAATAAGCGCTATGGGAATGTTCACAATGAGAAAGCCTCGTGGCTTTAATCATCCATATATATATGTGGATGAGCGGAAAGAGAAGTTGGCGAAGATGGAAGAAAGCGCCAAACGTGAATTGGGAATGTTGCCTGAGAAGGAGTTTTCGCCGGAAGATATCCGGGGAAAGTTCGTTGAAGGCACTACCCACTTGAAACGACGCAAGGAAAGCGAGCGTAAACCGGTACACCTGGGGGTGATACTGGTGATTATTGCTTTGCTGATATACTTGTGGTATGCCATAAGCACCGGAATCATTTAATTTAATTACGAGTTACAAATTACGAATTACAATGTAGCATCATGGAACCTGTTGTTATTCGTTATTCGTTATTTGTAATTCATAATTCATAATTTGTAATTATCATGAGCGACATAATTCATTTGCTGCCCGATTCGGTTGCCAATCAGATTGCTGCCGGAGAGGTGATTCAGCGTCCGGCGTCCGTCATTAAGGAATTGGTAGAGAATGCGATTGATGCCGAAGCACAAGAAATACACGTATTGGTGACGGATGCAGGGAAAACCTGTATACAGGTGATTGACGATGGTAAAGGCATGTCCGAAACGGATGCGCGCCTTGCTTTCGAACGCCATGCCACCTCTAAGATAAGGCAGGCTGCCGATTTATTTGCCTTGCGTACGATGGGATTCCGTGGAGAGGCGTTGGCTTCTGTTGCTGCGGTGGCGGAAGTAGAACTCAAAACCCGTATGGCGAATGAGGAACTGGGTACACGGATTGTGATAGCCGGCTCTAAAGTAGAAAGTCAGGAAGCCGTTTCGTGTCCTAAAGGAAGTAACTTTTCCATTAAGAACTTATTCTTTAATATACCTGCCCGCCGCAAGTTCCTGAAAGCGAACTCGACGGAATTGAGCAATATCCTTACTGAATTTGAACGCATAGCTCTGGTACATCCCGAAGTGGCTTTCTACTTATATAGTAATGATACCGAATTATTCAACCTGCCTGCGATGCCACTTCGCCAACGTATTCTTGCCGTATTTGGCAAGAAGTTGAACCAGCATCTGCTGTCGGTAGATGTAGATACTACTATGGTGAAGGTATCTGGCTTTGTTGCCAAACCGGAGACGGCGCGTAAGAAAGGAGCTCATCAGTATTTCTTTGTGAATGGACGTTATATGCGTCATCCATATTTCCATAAAGCGGTGATGGATGCTTATGAACAATTGATTCCGGCAGGCGAACAGATTTCCTATTTCATTTACTTTGATGTGGACCCGGCTAACATTGATGTGAATATACATCCTACCAAAACCGAGATTAAGTTTGAAAACGAGCAGGCAATTTGGCAGATCGTTTCCGCAGCGGTAAAAGAGTCATTGGGTAAATTCAATGCTGTGCCGTCCATTGATTTCGATACGGAAGGTATGCCGGATATTCCCGCATTCGATCAGACTCGTCCGATAGAGCCTCCGAAGGTGCATTATAATTCAGACTTCAATCCGTTCAAGACTTCTTCCGCTTCCTCTTATAGTGGTGGGGGCAGCTATTCCCGGCCGAAAGTGGATTGGGAAGGACTGTATGATGGTCTGGAAAAAGCCAGCAAGATGAATACGCCTATGGAAGAAGAACCTTTTGTAGACGAAACGGACTGGACTTCTGCACCTGCATCGGTAGATATGTCCGAAGAACGTACTCCGTATGTTCAGGAGACGGAAACTGTATCCTCTCCATCTGCATCGTTGTATACCAACGAACCGGCAGTGGAAAAGGGTGCGCAGCATTTTCAATTCAAAGGGCGCTTTATTCTGACTTCAGTAAAATCCGGTTTGATGCTGATAGACCAGCACCGGGCGCATATCCGGGTGTTGTTTGAACGTTATATGAATCAAATACGTCAGAAACAAGGAGTTTCTCAAGGAGTTTTGTTTCCTGAAATCGTGCAATTGCCCGCTTCGGAAGCTGCGGTGTTGGAAAGCATCATGGAAGACTTCTCGGCAGTTGGGTTTGAACTGACACCTCTGGGAGGAGGAAGTTATGCGATCAATGGCATTCCGTCCGGCATTGAAGGGTTGAATCCGGTGGAGCTGGTGCGTAATATGGTGCATACGGCAATGGAAAAGGGAAATGACGTGAAGGAAGAAGTGCAAACGATGTTGGCTCTGACACTGGCGAAGGCTGCTGCCATTGTTTACGGCCAGGTGTTGAGCAATGAAGAAATGGCTAATCTGGTAGATAATCTGTTTGCTTGTCCTACTCCGAATTATACACCGGATGGACGTACCGTATTGTCAACGATTAAAGAAGAAGATATTGAAAAACTATTTGCTCGTTAAAGTAGTATAATCTATTTGTTAAAACAATTTCGCACATACGTGTGAATGATATTCGCCCCTACAGGACTGATTAAGGTGCTTGTAGGGGCGAATCATTATTTATTTATCTGTATAGAAGCCTTCCTGCCCGGCTTGTGGCGCGGTCGGAACAAAAAAAACTATCTTCGTAAAACCTTTTAGTTCGGATGGTGTTATTTAAACAGTTACAATAATGAATTTAAATTAACCACTTAACTATTTAAGGTATATGAAAAAGATTCTAATGTTACTGGCTTTGGCCGGTTTGTCTTCTGCTGCTATGGCGCAACAGAAGACTGAAGTAGTCGAATACGAAATTATCCAGGTACAGGATAAATATCAGGTAATCACCAATCCTTTCTGGAGCAATTGGTTCTTCTCTATCGGCGGCGGTGCTGAAGCTACTTTTGGTGATAATGATAGTGCAGGAAGTTTTGGTAAGCGTATCAGTCCTACATTGAATATCTCTGTCGGTAAATGGTTTACTCCCGGTTTGGGATTGCGTCTGCAATATAGCGGTTTGCAGGCTAGAGGCTTTACTTATGATAAAGGTGCCGACTACGTGAAGGGTGCCGAGCTGAAAGACGGTTACTATAAACAACGTTTTGACTATATGAACTTGCACGGTGACGTGATGTTCAATCTGAATGCTCTTTTCGGAGGTTATAATCAGCATCGTGTTTATGAGATTATTCCTTATGTAGGTGCCGGTTTCACTCACAATTACTCCAAACCTCATCGCGAAGCTTTGTCTGTGAATGCAGGTATTATCAATAAATTCCGTATTTCGAATGCGGTAGATATTAACCTGGAATTGAGCGCAATGGCTGCTGAAGATAAATTTGATGGTGAAGTAGGTGGTGATCACGGATATGATGGCGTATTGAGCGCTACGGTTGGTCTGACTTATCGTTTCCCCGCCCGTGGTTTCCGTCGTCCGATGCCGCAGTTGATCTCTCAGATCGAACTGGCTGCCATGCAGGATAAGTTGGCTATGATAGGTGCACAGAATGCAGAATTGAAGAATGCATTGGTACAGGCTGAAAACCAGCCGGTGGCTGAAGTAACAGAAACACAGGTGATTGTTCCGGATCCGGATATCGCACCGCGTACCGTATTCTTCCAGATTGGTTCTGCTGAATTGTCTCCGCGTGAAATCATGAACCTGTCTTATCTGGCAGAACAAATGAAACAGTTCCCGAATGCAACGTACACCGTAAACGGTTATGCTGACTCTGCAACCGGTACTCCGGCATTCAACAAGGAGTTGAGCTTGAAACGTGCACAAGCTGTTAAGAATGCATTGGTTAAGAATTACGGCATTGCTGCCGATCGCTTGAATGTGGAAGCCGGTGGTGGTGTAGACAAATTTGGTCAACCGATCCTGAACCGTGTGGTATTAGTGAAATCTGCTAACTAAATATAGTCTTTCCATTAAAAAGGGAACGCCCTGTTCTCTCGTAGATTCTACGGGAGGCCAGGGCGTTACTCGTAACAGAGGATATTGTTTTTTTATTCTCCGCTGAATTTCTTTACTTGTTCTGCTATCAGTTCCGCATCGTCGAAATAGTTGATCTTCATTGCTTTGCGTACATCATCCAATGTAGCGGCGGCAACTTCGCGTGCTGCGTCGCAACCTTTCTTCAGCATGTCATAGATGGCAGGAATGTCTTTTTCGAATTCTTTGCGACGATTGCGAATCGGTTCCAGCGTCTCCTGCATGATGGAGTTAAGGAATCCTTTCACCTTCATATCACCCAGACCTCCACGCTGATAATGTGCTTTCAGTTCATCGAGGTTCGGATATTCGGGCAGGTAAAGGCCGAAGTGTTCGGGGCGGCAGAAAGCATCCAGATAAGTAAATACAGGGTTGCCTTCTACTTTACCCGGGTCTTGTACACGCAAGTGGTCGGGATCGGTATACATACCTTTCACTTTCTTCTGTACTTCGTCGGCAGAGTCGGAGAGGTAGATACAGTTGCCCAGGCTCTTGCTCATTTTGGCTTTTCCGTCTGTTCCGGGCAGGCGCAGACAGGCGGCGTTTTCGGGCAGGAGGATTTCCGGCTCAACCAGTGTTTCGCCATAGATATAGTTGAAACGACGAACGATTTCGCGTGCCTGTTCCAACATTGGTTCCTGATCTTCGCCCACAGGGACAGTTGTTGCCTTGAAAGCGGCAATGTCCGCAGTCTGGCTGATGGGGTAGGTGAAGAAACCTACTGGGATGCTGGCGTCGAAGTTGCGCAACTGAATTTCTGCCTTTACTGTAGGATTACGTTGCAGGCGGCTTACGGTCACCATATTCATGAAGTAAAAACTCAATTCGCACAGTTCGGCAATCTGAGATTGAATGAAGATAGTGCTTTTTGCCGGGTCCAGTCCGCATGCCAGATAGTCAAGCGCCACTTCGATAACATTCTGACGTACCTTTTCCGGGTTGTCCACATTGTCAGTTAATGCTTGTGCATCGGCAATGAAAACGAATATCTTGTCATACAAACCGGAGTTCTGCAACTCCACTCTTCTTCTCAATGAGCCCACATAATGTCCTATGTGCAGGCGTCCTGTAGGGCGGTCGCCCGTGAGGATGATTTTCTCTTTAGACATATTTATATTATTCTATTTATTATGTTTTTCTTTGAAAATGAATACAAAGGTAACGCTTTTCTCTGACTTTAGCTTCATAATTCTTTAGAGAAGCGAAAGAGAAACCATACTCTTGTTGCTTTTCCTGAAAAAAGAGTTTACCTTTGTGGAAATATACTTAATATAAAACGCGATGAAAACAGATTTTGATTATCAAGCGGTCCCTCAAGGGTTTATTCATTGTTTCAAGAACGATTGTTCCAGGTCAGATACTTGCTTGCGCCGTTTGGCTGCGCGGCATTGCACGGCTGATAAACCTTTGATTACAATTCTCAGTCCGGCAGCTATTCCTGCCGATTCTTCTCAGTGTTCCTATTTCCTGCCTATCCAGAAGATACGTGTGGCATGGGGGGTAAGAAACTTATTTGACGATGTTCCTCTTAGCTTGGCAGCCGATATGCGGCACCAGATTGTTTCCTACTTCGGCAAGACGCATTATTATCGGATCTACCGTAAAGAGCGTTTCATTACGCCTGAAGGTCAGCGATATATCAGGCATATATTTACTCAGAACGGCATTACCGACGCACTTCAGTTTGAGTCTTATTCGGAAGTCTATAAGTGGTGATTAGTTTCTCGGTGTGGAACTGGCGGTTTCATGCCTTGAAACCTGTAGTTTCACACCGAGAAACTGATAGTTTCAAGGCATGAAACTACAAGTTTCAGCTGATGAAACTAATGGCGGTACTATATCATGCTTTTAAATAGCTTAATAGGAGGCAATTGCTATTTTAAATAAATATAGAGAATAAAGACAGGCTCTAAATTTGTTTATTATCGAAATAAGTCGTTACTTTGCACAAATTTTAAAACAACGATGCAACAACACGGAAAAAGAGATACATATAATCTGTATTCGAATGAATTTCATTCGTTAGTCGATGATTTCTCTTTCTCTGAGAAGATATTGTTAGTTCTTTGGTAATGCGTTAATCCTTTGTTGGGTAACGCATTTTTTTTGTGCCCGAATGTATAGGAAGAAACTTAATAGACAACAAGAGAATATATGGAAAAGAATTTGAAGAAAGTGTTGGTCTTGGGCTCAGGTGCACTCAAGATCGGTCAGGCCGGGGAGTTCGACTATTCCGGTTCGCAGGCATTGAAGGCTCTGCGTGAAGAAGGTATCAGTTCAGTGTTGGTGAACCCGAATATTGCTACTATCCAAACATCGGAAGGTATTGCAGATCAGGTTTATTTCTTGCCTGTAACCACTTATTTCGTAGAAGAAATCATCAAGAAAGAACGTCCCGATGGTATTCTGTTGGCCTTCGGTGGTCAGACGGCTCTGAACTGCGGTGCTGAGTTGTACACAAGCGGTGTGCTGGCTAAGTACGGTGTGCGCGTATTAGGAACTTCGGTGGAAGCTATCATGTATACGGAAGACCGTGACCTCTTCGTGAAGAAGCTGGACGAGATCAATATGAAAACTCCCGTCAGCCAGGCTGTAGAAAGTATGGAAGATGCAATTGCTGCTGCTGAACGCATCGGTTTTCCGGTTATGGTTCGTTCCGCTTATGCACTGGGCGGTTTGGGTAGCGGCATCTGCCAGGATAAAGAAGAGTTCCTGAAGTTGGCCGAAAGCTCTTTCGCTTTCTCTAAACAAATTCTTGTAGAAGAGTCTCTGAAAGGTTGGAAAGAAATTGAGTTCGAAGTAATCCGCGATGCTAACGACCACTGCTTCACGGTGGCAAGCATGGAAAATTTCGACCCGCTGGGTATCCATACGGGAGAGTCTATTGTAGTGGCTCCGACTTGTTCGCTGACTGACGAGCAGGTGAAGATGTTGCAAGATCTTTCTACGAAGTGTATCCGTCATCTGGGCATTGTGGGCGAATGTAACATTCAGTATGCATTTAATGCGGAAACTAATGACTACCGTGTGATTGAGGTGAATGCCCGTCTGTCGCGTTCTTCTGCTTTGGCTTCTAAGGCTACGGGTTATCCGTTGGCATTCGTGGCCGCTAAGATCGCATTGGGCTATACGCTCGATCAGATTGGTGAAATGGGTACTCCGTATTCAGCGTATGTAGCTCCGCAACTGGATTATCTGATTTGTAAGATTCCTCGTTGGGACTTGACGAAGTTCGTAGGTGTATCCCGTGAAATCGGTTCCAGCATGAAGTCTGTAGGTGAAATCATGTCTATCGGACGTTCTTTCGAAGAAATCATCCAGAAAGGTTTGCGTATGATCGGTCAGGGTATGCACGGATTTGTAGGCAACGACCTGCACTTCGATGATCTGGATCGTGAGCTCTCACGTCCTACCGACTTGCGTGTATTTGCTATTGCTGAAGCTTTGGAGAATGGCTATACGATAGACCGCATCTTTGACCTGACCAAGATTGATCCCTGGTTCCTTGGCAAGTTGAAGAACATTGTTGACTATAAGTTAAAGCTTTCCCAATATAATAAGGTGGAAGATATTCCGGCCGACGTATTGCGTCAGGCAAAAGTGCTGGGCTTCTCTGACTTCCAGATTGCGCGTTTCGTACTCGAACCGCAAGGCAATATGGAGAAAGAAAATCTGATGGTGCGTGCACGTCGTAAAGAGTTGGGCATCCTGCCGGCTGTAAAACGTATCAATACGATTGCTTCCGAGCATCCTGAACTGACTAATTACCTGTATATGACGTACGCCGTTGAGGGTTATGACGTAAACTATTACAAGAATGAAAAGTCAGTGGTTGTACTGGGTTCCGGTGCTTACCGTATCGGGTCTTCCGTAGAGTTCGACTGGTGTTCGGTAAATGCCGTGCAGACTGCACGTAAGCTGGGTTACAAGTCCATCATGATTAACTATAACCCTGAAACCGTATCTACTGACTATGATATGTGCGATCGTCTTTACTTCGATGAGCTGTCTTTTGAGCGTGTACTCGATGTTATTGACCTGGAACAGCCGCGCGGCGTAATCGTATCTGTAGGCGGACAGATCCCGAACAACCTGGCAATGAAACTGCATCGTCAGTCAGTGCCCATCCTGGGAACTTCTCCTCTTTCTATCGACCGTGCTGAAAACCGTAATAAGTTCTCTGCTATGCTCGACCAACTGGGTATCGACCAGCCGGCTTGGCAAGAGCTTACCAGTCTGGAAGATGTGAAAGGTTTCGTAGAGAAAGTGGGTTATCCGGTACTGGTTCGTCCGTCTTATGTACTTTCGGGTGCTGCGATGAACGTATGCTACGATGAAGAAGAATTGGAGAACTTCCTGAAAATGGCTGCTGAAGTATCTAAAGAATATCCGGTGGTAATTTCTCAGTTCTTGCAGAATACAAAAGAAATCGAATTTGATGCTGTTGCTCAGAATGGTGAGGTAGTGGAATATGCTATTTCCGAGCATGTGGAGTTTGCCGGTGTACACTCCGGTGACGCTACATTGGTATTCCCTGCACAGAAGATTTACTTTGCTACGGCACGTCGTATCAAGAAAATCAGCCGTCAGATTGCAAAGGAACTCAATATCTCCGGTCCGTTCAATATTCAGTTCCTGGCACGTAACAATGAGGTGAAGGTAATCGAATGTAACCTTCGTGCTTCACGTAGTTTCCCGTTCGTGTCTAAGGTGCTGAAGCGTAACTTTATTGAAACTGCTACCCGCATCATGCTGGATGCTCCTTATACTCGTCCTGACAAGTCGGCATTCGATATCGACTGGATTGGTGTGAAAGCTTCTCAGTTCTCTTTCTCCCGTCTGCACAAGGCAGACCCGGTACTGGGTGTGGATATGTCTTCTACCGGTGAAGTAGGCTGTATCGGTGATGATTTTTCCGAAGCATTGCTGAGCGCCATGATTGCTACCGGCTTCCAGATTCCTCAAAAGGGAGTGATGTTCTCTTCCGGTGCCATGAAATCGAAAGTAGATTTGCTGGAGTCCAGCCGCATGCTCTTCAATAAAGGATATAAGATTTATGCAACGGCAGGTACAGCAGCTTTCCTGAATGCTCATGGAGTGGGCACTGAAGCTGTTTACTGGCCCGATGAACGTCCTGACGCAGAGAACAACGTGATGAAGATGATTGCCGAACACAAATTCGATTTGATTGTCAACATTCCGAAGAATCATACGAAGCGTGAACTGACGAACGGTTACCGTATCCGTCGTGGTGCTATCGACCATAACATTCCGTTGATTACGAATGCTCGTCTGGCAAGTGCTTTCATCGAAGCATTCTGCGAACTGAAGTTGGAAGATATTGCTATCAAGAATTGGCAGGAATATAAGTAATAAGATATCTGTCTGAAGTTAAAAAAGAGATGCTAAATTGGCATCTCTTTTTTTTATGGCTATCTTTGTGGGTAGATGGACTTTTTGAAACTATAATCTTTATCAACAGGAGTATGAATGAAGTAGAGAAAATGCGTAGTTCGCAACTGGCGGATATGTCTGCCCCGGAAGTACAGGTAAAGTTTGAATATGCCAAGAAGTTGCTGGCAAGGATGCGGCAATTGAGTACTTACGATGAGGCTTACAGAGGATTGTTGGAAGACCTGATACCGGGAATCCCGGAGACATCCGTTGTGTGCCCGCCTTTCCATTGCGATCATGGGGATGGTATACGTCTGGGTGAACACGTATTTGTGAATGCAAATTGTACTTTTCTGGACGGAGGTTATATCACGATTGGTGCCCATACATTGGTGGGACCTTGTGTGCAGATTTATACTCCACAACATCCGATGGATTATGTAGAACGTCGTACTCCGAAGGAATATGCCTATCCGGTGACGATAGGAGAGGATTGCTGGATTGGCGGTGGTGCTGTTATTTGTCCCGGCGTAACAATTGGTGATCGCTGTATTATTGGCGCCGGAAGTGTGGTGACGAAAAACATACCCGATGATAGTGTGGCGGTAGGAAATCCGGCGAAGGTGATCAGAAAGGTAATGCCGGAACGATGAAGTGATGTGAATTCAGTTATCTGTTAAATCAAAATACGATCTTGAACCATGAAAAAAATCCCCCTTTTCTTTATTGTTTTAGTTTGTATGTTGGCTGGACAATTAAAAGCAGCAGACGATTTTCTTCCCCAATCCAGATGGATTGGCAGTGAACATTCTCAAAGTACTCCGAACACTTGGCTTTGTTTCCGTAAAACAATCGAGCTTCCCGGTGTTCCCGGTGAGATGATTGCCAACATTGCCGTGGACTCTAAATACTGGTTGTGGATTAATGGAGAACTGGTCGTTTTTGAAGGTGGGCTGAAGCGTGGTCCGGCTCCCGGAGCTACTTATTATGACCGGGTGGATATGGCTCCTTATCTGAAGAAAGGAAACAATGTTATTGCCTTGTTAGTGTGGCATTTTGGAAAGAATGGGTTCAGTCATGTAAACAGTGGGACTGCTGCTCTGCTTTTTAGTGCCCGGGCATCGGGGGTGACTATTGTCAGTGATAAGAATTGGCAGTGCAGTGTGTATCAGGCTTATCAGAATACAGAAGCGCCATTCCCTAATTATCGTTTGTCCGAAAGTAATATCCGCTTCGATGCACGCAAAGAGTTGGCAGGCTGGAATCAACCTTCTTTTGGGGGTAAGTTAGGCCCGGCCATCGAAATTGGCTTTCCGAATGAAATGCCGTTTGGAAAATTGGTGCCTCGTCCCATTCCGATGTGGAAGGATAGCGGATTAAGGGAATACCCGGAGGTGGTGAAGAATGAAACCGGGGATACTATTCGTTGCCGTCTGCCATATAATTGCCAGATTACTCCTTACTTGCATGTGAAAGCTCCTGCCGGATTGAAGATTGGTATGCTGACTGATAATTATACAGGTGGCAGTGCAAACAATGTGCGGGCGGAATATATTACTCGCGAAGGTGAACAGAACTATGAAAGTTTTGGATGGATGAACGGACATGAAATGCTGTATGTGATTCCTGCCGGAGTGGAAGTATTGGGGCTTAAATATCGGGAAACGGGTTATAATGCAGACATAAAGGGGACTTTCACCTGTGATGATGCTTTCTTTACCGAGCTCTGGAAACGGAGTGCCCGTACCTTATATATTACCATGCGCGACAATTATATGGATTGCCCTGATCGCGAACGTGCGCAGTGGTGGGGAGATGAAGTGAACGAGCTGGGTGAAGCTTTCTATGCGCTCGACCCGCGTGGCTGGCAATTGGCTGTCAAAGGCATTTATGAACTGATGAATTGGCAACGGCCGGATGGGATTATTGCCTCTCCGGTTCCATCGGCTAACTGGTGTAAAGAGTTGCCTCTGCAAATGCTCGCCTCTGTCGGATGGTATGGATTTTATACACAGGCATTTTATAGTGGTGATTATTCATTTGTTCCTCACATTTATGAGGGAATGAAAAAATACCTGCATGAAGTGTGGGAGGTGGACGCGCAGGGATTTCCTATTCCCCGTCCCGGTGACTGGAATTGGGGCGACTGGGGGACTGACGTTGACCTGGAAGTTCTTACTACTTGTTGGTATTATTTGGCTCTTAAGGCTGAGAAAGAATTCGCACTTTATTTATATAAACAAAACGATGCCAATCGGGTAGACGAAATGATGAAGCGTATTGCCGCTGCTTTTGATAATCGTTATTGGACGGGTACCGCTTATCGTTCCAGATCGTATAAAGGTGAAACTGATGACCGCTCTCAGGCTATGGCCGTTGTGAGTGGATTGGCTCCGGTGGGAAGATATAAGGCTTTGCTGAAGGTTTTCAAGAAGGAATATCATGCCAGTCCCTATATGGAAAAATATATCATGGAAGCTCTCTTTGTGATGGGGGAACCGAACTTTGCATTGGAGCGTATGCGTAGCCGGTATACTAAAATGATGGCATATCCTTATACTACCTTATTCGAGGGGTGGGGAATAGGTGCCGAAGGTTTCGGGGGTGGTACTATCAACCATGCGTGGAGCGGTGGTCCGTTGACTATATTGAGTCAAAAGTTATGCGGAATAGAACCTCTGAAGCCTGGCTTCAAGCATTTTCGGGTAGCTCCGCAGCTTGGTATGTTAAACGAGGCATCGGCAGTGGTACCTACTCTTTACGGCGATATACGGGTAGATATAAAGAAACAAGACCGTATCGTGAATATACATGTAATCGTTCCTCCGGGTACTACTGCTGTAGTGGTATTGCCTGCTGGTAAAGAAAAGGTACTTCCACCGGGAAGTTATATCCTCCCGTAAACCGGGAAGAGAAAACATGAGTTATAAGGATGATTCTTTGATGAAAAAAAGTTTTTTGTTAAATTGCTGAATTTCAATAAGTATATATCTTTCTGTATGTTTTTCTTAGAAAATAGTTCGCAATTATTTTGGTAATCTCAAAATAAGCTGTACCTTTGCATCGCTTTTGAAACGAAAGTGTACGGGCGCTTAGCTCAGCTGGTTCAGAGCATCTGGTTTACACCCAGAGGGTCGGGGGTTCGAATCCCTCAGCGCCCACACTAAAAACCGCACACTTTCGAACAAAAGGGCGCTTAGCTCAGCTGGTTCAGAGCATCTGGTTTACACCCAGAGGGTCGGGGGTTCGAATCCCTCAGCGCCCACACTAAAAACCGCACACTTTCGAACAAAAGGGCGCTTAGCTCAGCTGGTTCAGAGCATCTGGTTTACACCCAGAGGGTCGGGGGTTCGAATCCCTCAGCGCCCACATCCGATTTCTATAATGAGTGGTCTTACAAGTTGTTGTAAGGCTATTTTTTTATCTGTTAACTTCCTTACTTAACTTTCTTTCCCCTTTATGGCTTATTACTCAGAAAAAAAAGCTAATTTTGCGGCTCGATAATTATCTAATATACACGTATGGAACTTGATTTACTTACTGCTATCTCTCCGATTGATGGTCGATACAGAGGAAAAACAGATGCTTTGGCAGCTTACTTCTCGGAATTTGCCTTGATAAAATACCGTGTGCAAGTGGAAGTGGAATACTTCATCACCTTGTGCGAATTGCCTTTGCCGCAATTAAAAGGCGTAGACAAAAACGTATTTGAAACATTAAGAAATATCTATCGTAACTTCTCTGAAGCTGACGCGCAGCGTATCAAAGATATTGAGAGCGTAACGAACCATGATGTAAAAGCCGTAGAATATTTCCTGAAAGAAGAGTTTGATAAAATGGGTGGAATGGATGACTACAAAGAGTTTATTCATTTTGGACTGACTTCACAGGATATCAATAATACTTCCGTTCCTTTGTCTATCAAAGAGGCTTTGGAACAGGTTTATTATCCACAAATAGAGGAACTGATTGCGCAACTTCGTACGTATGCGGAAGAATGGACGGCTATTCCTATGCTTGCCAAGACACACGGTCAGCCGGCTTCGCCTACTCGTTTGGGAAAAGAGGTGATGGTATTTGTATATCGTCTTGAACGACAGCTGGCTACTTTGAAGTCTTGTCCGCTTACTGCCAAGTTCGGTGGTGCTACCGGAAATTACAATGCGCATCATGTGGCTTATCCGGAGTTCGACTGGAAAGCATTTGGTAACCGGTTTGTTGCTGAAAAACTGGGTTTGGAACGTGAAGAATATACTACGCAGATTTCTAATTATGATAATCTGTCTGCTGTATTCGATGCTATGAAGCGCATAAATACGGTAATGATCGATATGAACCGTGACTTCTGGCAATATATTTCCATGGAATATTTCAAGCAGAAGATTAAAGCCGGTGAAGTAGGTTCCAGCGCCATGCCGCACAAAGTGAATCCGATTGACTTTGAAAATGCGGAAGGTAATCTGGGTGTGGCAAGTGCCATTCTGGAACATTTGTCGGTGAAACTGCCTGTGTCCCGCTTACAACGTGACCTGACGGATTCTACCGTATTGCGTAACGTAGGCGTTCCGTTCGGACATATCGTAATTGCCATTCAGAGCTCATTGAAAGGTTTGCGTAAATTGTTGCTGAACGAAACGGCTATCTATCGCGATCTGGATAATTGCTGGAGTGTGGTAGCTGAGGCTATTCAGACAATTCTGCGCCGTGAAGCATATCCGCATCCGTACGAGGCGTTGAAGGCCTTAACCCGCACTAATCAGGCTATTACGGAAGCTTCTATAAAGGAATTTATTGAAGGTTTGAATGTAGATGAGGAAATAAAGAAAGAATTGCGTGCGATTACTCCTCATACATATACAGGAATCTAAGCTGGAAATATTAAATTTAGCTGTATAATGAAGCCAACATTTTAAATCCGGTGATTGTTAATATAGTATACATATATAATATAAGGTATAAGAGTGATAATAGAATGGCCGTGAGGCCAACGTTTAATTTTATTCGAATAAAACAATGAGTACAGAAAACGAAAATTGGCGTGACGATTCTTCCAGTGAGGAGAATTCAGGCAACAGATTTGAAAGAGAAAACAATTACAGCCGTCCGTCTTACAACCGTGAAGGTGGTGACCGACCCTATCGTCCGCGTTTTAACAGCGAGAGTGGCGAACGCCCACAGCGTGCTTACAGCAGTGATCGCCCGTATCGCCCGCGCTTTAACCCTAATGCTGAAGGTGGTGAACGTCCACAACGTTCTTATGGTGACCGCCCGTCTTACAATCGCGAGGGTGGTGATCGTCCGCAACGCTCGTATGGTGATCGTCCGTCCTATAATCGTGAAGGCGGCGATCGTCCGCAACGTCCTTCTTATGGAAACAACAGTGGTGGTGACCGTCCTTATCGTCCTCGCTATAATAGCGGTGATGGTGGTGATCGTCCACAGCGTCCTTCTTATGGAGGCTCTTCTTATGGTGACCGTCCCCAACGCCCGCGTTTTAATAGTGGTGACGGACAGCGTTCTTATAACAACGACCGTCCTTATCGTCCTCGCTATAATAGCGGTGATGGTGGTGATCGTCCACAACGTTCTTATGGTGGCTCTTCTTATGGAGGTTCTTCTTATGGCGACCGCCCGCAGCGTCCACGCTTCAATCCGGATGGCGGAAGAGGCGGATATGGTCGTCCCCAGCAGCGTCGTACGCCGGATTATGATCCGAATGCAAAGTACAGCCGTAAGAAACAGATAGAATATAAGGAACAGTTTACGGATCCTAATGAACCGATCCGTTTGAACAAGTTCCTGGCTAATGCAGGTGTCTGCTCTCGTCGTGAGGCGGATGAATTCATCACGGCAGGTGTGGTTTCAGTAAATGGAGTAGTGGTTACAGAACTCGGAACTAAGATCAAACGTGCTGACGAAGTGAAGTTCCATGATCAGATGGTGAGCATTGAACGTAAGATTTATATCTTGCTGAATAAGCCGAAAGACACTGTGACTACCTCGGATGATCCGCAGGCACGTCGTACAGTAATGGATTTGGTGAAGGGTGCTTGCGATGAGCGTATTTATCCGGTAGGTCGTCTGGACCGTAACACTACAGGTGTGTTGTTGCTGACGAACGACGGTGACCTGGCTTCCAAACTGACACATCCGAAGTTCCTGAAGAAGAAGATTTATCACGTACATACAGATAAAAATGTGACGAAAGCTGATATGGATCAGATTGCAGCCGGTATTCAGTTGGATGACGGTGAAATCCATGCAGATGCTATCAGTTATACGGATGATGTTAGACGGGATGAAGTGGGTATTGAAATTCACTCAGGTAAGAACCGTATTGTTCGTCGTATATTTGAGTCACTGGGTTACAAGGTAGTCAAACTCGACCGCGTATTCTTTGCCGGACTGACTAAGAAAGGCTTACGTCGTGGTGAATGGCGCTATTTGAGCGAACAGGAAGTAAACTACCTGCGCATGGGCTCTTTTGAGTAATTATATAATATAGAGGTTTAACACAAATTTATGGAAAAGATTAGTAGAACAAAGATTGTTGACGTGTTGAAGCGCGAAGATTTCGGTGCTATGGTCAACGTGAAAGGCTGGGTTCGTACCCGCAGAGGTAGTAAACAAGTTAATTTTATCGCCCTGAATGACGGTTCTACAATAAATAATGTGCAGGTTGTAGTAGATTTGGCAAACTTTGATGAGGAGATGCTGAAAGATATTACCACCGGTGCCTGTCTGAGTGTGAACGGTGAATTGACGGAGTCAGTAGGTTCCGGTCAGAAAGCTGAGATTCAAGCTCGTGAGATTGAAGTGCTGGGTACTTGTGATAATACATATCCTTTGCAGAAGAAAGGTCATACGCTGGAATTCCTGCGTGAGATTGCTCACCTGCGTCCCCGTACGAATACTTTCGGTGCGGTGTTCCGCATCCGTCATAACATGGCGATAGCTATCCATACTTTCTTTCATCAGAAAGGCTTCGTTTATTTCCATACACCTATCATTACGGCATCTGACTGTGAAGGTGCCGGACAGATGTTTCAGGTAACGACGAAGAACCTCTATGATTTGAAGAAAGATGAAGCCGGTTCCATCATTTATGATGACGACTTCTTTGGTAAGCAAACCAGTCTGACGGTTTCCGGACAGTTGGAAGGTGAACTTGCTGCTACGGCACTGGGCGCTATTTATACTTTTGGCCCTACATTTCGTGCAGAAAACTCCAATACTCCACGCCATTTGGCTGAGTTCTGGATGGTGGAACCGGAAGTAGCGTTCAACGACATTACGGACAATATGGATCTGGCGGAAGAGTTTATCAAATTCTGTGTGAAGTGGGCTTTGGATAACTGTGCTGACGACGTGAAGTTCCTGAACGATATGTTTGACAAAGGCTTGATTGAACGTCTGCAAGGTGTATTGAAAGAATCTTTCGTACGTTTGCCTTATACGGACGGTATCAAGATACTGGAAGAGGCTGTTGCTAAAGGTCATAAGTTCGAATTTCCGGTATACTGGGGTGTGGACTTGGCTTCTGAGCACGAACGTTATCTCGTGGAAGAACACTTCAAGCGTCCGGTTATCTTGACTGACTATCCGAAGGAAATCAAAGCGTTCTACATGAAGCAGAACGAAGATGGTAAAACAGTACGTGCAATGGACGTATTATTTCCGAAGATTGGTGAGATTATCGGTGGCTCTGAGCGTGAGTCTGATTATGACAAGCTGATGACGCGTATTGACGAAATGCATATTCCGATGAAGGATATGTGGTGGTATCTTGATACCCGCAGATTCGGTACGTGCCCTCACTCCGGTTTTGGTTTGGGTTTTGAACGCTTGCTTCTGTTCGTGACGGGTATGGCAAATATTCGTGACGTAATACCTTTCCCGCGTACGCCGCGTAATGCAGAGTTCTAACTCTTAAAATAAATAAGTGAAGTAGCCCGCACAATCTTGTTGTGCGGGCTCTTTTTTTACTAATAAACTGTTATAATATTAAAATAATTACTTATATTTGTGACAGTCAGATGCCTATACGTTAACCAAATATATACGAACATGAAGAAGAAGTATTTCATTACCATGTTGGCAGCAGTGCTGTTGGCGGTAACAGGAGCGGCAGCGCAGAAGAAGGCGAGTTTCAAACCAGCGGATTTGAAAGGTATCTGGCAGCTGTGTCACTATGTATCCGAAATTCCGGATGTTCCCGGTGCTTTGAAGCCCAGTAACACATTCAAGGTATTGAGCGATGACGGGCGTATCGTCAATTTCACTCTTATTCCCGGCAAAGATGCCATAATCACCGGATATGGTACCTATATCCAGTTGACGGACAATAGCTATCGGGAAAGTATTGAGAAGAATATTCATCTGCCCATGCTGGATAATAAAGATAATGTCCTGGAGTTTGAGATGGGAGAAGGCGGGCTTATGCATCTGAAATATTTTATTTCTAAAGATTTGAATGGCAATGAATTGAACTGTTGGTATCATGAAACCTGGAAGCGGGTAACGATGCCGCCTGTATTCCCTGAAGATATTGTTCGTTAAAACGGGCTATCCGGATATAATAAGCAATGTTCCGATGCAAAGCAAGCAATCTTTTGCATGGGAACATTGCTTGTTTTGTGTCCTAACATTGCTTGTGATTGATAGTCAGCTTCTTTAAAAAAAAGAAGAAAACGTTTGCCAGTTTTGGGAAAATCCGTACCTTTGCAAGCCGATTATTATCTAATAAGGATAAGCAATTAATTCAGAGCGAGTTAATCCACCTTTGTCCGGGGTGGCTAATCCGTAATGAAGATTTTTTTAGTAGTAACATTTAAAAAACAAATCAAGAGTGGATACTTTAAGTTACAAGACCATTTCTGCAAACAAAGCTACGGTAACCAAAGAATGGGTTATTGTTGACGCTACAGACCAAGTATTGGGTCGTCTGGGCGCAAAAGTTGCGAAACTGTTGAGAGGGAAGTATAAACCAAACTTTACTCCTCACGTAGATTGCGGTGATAATGTAATCATTATCAATGCCGACAAAGTTAAAATGACAGGTAATAAGTGGACTGACAAAGTGTATTTGTCATACACAGGTTATCCCGGTGGTCAGAGAGAAATGACTCCTGCTCGTCTGCAGGCTAAACCGAACGGTGATGACAGACTGTTGAGAAAAGTAGTAAAGGGGATGTTGCCTAAGAACAAATTGGGCGCTAAATTGCTGAGCAATATGTACGTATATGCTGGCAGCGAGCACAAACATGATGCTCAGAACCCGAAAACAATTGATATAAACTTACTTAAATAATAGATATGGAAGTAGTAAATGCATTAGGCAGACGTAAAAGTGCAATTGCACGCATTTTCGTAACCGAAGGTACAGGAAAGATTACTATTAACAAGAGAGACCTTGCAGAGTACTTTCCATCAACTATTCTTCAGTATGTAGTAAAACAACCGCTGAGCAAGCTGGGTGTTGCTGAAAAATATGATATTAAAGTAAATCTTTGCGGTGGTGGTTTCACCGGTCAGTCTCAGGCTTTGCGTTTGGCTATTGCCCGCGCATTGGTGAAGATGAATGCTGAAGACAAAGCTGCTCTTCGTGCTGAAGGCTTCATGACTCGTGACCCGCGTTCTGTTGAACGTAAGAAACCGGGACAACCGAAAGCTCGTAGAAGATTCCAGTTCAGTAAACGTTAAGAGTTGCAGAAATGTTGGGGCGGACAAGTTGCTTAATTCTCAACTTTTATCTCTCAACTCTCAACTGAAAGAGCGTTTAGTATCTAAACTACCGGGACTCTGGATTGATAGACTACCCGGCGGTTGGTTTAGAAAAAACAAAAAAGAAAGTAAACGATTTAAAGAAAAAACAAGATGTCAAGAACAAATTTTGATACATTATTGGAAGCCGGTTGCCACTTTGGTCACCTCAAAAGAAAGTGGAATCCTGCAATGGCTCCTTATATTTTCATGGAACGCAATGGTATCCACATCATTGACCTCCACAAAACAGTTGCTAAAGTAGACGAAGCTGCTGAAGCTTTGAAGCAAATTGCTAAATCAGGAAAGAAAGTCCTGTTCGTTGCTACTAAAAAACAAGCTAAACAAGTGGTTGCTGACAAAGCTTCTGCTGTAAATATGCCTTATGTAATCGAGCGCTGGCCGGGCGGTATGTTAACTAATTTCCCCACAATCCGCAAGGCTGTTAAGAAGATGGCTACCATCGATAAATTGACGAATGACGGTACGTATTCTAATCTGTCTAAGAGAGAAGTACTGCAGATTTCACGTCAACGTGCTAAGTTGGACAAGACTTTGGGTTCTATTGCTGACCTGACTCGTCTGCCGTCTGCACTGTTCGTTATTGATGTTATGAAAGAAAATATTGCAGTTCGCGAAGCTAACCGTTTGGGTATCCCCGTATTCGGTATCGTTGATACGAACTCTGATCCTTCTAACATTGATTTCGTTATCCCGGCTAATGATGATGCTACTAAATCAATAGAAGTAATTCTGGATGCTTGCTGCGCTGCTATGCAGGAAGGTTTGGAAGAAAGAAAAGCTGAAAAAGTAGACATGGAAGCAGCTGGTGAAGCTCCTGCCAATAAAGGCAAGAAGAAAGCTACAAAAGCAAGACTCGACAAATCTGACGAGGAAGCAATCAATGCAGCTAAAGCTGCTGCTTTCCTGAAGGAAGACGAAGAGGCTTAATCATAATTGAATGGTAAGATGGTAAAATGATAAGATGATAATATCGTCTTACCATCCTATCATCTTACCATTTTATCATTTAGAATATTAATTATAAAAAGAAAATATATTATGGCTGTAACAATGGCTGATATTACCAAACTCCGTAAAATGACCGGAGCAGGTATGATGGACTGTAAGAATGCATTGACGGAAGCTGAAGGCGATTTCGACAAGGCAATAGAAATAATCCGCAAGAAGGGACAGGCTGTTGCCGCTAAGCGTTCAGACCGTGAAGCTTCTGAAGGTTGTGTTTTGGCTAAAACTACCGGTAACTTTGCCGTAATCATTGCGTTGAAGTGTGAAACTGACTTCGTAGCTCAGAATGCTGATTTCATAAAATTGACTCAGGATATTCTTGATCTTGCTGTAGCTAACAACTGCAAAACTTTGGATGAAGTGAAAGCATTGCCGATGGGTAACGGTACTGTACAGGATGCAGTGACTGACCGTAGCGGTATTACAGGCGAGAAAATGGAACTTGACGGCTACATGACTGTAGAGGGTGCAAGTACTGTTGTTTACAATCATATGAATAGAAATGGTCTCTGCACTATCGTTGCTTTCAATAAAGAAGTTGACGAGCAGTTGGCTAAGGAAGTGGCTATGCAGATTGCTGCCATGAACCCGATTGCAATTGACGAGGATGGTGTTTCTGAAGAAGTGAAGCAGAAAGAAATTGAAGTTGCTATCGAGAAGACCAAAGCAGAACAGGTACAGAAGGCTGTTGAGGCTGCTTTGAAGAAAGCAGGTATCAACCCGACTCACGTGGACAGCGAAGATCACATGGAGAGCAACATGGCTAAAGGTTGGATTACAGCTGAAGATATAGCAAAAGCAAAAGAAATCATTGCTACTGTTTCTGCTGAGAAGGCTGCACATCTGCCCGAACAAATGATTCAGAACATTGCTAAAGGTCGTCTGGCTAAGTTCTTGAAAGAAGTTTGCTTGCTGAACCAAGAAAATATCATGGACTCTAAGAAGACCGTAAGAGAAGTGTTGGCAGCAGCTGACCCTGAATTGAAGATTGTAGACTTCAAGCGTTTCACTTTGAAAGCTGAATAATTCAACTCAATATATATAAAAAAACGACCGCACGGAGTTTCCGTAGCGGTCGTTTTTTTATGCATATTTGCTGTTTTTGAAAGAAGTGATATACCTACTGAAAACAGATGGACTGGATTATCCGACCGGTTTAGTCTGCGTATATCCCTCTTTCTTAAGTAGTTCCAGTACTTTCTGTTTGAAATCTCCCTGTACGATGATTTCTCCGTCTTTGGCACTTCCACCTACGCCACATTTAGACTTCAGTAATTTACCTAACTCCTTCAGGTCATTTTCCGTACCTACGAAACCCGTGACAAGTGTGACTACTTTTCCTCCTCGATTCTTGCGATCCAATTGAACACGCAACTTCTGCCTGGAAGCTTCCGGGGTAACCTGTTCCCCATCATCTTCCATTTCATAACTATAGTCCGGATTGGTAGAATAAACAACATTCAACCGTTCTTTCCAATCATTATTCTTCATATTCGTTCTGTTTTAAGAACCAAAAGTAATATTTTGCGTGGAACTTTGCAATCTTTTTGGACTTTTGTCGTCTAATAGAAAACGCTATTTAGCTTCAAATATACGAAATATGAAAAGAATCATCTGGCTATTCCTATTGTCTTTGGTTACTATACTGTCTTTTGCACAATCTTTCAAGGGTACTGTTACAGATACTGACGGAAAGCCGGTTCCTTATGCCGCTCTCTATCTGAGAGAAATGAAGTCAGGTTTAACTACCGATGAGCATGGGCGGTTTCAAACGAAATTATCTGCCGGACAATATACCTGTGAGGTTTCTTCTTTAGGATTCATATCCCAGACCTTTACTTTTCAAATGCTGAATCGTGATTATGAGAAGGATATAGTGCTTGCCGAACGTACCTATAGCCTGCCGGAAGTAAACATCACCAAGGGAAATGAAGATCCGGCCTATGCAGTGATGCGTAAAGCGATAGCACGTGCTCCTTATTATCGCACTCAGATAAAAAGCTACACTGCCGGCACGTATCTGAAGGGAACCGGTAAAGGGACCGCTATTCCCGCTGTCCTGAAACTATCCAAAGAGGTGCGGAAAGATGCAAAAGAATGGCTTGGAAAGCTGTTTGTCTTGGAGCAACAGCAGATTGTGAACTTTACTGCCCCCAATGTCTGGAATAATAAGGTATTAGCCAATAAGAACTCTTTTCCAGAAGAAATAGGGGTGGACATGGGTATAACTACGATTAATCTCTATACCCCCGAGCTTTTCGGTAAAGTTTCCCCGTTAAATAAAAATGCTTTCTCGTACTATCGTTTCAAACTTGACGCTTGCTTTGTGGAAGAAGGACAAATGATAAATAAGATCCGTGTGATTCCCAAGAAAGACGATAGCCGTTTGCTGGAAGGGGACCTGTTCATTGTAGAAGATTTATGGTGTATATCAGCTGCTGATGTCAATGTTCGCGCTACCGGGTTGAAAGCAAAGATTAAGATCACTTGCAAGGAAGTACAGTCTTCTGTTTTTCTGCCGGTTTCTATTACGACCTCTTCTACCATTGATATAATGGGTTTCAAGGCAGAGGCTTCTTATCTGGCAGCAATACACTATAGAGAGGTAAAAACGGATATCCAGCCGGAGACCAGTACGGATAAAACGACAAAACCTGTAACTGCCAATGCAGTAGCGCAGCCAAAGAAACATAAATTTGAACGTCCGGCACGGATCGGACGCAAAGATACTCAGGTTGATTCGCTTGCCGATAAGCGGGATTCTCTTTATTGGACCACTATCCGTAGCGTGCCGTTGCGATTGGAAGAAGTGCAGAGTTATCAATATAAAGAAGAAAAGATTGCGCTGAAAGATTTGTCACCCGGAGAAAAATCCGAGAAGAAAACAGCGGTCGGGCAAGTACTGAATACCATTATGTGGGGAAAGACTTTCAGAACTTCCAATAAAAATGCATGGTTAACTTTACCTGGTCTTTCCGCTTATATTCCCGAATATAATTTAGTGGATGGCTTCTGGTTAGGAGTTAAGCTAAAGACAGGAGTGAAGTTATCAGAATCTTCTACACTTCGTTTTGTGCCTTCTTTCTATTATACCACTGCCCGCAAAAACTGGATTGGACAAGGAGAACTGACATTAGATTATGCTCCCCGAAACCGTGGTTATTTATCTCTTTCCGGAGGTCTTCTGTCCGCTGATTATAATTCGGAAAGTGGAGAATCCCGTTTGATTAACAGTATGTCCAGCTCGCTGTTCGGTCATAACCATCTGAAGCTTTACGAGAATACCTTCTTCACAGTTGACCATGCGATAGAGCCGGCTAACGGATTACTTTTTTCTTCCTCACTTTCCTGGCAACGCAGGAAGATGCTGGATAACCATATCCATAAAAGTTGGTTCAAAAGAGATGCCGAACCGAATATTCCGGAAAACACTGCTTTCCGACCAATGCCGGAGAATGATATCCTGAAAGCTTCTTTTGAATTGGAGTACACTCCGGCTCACTACTATCACATGTCGCGAGGTAAAAAAGTGTATGAAGCTTCCCGTTATCCTACATTTGCCTTGAAATATGACAGAGCTTTCCCTATGAGCGGAAGCCGTTATCTTACCTCGTACCACCTGATGCAGTTCTCAGCTAAACAGAAAATTGAATTCGGAATGTTCAATCGCCTGCATTGGTCAGTGAATGCAGGTTCATTCTTTGATGCAAAGAATCTTCAGTTCCCCGACTTTAAACATTTCGCTTCTACCCGCATATTGGTTACGGAACGTTCTTTCGATACCGGGTTTAGTTTACTGGACAACTACGTTTTGTCCACTAATACCCGCTGGGCACAGGCTAATGTCTCCTGGTATACTCCATATCTGCTTTTGAAACATCTTCCTTTTCTGTCAAGAAAAGCATTTGATGAAGCTTTGCATCTTCGTTCCATCGTGATATATGGTGGGCGCCCTTATACGGAGATTGGATATTCGATCGGGTTTTCCGATATGGCACGGATAGGAGTCTTTGCCGGTTTCGATTGCCTGAAGTTCCATTCGGTGGGAGTTTCCTTTAGTTTGCCGTTATCCCTCTTTGCTGACAAGTAAAACTTTTGTGGAAATTATGTTAACTTTCTTCTGTTGGAGTATTCTTTTCCAAAAAAAGCGTATTTTTGTCCACCCGTAACCGAAAGAAATGAAGAAAATGACCACGAACCAGGCAATTCAATATAAGGATAGCATGAAAGTGCCGGAGCCTACTTTGCGCAGGTTGCCGTGGTACTTGTCGAATGTTAAGCTGCTCAAGCAGCGGGGCGAACGGTACGTCTCTTCTACACAGATATCTAAAGAAATCAATATAGATGCTTCACAGATAGCCAAGGATTTGTCGTATGTCAACATCTCCGGGCGTACGCGTGTAGGCTACGAAGTCGATACGCTGATAGCCGTACTGGAAGACTTCCTCGGATTTACCGATATGCATAAAGCATTTCTGTTTGGAGTAGGTAGTCTGGGTGGTGCATTGTTGCGCGACTCCGGTTTGAAGCACTTCGGGCTGGAAATTGTAGCAGCATTTGATGTGACCCCGGAATTGGTAGGCACTACATTGAACGGAATACCGATCTTCCATTCCAGTGAATTCGAGCAGAAGATGCGCGAATATGATGTGAACATCGGTGTGCTGACTGTACCTATCGAGATAGCCCAATGCATTACGGATACCATGATAGCGGGTGGCATCAAAGCTGTATGGAACTTTACCCCGTTCCGTATCCGTGTGCCGGAAAATATCGTTGTTCAGAATACTTCTCTATATGCTCATTTGGCGGTGATGTTCAACCGCCTGAATTTTAACGAAATCGAATAATGAAGATTATTGCTGTCGGAATGAACTATGCACTGCACAATAAAGAGCTGGGGCATACGTTAGTTAATAAAGAGCCGGTTATCTTCATGAAGCCCGACTCGGCTATATTGAAAGACGGAAAGCCTTTCTTTATTCCCGATTTTTCGGATGAGGTTCATTACGAAACTGAGGTGGTGGTACGTATTTGCCGTTTGGGAAAAAACATTGCGCCGCGCTTTGCCAATCGTTATTATGACGCAGTGACTGTAGGCATCGACTTTACGGCACGCGACTTGCAACGTAAGTTCCGTGAAGCGGGTAATCCCTGGGAACTTTGCAAAGGGTTCGATCATTCGGCAGCTATCGGAACTTTTGTTCCTTTGGAGCAGGCAGGAGGCGATTTGCAGCAGCTTGATTTCCGTCTGGAAATAGACGGCAAGGAAGTGCAGCATGGCAATACCTCGGATATGCTTTTCAAAGTGGATGAGATCATTGCATACGTCAGCCGCTTTATGACGCTGAAAATAGGCGACCTGTTGTTTACGGGAACTCCCGCAGGCGTAGGTCCGGTACAGATAGGACAGCATTTGGAAGGATACCTCGGAGAAGATAAGTTGCTCGACTTTTATATTCGTTGAGTCAATTTATTACGATATGTTTATCAAACGTTGCTGGTTGCTTTGTTGCTTTATCGTTTTTCTTCTTCCGGTTTCAGCGCAGGAATTCATTACGCTGAACTGGCAGGAATTGTCTTCTGCACAAACGCTTCCCGTAGTGACGCGTGAACTCCCTTTGGGGAAAGACTTCCGTTCCTTCACCTATCAGGTGGAAATAGAGTTTCCGGAATATCAGAAGTTAAACCGGAGTGAGGTGGCGGCATTAGAGATGCGACTCGACAGTTTACGTCAGCTACCCAATGAAAATGTGGCTTTCCGGGAAGGCTTGCCGGCATCTCCACAGATAAACTCTTTCATTAAAGTTTCCGCACATCGTGGTTTTCTCTCCATAAGCTTTGTTCCTGTTGTTTTTCGTGAAGGAAGTTATCAACGGCTGAATTCTTTCAAACTATCCGTGAATTCTTTTCTTAAGAAAGATAGAATAGGGGAGGAAACAGCTACCCGAAATCTGAAAACAACTTTATCCGAAGTATCTCTAAAGGATTGTACAACATCACTTCTTGCTTCCGGCCGTTGGACGAAGATAAGTGTGAGAAATACCGGAGTCTTTAAAATCACGAATGCCGAATTAAAAAAGATGGGATTCTCAAGACCCGAAAAAGTCCGCGTATTTGGTTATGGCGGTTATTTGCTGTCCCAACGTTTCAATGAACATCCGGCAGCTGACTTGCCCGAAGTTCCTTTGTTGCGTTTGTCAGATGGTGTGTTGTTTTATGGTCGTGGCACTGTATCCTGGACACCGGATAGCCAAAATACTTACTTTGTTCGCGAGCGCAACTTTTACTCTGATGAAGGGTATTACTTCCTGACTGATCGGGAGGATATTCCGGAAATGGAAACTGAAATTTTTTCTTCGTTGAAAGAGACTTCGGCCAACAGATTGACGACTTTCAATTCCTTTGCTATTTATGAAAAAGATGCATATAGTTGGGCAGGTACCGGCAGGCAGCTTTATGAAGATTATGACTATGTGGCCGGAAATACGAAAAGTTATACATTGAACTTGCCGGGCATTGTGCCGGAAGCTGCCGGATGGTTGACTACTGTCTTTGCCGCCCGCTCCATTGATGCGTCTACCAGCTACTCTGTTTCAGTGAATGGTGAACCGAAAGGCAATATCACACTGGCATCCATTGATTCCGATAATCAATATTATACCAGAGCTACTTCTGCAACGATAAATGCTTCCTGGCAAGGGACTAAGTCGGAAAATACGGTTGTAACCATCACCCATACCCGCCCTTCGGGTACATCGGGGCGTCTGGATTACATTGCCTTAAACTACATGCGTACACTTACGTTGAACACTCCTTATCTTACTTTTCGCTCTTTGGCTTCCATTCATAAGGAGACAACGTTCGTTCTTTCCGGTGCCACAGCTTCTACTGTTGTGTGGGATGTCACCAATCCTGCAAACATTGGTAGAATAGAAGGCAGTTTTGCCGATGGCACCTATACATTTACTATTCCCGCAGGAGAGTTGCGTGAGTTTGTTGCCATCACTCCCGAAGCGGGAGGCTTTGATACAGTGGAAAACGTAGGTGGGGTTGCGAACCAGAATCTGCATTCTCTGGAAGCTACGGATATGATTATCATTGCTCCCGACCGGAAAGACCTGCTGGCACAGGCGGAACGACTGGCACAAGCCCATCGTGAGAAAGACGGATTGTCCGTCCTTGTCCTTACCGCTCCGCAAATCTACAATGAGTTTTCCTCCGGTACACCAGATGGAACGGCTTATCGCCGTCTGATGAAGATGTTGTATGATCGCTTCCCGAATGAAGCAGAACGTCCCAAATACTTGTTATTCTTCGGAGATTGCAGTTACGATAATCGTATGTTGACTTCTTCCTGGAAGAGTTACCGGCCTGAAAACTTTCTGCTGTCTTACCAATCGGAAGCTTCTCTGGAAGAGACTTCTTCCTATGTAACTGACGATTACTTCGGTTTTCTTGATGATGAAGAAGGGGATGATCTTACAGCCGGCATGTTGGATATTGGCATCGGACGTTTCCCCGTTCGTACAGCGGCTGAGGCAAAGGCTGCTGTAGATAAGACAATTGCTTATATGGAAAATAAACAGGCGGGTCCGTGGAAACATACAGTTTGCTATGTAGCTGATGACGGAGATAAGAATCTGCATGCTTCTCAATCTGAATTATTGGCAAGTTACACCGAGAGAAACTATCCTTCCCTGCTTGTCAACCGGATTTATGCCGATGCTTTCCATCGTGAATCTTCCGCTACCGGAGAAACTTATCCTGATGCTACGAAACGCCTCTTGCAGTTATTTAACAGGGGAATGTTGGTAGTCAACTATACAGGTCATGGAAGTACTTCTGCATGGGCGGCAGAGAATCTGCTGACGATGGCTGACATCACTAAAATGACGTCTCCCCGCCTTCCTCTATGGATTACCGCCACCTGTGACTTTACCCGTTTTGATGATATACAAACTTCTGCCGGAGAGCAGGCTTTCCTGAATACTAAAGGTGGTGCTATAGCTTTACTCACTACATCGCGGGTGGTGTATGCTTCGCAAAACTCCACGTTGAATCAGGCTTTCCTCCGTCATATTTTTTCGCGTCCCGAAGGTAAACGTTTGCGCCTTGGAGACATCATGCGGCTTTCCAAGTGCGATGAATCTTTGGCTAACGATAGGAATAAACTGAACTTCTCTCTGATTGGCGATCCTGCCCTGACTTTGGCATATCCTGATTACCAGGTGCAGGTAGACGAATTTGCGGGGGTGAATGTGGCAGAAGAAACGAGCGTCTATCCGCAGGTGAAAGCCGGTAGCAAGATTACAGTAAAAGGACGTATCCTGACTCCCGAAGGAGTTTTGGCTGAAGACTTTACCGGTACAGTGCATCCTACTGTGCTGGATAGTAAGGAAGAAGTGACGACTCTTGATAATCGTGATGAGGGAGCTTTCACTTATACCGAGCGCAGTAAAACTCTTTTCTCGGGCAGTGACTCGGTTCGTCAGGGATGGTTTGAATTTACTTTCCCCGTGCCGTTGGATATCAACTATTCCGATGAGGAAGGTTTATTGAGCCTTTATGCTCTGGATGCCGTTCATTCTCATGAAGCCGGCGGAGCTTTCGACCGCTTCCTGGTGGGTGGAACGGATGATGGCGTTTCTCTGACGGACACATTAGGACCTAAGATAACCGTTTATCTGAATACGCCGGACTTTAGTCCTGGTGGACAAACCAATACCACCCCGTTGTTTGTGGCGGAATTGGAAGATGCGGATGGTATCAATACGGTTGGCAATGGTATCGGGCATGATCTTTCGCTTTGTATCGACGGCAGTGCGGTGCTGACTTATAATCTGAATGATTATTATACTCCGGTAGCGGGAGACTATACCCGGGGAACGGTATACTTTTCTGTGCCCGAACTCACTGAGGGCAAACATACGTTGTCGTTCCGTGCCTGGGATTTGCTGAATAATTCCTCTACAAAGACTTTGGAGTTTGAGGTGGTTCGTGGATTGCGTCCCGGTCTGTTCTCTGTTATTTGTACACAAAGCCCTGCCCGTGAAAGTACTACATTCGTTCTTTCTCACAATCGCCCCGGTTCCACGCTTGCGGTCCGTATGTCCGTATACGATTTTGCCGGACGGGAAATGTGGACACATCTGGAGAAGGGAGTATCCGAAGGACAAACTTATTATGTGGAATGGGACTTGTGCAGTAATGGCGGGCAACGTCTGGCACCGGGTGTTTATCTGTATCGTGCATCTATTGTCTCCGACGGTAGTCGCGAAAGTACGAAATCCCAGAAAATCATTATCCTGTCACAATAAACAGGGGGATTCTCTGTTTTATTAGTATTGTTATTAGAAATCATAAGTATCTCAATTGAAAGGAGTAACTAAATTCTCCTCCTCCCGAGAGGAGGGGAATTAAGTTAGATTTTGTTTTTTATATTTGAGATCGTATTATAAATAATATCGTATGAAGAAATACATCTTGCTATTACTCATAGCTTTCTTGTCCGTACACCTTCTTGCCCAGGACAAGAATCAGTTTAATCCCGTTAATACCGGTGTTAACTCTTTGGGTATTGCCCCTGACTCCCGTGGCGGTGGTATGGGAGATGTGGGTGCGGCTACAGATCCGGACGTAAACTCTCAATACTGGAATCCGGCTAAGTATCCGTTTACGATCAGCCGTGCCGGAGTAGCGGTTTCCTATACACCTTGGTTGCGCAAGTTGGTGAATGATATTGATCTGGCATATCTGGCAGGCTACTACCGTATCGGAGATTATCAGGCTGTCAGCGGTTCTTTGCGTTATTTCTCTTTGGGTGAAGTGCCCGTAGCATATCAGGATGAGAATTCTCCCGGATATACCATTAAACCTTATGAAATGGCGGTAGATGTAGCGTACTCCCGCATGCTTTCCGAACATTTCTCTGCTGCGGTTGCCTTGCGATACATTTATTCCGACCTGGCATACAGGGAAGATGAAGAAGTTTCCGCCGGTTCTGCTTTTGCTGCCGATATTGCCTTCTATTATACGAATTACGTCATACTTGCCCAACGGGAGTGTATGCTTTCTTTCGGACTGAATGCTTCCAATATCGGTACGAAGATTTCTTATGATAGTGGTAATACCAGCCAGTTCTTGCCTACCAACTTACGTTTGGGTGCTTCCCTGTTATTCCCGATAGATGATTATAATACAATAGGAGTTAGTTTTGATGCCAATAAGTATATGGTTCCTACCCGTCCTGTTCGTGGAGAAGATGAGTCGCAGGAAGAGTATGAAGAGCGTTTGGACCGTGATTATAATGATATTTCTCCCATTAAGGGTATTTTCAAATCTTTCAGTGATGCTCCCGGCGGCTTCAAGGAAGAATTGCAGGAGATACAGTGGTCTTTGGGATTGGAATATACTTATCACGAACAGTTTTCCATTCGTGGTGGCTATCACTGGGAACATGAGAACAAAGGAAACCGCAAATATTTTTCTTTTGGTGCAGGATTCAAGATGAGCGTATTCTCGTTGGATGCTGCTTATCTGGTATCTACGGCACAAAGTAATCCGCTCGACCAGACACTTCGTTTTACGTTAGGTTTTGATCTGGATGGGATAAAGGACTTGTTCGGACGTCGCAGAAGATGAATCAGCTACGAGCTACGCGTTACGGGCTACAAGTGCCTTGCGGCAGAAGGGGGGAGTGGTGTGTAGTGTATTATTAGCTGTATATATCGGACGCGCAGCATCTATATACCGGATGCGTTGCACCTATATATCGGATGTGTAGTATCTATATATCCAACGTTACCGATATATAGATGCTAAAAGAGGGAATCGGACTTGCCTGAAATTAGATTGCTTGTTGTGGATGATAATAAGCAATCTAATCATTCATAACATTGCTTATTCCGGATCATAAGACTGCTTGTTTTCAGATGTTATTCAATACATTAAGTGTTTTTTCTTCTTTCAGTCTTTCAGCTTATCTCAAACTCCCTGTTCATCGGCATTCCGGCTGAAATATACCTGAAACAGCTATAAAGCTGGAAGTTTCAGCCGGAATGCCGATGAACAGGGAGTCAGTGAGAACTGAAAGAACGGAAAGAGTTTTTTTCAAAAATAGAGGGTGTCGGATGATGGTTCATTTTATTCAGAACCGTACGTCAACGTTTCCGGTGAATTCCTGCCAAAAGACTCATGAAACTTTCCATTTCAGATATTTATTCTGTATTTTTGTCCGTGAAGATCTATTGTTAAACCGAGAAAGAAATCCGTATGAGGAAACTAAAGGTGTTTTTGGCAGTCTTGTTAGCATCCCTATCCCTGCATATCCATCCCAGTGAAATTGATTCTTTGCTTCGTGAACTTGATATGTCTATCAGAAACCGTCCTCAATACACCCTGAAACGTCAGGAACAAATAGATGCCTTGCAACGAAAACTTCGGCTGTCTCATTCCGATCAGGAGCGTTATGATCTTTACCGCGAATTATTCGGCAAATATCGCTCTTACCGTATGGACTCGGCTCTATGGGTGGCCAATCAGCGCGTAGAACTTGCCAAGCGCATGAAGAATCCCCTTTACATTCGTTCGGCTGAACTGAATATAGCCGAAGTAATGATAGGAGTGGCCATGTATAAGGAAGGGCTGGAAATACTGGATGGAATCAAGTCCGCTGATCTGGACGCTTCCGGCGTTTCCTATTATTATTATCAGTATCACCAGGTTTATACGCTGATGGCGGATTATGCTTTCTCTGATCAGATGAAAGAACATTACCGGGGGTTGGCATACCAATATAAAGATTCTATTATCAGTATGCGCCGTCCCGGTTCACAGGGTTATCTGTTGATGATGAGTGAGAAATTGCTGTATGAAGAAAAGTATGATGAGGCCATAGAGATACTGAAAAGTTGCTATAAGACACATGAAGAGAAGGGGTACAGTGTTGCCATTCCTTCTATCGGCCTCGCCAATGCTTATGCCTTTATGGGCAATACCGAATTGCAGAAGAAATATCTGGCTATTTCGGCTATTGCCGATATTCAGGCGGCAACGAAGGAATACATCTCCTTGTGGAAGTTAGCGAACCTTCTGTTTCAGGAAGGAGATATAAAACGTGCTTATACCTATATAGAATGTTCTATGCAAGATGCCACCTTCTGCAATGCACGCTATCGTACGCAGGAGATTTCGGAACTGCTTCCCGTTATCAGCCGGACGTACGAAAACAAGTTGAAGGAGGAGAAAACACAAATGGTTGCCCTGGTCATTCTGACATCTGTCTTGCTGATCATATTGCTGATTGCTCTGATGTTCATTTTCTATCAGATGAAGCGGCTGAATGTAGCCCGGAAAGCGGTGAACACTATGAATGAGGAACTTAAACATATCAATTCTGATCTGCATACACTGAATGATAAGTTGCAGGAATCCAATCAGGTGAAGGAAGAATATATCGGCTATGTATTCAATATGTGCTCTCTGTATATCAACAAGCAGGAAGAACAACGGAAAATGCTTGCCCGTAAAATCAAAACCGGGCAATTGGATGATTTGTATAAGACTGTCAATTCCTCTTCTTTTGTTGCCAATGAGTTGAAAGAATTCTTCTACACGTTCGATAGTGTGTTCCTGAAACTCTATCCTAAGTTCATAGAACAGTTCAATACTTTACTTCAGGAAGATGAACGCATCTGTCCGAAGGAAGGTGAATTGCTGACCCCCGAGTTGCGCGTCTTTGCTCTGATCAGATTGGGTATTACAGATAGTGGGAAGATTGCGAACTTCCTTCATTATTCTGCCCAGACGGTGTACAACTATCGTCTGAAAGTGCGGAACAAATCTTTGCTTTCCAAGGATGAATTTATGGAAGCTGTGCAGCAAATAGGCTAATAAAATCTCTTTCTTTTTTCCTCAAATGTCTACTTAAATCTACTTTCCTGACTCATGTAGGGAAGTGACTTTGTATTGTATTTCAATTACTTATCATTTTAAAGCGTCTACTTATATCTACTTTACGTATCTACTCAGCTCTCTTACCCGGAAAGTTATGCTCTACCTTTGCCGTAGAAATTAAAGTTAACAATAGATTTTCTTTGGGTATTGGTTTTTATCGGGTAAACAGGTTACACGAGGATTATAGAAAAAAGTCTGTGCCGTGTGCGGGCGAACAGAGATTCGCCCCTACAGGTACAGAGGTAAGAGAAAATTATTTTTTTATTAATTATAATAATAACCTTATGAAAAACATTTTTAGACTTGTCAAGGGACTTCTCCCTTTGTTGGGATTACTACTATCCCTGTCGCTTTCAGCACAAGACATCGTGGTGAAAGGGCATGTGAAGGACGCTACCGGTGAATCGGTTATCGGAGCTAACATTCTTATTAAAGGTACTTCTATAGGTACTATTTCCGATGTGGACGGCAATTTTACACTGAAGGCGGCTACCGGAAATGTACTTACCGTCACCTGTATCGGTTATAAAGGACAGGAAATCACCGTGACAGACAAACCTCTCATTGTCGTTACCATGCAGGAAGACAGTGAGTTACTGGACGAAGTTGTAGTCATCGGCTACGGACAGGTGAAGAAAGGCGACGTGACCGGATCTTTGCTGACCGTGAAACCGGATGAGCTGAACAAAGGTAAGCAATTGACTGCTGAAGATGCTCTGGTGGGTAAAGTTGCCGGTGTGAATATCGTGCCGGGCAATGGTGCACCGGGTAGCGGCGGTACCATCCGTATCCGTATGGGAGCCTCTTTGTCGGCAGATAATGATCCGCTGATTGTTATCGATGGAGTACCCGTAAGCAATACTTCTATCAGTGCCATCAATCCGAACGACATTGCTTCCTTTACAGTATTGAAGGATGCTTCTGCCACAGCTATTTACGGTTCGCGTGCTTCCAATGGTGTCATCATTATCACTACCAAGAAGGGAAGTGCCGACGGTACCTCCCGTCCTTCCTTCAACTATAACGGAAACATGACAGTAAGCAATGTATATCAGTATATGGATGTACTTTCTACTGAAGAATTCCGTCAGGCTTTTGCCGAGCATGCCAATGCTCCGGAGACTTTCAAGCTGGGCAATGCAGATGTAGACTGGCAGAAAGAAATCTATCGCGTGGCGCTGGGTACGGATCATAACTTGTCCATGACCGGAGCTTTGAAGAATATGCCTTACCGTGTATCCGTAGGATATACTAACCAGAATGGTACATTGAAGAATAATAACTACGAGCGTATCAACGCCAGTGTAGGTCTGTCTCCGAAGTTCTTTGATAAGCATCTTTCTGTAGATATCAACGTCAAGGGAAGTATTGAGAATAATCAACCGGTTTCAACAGGCGTGATTGGCAGTGCCATCTCTTTTGATCCTACCCGTCCTGTTTACGAAGACTATGAAGGTAATGTAGGTCTGGGATATTATACATGGATGAATGGCGGTAAACCCATCACGCTGGCCGCTGCGAATCCGGTTGCCGATCTGGAACTGGCTGACAAACTCGAAAAAACAAAACGTTCTATCGGTAACATTGCCCTCGACTACAAGGTGCACGGATTGGAAGACCTGCGCTTCAATCTGAATATGGGCTATGATATCCAGAAGAATGACAATCGTGAAAATGTGCCCGATCTTGCTCCCTCCATGTACACTGGAAATCAGAATGACGGTACGGGCAAACGCTATAAATACCATCAGACCAAGCGCAACACCTTGCTCGATTTCTATGCCAATTACGATAAGGAACTGAAAGATCATCACATCAATGTCATGGGTGGTTATGGCTGGCAACGTTTCTGGTATAAGAATAATAGTGTAACCACCGACACCGAAGGCAAAGAACTGGCTACCCCCCAGCATGCTGAAGCCGAACTTTACCTGCTTTCTTTCTATGGACGTGTAAACTACTCCTGGAAACAACGCTACATGTTGACGGCTACTCTGCGTGCAGATGCTTCTTCACGTTTTTCTCCCGATAACCGTTGGGGGTATTTCCCTTCAGTTGCGGCAGCCTGGCGTGTGAACGAAGAGGCTTTCCTCTCTAACTTCAAAGCCCTGTCCGATTTGAAACTCCGTTTGAGCTACGGCCAGACTGGTCAGCAATCCATCGGTTCATACTATCAGCACCTGCCGACTTATACGGCATCTTATGACGAATCCCGCTATTACTTCGGTGATCAATGGTACACTACTTACCGTCCCAATGGCTACGATGCCAACATCAAGTGGGAGACTACCGAAACTTATAATATCGGTATCGACTATGGTTTCCTGAACAACCGCATCTCCGGTACGATTGATTACTACTGGCGTACTACCAAAGACCTGCTGAATAAGATATTCGTTCCTGCCGGAAGCAACTTTACCAATATGATTGAAACCAATATCGGTAATATGAAGAGTAAAGGTCTGGAAATCGGTATCAACGTGATTCCCGTGAAGAATAAGGATTGGGAATGGACTGTCAGCGGTAATTTTACCTGGAATACTTCCGAAATTACAAAGCTGAACACCATTGACCGTGAAGACAACTATGTGAAGACAGGTAATGCCGGCGGTACGGGTAAATATCTGCAAGTCCACATGGTAGGCGAAACTCCGAATACTTTCTACCTGTTGCAACAGGCTTATGATGATAATGGTAAGCCGCTGGATGGCAAATATATCGCAAAAGATGGTTCCGTCACCAGCAGCGAAGAAGATGCCAACAAGTACGTGACCGGCAAAAGCTCCAAAGCTCCTTACTACTGCGGTCTTTCTACCCGTCTGACATACAAGAACTGGGATTTGGGTATCAACGGACATGGAAGCTTCGGTGCTTATGTTTATAACTATGTGAAAGCCTCCGATTCTTTGGACGGACTTTATGGCGGAACCGGCGTTTCCAGCAATATTCTGCGTTCTACCCTTGAAACCGGATTTACGCAGGATCGCATCTATACCGATTACTTCCTGGAGAAAGGCGACTTCTTCCGTATCGACAACATTACGTTAGGACATACCTTCGATAAGTTGTGGAACGAAAAGACCTCTCTTCGTCTCTCTTTCACCGTGCAGAATGTATGTACACTGACAGGCTATAGCGGTCTTGACCCGGAAATCTATAGTGGTATCGATAAGAACATCTATCAGCGCCCGCGTATGTTCATGCTGGGAGTAAATCTTAATTTTTAATTCATGAAAAATCAGAAAACAATGAAAACGAAATATTTCAAGTTAGCAAGTATATGTCTGGTATCTCTCTTCCTTCTTTCTTCTTGTCTGGGAGATTTGGATACATTGCCTTTGGACGACAATGAATTGGTGGGCGAGAAGGTTTATTCTACGCCTGAGGGATACATCGGAGTATTAGCAAAGTGTTACGCCAGCCTTATCCAGACCGGACAAAAGGGTGGTGATGGCGGAAACGGTGACGTGCCGGGTATTGATGAAGGTTATAGTGGTTATACACGTGCTCTGTTCTATTTGCAAGAGGCTTGTACGGATGAGATCGTTTTCCATTCCGGTGGCAGTCATGGAAGTTTGTCACTGTTGTATATGAACTGGGACCCTTCGACAAAGATTATTTGCTATTCATATTATCGTCTGTATATGGCCATTAACTACTGTAATGAGTTCTTGCGCGAAAGTACGGAAGGAAAATTGAAAGACCGTGGCGTATACGATGCTTTGCAGGCTGAAATGCCTTATTACCGTGCCGAAGCACGCTTCATCCGTGCTTATTGCTACAGCATGATTTGCGACTTGTACGGTTCGGGTCCTTTCATTGATGAAACGATGGATGTAGGTACGATTCCTCATCAGAAGACCCGCCAGGAAATCTACGACTATGTGATTTCCGAAACGGAAGAACTGACAACCTTGCTGAAAGAACCGAAGCGGAATGAATATGGCCGTGTGGATCGTGTATCGGCTTGGTTTCTCTTGGCACGTGTCTATCTGAATGCCGAAACATGGGTAGGCAAGAATGAATATACCAATGCTTATAAATATGCCAAAAAAGTGATTACGGAAGGTAATTATCCGTTGGCTTCTGATTACCGTCACATCTTCCTGGCAGATAACAATACTTGCTCCGAAATTATCTGGCCTTTGGTGCAGGATGCTGACTATGCACAGAGCAGTGCCGGAACCAACTTTCTGATTAAAGCATTGATGAATGGTCCGATGGATAGCTATGTAAAAACCGGAGTAGGTAGCCGTGGTTGGGGTAATGCCCGTGTGAAGGTGGCGCTTGTAGATAAGTTTGATGAGGCTGACCAAACCTTCTATGAAAATGATCCCTGGGGAGATAATAAGAAAGATAAGCGTGCACAGTTCTTTACTATCGGTCATACAAAGGAAACCTGGGTAGAAGGTAAGGCTTTCCAGAAGACTTTTGATAATGGTTATGCGTGCATCAAATGGAGAAATGTAACCAAGGACCGTAAGGAATTGGTAGATGGCGGTACTAAGTATTCGTCTGTAGACCTCCCGATGTTCCGTACGGCAGATGCTTACCTGATGGCTGCTGAGGCTATTCTTCGCGGGGCTGCGGAAGGCACGCGTGCTGAGGCGCTGGGTTATGTGAATGAAATCAGAGACCGTGCTTATATGTCCGGCAACTATGGTGACGGGGTATCCGGTCGTATTACCGACGGCCAGTTGAATCTGGACTTCATTCTGGATGAAAGAGCCCGTGAGATGAATATGGAGTTGGTGCGTCGCACAGACCTGATCCGCTTTGGCAAATTCACAAAAGGATATAACTGGGACTGGAAAGGTAGCAGCGACGGTGAAGTTGGTACGTATGTGGGTAAAGATGTGAACGATAAGTACAAATTGTATCCCATTCCGCAGGATGAGTTTACCACGAACCCGTATCTGACACAGAATCCGGATTATCAGAAATAAGGATGAAGGTTGATTCATTACTTTCCGGTTATGAATATAATTTTAGGCGCGGATTACGCGGATTACACGGATTCTTTTCCTGTAATATAGTGTGATAGCGCAGCCATTAATCCGTGTAATCCGCGTAATCCGCGCCTAAATCATTATCAGCATTAGTTCATTACTATAACGTTTTTACTAATACAATAATAAATACATTAAAAATAACAACTTGTTTATGAGAATGAAACGAACTCTTTTTTCAATCGTCCTGTTAGCCGCTTTGGCTGTGCAAGGCTTATATGCACAAGCCACACGCGAAGAAATCTTCAATGATATTGCAACGACAGGTGGTGTATATTACGCTTACCCCGGTCCTTCGGGCGTCCAGACCAAGGCTCCGAAAGGTTATGAACCGTTCTATATCAGTCACTATGGCCGTCATGGTTCCCGCTGGCTAATTGCGGATGAAGACTACGTCCGCGTGATGGAAGTCTTTGAGAAAGCCCATGCAGCCGGAGCATTAACCGATTTGGGCGAAGATGTCCGTAAACGTCTGGACATTGTCTGGGCAGATGCCAAAGGACACGGCGGCGACCTCAGTCCGGTAGGAGTGAAGCAACAACGAGGCATTGCCGAACGTATGTATCAGGCATTCCCTGAAGTATTTAAAGGCGAACCGCAAATGTCTGCCCGCTCTACCGTAGTTATCCGTTGCGTGCTCAGCATGGATGCATTCTGCGAACGTCTGAAGGAATTCAATCCGAAGATGCGGATTGAGCGCGAATCCAGCAATAAATATATGGATTACCTAAATTTCCATACACAGGAAGCTATGAAGTTTACTTCACGCAAAGGGCCTTGGTATGAGGAATTCCGTAAGTTCGAAGAAGAACATGTCCGTCCGGAACGTCTGATGAATACACTATTCAATAGCAAAGAGTATATTCGTAAGAATGTGAATCCTGAAGAACTGATGCGCGGTCTGTATTGGGTTGCTTCTGATATGCAGAACGTGGAACCGGAGGTTTGTTTTTATGATATCTTTGAGAAGCAGGAATTGTTTGATATCTGGCAGATACATAACTATAAGAACTATGTATGCGACGGCCCTTCGCCCATGACGAACGGACTGATGCTGGCAAACGCTAAATCTCTGGTTGAGAATATCATGGACTCGGCAGACGCGGCGATTGCCTCCGGTACAAACTCGGCCACTTTCCGCTTCGGACACGACGGTAATGTTATTCCTCTGGTAGGCTTGCTGAGACTGGAGAACTGTTATAATGAAGAGTCTGATCCGGCTAAATTCTATCAGGCATGGTGTAACTTCAAAATGGTGCCTATGGCTGCCAATGTGCAGATTGTTTTCTTCCGTAAGAAAGGCAGTGCAGACGATATCATCGTGAAGTTCATGCTGAACGAGAAAGAAGTGAGTATCCCGGTGAAGACCGACATCGCTCCTTTCTATCACTGGAAGGACGTCAGGGCATTCTACAAAGACCTGCTGTCCCAACTGCCGGATAGACCGTAAATCATAAGGAATACGGAATAGAACGCAAATTACACAGGTTACGCAATTTCTTTCAGGCCCCTATCGGTTGCCTTATATAAGACGAAAAATTGCGTAATTTGTGTAATTTGCGTTCTGTCTTTATTCCCCACTTGCTTTTTTTTCCGTACTTTCGTGCATTCATCCAATAAAATAAAAGAAGAACGATATGAAAATACGTGTAGGCTTTGGCTTCGATGTACACCAGTTGGTGGCAGGACGTGAACTCTGGTTAGGCGGTATCCGCCTGGAGCATGAGAAAGGATTACTCGGACATTCGGATGCCGACGTGCTGATTCATACCATTTGCGATGCCTTGCTGGGAGCCGCCAATATGCGTGATATCGGTTATCATTTTCCCGATACCGCAGGAGAGTTCAAGGACATAGACAGCAAAATATTACTGAAGAAAACCGTAGAACTGATTGCAACCAAAGGCTATTCCGTGGGCAACATTGATGCAACCATCTGTGCGGAACGCCCCAAACTGAAATCCCATATTCCCGCCATGCAGCAGACGCTTGCCAAAGTAATGGGAATAGATGAAGACGACATCTCCATCAAAGCTACTACTACGGAAAGGCTTGGTTTTACCGGTCGCGAAGAAGGTATCTCAGCTTATGCAACAGTTTTGATAACCAAAGAATAATACTGATTTCAACCTAATAAACTACCTAAAAACTAATTACTAACAACATGAAGAGAATTTCTTTAACCCTTTGTCTGGCTTTTCTGACAGTTCTGTTCTGCCAGGCACAGGTTGCCCCCTTAAAGTTTAACAAGAACGGAGAGTTTAAAATCGTCCAGTTTACCGACATCCATTTTCAGTATCACAATCCAGCTTCAGCCATTGCCTTGAAGCGTATCAATGAAGTTCTGGATGCCGAACGTCCCGATTTGATTGTTTTTACCGGAGATGTAGTTTATGCACCGCCTGCTGATACAGCCATGCGAGCCGTACTTGATTGTGCTTCCTCCCGTAAGATACCTTTTGTCGTGACTTTCGGTAACCATGATAACGAACAAGGCAAAACGCGTGCCGAATTATACGATATAATCCGTTCCATGCCTTACAACATCCAGCCCGACCGTGGTAGTGTTGAGTCTCCCGACTACGTCCTCACCGTGAAATCTTCGGATGGTAAGAAAGATGCTTCAGTGCTCTATTGCCTGGATTCTCACTCGTACTCCAAATTACCGGATGTGAAAGGGTATGACTGGCTTACCTTTGATCAGGTGAACTGGTATCGTCAACAAAGTGCAGCTTTTACCGCTAAGAATAACGGAAAGCCTTTGCCTGCTTTGGCATTCTTCCACATCCCGCTGTCCGAATACAACGAAGCAGCTTCTGATGAGAACGCCATCCTTTATGGTACGCGTATGGAGAAAGCTTGTTCAGCTGCTATTAATACCGGTATGTTTGCCGCTATGAAGGAAGCAGGTGATGTAATGGGTACTTTTGTCGGACATGACCATGATAATGACTATTCAGTCATGTGGAAAGGTATCGTACTGGCTTATGGACGTTTCACGGGTGGTAATACGGAATATAACCATCTATCTAACGGTGCACGTGTAATTGTGTTGAAGGAGGGGGAACGTACCTTTACTTCCTGGATACGCCTGAAAGGTGGTGAGTTAAAAGATAAAACAGTCTATCCCGACAGCTATGTGAAGGATGACTGGCGTAAACGTCCGCTGGTTACGGAGTAATACAGCAAGGAAAGTATATATTCAAATAGTTGAGGCTGAATCAAAAATCCTAGTTTGATTCAGCCTTTGTATGTTATGACAATCTTATAAAGAATGATGTCATTTTGTGAAAGAGGATTACTTTACTTTTACAATAATCTGTGTGAATGATCGCGGAGCAAATGAATATGTTATTTTCTCACCGGAAGTTTTTATTTCTTCTTTCTTTATATCAACGTTCTGTTCGTTTACAGAGTTTGTAATATTTGTATTTGCTCCTGATACAATATTGGCTGTCGCTTTTTTATCGAAAGAGCCGGTTTGAGAAAGGATATCAACTGTAATAGCTTTGTCTTTATTACGGTTAACGACATTGATCACTACTTCGTTCCGTGAAGGTTCATAAGTGGATGAAACGTCCAGATAAGGAACTTCTTTATATTTATCAGTAGAATATGCCGGACTTTTTATGTATATGTCCAGTGCTTTTCCACGGCAATTATTGGCAAAAAGATAGAGTGGGTAATAAGTGGTTTGCTTCCATAATTTATCATTGTCAACACGCATCGGAGCAATGACATTTACTAATTGCGCCATATTGGCCATCTTGACAATGTCGCAAGTACGTAAGAATATATTAAGGTATTGCGCTACAATAAGAGCGTCCTGTAAATCATATATTTCCGATAGGGTATTGTCAGTACCTCCGAATGTCCGAGTCCATGCATTCCATTCGTCGAAAGCTATAAAAACATCTTTGGAAGAACGATTCTTCATTTTCGCTTCCTTTATCTGTTGTTCTACAATACGGATGTAGTTCTCTACTTCAATAGTATTTGTCAGATATGTGTAGTAATCTGAGGTGTTGTGCGAATAATGATGAAGAGAGATGTAATCGATGTAGTTATACATTTCGTCCAGTATTGTCCGGTTCCATTTATTCCAGTCGGCATCGTAATTGCTTGAACCGCTGGCAATGAGCTTGATGTCTTTATCAATCCAGCGCATTAATTTTGCTGTTTCTATTGCCATTTTAGAATAATCTTCGGGTGATTTGTGTCCCATTTGCCACGGACCGTCTACTTCATTGCCTAACCCCCAATACGTTACTTTATGCGGTTTTTCAAATCCATTTTTACGGCGAAGGTCTGAGTAGTATGTTCCTTTCTCCACATTGCAGTATTCCACCCAATTTCGTGCTTCATCCAATGAACCGGTTCCCAGATTGACACAGAAATAAGGTTCCACTTTTGCTTTGCGGGCAAATTGAATGAATTCATCTGTTCCTATCATATTACTTTCTTTACCTCCCCAAGCCAGGTCAATCCGAGTAGGGCGTTTGCTACGATCTCCAATACCATCTTCCCAATGGTAACCTGAAACGAAATTCCCTCCGGGCCATCGTAAGATGGAAACTTTTAACTCTTTTGTCTGTTCGATGACGTCTTTGCGAAAGCCATCTTCATCTGCCTGAATAGACTTCGGGTCATAAATACCTCCATATATACCTTGTCCCAGATGTTCCGAAAAGTTTCCGTATAGATGAGGATTGATCTGGTCAATTACGCGATCTGTGTCTATTTTTATAATTGCTCTTTCTTGAGCAATCGTCTCATTGGGAAATAGGAATAAGAGAGAAGCAAATAATAAATTATACTTTTTCATAATGGTTGAATTAATAGATTTATAATAATACGGGAGTGTTGTTAACCGCTGCAAACATACATATAACGCTCAAAAGTAATCATTCAAAAAATACTAGAAATCATTCAAACGCCTGAAATAACAGATTATTGATACTTAATGACGGCTTATTTTCACTGGTATTTGAATGAGGGGGATATCTTTGCATTACGATGTTGTTAACCCTCGTTAATGTTTTTATTGAACCTGTTTTATTAATCTTTAAAACTAATAAGATGATGAACGATTTCTTTAGTAACAAGCTTCGCTTGTTGAAATTTATTCTCTTATCAATAGCCTTAGGAAATTTCTTCATATCAGAAGGCTATGCAACGACAAAGTCTGTTGTTATTACTCAGCAAGAGAAAACAGTAAAAGGGAAAGTTACCGATGACAATGATGAACCTTTGATAGGGGTGTCAGTGCGGGTTGCCGGTACGAGTGCAGGTACTGTTACTGACTCTGATGGAATGTTTCAGTTGAACATTGCTGGTACCGACGTTTTGGAATTTTCTTACGTAGGCTATAAAACTGTAAAAGTTACAGCTGGGAATAAACCATTTCTTTCTGTTATATTGAAAGAAGATCAGGAAATTCTGGATGAGATTGTTGTGGTGGGATATGGAACTAAACGTAAAGGGAGTATTGCTGCGGCAGTCACTACTATTGGTACAGAAGATATCGCCCGTACTACTTCTTCGACTGTTTCTGGAGCATTGGTTGGTAAAATAGCCGGTATCACTACCCGACAGAAGTCGGGACAGCCGGGTAGCGGTACTTCTATTCAGATCAGAAATATGGGTACTCCTCTCTTTGTGATAGATGGTATTATAAAAGATGAGGCACAGTTTAATAATCTGGATGTAAATGATATTGAGAACATTTCTATACTGAAAGATGGAGCAGCTGCCATCTATGGAGTAAAAGCAGCGAATGGAGTCGTACTGGTTACTACAAAAAATGGTTCTAAGAACCAAAAGGCAGCCGTAACTTTGGACTTCAATTACAGTTGGCAATCATGGACTTCTTATCCCAGAATGTTGAATGCGTATGAATGGCAATATGCTAATTATATGAAGGAGGCTAATCTGGGTACCCTGTCAGTTTCTCCGGATGTGGCTAGAGCTGAATTGGAAAAATGGCGTACGGGATATTATAATCCAGAAACTGGTGAAGACTATCGTGGATTTGATTGGGGAGATAACTATGTTAGTAATGCAGCACCTCAATCATACATACATGCAAACCTGAGTGGTGGTGGAAATAAGACCACCTATTATTTATCAATCAGTAATATTGACCAGGATGCGGTTTTCAAGGATTATAATTTTCAACGTACTAATATTCAGTCTAATTTCAATATTGATATCAGTGAGAAACTGAAGTTGGGTTTCCGGTTGAACGGACGTTTGGAGAATCGTACTAATCCAGCTCTTCCGGGTAGTGATGATTATGCAAATGCCCGTCAGGCGGTTTTTAATCTTCCGCCCATTTATCGTCCTTATGCAAATGATAACCCCAACTATTTGAATAATGTACCCGGTGCTTCTGGGCTTAACCTGGCTGCACTAACTACTGATAATGCAGGTAAATCAGATAACAATACTACCGTGGTACAGATTGATTGGGATATGGAGTGGAAAACACCCATTAAGGGGCTGACGGGGAAAGGCATTTTCTCCTATTGGACCTCTCAGAATAAGGTGAATAATCTGGAGAAAGGTTGGAAAGAGTATACTTATGACAGGGCTGCGGATGAATACATTGTAGCCTATGATAAATCAGCTGCTAATGAAACTTGGATGGAAAGATTTGATACGACTATCAAAGAGTTTTCCGGACAGTTTCTGCTAAATTATGACAATATGTTTGGTAAACATCATGTAACAGGTGTAGGTGGTTTTGAGTTTACCAAACGGGATTATCATTCGCTGAATGTACAGCAACATCCAGTTGAAAATGAATTTATAGATCTTATATCAACTAATGATAACAACTTGGTAAGCGAGAATAAAGCTATAACTTCTACAGCCAGCTGGGTATTCCGTGCAGGTTATGATTATGAAAACCGTTATATTCTTGATTTATCGGCCCGTTATGATGGTTCATGGAAATTCCCGAAAGGCAACCGATGGGGCTTTTTCCCCTCAGTTAGTGCGGCATGGCGTATTTCGGAAGAGAATTTTTTTAAGAATTCATCTATAAGTAGCTGGTTTTCGAATCTGAAGTTGAGAGCGTCGTATGGTATGATGGGAGATGATAATCTGGGCGGTTTGTATCCTGACTTTGCATACCTTTCCGGGTATACTTATTACAAAGGTCAGTCACTTATGCCTGATGACCCGTTCAGTTCTGTGAAAAGTAAAAAAGTAATAGGCTCGGCACCTAAGGGAATTCCTGTAACCACCATTTCATGGATGAAAATTAAATTGATGAATGTCGGTATTGATTTTGGCTTCTTTGATAATCGGCTTACAGGAGAGTTTGATCTCTTTAAACGTATGCGTGATGGTATTCCGGGTACACCGAGTGATATTATGTTTCCGTTGGAGACAGGTTTGAGTGCTTTACCTGAGAATATGAATTCAGATATGACGGTAGGATTCGATGCATTTGTGAAATGGAATGATAAAGTTGGAGATTTAAAGTATAGTGTTGGGGCTAATATAACATTTGCCCGACAGAAAAATGGTAAACGTCATGGAGAAATATTCGGTAATGCATGGGATAAATATCGTTGGGCACAATCCAATCGCTGGTCCAATGTAGTGCTCAATACAGATCAGGGTAATGCCGGAGGTGTATGGATGTGGGAAGTTATCGGTCGTTTTGAAACACAGGAACAGATTGATAGTTATCCGGTTGATCAGGACGGTCAAAATAATGCTACTGTTCGTCCAGGTGACGTAATACTTCGTGACGTCAATGGTGATGGAATTATCAATGATTTTGACGAACGTCCTCAAGCCTATGCATCGGCTGACTGGCCCTGGGATTCAAGCACATCCAATAAGAATCCGTTGATTTCAATGGGCATTAATTTAGGCTTTGAATGGAAAGGATTTGATGTGGCTGCTGACTTTGCCGGTGGTTTTAAAAATACATTTGTTGCTGACTGGGATTTGAAGTGGGGTGTAACGCGCAGCGTGAATGGATATTACTATAACAATATTGACGTATGGAGGCATGAAGATATTTTTGATCCGAAGTCTCCTTGGATTCCAGGGAAATTCCCGGCCTTGCGTGGACAGGAAAGTCATTCGGGGCGTTGGTGGAACAGTTTCTATACGAGAGAAGTTAATTACCTGCGTCTCCGTAATCTTGTAGTTGGGTATTCTTTACCCAAAAACTGGATAAGAAAGGTAGGTATGGAACAATGCCGCATATATTTCCAAGGAACCAATCTTTTCTGTCTGAGTTCGTTGCATGATTATGGTTTTGATCCTGAAATTTCAACAGTGAATGGTCAGGACTATCCGCAACATAAGGTATTGACATTAGGTGTTAACGTTAAATTTTAAAAGAAGAGCATAAATATGAAAACAAAAATATTAGTATATGCATGTGTCGCTTTGTTGAGCTTTACCTCGTGTGAAGACTGGTTGAGTCAGAATGATCCCAAAGAATTATCCGAGGATCAAGCATATTCATCTGTTGCCAGTATCAGTAGTATTGCTGCAAATTTATACGAGCGCATCAAGTTGGACCAGAACTTCGCTTCGGATAATGAATCTTATGATATATGCAGGTGGGATGAGGCTACCAGTAATAGTTATTATTGGCAATTTTCGAGTAATGTTGGTCGTACCTACCGTAATTACTATGATTATAATCTGATAAGGGATATCAATATTCATATCAGGAATTTGTCAGAGAAAACCTCACATTTGCCTGAAAATCAACGTGCTTATTTTCTTGGTGAAGCACGTTTTCTAAGAGCATTTACTTACTTCAATATGGTGAAAAATCTGGGAGGTGTACCTTTAATTACAGAAGTGTACGATTATAGTACTACTCCGATAGAATATGCTAAACCCCGTGATACAGAGGCAGCCGTATATGAGTTTGTTGCGACAGAAATGGATGAAGTGAAAGAGGCGCTTGATATTGCTCCGCAGGGAAGTAGCTTACTCACACGTGCCACTAAGGCTTCTGCATTGGCACTCAAGTCACGTGCAATGTTATATGCAGGTACTTTAGCCTACAATGAGGATAAAAGTAAAACAATGGGATTGACCTTGACAAGCGGAGCAGTCGGAATCTCTAAGAATAAAGCAACAGAATATCTGCAAAGTTGTATTGATGCCTATCTGGAACTAAAGGAAATAGGACGGTATTCTTTGCTAAAAGGTACTGGAAGCAGTCTGGGTGAGAACTTTAATAATGTGTTTGTATCCAAGACGAATAACCCGGAACTTATTCTCATTCGTGATTATGATGGAAGTACTGATTTCCCAAACAATTTTACAGTGTGGAATATTCCTCGTTCTCAACGTTCAACTGCTAATTTTGGTGGCCATGTGAACCCGACATTAAACTTGGTCGAGAGTTTTGAAACTATAAATTCCGGTTCATCACAGTTGAATGCTTATGTGGGTAATGAGATTATCGAATCAATGGGAAATGAAACTTCCGCTTATAACTATGTTCTTTATGATTCTCCGATGGGTATTTTCGAAGGACGTGATCCGCGTTTGTGGGGAACCGTAATTCTGCCTGGTGCGGATTTCAGAGGAAAAGAGATTCAATTACAGGCAGGGCTGGCTGTGAAAACTGCTTCCGGTTATGATTTGAAAATGCTGGATTTAATCGAGAATGTATACGATCCGGACAAAAACTTTTATAATGGGCAGCAACTGACCAGCATTGACGGTCCTATCCGTAATAGTTATTATACCAGCCATACAGGTTTCTTGTTGCGTAAATATATAGATCCGGTTACTGGTTCCGAAGCATCAGGAAAGAGCGCAGTACCGTATATCATTTTCCGATATGGAGAAATTCTGCTTAATGCGGCTGAGGCTGCTTATTATCTTAATCAACTTGGTGTTGCTAATTATAAAGGCAGCAATACATTACAGTTGTCTTCTGATTGTCTGAATGAAGTAAGAGAACGTGCCGGAGGTACTGCTTTCCGTATTGAAAGTTCGGATTTGACACTTGCACTTTTGCAGAATGAGCGTAAGATAGAGTTGGCTTTTGAGGATCATCGTTTTTATGATCTGAAGAGGTGGCGTATTGCTGATCAGATATGGTCGGGTGACTGGAATACTTCGACAGCCCGGATGACTGGCTTGTGGCCTTATAAAGTGTATGCTCCGGGACAGCCGGAAGATGGAAAGTGGCTTTTCCGAAGGGTGTATATTGAGCATCGTGGTAATGATAATGAGAAGGGATTACCTATCCGATTCGGACAAGATATGTATTATGCAGAATATCCGATGACAGAAGGTAATCCGTATATTGAGAAGAATCCGAAACACTAAAACCTATTAATAGTAAATTGATTATGAAGAAGATTATTATATTATTATTGGCTACGATATTGTTTACTGCTTGTGAGTATGATAATTATGATGCGCCGAGCGTAACTTTCTCTGGGCAATTACTCTATAATGATAAACCATTTCTATGTGATGGTAATGATGCGCGTGATATATTTCTCTTTTTCCAGGAAGGGTTTGGTAAGGTAGACTGGGGAACGAAAATGCACACTTTGGCTGATGGTTCATACCAGCAATTGCTACATTCCGGAGAATATAAACTAACTTTAGGGAATGTAAAGTATCCGTTCGAAATAAATGAGTTTCCAGCTGGGACAGTAGGATATGATTCTATTTATTATGATCTGAAAAAGGATGTACGTCAGGATTTTCACATCACACCTTATTATGAGATATCTGATTTGGATGCAAAATTAGAAGGCATTAACATTGTTGCCAAGTTTAAGGTGAAGAAAGTTTCCGGAACAAGTAAGCCTGCTCCACGTATAGTGAAAGCTCGTATTTATTTAGGTATTAACCACTTTGTAAACAGTAAAAGTCCGGTTGTTGCCGAACAGGAAGTGGATGCTAATTTTAGCGGTGACGGAGAACTGACGGTGTCTATAGATGCGATAAAATATCGTACCGGTTATAAAGAGAATTACAGGGACAATGCTTTTTATCGTGTGGCACTTGAGTTGGAGAACATTCCTGATTATTATCTTTTCTCAGAAACGAAAGAAATTACTGGAATTCCGGAAGAGTTTGATGATATTACGAATCAATATTTAAAGAATTATAAACAGCCGTTTAATGTTGTTTCCTATTTCCCGGATTCTCGCCGTGGCATCCTTTCAGACTGGTTAACATCTAACGCAGCCGTACAGTATACAATGTATGACGGTTGGAGTGACCGCTTGTTTATGTGTGCTGAGAACTGGGGGAATCCTACTGCCTTACAGGGAGCTGTTTATCAGACATTCACTTTGCCTGCAGGGAAATACCTGTTTATAGCTACCCGTGGTTTCAATTGGTGGGATATTGAAAATGAAGGTGGAAAAGACCGTGCTTTCTTTGTTGTAGCAAAAGGTAAAGGAATTGAATGGAAAAGTCCGAGTATTATAGCCCAGAGTGATTGTGGAGATCCTGCAAGTCGTGTTTCCATGCCACTTAATATAACTTTGGAACAAGAAACGGAAGTTAGTATGGGATATGTAGTCAATTTTCCGGGTGGAGAAACGAATGCATTATCATTTACAGCATTTACTATCTATGCAATTTAGAATATGGACAATAAAATAATGAAAATTATAGCAGTTGTTTTTTGCCTGATGCTGAATGCAGGATGTTCAGATAATGATGATTTAACAGAGGAGCCTCCAGGCCCGGTTCATAATGAAAATATTAGTATAGGTTCCGGTAATCCGGAACTTATACTCGCCTGGAAAGAGAATACAGGTTATACAGTAACAATAGCAGGATGGGGGCAGAAATATATACCTGTCGATGAAGCGATTGTGTGTTTAGAGGTATTCCCAGTAGGTGTACAGTCGTCTAAATGGTACAGGGCAGCGTATCAGGAAGCAGAAAAACAAAATGATCGATTGGTTTGTAAAGCCAGGATAATCACAGACTCCGGTTCTGATTTTGAAGTGACGGATATATATACCGTGGCGGAGAATGAAGATAGATTACGCTTGTCGAGAGTAGTAGATGTCATGAAAGCTTCCGGTAAGGATCATGCGTTCAACTCTTACTTTATGGTGCGGAATGAAGTACAGCAAGCTATTACCGGATGCGAATATTTTATACCTTCTCTCATATATAAAGATGAATCTAATTTAAGTGAATCCTCCATAGGAGCAGATTTTACTCATGATTGGATACTGGCTCGTGAGGAACGTATGGGATTACCTCTGGCCATGTTCAGAAATAAAAGTTCGGAGGTATCTGTTGCTTTGGCAGACTATAATCTCAATCCGGTTACTTTTAAGGAAGAGGTGGGAATGGATCATCTGGTAAATGCGGATATGCATTTCGGCTCATTGGGTTTTTATTTGGCAAGCCAAAGTCCTGCATTAGTATATTGTTTTCCTGGTTCTGAAGGTGAGCATACTTATGCAGATGGAGGTGGAAGTCGTGAAAGACGGTGGGCGCGTCGGAGTCATCCTGTACGGGTTGGTGTAGAGCATGCCTATATGCTGGAATTGCAATTTAAAAAAGAAGCAGCTTTTCCAAAAGCGCTTGAGGAACACTGGAAAGCGACGTTCAATCTGTACAATCCTGAAGTATTGGAGGTGGATAACGAAGATGTAATGAATTACAGTCTGGAGGTTTTAGATCATTATTGGCTGAAGGATAATGATGCCCCCGGTTTCCCTTTCTCCGTACATCTTCCAAGTGGAGAAGTGAATGAGATTTCCTATTCTATGGGATTTGTGGGGATGCAGATTCCTTGCGCATATTATCTTTACCGGAAAGGTTTGGAAACCAATAATTCCATCTATACGGATAAGGGAGAGCAGATACTTGATTTCTGGGCGGAGAACAGTTCGGCGCCTAATGGGATGCCACGGATATGGTGGGATATATCTCCTTGGAATTTCTTTCGTAATCATAATGACTTACGTAATATGCAAGGTGGATTGGAGGCTATGATTTTAGCATGGTCCCATGCAGAAAAACATTTTCCCGGAAGTAAAACTAATTGGTTGGATTATTGCCGGCGGTCAGCTGACTGGATGGTGAGCCGACAATATGCCGACGGTAGCTGGGACAAAGCTTTTGACAATGGCGGAACTTCTATAGATTCGGGTAAACTACTTACTTCCAATCTGATCCGTTTTCTTACTTACATGTATATAGTTACTAAGGAAGAATGCTATAAGACAGCTGCTGTTAAGGCCGGAGAATTTTGCTATCGCGAGATTCATGAACCCTATAAATATGTGGGAAGTGTAATTGATAATCCGTATGTAAAAGACCGTGAGTCCGGGCAAAAGATTATTGAGGCTTTCCTTTGTTTGTACGATTTAACCGAAGATGAAAAATGGCTTGAAGGAGCATCCCAAGCGGCTTATTACACTGTAACCTATATGTATGCTTGGAATATTCCGGCGGCCGGAGGAAATAACCTCATGGCTTGGGATAGCAAAAAGACTACTGTTGGAATTACAATCATTTCCACCGGACATTCCGGAGCAGATTGTGGGCTTTCATATAATTCTTTTGAATACTTGAGACTCTATGTTTTGACAGGCGATGAGTATTTCTTGCATATTGCCCGGCTATTGGAGAAAAATACGAAACAGACTATGGATTATGATGGTACGTTGGGGTATGCTTATCGAGGATTGCAGACGGAAGCCTTAAGATTGGTCACCCGTTGGGGAGATGGGGTTAATTTGTGGTTACCCTGGGTTACTGCATCTGCTTTAGATCCATTGTTCAAGATACGGGATGCTTATGGAGATATGGATATAGAACGTATAGGAACAGAATCTTTATCTACATTGAGACAGAAAGATGCGGTATATGCTGCACATCAGGGAATAATATATTAATTCAGGAGCTTATGGAAAAAGATAGAAGAATAAGAAAGGTTGTATTCCGGATACTGGTGATATCAGGATTTTGTCTATTGGGCATATCCTGCCATTATCATGCGATTATCGGGAAAAGTGATTTGAAAACTATTTCTCAGGAATGTATAGAAGAAAGTGATACAGAGAAAATCATTAAAAATGGTGATTATTCCCTTATACTAAGAGAAGGGGATGAAGGTTTTGCTGTATTTTTACAGAATGGTAAAGAGATAGTAGGAAGCCAAGAACTGCCTGCATGGATCACTGTCCGGGGAAGTGATACTTTACCAACGGGGGAATATATCGAAACTGATTATAAGCAACCTTATCATCAGGTCATAAGAAAGAAATATGGCTTTTGTGCTACAGCCAGTGTCAACACGGAAAAAGGGTCTGTATTTATTGTAGAAGATAAGTATACTTTATTAAAGGATGGAGTATTTGGGATATATAGAGATGTGAAGGTGAAAGAAGCGCGGGCAGAGGATGTCGGATTTGCCAGTACAATTTCATTTCAAACCGGGCTTCGTTCGTCTGATAACAATGATTTCGAGTATTTTATTCCTTCTGTTTTATATAGAAATACCTCTGAAGTAAGAGAGGATGCGGTTGCTGCTGACCTGAATACTGATCGGATGTATGTAAAAGAAACGCGTACGGGACTGCCGCTGGCTATGCTTCGGGAAAAGATAACAGGAACTACTTTAACCCTCATGCATTATAATCCTAGGATAGATGTCGGACAAAATCCTGGTGGTGGAACATTCTATGAGGTGAATGATGCGTTACAATATGGTTCAATAGGTTACTCTATATATCCTTCATTGTCGGTGGATTTTCATTATCCGTGTGCAGAAGGGCCCAGAACGTATGAAGTTGCCGGAAGAAAAAGGGATGCAAAGACTATATGGTCCAAAAGATACCATTCGGTGAAAGAGGGTAATATACATAGCTATTCTGTAGCCTTGATTCCTGATAAAAAGGATAATTATAATGAAGCTATGATGTATGCGTTTGGTATGGGCTATAAAACGGAAGAACCGACAATCGTGGATATGAATATGGATGAAATTTACCGACAGAATATAGAACTTTTTAAAGCTGAATATCGGATGTTTGGAAAGGGAAACATAAAAGCGGCAGGTTTACCATGGTCACTTGATTTACCTGATGGTACAAACACTGAAGGGATATCTTTTCAAATGGGTTTTGTGGGACAACAAATAGCCGTTGGATATCACATGTATCGTTATGGGCTGGATCATCATGATTCAGAGACTAGGGAAAAGGGTAAATCAATGGTTGATTTCTGGGTTTCTGATGCCATCATGAAAACTTATTTCCCCACTGTATGGTGGGATCCTGCTGATAATGCCACAGCCGGACAAAGGCGGGAATATCCAAGTTTTCTTCGATGTTTTGTGGATGGCATGGAGGGATTACTGGATGCCTATCGTATTTCTGTGGCTCACAATGAGCCTCAGGAAGCGTGGAATCAAGCTCTTAAAAGGGTTGCTTCTAATTTGGTGAAGAAACAAAATGAAGACGGCTCTTTTTATAGGGCATATAAGACGAATGGTGATGTTGAGACGGGAGGAGATAGGAATACTCATGGTACTTCTAAATTGAATACTCCGGTGGCTATTAGATTCCTGGTGAAGATGTTTGAACATACCGGAGAGACTAAATATAAAGAAGCTGCAATCAAAGCTGCTGATTTCTCTTATAATGAACTGTATTTGAAATTAGGGAAATATGTAGGTGGAACTCCGGACAATCCTAATACTGTTGATAAAGAGGCAGCTATATTTGCTCTCTACGGATTCAATGCCATACATGAACTGACAGGGGATCTGAAATATCTGAAAGCGGCAGAACATGCTGCAAATTGTGCTATGAGCTGGACATATTGTTATGATTTTGCCATTCCTAACCGAGATGCAATGGATGCCAAAAAGAATCCTTTTGTTAAAGGAGGCATTACAGGGTTTTCTATTATTGCTACAGGACATTCGGGTGCTGATAATTTTATAGCTTATATGTTTTATGAAATGTATAAATTGTATATCAAAACCGGAAATGAACTCTATTTACATATGGCAAAACTCTTACAGAATAATACGAAACTGAATACAGACTTTGACGGTAGAATGAATTATAAATATCGTGCATTTATGCCGGAAGCAACTAATGTTGCTGATTTAGCTTTCAGGTCTGTATCCTTATGGCTTCCATGGGCAAGCATTGCGAACATTGAGCCGATTGTTAATCTGGAAGAAGCTTTCGGAAAAAAAGATCTATCTCAGATTGATATGAGTTTACCTGAACTTCGTAGTAGATTGACAATCTATGGAGTAGGTGGAAAACCTCTCCATAGATAGAATGGCTTTGGTTTGATATATGATCGGAAAAGAACCATCTGTTGCTGAGGGAGTAGCCTGTTTTTATTATATTTGTAGATCACTTTCAATGAATCATATTGTATAGTTATGCTCATAAAGAAAAAAGAAATAGCGTTATTACTAATTTTTCTCTCTTTGGTAGTAACTAACCTTTTTGCCGAAAACTATTATTTTAAGCGATATGACAAAGAGAATGGGCTTTCTCAGCAAACTGTTTTCTGTGCAGTTCAGGATCGTAGAGGTTTCCTGTGGTTTGGCACGAAAGTTGGTCTGAATCGGTTCGATGGTACAAAGTTTAAGAACTATGTGGCCGATCCGGAACAGCCCAATTCTCTTCCCAACAATACAGTTCTTGCTCTGGCGGAAGCACCGGATGGTTCTCTTTGGTTAGGAACTTCAGATGGTTTATGTATTTACAATCCGGAGAAGGATACTTTTGCTCCGTTTGTCAGTGCTGACCTGACAATTGAAGGTTTAATAGATAATTTAGTTTTTGACAAGCAGGGAAACCTTTGGGTTATAAATTCCAAGGGCATATATTGCTTGGATGTAAAAAATGGAAATCATAAGTTTTTTTCTGCATCTGATTTCTTTGTGCCTACAGGGATAACAGTGACTCAGTCCGGTAGTGTATGGGTATTAGGTCTGGATGGTAATATCTATTTGTTTAACCCTCAACGTATGGAGTTTTCGTTTTATCCTATATTGACAAAAGAAGAGAAAACAAAACATATTCTACTTTATCGGATTCTGGAATGTAGTAATGGAGACTTGGTTGTGACTACAGATCGTATTGGGGCCAGACGTTTTTCCCCTAACAATGGTGAAGTTAAAGTCTTGTTTAGCAATGATTCTCAGAATAATCCTATTTATATCCATACGGCTATTCAACGGAATAAAGATGAATTCTGGTTTGGTACAGAGTCAGGCATTCATATCTATCAATTGGACTTGGGATTTATTGATCATTTACAGAAGTCGTATAATGATGCTTATTCGCTTTCTGATAATGCTGTTCATATGTTGTTGAAAGACCGTGAAGAAGGTATTTGGGTAGGGACTTTTTTTGGTGGTGTGAATTACTTGTCGAATAATAATACATTGTTTGATAAGTATCTGCCGAAAGATGAAAAAGGAAGTATAAAGGCAAATGTTATTCGTGAAATTCATCCGGATGTGGAAGGAAATTTATGGGTAGGAACTGAAGATGGAGGGTTATGCTATTTTGATACCAAGACAAAAGTATTCAGGGCGTTGACTAATCTGAAATGGGATGGACGTCCCATATCCAAAAATATACAATGCTTGCTGGTTGATAAGAATATGATATGGATTGGAACTTTTGATAGTGGTATCTACCTGTTTGATTTGAAGTCGCAAAATATAATCAATCATTTCTGTAGTGAGAATACTGCTTCCGGATTATTGGTTAATGGAATCGTTTGTTTCAGGAAGACTTCTTTTAATGAAATATTGGTTGGTACAATGGGAGGGTTATACCGCTATGTAGAGTCAAAGAATAGATTTGAAATTGTTCCGCAACTGGACTGGGGACTTGTACATTCCATTTATGAGGATTTAGATCATACTTTATGGGTTGTTACAATGGGGAGAGGATTGTTTACATTCAAATATAATGGGATACATGAGAAGATAACAGTTAAGACAATGCCATTCATAAGTAACTATATCACTACTATCTTCGAAGATTCCCGGAAGCGTTTATGGATTGGTACTGAAGGAAACGGGCTTTTTCTTTATGACAGGACAGATGGGACATTTACTCAGACTTTATCTAAACTGGATTATTCCGGACAAATTATTTATCAGATTATAGAGGATGCCACAGGAATGTTATGGGTAACTACTTCGAATGGTTTATTGCATTATGATCCTGAACAGAAAGCTTTAAGCAGATTTACAACGTTGAATGGATTACCGATAGATCAATTTAATTATAATTCCGGCTATCAGGATCGAATCGGTAATATTTATTTTGGCTCATTGAAAGGAATGATAGCTTTCTCGCCTGAGAATTTTATAAAGGCATCAGAACCATTAAAAGTATTCTTTACAGGTTTTCAGTTATTTAATAAAGAAATAGAGACCTATCAACCGGATTCTCCTTTGAAACAATCGATTATTTTTACAGATAAAATAACATTGCGTTATGATCAGTCTACTTTTAGTATTGATTTTGCTATACCTACTTATTCTATTTCTCAGGATGTATGGTATAGATATAAGCTTGAAGGGTTAGATCATGAATGGATTGTTAGTCAAGGGCCTAAGAAATTGTATTATACAAAGTTACCACCGGGGAAATACACCCTTCGTGTACAAGCTTCAAGAGAAAGCGGAACATGGACTGGCGAAGCTTCTTCATTGGCTATCATTGTAAAACCTCCCTTCTGGAGTATGCCGTTTGCGTATTTCTTGTATGTTCTTATTATCTTTACTACATTTACTTGTTTTTTCATCAGATACAGAAGAAAACTCAAAGAGAAGGAACGACATCAGATAGAAATGTTACAGAACGAGAAGTATAAGGAAATACTTCAGGCTAAGATTAGTTTCTTTACAAATATTACTCATGAAATAAGAACCCCTTTGACATTGATAATGGGGTCACTGAACCGTATAATAAAGTCGGGAGAAAAGAAACTTGCTGAGAATGAAAATATAGCTGTTATGAGTAAGAATACTCAGCGTTTGCTCGATCTGGTAAATCAGCTACTTGATTTCAGAAAGATAGAATCTTCTACCTTCTTGATGAGTTTTGTAAAACTGGATATCAAACAACTACTTGAAGAGACTTATAGCCGTTTTACTCCGATAGCTCAAACCAGATGCATTGATTTTCATTTTTCCATGCCTGATGAGGGATGTGAAATAATAGCTGATAAAGAGGCTTTGATAAAGATATTAAGTAATATGTTGAACAATGCGATTAAATTCTGTGACCATATTGTTGAGGTATCTTTAGTGAGTATACAGAAAGAAGACAATTCTATTGTTCGGATTAGGGTGAACAATGATGGAGAAAGAATCCCTAAAGATGTGACAACAGACATCTTTAAACCTTTTTTTCAGTATTTCGGAGAAGATGCAAGAGTACCGGCAAAAGGTTCCGGATTAGGGTTACCTTTAGCTAAATCACTGGCCGAGATGCATAATGGCGCTTTTTATCTTGATAATTCCATTACTGAGATGAATTCCTTTGTGCTTGATTTACCCTTGGAACAGCATGATGTTGCAGAGCCGGAACATTCTCCTTTTTATAAGGAAACCTCTTCTGTAGAAGGAAATGAAGACTATATGCATAAGAGTATGTATAATGTACTGGTGGTTGATGATGAAGTGGAATTGCGTCAGTTTGTTTGTGAAGAACTAACCCCACAATATAATGTGTTGGTTGCCGATAATGGGAAACAAGCATTGGAAATATTGGAAAGTCATGTAGTATCGCTGATTATTAGTGATTTGATGATGCCGGTGATGGATGGAATTGAATTGTGTAAGTCTGTCAAAACAAATATAAAATATTGTCATATTCCTATTATTGTATTAACAGCTAAAGTTTCTTTACAGGCGCATATTGATGTATTGGAATCGAAAGCTGATGCTTATATAGAGAAGCCGTTCTCTACAGAGCATTTACTGGCTCAGGTTTCAAATCTTTTAGCTAACAGAGAGCTTATCCGTTCTACATTTGTCCGTTCACCTCATGCGCATCTTATAAGTGTTGCGTCTAACAGTATAGATGAGAAATTTATCGGAAAGATGAATGATTATGTGATGAATAATTTGTCTGATTCCTGTTTATCGGTTGAACGCCTGGCTGAATATATGAATATGAGCGTATCGACACTTTATAGAAAAGTGAAAGCTATCACTTCTTTGGCGCCTAATGACTTTATCCGTTTATGCCGATTAAAGAAAGCTGCTGAAATGTTGGCTAAAGGTGATCTTCGGATCAATGAAGTTGCTGAGAGTTTAGGATTTTCTACCACTTCATATTTTACCTCATGTTTCATGAAGCAGTTTGGAATTACTCCGAGTGAGTTTATTAAGTTGAATAAGAATAAATGAAATATCCCCATGTTCCGGACATGGGGATATAATCCTTTCTGCTGTTAATCAGTTTGTTCTGCGGAAGTAATCCGCTTACCGTTCACCTCTACGTTGTCGAGCGTTAAGTTCACTACATTGTCCATCTGTATGGCTTTCGGTGCCTGTTTTACCTTTATGTTCCGCAGGGTGATATTATAAAGTTTAGCTTCCGGTAATCCGTTTGCCATGAGTGCTACGCTGTCCACGCGGTTGCAAGTTACATCTTCTATGCAGATATTGCGGAAGAGTGTCGGATGATTTCCACCGCGGTATCCGTGGTAGTTCGTACGGAAATTAATCACTCCCCACAGGCAGACGTCCGCTTCTATCCGGCGCATGTTTAGATTTTCAAAGTAACCGCCACGGTCCAGATTTGATTTGAAGTAAATACCGTTGCGGCAACTGTCTATCTTGCAATCCTCGATAAAGATGTTCCGTACGCCACCGGACATTTCACTACCGATGGTAATGGCCCACCGGGCGAAGTGGCAGTTACGGATAATTACATTTTCCGTGGCTTGGCCGATGCGCCAGCCATCCTGGTCGCGTCCTGATTTTATGGCGATACCATCATCTCCCACATTGAAGTCCATGTTCTCAATCAGTACGTTCGTGCTTGATTCCGGATCACAACCATCGTTGTTGTAGTTGTTACTGTCTATATATACATTACGTACGGTGACATTGTCGCAGAATACAGGATGGATAATCCAGAACGGAGAATCGTAGATCTGTACATCTTCTACAAGTACATTCTTGCAGCCATAGAATTGTATCATGCATGGGCGCAGGTAATATCCCTCTCCGAATACGCGTTCGTATACCGGGATGGAATCGATACCCATCTGGCGCAAGCGATCCAGGGCAGGACCTTGCAGGGCGTGCCAACCATTGAAAGTTACAGCTCCGTTGCCGTCAATCGTACCTTTGCCGGTCAGGGCGACATTGGTGCACTGGTAGGCATAGATGAAAGGGGAGTAGTTGAAACACTCCGTTCCTTCCCATTTGGTCAATACCATGGGGAGATAGTCAGAGGCCACGGTCGAGAATTCCAGACGTGCGCCATCTGCAACGTGCAGGTTTACATTACTTTTCAGCAAGATGGCGCCTTTGCTGAAATAGTTTCCGGCAGGGATGAGAACGGTGCCGCCACCATTTGTATTACATTGATTGATGGCTTCCAATATGGCAGGTCGGCTGTCAAAACTCGTATCGCTTTTTGCCCCGTAGGCAGTTACGTCATATATACTGTCCGGAAAAGTAGGCGGAACAATGTTCTTCAGGATTTCGGGAACTTTTGCCCATTCACCGGATTCTTTGCGGGTAGTTGCAGTGCTGCTACATGCCGCCCATAGAATGGGGAGTAGACAGGCTAAAAAAGCTAATTTCTTCATGGTATTCAATATAAATAATGTGTGTGGCAAAAATACCTGTTTTTTTTGTAAGATCAACGCCGCTGTATTGTATTAATTATTATTTTTGTACAATTGGTAATCTTAAAAAGTCAAATCATGAAACACGGGCTATTTATTTTCTGCATGCTTATTTCTTTATGCTTCCCGATGGCTTTTTCACAACAAGCTACTACTGTAATTAAGCCTGACCTGAAGTATGGCAAACCCTCCAAGGAGGAACTATCACTGGAGACATACGCTCCTGACACTACCGCAGTGGCAGTTTATCTGTTTCATAAAGGCAAGAGCGGTTTTACTTATAATGATAAATTTGAATTGTATACGGAACATTGGGTACGCATCAAGATATTGAAGCCGCAAGGTGTTTCACAAGCTGATGTAGCCATTCCTTATTATGCGCCTTCTGACAGAGATAAGGAGAAAGACCGCATCTCCGATCTGGACGGATGTTCCTATAATCTGGAAAATGGGAAACTTGTTAAAACCCGTCTGAAGCGGGAGCTCGTTTCCGATGAGAGGCTGAATACCTATCACAGAGTACTGAAGTTTTCATTGCCTGCTGTCAAGGTCGGGACAGTTATCGAATATCACTATAAAATGACTTCCGACTATTCCGTACACATAGACAACTGGATGATGCAGGAAGAAATTCCCGTAGTATACAATCAATACGAAATAACTATTCCTCATGTATTTGTATATAACATAGAGTTTAGAGGGCGCCAATATATAGATGTTCTGGAAGAGAAAGGTTCGGTACAAGCCGCACAACATACAACAAGTGGCGTAGCGAGAGTGTCGCATGACTTTACTATTTCGGCACAGAAGCTTACGTTTACTTCCCAAAATCTGCCTGCCATCCGCCAGGATGAATCTTTTTGCTGGTGTCCGGAAGATTATAGAATACAGGTTAGTTTCGATTTGCAAGGAACCAATTATCCGGATGAAGGCTACAAACCTTACAGCCAGAACTGGGAGGATGTGGATAAACAACTGACCCGGGAGGAGAACGAAGGCTTTGGTAAACACTTGTTGTGGAAAAGCCCGTACCTTGAAGAGATTCGGCAACTCAACCAATCGGGCAATTTGACTTTTAATCAAAAAGTTATAGGTGTTTTCCAATTGCTGAAGCAAAAGTTGTCTTGGAATGGAGAGTATAAACTTTACAGTGAGAATCTGGAGAAGGTACTTAAAGCCGGAACAGGCAGTAATGCCGATTTGAATTTTATTTTTATCAGTATGCTCAGAAGCTACGGCATCAAGGCCTATCCTGTGGTTATGAGCCGGCGTTCCGGGGGAATGTTGCCGTCTAACTTTCCCTCTCTTCAGAAATTGAACACTTTCGTAGTGGCTATTTATGATGAGGCAAGAGGAAAGTATGTTTATCTGGATAGTTCGATGGAGGTACCGGCTCTCAATGTGCTGCCCATTGAATTGTCGGTGACCAAAGCACGTATGCTTTCTGCCGATATACCGGAAAAACAAAAGTGGGTGAACTTGCAGGAAATATCTACCAATCAAGTTTTCATGAAAATCAGTGCTAATGCTCGGGAGAATCAGATAACCGGACGTCGGACCACCATTCTGAAGGGACATCAAGCTTTAGAACACCGGAAAGAGAACCAGGCGAAAGACTCTCTTGTGAATAAACAGGAATTGATGAAAGAAAAACTGACGGTTACCAATCTGAAGCTAACAGATAAGGAAGATGACTTCACAACTATACAGGAAGAATTTGATTTTGTACTTGAGGCGGAAAAGTCGGATGACCATATATATATTAATCCGATTCTTTTTCCGCAATTGACAAAGAACCCGTTTATACAATCGGAGCGGATCCTTCCGGTAGAGTTCCCTTATCCGTCAAAAGTCACTCTCTCTTGTGCGCTGACGCTTCCTGAAGGCTATGAGGTGGAAGAAATCCCCCACACGCAAGTGATAAAGACTGAAGACGGCAAGCTGCAATGCAAATATGCAATCCAAAGAAACAGGAACAACGTCATTGTGAATTATACATTCATTTTGTCTTCCTCGGTCGTGCCTTCCGAATATTATGGACAGTTGCAGCAGATATGGAATAAGGCGGTGGAGATGAATCAGGCTCTCATTGTACTGAAAAAGGAGCTTCCGAAGGATTAAATTATCTTTCTTCGTAAAACCTTATTCCTTCATGTGTGGTACATCAGCGATAAAATCATTAGTTTTGCCGAAAGAAAAAATGAAAGATATGGATAAGATAAGAACCGGATTGGCTGCCTTTGGAATGTCGGGACAAGTATTTCATGCTCCTTTTATTTCCACAAATCCTCATTTTGAGTTGACTGCTGTCACTGAGCGTAGTAAAGAATTGTCACGGGCGAAGTATCCGCAATCCTGTATTGTGCGTAGTTTTGATGAGTTGATAGGGATGGAAGAACTGGAGTTAGTGGTAGTGAATACCCCTGACAGTTCCCATTACGAATATGCCCGTCGTGCTCTCGAAGCCGGAAAACATGTTATCGTTGAAAAACCTTTCACCACTACTGTAGAGGAAGGTGAAGAACTCGTAGCCCTTGCTGCGGAAAAAGAACTGACCTTAAGTGTTTACCAGAATCGTCGTTGGGATTGTGATTTCCTGACCGTGAAAGAAATATTGGCTCAGGGATTGTTGGGCCGTCTAGTCGAATTTGAATCAACCTTTCCCCGCTACCGGAATTTCATCAAGCCGAATACCTGGAAAGAAACCGGCGAGAATGGTGGTGGTCTGACTTATAATCTGGGTGCCCATGTCATCGACCAGGCTGTTCAACTATTTGGTATGCCCGAAGCTGTATTTGCTGATATTGCAACTTTACGTACCGGTGGTAAAGTAGATGATTATTTTATCATCCATCTGATGAAACCTGCCCGGATGCCGGAAGTGAAAATCACCTTGAAAGCCAGCTATCTGATGTGTGAGAATGAGCCTCGCTTTGTTCTTCATGGAACGGAAGGCTCTTATGTGAAGTATGGTCTTGATCCTCAAGAGGCGGATCTGACTAAAGGTGTGTTGCCGGATACTCCGCATTGGGGAGAAGAGGATGAATCCCAATGGGGAATACTCCATACGGAAAAAGATGGTAATGTGGTGCGGAAACCTTATCCGACCCTTCCCGGAAACTACGCTGCTTTTTATGAGAATATTTATCAGCATATCCGGAATGGAGCGGTGTTGCAAAGTGATGCGTGCGGAGTGCTTGGCGTTATCCGCCTGATTGAGGCGGCATGGGAGAGTAGCCGTACAGGGAATGTTATAAAGTTGTAATTTGGCTTATGGATAAGAAAGCAATCGTCCTTTCCGTTGCCGGTTCCGACAGTTCCGGTGGCGCGGGCATACAGGCAGATATAAAAGCTATCTCGGCACTTGGAGGTTATGCAGCTACTGCTATCACAGCCATTACAGTGCAGAATACATTGGGTGTGCAAGCTGTTCATCCTGTTGCGGCAGAGCTGGTAGGTCAACAGATGCAGGCGGTGATGGAAGACTTGCAACCGGATGCCATTAAAATAGGTATGACTGGAAACGTAGAGATTATTTATGAAATAGTACGGATACTGCGTCGCTATTCTCCCCGGAAAGTGGTTTTCGATCCGGTGATGGTTTCTACCAGCGGGCATAGTCTGATGACGGATGAGGCATTGGAAGCCATTCGTACTAAGTTGATTCCGAAAGTAACTCTCGTAACTCCTAATCTGCACGAAACAGAAGTATTGTTGCAACAACCGGTTCAGACGATTGATGAAATGGAGGATGCCGCATGCCGGTTATTCGAAAAATATAACTGTGCTTTTCTTATTAAAGGAGGTCATCTGACCGGTCATGAAATGTGCGATGTACTTTATGACGGAAAAGAACTGAATATTTTTGGTGGCAGGCGTATTCATTCCGCCAACCTGCACGGTACGGGATGTACGCTTTCATCCGCCATTGCCACTTTTCTGGCGCAAGGATCATCCTTGTATGAAGCAGTGGAACAGGCCAAAGAATACATTTCCTGTGCTATTGAAGCCGGGAAGAATTTACGTATAGGGCAGGGGAATGGTCCTTTGTGGCATTTCCCGTTTCCGACGCCTCCGGTAAATGAAGGATAGAAAAATGAAACTAATTATTATCACCTCTCCGGATTTTATTCCGGATGAAGCACGCATCGTCACTGAGTTATTTAAAGCCGGACTGGACTTGCTGCATGTACGCAAACCGGATGCGGATGTTCATGCGGTAGAAAATCTGCTGCAAGGTATTGCTCCGGAATATAGAACCCGGATTGTCATTCATGATTTCTTCTTTTTAAAAGATAAGTATCTTTTAGGCGGAATTCACTTGAATTCCCGTCATCCGGAGGCACCAGCAAATTATGAGGGAATACTGAGTCGTGCCTGCCATAGCTTGGAAGAAGTGGAAACTACAGTCTCCCTGTTCAATTATGTGCTTATGAGTCCTGTTTACGATAGCATTTCCAAACAGGGATATCGTTCGGGATATTCAAAGGATGAGTTGAAACAAGCACAGGAAAGCGGAGTCATCCATGAAAAGGTAGTAGCCTTAGGCGGAATAAGTGAGGTGAACCTTGCGGAAATAAAGTCTCTTGGCTTTGGCGGTGCAGCTTTATTAGGAGATATCTGGAACCGTTACCATACGTGGAAAGATGCCGAAGAGTTGCTTGCTCATTTCAGGAGGCTGAAAAAGATTGCAGGATAAGTCTATACAAGGGTATGCCGGAGATCACCACAGATTACACAGATTTTCACAGATTACAAATATTGAGAATCAATTCCTTTTTCTTTTTATCTGTGAAAATCTGTGTAATCTGTGGTGAAAAAATTGTCCACCTTGATAAATAGTGGCTTCTGAGAGATTACTTCTTCAGCTTCGCTATAATTTCCTCAGCTACCTTTTTACCGGACATCAACATTCCTCCAAAGATCGGTCCCATACGCGGAGTGCCCGAAACGGCGGAAGCAGCCATACCGCAAACGTAAAGTCCCGGATAGATTTCCTTCGTACCGTTTACAACCTCTTCCTCTCCTGCAATTACATCCAGTGAACGTTCGCCAATTACACCACCGGTTTCGGTAGCCAGGCGACTGCCATTCTTGCGGGCTACGGTAGCGGCTATTTCGCTGTCATGGCCTGTTCCGTCTATTACTATCTTTGCAAGGATGTTCAGCGGGTCCACGTGCATACCTTCGCGCAATACAGGAGTCCAGTTTACCACTACTCCGCTTACCGTATTATTCTTGAAGATAACATCTTCTACGGAATAGCAGTTGAATACAGTGGCGCCGGCATGTACGGCATGATAAAGCAATGCGGCGGTACTCTCTACAGAGTCCATCACGTATAAGCCGTCTTCATATTCCTCGTGGCGGATATTGAATTCCTTTACAATGTCAATCGCTTCTTCCTGAATTACAATTTGGTTGAACATCATGGCACCGCCCCACATTCCGCCGCCGGGAGCAAGCTTACGGTCGAACTGCGCTACTTTCAACCCGGCCTTTGCCAGATAATAAGCGGCTACTATGCCCGACGGACCACCACCTACAATGGCAACGTCCAGATTAAGATTTCTCTCTAATTTTTCGAAATAGGTACTGATGATACCTTTGGATACTTTTGTTTCAATCATTTTCTTATAAGTTTAAAAAGTTATTCGTTCTCTGTATTTTCTATTTCTGCATCATAATCACAATCTTTCAGTCGTTGGCTGATGCGCATGGCACAGAAGTTGGGCCCGCACATGGTGCAATACTTCCCGTTCAGGTGGTTGGCTTCCTTGTAATATTGCAAGGCGCGTTCCGGATCGAGACTCAGATTGAACTGGTCTTTCCAGCGGAATTCATAGCGGGCTTTGCTTAAGGCATCGTCACGTACTTCGGCACCCGGATGGCCTTTGGCAAGGTCTGCGGCGTGTGCGGCAATTTTGTAAGTTACCACTCCTATGCGTACATCTTCTTTCTGCGGTAATGCAAGATGTTCTTTGGGTGTCACATAGCAAAGCATCGCTGTTCCGTACCAACCGATTTGTGCTGCGCCAATGGCACTTGTGATGTGATCATATCCCGGTGCAATATCTGTAACCAGCGGACCGAGAGTATAGAACGGTGCTCCGTGGCATTTCTCAATCTGCCGGTCCATATTTTCCCTGATCTTATGCATGGGTACGTGTCCCGGACCTTCGATGAATGCCTGTACATTTTTTGCCCAGGCGCGTTCTACCAGTTCTCCCATCGTATCCAGTTCCGCAAACTGTGCCCGGTCGTTCGCATCACGGATAGCTCCCGGACGCAAACCATCACCTAATGAAAGTGCCACATCATATTGTGCGCATATATCGCATATATCATCGAAATGCTCATACAGGAAACTCTCTTTCTGATGGATTTTACACCATTGGGAGATAATGCTTCCTCCCCGGCTCACCATTCCGCAAAGGCGGTTATTGGCATAATGAATATTCTTCAGGCGGATACCACAGTGGATTGTAAAATAATCTACCCCTTGCTCACATTGTTCGATCAGTGTATCTTTAAATAGTTCCCAGGTAAGGTTTTCCGCCTTTCCGTGTACTTTCTCCATCGCCTGATACATGGGAACAGTACCTACCGGAACAGGACAATTCCGGATAATCCATTCCCGTGTCTCGTGAATATTTTCTCCTGTAGATAAGTCCATCAGCGTATCTCCACCCCATTTGCAACTCCAGACGGCCTTTTCCACTTCTTCTTCAATCGTGGAAGAGGTAGCTGAATTTCCGATATTCGTATTAATCTTTACGAGGAACTTTGAACCGATAATCATAGGTTCAGCTTCGGGATGGTTGATGTTGGCGGGTAAGGCAGCACGTCCTGCCGCAATTTCATCACGCACAAACTCCGGTGTGATGTAAGTTTCTATACCCAACTGTTGGCAGTTCATATTCTCACGGATGGCTACATATTCCATTTCCGGTGTTACGATACCCTGTTTGGCATAGTACATCTGCGTAATCTGCTTGCCTGCTTTGGCACGATAAGGCAAAGTGATATGATCAAAACGCAGGGAGTCAAGGCTTTTGTCTGCCAGACGCATCTTTCCATATTCGGAGCTGATTTCCGTCAACCGTTCTACATCCCGTTCCTGTATCCACGGTTCGCGGAGGCGTGGCAAACCTTTCTTTAAATCTACCTTCTGTTCCGGATCACTGTATGCGCCGCTTGTATCATATATGTAGACGGGCGCATTCTCCGTCATAACTTTTTTCCCGTTTTCCACTACTACGGTAGGGGTAAGATTCACTTTTCGCATCCCAACTTTCAGATAAGGATGGAGTTGCCCCTGCATATAGACTTTCTCGGATTCGGGATAAGTAATTTTTGTTTTATCTTCCATGGTTCACTAATTGATTTCTATTGGGTCAGTCGTATAATTGTTTCCATTTCACGTACCGGATTCTCAGCTTTTAGAATACCGCCGCTCAATGCTATTCCGCTCAGTCCTGATACTTTCAGGGATGGGATGTCCTCACGTGTGATTCCACCGATGGCAACGACAGGAATTGTTATTCCTTTTTCGCGCATTTGCGTCAGGATGGAATGATAACCGTCCAGCCCCAGAATGGGTGATAACTTTTGTTTGGTAGTTGTGAAGCGGAAAGGACCGCAACCGATGTAGTCGGCGCCATCAGCGGCATGTTGCCGGATGTCCTCGAACGTGTTGGCTGTTCCGCCAATAATGAAATCTTTGCCCAGCCTTTCCCTTGCTTCTTTTATCGGCATATCCAGTTTTCCTAAGTGGACACCGTCCGCGCCAATCTGTTTCACCAGTTCCACGTGGTCATCAATGATGAACGTGGCTCCGTATTGACGGCAGAGTTCCTGCACTTGCATGGCTGTGGCTTTCAGCTCTTCTGAAGAAGCATCCTTCATCCGAAGCTGAACCCAGCGGCATCCCCCTTCAAGGGCTATGCGTGCGGAGTCCGAATAAGATATGGATGCCGTAAAATGCGTAATGAATTGTACGTCAAACATTCAAACTCTGAATTTAGAAATTATACTTACAGAAAGGGATAGTAGTATAAACGAATAGTAGAATATAGAAAGAAAATTCCCTTCGACGGTACTAACCGTATCAGGTTCATTGGGTATAATCTCAGCTATTTTTATAGCACCCCCTTTTCTGCCGACAAAGAAAGGACGAATGTTTTTAATAGGAATAATACCGTTCTATCTTTTAAGTTTATTTAAACTTGACATAATTGAGGCGGGTGTATTGTTTGTTTCCCGAAGTAAAGGTACAAGAGATGCGTGCCGAGGCAATATATACCGATTCTCCGGGCTCGAAGGCATGTTCCGTAGCGGGCACCTGGCACGATTCCCGGCTTGCCGTACGCGAGTTGGTCCGGAAAGTGACGAGATTGCCGATAGGATCTTCCAAAGTCAGTATCTGCCGGACATAGAAATAAGGAGTCGTTCCTTTCACGGTGGTTTTGTAAGGATCGTCTTCCAGCCGGACACGGAGTACTTTCAGTGTCAGTTCTTTCACTTTATCTCCTTCTTTCCCCAGAAAACGGCTGGTAGAATATTTCTGATGTGCCTGCCGCTTCTGAATATCCAGATGGACGGAATGATACACCTGTGCTATTTGTACGAAGCGTTCCTGTTTAGGTATACGTGGAGTAAACTTATAAGCAATCCAACTCACATATGCCGGATCGATACGGAAGATTTCGTGCAGGAAATGTCCATGATACTTTCCGAAAGAGATAATGTCGTCTCCCTTACTCTGCATACGTTTGGCATTATATTCTACCAACAGAATGCAACGTGGAGAATAATAACATAGGCTGCTTGCCGCTCGCAGACTTTCATGGATGTCTGTAGAAAGGTCCTGGACGTAAAAAATGGACTGGCGTTCGGGAAGAGGAGAATACACCCATAAGGAGTAACGGGGAGATTCCGGACGGGGCAGTACAACCAGATAAGCACCTGCCTCTTTGTAAGAGGTTCTTCCCTGATTGTATTCATTTAGTTTCTTGTACAACAGTTCTTGTTCAGCTTCTGATATACCAGGAAGAATCGGATTTGCCATAAGCTCTGAGTTATTTACTCAAATATACGATTTTTCGTGTAAATAATCAAGTTTTGTATGGAAAAGTTTAGGAAGAGATAATGTATATTCAATAAAATAATTGAATTTGTATTATTTGTTGGTCATGAAAAGGATGACTGTTAATCTCTTTTTTATACAATTCATACTTTCGTTATGATGTGTCTTTTTTGTATCTGCACCGTACCCGAACCGTATCAGGGCTGTACTTGCTCCGTACATTCTTCGGTCAAAGGTACTTCTACACGAAGAAAGTACGGAGCGGGTACGGAGCAGGTACGGCTTTGATACGTCACAGATGCTTCTGGAGGTATTTAAAACCTGGTGTTTATGTTCCTTATACATCTTTACAACCCGGAGATGTGTTTATCAAAGGCGGATCACCGGGGCATGCAGTTATTGTAGTGGATGTGGCGATTTACCCTCAAACAGGAAAGAAAGTGTTCCTGCTGGCACAGAGCTATATGCCGGCTCAACAGATTCACATATTGGTGAATCCCGCTAACCGTGGATTATCGCCTTGGTATGAGCTGTCTGACAATGATGAAGGTAAGCTCTACACTCCGGAATGGGTGTTTGAGAAGAAGGATTTGAAACGGTTTAAGTAGGATGAATGAGAGAGTCAAAGAGTACTTACCGGACGATGCACCTGTTGTTGGCAGGTGCATGTGAGGTGTTAGAACCGAACCATCAGTTCCAATACAATCTTATCTTGTTCAGACTCTTTGGCAATACTGTTTTTGGCATAGAAATACTTTTCGTAGTTCAGCCGGAGATCTGTGCGGAATGCCTTGCTGAGACTGAAAGTGATACCTCCGGTTATACGGTGGCGTTTGTAGTCGGTGGTAGTCAAGGCTCCGGTTTCTTCGTTGATGGCTTTACCATCGCTTTGACTGGTCATCATATCATAGCGTGCCAGAAAGGACATCTTGCTGAATACTTTTTGTAAGGGGAGGTCGTAATTGATAAAACTATTTACGGCATGCACGTTGTCATAGGCATTGTCTGCATAAGTTTTGTACAAATACTCTCCTTCAATATGGAAGCGCCCGAATTCATAGAAAGCACCGATGTCATATGAGTTTATCCTTACCTCTTGTGGCTGGATGCTCTGTATGCTTAAAGCCAGATTCAGCTTTTTGGCGAAAAGGAATTGTGCTTTGGCGGAATAGTTTACCTCTTTGTGCCATTCTTTTTGATTGGTCAGTCCCGAACCATTGTAGAGTCCGCCTTCTAAGGTTACAGGTATTCCAGTGCCGAATTTATATCCCAATGTAACACCAACGTCACGCACATTACCAACTTGTTTCGCAATAAACGAACGGTTAGCGAAATATTGCTGATGTGGAGAGCGGTGGGCGTCGATTGTAAATGGTACTCGCATTTGTCCTGCGGTGACGGTCAGGTCTTTTATTGGGAAAAGGCGGGCGTAGGCATCCAGCATTTTGATTTGTCCTTCATCGGAGAGATCAATTTCCGCCTTATAAGCTACGATGGGCAATACATTTCCGGTAATGCTGATGCGTGCATTGCGTACTTCGAAACGACTGGCAGCCATTTCTGTCTGATACTCAAACTTAGTACGGATAGTACCGTGTATTTCCGGCAGGTAATCCTTTGTTTCCAGCTCTTCTTTATCAATCTTCTTTCCGTCCTCGTTGCGGTACGGAGTCTGAGCGTTTGCTGTCAGCGACAGTAGGATGATGAGCAACATGAATGCGCTTTTCTTCATAATCATTAGTTGTAGTCGATTAATTTATGGCGGCAAAGTTCAGACATGTGTGTTATATTTTTGTGTCATGTATGTTTCGTTTTGGTTACAATCATCTTTTTCTCTTTACTTCAGTGGCGGTACTGACCTTGAGAATCCATTTTCTTTCACTTTTACTAAAGGAGGTAACATAAGCGAAAAAACGTGTTACACAAATATGAAGAATCTTTCTGAAAAAAGCATTCTTTTGTAACCGTTTCCAATTAGTGAGTGATATGCATGTACAAATACATGGTAGATAATAGATATACTATGAAAACCTTTTAAATAATTATCAGATGAAACATTTATTCAAATTTTCCCTTTGCGCATTGGCATTGACCATGGGCGCAAATACCGGATTCGCACAAAGCGGAGAAACGGGGCTGAAGGATGCCTATAAAGATTACTTCTCTATCGGCGTGGCTGTTAATATGCGTAACATCTCGAATCCTGAACAGATTGCCATTATTAAAAAAGACTTCAACAGTATTACGGCAGAAAACGACATGAAGCCGCAACCCACCGAGCCTGCCTACGGACAGTTCAATTGGGAGAATGCCGACAAAATCGCCAATTTTTGCCGTAGCAACGGAATCAAGTTACGCGGGCACTGTCTGATGTGGCATGCCCAGATAGGAGAATGGATGTATAAAGATGAAAAAGGGGATTTAGTGTCGAAAGAGAAACTTTTTCAAAATATGAAACATCACATTACAGCTATCGTGGAACGCTACAAAGACGTGATATATGCGTGGGACGTTGTGAATGAAGCAATCTCCGATGGTGGCTGGCAGGGTGGCCGACGAGGCATGGGAGAACACCCAAGTCCGTATCGCAATTCCCCTCTTTATCAGATTGCCGGTGACGAGTTTATTAAGAAAGCCTTTATTTATGCCCGTGAGGCCGATCCTAATGTACTCCTTTTCTACAATGACTATAATGCTGCTGATCCTGGAAAACGCGATCGCATCTATAATATGGTGAAATCCATGAAGGAAGAAGGTGTGCCCATTGATGGTATTGGCATGCAGGGACATTACAATGTCTATGGTCCGAGCATGGAAGATGTAGATGCTGCCCTGACGAAATATTCTACTATAGTGAAACATATCCATATTACTGAGTTGGATATTCGTGCCAATCAGGAGATGGGAGGACAGCTCAACTTCAGTCGTGACGGCGGCAACATCAGTCAGGTAGTAAAAACGCTTCAGGAAGATCAGTATGCTCGCTTGTTTAAAGTACTTCGCAAACATAAGGATGTGGTAGACAATGTTACTTTCTGGAATCTTTCCGACCGCGATTCATGGCTCGGTGCACGTAACTATCCGTTGCCTTATGATGAAAATTATAAGGCGAAACGTGTCTATAGTATCATTAAGGATTTTGATCCGGCAAGCGATACTGCTGTAGTGAAAGAGGATTTCCGTCCTTCTGTACTTAATCAGCCCGGACAGCAATATCCTATGGTCAATTCGCAAGGATACGCCCGCTTCCGTGTAGTTGCTCCTGATGCCAAATCAGTCATTGTCAGTCTTGGATTAGGCGGTCGTGGTGGCACAGTTCTCCGCAAAGATAAAGAAGGTGTATGGGTAGGTACTACAGATGGCCCCATGGATGAGGGATTCCATTATTATCACCTGACTATCGATGGTGGTGTGTTTAATGATCCGGGTACTAAGAATTATTACGGCTCTTGCCGATGGGAAAGTGGTATTGAAATTCCGGCTCATGATGAGGATTTCTATGCTATGAAGCAAGTGCCTCATGGAAATGTTCAACAGGTTTATTTTTATTCCAAGAGCACAGATACCCATCGTCGTGCATTTGTTTATACACCGCCCACTTACGGAAAGGATAAGAAGAAATATCCGGTTCTTTATTTGCAGCACGGATGGGGAGAAGATGAAACGGCATGGTCCAACCAGGGACATGCGAATCTGATTATGGACAATCTGATTGCTGAAGGCAAGATTGAACCGTTCATCATTGTAATGACGTATGGTATGACGAATGATGTGAAATTTGGACATATCAAAGAGTTCACGGCTAAGGAGTTTGAAACGGTGCTGGTAGACGAACTGATACCTTATATTGATAGTAACTTCCGTACACAGGCCGACAAGAAGCACCGTGCTATGGCAGGACTTTCTATGGGTGGCTTTGAGACGAAACTGATTACTCTGCGCCGTCCGGAAGTATTCAATTACTATGGACTGTTGAGCGGTGGGACTTATGCACCGGACGACATCACGGATAAAAAGCAGGTGGCATCCATTTTCATCAGTTGCGGAAGCAAGGAGAATCCGGATGGTGTGACTAAAGCCGTGAATGACCTCAAGGCAGCCGGTTTTAAGGCAACGTCTTTCGTTTCTCCTGATACGGCCCATGAATTCCTGACTTGGCGCAGGAGTTTGTATCACATGGCACAGTTACTTTTCAAATAAGGGTATAGCTTTATAAAGAGAAACATGAAGTCCCTCAAAAGTTGGATATGAACTGCACTCTTAAAGTTTTGTGTCTAACTTTTGGGGGCAGTTCTTTCAACAATAAACTTTGTTTTAGTAGGAGCTATATTCTTTTTTCCTTATTTTTGCATTCATAATAAAATGCGGAAACCATACTAATGAAAAACAGAATCATATCTCTATTTCTTTTGCTATTTAGCACACTTCCGGCAACTGCCGAATATTTCCGTAATTTGGGCTTACAAAATGGACTATCACAACCTTCGGTTTTGAGTATTGCCCAGGATGGATTGGGGCGAATGTGGTTTGGAACGCAGGAAGGCATTAATATGTATGATGGAGAGCAAATTACTTATGTCAAGGGCGAAATTACAAATGCGGATGGGGAAAAGCTTTGGATTGGTAATTATGTACCTTTCATTGTTCATGATATCGATGGCGATATTTTCTTCATAGCTGATAATAATTTGTTTGGCTATGACATTCATACCTCCACATTTAAGCAATATACGACAGACAATGCTACTACTGCTTTGGCTGTCTATCAGAATGAAATATGGTATGCCCGGAAAGATTCTCTTTTCGCTTACGATTGCCGACAGCATACCGTCCGGTCGAAAGTGAAACTTCTTCCTTATACCGTAAACACGCTGGCAATTAGCGAAACCAATATATATGTCGGCATGATGGAAGGAATGTATATCATTCCTCAAAACACACTCCAGCCATCCCGGTTTTTACTGGAAAATATAGATGTATATTGTATTTTCGAGAGTTCGGACGAAGAAGTGTGGATAGGCACTCGCATGCAAGGATTGTATCGGCTCAAGGATAATGTATTGCAAAAAGTTCCTTATGCACTTACCGGAAGTGCTGGAATCCGCAATATGCAGATACGTGCCTTTGTCGAGGATGATGAGCATAATATTTGGTTTGGAACTTTCGTTGGTTTACAAAAGTATGATGTCCGGAAGCAAACCTATACACTGATACAGATACCTCAGTATGTGGGGGGCTTGAATCATCCTTCTATTTTTTCTCTTTACACCGATCGGCAGGGAACTATCTGGATCGGCAGTTTCTATGGAGGAGTGAACTATTTTACTCCCGACCGCAGTGGATTTGTACATTATGACTACCAGGCCGGAAATCTTTCCAACCTATATTATTCATACATTGGTGAGATGACGGCTGATAAACATGGAAATCTTTGGGTCAGTACTGACGGAGGAGGTTTAGGTTGCATAAATGAAAACTGGGAACTGGTACATCAATTTACGGCAGGGGGACTGAACTCTATTCCGCATAACAATGTAAAGAGTATCTGCTATGACCGGGAGAATGACTATCTGTATATCGGAACCCACTTAGGAGGATTGTCACGTTATGATTTTCAGGAAAAAAGCTTTTATAATTACCTGGAACATCAGTTGGAAAATACTCCGGCTCCGCGCCATTTCATCTATCAGGTCAAGATGTGGAATGGTAAACTTTATCTTTCTTCCCGTGAAGGTGTTTTTCAACTCGATCCGGTGACTAATCACTTTACGTTTCTGTTCAAACCGGAGTCTTACTGTATAAATTTTGATATTGATGCAGAAGGAAACTTCTATGCTAACCAAGCAGACAAAGTTGTGATCGTCCCTCTTTCTGATGTTACTCAAAGAAGTACTCTCAAACTGCAGGATATGGGCTATAAGGGCAGCATATCGCATGTACGGGTGACGAAAGACGGTGTATATATCTGTACGTTAGGAAGCGGATTGCTGTTTTACGACCGGAATACCAAGAAAATGATTGTTTATAATACGGAGAACAGCACATTGCCCAGCAATTATTGCTACAATGTGAAACAGACTGCCAGCAATAAGTTTATCCTTACCGGAGACCGGGGAATCATACTTTTTGATCCGAAAGAGCAGTCATTTACCAGCTTGGGACAGAAAGAAGTCTATCTCAAGGCTCCGATCATTCGGGATTGCGGGATTTATGTCTCTTCGGACAATAAAATCTATATTGGAGATACCAAAGGGGTTACTCTTTTGGCGGAAGAAGAATTTCATGCTTCCCAGGTAGAGATAAGTTCTCTTTATTTCTCTACTCTTCATGTTAACAATCGGTTGATAAAACCGTCGCCTGAAAATAAAATACTCACTGCAGCGCTTCCTTTTACGAAGAGGCTAATGCTGGATACTGAGGACAATAACCTGCTTATCAAGTTTGCCCATTCTGATTATCAGAACAAATATGCGCAGCAAGGCTTTGAATATAAATTGGAAGGATTGGATAAAGTCTGGACATTTACTCCGACTCCGGAGGCCAGATACACAAACCTCGATCCGGGCGATTATACACTTTATGTACGTATGGCGTATGCTTCCGGTCAGCTTCCTATTCAATTGGCTATTCATATTGCCACTCCTTGGTATGCCACCTGGTGGGCATGGATATTCTATATGATTACAATTGTTTCGGGCATCACTTACTATGCCCGAAACCGATTCGTAAAACAGGCTTTGGCGCAATCGCTGGAAAAAGAGCGTATCGAAAAACAGCATATAGAAGAAATGAATCATGCCAAGCTGGTATTTTTTACTAATGTGAGTCACGAATTCCGTACTCCATTGACACTGATTGTCAGCCATATTGATACTTTGTTGCAGAATCAGCTGCTTCCTCCGCAAGTATACAACAAGATATTGAAAATAAAGCAGAGTGCACAGCAGATGACTAATTTGGTTTCTGAACTTTTGGACTTCAGACGATTTACCCAGAACCGCTTTATATTGCAAATAGAGAAGCGGGATATAGGGAAATTCCTGAAAGAGATATTTCTTTCGTTCAGTGACTTTGCACATCAACGTAACATTTGCTATGATTTTCAGTGCAATCCAGTGGAGATAGTGTGCTGGTTTGATGCTAAGCAATTGGAGAAAGTATTTTTTAATTTGCTTTCAAATGCCTTTAAATATACCCCTGACGGAGGGAAAATAGGTATGATAATTGCCACTGATAACGGTAATGTGAAGATACAGATTTGCGATACCGGTAGTGGCATCTCAGATTTGGATTCCGCCCATATTTTCGACCGCTTTTATCAAGGCGGGAATCAGAAGGGAAACGAACAATCTCCAGGTACGGGCATCGGTTTGGCTTTGACCAAAAGCATCGTAGAAAAACATCATGGGGCAATTTCTGTAGAAAGTGAGGTCGGGAAGGGTAGCACTTTTACAATTGCTTTATCGCTTAACATGAGTATCTATCAGGAAGACGAACATATTCAATTTGTTGATAGTGTATCTGATATGATGACTACTACAGGACCATTGTTAGGCGAGAAAATAGCCTCTTTTTATGAAGTTCCTGTAGACTCACTATCGCAGGAAACGGCAAAGGAGAACGACAGGAAACTGTTGTTGGTGGAAGACAATAAAGAACTGCTGCAAATCTTGAAACAGCTTTTTGAACCTTTCTATCAAGTCTACCTGGCAAATAATGGAAAAGAAGGGCTTGCTCAAGCCTACGAGCATAAGCCGAATCTGATTATATCAGATATTATGATGCCTGAAATGACTGGAATTGAAATGTGCCTGCAAATAAAGAATAATGTTGATTTGTGCCATATTCCTATTATTCTGCTTACTGCGCTCAACAATACGGAGCAGAGTATTGAGGGGTTGAATCGTGGGGCGGATGACTATATAAGCAAACCTTTCAATGCACAGTTGCTTTTGGCAAGAGCTAATAATCTGGTAAGGAACAGATTGCTGATACAACATCAGCTTCGTAAGAAACCTCTGTCGGAAATTGATTTGACCAGCATCAACCCTCTGGATCAGGAGATGTTGCGCAAAACGTCACAAATTATTGAGAAACATATTGATGATCCTGATTTTGATATACCGGAATTGTGTAAGGAAGTTGGTATAGGTCGCTCTTTGCTGTATTCCAAATTTAAAGCTTTGACGGGCATGACTCCTAATAACTTTGTGCTCAATTATCGCTTGAAACATGCTGCAACTCTTCTTCGCCGATATTCTGATTTGCCGATTGCGGAGGTAAGCGATCGCTGTGGATTCAGTTCGCCGGTGTATTTCAGCCGTTGTTTCAAAAATCAGTACGGATGTACGCCACAGAGTTATCAGAAAAGAAAAGATTCGGAGGTTTAGGCACGGATTAATCCGCGCCTAAGATAAATTCATAATCATTTAGAAATCTATAGGGTATCCGGCAGCCTGAGCGATTTTTATAGGTATCTCTGTGTTGTCTATACGGCCTTGAAACAGATCTGCTCCGGCTCCAATGGCAAATACTGGAACATAACCGGCTGAATGTCCTCCGCTGGTCCAGCCTACAAGAGCTATTTCATTGATGATACGTTTAGCTTCCGATGCTATCGGTTCGTCTTGTGCATATTCGCTCTTTTCCAGCTTCATCTCCTGATGCATCAGGCTTTTTTCATGAACTGTTTTCAATCGGGCTTCCTGTTCGGCAGTTAGTTCTATCTTATCCCAGAAACCGAAATTGTCCTTCAAGGCCTCTCGGATGGCTTCCCAACTCACTTGATTGCTGGTCTTGGCGCGCATTTTGTTGACGATGCGGGTGAAACCGTTTTCGCTAACTTTTTGATTTTTCAATACCTGCAGATTCAGGTCATAAGTGCCTGTACCCAGTACAAAGCCTCCGGTTTCGTGATCGGCAGTGACAACTATCAGTGTTTCATCCGGATGTTGCGAATAAAACTCATAAGCTATCTTGATGGCATTATCGAAGTCTATTATTTCATGAAATGTGGTTGCAGCATCATTGCTGTGGCAGGCCCAGTCAATTTTCCCCCCTTCTACCATCAGGAAAAAGCCTTTGGATAAATCTTTCGACAAGAAATTGATGGCGGAACGGGTGATATCCTGAAGAGTCATCTCTCCCTTTTTACGGTCGATAGCATAAGGAATGGCTACAAATTCACGTTTAGAGGCTTCTTCAGTTTGCAGTAGGAGCATCTTATCAGCTTTTTTGCTCTGTTTCAGATAATCTTTATAACCGCGTGCGATGGTATATCCGTTTTTGCCAGCCATTTCATATAAGTTGTCAGTCGTGGGATTGTTCTTGTCTGTTGCATCCCGGAAGTCGGAACCGGCATAGAAATCGAAGCCGGTCTTATATAAGTCTTTTCCGATCTCGTGATAAAGGGTACGCTTAGCGGCATGTGCGTAAAAAGCTCCGGGAGTTGCATGGTTGACGGTGACGCTGGTGGCAATGCCCACCCGGCAACCCTTATTCTTCGCCCATACAGCTACACTGTTAATTGGGGTTTCCTGATCCTTCAGTACACCAATTGCGCTGTTTTTGGTCTTACGGCCGGTGGCAAGTGCTGTACCTGCGGCAGCCGAGTCTGTAACCCTGTTTGTGGCAGAATTGGTAATTGCAACGGTAGAATAGGGGAACTGAGTAAATAGCAAAGGAGTAATTCCCATTTTTCCTTCCAGTTCTGCCCGATAGATTTCTGTACCTTGCACTTGGTTGACGCCCATTCCGTCGCCAATAAAGTAGAATACATATTTAGCTTGTTGCGCATAGCTCCAGCAGATGGATAAGGCTAACAAAAGTAATAAAGATGAAAGTTTTTTCATAATATTTATTTTTAGTGATTTGTTTGAATTCTTTTTATTTCTCGTTACGTAGTGAGTGATGTCCGTCGATTGGGAATGGTTTACCACTCCATGCTTTCTGGGAAGTCCACTCTGCTGCTTGATCACTCCAGAAGGGATGGGTAACAGGCAGAGCTAATGGCATAAATACCAATGCAGTCATATAGAGACTACCATTATTGGTGTAGTAGTTAGCCAGTTCTGGCTGGTGTCCGGCAAAACCCAGCCTGAGGAAATTTTTATCATCGAAATTTCCTTCTATACTAAACATATTCCGCATAACTGTACTCAGTGCACTACGCACCTGCCCGTTACTTAGCCCTTCTGGTAATCCATATTTCCAGCTAGCTAATGCCAACGTCTGGAAAGCTCCCATGCGATATATCACTGAACGTCCGAAGGCAGGATAAGTTCCTTCCGGTGAAATCAGGCGTTCGATGAAAACATTGAACCGTTGCATACGGCAAATAGCCAGTACAGTGCTGACGGGAGTCAGAAATTTTTTTGCTTTGCAAACTTCTAATATTTCCACATACATGGGATGAATGACATAAGAATTGTAATAATCTAAAGCAAATTCCGGCCCGTCTGAATACCAGCCGTCACTTAAATACCACTCGTTGAGTTTGTTCACTGCTACAGTAAGTGCAAACCGGTCAGCTTCCTCGCCAATCGAGAGTAAAAAAGCTTCGGTCATGGCACGGAACAACAGCCAGTTATTGTAAGCAGGACGGATGATACGCAATCCTTTGAAACATTGGATGTAACGTTGCCGGGTGACTTCATCCAACAACTTCCAGGTGGCATCTGGTGCACGAAGAAAACTTTCGGCGATGTAGGCTGCGTCTACCAGAATTTGGGTTGGTCCTTCCCACAACAAGTAATCCGGGCTTTGGGGATCTACAGCATTCTTGTATGCTTGTAGTGCCCACTCCTGCAATTGGCGGCGTTGCTGCCCTTCAGCTGTATTATCTGCAGGGAGAGATAACCAGGGAGAGATGCCTGCCATTAGCCGTCCAAAGGCCTCCATGTAGGCTACGCGTTTATCACGTCCATCCCATGTGGGGCTAAGTTCCAACTGCATATTCTTTTGCAGTTCACCTTTACTCATGTTTTCCAAAATGGGTTGTGCTATCTTATAACAGAGGTCAGCCCATTGTTGTCTGTCGCTTGGAGGTTCTTCCACTTTTCTTTTTGCAAATGTATCTCCCAAGAGGCAGAAAGAAAAGACGACTAAGAGGATAATTCTTGTTTTCATATATAATAATTGCTTTTAATAGTTTGCTTCTTTTTTGAAATATTATTGCTGCAATATTATTGCTATTAAATAAAACAGGATTGTAGTTATTGTACGGAATATATATGATTATTGTCGGGGATGATTTTTACAAAGATGTGACATTGAAATAGGAATGGTATGTATACCTATGAAAATTTTCCTGAATCCTATTAAAAATGTCCACGGATAATTTTCATCGTTTCTTTGGACGATTTGGATAATGCCTATAAAGTGAAAAGGCGTAAACTTGCAACGTTAATAACAACTAATTTTTAATACTTATGAAAAGAAAACTCAAACATTGCAGTTCTCTCCCCAAAAGAATGGTATTGGGGGCATCACTAGCTTTAATTGCTACCGGATCATTATGGGCGACAAGAGCCAGTTCAACGTCACTCCATACTGATATAGTAGAGAGTATCACACAACAAAAAACGATTAAAGGCAAAGTACTGGATGTACAGGGTGAATCGATTATCGGTGCTAATGTAATTATAAAAGGTACAAGCAATGGAGTCATTACAGATATTGATGGAAATTTCACGCTTGACAATGTACAGGTCGGCAGTGTTATTCAGATTTCTTATATTGGATATCTGACTAAAGAAGTTAAAATTACCGGCAATACTACGGAACTGAAAATAGCTTTGACGGAAGATGCGCAGTCACTGGATGAAGTCGTAGTTGTAGGATATGGTTCTGAAAAGAAGGTAAACCTGACGGGCTCTGTCGCCAATATCAATATGGCGGAAATGAGTGAAAGTCGTCCGATTACAGATGTATCACAGGGATTGGCGGGTATGGCTGCCGGTGTGCAGGTTACTTCCAGTTCAAATAAACCGGGTGATAATACGGCGTCTATAATGATTCGTGGTCAAGGAACCTTGAATAATTCAGCGCCACTTGTCATTATTGATGGAGTAGAAGGTTCATTAAACAGCGTGCAACCTCAGGATATTGAGAATCTATCGGTTTTGAAAGATGCTGCATCAGCAGCTATTTATGGTTCGAGAGCAGCTAATGGTGTCATTTTGATTACTACACGCAGTGGCAAGCAGGGTAAGACAAAAGTTGATTACAATGGCTATCTCTCTTGGGAATCTGTAGGAAAAACCTTTGATTTAGTGTCTAACTATGCTGATTATATGGAATTGATAAATGAAGGTTTTTCCAATTCAAACTTGCCAACCAAATACTCGGATGATGCCATCAAATTGTGGCGTGCCAATGAAGGAAAAGATGCGTTGAAATATCCAAATACAAGTCTGATGGATGAGTTGTTTAAAACATCTTTGAGTAACAACCATAGTGTTTCAATTAGCGGTGGTTCGGATAAAGTCAAGTTTTATACTTCTTTTGGCTTCCTGCATTCACCGGGGGTGATGGATAATTCTGGTTATAAAAAAACGCAAGCACGCGTTAATCTGGACATTGACGTAACTTCCTGGTTGAAGGTCGGAACTAATATTAATGGATATGTATCTTTTACGGAGCAGGGTACGAATAAGATGGAAGATGTCTTCACTTACGCTGCCGCTACTTCTCCGGGTATGGTGTTTCGCGCTCCTGATGGTCGGTTGGGTTCTGTCAATAATGACCAGGACGATGCTCAGAATGCAGCCAATAATCCTATTTATCGTTTATATAATACTGCAGGAGATATCCAAGAACGGTATGTGAAAAGTCGTTTTTACGGAACATTGACTCCTTTTAAAGGATTTACGCTGACTGGATCATTCAACTATATGCATCGTAATAAGACGGATGATTCTCAACCGGTATTTCTGGAGCAATGGAATTTCCTGAACGATGTGGTGGCTTCTACTGGCATTGGTAAAACTCACATCATGAATAGTGATTACAAATGGAATGACTATCTGATGGATGTGACGGCTGCTTATCAGAATAAGGTTTCCAAACTGGACTATAGCGTTATGGTGGGAGCCAGTCAGGAACTGTTCCGCTATAAATGGTTCAAGACAACCAAGCAGGACTTACTGGATCCGGGACTGGGAGTGATTGATGGCGCTACCGGAGCTGCTTCGTCTTCTGGTAATACAGTGGAATGGGTGATGCGTTCTTACTTCAGTCGACTGAAATTGAACTGGGATAACAAATATCTGTTTGAAGTGAATCTCCGCGCCGATGGTTCTTCCCGTTTTATGGAGGGTAATCGTTGGGGATATTTCCCTTCAGCTTCCGCTGCCTGGAGAATCAGTGAAGAACCTTTCGTGAAAGATTTTTCAGAAAGATTGACGTTGAGTAATCTGAAACTGCGTGCTTCGTATGGTGTGTTGGGTAACAATGCGTTGAGAAGTAAAAATGCAGATATTGAAGGTAATTATGATGCCCAATCTTTATATTCGGCATCCAACTATATCCTAAATAATAATATAGCTACCGGAGTAGCTATGCAGGCTATTCCTAATGGAAACCTGACTTGGGAAAAGACGAAAATCTTTAATGTAGGGGTGGATTTCGGTTTGGCAAATAACCGTTTTACCGGTACGGTCGAATATTTTCATAAAAAGACGGAAGATATCCTGATCGATCTTCCGGCTCCGCTTGTGAACGGGAATGCAACTATCCCAAGACAAAATGCAGGCATAGTGGTGAACAAAGGTGTGGAAATTAGTTTGGGCTGGCAAGATAAGATAAAGGATTTCTCTTATTTCGTGAATGGTAATATCACTTTTATAAACAACAAGGTAACCAAGTTCAAGGGTAATGAAAGTGCTATTACTAATGCTGATATGATTAAAGAAGGTTATTCGATAAATGTTCAGTATGGCTATGTTGTTGATCGCATTGTGCAGACACAGCAGGATTTGGACTTTGTGCAGCAGTTAGTGGATAATACTCCGATTGATCCAAGTACAGGCAAGCCTAAAAAAACATTTCCTTCTAATCGCCCGGAACTGGGAGACTTACTATATAAAGATTTGAATGGTGACGGTGTGATTAATGATGATGACCGTACGATTATCGGTAATGGAGCCACTCCGAAGTGTACTTTTGGTGTGAACTTGGGAGGGGCTTATAAAGGTTTCGATTTCTCTGTTCTTTTGCAGGGAGTCACCGGAGTGGAAACTTATTGGCTGGATAATTATTTTCGTCCGGTTGTTCGCCACAGTTATCAGCTCAACAAGAAGATAGCAGATGGCCGTTGGTATGAAGGCATTCAGGGCTCAGCCCGCTATCCCCGCCTACTGGAATTCAGTGATAACAGGAATACATTGATTAGTGACTTCTGGATTCAGAACAGATCATTCCTTAAAATTAAGAATATCCAGTTAGGATACACCTTTACGAGAACGGCATTTCCATCTCTACCTATAGAGCGTGTGAGAATCTACGGTAGCTTAGAGAATTTTTTTACGTTCACTAAATACGATGGTCTCGATCCGGAAGTGTCTGGCGTTGACTACCCTTCTATGAGACAGGCTGTTATTGGAGTTAATCTTTCATTTTAATTTGATGTTTTATGAAAAAGTATAGAATATTATTAGGTGCATTTGTTGCATCAATGTGCTTGAATAGTTGTTATGAGCTGGATAGGTATCCGGCTGACCAAATAAGCGATGGCATTTTCTGGCAGACGGAAACCCATGCCAAACAAGGGATAATGGGAGTATATGCGGCTCTTAGAGAAGATAATGCTTTTGGGATGAGATTTGCCTATGATTGTATGTCGGATATAGGTGTGGGGTATGATTCTCAGGGCTTTGGACCGGTTATCTTAGGTACTTATAGTGATCGGCATGCCTTAGTGGAGGATAAATGGAAGTCGCTTTATGACGGGGTGATGAGAGCCAATCTGGTGCTACAGAAGGTACCTGGGATAGAAAGTATGAGTGAAGAACTTAAAACCCAGTATTTGGCAGAAGCTAGATTTTTGCGTGCCTTGTATTATTTCGAACTTTATAATTTTTATGGAGCATTGCCACTGTATGACGAAAGTGTGAACTTGAGTACAGACTATAATGACTTGAAGAAGCCCAGAAGCTCTGAAGAGCAAGTCGTACAGTTCATTCTTGCTGACCTGGATGCCGCAGTCAATAGCAATCTTCCTGTAAAAAGGATACAAGATGACTATGGACGCGTGACATTGGGAGCCGCTTATGCATTGCGTGGAAAAGTATATTTATATACAAAAGAGTATGCAAAAGCTGCCAAGGATTTCGAGGAAATTATATTGGATCCGTCGGGCAAAGGATATAATTACTCTTTGTATGCTGATTATGCTAAGTTATTCACTCCGGAAGGCGATCAAAGTGATGAAATGATTTTCGCTATTCAGAACTCAGGAGGTGTAGGCAAAGATTATGGTATGCCAATGACTTTCTATATGGGCAGCCGTGCTACGTATGGCAGTTGCTGGAATGTCGTGCTACCGTCCGCCACGCTGGTAGGCATGTACGAGTATAAAGATGGCAAACCTTTTGATTGGGAAGAAGTTATTCCAGGATTCAGCAGTACGGACGTGAAGGATAAAACCTTTGTATCGGTACTTGCAGAAGGAGGTAAAACGGTTGCGTCTTATCCCGAATACAAAGATAAGTTACTTGAAATGTATTCGAAACGTGACCCGAGAATGAGTGAAACCATCATTATGCCTTATACTACTTATCCGGGATGGGTAAACAATCAGCCTAAGACTTGTGAGTTTATAATTGCCCGGAACATAGCTCCGAATGAAACAAACGGCTTTATTCGATTGAGTCCTGCTAGAACAGAGTCGTACATTTTCCGGAAATTTGTACCCGAAGGTAATATGAATGGAGAGATAAATAATAGAGAACATACTCCTATTAACTTTCCGATACTCCGTCTGGCAGATGTGTACCTAATGTATGCAGAGTGCAAGAATGAGTTGAATGACCAAGCTACGGCAGTAGAATATATTAATAAAGTGCGCCAACGCCCTTCTACCAATATGCCTGCTATTAACAGTGGCCCTGCATGGCTGAAAGCTTCTTCTAAAGAAGAGGTATTGACACGTATCAAACACGAAAGAGCCGTTGAGCTTATTGCAGAAGGACATCGTTGGTTCGATCTTCGTCGCTGGGGTATTGCCTTGGAGGTATTGCCGGGAGATGTATACGGAATAACCGGGCGGAGGCTGGTAACTCGCGTATTCACAGAGAAAGATTTGTTGTGGCCCGTACCGGGAGTGGAAATTGAAAGGAATCCAGATTTGAAACCTAATAATCCGGGGTGGAATTAATAATTGAACTAAAAATATATGTTTATGAAAAAGTTAAAGATGTTATTGGGTTTATTATTAGGAACGATGATATTGACATCATGTTCTTCTGATTTATTGAATACTAACGTTGATGGCCCTATGACCAGAAGTCTTCTTTCTACTGACGATTTTGGTCAAACAATGATTTTGGGAGCTCATAAGTGCAATGATGTTGTTAAGCTACAGGATGCTGTTGATTATGGAATAAGCAATTTTGAAGTGGATATTCATGTTTCCAGAGAGAGTGGTATTCCTGTTTTGATGATTGGGCATGAATTGGAAACTTCAACAGGCCAAACTTTTGAGGAATATATGGATGATCTCCTTGTGATGAAACCTGATTTTAATTTTTTATGGCTTGATTTTAAGGATTTGAGTACGGATGAGAATGAAGCGATTATTCGTGAAACCTTGTATCGCTTAGACAGCAAATATAATATAAAGCATCGTGTTTTGGTTGAAAGTCGTTATATTACGCATCTGACCTCATTTGCAAATGATGGATGGCATGTAAGTTTTTACTCAACCTGGAGCAGTTTGGTAGGAAAAACCGAACAAGAGCAAAAGGAAATTTGTGATGGTTGGCTGAAATCTATGCAGGATAATAATGTTGATGGAATAAGTTTTGATTCTGACGTTTATCAGGCTATGAAAACGAATTTTGAGAATGCGCAAGTTAATAACAGGCCCGTAAGACAATATTCGTGGAATTATAGAATCTATTATAATGAACCGGACATTTATGAAAAAATAAAGAAATACAGTCATTTGACCGTTCTCATAATAGGTTTTCCTAATGAAGAAATTCCGAAATTAATCATGGATGTACAATTTGCAGATAAGGGGATAGCTACTAATATGAATGAAGAAATATCTTCTTTGCCCGTTGTAGAAGGAACGACGAATGCCATAGAAACACGTTGGAATAGTTCGTATGAGAAATATGAAGCCGTTTTTGATGGAAGTAATTTCTTCTATATTCCTTATAGTAAAGAAGATGCTATTGGTAAGGCTATGAAAGGGATGTTTTCTATGGAAATCCTATTTTCTCCTGATGGAGGAGTAAACCCATTCTCCTCAATGGAAAGCGGTGGATTGGGGTATGAAATTACCAGCGGTAGCCAACTGGCGTTTTATTATAGGGCAAATAATAAGTGGGTATTGCCAAATAATAATTTTCAGACTCCCATTCAATTAGGAAAAGATATTTATTACCATGCTGTTGTTACATACGATAAAACAACTTTTAGGATGTATATTAATGGTGCTAAAGTGAAAGAAGTCAAGGTCTCCGGAACATTTAATTTCCCAAAGAAAGACCAAGCACCTGATTATCTGTTAGGAATTGGTGGCGATTATCGTGATACGGCTACTCCTTCAATACAAAATCCTTTCATTGGAAAGATTATATACGCTAAATTGTATAAAGGAGTATTGAGTAACTTAGATATAACCAATTGAATCAATAGGTTTTAGATAATGAGATTATAAATGCAGGAATTTCCTGATTGTATTCTCATACTGAACAAGTAGAAGAATCTGTAAGCATTCAAGTTTATGTATACGGATTCTTCGTTTTGTTTATAACTATAAAATGAATTACCATGAAAATGTTTATCAGACTATTTACATGCTTGTTCTTTCTGGGAGGCAGTGCATTAGCGCAGGATATTTCTCCTATCCTTAAATTTGGACTATTTGCCGATACGCAGTATGCAGATTGCACCTCGGAAAATGCACGATTTTATAGGCAGGCATTGCAGAAGCTGGATACTTGCATCAATTATTTCAATCAGCAGAATGTTCAGTTTACTATTAATCTGGGGGATATTATTGACAGAAAGAACAGTGATTTAAAAAAGATAATGTCCTCTCTCGTTCATCTTAATAATGAGATTTATCATATTACGGGTAACCATGATTATAAAGAAGTGACAGATAATTCTGTTCTCTATCGACAGTTGAGTATGCCTTCCGAGTATTATTCGTTCAAGAAGCAAAATTGGGTTTTCATCATGTTGAACACCAATGAAGTGTCAGCTTATGCTAATGTAACGGGAACTGAAAAAGAACAGGAATTGGCTGAGATGCTGGAGCAAATAAAACAAACTGGAGGAAAACAAGCCTACAGATGGAATGGAGGAATCAGCAGAAAGCAGATGAAATGGCTGGATGACTTGTTGGGAAAATGTGAAAGAAATCATAACAATGTACTGATCTTTACACATCATCCACTTTATCCGCAGAGTGAATTTACTGCTTTAAACAATATGGAAATTTTGAATACGATTTCGAAATATCCATGTGTAAAAGCTGTATTCTCAGGACATCATCATGCCGGGGCATTTGGATATTACAAAGGAATCCCGATGATTACCCAGGAAGGCATGATAGAGACGGAAACGCAAAATGCATACTCCACAGTAGAAATTACTCGAGATTCTATTCTTGTGAAAGGACGTGGAAGAGTGCCTTCGCGTTCATTCAAGTACTCGCATCTGCCTTATTGGAAAGATATTCAGACGACTTCTGTAAATACGGAAGATCCCCGAACTTCTTTTATGACGTATGCCAACCGTGCGCAGGCTATGACCGGGCGGTATGAAGAAAGCCCGTATTATAAACTTTTGAATGGTATTTGGAAATTCTATTATGTGGATTCCTATAAGAAGCTTCCGGCTGATATTGTGGATACTACGGCTGCTGTGGTCGGATGGAAGAGTATCAAGGTGCCTGGAAATTGGGAGATACAGGGGTATGGAACCGCCATCTATACTAATCAGTGTTATGAGTTTCAATCAAGTAATCCGCAGCCACCTCAATTGCCGGAAGAAAATCCGGTGGGTGTTTATCGTAAGGAGTTCACTCTGCCAACCGATTGGGAAGGGCGTGACGTTTATTTGCATATTGCAGGTGCTAAGTCGGGATGCTATGTGTATATAAACGGGTATGAGGTAGGGTATAGCGAGGACTCAAAGAATCCGGCGGAATATCTGATTAATAGATATCTGAAATCAGGCGAAAATACACTTGTATTGAAAATATTTCGTTGGAGTACCGGTTCTTATCTGGAGTGTCAGGACTTTTGGCGTATGAGCGGGATTGAGCGTGACGTGTTTCTTTATTCGCAGCCCAAAGCTTCCATAAAAGATTTCCGCATAACTTCTACTTTAGATGACAGTTACAGGAATGGGATTTTCCGTTTGGCCCTTGATTTAAAGAATCATAAGGATACTAATGCCGATCTGACTATTGGATATGAATTGATTGGCCACTCAGGCAGAGTGGTTGCTACCGGAGAAAAGAATGTGTCCATGAAATCGAAAGGTATGGTCACGGTGACTTTTGAGCGACAATTGCCGGATGTGGAAACTTGGACCTCAGAAGTTCCGAATCTGTATAAGTTGATGATGATTGTCAGGGAGAATGGTAAAACAAGCGAGGTGGTGCCATTTAATGTGGGGTTCCGTCGTATTGAAATCAAGGAAATAGAACAAAAGTCTGCTAATGGGAAGAATTACACGGTTTTGTTAATTAATGGACAACCGTTGAAATTGAAAGGTGTGAATGTTCATGAGCATGATCCGGAAACCGGGCATTATCTTACCGAAGAGTTGATGCGTAAAGATTTTGAGTTGATGAGGCGTGCCAATATCAATACAGTCCGTTTGTGCCATTATCCACAAGACCGGCGTTTTTACGAATTGTGTGATGAATATGGTTTTTATGTTTATGACGAAGCCAATATCGAAAGTCACGGCATGCGCTATGATTTACGAAAAGGTGGTACATTGGGGAATAACCCCGAATGGTTGAAACCTCACATGTATCGTACGATTAATATGTTCGAACGTAATAAGAACTATCCTTCTTTAACGTTCTGGTCATTGGGAAATGAAGGCGGGAACGGCTATAATTTTTATCAGACCTATTTGTGGATGAAGCAGGCGGACAAGGATATTATGGATCGTCCGGTGAATTATGAACGTGCTCAGTGGGAGTGGAACTCAGACCTGTACGTTCCGCAATATCCAAGTGCAGGCTGGTTGGAAAACATCGGAAAGAATGGAAGTGACCGTCCGGTAGTTCCATCCGAATATGCACATGCTATGGGCAATTCTACCGGTAGTCTTTGGGATCAGTGGAAAGCTATTTATAAGTATCCCAATCTGCAAGGTGGATATATTTGGGATTGGGTGGACCAGGGGATTCTAACCCAAGATGAAAAAGGACGTTCATTCTGGGCTTATGGAGGAGATTTTGGGAAAAACATGCCGAGCGATGGTAACTTTTGTTGTAATGGCATTGTCAACCCTGACCGCACTCCTCACCCGGCTTATAGCGAAGTGAAATATGTGCATCAGAATATAGCTGTTGAGGCTATAGATCTGGCCCGTGGTGAATTCATCGTCAAGAATCGATTTTATTTTACGAATCTGAAGAAATACGTGATTCATTATAAGGTGAAAGAAAATGCGAAAACGATTCGTAGCGGCAAAGTATGTTTGGATATTGCACCTCAGGATAGTAAATTACTGAACGTGAATGTGAGTGGATTGAAACCAAAAGTGGGTACTGAATATTTTGTAGAATTCAGTGTGACGACTACTCAGCAGGAAGCGTTAATTCCTGTAGGTTATGAAATAGCTAAAGAACAAATTCGTTTACCAATAGAGTCATTGGCGCGTATTTACAAAGTTGATGGGCCGGCGTTAAGTTGTAGTGTAGAAGACGAATTGTTGAAAGTAGCATCGTCAAAAGTCAATTTTGTATTTAACAAGAAAGAAGGACTGGTTACTTCCTATAGAATGAACGGCACTGAATATTTTACGGATAATTTTGGTTTTCAACCCAACTTTTGGCGTGCACCCAATGACAATGATTATGGAAGTCAGTCGCCTAAACGATTACAAACGTGGAAACAGGCCAGCAAAGACTTCAAGGTTGCAGATGCGAATGTAAAAATGGATGGTAAAGATGCCGTACTGACTGTTGACTATTTATTACCTGCCGGGAACAGATATATTGCCACTTATCGTATCTATCCTTCCGGTGTAATAAAGGCTGATTATACTTTTACCCCTGTGGAACAGAAAACCAATCGGACAGGAGATGCAGAGGTAGAAATAGATCCTTTTACTTTAGGTAGTGAGGATATTCAGAAAAGAAGATCGGAACTTGTGGTACCACGTATTGGAATGCGTTTCCGTCTGTTCGTGGATATGAACTTAATTACCTATTTCGGGCGTGGTCCGGAAGAGAATTACATAGATCGCAATGCCGGGGTAACTGTAGATTTATTCCAAAATACTGCCGAGCAGATGTATTTTCCGTATGTACGGCCACAGGAGAATGGGTACCGTACCGATACCCGCTGGCTTACTCTGAAAGAAAAGAATGGTAAAGGGCTGACAATTTATGCTGACCATACAATGGGCTTTACCGCATTGCGCAATTCAATAGAGGACTTTGACGGTGAAGAGGCCATTCTGCGAGATTATCAATGGCTCAACCGCAACGAAGAAGAATTGAAACATGACACTATAGCAGCTAAAAATGTGAGACCGCGCCAGACTCATATCAATGATATAACGCCTGAGAATTTTGTGGAAGTCTGCATTGATATGAAACAAATGGGAGTAGGCGGGTATGACAGTTGGGGAGCTATCCCCGATTCACAATATCTTATTCCTGCTAACCAAGAGTATCGGTGGGGAGTGACTATTGTGCCGATGTAATCTTTAGTTTGCCATAAGTTATTAATGCTTATGGCAAACTCATTTTGTTTAAAGTCTATGTATATATCTTATATAATTCCTTCCTCTTTCAATCCTTTTTCTTCTTCCAGAATTTCGGGTGTCAACAGTTCTTTGGGAAGATAATAGCTCAATGGTATGCGATAGCAGTCTATTTTCTTGGGGCGTTTGAGCAAGTTGCGGTCTGCCATGAAATAGACTTTAGATACGCTGACTTCTAAGCTGTGAACTTATTACTATTCTTATTTTTGTTTACTACGGAGAACTTGCGAGTTGTACAACTCGTAAGTTCTCCATAGCTGCAAAGGTACGGAAAGGTAGGGAGAAACAAAGAGAATGATGTGAAGTCATGTGAAAAAGGTATGCCTTTTCTGTTTCTTCTCCCCGAAATCATCTATTTTTGTAAGCTAATAGAATGAATATCTAAAAATGAACAGTCCTGATAAGCGAGTATTGGTGGGTATGAGCGGCGGTATAGACAGTACTGCCACTTGCCTGATGTTGAAAGAACAGGGGTATGAGATAGTCGGATTGACCATGTGGGTGTGGGGAGACGAACCTGTGGAAGCTCGGCAACTTGCCGGCAGTATGGGCATCGAACACCATGTAGCTGATGAACGTGAGGCTTTTCGCAAAGTAATTGTGCAGAACTTTATTGATGAATATTGTCAGGGGCGGACTCCAAATCCTTGCGTGATGTGTAATCCTACCTTTAAATTCCGCATACTAACAGAGTGGGCAGACAAACTAGGTTGCGCATTTATCTCTACCGGGCATTATAGCCGTCTGGAAGAAAAGAATGGAAAGATATATATAGTGGCCGGAGATGACGATAAGAAAGATCAGTCTTATTTCCTCTGGCGACTGGGACAAGATGTGCTGAGGCGTTGTATTTTTCCGCTGGGCACCTATACGAAGTTGCAAGTGAGGGAATATCTGCGTGAGAAAGGTTATCAACTGAAGGCGGAAGAGGGAGAGAGCATGGAGGTTTGTTTCATCAAAGGTGATTATCGGGACTTTCTGCGCGAACATTCTCCTGAAATAGATAGTGCGATTGGTCCCGGATGGTTCGTCAGTTCCGAAGGAGTGAAGTTGGGAGAGCATAAAGGTTTTCCTTATTATACCATTGGACAACGGAAAGGGCTGGAAATAGCTTTAGGGAAACCGGCTTATGTGTTGAAGATAAATCCGCAGAAAAATACGGTGATGCTGGGTGATGCCGAACAATTGCGGACAGAATATATGTTAACCGAACAGGATAATCTTATTGATGAGCAGGAATTCTTTTCGGCTTCCGATTTGACGGTACGCATCCGTTACCGAAGCAAGCCGATTCCCTGTACGGTGAAAAGGCTGGAAGATGGGCGGTTGTTTGTACATTTCCTGTCAGAGGCATCGGCTATTGCACCCGGTCAGTCGGCTGTATTCTATATTGGAAGGCGGGTAGTAGGTGGTTCTTTCATTGCTTCCCAACGGGGTATCGGGCTGGTTATTTCAGAAAATGAATAAGTAATAAAATAATAGAATGAGAAAATTAATATCCTTTTTAGCCATTGCCCTGCTTGCAACAGGGGCATCGGCGCAACAAGATACATTGAAGTATCGCATTAGTTTAAAAGATAAAGCTGCTACAGAATATTCTTTAAAAAAACCGGAGAAATACTTGTCGGCAAAAGCGATTGAGCGCCGCCGGAAGCAGAACCTTCCGATTGATTCTACAGATCTCCCGGTATGCCGTAAATATATAGATGAAATCCGCAAACAGGGAGTGAAGATTGTGGTAACGGGGAAATGGGATAATTTTGTAACGGTGTCCTGCAACGATACGACTCTGATTGATCGTATTGCGACACTGCCTTTTGTGCTTTCAACAGAGAAAGTCTGGATTTCTCCCGGTGCCGGCAAACCATCGATGGCGACGGAACGTGATTCTGTGTTGAACCAACCGACGATACATCCGGATAGCATTTATGGGCGTGCTATCACTCAGATTCAGATGAGCAACGGTGACAAATTACACGAAGCGGGCTTCAAAGGGCAGGGTATGACAATTGCGGTTATTGATGCCGGATTTCATAATGTCGATAAGATTACTGCTATGCAGAATATCCGTATTCTCGGTACAAAGGATTTTGTAAATCAACAGGCTGATATCTTTGCAGAAAGCAGCCATGGGATGAGTGTACTGTCCTGTATAGGTATGAACCGACCTGATATAATGACGGGGACGGCTCCCGAAGCTTCTTTTTGGTTGCTTCGCAGTGAGGATGAATATTCGGAACACCTGGTAGAACAGGATTATTGGTCGGCTGCGGTTGAATTTGCCGATAGTGTGGGAGTGGATGTAATCAATACATCTTTGGGATACTACTCATTTGATGATAAATCGAAGAATTATAAATATCGAGATTTGGATGGACGTCATGCATTGATGTCGCGCCAGGCTTCCCATATTGCAGATAAAGGAATGATACTGGTATGCAGTGCCGGCAACTCCGGTGCGGGTTCCTGGAAAAAGATCACTCCTCCGGGAGATGCTGATAATGTATTGACGGTAGGAGCGATTGACAAGAGAGCTGTACTGGCTACTTTTTCTTCCGTAGGTAATACAGCGGATCATCGTGTGAAGCCGGATGTGGTTGCGGTAGGGGTTGGATCGGATGTGATCCGTACGGATGGTAACCAGGGACGGGCTAACGGTACTTCTTTTTCTTCACCTATCATGTGCGGTATGGTGACATGTTTGTGGCAGGCTTGCCCGACGTTGACGGCAAAAGAAGTGATTGAGTTGGTGCGCCGATCCGGTGACCGTGCCGGTTTCCCGGATAATATCTACGGATATGGAGTACCTGATATGTGGAAGGCATACAATGATTATAAATCAAATAATAAATAACTGATTACAGGCTGTTACTCGTAGTTCGTCACTTGTAGCTGGTAGCTTGTCACTCGTAGCTGAACAATATGGAAGCATTATCTTTACTGGAACTTAATGCCTTGGTGCGCCGCAGTCTTGAACAATGCCTGCCTGATGAATATTGGGTACAGGCAGAGTTGAGTGATGTGCGAACGAACAGTACCGGGCATTGCTATCTGGAATTTATTCAGAAAGACCCCCGTAGCAATGGTCTGGTTGCAAAGGCGCGGGGTACTATCTGGTCGAATGTCTATCGGCTGCTGAAACCTTATTTTGAAGAAGCGACAGGGCAGGCTTTTGTTTCCGGTATTAAGGTACTGGTTCAGGTTACTGTCAGTTTTCACGAGCTTTATGGCTATAGTCTGACCGTACAGGATATCGATCCTACTTATACGTTAGGAGATATGGCACGTCGTCGTCGGGAAATACTGAAGCAACTGGAAGAAGAAGGTGTCTTGACGCTGAATAAAGAGTTGGAAATGCCAACTTTGCCGCAACGCATTGCTGTGATATCCTCTCCAACAGCCGCAGGCTATGGTGATTTCTGCCATCAGTTAAAGAATAATCCAAGAAATTTTTTCTTTTATACAGAATTGTTTCCCGCCTTGATGCAAGGCGATAGGGTAGAAGAATCTGTATTAGCAGCTTTGGATCTAATCTTAAATCGTCAGAATGATTTTGATGCCGTAGTCATCATCCGTGGCGGTGGAGCAACTTCCGATCTTTCTGGTTTTGATACGTATTTACTTGCTGCCGCTTGTGCCCAATTTCCGTTGCCTATAATTACCGGAATAGGGCATGAAAGAGATGATACGGTACTCGATTCTGTGGCGCACACCCGTGTGAAAACCCCGACTGCTGCTGCAGAGTATCTTATAAATTGCATGGATCTTGCTGCTGATGAACTGGAAGTGCTTATTACTCAATTGCACGACAGCGTGATTTCCCGTTTGACGGAGGAACATCGAAGGCTGGGCTTGTATAGAAACCGTATTCCTTCTGCTGTTGTCCGTCGCGTATCTGATGCCAAGCTTGCATTGCTTACCGCCCGGAAGGATATCTCACAGGCTGTTACAACCTCTCTCGCGCGCCAGCAGCATCGCCTGGATTTGTTGCGGCAGCGTCTTGTAGATGCTTCGCCAGAGAAAATGCTTGCCCGTGGCTATAGCATTACTTTGAAAGATGGAAAAGTAGTGAAAGATGCCACCCTCTTGAATGAAAAAGATGAAATACTCACCCGTTTTTACCGGGGAGAAGTGACCTCCGTCGTAAATCATAAATCATAAAATATTCCTATGTCTACTTCAAAGAAAAAAGAAACCTATTCCCAAGCCATAGAGCGCTTGGAGAAGATTGTCCGTCAAATAGACAATAATGAATTGGAAATTGATGCGCTTGCCGAAAAAATAAAGGAAGCGAATGAGATTATTGCGTTTTGCAGCGATAAATTGACCAAAGCTGACAAGGAAATCGAAAAATTACTGTCGGAGAAGCGGGAAAGTGAAGAATAAAGACTAAATTTGTTGCAGAATGTACGTAATGAGATTACTAATACTTTGAGATATGAAAGAAATAGATTGGTCTAATCTGTCATTCGGATATATGAAGACAGATTACAATGTGAGAATTAATTTCCGCGAAGGTGAGTGGGGAAAACTTGAAATCAGCAGTAGCGAACTTATCAATCTGCACATGGCAGCTACCTGTCTGCATTATGGACAGGAAGCGTTTGAAGGCTTAAAGGCATTCCGTGGCAAAGATGGTAAGGTGCGTATTTTCCGTTTGGAAGAGAATGCTGCTCGCTTGCAGTCTACGTGTCGTGGTATCATGATGGCAGAATTGCCGACAGAACGTTTCAAAGAAGCTGTGCTGACAGCGGTGAAAATGAACGAACGTTTTATACCGCCTTACGAGAGCGGTGCTTCCCTTTATATCCGTCCGTTGCTGATTGGAACCGGGGCACAGGTGGGGGTGCGTCCTTCCAATGAATATATGTTCCTGATATTTGTTACTCCGGTAGGTCCGTACTTTAAAGGCGGTTTTGCAGCTACTCCTTATGTCATTACACGTAAGTATGACCGTGCTGCTCCGCTTGGAACTGGTATTTATAAAATCGGTGGTAACTATGCAGCCAGTTTGCGTGCCAGCCACGAAGCACATGCGGCAGGGTATTCCGCAGAGTTTTATCTGGATGCAAAGGAGAAGAAGTACATCGACGAGTGCGGCGCTGCCAACTTCTTCGGAATAAAAGATAATACTTATATTACTCCTCTGTCTACTTCCATTCTGCCATCCATTACCAATAAGAGCTTGATGCAGTTGGCCGAAGATATGGGCATGAAGGTGGAACGTCGTCCGGTGGCTGAAGAAGAACTTACTACGTTCGAGGAAGCCGGTGCATGTGGTACGGCTGCGGTGATTAGCCCGATTGAGCGCATAGATGATCCTGAAAACGGACATTCTTATGTAATAGCCAAGGACGGCAAACCGGGACCTGTCTGCACGAAGTTGTACAACAAATTGCGTGGTATTCAATATGGTGACGAACCTGACACGCATGGCTGGGTAACCATTGTGGAATAACGCATGAGTAAAGGTAAGTTAGCGAAGTTTGCCGATATGGCAAGTTATCCGCATGTGTTCGAATATCCTTATTCAGCAGTAGATAACGTGCCCTTTGAGATGAAAGGAAAATGGAACGAGTCATTCTTCGGGAATGACCGTCCCATTGTTTTGGAATTAGGTTGCGGACGTGGTGAATATACCGTCGGGCTGGGACGATTGTTTCCTGATAAGAATTTTATCGGAGTGGATATTAAAGGTTCCCGTATGTGGTCCGGTGCTACGGAGTCATTACAGGCAGGCATGAAGAATGTTGCCTTTTTGCGTACGAACATTGAAATAATCGACCGCTTTTTCTCGGAAAATGAAGTGAGTGAAATCTGGTTGACGTTCTCTGATCCGCAAATGAAGAAAGCTACCAAGCGCCTTACTTCCACTTATTTCATGGAACGTTATCGTAAATTCCTAAAACCGGATGGTATTGTTCATCTCAAGACAGATAGTAACTTTATGTTCACTTATACCCGTTGTATGATCGAGGAAAATCATCTTCCGATGGATGTGCTGACAGAAGATCTGTATCACTCCGGCATGGCTGATGAAATTCTCAGCATCAAAACCTATTACGAGCAACAGTGGTTGGACCGTGGATTGAACATCAAGTATATCAAGTTCCATCTGCCGAAGGAAGGCGAACTGCACGAACCCGATGTGGAAATAGAGTTAGATGAGTATCGCAGTTATAACCGCAGTAAGCGGAGTGGGCTGCAAACTTCAAAATAAAAAAAGAGTAATGACACTTTATCCTAAACTAATTTTAGATGCACTGGCCACAGTGCGATATCCCGGTACCGGAAAGAATCTGGTTGAGGCGGAAATGATTGCCGATAATTTACGTATTGACGGGATGAAAGTTCGTTTCTCACTGATATTTGAGAAACCGACCGATCCTTTCATGAAATCTGTAATAAAGGCAGCGGAGGCGGCTATTCATACGTATGTATCTGATGAGGTAGAAATAACCATTACTACGGAAAGCAAACAGGCAGCACGTCCCGAACCAGGCAAATTATTGCCTCAAGTAAAGAATATTATCGGTGTTTCTTCCGGTAAGGGTGGCGTAGGTAAATCAACGGTAGCTGCTAACCTCGCAGTATCTTTGGCGAAGTTGGGTTACAAAGTTGGTTTGTTGGATGCCGATATTTTCGGACCATCCATGCCGAAGATGTTTCAGGTGGAGGATGCGCGTCCTTATGCTGAACACGTAGACGGTCGTGACCTGATTGTACCGGTTGAGAAGTATGGTATCAAATTGCTTTCTATTGGTTTCTTCGTTGATCCTGATCAGGCTACGTTGTGGCGTGGCGGCATGGCAAGCAATGCCTTGAAACAGCTGATAGGGGATGCGAATTGGGGAGAGCTTGACTATTTCTTAATCGACCTTCCTCCCGGAACGAGTGATATTCACCTGACAGTGGTTCAGACATTGGCACTGACAGGAGCTATCGTAGTCAGTACACCGCAGGCTGTGGCATTGGCAGATGCCCGCAAAGGTATCAACATGTTTATCAATGATAAGGTGAATGTGCCTATTCTCGGTTTGGTAGAGAATATGGCCTGGTTTACACCTGCCGAACTTCCGGAGAATAAATACTATATCTTTGGAAAGGAAGGTGCCAAGAAGCTGGCGGAAGAAATGAATGTGCCTTTGTTGGGGCAAATTCCTATTGTACAAAGCATTTGCGAAAGTGGCGATAAGGGTACACCGGTAGCACTTGACGAGAATACCGTGACCGGACGCGCTTTCCTGCAATTAGCGGCAAGCGTGGTTCGCCAGGTAGATAAGCGGAATGTGGAGATGGCACCGACAGAAGTAGTGAAGATGCATAAATAAATGGTTATCTGCATCCTACTCTTGATTGTGCTGTTAAAAATCAGGAGTAGGACATTGCAGATAATCTTTATGTGAGAGAGAATTAATGTTGAAAAGAGATTGTTTTATTGTAATCTGAATACGATAGGGAATGTATATTTTACGTTGACCGGCATTCCTCTTTGTGTACCAGGTTTCCATTTAGGCATACTTGCAGTGACACGAATTGCTTCTGTATCCAATAAGGGGTCTACGGGCTGGGTAACTTTGGGATTGGTTACATTACCGTTCTTATCAATGATGACTTGCATTATGACTCGTCCTTGGATTCCGGCTTTTTGTGCCTCTACCGGATATTTGATATTCTTAGACAGATATTGCATCAGTCCTCCCATGCCACCGGCAAATTCAGGCATGTTTTCAACCACTTCAAAAACTGGGTCTTCCTCTGTAGGAGCTTGTTTGGAGGCATACCCCACAACAACGGTTTCATCAATTTTAGGTATAGGCTTATACTCCTCTTTTTGACCATCATCCGATAAGCGGAACATAACAGGTACCGTATATTTAACTCGGACAGGTTGGCCTTTTTGCATGCCGGGTTTCCATTTAGGCATTAAACTGATAACACGTATAGCTTCACCATCCAAATCCGGATCGACTCCACGAATGATTTTGGGTTCAGAAATTGAGCCATCTTTATTGACGACAAATTGCACTGTAACTCGACCTTGCGTATGGTTTTTCTGTGCATTAATGGGATATTGAATGTTTTTCGACAGGAATTGCATCAGTCCTGACATGCCGCCATCAGGGAATTCAGGCATTATTTCTACTACTTCAAACACCGGGTTGTTAGGATCATTGGAAGGCGGATTCTGCCATTGGTCATCCATGACGATCTTTAGATTGGTTCTCTCTTTTTGATCGTATCGGATTCCTTTCAGCATATATTTATCGTTTTTATTCCATATGACTCCTATATGGGCATTCTCAAAAGCCATGAAAGAGAAATTCCCATTTTTGTCTGTAACAAATGATTGGTCTTGAGGGAGTTTGTGGCTACCATCAATGAGAAGTTCGGCGCCTTCCACCGGCTTTCCGTCTTTATCCACTACTTTTCCTTTGTAGGTCACGAGTTTGTCCTTATCCTGTTGTGATATGGGCGTTTCCACCGGTATTGCTTCAGTAGCAACTTCCATCTCCGGCGTTGTTGAATTGGACGCCAGATTCTCTTCTACAGCTTCTATGACATCTTTTGCCATCTCTTTCGTGGTACGGGCCACGGCTTCGATATTGCTGATTATCATAAGTAAGGCTGCCAAGGGGAGAAACATAAGGTATTTAGTTCTCCCTATTTCTCGGGTTCTCTTTTTGTTCATCATTTTGATGCGTTTTTTTAAAGGTAATACATTAAAACTGTTATAGATAGTTGCTGCAGCCTTATGGTGTGATAATCCTAACAGGTGATACTGATAGGCTTTAGAGTCATGTCCGGTTTCCAGTACGCGGTTGTCCGCCAGATATTCCAGATTAGTGCGGATTTCCCGTTTCATGAGCCAGGCAAAAGGATTGAACCAGCAAAATATACATACAATCTCACTGACAAGTACATCAATGGAATGCCATTGGTTGGCATGAGTTTGTTCGTGGGTTAATATTTCGCTTAGTTCATCTTCTGTATGTGAAGTCGGATGGATAAAAATCCAGTGGAAGAAGGAAAAAGGTCCGCTTGCTTGTCTGAGCAGATGTACATTCGTATTTCCTATCTTTGCTTTCCGGCAACGGAAAGCTAAACGGATAATCCCAGCCAACTGTATGAAAAAGCGGATCGCTAATACAATTACCATTCCCCAATAAGCAAAACCGACCGTTTGGAGCAGGAGGGTTTTCCAGTCGGAAGTTGCCTGTTCCGGTGTTATCGTAAATTCCGGTAAAACGATGTCAGCGTATAAATCTGCCATGGCTACCATAGGCTCCTGTTCCGTGATCCATGTCTGTATATTCAGTAGCGGATAGACGGCAGAAATGGCAAAGAAACAGAGCAAAGCGGCTCTGCGCCACGTGAAGAACGTGTCTTTATAGAAAAATAGCCGGTAGAACGCATAAAATAGCGCAATGGCTACATTGATTTTTAGAAAATAAGCTAACATTTTGATTTGTTTTGTTATTATTTGTCTTTCATAATCTCAGCCACTTTTTGTTTCATTTCATCTCCCCTGAGATTGCGCGCAACAATAGTGCCATCCGGGGCAAATAAAATGATATGCGGGATACCATTGACGCCATAAAGTTCCATTACTTTTTGTCGGGTATCCAGTAGCTGTGGCCATGTCATATTCAGATCTTCTATCGCTTTAATAATTCTGTCTTTTTTATCCCAGGTTGCAATACCTAATATAACCAGGCCTTTGTCTTTATATGTATTGTAGATTTCTGCTAAATTGGGTATTTCTTCCCGGCATGGAGCACACCAGCTTGCCCACATATCAACAAGAACATAATTACCTTTGCCTACAAAATCAGACAATCGTGTTTCTTTACCTTCTGTGTCTTCACCGGCTATATCGACAAACGGTTTGCCTACTGCAGTGCTCTTTAGTGCTTCGAAACGTGCTTTTATTGCCTGTACTGTTTTTAAGGAATTCAGCCAATTGCCTATTTCTGTCTGAAGAGCATCCATTTCATCGGTATTACATGCCATACTATAATCTCTGAAAGCATATTCTCCCACACCATTATCCTTGTTGGATATAATTTGTTGTTTTAGATATCCAAGGAGTGATGGGCGGATTTTCTGCTTATAATATTCTGCCCATACCGGTTGCCAGTCTTCTGCATTCGGCTTTTCTTTTTTAAGTTCTGCCAGATGTGCGAATCCTTTTTTTCGGATACTGTCGACTGTAGCTATCGTCTTGTTGAAAGCTTCATTTAGTTTTGTACCCGTAGGGACATGAGTATATAGATTGACTTTTATAGTTCCTTCGTCCAAAATAAAGTTGCCATAGTTGCGTCCTGCATCGATTCGACAAAACGAGGGGATTGCAGTCCGTCCCTCAAATACAAACTTCTGATTTTCAACTCGGGTACTATCAATATAGCGATTGTCATCATATCGCATGATATATAACATTTTTCCATTAAACGAATTATCTGTCAATTCGCCTTCTACTCTATAGGAGTAAGTAGTCTGTGCGTGAGCAATGAAACTTACCAGACAAGCTAATAAAGAAAAATAGTATTTCATGCGATTCTTTTTTATGTTTATCTTTTTTCAATCATATCTATTATATCTTTTAAGTCTTTAGTTGAAATCTTTTGCTCTTTGGCAAAGAAAGAAACCATTTCCTTATAAGAATTTTCAAAGTAGTTACGCACGAAGCCGCTCATGAAGGTACGCTTGTATTCGCTTTCACGAATGGCAGGTGTGTATTGATATGTATTCCCTACGCGAGCGGCTGTAACATACTGTTTGCGTTCCAGGTTTTTAATGATGGAAGCCACGGTAGTGTAGGGAGGTGCCGGTTGGGGATATTTGGCAACAATGTCTTTTACGAAACAACTGCCCAGTTCCCAAATGTAAATCATTGCTTCTTCTTCTTGTATAGTCAACTTTTCCATGGAAATAAAGTATTAAAATGAATTTGATACAAAACTACGAATATTTCGTAATAAAGCAAACTTCAGACGGTTAATAAGTGTGAATGCACTCAAAAGAGCTGTGGAGCCATAATAGGAGGTCTATTACCTGTTAATTGATGTAAAACTGTTTATAAATGCAGTTTTTCAGTGTACCTTTGAATCATCTTAATATCTACTAATCATGAGAATCAGAGTTTTTATTTTGGGATTGTTGCTGGCTGCATCCACTCAGGCCCAACTTCTTTATCGCGATGCTTCCGTTTTCCCCTTGTTGGGCAAGGCAACGGATGCTACTCTTACCCGTTACGAACGCCTTCCGGCTTCTTTGGAATCGGTTTCCCGTAAACCGCTTTGGGATTTAGGACGCAATAGTGCCGGACTTGCTTTGCGCTTCCGTTCCAACTCTACATGCATTGGGGCAAAGTGGGAAGTGAGGGATAACAGAAGCATGAACCACATGACTCCTACCGGAATCAAGGGATTGGATCTTTATTGTCTGCAAGATGGTAAGTGGGTTTTTGCCGGTAGCGGGCGTCCTCAGGGAAAAGTAAATGAAGCTACTATCGTGAAGAATATGGATCCTGAAGAACGGGAATATCTTTTATATCTCTCTTTGTATGACGGGGTCACCTCATTGGCAATCGGTGTGGATAGCCTTTCTACGCTTGACCAGCCTACTGTTGATTTGCCGGTACGTGAGAAGCCCGTTGTTTTTTATGGGACCAGTATTTTGCAGGGTGGTTGTGCTTCCCGTCCCGGAATGGCCCATACAAATATTCTGGAACGTTGGCTCAATCGTGAATGTATCAATTTAGGGTTTAGCGGTAATGCTTTGCTCGATCTGGAGATTGCGGAACTTATAGCTACGGTCGATGCTTCCATGTTTGTGCTTGATTTCCTTCCTAACGCCACAGTGGAACAGATGAAAGAACGGGCGGAGAAATTTTACTCTATCGTTCGCAGCAAACATCCCGATACTCCCATACTTTTTGTAGAAGATCCTATTTTCACTCATTCCCGTTTTGATAAAAGGGTTGCTCGGGAAGTGAAAGCTAAAAATGAAACGATTGCGGCTATTTTCCAGTCAATGAAGAAAACGGGTGAGAAGAATATCTATCTTCTTTCTTCAAAGGATATCATCGGGCACGATGGTGAGGCTACTGTTGATGGTATTCATTTTACAGATCTGGGCTTTATGCGCTATGCGGAAGTATTATATCCGTTAATTAAAAAACATATCCGGTAAATTTTTCTATTTTATTATTCTATGAAATTATATTCTGCCACTTCGTTATCTTTCGATGTGGGGAAATTGTTTTAAGATATATCAATGATGACAACTAAAATTAACCTGTTGGCAGTAAGTCTTTTTCTGCCAGTCTTTATCTTTGCACAAAATGTGATTCCTGAACCGGCACAATATCGCCCGGCAAAAGGAGAGTTCGTACTGTCTATTGCCGAAAATAAGGCACTTGAGACAAATAATGTACTTCCGTCACGAGTCATACAACGCATTACACCGGATTGCACTACGGGGGCTGATGAGGCTTATCGTTTGGAGATAACTCCCGATTCTGTTTTTATTCAATCGGCTACTGTAACCGGAGCATTCCGGGGAGAAGAAACTTTGAAGCAACTTTTGCGTTCCGGGAAAGGCACTACGAGCGCTTGTGTAATCAATGATGCTCCCCGTTATTCGTGGCGGGGTTTTATGCTCGACGAGAGCCGTCATTTCTTTGGCAAGGAGAAAGTCAAGCAATTGCTTGATATAATGGCTTCTCTTCGCCTGAATGTTTTTCATTGGCATCTGACGGATGAACCGGGATGGCGTATTGAAATAAAGAAGTATCCTCTGTTGACAAAAGTTGGATCCAAAGGGAATTATCATGATCCGTCGGCACCTGCTGCTTTCTATACGCAGGAGGATATTAAAGATATTGTTGCTTATGCAGCTGCACGACACATAATGATTGTGCCGGAATTTGATATGCCCGGACATGCCACTGCTGCTTGCCGTGCTTATCCGGAATTGTCTGGTGGGGGTGAAGGACGATGGAAAGATTTTACTTTTCACCCGTGCAAAGAAGCAACGTTCCGTTTCATAAGTGATGTGCTGGATGAACTGATCACTTTGTTTCCCTCTCCTTATATTCATATTGGAGGTGATGAAGTACATTTCGGTAATCAGGAATGGTTTACAGATCCACAAATACAGCAGTTCATCAAAGATAAACAATTAATGAACGAAACCGGATTGGAGCAATATTTTGTACGCCGTGTGGCAGATATTATTGCTGCCAAAGGTAAAACGATGATCGGGTGGGATGAGATTGTGGATGCCGGTGTATCGCCGGATAAAGCAGTAGTGATGTGGTGGCGTCATGATCGTAGGTATCAGTTATTGAAAGCTCTCGAAAGTGGATATCGTGTTATTATGACTCCGCGTCGTCCGATGTATGGCGACTTTGTGCAGTATTCCACACACAATGTTGGGCGTTACTGGGATGGATATAATCCGATAGAAGATGTCTTCTCATTCCCTCGCTCGATAGAACATCTGTTTAAGGGGTACGAAAGCCAGATTATGGGTATGCAGTATTCACTTTGGACAGAACGTGTGGCTGATGTCAAACGATTGGATTTTATGGTCTTTCCACGTCTTATTGCACTTGCCGAGGCTGCCTGGACACCTGCTGGACGGAAAGATTATAGTCGTTTTATGCGACGTTTACCTTTCTTCCTGCATTGGCTGGATACCAAAGATATTTATTATTTTGATCCGTTTGCCCCTGAAAGGAGGCCGGAGCCTACTGCTCCGGAGAAAGAAGATGTCCTGCAGAATGGATAATAATCTCCTGAAATTATTATTTATTCTTGTACTCTTTATATTTCTCAATCACATGCTTCCTGCTCTGGATAATCTGCCAACGATATACCCAGCAAGTAGTCAGGAAGTAGATGCCTGCCTGTATCCATAATGCACGGTATTCAAAGGCTACTTCGTTGAGTGTAGCTCCCATGCTATTGATGCGTACGTAGCCATTGATGCCGAAAGTGGACGGGAAGATATAAGAGAAGTATCTCCAGAAATCCGGCATGGCGGCTCCCGGCCAGGAAACACCTGAAAGGAACAATAAGGGTACGGATGTGAAGACGAATATTAACATGCAGGTTTCACGGTTGCGTATGGCAATAGAAGCTGTCATGGCAAAGAAAATACATGCTGCCAGATAAGGCAACATAAAGAGGGTCAGCACACCCGGTTGAGCTATCTGGATGAGACTGAACAGGCGTGGCACTACACAGAGCACGTATACGGATACAAGTGCATACACCATGAAATAACTTAAGCCTTTACCCAATACGATACGTAATGTGCCGTTGTAGTGGCGGTTGATAGGAACCAAATCTTTGAAACGATTCTGTTCGCGGGCTGTTCCGGCAGAAAGTCCGATACCCAGCAGTAAGGTTTGCTGAATAATCAGTATCAATACCGCAGGTATCAGGAAAGCCGCAAAACCGTTTGCGGGGTTGAATAAGGTAACATCTTCATATTTTATCGGATAGGCGGTAATCTCATCCTGGCGGTTGGTAGTATTGCCGGCACGTTGCATTTTGATATCTGCATTCATATCCAGTGACACGCTGGTATTGGTGTTCAGCAGAGATTTATAATAAAGCAATCCGCTCATATCGCAATACAGACTGACCTGTGTTTGCTTTCCCCGTGCAATATCTTCACTGAATTCAGCAGGTATATAGATGATGCCATAAGCCAGACGATCTTTCAGCATTAGTTTGGCTTCTTCCATGTCAGCGCAATAAGATACAATCTTCACTTCCGGACTGGAGTCCACTTTGCGCAGGTATTCGCGGCTTAACGAACTGCGTGAGTTATCCACTACCACAGCAGGTACTTCCCGTATGGTTTCATTGGTATAAATGAAAGCATAAATCAGTGGATACACCAACGGGACAAGCACAAAGAAGATGAGCACACCCTGATCGCGAAAGGTCGTGCGGAATTCCCGTATCCAGATATAGAATAGGTCGTGGATACCTTGTACTACTTTCTGTTTGAACGTCAGATGTTTCATTAGGGCACGTATTTATAATAAATCAACGCTTCTTTGAGCCGGTGTACGACAAAGAAAGGAAGCATCATAAAAATAAGTAACGCCACATAGTTTATCCATGAATAAATCATCGGATAACCGTTCAGGGCCTGATCTACATAGATCAGGAAATAGTGACGCAGCGGGAACAGATTGGCTAATCCTTGCAGAATCGGATGCATGGCCATAGCAGGGAATGATAGTCCGCACATAGAGAATGAAAGCACCCCCCATAAGGATGCAAAACTCAGTCCCAGACGCAGGGTAGGCAATGTACCTATCATCAGTACACCCATCCCTTGCGAAGCCAGTACAAGGCAGAGGGTGGCAAGAAGCATCGGCATGATGCCACTGTTGCAGGGGAAGTGCAGGAAGCCATATAAATATACGTTATATAATATCCCCATCAGGAAGAAAATAGCCGTATGCGGCAATAGCTTTCCGGCAAGGGAGATGTAGATGGAATTATTTCCCATGCGCAGCCATTCGCGTGCGGTACGGTCTTTTATTTCCACACCGATGGAGTAAACCGTTATCATAAATATAAGCAGCATCAATACACCCGGTGCAAATGTGTTACACAGATATACGGAGTAATTCAGCCACGGATTGTTCAGCGGATGTGTATCGATGACGATGGGCTGCAGGAATGCCATAGCCTGGTCTTCCGTAGCACCTTTAGCATACAAACTGGTGCGTGCCGCGGCTCCCGATGCCAACTCGCTCATCATCTTCATGTCTTTGTAGAGCAGAGAACCGGCGATAAGCAACGTATTGTTGGTATAGAACGATACGGTAGGCTGTCGTTGAGATTGCGCCTTGGCGGTGGTACCTTTCGGAATGTAGTAGAATCCGTAGATTTCTCCTTTCTGCATGGCGGCACGTGCTTCGTTGATAGTAGGATAATGGGCTACGATGGCGGTCTGCTCAAATGCATCCAGGTTTCGCATCAATTGGCGCGAAGTGGATGTCATATCCTGATCCACCACCCCTACAGGCATATTGACCGGTAACCCCGAATCCATCAGTGTTGTGAAGAACACGTAGCAGAACAACGGCGCTATCACCATGCAGAACAGGTACAGCGGACGGGAAACGAGCCGTCGGCCTTCCCGTTTCATGACGTTCCACAAAGCTATATATTTCTTATCTCGTGCCATTCCTTTACTTATCACTAATCACTAACCGTTAATTACTTTTTCAGTATCACCGACATTCCGGGGCGCAAGCCTTCCACTTTCTCCTGTGGCAAAGCTTTTACCTCAAAAGTCTTCAGGTCGAATTGCCCGGTTGTTTTCGTAGCCTTCCAGGCAGCATAAGTACCAAGATCCTTCATGTAGTTCACTTTCAGGCGGATATTTTTATCCAATGCCGGAACGAAAGCTTCGAATTCAGTTCCCATTGTCAGGCCTTGCAGCAAATCTTCCCGAACATTGAATGTTACCCACATATCATCCAGTATGGCAATGTTCATGATCGGCGCGCCGGTTCCTACCAGTTCGCCCACTTTGGGGAAGATTTCCGAAACTTCTCCGGCAGTCTGGGCTATAAGATAAGTTTCTTTGATATAAGATTCTACTTCTGCAACGGCTCCTTTGGCACGATCTACCAGAGCGGAAGCTGCTGCTTTATCTTCTCGTTCCGCACCGTTCTTTGCCATGTCGTATTGAGCTTTGGCGGCTTTTTCTGTTGCGACGGCAGCATCACGTTGTGCAGTTACCTCATCCAGCTTCTGGGCTGACATCACGCCCTGATCAGCAAGGTTCTTCACACGTTTGTAAGATTTCTCGGCTATTTGAAGTCCCGCTTTGGCCTTTTGCCACATTTCAAACGCGGCCTGCACCTGTTCGTGACGGGCGCCTTTCAGTGCTTTCTCATTCTGTGCCTGAGCAGCAGCTTCCGCAGCACGAGCCTGTTCCAGTTTAGCTAATACATCCGGAGCTTCCAGTATGGCGAGTGTATCTCCGGCTTGCACACTTTGTCCCTCTTTCACACGGAATTCCAGAATACGTCCCGGTACTTTACTCGATACCCGGTATTCTGTGACCTCTGCCTGACCCTGTACGATTTCCGGTCCTTTACGCAACATGAAGAAACCTACTACGGCTACAATGGCAATGACGCCTGTCAGCGTTAAAAACGCTAATAGCATGTTACTGTTTTGTGATTTGGTATCCATTTAGGTAATTATGAATTATGAATTATGAATTATGAATTATGAATTCTCACCCTTTTAATTTTTAATTATTAATTTTTAATTCTCCCAACGCCTTCTTCAGATAGATGTCAGTCAATTTCACATCAATTTGTGCATCTATCTTTTCGGACTGGGCTGAAAGCCAGGCTGTGTGTGCTTCGAGTACGTTGCTGGCAGCTATCACGCCTTCTTCAAATCCGAGTGTGGCATATCGAAGGTTTTCATCTGCTTTTTCCAGATTCTTTTCTGCCATAATCAGCTTTTTAGCGGCTTCATTAACCTTGAAGACGGACTGGTTGACTTGAAGTTCTATCTTTTCTTTAGCATCGTCCAATTGGTATTGGGCGATACGGGCTTCCGCTTTGGCTGCCTTCACCTTGTACATGCCTTCACCCCAATGCCAGATAGGAACTTGTAATACCACGCCCACATTCCACATACCTTTGAACTTCTTTTCAAAACCATTGAAAACGGAGGGGTTGGTCATCATATAGCTTCCCATCAGAGCCAGTGACGGCAGATATTCGGAGCGAGTGACGTTTACCTTCTGCTTGTAGATTTCTGTGGCAAGTTCCAGGCTGCGTACTTCCGGCCGTGTAGCATAAACCGTATTCAGATCAATTCCATTTGCTGCTACCGGATCAGGAGAGAGATCGTCTTCCCGTTCATCTTTCAGCGTGATAGGAGAGGACAAGTCCAAACCGCATAACTGGCATAATAACATTCTGGACAGGCTCAAGCCATCTTCGACTTTAGTCAGTGTCATTTCCGCTTCGTTCACTCTTACCTTTACAGATAGACCGTCCGCTTTGGTGGCAACACCTTCGGCGATCATCTTGTCCACATCGCTTTCCAACTTTTGCAGTAACTTGAGGTAACCTTCGGCTAACTTCTTTTTACTGGCAAGTGACACTACCTGCCAGTAAGCCTGGTCGGTACTAAGTATTACATCTTGCAGACCACTGTCATGTTGCTGACGTGCCAGTTCTTCTGCATATTTGGTGATTTTGTTGTAAGCACGGATTTTGCCGCCCATATATAAAGGTTGTGTCAGCGTCAGGGCGCTGGCATACATGTTGCGGGTATCTGTACGAAATGCGTCAACGAGGGAATTTCCGAGGCCGTTGAGCGGAGAGGCAACGTCCACACTTCCTAACGCCTGGATCAACGCCATGAATTGCGGATTCTGTGTCAACTCAGGGTGCTGTGTCAGTATACCTTGTATACCATTTTGCATGGCACCGCTTACCTGAGTTCCCATTGAACCTAATGCACCTTTCTGTGCATCGCTCAATAGTGAAATCTCTTTTTGGGTACGCATATATCCACCGGTGGCGGAAATATCGGGAAGGTAGTTGGTAAACGCCGCTTTTCTCTGATAATGTGCAGAGTTAATTTTCTCCTGGCTTATCAGTAGTTCTTTGTTATTGGCAATGGCCAATGCACGGCAACTATCGAGGCTCAAAACCTCTTGTGCACCGACAGAGAAGGTCAGACATACCAACCAAATGAAACAGAAGAACTTTCTCATCGTGTCTATACATTATTAAGGTGATTAAAACGTTGTTTTGTGATGCAACAATAATTGCATAAACAACGATGCAAATGTATAGGCTTTCAGTGAGACCTCAAAATAATTTAATCTTTTTTAGTCCAATGTAAAGGATTGCGAGCCGATAAGTGTTCCGTCTGCGAAAAGATCTACCCGATAGGTACCTGCATATAGATACTCTTCTACGTTCCAGTACACGGTTATATTTTGCTCTTCACCGTTGTATTCAATGTACTTTTTGATGGAATACCCCAACTCGCGGTTTTCATACGGGAATGTATTGGAAGGGTTTTTAGTCAGCACGTCATTATCCGGTTTGGTGATGCGGACATAGATAGTACGTTCGCCTGTTTCAGCTGTGATGTTTTTGACGATAGTAAATCCTATCTTGAATTTCACCACGTCTTTTACTTTCTTGGCTACTTTATCCCGTTTGTTCACGGCTTGAATGTTGATGTTGGTCGCATCCAGTTGGGCAGCAAGAGTTACTTTTTTATTCAGATTCTTTTTTTCTTCGGACAAATTACTGATTTGGCGGGAAGCATCGTTGTATTTCTGCGTGACCTGTGCGATCACCTCTTTCTGATGAGCGGTAAGCCTATTCAGTGAATCTATTTGGTTGATATAACCTATCATAACTTTACGCAAGGTGGCAAGTTCATTCTTCAGACGGCGTATTTCAGCGGCGTTACTGCTTTTTACGGTACGCAGTTCTTCTAACAGACGTTGGGTTTTCAGTTGCTCCTGTTCTAATAGTACGGACAGGGAATCGTTGGAGACTGTTAATTTCAGTTCGTCATACTGTTGTGCAAAGCGTGTATATTCGTTTTCCAGGTCTTCCTTTTCCAGTTGAAATTCCTGTACCAGTTCTTTGTTGGTCTGCTTTTCGGTGAGTAATAATACAGTGACGCCCACCAAGGCTAATACTAATACAGTACCTGCAATAATCACCAGCTTATTTTTGTTATTTGCCATATTGTTTCATTAATATAATAGGTGTGTAAAATAGGGTTAGGTCTATTCCGCCGCAAAAATAAGCATTAATCGTCAATCGCTAATCACCAACCCTTAACTTAATAATCATTTAACTAAAATTATTACGGAAAAATTTCCTTAATTACGAATGTCGTTGTACTTTTGTCGCAACTTTATTACACATATAAACAAAAAATTGAAGATTATGTCAAAAGTAACCGTAGTAGGTGCAGGTAACGTAGGTGCTACATGCGCTAATGTGTTGGCCTTTAATGAAGTGGCTGACGAAGTGGTAATGCTGGATGTTAAGGAAGGCGTTTCAGAAGGTAAGGCAATGGATATGATGCAGACAGCTCAATTGTTGGGTTTTGATACCACTATTGTAGGCTGCACCAACGATTATGAGAAGACTGCAAATTCTGACGTTATTGTTATCACATCAGGTATTCCCCGTAAGCCGGGCATGACTCGTGAAGAGTTGATCGGTGTGAATGCCGGTATCGTGAAAACAGTTGCTGAAAATGCATTGAAATATTCTCCCAACGCTATCCTTGTAGTTATTTCTAATCCGATGGATACAATGACTTATCTGGCATTGAAATCTTTGGGTCTGCCTAAGAACCGTGTTATCGGTATGGGTGGTGCTTTGGACAGCTCTCGTTTTAAATATTTCCTGTCTCAAGCTTTGGGTTGCAATGCAAACGAAGTAGAAGGTATGGTAATCGGCGGTCATGGTGATACTACTATGATTCCGTTGGCTCGTTTGGCTACATACAAAGGACAACCGGTTAGCACACTGTTGAGCGAAGAAAAACTGAACGAAGTTGTAGCTTCTACTATGGTAGGTGGTGCTACTCTGACTAAGTTGCTGGGTACTTCTGCATGGTATGCACCGGGTGCAGCAGGGGCTTATGTAGTTGAGTCTATCATTCACAACCAGAAGAAGATGATTCCTTGCTCTGTATTGTTGGAAGGCGAATATGGCGAATCTGATCTTTGTATCGGTGTTCCCGTTATCTTAGGCAAGAATGGTATCGAAAAGATCGTTGAACTGGAACTGACTGCTGATGAAAAAGAAAAATTCGCTGCCAGTGCTAAGGCTGTTCACGGAACTAACGCTGCATTGAAAGAAGTAGGTGCTCTCTAATCAAGAAAGCGTTTTTATATTAATATTCGCGGTTGACTCCTTTTGTGGGTCAGCCGCTATTTTTTTGTCCATTCAGAATGGAAAGGAGTATCCATTTAGAATGGAATACCTATATTTGCACTTGAACTTTTTTAATCTGCCTGAGGGATTATTGCTGTCATTTAATCAGCATGACAAGTTTATTATTGGGGATAAAACGGTTCGTGTACTACCTGTATATGATTATTTCAAAAATATACATTGATGTATATTTTGTAAGCCTTGACGGGTACTTTAGGATGGCTACACCCTTTCGTCCGTATGGTGTAGCCCTTTGTCATAAAGGGTGTAGCCATAGGAGGCAAAGGGTGTAGCCTTGGTAAATGCTGATATTAGCCTTGATTATCAGCCGTTTCCGGTTTTCTCTTTTCTTAGTGCGGCGATGACGTATTTTCCTTTTGCCAGTACAGTACTCCATCGTGTACTACTGATTATTTTAAACACATACCCTCCTAGTCTTCCATAGTCGGATAGCCGTAGAATGGCATTGATTTCATTTCGGTCTACGATATGAAGTTGTTGCAGCTCCAACATCAAACCTTCCAGATTGTGTGTCTTCTTGTTGTAGGCATATCCCGGGATGCCGAAAGAAGAGCCCTCCGTTCCTTCTCCTCCGTTCTCCCCTTGGGGAGTTAGAGGGGGAGTGTTTTCCTTTTCTTTACTTTGCTTTTCTTTACTTTGTTCGGAATTGCATGCATTTTCGGGTGGAAACAATACATCCTGTACCTCATTTTCTTCTTTCCCGTTTTTAGGAACTTTGGTTTCCATAAGGAAGTAAGGGAGGGGAGTCAAGTCCCGTTTTCTGCGTTTGGTAGCTTCCAGCCATACTTTCTGTATGTGTACGGATGTCAATACCTGGTGTTCCTCATACATTTTCCGGTCAAATATGTCTTTCGCTATCAGAAGTTCTACGATTTCCTGCATTTCCTCATCCGATAATTCGTTTCCTAATTTGTGGGCAAAGAGCATGCATTGCTCTTTGTTCCACACTAGATAATATCCCTCTTCTTTATAAATTTTTCCGAGTAGCTTTATGAATGCCGCTACACCTTTCAGCCCGAACCGGGCTTCTATCAATTCTGTTGCTACTCCTTCGAGCAGACTTATAGTTATGGGGAAATACAGTACCCCTGTACAATTCATTGCCATTTCTTTAGTGATTAAACGATAAGTGATTAATGATTAGCAGACGGGGCTCCAGTCTAGTAAATTTTCCAACTGGAAACTTCTCCAAGCCTGTGACTCTACATCCCAGTAAACTACAGTACTTTCTATGCGCTCCATTTCATAGAATCGGTGAAAGAAATTTTCATAGGGTATGAGGGTTGCTTTCACCATTTTGAAGATTGTGCCTTGTTTGTGAAAGGCAATAAGGGCATAGCCATACTGCATGTGGTCAATGAGGTCGATCAATCTTTGTGCCATGTATTCTGCACATTCCTCAGAATACCCCTTTTCGAACATGAACCGTTTTTTCCATTTTTCTGCCATTCTTTCACGGACTGGAACCGGATTTTTGAACTCGTGTCTTTTCATCTTACGATATATTTAATTAATAATAATGTTGGTTACGTTTTCGAGCTCATGCCATAACATAAAAAAAGATGTCGCTTCGCATAAGAGGAAGCGGCATCTCATTGAGGTCTGACTTGGTCTTGTTAACGTGAGGGCAAAGGTAGGTCTTGCTGTTTTGACAGTATCTTTTTAATTTCTGTCTTTTCTGTAGGGTGATTTCTCCTTATGCTTTTCATTGTGTCGTACTCTTTTATCCTTTTGCCACATTTTTTCTGCCATTTTGGTTAAAGTACTCTTTGACATGGGGATTCCGTCATTATTTAGGAAGAGTTTGGTTTCTGCTATGCGCTCTATAAGCGGGGCCAATTCGAGTTTTTCGGGTGGAATCTTTTCATTGTTTCCAACGTAGAAATTACCCTCGATGTATTCATCCAAAAGATTTCCCAGCATGCTTTCTTGGTTATTGTTAATTCCTTTAACTTTTTTACCCTTAGGACGGCCTCTGTGTGGTTTATTTTCCGCTTGTTCAGAGGATTGTCTGCTTTGTTCACTTGGTTTTACTAACCCTGTTTCTTCGCTTTTAGCAGCGTTTTTTTTGAATTACTCATTTTGAAAAATTATTTAATTAAAAACAGTTAATTTGTAAATAGGGGCGCAAAGATAAAAGGATTGTTGATGTGCAGAATAGAGGAGAGACAATAAAATGAAATAAATACTTTTCGAACAGATGTAATATGCAGTAAATTAGAATGGTATAGCGAAAAATAGGGGGTGTCCAAAAAACGTTCGTTTAATGGGCGCAAAGATAAGAGGTATTTTTTGAACGTGCAAGATGTTTAATAAAAATATTTCTATTATTTCGAATTTTGTTACTTATATTGCTAATAATCAATACGATAATACTAATGATATATATATTTAATATCCTTTCATTTTTATACCTTCAAACTTTATTTTAAAGGCATGATAATGTTGCCCATTAAACGAACGATTAAAAAACGCTTTTTTGAATTTAATATCTTCGTTTATAACGCATTAAGTTGAAATATCTATTTGCTACGGTTTGAAAGAGAATATGTCTCGTTCAAACCGCGAAGCGCACCCAAAACTATAGTAAAATCCTCGATTCTCTTTTTGCAAGTGATTGAAAATCAAAAACATTGGTTTGCTGCCCGCACTCGTGATAAGCAAGAGTTTGCTGTCCGAAAATCCTTAGATAAGCTTAAGTCCGAAGAGAAGCTGGATCTTGACTATTATCTTCCCACGCGAATTGTGATATCACAGCTGAAGTATCGCCGTAAACGTAGTGAGGTTCCTGTTATTCGAAATTTAATCTTCATCTGTGCTACTAAACAAACAGCTTGTGACATATCCAATGTTTATAATGTCCAGCTTTTCTACATGAAGGATCTATTTACTCATTCCATGTTGGTTGTTCCTAATAAGCAGATGGAAGACTTCATGTTTGTGATGGATTTGAATCCTGATGGGGTTAACTTTGATAACGAACCTTTTGCTATTGGAGATAAAGTGAAAGTTGTCAAGGGGGATTTCAGTGGAATTGAAGGTGAGGTTGCTACGGAAGCTAATAAAACTTATGTGGTTATCCGTATCAAGGGCGTTTTGGTCGCAAGCGTCAAAGTGCCCAAATCCTATCTAAAGTTTATAAAATAATATCATCTCAATTATAAAATGAATTCTTTACTTTCTCGTGCTGTTGAGCTTCAGCATGCCGCCCATACTTTAATGTATCTCGGCATGGATGGTGAGCCTCTTTATTCTGATGACTTTTGCCGTCAGAATAAAGATGTTCTCTTAAAATCCGATTCTCTTTTTGCTGCAAAAAGTTCCGATATCGAAGAAGAGGCCAACTTGTGTTTGGCTCTTTTGATGGGTTACAATGCCACTATATACAATTATGGTGATAAGGAGCAGAAAAAGCAAGAGATTCTTGTACGTGCTTGTGATGTTTTGGAACGGCTTCCGGACTCCTTGCTCAAAGTCAGGCTGTTGACCTATTGTTATGGTGAGACTTATGAAGAAGCTTTGTTGCAGTCTGCCCGTAAGATTGTGGATGGGTGGGGACAGACTTCCCTTACATCCGAACAGATTGAGGCTGTTGAAGAACTTCGTAATATAGAAGAGAATCCCTATCCATGGGAATATGTCGATGAGTAAAAAATAACCGGGGATTTTGTTTGGAGCGTCTGGACTCTACGCATAAATATAAATCAATAAATCACCTCAGGCGTTCCCGTCCCCGGTTTCTATTGCAATATAGGCTTGCTGTCAGAACTTTTGTCAGCGGATGATATATAATAATGATGAACAAGTGTATGCGAATGAGTAAGAAGAATGGCATGAGAATTCTGTTTCTTTTTTGGCTTTTGATGATGTTCGGGCTGATTTATATGCTTTTCCTTTTACTTTTCTGACTTGTTGTCAAGTATACTTTGATATTTAATTTAACACAATCTGTTTTATTTTGGTTATAGCAGTAGATTTTGATGGTACCATAGTCGAGCATCGTTATCCCTCTATCGGTCGTGAGATTCCTTTCGCCATCGATACCCTAAAAAAACTGAGTTCCGAACGCCATAAGCTTATCCTCTGGAGTGTCCGTGAGGGTAAGCTTTTGGACGAGGCGGTTGCTTTTTGTCGTGAGCGTGGTCTTGAGTTTTATGCCGTCAACCGTGACTATCCGGAAGAGGAGAAGAACTTGAATAACCATTTTTCCCGCAAGTTGAAAGCGGATGTATTTATTGACGATCGTAATCTTGGCGGTCTTCCCGACTGGGGAATGATCTACGAGATGATTAACCGTAAACTTACCTATGAAGATCTCATGCGCAAATATGAGTATGGTTCTGAACCGGAAAAACCGAAAAGTTTCTTTGCACGCTTATTCGGGAAATAGAGACTTATTTTTATAACATCATTATTCTTGCTAAAAAAACAAGTAACAAATATGAAAATCAGAAAATTTCTCTTAGTATTGGCTATTCCTTTGGCGCTGGCAGGCTGTACTTCTTATAAGAGTGTTCCTTACATGCAGAACCCTGAAGTTGTGAATAGTGGCAGTAATTCTCTTCCTCTTTATGATGCTGAAATCATGCCGAAAGATTTGCTGAGTATCACCGTGAATACTACTGACCCTCAGGCTGCTGCTCCATTCAATTTGACAGTACAGACACCGTTGAATGCTGCCTTGACCAATATCAATACTACTACGCAGCCCACTTTGCAGCAATATCTTGTGAATAATAAGGGTGAAATAGATTTTCCTGTTATTGGGCGTCTTCAAGTTGGTGGTTTGACTAAGAATCAGGCTGAAGACCTTATTCGGGAGAAGTTGCAACCTTATTTGAAAGAGAGTCCGATTGTGACCGTACGTATGGCTAATTACAAGATATCGGTTTTGGGTGAAGTTGCTCGTCCGGGAACGTTTACTGTTGGTAATGAAAAGGTAAATATTCTGGAAGCCCTCGCTATGGCCGGTGATATGACTGTTTATGGTATTCGTGATAATGTGAAGCTAATTCGCGAGGATGCCACAGGAAAACGTGAGATAATCACTTTGAATCTGAATAATGCCGATTTGGTGCTTTCACCCTATTATTACTTGCGTCAGAACGATATCCTGTATGTCACTCCTAATAAGACGAAAGCCAAGAATTCTGATATTGGTAGTAGTACTACCCTTTGGTTCAGTGCTACTTCCATATTGGTATCCATTGCCAGTCTGATAGTTAATATCGTCCGGTAATCAACCTTATTGTTATTTCAATCGTAAATTGTTAAATTGTAAATATTCCCATGTTGCGAGACGACCAAAATTTAGATAGTGATCAATCAAAGAGTGACGAATCTATCAATCTGTATGCCATCTTCTTTAAATACTTTGTCTATTGGCCCTGGTTTGTAGCCAGTGTGCTGATCTGTTTAGTAGGCTGCTATATTTATCTTCGTTATCAAGCTCCTGTTTATAATGTTAGTTCTGCTGTATTGATTAAGGAGAATGATAAACGTAGTGGTAGTTCAGCTAATAATCCTCTGGGTGCTCTTCAGGATTTGGGTATGTTTTCAATGACTAACAATTTTGATAATGAAGTTGAAATACTGAGATCTCGTACTTTGATAAAGAAAGTAGTAAACGATTTGGGACTATATATTAGTATTTCTGAGGAACGTACTTTTGGTTATAATACTCCTTTGTACAAGAGTTCCCCAGTTAATGTTTATATGACTCCGGAAGAGGCTGAGAAATTGGAAGCGGGTATCAAGTTACGAATAGCTTATGCTACGGACGGTAAATTATCTGTTAAAGGAGAATATACTCTCGATGAAGCGGAATATGACTTTGAGCACAATTTCGATAAACTTCCTGCAGTTCTTCCTACTCCTGTAGGTGTGCTTAGTTTTACGGTTAATGAATCCATTGTGAACGATACTATTCAACCTATAGAAGAAGATGTCTATTTGGCTGCCTATGTTGGTAGTCCTACAGTCATAGCAGAGAATTATGCAGAGAATCTGAGTGTTGAACCTGCATCTAAAACTACTACAATTGCTCTACTGAGCTTGCAGAGTACTGTTAAGCAGCGTGGAATTGATTTTATCAATCGCCTTATAGCTTTCTATAATCAGGATACCAATGATGAGAAGAATGAGGTGGCTCAGAAAAGTGCAGAATTCATTGAGGAACGTATTGGCATCATCAATCGTGAGTTGGGAACTACTGAAAGTGAACTTGCTGATTTCAAACAACGTTCGGGTTTGACTGATTTGACGAGTGATGCTCAGCTTGCTTTGCAGGAAAATTCCAGATACGAACAGCAACGAACTGAAAATGCTACTCAGATTAGTCTGGTGACCTATCTGCATGACTATATCAATAATCCTAAGAATCTTGATGAAGTCATTCCCGCTAATGTAGGTTTGAAGGATGCCAACCTTGCATCGATTATTGAACAATATAACACAATGTTGATTGAGCGCAAGCGTTTGCTTCGTACGTCTTCTGAGAATAATCCTGCTATCATCAATATGAACACGGGTATTGAGGCCATGCGTTATAATGTTCAGACTACTGTCAATAGTGTTTTGAAAGGTCTTCAGATAACCCGTGATGATATTGATCGTCAGGCTCGTAAATTTGAGGGTCGTATCAGTAATGCCCCTTTGCAGGAGAAGGAATTTATGACTATTTCCCGTCAACAGGAAATCAAGGCTGCTCTTTATATTATGCTTTTGCAGAAGCGTGAGGAGAATGCTATTACCCTTGCTGCTACCGCTAACAACGGGCGTATTATTGAAGAACCGCTATCGAGTAAATATCCTGTATCTCCAAGGAAAAAGGTATTTATGCTTGCTGCCTTAATATTGGGTTTAGGTATTCCTGTGGGTATCATTTATTTGAATGACTTGTTAAAGTATAAGATTGAAAACCGTGAAGATGTAGAGAAGATTACTAACGTAACTATTCTAGGTGAAATACCTTTGGGCGCTAAGCCGGAAGAAGGTGCGATTGTTGTTCGTGAGAATAGGAATGACATGATGGAAGAAACCTTCCGTGCTCTTCGCACTAACATGCTTTTCATGCTGGGAAGTGATGAGAAAGTTATTCTTTTCAGTTCCAGCCAGCCTGTTGAAGGTAAGTCGTTTATTGCCGGTAATACCGCAGTCAGTCTTGCCTATATGGGGAAAAAAGTGATTATTGTTGGTATGGATATTCGTAAACCCGGTCTGAATAAAGTCTTTAATATGTCCCGTCGTGCGGAAGGTATCACTAATTATCTGAGTGATCCTAAACATGCAAACTTGCTTGAATTGATTCAACATAGTGATATCAGCCCTAATTTGGATATTCTTCCAGGGGGGCTTATTCCTCCTAATCCAACGGAACTGGTAGCGAGTGATGCTCTTGACAAAGCTATTGAACAGTTGAAGGAACATTATGATTATGTTATTTTAGATACTGCTCCTATTGGTTTGGTGACGGATACTGCTATTATTGGTCGTGTTGCTGATTTGTGTGTTTATGTTTGTCGTGCTGATGTCACTCCTAAGGCTGCTTTTGGCTATATCAATACACTTCGTGATGAGAAGAAATTTTCTAAACTTGCCACTGTTATTAATAGTATTGATATGAGTAAGCGTAAGAATAGTTATGGATACGGATACGGTAAAAAGTATGGCTATGGTTATGGTAAGAAATACGGTTACGGCTATGGTTATGGTTACGGTTATGAGACAAATGAAAAAAAATAGAAATACTATCTTTTACCTGTTTTATAAGGTAGTTTACTGATGATATAAAAACATAAGAACATGAATATTGCAATTGTAGGTACAGGCTATGTCGGTCTTGTGTCAGGTACTTGTTTTGCGGAAATGGGCGCTAATGTGACTTGCGTTGATGTTGACGTAAATAAGATTAGTAAGTTGAAGAATGGTGAAATGCCTATTTATGAACCTGGATTGGAAGAACTGGTGGAACGGAATGTGGCTTATAAACGTCTGCATTTTACGACTGATTTGACTGAAGTGCTTGATGATGTAGAGGTAGTGTTTTCTGCAGTGGGAACACCGCCCGATGAAGATGGTAGTGCAGACTTGAAATATGTGTTGTCTGTAGCAAAGCAGTTTGGTAGAAACATCAATAAATACACTATTCTTGTCACTAAATCCACGGTACCTGTGGGCACGGCAAAAAAAGTGAAAGCAGCTATTCAAGCAGAGCTTGACAATCGAGGTGTTGATATACCTTTTGATGTGGCAAGTAATCCTGAATTCTTGAAAGAGGGTGCGGCTATCAAGGACTTTATGAGTCCTGATCGCGTAGTAGTGGGTACTGAAAGCAAGCAGGCTGAAGAAGTAATGACAAAACTTTATCAGCCTTTTCTGCTTCAGAATTTTCGGGTTATCTTTATGGATATTCCCAGCGCAGAGATGACTAAATATGCGGCGAATGCGATGCTTGCTACACGTATTTCATTCATGAACGACATCGCCAATCTGTGTGAGCGTGTGGGGGCTAATGTAGATCACGTGCGTAAAGGTATTGGTACGGATGCCCGTATCGGTCAAAAGTTTCTCTATGCAGGGTGTGGTTATGGCGGAAGTTGTTTCCCGAAAGATGTAAAGGCATTAGTCCATACAGGTATTGATAATGGCTATCACATGGAAGTGATTGAAGCTGTGGAACGCGTCAACGAGAGGCAAAAGAGCATAGTTTACGATAAACTTGTTGCGCTGATGGGTGACGTAAGGGGCAAGACTATTGCTATTTTAGGACTTGCTTTTAAGCCTGAAACAGATGATATGCGTGAAGCACCTGCATTGGTTGTTATTGATAAACTGTTGCAAGCTGGGGCAACTGTTAGGGTATTTGATCCTATTGCAATGGCGGAATGTAAACGGAGAATAGGTGATGTTGTAACATATACTGAAAACCTTTACGATTGTGCTGACGGTGCGGATGCCTTGGTCCTGATGACAGAGTGGAGACAATTCCGTATGCCTACATGGAATGTGATTCAGAAGGTTATGAAGGGGTGTGTGGTTGTAGATGGGCGTAATATTTGGAATCGACAGGAATTAGAAGACATAGGGTATTTATATACTCGTATTGGTGAAAAATAGAGGCTTTGTGGATATTATTTTATGTCAGATTCTTTAAAGAGCAAGGCTGCTAAAGGAATTTTATGGAGTAGCTTTGAACGTTTTTCAGTTCAAGGGGTGCAGTTCTTCATAATGATTATCATGGCCCGTCTGTTGACACCTGAAGATTACGGATTAATCGGGATGTTGACAATATTTTTGGCTGTGGCTCAATCACTAATAGACAGTGGATTCTCACAGGCATTGATACGTAAACAAGACCGGACAGAAATAGATAATTCAACAGTCTTCTATTTCAATATTGCAATAAGCTTATTTCTCTATATCCTATTTTTTATTTTAGCTCCCTATGTAGCCGATTTTTATAATATCCCGGAGTTGACTTCTATAATGCGTGTTGTTAGTTTGGGGGTTGTTATTAATTCACTGGCTGTAGTTCAACGGGCGCAATATACGATAAATATAGATTTTAAAACACAGGCCAAAGCTTCTTTTACGGCTGCAGTTTTTTCCGGCTGTGTAGGTATGGCGCTGGCATATATCGGTTCTGGTGCTTGGGCTTTGGTGGTGCAACAATTATTGAATTTGAGTATTAATACGGTCATGCTATGGTATTATTCTCGATGGCGCCCTCTCTTGTGTTATTCTTGGCAATCATTTCATGAATTGTTTGCTTTTGGCTCCAAATTATTACTTTCAGGATTGTTGGATACCATTTACCGTAACATCTATCCTATTGTTATAGGAAAGTTATTTTCTGCATCCAGTCTGGGACATTATACTCGAGCTCATCAATTTTCAGAATTTCCCTCGTCAAACATAACTGGTATTATCAAGCGCGTCACTTATCCTGTCTTGTGTAGCATACAAAACGATGATGAACGGCTGTCTAATATATACCGTCGTTTCCTTAAATTGTCGGCTTTTGTCATATTCCCAATGATGACAGGACTTTCCGCAGTGAGTAAACCGCTTATTTTTATAACTATTGGTAGTCAATGGGAGATATGTGCTATTCTATTGCCGATAATTTGTTTTTCAATGATGTGGTATCCTGTTCATAGCATCAACTTAAATCTGCTTCAGGTGAAAGGCCGTTCAGATCTCTTTTTACGTTTAGAAATTATCAAAAAGTTGTTAGGAGTTTTAGTTATTTGTATAACTGCTCCTTGGGGATTAGTGGTCATGTGTTACGGTTCAATAGTCAGCTCATTGATTGCATTAGTTATTAATACTTATTATACTGGTAAATTGATACATATAGGATTCTTTAAGCAAATGCGAGATTTGGTGCCGACTCTATTACTAGCTTTTGCTATGTTTATTTTAATCCGAATTATTAATGTTTATATTGACAGTCTTTATCTACAACTTGCAATTGGAATCGTATCCGGTCTTGTCTTCTATCTTGGATGCAGTTTCCTGTTTCGTTTCAAGGAGTTGGAAGAATTAATTTCTTTAGTCCGCAAAAAATAAAAGAATCAACATGTTTTATAATATATAATGATTGTATGGATAACCAGAAAATAATTACGGTTACATCTCCTCTTTTGCCTGGATTGGAGGAGTTTAATGAGGTCTTAAAAGAAATTTGGGCTAGCAAATGGATTACCAATAACGGAAGGTTTCACAAGCTATTGGAAAAAGAGTTGGCAGCATATTTGAGAGTTCCTTATATTAGTCTATTCACCAATGGTACACTCCCTTTAATCATAGCTCTTCAAGCTTTGCGAATCTCTGGTGAGGTCATTACCACTCCATATAGTTTCGTGGCTACCACACATTCACTATGGTGGAACGGCATTAAGCCTGTGTTTGTTGATATTGACCCTACAACAGGTAATATTGATCCTAATAAGATAGAGGCTGCCATAACTCCCAAAACAACAGCTATTATGCCAGTACATGTATATGGGAAACCTTGTGATATCCAACATATTCAAGAAATAGCAGATAAATATGGTTTAAAAGTTATTTATGATGCTGCCCATGCTTTTGGTGTGGAAACTAATGGCACAAGTATTTTGAATGCTGGTGATATGTCTACTCTTAGTTTTCATGCTACAAAGGTTTATAATACCATTGAGGGTGGCGCATTGGTAGTGCATGATGAAGTGACTAAGAAAAGAATTGATTATCTGAAGAACTTCGGTTTTGCTGGAGAGACGGAAATTGTTGCACCGGGAATCAATAGTAAAATAGACGAGATGCGTGCTGCATATGGTTTACTGAATTTAAAGCAAGTGGATGTGGCTATTGAAGCTCGTCATCAAGTGGCTATTAGGTATCGCAATGCCTTGCGCAATGTAAGCGGGATTTCTTTTTTTGATGATATGCCAGGAGTAAAACACAACTATAGTTATTTTCCCATTTTTATTAATGCAGATGAATATGGTATAGCTCGCGACGAGCTTTACTTTAAAATGAGAGAGCAGAATGTTATGGGGCGCAGATATTTTTATCCGCTAATCAGTACATTCACTACTTATCGGGGATTACCAAGTGCAGCACCAGAGAATCTTCCTGAAGCGCATAAGATGGCCGATTCAGTTATATGTTTGCCCATGCATCATGCACTGAGTGAAAAAGATGTAGAAAGAGTTCTTAATTGTATAATAAACTAAATTATGGATCAAAAGAAAATACTGTTGTTGGGTGGTTCTGCACAGCAGCTTGTAGCTATACGCTCAGCTAAGTGTATGGGGCTATACACTGTACTCTGTGATTATCTACCAGACAATCCTGGACAGTATGAGGCCGATAAATATTATGATACAAGTACAACTGATATAGAGGCTATATATGAAATAGCAAAAAACGAACAGGTTGATGGTATACTCGCTTATGCTTCTGATCCTGCAGCGCTTCCTGCTGCAATTGTAGCTGAACGTTTGAATTTACCAACAAATCCGTCGGAATCAGTTGCTATATTGGGTGTTAAGCATCTTTTTCGGGATTTCTTGCAAAAGAATGGTTTTGCATGCCCAAGGTATTATACGTTTTCTCCAAACATAGAGACGGAAGAATTGAAAGTTAAGATTAGAGATTTTTCTTTTCCAATAATAATAAAACCCACTGATTCATCAGGCTCTAAAGGTGTTACAAAACTCACCAACATGAAAGGTTTTGAAAGGGCGATAACTCATGCTATCAACTATTCGCGCAATAAAATATTAATAGTTGAAGAATTCATAGAACGAGGATTTCCCGATATTATTGGTGGAGATGTCTTTGTTTGGAATGGGAAAATAGTTCTTTACGGTGAAATGTCATGTTTACGTGATAACTCGGGAAGAGGTTTAATCCCCATAGGGAAAAAAAGACCAAGTGGACTTAACCAGTTACAAACTCGTCGAGTGCGCGATGAATTACAACGTATCGTGTCACTTTTGGATATTCACTTTGGTGAGATGAATATTGAGATTATTCTTGATCGTAATGATAATGTACATTTCTTAGAACTTGGGCCGCGGGCTGGTGGCAATATGATTCCTTTGCAACTTAGCGATGCATACGGTGTTGACCTAGTGAAAGCTAATGTGGTGGCGGCAATGGGAATAGAACCTGATCTTGATTTGAAAGAGCAGCCCGGATGTTATATGCATTATGTGCTTCATTGCTATGAGAATGGTGTTTTTGATACTATAAAGTTTTCGCCTGAAATAGAACCATTTATTTATCGTAAGATTATTTATAAGCAAGTAGGTGACAGCGTAGAAGCTTTTGATGGAGCAGGTAAGGCGCTTGGTATTGTTTTCTTGCATTTTGATACGGTGGAACAGATGGATAATTTCTGCCAGAACAAAGATAAACTGGTGAAAGTAGTGTTAAAGTAATGATGAATCCTATTGGAGGGTATTTCTCTTTAGAACTTCAACGAAATAAGAGTTTTCTGCATAATGATGGAATATTGCTCAACACAGGGCGTAATGGATTGGAATATGTAGTAAAAGCATTAGGAGATGTGCAACTTATATATATTCCATATTACACTTGTAATGTAATATTGGAACCGTTGGATAAATTGAATATTCCTTATCGCTTTTATTATATAAATGTATGTTTAGAAATAAGTTCTAAGATAGACTTGAAAGAAGGTGAATATCTGCTTTATACAAATTATTTTGGAATTAAAGACAAATATATTAAAAGTATATCCAATATATATGGAAAGAGACTTATAGTTGATAATGCTCAAGCTTTTTATTCAGAGCCTATCAATGGAATAAGTACAATATACAGTCCTCGTAAGTTTGTTGGTATACCGGATGGCGGTATAGTTTATTGTTCGGGAAAATATGAAATAATTGAGTATGATGAAAGTTATACACGTTGTAGTCATTTATTGAAGCATTATGATTTGGGGGCTGGTGGGGGGTATGAGGACTTTCACATAAATAGTGCGAAACTACACAATCTACCCATTCGCAAGATGTCTAAGTTGACTGAGGCTATGATGCGAAGCATAGATTTTGAAGCTGTGAAGGAACAAAGATGGAAAAATTTCAGAGTATTACACGCAGGACTAGTAAATTGTAACGATCTGTATATACCTGAAATAGAAACTTTTGCCTGTCCAATGGTATATCCTTATTTGTGCAAAGATATGAATCTAAAGAGTTTTCTTATTGATAATAAGGTTTTTGTAGCTACTTATTGGCCGAATGTATTGGACTGGTGTCAAGTAGATATGCTTGAATATCAATTGGCAAATTCGATTATAGCTATCCCCATTGATCAAAGATTTGTCGAGGAAGATATGGATAGAATTATAAGATTAATAAAGAAATAAAAAATGAAGGAAAAGGTTATAATAATTGGAGGTAAAGGTACAGCTGTGGTAATAGCAGAACAGATATATGATGCTTGTGTGCGTTTCGGTACGAGCATAGAGGTTTTGGGCTTTGCGTTTGATGATCCAGCTTATAGTTCTGGGATTAATGGATGGCCAGTATTATGCGGGACAAAAGAAGCTTATGCTAAGTTTAAGGATGATGCGACAATAAAATTTGTATTTGCATTATATCGTTCAGATATATTAAAAGAGCGTATTGCCTTGCGTGATAGTTTAAATATTCCTCAAGAAAGGTTTCTTTCATTCGTTCATCCCACTGCTTATATTGCTCGAAGTGTTCGATTAGGTTATGGCAATATAATACTGGCGAATTGTGCTGTCAATAACAATGTTATAATGGGAGATTTTAATACGATGAATACTAATTCTTTGATTGGACATGACACCAAGATTGGTGATAACAATTTTATTGCAGCTCATACTTGTATTGGTAGTAATCTTAATATTGGTAATGGAAATTTTACTGGTTTGAATTCTAGTATGAAAAACTTTATTCAAGTAGGGAATTATAATCTTATAGGAATGGCTGCTAATGTAGTGAAAGATGTAACTAATAATAATACTTTAGTTGGTAATCCTGCTAAGTCAATAGAGAAATAAAATGGATCAATCTGTATTGGGACTATATTTTGAGGATTTTGTTATTGGTGATGAGATTTATCATTCTTTATCCAAAACGCTTTTTGAAAGTGATAATAATTTTTTCTCTTTATTAACAATGAACCATCATCCGGTTCATACAAATATTGATTATGCTTCAAAAAATCAGCATGGGAAGATATTGGTTGTTGGCACTTTAGTCTTTTCATTAGCAGTGGGCATAACTGTTCCTGATATAAGTGGGAAAGCTATAGCAAATTTAGGATATGAGGAAGTGAAGCATTTAAATCCTGTATTTCTAAATGATACAATTTATGTTCGTTCAAGGATATTGGACAAATGGGCGTCAAAGACGAAAAATGATCGTGGTATAATTTATGTGGAATCTATTGCCTACAATCAAAATGGTATAGATGTTCTTTCATTCAAAAGAAATGTATTAATCAAAAAAAGGAAAATATGAACAATATATATTTAATGCGCAGTTTGATGTTTGTACCTGCTCATAATACTAAACTTTTAGAAAGTGCTGTAAAGCGTAATGCAGACGTTTTATTATTAGATATAGAGGACTCTGTACCATATACCAAAAAACAAAAGTCACGTGATAATATAAAAGAATTTGCAAAACGTACAGATTTAAATGGAAAATTATTATTTCCGAGAGTAAATGATCGAGAAAGTGGCGAGCTACTAAAAGATATCTACCAATTGACAATAGAAGGTATTTCTGGTTTTATGTATCCTAAAGCAACGAAAGGGGAAGATATTTATTTTTTTGGTAAATTGCTTGAAACAATAGAATATGAAAAGGGATTACCTATTGGAACTTTTAAGATAATTCCATTAATTGAAACAGCTGGTGCCGTTATTAATATCAGAGAAATTTGTTGTTCTTGCACTCGTGTAATAGCAGTTGCATTTGGGTGCGAAGATTACGTGACAGATTTGCAGGGTAAACATGATCCCGAAGGACAAAGCATAATGATGGCTCGTAACTTGATTAGTATTGGAGCAAGAAGTTGTGGAGTATTACCTATTGATACTGTCCACATAAAAGTACATGATTTAGAAGATCTAGAAAGAAATCTGATTTTAAGTAAAAAATTAGGCTTTGAAGGTATGTTAGTACTTAATCCCAAAGAATTACCTTTAGTACATCAATACTATTCACCAACAGAAGAGGAACTGGTTTGGGCTAAAGAAATGCTTCAGCTTTCGGAAGAAGCACAGCAAGAAGGTAAAGGTGTTGCTGTTAAAGATAATAAATTTATAGGTCCTCCTATGGTAAAGATGGCCTGGAATATTTTGAGAAAACAAGAATTGATTGAACTAAGAGGAGTGATACAGTAGTTTACGGATCGTTGTAAATATTCAGAAGCGAAATAAGTTATAAATTTAAATCGTGAGAATTGTAGGTGCTCAATTCTCTTTAATCAAAAGTAGATTTTTTTTTATTGTGGTGTAATTTATTTTTTTGTAGTAAGTGTTGTGGGCGAAAAAAGAGATTTTAAAATCATTTTTTAGACTTTGATTTCGGATAATAGTATAGAGTATAGTTGTTGTTTTGAACATTGATGCAAAATATGCAAGAATAAAACATTTTTTTGCGGTAAGGGTTATTGGCGCTAATTTTAATATAAATGTATATTTCAGAGTTTTCTTGAAGCTCCCCATAGACAAATTGTAGGCCGTATGATGATATTGATTGTAGGAATCTTACGTTTATGAAATGGAAAGGAAAATCAAACTAAAACGCCTTTGATTAGTTACCCAATATTATAATTTTTGTTTCAACATAGTTTATGTCTGTATGTTGTAAGTAATGTTACTCTAAAACTCTAATAATGTATTGATATTATTGCCTTTAGGTGGATAAACCTAATAAATAATAAGATTTATAACTCGTATTATATAGCTAAATTCATACAATTTTATTAGAAGTGATTGATGTAGGAGAGATATTAATCAATTGATTATGTTAAAATATTGGCTAATACTAAATCTATTACTGCCCCAATTGGAGAAAAATAATATTAAAACTTTTATACTGTTGGTTTTTAATACTTGAGGATTAATAGGGTATTTATATTAAATTCTATAGGAAGTAACAAGGGAAATATGTATATGGAAGATACAAGACCGGTAATAGTCAGCATACGATGTACTGTTTATAATCACGAACTATATTTGCGAGATTGTTTGGAAGGTTTTGTAATGCAGAAGACTAGTTTCCGATTTGAAGCAATTGTCCACGATGATGCATCTACAGATAGATCTGCAGCCATAATCAAGGAATATGCAGAGAAATATCCAGATATTATCAAGCCAATATATGAGACAGAGAATCAATATTCAAAACATGATGGGTCTTTGGGGCGTATTATGACTGAAGCTTGTAGAGGAAAATATATAGCTTTTTGCGAAGGAGATGATTATTGGATAGATCCACTAAAATTACAGAAACAAGTAGACTTTCTAGAATATAATACTGATTATTCTATGTCGCATACAAATAATATATGTTATGATCAAAAGAAGAAAACATTTATTCATGATGTATGTGAATATAAGAAAAATGAAATAAGCAATGGATTAACTTGTGAAGATATTATTAGATATCCTAGAATAGTAATGACATTGACGGTTATGATAAGAAAATCTGTATATGATTTGGTAAATAATTCAGATTCTTTTATTTTTAATTCTGGTAATTTTTTATTGGGTGATGTACCTAAGTGGTATACTGCTGCAAGACTGGGCAAAGTTCATTATCTAAGAGATGTCACTTCTACTTACCGCATTTTAGAAAGTTCTGCTTCCCATATAAAAGGTTATAGAAATCGTTATAAATTTGCAGTTTCAGCCCAAGGCTTGAGGGCGTATCTGTGTAGACGAGACAAATTGTCTCCAGAATTATCTTCTTTAATAGAAAATAAATATGCAAATGTTTTGTTACATCATCTTGTCTTAAATCCTCAATATAAACCGGTAGTTCCTCTTTTACCTAATACTTATACATTTGAATTGTCTTTGCAAAAGTTAAGACTGTTAGGGTTGTATCTGATTTTTAAAGATATATATCGTGAGATCAAAAGAATATTTTAGTATGAGTACAATAAGGTTGATATACATATTATTACATATCTTAGAGATATGCTTGTTGTTTGTTGCAGGCAGAAAAATGTCCCAGACAACTACTGATAAGGAATATTGGAAAAAATCTTTGTGGGCTTTTGTTCCATATGTTTTTGTTCTTGGTCTTAGATTTGGACATAATATTGACTGGAATTATTATTGTAGAGCATATGCAAGACATGATATAATGGATTGGGATACGACAGAACCATTATTTGATTATTCTTTTTATATTTTGAATTCAATTGGGGTTCCTTATTTTGTAGTAATATCATTGCAAGTAGCTTTCTTTATGTATAGTTTTTTGTTGATATGTAAATATTTTAAAAATAGTTTATACTATATACTTCCTTTGTTACCTGTTGTAGCACAAAGTAATGACAATTATATTAGGTGGTACTGGGCTGTTTCTTTTATATTAATAGGCTTTTATTGGCTGTTGCAAAATAAAAAAAGAGGATATATAACGAGCTTGTTATTCTTTATTGCTGGTGTTTTAGTTCATAATGGGGCTGTGATATTATTATTGCTCATACCTGCATATTATTTTTTTAACAAAAAATTCTTTTCTGTAAAGTTGTCAGCTATAGCAATATTTATTTCTGTTTTTTTTGTATCAATTGCTATAATGTCATTTATAAATGATATAGCAACTTATCTTTATTTATTAGGGGGGAATTCTATTCAAGACGCTGATATCTCTAAATATTTATTAAAAGTTAATGATATTACAACCGGAGGATTAAGTGATGCAACGGGGATAAAAGAATATGGTATATTAACAAAATGTATTATTTATGCTTCTTTTTTACCTATTATTATATATGCTCCCAAATATCTTGTTAAATATAAATTTGGAATTTTGTTTTATAATTTATTTGTTATTGGTGCGTTTTTAAATCCTTTTTTTAGCACTGTTGAAATTTTTGATAGATATAGTAAGACACTATTGATCTTTCAAGCTATAGTTGCTGGTATAACGTATTATGCATTATTGAAGGATAGATATAAAAACGAAATTTTCAAATTACTATGTGTATTTTCGATGCTTTGTACTTTTTATCCTTTTATAAGATACACATTCTTAACTAAGCATGATTATAGAATGATGTATATTTGGGATGCTGGTGGTAAAGAATATGTCGATACAGATTTATATATATTGGATATGCTTAAAAATAGATAGTTATTGTTATGGATGCTAAGAGGACAATAAAATCTTTAATAAGATTACTACGGAGTACTAAAGTTGTCAAAGCCAATATAATGCTTCTTGAACCGAACAAAAGATTGGTAGGGAAAAGGATTATTATTACAGGAGGAAGTCGTGGTTTAGGATTTTCTATGGCTCAAAAGTTTGTAGCTGAAGGGGCAAAAGTCTTGATTACTGGATGTAATGAGAAAACTCTTCAAAATGCAGCAAAAGAGGTAGGCTGTATGTATATATGTTATGATGTGACAGATTTTGAACATATGGATGAATTTGTATTAAGGGCTGACAATATGCTTGGGGGAGTAGATGTATTAGTTAATAATGCAGGTATTTCTCTACATGAGGGCACAATTAGAAATGTACGTTATGAACAATTTGATAGACAGATTGATGTGAATTTTAAAGGAGTTTATTTTCTTAGTCAGAAATTTCTAGCATTGTATGAGAAAGAACAACGTAAAGGAGGTTCGATATTGTTTCTATCTTCAGAACGTGGCCAACATGTTGATGATTTACCTTATGGTATTATAAAAGCAGCAATAAATAGTCTTACTCAAGGATTAGCTAAGATGTTGATCAATAGTGATATTCGTATTAATGCTGTTGCTCCCGGCATAACAGCAACTAGTATGACAAATAGAACTGTGGATGATCTTTATGAAGAAAACTATTCGACGGGTCGGTGTTATTTACCAGAAGAAGTGGCTGAAATAGCTTGTTTCTTAATTAGTGATGCAGCAGGTTGTCTCTCGGGGCAAATTCTGGTTTGTAATAACGGGAAATCTCTAAATTATAGAGTAAAATAGAAGATTAGTGATTTGGCATTTACCCTAATTTTGATGGAGTTAATAAAATATGAAAACGTTTTATTCTGATGATAAGACTACTCAAATAGTTTTGTCATTATTAAAGGCTCATGGGATAAGGAAAGTAGTCGTTTCTCCAGGAACTACTAATATTGCATTGGTTGGAAGTATGCAATATGATTCTTTTTTTGAGTTATATTCTTCGGTTGATGAACGCTCTGCAGCTTATATGGCTTGTGGACTGGCTTATGAATCGGGAGAACCAATAGTACTTTCATGTACAGAAGCAACAGCTTCCCGTAATTATTTTCCAGGACTTACTGAGGCGTATTATCGTAAACTGCCTATACTTGCTATAACAGGAACTCACGGTAGTTATGATGTTGGGCATTTGAAACCCCAAATCATAAATAGAAGTATGGCGCCACTTGATACTGTAAGGCTGAGCGTAGATTTAGGTAAATGTAAGGATAAGAATGATGAATGGAGTGTAAATATTAAAGCCAATATGGCAATGTTAGAACTTACACGAAAAGGTGGAGGACCTGCGCATATTAATCTTGCTTTTTCATGTAATAGCTATAACACAAAAGAACTGCCTTCTACCCGTGTCATTAGGCGTTATTCAATAGAAGATAATTTGCCGAATTTACCTAATGGAAGAATTGCTATTTTTATTGGCGCCCATAAACTATGGACAAAAGAAGAGCTGATAGCAATTGATGCTTTTTGTGCTAATCATAATGCTGCAGTATTATGTGATAAAACAAGTGGATATACAGGAAAATATCGAATAGATTATAGTTTGATTTCGGCTCAAATTCTATACGCCTCATCTACTGCTCGCCCAGACTTGTTGATTCATATTGGAGAGGTGTCAGGAGATACCTATACACAAAATAGATTAAAGCCAAAAGCGACGTGGCGAGTAAGTATGGATGGTGATATAAAAGATACATTTCGTAACTTGGATAATGTCTTTGATATGTCTGAAAGGTGCTTTTTTACTTATTATGCAACTCAGAATATAGATAAAACAGAAGAGTATCTGCAAGTATGTCAGAATGAGTATACTTTAATTGCTAGTAAAATACCAGAAGTGGCATTTTCAAATATTTGGATAGCGCAAATTATAGCTGATAAAATACCTGCTAATTCTTATGTTCATTTGGGAATATTTAACAGTCTTCGTTCTTGGAATTTTACACAATTACCATCAAATGTTTATTCAGTATGTAATGTGGGTGGTTTTGGAATAGATGGGACTTTGTCTACTGTATTAGGTGCTTCACTCGTTTGTCCCCATAGACTTCATTTTGTAGTTCTTGGCGATTTGGCATTCTTTTATGATATGAACTCATTGGGAAATCGTTATGTTGGGAATAATATACGTATTCTTTTAATAAATAACGGATGTGGAACTGAATTTCGTAAATATGATCACCCTTGTGCTAAATTTAAAGAAAATGCAGACCCATATATGGCTGCTGCAGGTCATTTTGGTTGCCAGTCTAAAAAACTAGTCAAGGAGTATGTTCATAATTTGGGATTTGAATATTTGACTGCTTCTTCAAAAGAAGAATTTCTTGAGGTGTATGAAAAGTTTATAGATCCACACGTTATAGAGGCTTCAGTGGTCTTTGAAGTTTTCATTGAGTCAAAAGATGAAAGTGATGCGATTGATGCTTATCGTCATATTGTGAAAGACCACATCCTTGAGCTTAAAAGCAAAATGAAATCGTTGGCAAAATATATAGTAAAAAAATAAGCTTATATAAAAAATGAAGATTGGCATATTGACTTATCACAGAAGTCATAATTACGGTGCGTTGTTACAAGCTTTAGCTTTACGATACGAGTTAGTTAAGATGGGACATGAAGTCTATTTTATAGATTATTGGCCTAAATATCATCAGGATATGTACTCTTTATTTTCGATGAGTTATCTATCGCGTTGTAGTAAAATAGGGATGATTAGTTATATATTGAGTGCCACCTTTTTAAAGAAAAAACGTAAGGAACGTATTGAATCATTTAACCATTTCATTGATGAATATATTGCTCCTTATAGTGTGAAATATTCAGGTGAGAGTAAGTATGATATAATTGTTTATGGTAGTGATCAAATATGGCGAAAACAACTAGGATTATCTAACCACTTTAATTCGGTTTATTTTGCTGATAATATTTTATGTGCAAGAAAGCATATATCTTATGCTGCAAGTATGGGGGTAACCAATTTAAATAATCACGACTATGAGTTTTTGAAGTCAGTAATGAAAAACTTTTCTAAGATTTCTGTCAGAGAGAAAAGTTTAAGAGATGTTCTTAAATGTGTAGACATAAAGGCTCAAATAGTGTTGGATCCAACTCTCTTATTGAAAAAAAATGATTGGGATAAATTATTTCCAATAAGACGATTACATAATGAGAGATATGTATTATATTATAGATTACTACGTTCTTTTGATGAAAATATCCTAGCTGACTTTGCTAAAAAAAAAGGATGTAAATTATTGATTTTGGATGGTGGAGTTCGGGTGACAAAAAAGCAAACTATTTCTGCTGCTAATCCTTTAGAATTTCTTTCATTAATAAAATATGCGGATTTTATTTTCACTTCCTCATATCATGGACTAGTTTTTTCACTAATATTTAATAAAGAATTTTATGCACGTTTTCCGGCAAATGGTGATAGAGCAAAAGATTTGCTAGATAGTGTGAATTTATCAAATCGTTTACTATCACAAAAGGATGAGATAACTTATAATTTTAGTAAAATAGATTATGAAGAGGTCGATAGGAGAATAGCTGCATTGCGTACTTTTTCATTGGACTTTATAGCAAAAATGTAATACATCACGAACTTTTTAATTATAATGAAATAGTGAAGTGTATTTGCAAAGTTTAGTGAATCGTTTTATTGTGAAAGATAATTTTTTTAATACGGTCTATAACGGAATTCTTGGGAAAATAAATTGTTGGTAAAATATTTTATTTCTTATGGTGTGTATAGATTGTAAAAATAGTATATATGTCTATGCCTAATTATAGGTATAGCTAAGTAGCTTTTTATTCGAGTTTTTATGCATTCAGATATAATATATTCTATAATAATTCCTCATTACAATATTCCATATTTACTAATTCGCTGTCTTAATTCGATCCCTGAAAGAAGCGATTTACAAGTAATTGTAGTTGACGATGGAAGTACTTCGGATAATAGGACTGAACTGAAGAGATTGGAATCTATTTATTCTTATGTTGAGTTCTATTATTTAGATAAATCTATTGGCGGTGGTGGAGCTAGGAATTATGGATTATCTAAAGTTCAAGGAAAATATGTGTTATTTGCAGATTCTGATGACTTTTTTAACCCCTGCTTAAATGATGTTCTGAATGATTACCTTAATTGTAAAGATGATATTATATATTTTAATGTAAATTCTTTGGATACAGATTCTTATTTGTTTCGAATGAGATGTTATCAAGTGAATTATTTTTTTAGAATATATGACAAAAAACACCAAAAAGCCCAATTCTATTTTAGATATGCATTTGGAGAGCCATGGGCTAAATTGGTAAAAAGGGAAATTATTGAGAAAAATCAAATATCTTTTGAGGAAACTAAAATTCATAATGATACACGGTATTCTTACTTAGTTGGTTACTATAGCCAATCAATTGCGGTAGATAGACGTGCTTTATATTGTGTCACAGAAAGAAAGGGAAGTGTGTCTAAACAGAGAACCGCAGAGAGTTGGATAATAACTACACAAGTGTTTGCAAACGCAAATAGATTTTTTCGTGAACACAAAATTAATAGACGGGATTCTAGAGCTTATAGGGGACTTATGGAGTTTTTCTTACGAAAAGATTGGCGTAATTTTAGGAGGTGTATTACGGTTTTAAATCAAAATGGAGAATCAATTTTAAGCATTTTGTTTAGCTTTATGAGTTATCCTTTTATGGTAATAATTAAGTTGATTAGGCAATGGTATAGTAAATTCTTGCTGCGTAACGAAATCTAATAACAATGAATATGCGAAAAAAAATTTTAATGGTATGTGAAGCTTTTGGTGGTGGAGTCTTTGCATATGTGTCACAGTTGTGCAATGACATGTGTGATGAATTTGATGTGTATTTAGCTTACGCTATCCGTCCGCAGACCCCTAAAAATTATAAGGAGGCTTTGGATGAACGTGTACATTTGATAGAAGTGAAAAATTTCGGGCATTTAAAAAATCCTTTTGTGGATATTAGGCTCATTAAAGAGTTGAGGCAGATAGAACGTGAATTGAATCCAGATGTGATTCATTTGCATTCGTCTATAGCTGGAGGAATAGGACGTATTGCTTTTAAGGGAAAAGTCAATACGGTAGTATATACTCCCCATGGCTACGCATTTGTATTGATGGGAAAAGATTCTTTGAAAATACGTATGTATAAATGGTTAGAGAAAATTCTTGGTAAGGGAAATAGTATTACATTGACTTGCTGTGAGAGTGAAGATAAGGTAGCAAAAACAGTGAGTAAACGTACTGCTTATGTAGAAACAGGTGTGAACTTGGAAGATCTTTCCAATTCACTAGATGGGATACAGCCTATACGGAGTGAAAAATTTACGGTTTATACGTTAGGGCGAATTTGTCAGCAAAAACAGCCGGAATTATTTAACCGTATAGCAGAACTTGTACCAGAAGCGCGATTCGTTTGGATTGGTGATGGTGAACTAGCTAATCGTTTAACGGCTTCCAATATTGAAATTACTGGTTGGAAACCAAGGAAAGAAGCATTAGCTATGGCTAAAGGAGCAGATATATATGTGTTGTGTTCATTAGGAGAAGCTATAGCTATGAGTCTAATTGAGAATATGTTTATAAAGAAACTATGTCTTGTAAGTAATGTAATGGGTAATAAAAGTGTGATTGTGGATGGAATTAATGGATATCTATGTGATAAGGCGGAGGATTATGCTGCACGTATAAAACAAGCGATGTTGTCATTTCCCACTAAACTTTCTCAAAAAGCTTACGAGGATGTATTGAACATATATAATACACATGAGATGAAGAAGAAGTATGTTGATTTTTATAACTCAGTGTGTAAATAATATGAAAAAATACGATTATTTGATTGTGGGTTCTGGGCTTTTTGGTTCTACTTTTGCCTATAAAGCTATGCAACAAGGTAAGAAATGTTTGGTGATTGACAAACGTTTACATTTGGGGGGGAATATTTATAGTGAAAAGATTGAAGGTATTAATGTTCATAAGTATGGTGCTCATATTTTCCATACTTCTAACAGGCATGTTTGGGATTTTGTAAACTCCATTGTAGAATTTAACCGATATACTAACTCTCCTATAGCAAATTATAAAGGTAAGTTGTATAATTTACCTTTTAACATGAATACATTCTATCAGATGTGGGGAGTAATTACCCCTTCTGAAGCTATGGAAAGAATTGAAGAGCAAAAGCATGAAGCTGCCATTCTTTTGAATGGCTGTGAGCCTCAAAATTTAGAAGAACAAGCTTTGTTGTTAGTGGGTAAGGATATTTATGAACGTTTGATAAAAGGGTATACAGAAAAGCAGTGGGGAAGAAAGTGTACAGAACTGCCTGGTTTTATAATCAAACGCTTGCCTGTTCGTCTGATTTTTGACAATAATTACTTTAATGATAAATATCAGGGTATTCCTATTGGTGGTTATAACAGATTGACAGATGGTTTGCTTACAGGAGTGGAAACAATGGTGAATACGGATTTTTTCGAAAACCGTGCTTATTGGGAAAGTGTTGCGGATAAGATTGTGTTTACGGGCAAAATAGATGAATACTATGGTTTTCGTTTCGGTGAATTAGAGTATCGTACGGTTCGTTTTGAGGAGGAAATACATGATTGTTGCAATTATCAGGGAAATGCAGTCGTGAATTATACGGAGGCAGAAATACCATATACTCGTATCATTGAGCATAAGCATTTTGAAATGTTTGGGACAGAGGTGGATAAATGCCATAAAACAGTAATCTCAAAGGAATATAGTACGGAATGGAAACCTGGTATGGAATCATATTATCCTGTAAATGATAAAAAAAATTCAACTCTTTACGATCGTTATAAGTTGTTGGCAGATAATGAATCCAATGTAATATTTGGCGGTAGATTGGCTGAGTATAAATATTATGATATGCATAATATTGTAGAGAAAGTATTAGGTATTTTTAGTAATAGTTGAGAATAATGTAAGAGAAGTAATGCGTGTAAAAAGATTCTTGTTATTACTTACATTGGTTATATTGTGTAGAATAGAAACTGATGCTCAACTATCTTATGGGACTACTGGGTTACTGAATATGCCGACAGCAGATATGCAAAAAGATAAAACATTTATGTTTGGTGGCAATTGGTTAAATAAGCATGGCACAGTACCTCGTTGGTGGTATGATACTTGGAATTATTATGTTAATATAACGATTTTTCCTTGGTTCGAAATCGGTTATTTATGCATGGGACATAAGGCTGTACCTACAGATTATGGTAATCGTTCCGGTTATTGGGTACCATCTACTTATGGAAAGTTTATTAATCAAGACCGTTCGTTTCATTTTCGTTTGCGTATATGGAAAGAAGGATGGTGGAAAGAGTGGACTCCACAGATTGTATTAGGGTCGAATGATGGTATCGGGGACTCGTGGAATGGAGGGTCTTTGACGTATACCTCGGATGCTGCTTATAAAAATGGCTTTTTAAATCGTTATTATTTGGCCATGACTAAGCATTTTACTTTTTTGAACGTTGGTACTTTAGGTGCACATTTCGCATGGATATACAGTAAGCGTTTAGATAATGACTTGAATGATCCTGCTATAGGTGCAAATTTTCGATTTGGATTTACAGATAATGGTTCGCAGTTACATAAATTAGTAAACGGATTGAATATTATGGTAGAAATCACTCCTGGATATACAGATGTGAGAGATGATTTGACTTTCGACCCGGACGGTGCAAAATATCAAGTAAACGTTGGTGTCGGTTACTCGATCTGGAAAGATTATATTAATATTGTAGGAGAATTGAATAAATTTAAACATTTTTCATGTGGACTTTTTTTTAAGGTTCACTTAAAATGAGAATAAATATTTGGAAAACTATCATCCGCAAGAATTGCTTTACTACAGATATGGAAGATAAGTTGTAAATACTGTTATTTTTATAGTTTACTTTTTAAAGTGAATAGTATAGTTGATAATTTTTAATGTATACTATTTTAATGGTTTAGGTAAAAAGGATTTGAGTCATTCTTCGCAAATTGTTTTGTATTATAAGCAAATCCATATAAATGATGAACATATCATCTGATGATTAAGCAACAAGTAAAGATTATGTAAAACTAATTGTAGAGCAGTATTCTTACTATCATAATAAAACATAATTACTATGAAACCGCTGACTTCTGACCGGACTGAGTCCATCCGTGACGTCGCCATACTTGGCGATTTTCTGTTGTTAAACTTTTCGATGTTTGTAGTCTATTTTCTGCTGAGAATGCTAAATGCGCCTGCAGCTACTTTTCCATTTAAGACTTATCTGGTAATGTCAAACTTGTGTTACGTACCTTGTATTTCAATTTTTAAAGTGATTTTGCATTACCGGATTGTTCGCCCAGAACAGATTGTCGGACGTTTGCTGGGAACTGTAGCTCTGCATATTGTGGTGTTTTTAACAGCATTAGCTTTAATAAAGGTAGGCAACTTTTCCCGTATTTATCTCCTGTCATTTTATCTGCTATTTTTGCCTTTACTTGTAGGCTGGAGGTTGATCTTGAGGCATTTGGTGAAACTTGTTCGCAAACGTGGTAAGAATGCTCGTGTGGTTGTATTGGTTGGCGGAGGAGATAATATGGCTGAGCTCTGTCAGGTACTAAGTGATGTGACTTACGGATATAAGGTGAAGAAAGTTTTTTTTGCTAAAGAATATGTAAAAGGTGAGGTGTTGTCTGAAGCTTTTCGTCATGCAGAAATGCAAAGGTTGAAGGAATGGCTTTCTGAGAATGAAGTTCAGGAATTATATTGTGGCCTTTCTGCTGTGTATAAGGATGATATTTTATCCATTATTCGTTATTGTGAGAATAATCTGATCCGCTTTTATAGTGTACCTTCTTTACGCAATTATGTGAAACGACAGTTACAGTTGACTTTACTGGGGGATGTGCCTGTGTTGTCTATTCGATGTGAGCCTTTGCAGAAACCAATGAACCGTTGGATGAAACGGTGTTTTGATTTACTATGTTCTTCTTTGTTTCTGATAACTGTCTTTCCGATATTATATATTGTTGTGGGAACGATCATTAAAATCACTTCTCCGGGACCTATCTTTTTCAAGCAGGACCGTAACGGTGAAAATGGGGAGATCTTTCAGTGTTATAAGTTCCGCTCGATGAAAGTGAACAAGGATTCTGATAAGATTCAGGCTACGAAGAATGATCCGCGCAAGACAAAATTCGGTAACTTTTTAAGAAAGAGTAATCTAGATGAGATGCCCCAATTTATCAATGTCTTTAAAGGGGAAATGTCTCTTGTAGGTCCTCGTCCCCATATGTTGAAGCATACAGAAGAATATTCCCAGCTGGTGGATAAATATATGATGCGTCATTTGGTGAAACCCGGCATTACGGGCTGGGCACAAGTGACAGGCTTTCGCGGAGAGACTAAAAAGGTATCTCAGATGGAAGGACGTGTGAAACGTGATCTTTGGTACATTGAGAATTGGACTTTCTTGCTGGACCTTCGTATCATGGTGATGACAGTGGTGAATATGTTCCGTGGAGAAAAGAATGCTTATTGATATGAATTATAAAGAAATAGATACGCAGCGTATCATTGACTATATAGGGGCGTTTGCTAATGGAGTTTCGGTGGATGATATCATTTTGCACTCCGGTGCCGATAAATTAAGGGTATATCCTGCTCTGTTTGAGCTGGAGCAAAGCGGATGGCTGGAAGTGTTGGAAAGAGAAGAACTAGGAGCTCCCTCAATAGTCCGTAAGAAGAAGGTTGAAGAGAAGAAAAATGACAGGTAACAGCGGTTACTTTGTTTTAGGCGGCAGCCGGGATTGCTCTATAAAAGGAGTGGTTCCGGCTGTTTGGGTAATAATGGACTATAGAAATTGGAGTGAAGCGATAAAGATTGAAACTAAGAACCTATATGATTACTGATTGATTTATTGCTACTTACAACTTTTCTCAGAAAAACTGCTCTCGATGTCTTTTTTCTTTCTTTTATTAGAGATTTAATCTTCACCTTTGCATCATCGTTGATCAGCGAAGTGAATTAAAACAGAATTTAAATCTTTAAATGAAAAAAGTATGAGTGTAATTTTTAGAACGGTGGAGAGACCGTCCGACCCTCGGGTTGAAAATTCTCCCAAAAAGTATTTTCCGCAGTTAATAACTTTAGGACAGACTGTAGATTTGGCGTTTATTGCTCAGAAGATGCAGGATCGTTCTTCACTTTCTATTGGTGATATCAAGAGTACCATGCAGAACTTTGTGGAGAAATTGAAAGAGCAGCTGTTGGAAGGTAAGACAGTGAATATTGCCGGGTTGGGTGTGTTTTTGCTGGCTGCTAAGTCGAAAGGAGAGGAAAAGGCAGAAGATGTGACTGCCAAGAGCGTGGACAGCGTTCGCATATTCTTTCAAGCCAATAAAGAGTTGAAGATAACCAAGACTGCTACGCGTGCCGGTGAAAAGTTGGATCTGGTCAGTTTGGACGATTATCTGAAAGGCCTATCAAACGTTCCTGCGGGAGGCGGCTCGGACGGTGGATCGGGAGATAACTCGGGCGATGGAGGGCTGGATGAGAATCCACTCGGATAAGGAGAGCTGAAAAGTAAAAGTTGAGAATGAAAATCAAAAGAATCGCTATGAAGAAAACGAATTGGAAGGTGATTTTTAAAGTGATTATTGCCGTTGCTACTGCCATCGCAGGTGTGATTGGAGGGCAGGCGATGACATTTTAAGTATAGTTGATAGACGAAGAGAAGCCGTTATCCGAGAAGTTGAAGTTCGGATAACGGCTCTTTTTTATCTTACATCCGCTCCCCACATCAATTTATTGCGAAGCGTATCAAAGAAAACATGATTGAAGCGCTTGATTACCTTAATGCTATAATCAGCCCGTGAGATTCGCAGACGGGTTGTTTCTTTGCAGGATTCACTATGACCGTCGATGGCAACCAGGAAACTGTGGCTGCGGCTTTCTACATCAAGAGTGATTTCCCAATCATCACAAATAACGATGGGGCGGACATTCAGACTATGTGGAGCCACCGGAGTGATAGCAATCGTTTTGCTATGGGGCACGATAACCGGACCACCGACACTCAGCGAATAAGCCGTGGAACCGGTAGGGGTGGATACCACCAACCCGTCAGCCTGATAAGTGGTGAGATGGGCACCGTTGATAGCAGTATGAATGCTGATCATTGAAGAGCTATCGCGTTTCAATACAGCAATTTCATTGAGTGCATAAGGCGATTCCATCAATTTTTTGTCATCACAATGTAATTGCAACACGCTACGTTCTTCCACCTTGTAGTGGTTATTATAAATCTCATCGAAAGTCTCTTCCATCTCTTCCGGAGAAATGTCTGCCAGGAAACCGAGGCGGCCGGTATTGATACCCAGAATGGGGATGTTCTTTTTGCCTACCCGGCTGGCTGCTTTCAGGAACGTACCGTCGCCCCCGATACTGATGACCATATCTGCTGTAAAATCGTCTCCGTCAAAGAGTTCGGCGGAAGCGATAGTCATGTGCAGGTCGGAAGTCAGGAAGTTATAAAACTCCCTGCAAATGCAAAGCTGGGCATTACGTCGCTCCAACAAACGGAATAAAGTTTCCGCATGTGTTGATTTTTTTGCTTGGTAAGTATTTCCAAATATGGCAAATTTCATCGTCTGTACTTTCTTAATGAAATGCAAATATGGCGTTTTTTTCTCAGAACGCTGCCAATGTATCGCTATTATTTGTACATTTGCGGCAAACTATGATCCGAATTATGACTAGATTAAGTGTAAACATAAACAAGATTGCGACGTTGCGTAATGCGCGTGGAGGGGATGTCCCTAATGTGGTGAAAGTAGCACTGGATTGTGAAAGCTTTGGTGCGGAAGGAATTACCGTACATCCACGCCCTGATGAACGTCATATACGCCAGAGGGATGTGTATGATCTTCGCCCGTTGCTTCGTACTGAATTTAATATCGAAGGATATCCTGCCCCCGAATTTATTGATCTGGTATTGAAAGTGAAGCCGCATCAGGTGACTCTGGTTCCGGATAGTCCGACTCAGCTGACTTCTAATGCAGGCTGGGATACCAAGCAGAATCTGGAATTTCTGACCGAAGTACTCGAAACATTTAATGATGCAGGCATCCGTACTTCCGTATTTGTATCGGCGGATGCGGAGATGATAGAGTATGCTGCCAAAGCTGGTGCCGACCGGGTGGAACTCTATACCGAACCCTATGCGACCGCTTATCCGCAGAATAAGGAAGCTGCCGTTGCTCCTTTTGTAGAGGCCGCTAAAGTGGCACGTAGTCTGGGGCTGGGGCTGAATGCCGGACATGACCTGAGTTTGGTGAATCTGAATTATTTATATCAAAACATTCCATGGATGGATGAAGTCTCTATCGGACACTCGCTGATAAGCGATGCTCTGTATCTGGGATTGGAACGTACCATTCAGGAATATAAAAACTGTCTTCGTTGATGAATGCAATGTTGTTATTAGCCCAAGTGGCTCCGGCGCTGACCGATTCTATTGCGGGCGCCAATCCGGTATTAACTCCGGTAGCTGGTCCTGAAGAGATGAACTTATGGAGCATGGCTGTCAAGGGTGGTTGGATTATGATCGTTCTTGGACTGCTGTCCATCCTTTGCTTCTACATCTTGTTCGAACGCAACTATGTGATCAGGAAAGCCGGCAAAGAGGACCCGATGTTCATGGATAAGATAAAGGATTATATCCTGGATGGAGAAATAAAAGCCGCCATAGCTTATTGCCGCAGCGTAAATACTCCGGCTGCCCGTATGATTGAGAAAGGTATCAGCCGTTTGGGACGTCCGGTGAATGATGTGCAGGCTGCCATTGAGAATGTGGGAAACATTGAGGTAGCGAAACTGGAAAAAGGATTGACGATTATGGCAACCATCTCCGGAGGTGCGCCGATGATTGGTTTCCTCGGTACGGTGACCGGTATGGTGCGTGCTTTCTACGAAATGGCTAATGCAGGTAACAACATCGATATCACATTGCTTTCGGGCGGTATCTACGAGGCTATGATCACTACGGTAGGTGGTTTGATCGTGGGTATTATTGCGATGTTTGCCTATAACTACCTCGTGACTCTGGTAGACGGCGTGGTGAATAAGATGGAGGCTAAAACCATGGCATTCATGGATCTCTTGAATGAACCCGCATAATAAATTAATAACTAATAATTAAAAATTAGAGCGTGCTACAACGTAGAGCTAAAATATCGCCCAATTTCAGTATGGCATCCATGACGGACGTCATCTTTCTGTTGCTGATCTTTTTTATGATCACGTCTACGGTTGTTTCGCCGAACGCTATCAAGGTGTTGCTTCCGCAGGGAAAACAGCAGACGTCGGCTAAGCCCTTGACGCGAGTGATTATAGATAAGGATCTGAATTTTTATGCGGCGTTTGGAAATGATAAGGAGCAGGCGATTTCTTTGGAAGAATTGACTCCTTTCCTGCAATCGTGCGCTGCGAAAGAACCGGAAATGTATGTGGCACTTTATGCTGATGAAGCTGTGCCTTACAGGGAAATCGTGAAAGTGCTGAATATTGCCAATGAGAATAAGTTCAAGATGGTGCTGGCTACACGCCCGCCTGAAGGGAAATAAATGTACGATGGGTAAATTGTACATTGTAAATGGTTAAATAGTAAATGGCAATGGTGGATCCGAAGAAGAAAGGCAAATATATAGGAATGGTAGGTGCGCTGCTGGTACATGTAGCGTTCATTCTCCTGTTGATACTGGTTGGCTTCGCTTTGCCGGAGCAGCAGGATGAAGACGGTATGCCGGTAATGCTGGGTGAAGTGCCCAATGCATTTGGAAGTGCTGATCCCTCTTTGGTGAAAGTGGATGTGATGCCTGAGACCGTTGCCCCTAAAGTGCAGGAGACGGTAGAACAAGAGATGCTTACCCAGGAGGATGAAGAAACCGTTGTTATCAAGCCCAAAGCGGAACCTAAAAAGGAAGAAGTAAAGAAGAAGCCGGAAAAACCGGAGAAGACGGAAGCCGAGAAAGCGGAAGAAGCCCGGAAGTTGGCGGAAGCTAAAGCTGAGCGAGAACGCAGGGAGGCGGAAGAGGCTGCCCGTAAGAGGGTGGCAGGTGCCTTCGGAAAAGGAGCACAAATGGGAAGCAAAGGTACGACTGAGGGAACAGGTATCCAGGGAAGTCCCACCGGAAATGCGCCGGAAGGTGCGTCGAGCGGAACGGGAGGTTATGGAACTTTTGACCTCGGCGGGCGTTCTATAGGACAAGGTGGTTTGCCGCGTCCGGCATATAATGTGCAGGATGAAGGGATTGTGGTGGTTTCTATTACTGTAAATCCGGCAGGACATGTTATTGCTACCAGTATTGACCGGAAGACCAATACCATAAATTCTGCCTTGCGGAAGGCAGCTGAAGATGCTGCTAAGAAAGCGCGTTTCAATGCTGTAAGCGGTTTGAATAACCAGACAGGAACGATAACATATTACTTTAAACTAAAATAATAAGGAGAACAATTATGGGTACAGTTTATGTTTTTTTTGCAGACGGATTTGAAGAAGTGGAAGCTTTCACCTCTGTGGATGTAATGAGACGTGCAGGGCTGAACGTGGAAATGATAACGGTGACTCCCGATGAGATAGTAACAGGTGCACATGATGTACCGGTGCTTTGCGATAAGAATGTAGTGAACTGTGATTTCTATGACGCAGATTTAGTTCTTTTACCCGGTGGAATGCCCGGAGCAGCTACTTTGGAGAAGTGCCCGGAACTTCGGAAACTGGTCTTGGATTTTGCTGAAAAGAATAAACCGATTGCTGCCATTTGTGCCGCTCCTATGATATTGGGTAAGCTTGGCTTGCTGAAAGGCCGCAAGGCAACTTGCTATCCCGGCTTCGAGCAATACCTGGAAGGTGCTGAATGTACAGGTGCTCCGGTGGAAAGAGACGGTAACATCATTACCGGAAAAGGACCGGGTGCTGCGATGGAATTTGCTCTGACGGTTGTAGATATGATGCTCGGAAAAGAGAAGGTACAGGAATTGAAAGAGGCAATGTGCGTCATCTAACTTTCATTTTTAATTTTTAATTGATGGAGTATGCTCTGATAGTTGCCGGTGGTAAAGGGTTGCGCATGGGAGGCGAACTTCCCAAACAGTTTCTGCCTATAGGTGGAAAACCTGTTTTGATGCGTACTTTGGAAGCCTTTTATGCCTACAATCCGGAGATACATATAATATTAGTGCTCCCGCATAGCCAGCAGTCTTATTGGACAGAGCTATGTGCGGAGCATTCTTTTTCTTTGCCGCATACAGTGGCGGACGGAGGTGAAACTCGCTTCCATTCGGTAAAGAACGGATTGGCTTATGTTACTACTCCGGGATTGGTTGGTGTCCATGATGGGGTACGCCCGTTTGTTTCCCGGGAAGTCATAGCCCGTTGTTATGAATTGGCTGCCGAAAAAAAGGCGGTGATTCCCGTGATAGATGTGGTAGAGACTGTACGCCATCTTAAAGGAGAAGAAAGTGTGACCGTCAGCCGGGATGAGTATAAATTGGTACAGACCCCCCAGGTGTTTGATGCCGATTTACTGAAACAGGCCTATGAACAACCTTATACTTCTTTCTTTACGGACGACGCTTCGGTAGTGGAAGCGATGGGAGTATCTGTATACCTCGCGGCAGGTAATCGGGAAAACATTAAAATTACGACTCCCTTTGATTTGAAAATAGCCGCTGCTTTGTTGGATTCATGTTTGATTTAGCTTCTCGTGACATAAAATACCTGTCGGGTGTAGGGCCGCAACGTGCCTCAGTACTCAATAAGGAATTGAATATCTATTCCCTTCACGACTTATTGTATTATTTCCCCTATAAATATGTAGACCGTAGCCGTATCTATTATATCCATGAGATAGACGGTACGATGCCTTATATCCAGTTGAAAGGCGAAATCCTGGGCTTTGAGACGATTGGAGAAGGTAGGCAGCGCCGTCTGATTGCCCATTTCTCGGATGGTACGGGGATTGTGGATTTAGTCTGGTTTCAGGGAATTAAATTTCTCGTCGGTAAGTATAAGGTACATCAGGAATATATTGTATTTGGTAAACCCAGCGTCTTCAACGGACGGATTAACATTGCTCATCCGGATATCGATAATGCTTCGGAACTGAAGCTCTCGACAATGGGATTGCAACCTTATTATAATACAACGGAGAAAATGAAGCGGAGTTCCCTCAATTCTCATGCAATAGAGAAGATGATGAGCGCCGTAGTGCAGCAACTCCGCGAACCGCTGCCCGAAACGCTTTCTCCCGCTATATTGACAGAACATCATTTGATGCCGCTGACGGAAGCTTTGATGAATATTCATTTTCCGGCAAATCCGGAATTGCTTCGTAAAGCGCAATATCGCTTGAAGTTTGAAGAACTTTTTTATGTACAGTTGAATATTCTCCGCTATGCCAAAGACAGGCAACGGAAATATCGTGGATATGTATTTGAAACGGTAGGAGAGATATTCAATACTTTCTATGCCAAGAATCTGCCTTTCGAACTGACCGGCGCCCAGAAGCGTGTACTGAAAGAAATACGCCGGGATGTGGGGAGCGGTAAGCAAATGAACCGTCTGTTGCAAGGGGATGTAGGTAGTGGAAAAACGTTGGTGGCACTGATGAGTATGCTGATAGCGTTGGATAACGGTTACCAGGCTTGTATGATGGCGCCTACCGAGATTCTGGCTAACCAGCATTTTGAAACAATCCGCGAGTTGTTGTACGGAATGGATATACGTGTGGAATTGCTAACCGGTTCTGTGAAAGGAAAAAAGCGGGAAGCCATTCTCACCGGTCTGTTGACAGGAGATGTACGAATACTGATCGGTACGCATGCCGTGATAGAGGATACCGTGAATTTCTCTTCACTGGGGCTGGTCGTGATAGATGAACAGCACCGTTTCGGTGTGGCACAACGCGCACGTTTATGGACTAAGAATGCACAGCCCCCCCATGTGCTAGTCATGACAGCTACCCCTATTCCGCGTACGCTGGCCATGACATTATACGGTGATCTCGATGTTTCCGTCATTGATGAACTGCCGCCGGGACGTAAACCTATTGTGACCATTCATAAATATGATGCGCACCGTGTAAGCTTGTACCAATCCGTCCATAGGCAGATTGCAGAGGGCAGACAGGTATATATTGTATATCCTTTGATTAAGGAAAGTGAGAAAATCGATTTGAAGAATCTGGAAGAAGGCTACCTTCATATTTGTGAGGAATTTCCGGATTGTAAAGTCTGCAAAGTGCATGGCAAGATGAAAGCGGCTGAGAAGGATGCGCAGATGCAGCTTTTTGTTTCGGGCGAAGCACAGATAATGGTAGCGACCACTGTGATTGAAGTAGGAGTAAATGTACCGAATGCTTCCGTGATGATTATTGAGAATGCAGAGCGCTTCGGTTTGTCACAGCTCCATCAGTTGCGTGGTCGTGTAGGTCGTGGGGCAGAACAGTCTTATTGTATTTTAGTGACCGGATACAAGTTGGTCGAGGAAACCCGCAAGCGCCTGGAAATTATGGTACGGACAAATGACGGCTTTGAAATAGCTGAAGCCGATCTGAAGCTACGAGGTCCCGGTGATTTGGAAGGCACACAGCAAAGTGGTATTGCCTTCGACCTGAAAATTGCCGATATAGCGCGCGATGGGCAACTGCTGCAATATGTGCGCAATGTTGCTGAAGAAGTGGTGGATGCTGATCCTACCGGTATTCGTCCGGAGAATGAAATCCTGTGGCGCCAGCTAAAGGCACTTCGGAAAACTAACGTTAACTGGGCTTCCATTAGTTGAATAACGGTTAAACATACACTTTATTTGCATTTTTATGTTGTAAAACATATAAGTCCTTATCTTGCCGATATACAGGGAGTTAGGAGGCGATTTAATATGTACCTTTTAGTCCCTTACCGAAAAAATAGTTAAGAACAGCCTTTTCATTTAGAGAAGAAATACTACCTTTGGGAGAATTTTTTAAAAGAATGACGAAACGGAATGAATTTCAATTGCATTAAAACGATCCTAATAGCTGCGACGGCAATGGTCAGCCTGAATTCTTTTTCTCAGGATTTGATTGCCCGACAAGCCCCCATCGACAGGAAACTAAAGAGCGTTGACTCGTTGGCTTTACAGAAACAGATACGTGCTGAACAATCTGCTTATCCAGGTCTAAGTCTATATCCGACTTGGAACAATGAGTATGTACAAGCTTATGGCGATGCTATCGTTCCTGAAAGCTATAAAGTGGACCTGACAGGTTTCTGTATGCCTACCACGCATACGAAGATTACCGATGTATTTGGCTATCGTCCCAGAAGACGCAGAATGCACTATGGTTTGGATGTTAAAGTATTCATCGGTGATACGATTCGAGCTGCTTTCGATGGTAAAGTACGCGTAGTAAAGAATCAGGGACGCCGTGGCTATGGTAAGTATATCGTTATTCGTCATGACAATGGACTGGAAACTGTTTACGGACACTTGTCCAAACAGATCGTAGAAATTAATCAATTGGTTAAAGCCGGAGAACCTATCGCTTTAGGTGGCAATACCGGACGTTCTACCGGTTCGCATCTTCACTTTGAAACCCGTTTCCTGGGAATTCCTATCGACCCCGCTTTAATGTTCGACTTTGAAAAGCAAGACGTTGTTGCTGATCATTATACTTTCACTAAGACCAAGACTTCAAAAGGAACTGCTCGCAGCATGGCTTCCGGTGAAGGTTTGTTCTATAAAGTGAAGAGTGGTGATACATTGTCTAAGATTGCATCCCGTCAGGGAGTATCTATTGACAAGCTCTGTCAGTTGAATCGCATTACACGGAAAACAATCTTACGTCCGGGACAGGTATTACGTTGTTCGTAAGATATCAATATACCCATAAAGAAGAGGGCACTTTAATATAATTTAGAGTGCCCTCTTTTCTTTTTTCTTTAATTATTCCTACCTTTGCAACCAATTTGTAAGGAAATGAAAGATACCAAACAACAATTTGAGCATGTCATTGCCATCTGTCGTGATTTGTTCTCCAAGAAACTACATGATTACGGTCCGGCATGGCGTATTCTCCGTCCGGCTTCCGTGACTGACCAGATATTCATTAAAGCCAATCGTATCAGGAGTATTGAAACCAAAGGAGTGACGTTGGTGGACGAAGGAATACGTTCCGAGTTCATTGCGATAGTCAACTATGGCATTGTCGGATTGATACAGCTGGAACTGGGATATGCGGAATCAGCCGATATCACGAATGAAGAAGCAATGGCGTTGTATGACAAATATGCTAAAACTTCATTGGATCTGATGCTTGCTAAGAATCATGATTACGATGAGGCATGGCGCAGCATGCGTGTCAGTTCATACACTGATCTGATATTGATGAAAATCTACCGTACGAAACAGATTGAAAGCCTGTCAGGACAGACTTTGGTTTCGGAAGGAGTGGATGCTAATTATATGGACATGATTAATTATTCCGTATTCGGTTTGATTAAGATTGAATTTGGAGACTAAACAGAAACATATAATCTGGAAGAGCTGGGTGAATGTTTGCCGTTTTTTATTGGCGGCGGTATTCATCTTTTCCGGCTTTGTGAAGGCAGTCGATCCGTTAGGCTCTTTTTATAAGATTCAGGATTATCTGACGGCTTTCGGAATGGCCGCGTGGTTTCCTACATATTTGCAGCTACTGTTTGCCATCGTATTGTCGGCGTTGGAATTTTCCGTGGGAGTATTCCTGTTCTTCGGTATACGGCGGCGGTTTGCTACGACTCTGGCATTGTTGCTGATGATCGTGATGACACCGCTGACACTGTATCTGGCGTTAGCGAATCCGGTGTCCGATTGTGGTTGTTTCGGTGATGCATGGGTGTTGACAAATTGGGAAACGTTCGGTAAGAATGTGGTATTGTTTATTGCAGCCGTATCTGTCTTCAAAGGTGGAAAACAAATCATCCGCTTTATTACGGCAAAGATGGCATGGATGGTTTCTATGTATACGTTCTTTTTCGTATTTGTGCTTTCGTTCTATTGTCTGGACAATCTGCCCATCCTTGATTTCCGTCCTTACAAAATCGGAAAGAATATCAAAGAAGGCATGGAAATACCCGAAGGAGCAAAACCCAGTGTGTTTGAGAGCAAGTTCATTCTGGAGAAGGACGGAAAAAAGCAGGAATTTACACTGGATAATTACCCGGATAGCACATGGACGTTTGTTGAAACACGTACGGTGTTGAAGGAAAAAGGATACGAGCCTCCGATTCACGACTTCTCTATTGTAAGTCTGGAAACCGGAGAGGATTTGACCGATAGTATTTTATCAGATAAGGGATATACATTCCTGTTAGTAGCTCATCGTATTGAAAATGCTGACGATAGCAATATAGACCTTATTAACGAGATCTATGATTATAGTGTGGAACATGGTTACGGCTTTTATGCCCTGACTTCTTCGCCGGAGGAACAAATAGAGTTGTGGCGTGACAAGACCGGTGCAGAATATCCTTTCTGCCAGATGGACGACATCACTTTGAAGACCATTATTCGTTCTAATCCCGGACTGATGCTGATAAAGGATGGTGTCATTCTGAATAAGTGGAGTGATAACAGCTTGCCGGATGAATACGTGCTGACGGATAGTCTGGATAAACTGGAACTCGGTCAGCAGAAACAAGAAAGTGATTTGCGTACGATTGGTTACGTTCTTTTGTGGTTTATTATTCCGTTGCTGATGGTTATTGGCGTGGATATCCTGGTTGTGAAGCGCAGGGAAAGGAAGAGAGCGAAAAATAAAGTGATTAGCGATGGAGTGATGAGTGATAAGCAAGAGCTTCCTCAGCCATAAACCACAAATTATAAATCAAAAATATATTAACCCTTTTAATAAATAAAAAACAAAATGAGAAAAAACATTGTTGCAGGAAACTGGAAAATGAACAAAACCCTTCAGGAGGGTATTGCTCTTGCAAAAGAACTGAATGAAGTATTGGCTAACGAAAAGCCTAACTGTGATGTAATCATCTGTACTCCTTTTATCCACCTGGCATCGGTTACTCCGTTGGTAGACCCCGCTAAGATTGGCGTAGGTGCTGAAAACTGTGCTGACAAAGAATCAGGTGCTTACACTGGTGAAGTTTCAGCTGCTATGGTTGCTTCTACAGGCGCTAAATATGTAATCCTGGGTCACTCAGAACGTCGTGCTTACTATGGCGAAACAGTTGCCATCCTGGAAGAAAAAGTTAAATTGGCTTTGGCTAACGGCCTGACTCCGATCTTCTGTATCGGTGAAGTGTTGGAAGAACGCGAAGCTAACAAGCAGAATGAAGTAGTTGCCGCTCAGTTGGCTTCTGTATTCTCCCTGTCTGCTGAAGATTTCTCTAAGATCGTATTGGCTTACGAACCGGTTTGGGCTATCGGTACAGGTAAAACCGCTACTCCCGACCAGGCTCAGGAAATCCACGCTTTCATCCGTTCATTAGTTGCTGACAAGTACGGTAAGGAAGTTGCTGACAACTGCTCTATCCTTTACGGTGGTAGCGCTAAACCGTCTAACGCTAAGGAATTGTTCGCTAATCCTGACGTTGATGGTGGCTTGATCGGTGGTGCAGCTCTGAAGGTAGCGGACTTCAAAGGTATCATTGATGCTTTTAATTAATAGATAATGGAAGACTGATAATTGATAACCGGTGAAGTGCCGGTTATCGGTTATCAGTCTCTACAATCATATTATCAACCATCTATTATTATATTATTCATTATGAAGAAGCTTGGTTTACTTTTAATTGCATGCTTTGCTTTCGCTGCTTTTGCTTCGGCGCAGAATAACATTGTGAAGAGTTTGGAACGCAATGTGCCGGGACAAGGTAAGGTAACCATCCATCAGGATGCCCGCATCGAGGCCTTGATAGGTCAGGAATATATCCCCAACGGAACGGAGAACAGAGTGCTTAAAAGTCAGGGTTTCCGTGTACAGGTGTATGCCGGAAACAATACCAGTAGAGCCAAGAACGAAGCTCACGCTGTGGGCTCACGAATCAAAGAATATTTCCCGGAACTTTCTGTTTATACCTCTTTCAACTCTCCCCGCTGGCTGTGCCGTGTAGGAGACTTCCGCAGTATTGAAGAAGCAGATGCCATGATGCGCCAGTTGCGTGCTACAGGCGTATTCAAAGAAGTTTCTATTGTGAAAGAGCAGATAAACATCCCCTTATAAAAACTTACTCATGTTAGGAAAAGAAGAAATCGTATCTCCTGCACTGGATGAACTGAAAGAACACTATCAGCGTATTATAACTTTATTGGGCGAAGATGCCGAACGCGAAGGACTACTGAAAACCCCCGAACGTGTAGCAAAGGCTATGCTGAGTTTGACAAAAGGCTATTTCATGGACCCGCATGAAGTGCTCCGCTCTGCCAAGTTCAAGGAAGAATACAGTCAGATGGTGATTGTGAAAGACATTGATTTCTTCTCACTTTGCGAACACCACATGCTTCCGTTCTACGGAAAAGCACACGTGGCTTATATCCCCAACGGTTACATTACAGGGCTGAGCAAGATTGCCCGTGTAGTGGATATCTTTTCCCATCGCCTTCAGGTGCAGGAACGCATGACGCTCCAGATTAAAGAATGCATCCAGGAAACACTGAATCCTCTGGGTGTAATGGTGGTTGTGGAAGCCAAGCACATGTGTATGCAGATGCGTGGGGTTGAAAAGCAAAATTCCATAACGACCACTTCCGATTTTACAGGTGCTTTCAATCAGGCAAAGACTCGTGAAGAGTTTATGAATCTCATTCGTCAGAATTCATTCACATAACAGTCCCGTACGTTATTTCATGAAAGGAAACTACAGTTCCATGAAGGGAAATTGTTGTTCCCATTAAAGGAAACGCGCATTCCCTTTAGGAGAAACCGTCGTTCTCATTAGGGGAAACTGTCGTTTCTGCATGAGGGAACTATCGTTCTCATTAGGAGTAAGGTGATTTAACCGAGTACAACTCTGTCTCCCAACCGTTTGGCCATAATACTTTTGATCTCACGCAGTTCTGAGTAGCGTTTCATGATAGAGGTGCATTGTTCTTCATCATTGGCTACGGCAGGATCTTGCAAGGCATACATCATGTGTTTCATTTCTTCACTGATGATGGCGAACTTGAAATTAATCATGAGCGTAGGCACCAATTCGAATAGGCGTTCCTCATCGGTCACCAACCTTTGGGCTTTGGAATGATACTTACTCAGTTGATAGCGGTCGGCAATCAACTCTGTACTTAGCTTACTGATAATTGGGTCGGGATGTGCTAGGAAATACCGTTCTGCGGTGAATCCTTCATTATGTATGTGCTCTGCCGCTTCCGTCAACATCTGCCTGTGCAGCGGATTGTGGAAAGCCAGTTCATCCTCCTTCAAGTCATTGACTACGTATTCCGTTACCGTGATGGGAATTTCTTTCCCTTCCTCATCGGGAACGTTGCACAATACTTTCTCTCCATAGCGTACTACCATTTGCAGGATAAGGCGCTCGTATTTGTAGAATTCCTGTCCTTCTTTTCCTTCCTGCGGGATATAAGATACGTATTCGGCAGCTTCCGGTGGAAGCGGTGTACCACCGTCAGGCATTTCTCCATCCATGGGATAAGGAGGCATGTCTTCAGGGTAGGGTGGTTGCATTCCGTCGGGAAGCGGTGCTTGTGCAGCGTCGCGGGCTGCATTATTCTTTCTTGTTTCCCGGTTTCTTTGTTCCGCCTGCTTCTCAGCCTGCGTTTCGCGTCGTTTGGCAACTTCCGAAACCAACAGCTTGTCTTCTATACGAAGCAGTTGGCTACATTCTTTAATATATACATCGCGGACAATTGCTTCAGGAATAATAGATATACTTTGTACAAGATTACCGATTAATTCAGCACGCTTGATAGGATCTTTTCCTGCATCTTCCAGTAGAAGATTGGTTTTGAAACGTATAAAGTCAGTTTCATTATCTTGTATGAATTTCTGGAATTCCGTAGCGTTGTGCTTGCGGGCGAAGGAGTCCGGGTCTTCCCCGTCGGGAAGTAGGCAAACCTTGATATTCATTCCTTCTTCCAGCAGCATGTCGATACCACGGAGAGAAGCCTTGATACCTGCCACGTCACCGTCATAGAGTACCGTAATGTTATTGGTGAAGCGGTGAATGAGCTTAATTTGCCCCGGAGTCAGTGCCGTACCCGAAGAAGCTACCACATTCTCCACACCTGACTGGTGCATGGAAATAACGTCCGTGTATCCTTCCACCAGGAAGCAACGGTCTTGTTTCACAATCGCTTGTTTGGCAAAATAAATGCCATACAGCTCACTACTCTTATGATAGATTTCCGATTCGGGAGAATTGACATATTTAACCTTGACTCCCTTCGTCGCACTGCTAAGCACGCGCCCGCCGAAAGCGACCACCTTACCGGAAAGTGTGTGCACCGGAAAAATAACACGTCCCCAAAAGCGGTCACGCAAGCGGTGATCGTCCGTTTCGTAACAAAGCCCTGTCTTGACAAGATATTCTTTCTTGAATCCCTTCTTGATGGCTTCCTGAGCCATGGCATCGTGACTTTCGGTGCAATAACCTAACTGGAACTTTTCGATGATGTCATCCCGGAAACCACGATTGCGGAAGTATGCCATACCAATGCTACGTCCGTCCACATGGTTTTTAAGTATATTTTGGAAGTAATCACGTGCAAAGTTATTCACAATGAACAAACTTTCACGTTCGCTCTGCATCAGCTTCTCTTCGCTGGACAGTTCGCGCTCCTTGATTTCGATACCGTATTTCTTTGCCAGATATTTCAGAGCTTCGGGGTAACTCATCTGCTCGTGCTCCATAATGAAGTGCACCGCATTGCCACCCTTACCGCAGGAAAAGCATTTGCACAACCCTTTGGAAGGCGATACGTAGAAAGATGGCGTCTTGTCATCATGGAACGGACACAAGCCTACATAATTCACACCTCGCTTGCGCAACGTAACGAAGTCCGATACAATGTCTACAATCTGTGCGGCATCCAGAATTCTGTCTATGGTAGGTTGGTCTATCATTGGATAATTGTTTTTGCGAATGCAAAGATAAAAAAAATCCCCCGTTGAGGACGAGGGAACCTAATGTTTTCACAACGGAATAATCCTTATTGTGATTTGCTTCATTTTAGTCTGACAAATATATGAAATAAATTGGGAAAAGCAATAGAATATAGAAAGTTTTTTACTATATTTGACAAAACATCAAAATAATATCATGAAAAAAATATTAGGATTAGATTTAGGTTGCAATAGCATTGGTTGGGCATTGGTCAATGAGGCTGAAAATACTGAGGAAATATCGTCTATTATCAAACTTGGTGTAAGAGTGAATCCTTTGACTGTGGATGAAATGCAGAATTTTGAAAAAGGAAAAAGTATTACCACGAATGCTGACAGAACTCTTAAAAGAAGTATGCGTCGTAATTTGCAACGTTATAAATTGCGTCGTGACACTCTCATTGAAGTGTTAAAAGAGCACGGTTTCATAACAGATAGCACTTTACTTTCTGAACATGGTAATAAAACAACATTTGAAACATATCGTCTAAGAGCGAAAGCTGCAGTTGAAGAAATTTCATTAGAGAAGTTTGCTCGAGTGTTACTGATGATTAACAAGAAACGTGGTTATAAAAGTAGCCGAAAAGCCAAAGGAAGTGAAGATGGTGTATTGATTGATGGTATGGATGTAGCTAGAAAACTTTATGAAGAGGGCTTGACCCCAGGGGAACTCTGCCTACAAATACTTGAAGCTGGAAAAAAAAATCTACCGGATTTTTATCGTTCTGATTTACAGAATGAGTTTGACAGGATTTGGAACTTCCAAAAGCAGTTTAATCCGGAATTATTTTGTGATGCAGTGAAAGAAGAAGTTAGAGGTAAAAATCGTAGTCAGACTTGGGCCATTCTAGCAAAGTTCTTTGTTTGGTCAGAAAAAGAATCTGTTTGGAATGAGAAAGAGGCAAGGACAGAAGAAAGAGTAAAGGAGTATAAGCTTGTCGGTCTTAAACGAGATACCAAAGGGAATGAATTAAAATTGGAAAATTATCGTTGGCGTGTACAAGCTCTTTCTGAACAACTAAATCCGGAAATAGTTGCTATTGTACTACAAGAAATCAATGGTCAGATAAGTGCTTCTAGTGGTTATCTGGGGGCAATCAGCGATCGTAGTAAGCAGCTTTACTTCAATCGTCAGACGGTTGGACAGTATTTGATGTCTGAGTTGGAAAAAGACCCTAATGTAAGTTTACGCAACCGAGTGTTCTATCGGCAAGATTATTTGGATGAATTTGACAGGATATGGGAGAAGCAGGCTGAGTTTCATGAGGAGTTGACTGTGGAACTGAAGAAAGAAATTCGTGACATCATTATTTTTTATCAACGTCGTCTGAAAAGTCAAAAAGGATTAATAAGTTTCTGCGAATTTGAGAAGCGAGAAGTTGTAGTAGAAGAGGATGGCAGAAAAAAAAATAAGACAGTGGGTTGCCGAGTGATTCCCCGTTCGCATCCGTTATTCCAAGAGTTCAAAATATGGCAGACCTTGAATGATATTGAAGTTTTTGCGTGGGATAAACAGAGTAAATGCAAGAAAGCGGATAAATCTTCTATATTGTTTGATAACTCGGAAGATGCTTTGCTCGTAGAAGGAAAACGGTTTTTGTATCAGGAAGAGAAAGAGTTGCTAGCTAAGGAACTTTTTGTAAAAGAGAGTATGAAAAAGGCTGAGGTTCTGAAACTGTTGTTCGAAAATTACCAGGAACTGGATCTGAATTTTAAGCAGATTGATGGTAATCATACAGGATTCGCTCTTTTCTCAGCATATAGCAAGATGATTGAGAAGTATGGTTATGAACCTGTGGATTTTAAGAAATCTGCAGATGAGATTATAGAAAAGCTGGAAACCATATTCACTAATTTAGGATGGAATACAGAACTACTTTCTATTGATTTGAGTAAAGAGGATAAAGAACTTGAGAGGCAGTCTTATTTCAGACTTTGGCATTTATTGTATTCTTTTGAGGGGGATAATACACCGACTGGGAATGGTAAACTGCTTGAGAAAATTATGCAACTTTGTGACGTGGAAAAAGAGTATGCTGTAGAACTTGCTAATGTGTCATTTCAAGAAGATTACGGAAGTCTGAGTGCAAAGGCTATTAAAAAGATACTACCTTATTTGAAAGAAGGTAATCAATATGACGTTGCATGTGACTATGCGGGGTATCGTCATTCCAGATCCTCATTGACCAAAGATGAAATAGAAAATAAGATATTGAAGGACAAATTGGAAATTCTTCCCAAGAATAGCCTGCGTAACCCTGTGGTTGAAAAGATTTTGAACCAAATGGTTAATCTGATTAATACACTCATTGATACCTATGGTAAACCTGATGAAATTCGTGTGGAACTAGCCCGTGAACTAAAGAAAAATGCTAAAGAACGAGAAGAATTAACAAAATCCATAGCACGAAATACTCGTGAACATGATGAAATCCGTCAGTTACTGCGAACAGAATTTGGCATGATGAATGTTAGCCGTAATGATATTATACGTTATAAACTCTATGAAGAATTAAAAGATAACGGGTATAAGACTTTGTATTCTAATGAGTATATTCCGAGAGAAAAAATATTCAGTAAAGAGATTGATATTGAACATGTCATTCCGCAAGCTCGCCTTTTCGATGATTCACTGTCTAATAAAACTTTGGAATACAGGGCTATCAATATAGAAAAAGGTAATAAGACGGCTTATGATTTTGTAAAAGAGAAATATGGAAATGATGGTTTAGAGAAGTTTCTCAATCGTTGCGAGACCTTATTCAAGGATAAAAGGACAAAGCTTAGGAAATTAAAAATGGAAGATAAAGATATTCCGGAAGGATTTATCGATCGGGATTTGCGGAATACGCAGTATATCTCCAAGAAAGCTTTTGCTATGTTGAATGAAATTAGTCGCAGAGTGGTGGCTACTACTGGTTCCATAACTGATAAATTGCGTGAGGATTGGCAACTTGTGGATCTTATGAAAGAATTGAATCTGCCTAAATATGAAAAGCTTGGTATGGTAGAGATGTTTGAGGACAAAGATGGGAGAAAGATCAAAAAAATAACGGACTGGACTAAGAGAAATGACCATCGGCATCATGCGGTGGATGCTCTGACGGTAGCTTTCACAAAAGATGTATTTATTCAATTCTATAATAATAAGAATGCTGCCTGGATGCCCGCCTCCAAGGAACATGCTAATATTACAGGTATAAAGGCTCGTTACTTTGAAAATGGAAAGGCTCTTGCTCCCATGCCTTTGGCGCAATTTCGCGCTGAGGCGAAACGCCATTTGGAAAACTTGTTGGTATCTATCAAGGCTAAAAATAAGGTAATTACTTCTAATGTAAACCGTACAAAGAACAAAAATGGTGAAAACAGGAAACTGCAACAAACACCGCGAGGACAGCTACATTTAGAAACTGTTTATGGAAGTCATCGGCAATATGCCACGAAAATAGAAAGGGTGAATGCTGCTTTTGATGTTACCAAGATTGCTACTGTAAGTAAGCTTGCTTATCGGAATGCTTTACTAAAACGTTTGGAGGCTTTTGGAAATGATCCAAAGAAAGCATTTACTGGTAAAAATACATTGGAAAAGAATCCGCTCTATCTTGATGAGAACCAAACGGAGATGGTTCCGGAAAAAGTACAGACGGTAGAGTTTGAAACTGTTTATACTATACGAAAGCCGATTGATCCCAATTTAAGTATAGATAAGGTGGTAGATGTGAAAATTCGTAGTGTCTTGGAAAAAAGGCTAAAAGAGTATGGTGGAGATGCCAAAAAGGCATTCGTCAACTTGGATGAAAATCCAATATGGCTGAATGAAGCTAAAGGAATATCGATTAAACGCGTGAGTATTCGAGGCATTAGCAATGCTCAATCGCTGCATGAAAAGAAAGATAAAGATGGTAACTTGATTTTGGGCAAAGAAGGAAGAAAAATCCCAGTGGATTTTGTGAATACTGGTAACAATCATCATGTGGCTATCTATAAAAAGCCTGTCTTGGACAAAGTGGGACAGATAGTACTTGATGAAGAAGGTAATCCGAAGTATGAACTTGATGAAGTAGTGGTTTCTTTCTTTGATGCGGTGACACGGGCAAACCTTGGTCAACCTATTATAGATAAGGATTATAGAAGAAGTGAAGGATGGCAGTTTCTGTTTAGTATGAAGCAAAATGAATATTTTGTATTTCCCAATGAGAAGACAGGATTCAATCCCAAAGAGGTAGATTTGTTGAATCCGGAGAATTATGCATTGATAAGTCCTAATTTGTTTAGGGTACAAAAGTTTGCCTATAAAAACTATGTTTTTAGACATCATTTGGAAACTACTATTAAAGATACAAGTTCAACTCTAAAAGGTATAACATGGACTGATTTTCGTAGTTCAAAAGGGTTAGATAAAATAGTGAAAGTTAGAGTTGATCATATTGGGCAAATAGTATCGATTGGTGAGTATTAAAAATATAGGGTAATGAATAATATTAGTTGTTTTAAGATAAGAAAATCCATTTTACGTGGAATGAAGAAGAGTAACAATGGTAATTTTCAATTGTCGATGTGGCGGAGGCGTTGACTGATAGTGTTAATCTTAAACAGTATATAAAGCGATTGTGTTCACGGGACGAGGTTTATCATTGAACCAAGGTACACTTTATACCTCGGTTCAAATGATACTATAGGATGTTAAAAAGAGCAAAATTCAAGCAGTATATATAAAGGATTATTTCGTATTATACAGTCTATTTCTTCTAAAATAGTACACTTTAAACTTTGACTAGCTCAGGTGAGGGATGAACGTGTGCAAGAGATAGAGAAGTCAGAGCTTACCCAAGAGTATATGAAAGAACTCTATGAGCAGAAGGTTATCCTAAGGGTTGGATTGTCAGACGTGTGGTATAGTTATCCGTCTTCACAATGTTTGGCGAACATGTTACAGTGGAAATCCTCTCAAAAGAGTAGTCGAATACATCTAAAAAAGTAAGCAAGTTGTAAATCGTGGAGGTAATGTAACTAGAGTAGTTCATGAGCAAGCAGAGAAAGAGTTAGGAAGAAGCAATATATCTTTTCGAAACTTCTTAGCAAATTTAGGAAAAGGAGAAAAACCGCCCCAATTGTCTTTTGAAGCGGATAGTGAGTAGTAGATAATTTAAAAAGTAGAATACTATGATTAAAAAAACGCTTTATTTCGGTAATCCTGTTTATTTATCTTTGAGGAATGCACAGTTGGTAATCAAATTGCCGGAGGTTGTGAAAAATGACACCTTACCTGATGGCTTCAAACAACAATCAGAGGTAACTAAACCAATAGAGGATCTTGGTGTAGTAGTACTGGATAATAAGCAGATAACTATTACTTCAGGAGTATTAGAAGCGTTACTTGAAAACAATTGTGCTATCATAACTTGCGACAGTAAGAGTATGCCGGTTGGATTAATGCTTCCTTTATATGGAAACACGACACAAAATGAACGGTTTCGTCAACAGTTGGATGCCTCTCTTCCTCTGATAAAACAGTTGTGGCAACAGACTGTAAGAATGAAGATTGAAAATCAAGCAGCTGTATTGAAAAAATGCGCAGGTGAAGAAGTAAAGTGTATGACTATATGGGCTGCTGATGTGAAAAGTGGGGACTCTGATAATCTGGAAGCTCGTGCAGCTGCCTATTATTGGAAAAATTTGTTTAAAATAAAAGGGTTTACAAGAGACAGGGAAGGGATTCCACCTAATAATCTGTTAAATTATGGATATGCGATTCTAAGAGCTGTAGTTGCACGTGGATTAGTTGCCAGTGGACTTTTGCCTACATTAGGAATACATCATCATAATAGATATAATGCTTATTGTCTGGCTGATGATATTATGGAGCCATATCGACCCTATGTTGATGAGTTGGTCTATAAAATATTGCAGGAGGGGATGAATTGTAATGAACTGACGAAAGGGTTAAAAGCTCAGTTACTTACTATTCCTACACTAGAAGTTATTATCTCTGGTAAACGTAGTCCTTTAATGGTTGCGGTGGGGCAAACTACTGCATCTTTGTATAAATGCTTTAGTGGTGAATTGCGTAGAATATTATATCCGGAAATGTGAGATGAACCGATTTAGTGAATATCGTATTATGTGGGTACTTGTATTATTTGATTTGCCTACTGAAACAAAGAGGGATAAGAAAGCATATGTAGATTTTAAGAAGAATCTGCAGAAAGATGGCTTTACTATGTTTCAGTTTTCTATTTATGTTCGTCATTGTGCTAGTAGTGAGAATGCAGAAGTTCATATAAAAAGAGTTAAATCTTTCTTGCCGGAGCATGGGCAGGTTGGAATTATGTGTATTACAGATAAGCAATTTGGAAATATAGAGTTGTTTTATGGGAAAAAATCTTTGGATATAAATACTCCCGGTCAGCAATTAGAGCTTTTCTAGAAAAAGAAATCCCACTTAAATGCGGGATTCTTAATTGAAAACAGCATCGTTTTTGTATTTCAAAAATGGTTTATAACTAATTGAAAATCAATTTGTAATGTAGGTTGTACTGTTTCCTGTGGTTCAAAGATACTAAAATGAAAGCAAATCACAACAAGCTCATCAAGAGAGTGGACTGTGGACGCACTGTTTCCTGTGGTTCAAAGATACTAAAATGAAAACAAATCACAACAATCGAGCATATTCGTATCTACGCCAACAGGCTGTTTCTAATGGTTCAAAAATACAAAGATGAGAAACAAATTACAACAAAATTTTATTTCATTCCTGCCTATATTTGACTATTTTTAATAATTTTAGAAATAAGTATGCTCCCCCAATCCTAAATATCATCCCCTCTCTTTATTAACAAATTGAAGAGAGAAGCCCCACTTCCTTTTCCGTACCCTCTTCTCTCTCCAATCCCTTAATCCCACCTATCTATTTTATCTTCTCCCTAATCTTCGTCAGATACTGCTTCATCCCTTCCGCATCCTTCGTACTGATAATTTCCAGCAAATTTTTTAGCTCCAGACGAATATTTTCCACTTGCGAGGGAGTGCGCGGATTAAAGAGAATTTCCTGAAGCAAGTAATCATCCTCACTCAGCAAACCCTTGGCAATAGCCATATGCTTCTTGAACGTAGTACCCGGAGCCTCCTGGTGCTTCATCACCGCTGCAAAAACAAACGTAGAGACGAAAGGAATAGACAGAGAATAGGCTACCGTCTCATCATGTTCGTCGAAAGTATATTCGAAGATATTGAGGCGGAGCGTCTGGTAAAGGTCCTTGAAGAAAATTTTTCCCAGGTGGTCACCTTCACTGATGATGATAGCATTCTCGCTGCTCAGATTGCTGAGGCTGGCAAACGTAGGGCCAAACATCGGATGCGACGATACATAACGAAAGCCACTTTCCTCATAGAATTTCTTCAATCCCGTCTTCACCGAGGCGATATCACTGATGATACAATCCTTGGGCAGCACAGGCAGCACCTTGCGGAATGCATCCAGCGTATATCTCACCGTGGCGGCATTGATTACCAACTCCGGTTCGAAGTCCTTTATCTCTTCCAACGTGGTGAAACGATACGTGTTATAGACAAAACGCAACTGGTGCGGATTCACGTCGAACACTGCCGTTTCATGTTGGAAACTTAGAATATCTGTAAAGAAAGAGCCCATCTTGCCGGCTCCGAGTATTAAAATACGCATAAATTTAGTGTTTAGGTATTAATGATTAGTGATAAGTGAAAGATAGCGTAGCCATTAATCACTTATCACCAGTCGCTAATCACTTGTTTATAATTTCCATTTGTTGCCTCACACTTTCCTCGTGTATCAGTTCGAATACCTTCTTGATAAATTCCGAATCTACGCCCAGAAGCACACCTTGTGAACCGCGTTTGTCCAGAATTTCATTGTAACGTCCCGTTTGCAGAATCGTCATATCGTGTTCTTTCTTGAACGTACCGATTTCACGTGCCACACGCATACGCTTGGCAAGTTCCTGCATCAGGTTGTTGTCGCACTCGTCAATCTGCTTGCGCAGTTCGCTGAGGTTTTCCGTGGTCTGGGTCTCTTTACGGATGACGAGCAGGTTCAGGATGTAATCCAGTACGTCCGGAGTCACTTGCTGCGAAGCATCGCTCCATGCACAGTCGGGGTTGCAGTGGCTTTCGATAATCAGACCGTTGAAACCGAGGTCCATAGCCTGCTGGCAAAGCGGTGCGATGAGTTCGCGCTTACCACCGATATGGCTGGGATCACAGATGATCGGCAGGTTCGGGATGCGGCGACGCAACTCGATGGGGATATGCCATTGCGGCAGATTGCGGTACAACTTCTTGTCGTAACTGCTGAAACCGCGGTGGATGGCTGCCAGACGTTTCAGACCGGCATTGTTGATACGTTCCAGGGCACCGATCCAGAGTTCCAGATCCGGGTTTACCGGGTTCTTCACAAACACAGGAATATCCACACCCTTCAGTGCATCGGCAATTTCCTGCATGGCAAACGGGTTGGCAGTGGTGCGTGCGCCAATCCAAAGTATATCGATACCTGCTTTCAGACACTCGTATACATGCTTTGAGGTGGCTACTTCGGTAGAAACGTACATTCCGGTTTCTTTCTTCACCTCTTTCAGCCATGCCAGACCGTCTACGCCTACACCTTCGAAACCACCCGGTTTGGTACGCGGTTTCCAGATTCCGGCACGGAATATCTTCATTCCCTTTTCGGCCAGTTGCTTGGCGGTGCACATTACTTGTTCTTCTGTTTCGGCGCTGCAAGGACCTGCAATTACCATAGGACGTTTGTCCTCAATACCCGGCAGCAAAATCGATTCTAATTCAAGTTCCATATTCTTTTATTTTTGTTCAATTATATTTTTATTGTATAGGTATTTCTTAGTGTCTTCTAAGCCCTCTGCAACCCCCGTCGATAAGGCCTTTCGAACGTGTTAATAAATACAGGCCTCGTTTTTTAAAAACGTTGCCCTTATTCTTTAAAAACGTCGGGCACGTTTTTTAAAACGGTGAGTGGCTTGTGTTACAGGAGCTCTTTTTTGTAAATATATTACTTCATCTCCCTGATGCGCTTCAATGCCTCTTCCAATTTATGGTCTTTGCAGCAAAGCGAGATGCGGATATACCGTTTTCCGTTACTTCCGAAGATAAATCCCGGCGTGATGAACACGCGTGCGTTGTGCAACACCTTTTCGGTCAGTTCTTCCACGTCGGCGCAGCTATCGGGAATTTTTCCCCAGAGGAACATACCCACCTGTTTTTCATTGTATGTACATCCCAGTGCGTGCATGATTTCCCCTGCCAGATGGCGGCGGTTGCGGTAGTTCTTGTTATTTCCGTCGTACCATTCCTGTTCGGCTTCCAGAGCGTTGGCGGCTGCCAGTTGCATGGCGCGGAACATACCGCTGTCGATGTTGCTCTTCACTTTCAGGATCCATTGCACAAAGTCGGCGTTGCTTGCCAGCATACCGATACGCCAGCCCGGCATATTGTGGCTCTTGCTCATGGAGTTGAACTCGATGCAACACTCTTTGGCGCCCGGCACACTGAGGATGCTGAGGGGGTGGTCGTTCAGGATGAAGCTGTACGGGTTATCGTTTACAATCACGATGTCCTTGCGGCGTGCAAAGTCCACCAGTTTTGCATAAAGTTCCGGGGTGGCGTTAGCTCCGGTCGGCATGTTCGGATAGTTGGTCCACATCAGCTTTACGCGGCTCATGTCCATCTTTTCCAGTTCGTCGAAGTCGGGCATCCAGCCGTTTTCCTCTTTCAGGTTGTAGTTGATGACTTCCGCGCCCAGTATCTTGCTCAATGAGGTATAAGTGGGGTAGCCCGGATTGGGAACCAATACCTGTTCGCCCGGATTGACGAAGGCCAGTGTGACGTGCAGGATACCTTCTTTCGAGCCGATGAGTGGCTGTATCTCAGTATTAGGATTCAGCTCCACGCCGTACCATTTCTTATACCAGGCGGCAAAGCTGCGGCGAAGTTCGGGGATACCGACATAAGGCATATAGCCGTGTCCGTCAGGGTTTTGTGCTTCGCGGCACAGGGTTTGTATGGTTGCTTCCGAGGGAGGCATGTCGGGGCTGCCGATTCCGAGGCTGATTACGTCTTTTCCTTCGGCATTCATTTGTGCCACCTCTTTCAACTTCTTGGAGAAGTAGTATTCGCTCACGCTGGCCAACCGGTCGGCGGGCTTGATCTTAGATGTTTGATTTTCCGTCTGCATATTCGCCTAATATTTTAAGTTCTTTGGTTAGCGGTGTGATGGCCGCGATGGATTGTTTATATCTCAGTAGGTTGTCGAAAACAACGTCTACGTAAAATTGGTATTCCCATTCCCGCCCGATGATGGGCAGTGACTGTATTTTGGTCAGGTTGATGCTGTAGAACGAAAGAATGGACAGTACTTGCGAGAGGCTCCCTTCCGTGTGGGGCAGTGTGAATACCATGCTTGCCTTGTTGGTTTCCGGGTGTGGATGGCGGCGTATTTCGTCTACTTGCCAGGGATCGGCAACTACCAGAAAACGGGTGAAGTTGTGTTTGTTTGTTTCGATGCCTTCCTGCAACACCTTCATGCCGTAACGCTCGGCAGCGGCCTTGGAACAGATGGCGGCGTGTCCTTTCAGATTTTCCCGCTTGATGATTTCGGCGCTGAGGGCGGTGTCTTCCGCTTCCACTACTTTCATTTTCGGGTGCTGGGCAAGGAACTCGCGGCATTGCATCAGTGCGATGGGATGGGAGTTGACTTCCGTCAGATCGTTCCAGTCCTCATCGGGCAGGCAGACAAAGCTGTGTGAAATGCGTAGTTTGTATTCGCCTATGATTTGTGTTCCGCTCTGCCGCAGCAACTCGTTGTTGTGCAATAGGCTACCTGCAATGGTATTCTCTATTGCCAACATTCCTATGGTCTTGCTGTCCTTCTTCACGGCTGCAAACACGTCCTCAAAAGTAGCGCAACAGATTAACTCTATTTCTTCTCCTTCGAAGTACTTGTGTGCGGCAATGTCGTGATACGACCCTAATGTTCCTTGAATGGCTATTCTTTTCATACTGTTTCTTTAAAATAAAAAATCCCGCTTCCATACAATGGAGCGGGATTAAGTATATTACTTTAGTTCTCTATTCAGTTCTTAAGCATCACTGTCACTTGACACATACAAACTCCCGCTCTACTTTCTGGCTAAAGTAAAAGTAAAAAAAGAAGTAATATGTATAAGTAAACAAATTCATACTTTCGTTTTCTTTTTGTTTTTAATTTCGTGGCAAAAGTAATACTTTTCTCTTATATGCAAGCAAAAAATGATATTTTTTTTATTTCTTCTTCAAAATTAGCTTTCAGACGAGTGCTTCCGGTTGTCTTTTTCTGCCGGAAATCCGTCAATCGTCGTGCATGATTCCCTTGATTTGCTCCCATTGGTTCACGGCATCGTTGGACTGTGCTTTTCCCGGAGTGCTCCGGCCTTCGCGGATGTACTTTTGCAACAGGTCTTTCAGCTCGCTGACTATTTCGGGATGTTCTTGATAGACATTTTTGCTTTCGGTGGGATCGTCTTTCATATTATAGAGTTGAATCGGTGGGAGCTGGGCAATGGCTTCCTTGTCCACACCCGGTTTGGGGTAGCTCCAACCGCCGGAACTGGGGGAACACAACAGTTTCCAGTCTCCTTTACGGATGGCAAACTCTCCGCGGATGGAGTGGTGCACGGTGGCTTCACGGATGGTTGGCATGTGGTGCGGATTCCGGATGAGGGGAAGAATGTTGTAGCTGTCTTCCGCTTCGTTATCTTTCAGGGTATAATGGTTGAGGGCGGCAAAAGAGGCGTAGAAGTCGTTGAGGCAGACGGTTTGCACACAGGTGCCTCGACCTGCACCGTTGACCCATTCCACGATGGTGGGTACGCGGTGACCGCCGTCGAAGAGATCGGCTTTCATGCCTCGCCAGATGTAGTTGGCATGATGCCCTTTAGCTGCCATTTCGGGGATACCTCCGGCGGGAGAGCAACCGTTGTCGGTGGTGAAAACTACGATGGTATTGGAATCTATACCGTTGCGTCGCAGGGCTTCGCGCACTTGTCCCACTACATCGTCCACCATCAGGACGAAGTCGCCGTAATCACCCAGTCCGGTTTTTCCTTTGAAGGCTTCGGCGGGCAGGATGGGGGTATGCGGGGCGGGCAGGGGCAGATAGAGGAAGAAGGGGCGTTCGTCTTGTGCGTGGCGGTTGATATAGTCTACTGCGCGGTGGGTCAGGTTGGGCAGACAGTCCTGGTGGTTGAAGTCGTTGCCTATGGCGCCTGCACGCCAGAAGCCCGGTTTCTTTCCTGCGGGTACGGTGCCTATTTGCGTGGTGGTGGGCTGGCGGTTTTCTATATATACATAGGGAGCCATGTCGAGGGAACCGCAGAAGCCGTAGAAGTAGTCGAAGCCTAAGTCGACAGGACCGTTGGTGATGGGTTTAGAGTAGTCCACGTCTTCGTCGTTGAGGGCGTTGGCGTCGGGTTTCTCATGTCCCGGTTTCGTGCCCCAGTTCCAGCCTAAATGCCATTTGCCGATGCAGGCGGTGGTATATCCGTTTGCTTTCAGCATGGATGCCATGGTACTGCGGGTGGAAGGGATGATAGGGCGGGAGTAGCCATAGAGTACACCGCTTTTGAGGCTGGAACGCCAGTTGTAGCGCCCTGTGAGGATGCCATAGCGGGTGGGGGTGCTGACGGCTGAACAAGAATGAGCATCGGTGAACATTACGCCGTTGGCGGCCATCTGGTCGATGTGGCGGGTTTGGATATGTGAGTCTTTGTTGTAGGCAGAGACATCTCCATAGCCCATGTCGTCGGCGAGGATGAAAATGATGTTCGGCTTTTGCTGGGGTTGTGTGTCGGGGTGAGGGGATGACTGTGCATGGGCATGTTGTCCAAGGCAGAAGGGAACGGATAATAATCCGAGATAGGTGAGGTTTTTCATGATATGATGTTTGGGGTTTGATTTTACTTGGTTATTATGTACAAAGTTAGCTGTTAGATGGAAAGGGCTTTATTAGTTCTGTCTCAAAAGTTTGAGATATTGTTGCAAGTGCGGAGTGGTTATTACGAATTTAAACAAGGGAAGAATTCTGTTAATGTATTATTCTTTTTCTGATCCCATAAAAAAGCATTCTTCCTTTTGGCTATTCCCTGCAATTCATCTATCTTTGCATTAGCCGAAGAGAAATGCGGCGTGTTGAAGCTATTTTTGACAAGGAGAAAACTGGTAATTTTATTTAAGTCAAGAAACAGAACTTCAATAAAGATGTTTCACGCAGACCATATAGGGTCGGGCGTGCAAGCGTATTTATTGGTTCTGTGGGTATACCAGTACCTCTCCTTGGATAAATATGAACTATACGTCCGACTTCTTTTTGTATAAGGGGGATGAGGGCGATTTTAAATATTTAAAATCCGAAGAAGACATGAATACCCCGAAGGATGAAATGATAACAGAGGCTCTCCACTGCATGGTAGAACAGAGGAAACACGAGATATGGGAAGTGCTCTACCCATTAAGTATAAAATATGGTTTTACGCTCGACTCCGACTATGCCAGCATCAAGCTGGAACCTCCCTGTAAAGACTTTCCGGAAGAAAAATGCGGATGTAAATTACCGCTTGATTCCGTGTACAGTGCCTTTGTGAAAGGTGATTTTCTTTATGTGATGTGCCGTGGGAAAGTGTATTTTATCCTTGATCTGGAAAGTGGTTTGTGGAGACTGTATTTGCCAATGCACCGACCTCCAAGGCTGAAAGTACTGTGGTGGAGGATTCAAGAGACAACAAGGGATTTGGTGTGGTTGGTGAGACATTGGAAGGACTGAAATAATTCACTACATAGTCACACCTCTTCTACTCGTGCCAACTCCCAGCCGGAGAACTGCATCACGATGCAATGCAGCGTTGTCCTTTGGCACATCAACTGTACCTTAGGGCCTTCGGCATAGCGGTGAATTTGTGCTACGGCATCCTTCCACTGGGCTTCGCCTTTGGCGTCATAGTCCTTGGCAGGAAGATATTTTAACTCCAGAATGTAGCTGTGTTCCACTTCGGGATAGCGTTGTAGGTCAGGCATCAGGAACAAATCACAAAAGCCGTGGTTCAACTCTACTTCGGGCGCAGTAAGGTAATAGGAATTGATGCTGAGATAGGCTTGGAAGAAGCCCTGAATGTTACGCTCGCCTTCAATCAGACTGCGTACGGAGGAATTCTCTTTGTAATCGTAGGCAATCTTCTCCATGGCAGGACGCCAGTCACCATCGAAGGCCATGTTATCGTACAGGTTCTTCAGGTCGTTCAGGCTGATGCGCTCCTTATTCTGATATTGCTCCAGCATATAATCATAGTATTGTTTACGTACATTATTATTAGGGATGCCCAGAATGAGACGGTCGCCACGGGTACCGATGATGGTAAGCATACCGTAGTAGAACAGTAGGCTGGTGAACAGTTCCGGATTAACCAGGTCCTTGGCGGGAAAGGAGAGGGCTAAGTCTGCTACAATCTGTCCTTCTTCCGCGATACGGCGGATGACGCCTTTACGGTCACCGTCCAGATGGTCGAGGTTGAGGAGTCTCTTCATCTTGCTGTAGTCCGTGCGGGTATTGGGATCAATCATCTGCTTGGGAGAGTATCCCAAGTCTATTTTCTGTCTCAGATAATAAAGCACCATGTCGCAGTTGAACATCTTCGGGTCACGGTTCAGGCTCTCTTCAGAGAAGCAATAATTGTCATACCACGGCTTTATCTCAGTTATCATTTCGTCGATGTCACCCTTTAGTTGTTCGCAATCCTTGTAATATTGGAACATCTGGCGTACATCCGTCTCAGAGAATCCCAGCATGGTGTTGAATTGCTGTTTGGTGCTAATGTTCCAGCCAATATTGAAGCCGCTTGTCAGGTCGTCCAGTGTGATGGGGCTGACGCCCATCATAAGGATGCGGTCGAAAGTACCCTTGAACTTTTTGAAAGCATTACGGTAAAAACCGTCGGCATGGGTGAGGGTGTGATAAACGTTTTCGCCATGCTCGTTCAGTACCACATTAGTGAAGTTGTCGTACTCATCGACGATGAGATAGAGGGGATAGTTGCGTAGGTGGGCTTCTCCCAGTATCACTTGCAGCTTGGCCTCGAAGGTGGGAGCTGCTTCGAACTGAGCCCGGATGTGATCGGAATAGAAGTCATGGTATTTGTTCATAAAGATGTTCAGCTCTCCGGTGCAGTAAATCTGAAAATTCACTTCCAATTGTTCCCTGCTACCTCCTACCCGTGAGAAGTCGAACGACATAATCTGGAATGTACCTTGCAGGCGGGTGGGATGACTACCTATCCAGAGGTTGCCGAAAAGACGTTCGAAATCATCCTTTCGGGCAATGTCATAGTAGGCACTCATCATGCTTAGGAAGATGCTCTTGCCGAAGCGCCGGGGACGGATGAGGAACAAGTTACTGGGCTGATCCTCCAACAAAGGCAGGTACATCGTCTTGTCCACATAATACTGGTTCTGTTCAATGACATCCACAAAGTTGGACACACCGTAAGGTATTCGTTTAACTTCTTCCATATACATCATAATTGTCGGGATAAATGCAACAACACTACAAAGATAGGAAAAGTTCCTGGAAATCGGGGAGCGGGTATGCCGGATTTTTCCGGTCTTATAAAAGAATACGGGGTCAGGAGCTTTCCCTGTCTATCAGTAACTCTTTAGTTTTTCCTGTATATCGGTAATTCTTTCCCCAACTCCGTATGAACCACCTCGAAATTGACAAAGCCATTCACGGACTCCGGTTCTAAGAGCGTTACCGCAAGGTTCGCATTCTTCTGTGAAAGACGAATGATGAAACAACCTGCCGGGAAGCTCTTCTTTTCTTTTATCATCCGTGTAGATACTGTAACCGGATAAATCTTTTCCCATTCTTTGGTAGCTTTCTTGTATCCGGTAACCATATACTTCTCTACGGTGGCAGTGAAGGGTTTTCCTATCTCTTCTACCTCTATTCCTAAAGCCCACAATTTCTCAGCTTGCATCCGGCAGGTATCCGGCAGAATATATCCTTTGGGACGTTTGCGTACTAACTCAGCTTTCAGTTGAAGCGCATCGAAAGTAGGTAGAGGTTCCGTAAAACGTTCGTTCTTGGCAAGGTCAATAAAAGTAACGGGAAGCTCTGTCCGTGCAGATTGAAAAGTGACGGATATATCATTCTTTCCGCTGCAAGCCTCTTTCACTGCCTTTCGTATCCCGCTTCTTACTTCTTTTGAATGAAGAGCCGCTGTTTCCAAAAGACTGCGGGATACCAGAAAACCACATTCTGCACGACGGGCAAAACACGCTCTTCCCAATCCTATTCCACGGATTTCTATGAATAGAGATACCGCATTGGTGAGTCCCTGAAACGTAGAACTGGATTGCGGGCTCTTGGCATCTTTCATTGCATACAAACTATCATTCCTGACACTGGGTGTAAAGTAAAAGCCTGAATGATAACCGTTAGCCTCCAATGTCTTCTCTGCTTCTTCACGGAATAAGCCGTTGGAAAGTGTACGTATTCCGGCAGGGATGTTCAAATGCCCGCTGGGTAGGAAAAGGACATCGGCGGCCGTAGCTACTTTAGTACCCCGCAGCAATTCAAACTCCTTGCGGAAAGGATTGAATTCGTGGATGTCCAGCGCTATTTCGGGGTTCCATTCCTTGTACGCTTTTTTAAGAAGAAGAGTCACCGGATCAGCAAGTTTACTTTGATCCCGGTTCAAATCATACCCACTGCCTGATTTACGGCTTTGCATGGCATAACCATCCGTATTGGCTACAGGTACAAGAGCAAGAGACACCTTTTTCAGTAGTTCAGTACCTTCGGGCGTATTCAGTAAATAATCGACAAGCATACAGGCTGCTTCCGGCCCGGCAGGTTCGTTGCCGTGCAGTCCTGCCTGTATCCAGACTCTTATTTTCTTTTTCTTGTTGGGAGTTCCGAAATAGAGCACGGGAATATCCCTGCCCTGTGGAGTCTTTCCTATATCGGACAGCGTAACCTTATCGGGATGCCTGTCGGCTAAATCCTTCAAATATCTGTTTATCTCGAACAAGGAAGCCAGACCTTCTTCAAGCGGCTTACCGAGGGTGGGAGTAGAATATTGCTGCTCCGGTTCGGGATAGAAACGGCGGGTTACCTCTTCCGGCTGTACCGTGGGCTGGATATTCCAGAGAGAAGGGTTGCTGAATACGGTTTCTTGCGCAATACGTTGCAGATAGAGTGCTTCCTCTTCAGGCAGTCCGGCATAATAAGTACCTGTATAGGGTTTCTGAAAAAATACGCTACAGAATACATTGGCGACAAGATAAGAACCCTGTCGGGAAGGGTGGCTGTGATCGTTATTGTAAAGCGTGATGCTTGGATTTTCCGTGCGGACACGCTTCCAGGCGATGCCGACGGGGGCACACCAAGCATTCAGTTGTGCGGTCATCTCCAAATAACTTTCAGCCAGTCGTTGTTGCATTTCGGCATACGTGTCGATGTCGTGTCCCCAGGTCATGTAGAAGACGGTTTTTCCTTTCGGATTGTAGAGGCGGCGTAGGCTGTCGAGGGAGTGGGCAGGCTTGTACACATTTTCCCGCACCCATTCCTTTTCACGGGCAGGCGCTTTACTTTGGTCTTGCAGGATGACGAAATCCCAGTTTCCTTCACGAATGGCATCCAGGGTTTCAGGGTTGGCGGCATGTTTCTTCAATGTCCAGCCGCCGTGTTCCACTAATTTTACAGAAAGCTTGTGGCCGGTGGAGGCGGCAAGGGCCTGCACTTGTCGGACTAAACGGTTGTATTGTGTGTAGCTGTTACCTATGAACAGCGCACGGAGAGAGTCTCCCAACATGACAGGAACGGCACGTCTACCCATTCCGGTGGAGTGGTGTCCGATGCCTTGTTCTTCTATTTTCTGCCAGTTGCAGGGCCAGTTGTGTTCGGCTGCTATCCGGTGGAGGTATTGGTAGAACTGATTGCCACGCTCGTAACGATTGCATCCCTGTGCTTCGGCTTCGGGAGTCTTCCTTAAATATGATTCGCGGATGGTGTCTCCCGTAGCCAGTTGGAGGATAATCGGTTTGGCAAGATACTTCCTGATTGTTTCGGGAGTAACATACGGAATGTTACGTACTCCGTAGGGAAAATCTTGCGAAGCATCGGGGAAAGTGTACCATCCCGGACTGCCGATAACAGCTTTCTCCACATACGGGCTGTCATGGAAAAGCATGAAACGCTGCACAAACTGCCCTCCGGCTGAGTGACCGTAAATCATATATCCTTTCCGTTCACTACCTGAAGATTGGCGGACGTACTCGAAGATTTTATCAACCAGTGCCGGAGTTCGCTTTTCAGCCGGACGTATCGTATGATCCTTATCGTCCATGACACCGATTTCCTGATAATCGGGTAAAGGAAACCTCTCCAAATCGAAGTGGAGAATGAAGACCATGAATTTATGCTTCTCTGCCTCCTGCTTCCAGGCTTTGAGCAGATAGGTGTAACCGCGGTCGGCACCTTCGAAGACAAAAACAATGGGCATACGGCGTACATCGCCCGAAGCCGGAATGTAGTAGTGCACATCTACCGGACGGTCGGCAAAGGGAGGATAGTCTTTGTAGGTGAACTTGCCTTCACCTACGGGAAGCACGGAGGCGGCACGGAGTCCGGTGCCCAGAAAAACAATAGCAAGAAGTAGAATTAATCTTTTCATTCTTCATACCTCCCTTTTTTAATGACTTCCTTGTCTTTTAGGACGAGTTTGCCGCGTGCTATGACGTGCGTCAGTTGAAGTTCGGAATCAAGGAAACAAAGGTCGGCATCGAAACCGGCGGCTATTCTGCCTTTGGTGCGCAGTTTGAGGTTGCGTGCCGGATTGCTGGTGATAAGGGGCAGTGCCTGTTCCAGAGGCAGAAGGCCTTCTTTTACGAGCAATGTCATCTCCTGCAAGTTGAGGTGCAGGGGAGCGGGGCGATAGGTCGTTTCTCCTGTTTCGGGATTGGTGCGGCGTACTCCGCCACGGCCGTCACTGGAGAAGGTGATGCGGTCGAGGGGCACGTGGGCTTCGAGGGCTTTCATGACGCAGCGGTGGGGAGTGTCGAATTTGGTTCCTCCGGTGGAGAAATCTACCATGCCACCCATGCAGGCAAATTCTACGGCTTGCCGGAATAAGGCTTCCGTGCGTATCAGGTGGGTGGGCGAGAGGTAGGAAATCAGCGTGGGGTACTTGCGGGCGATATCCAGTAACGGAGTGATACCATCGGGCAAGGCTCCCAGATGAATATGCAGAATACCTCCTTTGCCGGAAGTGAAACCGCCGAGGCGTACCTGGTTGATGAGGCGCAGTATCTCCAGTTCGGTGGGGAAAGCGCTGCGGTCGTCACTCATGGCGAGTTTGCAACCGATCACTTTGTCGATGAAGATGAGATCGTCGGCTACGCAGGACATCAGTGTTTTGGGAGGTAATCCGTAGAAACTGGTAAGCATGTAGGCACTGAGGCCGTCGTCTTCCAGGGCTTTGGTTTTGGCGTAAAGGGTGGTCAGTTCTTTTACGAAACCGTCCGTGCCGAGTAGCCCTATCACGGTGGTGGTTCCGCAAGCCACCAGTTCGCTCATGGAGACGTCGGGGACTAAGGAAGCATAGCCGGTTTGTCCGCCGCCACCGGTGATGTGGACGTGCTGGTCAATAAAACCGGGGGTGACGGCACATCCGCCGGCGTCTATGGTATCCAATGGAATACCGGTCAATTCTATCTTCCGGTCTATGAGGGCTATTTTGTCATCTGCCAGTAGAACGTCGTTCATGCCGAGATGCTCCGGAGAGTATAAGTTTGCATTTTTAATGAGTGTGAACATGATTCGGAGTTGTTTTATAGTGTTATGAAATGATAAGCTATCAGGAACAGGATGCTGCCTATAAGGGGCAGGGTGTTTCTCTTTGCCAGTTCAATGGGCGATACACCCGCCACACCGGCAATGGCGACAATGATTCCCGCTATGGGGGATGCGGCACGCCCCATGCTGGCGGATAACTGCAAGGGAAGCACGAGGGAATAGGCAGGCATACCCAACTGTCCGGCAATTCCGGGCAGCAACGGGCCGAACGAGAAGAAAGCCGCGTTTCCGCTTCCCATCAGCATGGCCGCACAGAAGATTATCAGGGCGAAGACTGCTGCGATGGCAATGCCGGAAAGTCCTATATGCGTGGAGTAATCTACCAGTGAGTCGATGAAGCCGAGGCTAATCAGTCCTTTGGAGAATATCTCGGAGGCAACAATCAGTGTCACGACACTTCCGAAGACATTTCCCATCCCTTTCCAGAAGCTGGAGAAGGCGTCAAAGGTTTTCCGTATATTGCGTGTGTGGTAACCTACGAATACGAGTGAGACAAAGAGGGAAAATAGCATGGCGGTCGTTGTATTGAGCGTTATGGGAGGCTGGAACAGGCCCACATAGGGCGAAAATACAATGAGAAGCGCAAGCGGAAGTATGGGAAGCATGGCGAATATTAATGGAATATCCGGTTTGGCAGAGGTCTGCGGGACTTCTGTTGTTTCACTATTTTCCATACTCTGCTTGGCGGCTTCTTTTTTATCGAAATACCTATTGTTGAAGTAAAACAGGGTCATGACTACCAAGGTGGTAGGGATAACCAACGGGAGTTGGTGGGTAATGAAATAAGCTACGTTGGTCTGGTCGATAAGTTCGGCGGCAAGGGCTGTGTTTGCCGAGCCGGGGCCCTGGTCGAACAGTGTTGCGGCGGCAATGACGGATAATGCGGTGAGGCGGCTTACTCCCAATCCGATGAGGACGGGGTAAACGGAAGCGACAAGCAAGAGTCCTAATCCGGCTGCCGAGGGGGTAGTGATAAAGAGCAACTGGCCAATGGGAATGGTGACGGTAGCTGCCAGGTAGGGATAACGGCGAAAGAACCCCAACGGTTTCATGGAGATGTGCACCAGGGCATTGGTGGCTTTTATGTGATTCATAAAGGCTACATAGCCGCCGATGGTCATAATCATCAGTCCTGCGCGGGACAGGTTGCCGATGAATGTTTCTTCTACCACTTTCACCAAATCGAAAACAACGCTGCCGGTGGATTTATCCGGAATGATGGGTTGGACATTGAGAATGAGGGCGAATGTCAACATCACAAGTCCGGCCAGCATCAAAACTCCTTGCGGGTTCAGTTTCCGGTAGAGGTAAATAGCGGTGACGGTGGTCACCAATATACAGAGGAGGAAGGCTACGACTGACATAATCTGATTGGTTCTGGATTATAAATTGTTTTTTGAAGAGTGATCGGGGATGGGACAGGAATGAATTAAATGAAGTGTCTCAATTCTCCTCCTCTCAAAAGGAGGAGAATTGGGATAGCACTATTTAATCATTGTTCTACTGTCTTATAAGTACCCTGGATTATTCTCCAACTGGCGACCTGTATTGGAATCTATGAACTCTTGCGGAATCGGGAACAACACAGGCGTATCATACGAATTCATGCCTCGTGCATCGCGTCCTGCAATCTCATTCAACTGTCGCATACGACGTTTGAAGTAATTGTTCACATCACGTTCATCTCCACCTTTCTCCTGACTTACGCGAATCAGGGTGTGGCGGCGTTCTTCTTCGGAAAGAAGTTCACGGCTACGTTCGTCCAGAATGAAATCTACGCCTCCTGCGGTGAGTTCAGCTTCTGTGATGCTGACTGCATTGGAACGATTGCGTACCTTGTTAATCCATTTGATGGCTTCACCTGCCTGGTTGTTTTTCAGCAAGGCTTCCGCATAAAGCAAGTACGTGTCGGCGAGGCGGAGATAAACAATATCCTGATAACATCCATCCTTGTCACCATTTGCCAGCAACGGTGCCACGTAATCCCATTTGCGGGTAGTGGGCCAGTTATACTTCTTGATGGTTGTCTTGTTATCATCCAGCATAGCGGCGGTTACAGTGGTGTCTACCACCATCTTGCCGTTGTTAAGGAATTCCGTAATCTTGCCATCGGCACCCTTCTCGTTAATAGTCCATACCACTGCATAATCGGATACACGGTCGTCCTGAGTACCCTGATCTTTATAGTTGTAGAGACGGAAAGCACCTCTTGAAGGCACGCAACGTCCGGCACCTTTACCACCGTTGTTTATCCAGAACACCTGAGGCCAAGTGGCTGCACCGCTTGTATAGTCGGGATCGTACTTGTTGCTCTTGTTGATGACACCGTCGTTGGAGTAATAGTTCTTATATGTACTCTTCATGTAAACCTCGGCTGTACCGAAAGCACTGTTTTCCGGTTCCGTGTTGACAAAAGCGTATAAAACCTCCGTGTTTCCGTCCGCATACATCGGTGTGCGGAATATGTCGATGAACGGACAGCCCGGATTGGCGGAGTTCTTGCCGAAACGGTTGGTTATCAAACTGTATTCGGAACCTTCTGCCAGTGGCTTCAAAACTTCGACTGCCTTGGAGGGCTGGTCCATTGCCAGATATAGTTCACCCAGATAATGACGTGCCATGGCTCCTGAAATCTTGCTGTTGCTTTCTTCACGCAACGGTAAATTGTTCATGGCGAAAGCAAAGTCCTGCTCCATGACTTCACGGATGGATTCTACGGAGTTGCGCTCCCAGTCGTTACGGTAGTTCATACCTGTAATTTCTTCGGTGGACAAAGGTACGGCACCGAATGAATACGTCAGATGGCGGTAAGCCCATGCGCGGAAGAAGCGGGCCTGTGCAATGATCTTATTCTTGTGGGCGGCAGCTTCGGTTTCGGTTCCTTTCCAGTCGATGCCACTGCCTTCGGCACGTGAAATCACCATGTTTGCCGTGTTGATGATGCGGTAACACCATTGGAAGATGTTTTGGAATATCTGCAAGTCCGTCTGGTTGATTTGCGACGGATAGTACATGTATTTAAAGTCGCTGTGTGAGTTATTACTCCATGAATTGTCTACACCGCAACCCCATGCAGAGTGCAGAACGAGCGGCAGACCGCCACCGAGTGCATCGGCACGGCGGTATTCGTTACGCATCATTCCGTAGAGGCTGGTTACCATGGATTGGAACCCGCTGTAATCTACTAACAGATTTTCAGGGTAGAGTGAAGCACGTGGATCTTCTTCCAGGAAGCTGGATTCATTGCATCCGGTCATGCAGAGCACGAGTAGTGCTATCAGTGTATATTTTAGCTTTTTCATACTGTTTCTCTTTGTTTTAGCGGTTTATAAATCAAGTTTCAGACCGAATGTGAATGAACGTACCTGCGGAGTGGACTGTTGGTCGCTGATAAATTCCGGGTCGAGACCGGTCCAGCTTGTCCAGGTTGCCAGGTTCTTGATATTCATATATACTTCGAGGCGGTTCAGGGAAATCTTCTTTAACCAACGTTGAGGAACACGGTAGGCTAGCGTGACATCCTGCACACGAAGGAAGTCGGTCTTTTCGTAGAAACCTGCGCTCATCGGGTTTACAGAAGTATCCAGTGAGTTTTTCGGGTACTTGTTGGTAGGGTTCTCCGGTGTCCAGAAGTCTACCATGAGGCGGTTCTGGCGATAGGAGTTGTGAGATACGTCGTAAAGCCAGTTGTTGGCTGTCTGTCCCAGTTGGGCATTGAGGAATACGCTCAGACTGACATTCTTGTAGCGGAAAGTATTCGTCATACCCATTGTTACTTTAGGAATTGCCGAGCCGATGATTTCCTTGTCTGCCGGGGTGATGTCGTTCACACCGTCCTTGTCATGGTACTTCATATATCCGGGGATGGAGTAGCGATAGTTCGGGTCTTGCTGTCCGTTCGGATTAGACGGGTCGGTGATCTGCCAGATGCCGATGAAGCGGTAGTCGTAGTTCACGCTGATGGGCTGGCCGATGAACCATCTGGAACCAATGTCATCCATGGGGTTGCCGTTGGCATCGTAGAGACCTACATTCACGATCTTTGTCTTGTAGTGCGACAGGTTGAAGGTAGTGGACCAGTCGAAATCTTTCTTGGCAATGTTGTTGGAAGTAATCTGCAACTCTAAACCGCGGTTCTTGGTCTCACCGATATTCTCGGTAATGTTTCCCGTACCGTTGATGGTGGGGATGGAGCGGTTCAGCAACAGGTCGCTTGTCTTCGACCAGTACATGTCGAATGTTCCCTGAATACGTCCGTTCCACAGTTGGAAGTCGATACCGGTATTGATGGATTGCGTAGTTTCCCATCCCAGCGAAGGAGAAGCCAGCTTGGAAGGATAGAAACCGTAGTTTGGGGTATGGTCGTCTTTCAGATAATTGAAGGTGGAAAGGTCAGGCAATGTAGTGTAGGCGCCTACCGCTTCGTTACCGTTCTTACCCCATGACAGGCGGTATTTCAGGTTGCTCACCACTTTTGCCAACGGACTTGCCTGGAAGAAATGTTCATTGGAAATGTTCCAGCCGATAGCCATGGAGGGGAATACACCGAACTTGGATTGGCTGCCGAATGCGGAGTAACCGTCACGGCGTGCAGTCAGTGTCAACAAGTAACGGCTGTCGTATGAGTAGTTCAGACGTGCCATCTGAGAGATATGGTTTTGCTTGGTATAGCTGGAACTGCCGGACATGGTGGCGGCTTTGGAAATCTGGTAATAGTACATCACGTCGTTCGGAAAGTCTTTGCCTTCCATTCCGTTGCCTTCTTTCTCGTAGCTTTGTGCAGAATACAAACCGGTGAAGAAGATGCGGTGCTTGCCGAATTCACGGGTATAAGTGATGATGTTTTCCAGAATCCACTCTTGTGAATGCCAGTCGTCGGTGTTCAGAATACCGTTGGAGCGTGCGCCGTAGTAAGTATCCATTCCCTGATACTGTTTCCAGCTACTGTTTTGGTACGTATAGCCGGTATTGAGTTTATAGCTGAGTCCGGGGACGAACGGCAACTTTATTTCTACCACGTTGTTGGTGATGACTTTAGAGCGTATGTCGTTGCTCTTGTTGTTGAGGCTACTTAAGGGGCTTACAGAGAAAGCTTCGCTGGAATCTTCCCAGGCGGCGGAACGGATGTTGCCTTCTTCGTCATAAGCTTCTGCCAGGGGATTCATGCGGAATGCTCTGGAGAAAGAAGCACTGCTGCCACTTCGGTCGTAGCGTCCCAACTGGGTGCTGGTAGAGAACTTAAACCAGGAAGTGAACTCCTGATCAAGGTTGAAACGGATGTTGTAGCGTTTGAATTGGTTGCCTACGGCAGTACCTTTCACATCGGTATAGTTCAGTGAGACAAAATAGTTGGTCTTGTTGACGCCACCACGGAAAGAAATATTGTGCTGCTGCTTGAAACCGGTGCGGGTTGCCAGGTCCAGCCAGTCGGTATCCATTCCGGCCTCGTGCATACGCAATTCTGTGGCGGTCATAGATCCCATCCACGGTTCGGGATTGCTTTCAGTGGGCGGGGTGGTATTGGCATCTTTCAATGCTTCCGTCTTATACTTCCAGAATTCAGCTCCATTCATGAGGTTGGGGAAGTTGATGGGATTGTCAATGGTGATGTAGGTGTCGTAGGATACGGTCAGTTTGCCTTTTTCACCTCTCTTGGAGCTGATGAGGATGACACCGTTCGAACCGCGGGCACCATAGATGGCAGCCGAAGAAGCATCTTTCAATACTTCAATGGATTCGATGTCGTTCGGATTGATTTCAGACCAGGGACCGTCAAAGGGGATACCGTCCAAAATAATCAGTGGTTTGTTGTCTGCCGTGATGGAGTTCTCGCCGCGGATGCGGGTCTTGGTGGAAGAACCTTCCGCATTGGTTCCGGTCACTGAGATATTCAGGCCCGGTACAGCACCTTGCAAAGATTGGATGATGTTGGTCTGCGGGCGATTCTCCAGTGTTTTGGTATTTACGGAAGCAACTGCACCTGTCATGTCCGACTTGCGCTGCACACCATAACCTACCACTACTACCTCATCCAGCATCTTAGTGTCTTCCTTCAGGATAATGCTGACGGGTTTCGTACCGTTGACTTTCACATCCTGGTTCAGATAGCCGATAAAAGAGATTTCAAGAGTGGCGCCATTCTGTACATTCGCCAATGAAAAGTCTCCTTCTACATTGGTGACACTTCCTGTACCAGTGCCTTTTACAATGACATTAGCTCCGATGATGGGTTCTCCCTTTTCATCTTTCACGTTTCCGGTAACAGTGACTTGCTGTTGTGCAAATGCATTTACCGAAATGAACAGTAACAAAGCGCAGCAGGCAAGAATGAGTCTGCATGAGCGTTTTTCTTTTCTTTTGTTCTTCATGATTCGTTTAATAGTTAACATAAGTTTTTAGTTTGGATCTCTGTGGCAAAGGTATGCGCAATAAGGGTCGCTTACTCTGCGAGGTAAACAGGCGAAGTAAACTGTTAAAACTGATAAGTGTTTGATTATTAGTACTGTTTTCTGAAAATGAGAGGCTCGGAAGTAAACTCTTTAAGTGGAATCGGTAGTAGAGAGCAGGGCTTACGCTTTGTATTTTCCGAGCTTTTTCACTGCATTTATAAAATCTTCTTTCGGGATAATGGATTTATTTCGGGTGCGAAGCCGGTTGTTATAAACCGTTTGTGCGGAACAATGAAGGAAGTCCGCTATCTTCACGCTGTCTGTGATGCCGAGTCTTATCAAGGCATGTATGCGCAGTTCGGTATTAAGTAGTTCGCCTTCTTTCAGTTCGATGCGCTCTTCGGGTAGCAGTAAGGCGTTGAAGTCGCCTACAAAATCGGGATAGAGATGCAGGAAGATGGTATCGAAATTCTGGTAGAACTCTTTCAGTTCGTTGGAGGCTGTTGCGGAAGAGTCTGTTATTGCTTTTACATCTTCTATCTGGCCTACTTTCAGTTTCCGGTTGATGTTCTTGCGAAACTCTTCCAGCTTGCTGATGTAGGTGGAACAGATGTTGAATACATAGCCGATATATTCTTCCTTTACGTAATTAGATTCCCGCAACTGGTCGTTGACTTCCTGTAATTGCGTATTCAGGTCTTTCAGCTGCATGTTTACTTCTTCCAGGCGTTGATGTGCTGTGGAGAGGGCATCCATATTGACGGACAACTTCTGGTTTGTATTGTCTAACTTCAAGTTGGCTTCTTTTAGCCGGCGCATTTGTTTGCGGATGAACAGGAAGGCGCCGATCAGTACGAGGAATAAGAAACTGACGGCAATCAGGGAGGCTTGAAGGCGCTTTTGCTGTGTGCGGCTCTGTTCCTGGTACGCTTTGTAGATTTGATTTTGCAAATGAGACATTTTGACTATTCGTACCCGGTTGTGGAAAAGCATGGCTTTTTGGGAACAATAGAGGATGTAGTTATAGGCGCGGTCTATTTCTCCATGCTTAAATAGGTATTCTGCTATTTCCTGCAAAGAGCCGATATCTCCGTTGACAGACCGGATGTCTGCCATAGCCGAAAGAATGAGGTTCTCCAGATATTTGCTCTCGTTGTTTTCACTCCGGTAAATGGCGGAGAGATTATAGGTAGCTATGGAATACTTGCGGCTGTCGTTAGACAATGTTTGCTTGTTTTCCTCAAATGCCTGTTTGACGGGTTCTATTTCCGGGGTTCCCAGGTAGAGCCATGCCCGGCAGTTCCAGTAGCGCAATTCGTCGGGAGTGGCTGTGAGGTATACCGAGTCTCGGAAAGCCTTTTGGAGATTATTGTAATGTTCCGACAGTTGGGAGTTCTCACTGGAGTAATCCCGCAGGCGGGAATAGAGTGTACATAACCTGCCAAAATACTCGGAACGGAGATTTTGGGGTAATTCTTCCGGTTGAATATCACTGACGGCTTTTAAGGCTTCGGTCAGTAGCCCGGAGGAGGTGAGGACAAATGATTGTTCGAGCAAAGAGACCACTTCCCAGGTACGGTTGTTGGTCTGTTGTGCCAGTTGTATGTTCTTGTTGATGTAATGCAGGGCGGAATCCGCATCATAAACCCGATACTCCAAATAGACCATTCTATTCATGGCATAGAGTTCCTTTACATCTTTGACCCGGCTATACTGCATTTTCAATTGCTTGATGCGCTCCTCTTTTACTCTGACAAATAGATCCTGCTGTTCCAGCAGGCTATCTAAAGAGTGAAGCAATTTCCTGTTTTCTTCTAAAGCATGTTTAGAAGTGTCTGCACAGACATAGGCAGGAAAAAGAAGGCATACAATGAGTATAAAGAGGCCGCTTTTCATGGCACTACAATCCTAAAACGTCCGTTTGTCTTGGCTGATTGTCGTATTGTCCGCTGATTCCTTGGATTTCTTTGGGGTTCAACTCCAATCCTTTCTTCATATCTTCTGCAGAGCCTGCCGTGTCACCATTCAGCAACTTGGCGCGACCGCGTTCATGATAGGCTTGTGCGAAATTAGGGTTCAGTTCGATGGCTTCGTCAAAGAGTGCGATAGCTTCGGGATACTTCTTCTGGACGATATAAAGTTGTCCCAGGCAAAGAAAAGCCTGTTCGTTGAATGGATTCAATTCTGTTACATAGCGATAATCGGTTTCGGCTTCTTCCTGCTGTCCTGCTGCTTCTTTCACTTTACCGCGGAGCAGTAATGCAGCTTCTTCATCGGGATCTTGGGAGAGTATAGCGTCGATATCTTCGGTAGCTTCCTTGTATTGCTGCATCTTGATTAAGGCTTCGGCACGCAGCAGGCGGGCTTCGGTGAAGTCGTCTTTCAGTACAATGGCTTTGGTGAGATGGGCGATGCTCATGATACCGTCGTCCATACCTTGCTTGGCTCTGCCCAGAAGATAGTATGCCATGGCATTTCCTTCTTCTATTTCAATAGCTTTTTGTGCGGCGTCTGCCATTGCCTGATAGTCTTCTTGCAGGTAGCATACGTTGGCAAGGGTGAGGAAAGTGGAGGTGTGGTCCGGTTCCTGTTTTGCCATGCGTTCCAGCAGTTCATGTGCTTCGCTGAGGGCATTGGTTTGAATGTAAACCTGGCTCAGATAGCTCATGGTTTCAAAGTCTTCCTGAAGGGCGAGGGCTTCCGTGAAGCATTTGATTGCATAATCGGGACGCCCCATGCGTTGTGCACGCATGCCGTCATACTTGAATATCTCGAAGTTCTTTTGATCGTTTTTCTGTTTTTCAGTTTCCGGTTTCTCTTGTTTGCCGGAGAAGAAAGATTTAAAGAATCCCATAATCTGTATTTCTTAGGTGTTTTGTTTTTATTCTTTTTGCAAACTTACATAAAAATCTTGTTTCCATACCAAGAACTCGGTCTAAAAAGAAAAAACATCCGTGTTATTATTGATGGTATCATTTAAAATTTGTTCTTTTGCGATACATTTACCAATTATATTAATTAATCATCGTTTCTAAATTAAAAACACAAGAATGAAAAAGATTTTCATGAAGTGGGCCTTCTTTATGTTATGTATGGCTGTGACAATGCCTGCAATGGCTCAGTTTAATGTAAAAGCACTGAAAGGTGCGGCTAAAGCTGTTAAAGCTGTTACTCTGACTGACGCTCAGATGGCAGAATATGTAAAAGAGTATATCGACTGGATGGATACACATAATCAGGTATGTGCCGACGATAATGAGTATACAATTCGTCTGAAAAAGCTGACTGAAGGCTTGACGGATGTAGAGGGAATTCCTTTGAACTTCAAAGTTTATTATGTGATAGATGTCAATGCATTTGCTTGTGCTGACGGTAGTGTGCGCATTTTCTCGTCTTTGATGGATATCATGACGGATGATGAATTGCTGGGTGTAATCGGACATGAAGTAGGTCACGTGGCACACAAGGACTCTAAGAATGGGTTCCGTACGGCATTGCTGACTTCAGCTTTGAAGGATGGTATTTCTTCACAAGGTGGTACGGCAGCTAAGTTATCTGATTCTCAGTTGGGTGACCTGGGTGAGGCTCTGGTAAACTCTACATACTCACAGAAGCAGGAGAGAAGTGCTGATGACTATGGATATGAATTCCTGAAAAGTCATGGTAAGAATCCCTGGGCAATGGCTTTATCTTTCCAAAAGCTGAAGAAATTGCAGGAAGAAGCCGGTGCGCAGAAAAGTAGTAAGCTGAATCAACTGTTCTCTACTCATCCTGATTTGGATGCCCGTATCCAGCGTATGGAAGAACGTGCAACCAGCGAAGGTATTGAGAAGCCGGCAGTAACGGAATAATTCTTATTGATATAATAAGGAGAAGGGCGTGCAATTCACTGTACGCCCTTTCTTATGCCTTCAGGCTTATGATGCCGTTCTCCGCTTTCAGATCTTCATCTTCCAGCAATTCGCGGATGCATTGAGAGATGATTTCTTTATCTGCTTCTATCTGTGAGGCAATATCGGCAGGTGTCAGAGGTTGCTTGCGAAGCAATTCTTTAATTTCTTCTTTTATTTGTTGGGAGGAAAGCTCGGGAGTCTCGGCACGGTGGCTAAGGCAGACATCGCATATTCCACAGTTATGTTCATTCTTCTCTCCGAAATAGCGTAGAAGCATACGGCTGCGGCAAACGGTTTCGGTCGTTACATAATCTACCATTGCCTGAATGCGGGCTTCATAACGTTCCTTACGCTCCTCGTATATGCTGCGGGAGATTTGCAGATGTTGCCTGTCTACGCGTTCGCGTGTGTATATGATATAAGGTGTCTTTTTATGTGGAATATAGTCGATGACACGCATCTTGGATAGACGTATCAGCAAGTCGTACACCCGTTGTCGAGTTAATCCGCTACGTACCGCAAGCGAATTCTCGTTGATAAAGGTGTAATCCGTGAATACTCCGGTGTAAGACCGCAGAACGATTTGAATAAGTTTGTCCATGTCCTCTCCCAGTTCGCGTAATTTATACAGTTCATCACGGCGGACGGTGAAGTAAAGACGGGAGGCATTGTCCTGTTCGTCGGTATATTCCAGATATCCTGCTTGCGTCAGAATCTTCAATGCACTGTCGGCAGGTACAGGGAAGTATTTGAACTTCCGGCAAAAGTCTTCCAGATTGAACTCTCTGACACATCCCAAACCGTCTCCCATTGCCATCTGGTAATAATATTGCAGATGTTCGTACACCTGTTTGATGTAGTCTTTCTCCGGAAAGGTGTCCGGGATACGTTTATGAAGGGTGACTTTGTCCGATTTGGCATAGAGTATTACGGCATACGCTTTGTTGCCGTCACGTCCTGCACGTCCTGCTTCCTGGAAATAAGCTTCGGGAGAGTCCGGCAAATCGAGGTGGATTACGATACGTACATCGGGTTTGTCGATACCCATGCCGAAAGCATTGGTGGCAACCATTACACGGCTTTCTCCTGTCTGCCAGCGATGCTGACGTATATCCTTGGTGGCATCATCCAGACCGGCATGGTAGAAGTCGGCGGTAATCTCTTCGTTAATTAAAAGTTCGGTGATTTCTTTGGTTCGCCGACGATTGCGTACGTAAATAATGGCACTACCCGGCATACGGCGTAGGATGTGAAGAAGTTCTCCGGTCTTATTTTCTGTTTTGCGGACTATATAGGCAAGGTTCTTCCGTTCAAAACTCATGCGGAAAACATTTTCCTGCCGGAAGCACAGCCGCGCCTGGATGTCCTTCACGACTTCCGGAGTAGCGGTTGCAGTCAGTGCCAGCACAGGGACACCGGGTAGGAGATCACGTATTTCGGCTATCTTCAGATAGGCAGGACGGAAATCATATCCCCATTGTGAAATACAATGGCTTTCGTCGACGGTTATCATGCTGACGTTCATTTTCCGTAGCTTGGTGCGGAAGATTTCCGTATCCAACCGTTCGGGCGATATATACAGGAATTTATAATTGCCGAAAATACAGTTTTCCAGTGTGACGATAATCTCTTGCCGGGACATTCCGGAGTAGATGGCAAGTGCTTTGATTCCTCTTTTTTTCAAGTTCTGTACTTGGTCTTTCATCAGAGAAATCAGGGGAGTAATAACTATGCAAAGCCCCTCTTTGGCAAGTGCAGGCACCTGGAATGTGATGGACTTTCCGCCGCCCGTAGGCATCAGCCCCAGGGTGTCTTTGCCTTCGCCAATGCTATTGATGATGTCTTCCTGTATGCCCCGGAAGTTATCATATCCCCAGTACTCTTTGAGAAGTTGAGAGTAGGGAGTTGAAGGTTGGGAGTTGAGCTGCGCAGTCATAATACGAAGAATTGGAAGTTGAGAGTTATGTTACATAACTCAACTCTCAACTTCCAATTTATTAATTAGGTTGAATATCCTCTATCTGCAACTGTACCTCACCCCGTTTATGGGTATTCTCTTCAATGGTGTAGCAGATATCAAACGAACGCTTGGTTTTGATGAAACGTACATGCGAACTTTGTCCGAAGGCGATGCCGTTCATTACATTATTCGATTTGTTGTCTACCAGTTCCAGCTTGATATGCTCCTGATCACGCCCCACTACTTTACTGGTACCGTAATCATAGACATTATGCGTACAGAATATCGGTTTCGGATTATCCGGACCATAAGGATTGAATTTCTTCAGGTCATTAAAGAATTTCGGAGAAATATCCCTGAAATCTATCTCTGCATCGATATTTATGACCGCACTTGTCTGTTCCGGTAGGATGTTCTGTGAAACGAATTCCTCGAAGCGTTTGGTAAAGGCGGGAACATTCTCCACTTTCATCGAAAGACCGGCTGCATAGGTATGACCACCGAAATTTTCCAGCAGATCACGGCAATATTCAATCGCCTTATACACGTCAAAGCCGGATACGGAACGGGCGGAACCTGTTGCCATATCGTCCGTACGGGTCAGCACTACTGCGGGGCGATAATAAATTTCCGTCAGGCGGGAGGCAACAATACCGATAACACCTTTGTGCCAATCTTCGTTGTATAACACGATAGAACGGCGTTCGGCGAGTCCTTCCAGATCAGCTACAATCTGGTTGGCTTCCTCGGTCATGGTCTTATCGAGATCTTTCCGGGTTTCGTTGTATTGATTGATTTGATTGGCTTTTTCCAAAGCCATGGAGAAATCTTTCTCAGTCAGCAGGTCGACGGCTTCTTTTCCGTTCTGAATACGTCCGGAGGCATTGATGCGCGGGCCTATCTTGAACACGATGTCGCTGACGGTAATATCCTTTTCTGTCAATCCGCATACGTCGATAATCGCTTTCAAACCTACGCTGGGATTACTGTTCAACTGTTTCAATCCGTGGAAAGCAAGTATCCGGTTTTCTCCCATGATGGGAACAATGTCCGAAGCGATACTTACGGCAACCAGGTCGAGCAGTGGAATGAGGTGATGGAACTCGATGCCATTACTGATGGCAAATGCCTGCATGAATTTGAAGCCTACGCCGCAACCGGAAAGGTGCTCGTAAGGATACGTATTATCTAAACGCTTGGCGTTCAGGATAGCGGCGGCAGGTGGAAGTACATCGTCGGGCACATGGTGGTCGCAGATGATAAAGTCAATGCCTTTTTCTTTGGCATAGGTTATCTCCTCTACAGCTTTGATGCCGCAATCCAGTACGATAATCAATCCTACACCGGTTTCTGCGGCATAGTCTACCCCTTTGGTAGATACCCCGTAACCTTCGTTGTAGCGGTCGGGGATGTAATAGTCAATGTTCGAATAGAACTGTTGAATAAACTTGTAGACCAGTGCCACTGCGGTAGTGCCGTCTACATCATAATCACCATAAATCAGAATACGCTCTTTCTTTCCCATTGCCTTATTAAGGCGCTCCACGGCCACATCCATGTCTTTCATCAGGAATGGGTCGTGCAAGTCGGGCAACTGCGGGCGGAAAAACTTCTTGGCATCCTGTGCCTTCGTTATTCCCCGCTGCACCAATAATCCGCCAAGAATCGGGCTAATCCCTAATTCTTGGGCCAACTTTTGGCTTGTCTCTGCCTGTTCGGGTGTAATGGGTTGATAATTCCATTTGTGAGTCATTTTATATATTGTTTTTTCCTTTTTTCAGTCTCGTGGTTGGAAGAGGTTTCGTTTCTCTCGGGAAAAGCCTGTATTTTTCCAACAAGGCGTAAAAGTACGAAAAAGTATGGAAACAGAGGAAGGTTATGCGGAAAAACTTTGCGCAAAACTTTTTCATGCGAGCATGAAAGTTCTACATTCGATTTGTATTATCTTTGTTTCCCAAAAAACTTTGAACGTGATATGTTGACATTCATCTCTTGTGCCAAAACGATGACGGCACGCACATCTGTAGGAGTCCCTGAAATAACTGTTCCGTACTTTCAGGCGGAAGCAGTACAGAATGCCTTGGATATGGGGCAATTTTCTGCTGCTGACCTGGAACGTCTGTTACGTATAAATTCCAAGATTGCCGCTGAGAATTATCTGCGCTATCAGGATTTCTTTTCGGAGGCAAATTCTGCAATGCCCGCTATCTGTGCCTATACCGGTGCGGTGTTCAAACGTATAGTACCGAAAGATTTTTCCGAAAATGATTTTCGCTACGCTCAAGAACACATGCGCATCACTTCCTTTCTGTACGGACTGCTTCGTCCGTTGGACGGGATAAAGCCTTATCGTATGGAAGGAGATATACGCCTGCCTGAAAGGGGAGGGATGACTATGTTTGATTACTGGAAACCTTTGCTGACGGATTATTTTATAGCGAATATCAAACGTCAGGGTGGTATACTCGTTAATCTTGCCAGTGGTGAGATGAGAGATCTGTTCGACTGGAAGCGAGTAGAAGAAGAAGTCCGTGTCATTACTCCCGAATTCCAGGTATGGAAAGGCGGGCAGCTAAAGACAATTGTGATATATGCCAAGATGTGCCGCGGAGAAATGCTACGCTATATTATTAAAAATCGCATTGAAAATCCCGAAGACTTGAAAGCGTTTACGTGGGAGGGCTTTGCATACGATGAGGGACGTAGTACGGATGAACATTTGCAATTTACGCTGGTGTGACCAGCAAAGGTAGTTATGATTGCAAAAACTTCATATATTCTTCGTAGCTGATATATCTTCCTCCCATCGATTTCAGATGGGGAGTTTCGAACTGGCAGTCTATCAGTACGCCGCCATGCTCTCCGAAGAATTGTGCCAAGTGGATGAGGGCTAACTTGGATGCACTGGGAACCAGTGAAAACATACTTTCACCGAAAAAGCAGCGCCCCAAGGTGACTCCATAGAGTCCGCCTACTAACTGTTCCCCTTCCCATATTTCCACGCTGGCGGCAAAGCCCTGTTCATGCAGAAGTGTGTAAGCCTCTATCATCTCCGGACCAAGCCAGGCGCCTTCCATATCCATCCTCAGTTCTCCGCACTTACGGATGACTTCATCGAAAGCCTGATTGATAGTGATATCGTACTTCCCTTTGTTTATGAGCGTCCGCATGGAGTGGGAGATATGGATTTCGTCGGGGAAAATGACGAAGCGTTCCAGCGGGCACCACCATTGTATCATTCCCTCCTGAAAAGTGTACCAGGGGAATATCCCGTTGGAGTAAGCCAGGATGAGGCGGTCGGTCGACAGGTCACCGCCTACTGCCAGCAATCCGTTCGGATCGCCGTAGTGCGGATCGGGAAATGTAATTTCGTCAGTTAGTGCAAAGACCATAGTATCACTTTGTTGAAAGTTGTAAGACTAATTGATCTTTGTCTACCTGTATGCAAGTTTTACCACCGGATTTTAAGGAACCGAATAAGATTTCGCGCATCAGGAGTGGTTTCAGATGAGAAGCTATCACACGATCCATTTCGCGGGCGCCATATTCGGGCAGGAATCCACGTTGCAATAACCAGTTGCGGGCTTCCGGGCTCAGTTCCATCTCTATCTGGCGTGCGGCAAGCTTGCTGCTCAGTTCCCCAAGCTTCTTGTCGAGGATAAGTGAGGCCATTTCCCGACTCATATCGTGGAAAACGACAGTAGCGGACAGACGGTTGATAAACTCCGGCTTGAAGGTCTTCTTGACCTGTTTCAACATGGCTTCCCCGGCTGTAATCTGACTGCTGAATCCGATAGATGCCTGACGGGCAAATTGTGCACCGGCATTTGAAGTCATGATAAGTACAACGTGGCGGCAGTCGGCTTTTCGTCCTTTATTATCCGTAAGAACAGCATAGTCCATTACTTGTAGCAGAATATTGAATACATCGGGATGGGCTTTCTCAATTTCATCAAGCAGCAGTACGCAGTTGGGAGTTTTGCGAATGGCATCGGTTAATAAACCACCGTCTTCATAGCCTACATATCCGGCGGGTGAACCGATTAATTTGGCTACGGTATGCTTTTCGGTATATTCGCTCATATCGAAACGTTGCAGGGAAATACCCAGTTCGGAGGCCAGCACTTTGGCTACTTCGGTTTTACCTACTCCGGTAGGACCGACGAAGAGCAGGCTTGCCAGCGGTTTGTTTTCATCCAGCAGTCCGGCTTTGGACATTTGTACGGCTTCCACCACTTGGCGCACTGCCTCTTCCTGGCCGTAAATTTTGGCACTGATACGTGCGTGCAAAGTTTCCAGTGAGGTGGTATCTTCTTCTTTCATGGCGAGTGCATCTACTTTGCAGATACGGGCGAGTACATCGGTTATCAATGTCTTGTCTACAATTTGCTCTCCGGAAGGTATAGGGTGAATTTCGCGGTAAGCTCCTGCTTCATCCACCAGGTCGATAGCTTTGTCGGGCAGAAAACGGTCGCTGATATAGCGGACACTCGCTTTGACGGCGTAAGGGATTACATCAGGTTGATAGGTTACTCCATGAAATTCTTCATATTTTTCTTTCAGTCCTTCTACAATATGGATGGTTTCCTCAATGCTTGGTTCAAGTATATCTATTTGTTGGAAGCGACGCACCAACCCTTTGCTGCGGGCAAAGTAACGGTTGTATTCCTCGTAAGTAGTAGAGCCGATGAAACGGATGTCTCCGCTTTCCAGATAAGGTTTCAGCATGTTGGATGCATCCATGGAACCGTCTCCTGTACGTCCGGCACCTATCAGATTGTGTATCTCGTCGATATAGATGATGGCACGTCCTTCATTACGGACACCTTCCATAATGGTTTTCAGGCGTTTTTCAAAGTCACCCCGGTATTGCGTACCTGCCAGTAGAGTACCTAAATCCAGTTCGTAGATACGGCAGTCGAGGAGTCGTTCGGGGACCTCACGTGCTTCGATGCGGGCAGCGAGTCCGTAAGCGAGGGAGGTTTTGCCAACGCCCGGTTCGCCTACATGCAACGGATTGTTTTTCTCTTTGCGACAGAGCACCTGAATGGTTCGTTCCAGTTCAGCTTCCCGTCCGATGAGTGGATTGTGGTCTTGCAGACAGTCATTCAGACAAGTTACAAAGTTTCGCCAGGGTTCGCTTTTTTCCTGTGGAGAGGTTTGCAGATCGTCTTCTTCCTCCACTTCTTCATATCGGGAGATGAGTTGGCTGATAAATTCGGGTAGATCTTCTTCAAGAGCTTCTTTCAGGATATGGCATGCCCAGGAGTCCTTGAGCTGGAGCATGCTTTGCACTAGATGGGGGACGTTCAATGCTTCAGCACTTGAATAGTCTATCATCAGATAGGCATGTTGTATCAGTTCGTTGAGCTGGGTTGAAACTTCCAGTTCATAATCCATGTCTGCGGGAACGCTTTCCAGTTCTTCCGTGAAATAATTCTCTAAAGAGAAAGCAAGTTCCTGGGTATCACAGAAACACATATTTAAGGCATTGGCAAAGGGAGTCTGTTCCAGAAATGCACTCAGCAAATGCTCAGGTGTGATAAATTCATGGCGATAAGATATCGCTTTTTTTTGTGCATAGGTGAATGCGCTGTTCACATGCACTGTATTTTGTATATCCATAATCTTCTCCTAATTCTTATTCTTCTTCCGGCGCAACGGTGAGCCGGAGTGGAAAATTCTCTTCGCGTGCCATACGGGTGGCTTTCTGTACTTTCGATTGTGCAATGTCGTATGTATAGATGCCTACCACTGCTGATTGACTCTTGTGTACCTGTAGCATCAGCGTTTCTGCTTCTGCTGCCGATTTAAAGAATATGGTAGTAAGTATCTTGACGACAAACTCCATCGTGGTGAAGTCATCGTTATAGATGATCACCTTGAAGTGTTGCGGTTCGCGTAGATCTGTACGTTCCTTTTCTTTGAAAGATGATTGTTGCTGTTCCATAATGGGGGCAAATTTATGAAAAAAGAGGCAGATTTGTCTGGTATGAAGTCAGTAAAAACATAACGGATTTGATCTGTACAATATTTGGAATGATTAGCAGAATGACAAAATGTAAATCCTAACGTCTTAGAATCTTTTCTTTTCGTACCAATTGCTGTGGTGGACGAAAAGATGCAGAGAATATTTGATGGGGAGATGTGAAATGATAGTAATTGATGGAAAAATGAGATTTTAAGATGATCAAATCCTTATATGGGAGGTTTTCTGAAACCTGTTTACTGGATATTCTTTATAAATGTTATTTTCCCTTAGTGGTCGTTTCTCTTCGAAATAGAATAAATATCATGTGTTTTTTAGAAGGGTGACGCCCTTTGTGAGTGATGGCGTCACCCTTTAGTTATTATGGTGTCACCTTTTGGAGCAAAGGGTGTAGCCTTGGCAAATGAGACTTACTTTTTTAGGGAAGAAAGACCGTGCGATTGGTCTGAATAGATGGTCGGTTTAGGATAAATGAACTATCTGTTTGCTCTGGATAGATGATGTAAATCTTCAAAACAGTGGTTGTAATATTCTGGAAGCATAGCTTTGATCGAAGTGTCTGTTAGCAATAATGAGGAAAATGGATTTCTTGTCTTGCAAAATATGATATAAGGTATCAGTTTGATAAGATGATTCAGAATGTGTTCGCTTCTTACCTGGATTGTATCTGAGATGTAGTTGCTCCGTACATTCTTCACTGAAAAGTACTTCTGAACGAAGAAGTACCGGAGAAGGTACGGAGCAACTACATCTCGGGTATATTCCAGACCCGAATTTGCTTGCTTATCTTTCAGCTTCTATCGTGTAGGTGAAGCTGTCTGCCCGATAGTATCCGATATTGTATTCAATAGGCACTTGGTTGATATCGTAAACGAATCTTTTCCTTATTAAGATAGGATCACTTGACTTTATATCCAGTTTTTCCGCAATGAATTCTCCTGCCAGACGTGCGGATACTTCCTCTTTACTGGTTTTCACAATAATGTTATATTTATTTTCGAGTACTCCGTAAAGAGGTTGGGTGAAATCCTCATCACCGGTTAATGGTATATTCGGATTGAAATAGGAGATAAATGAAACAAACGGATATTCTTTATTACCCCGTACCCTTTCCAGTACCATACATTTGGTTCCTTTTTCCGGGTCTATATTGAAGAAGGTGCATATTTCTTCAGATGGTTTCTTGAAACTGACGTGGAGTTCGAAATTCTTGATTTCAATACCCAGCATTTTCATTTCTTGTGAGAAACTTAGCCAATTTTTCACTCCGCCAATGATACCTTTGCGCACAACTTTTGTACCATGACCTTTTTTTCTGACCAGCAGTCCTTCAAATACGAGCTTGTTGATAGCTTGACGGAGAGTGTTCCTGGATATATTCAATTGTTCAGACAATAGAACTTCATTTGGAAGTAGCTTTCCGTTCTTGTACTCCTCTGATTCAATGAGCTTTCTAAGTACTTCTTCTGCTTGAATATGAAGAGGTTTCTCCGAATTGGGGTCTAACTTTATGGGCATAATTGTTTTCTTTATTTTTTTGATGCTACAAAGATAATTCTTTTTTTTCTTAAAAAAATACCCGTAGATTCTTTTATTTTATTTTTAAAGAGTATATATTTGCACAAAATACATATATGTTCATACATATAGATAAAATAAAGTATATATAATTATGAGAAAAGTGAATTACGACAGATTTCCTTCTACTAAGATTACGGGAACAATTCTTCAGGGATGGGATGCTGTTCATACATTGCTGGTGGAGTGTTTCAAGGTTAAGAAAGTTGTGGCTGTTGATTTCTATGCGGGTGTGCGTGAGGAAGAAGTTGCGGGTGAGTTGGAGTTGTTGTCTCCTACCTTATTTATTAATACGCGCAATTTGATGAAGCCACAGGACGAGATTAAAGCGATGACAGAGCGTTTCATGACGGATGATGTTCTTTTTGGCTATGTAACGAACCTGACTTTGAATGATTATTTTGATGCGGAAAAGCTGGAACAGGCTAGAAAGCAAGTGGCGGATGCAACCGGAAGAGTAATTATTGTAGGGTCAGGTGCTGCTATGGTGGCTCCGGCTGAGGCTACGGTGATTTATGTGGATATGGCTCGCTGGGAGATACAACAGCGTTTTCGAGTACATGAAGTGAAGGCTTTAGGAGTGGATAATCGTGAAGATGCTGTATCTTTGCAATATAAGAGAGGCTATTTCAACGATTGGAGAATACTTGATAGGTATAAAGAAAGTTTGTTCGGCAGGGTAGACTTCTGGCTGGATACTCATATTGCCAATGAACCGAGGTTGATTGATAAGGAAACTTTTTTCAAGGGTATAGAAGAAACGGTTAAGACTCCTTTCCGTGTGGTTCCTTTCTTTGATCCGGCTCCTTGGGGTGGACAATGGATGAAAGAGGTGTGCGGGCTGAATCCTGAAAAGGAGAATTATGGTTGGTGTTTCGATTGTGTTCCCGAGGAAAACAGTCTTTATTTTGAAGTGAACGGTGTACGCTTTGAATTGCCGTCGGTGGATTTGGTGTTGTTAAAATCGAGAGAATTGCTGGGTGAACCGGTAGAGGCACGCTTTGGTAAGGATTTCCCAATTCGTTTCGATTTTCTGGATACGGTGGGCGGAGGAAACTTGAGCGTGCAGGTACATCCTACTACGCAGTTTATTCGTGAGAACTTTGGCATGTACTATACTCAGGATGAAAGTTACTATTTGTTGGATGCCAAAGAAGGTGCTTCGGTTTATCTGGGTTTGAAGACTGGTATAGATAAAAATGAAATGATTCATGATCTACGCGAAGCGCAGAAGGGAGAAGTTGTGTTCGATACGGAGAGGTATGTGAACAGGTTGCCGGCTAAAAAACACGACCATTATCTGATTCCCGGCGGAACAGTACACTGTTCGGGTTCTGAAGCGCTGGTACTGGAAATTAGTTCAACTCCGAACTTGTTCACTTTTAAACTTTGGGATTGGCAGCGTTTGGGACTGGATGGAAAGCCTCGTCCTATTAATGTAGAAAGGGGGAAGGATGTGATAGACTGGAAACGTGATACGGAATATGTGAATAAGCATTTGGCTAATCGCTTTACGCAAGTGGCGGAGGGTGATGGCTGGAGAGAAGAATGCACGGGACTGCACCCGAATGAGTTTATCGAGACGCATCGTCACTGGTTCTCCAAGCCTGTTACGCATCATACCAATAACAGTGTGAACGTGCTGAATTTGGTGGAAGGTGAAGAGGCTGTTGTAGAAAGTCCGATAAATGCTTTCAAACCCTTTGTAGTGCATTATGCAGAAACTTTTATTATCCCGGCAAGTGTAGGTGAATATACGATTGCTCCTTATGGTAAGTCTGTGGGGCAAGAATGTGGGACAATCAAAGCTTATGTGAGATATTGACCGGAGAGTAGTATTAATAAAATCTGATATAATATGTATAAACATGACCAACGTACGGTGATGACCTTGGATGCAGGAGGTACAAACTTTGTTTTTTCAGCTATTTGTGGAAATCAGGACATTGTAACACCTATTTGTTATCCGGCAGTGTCGGATAATTTGGAGGAATGCCTGACTGTTCTGCATCGGGGATTTTCTCAGGTGAAAGAGCAGTTGGAAGATGAACCGGTAGCTATTAGTTTTGCCTTTCCCGGTCCGGCAGACTATAAGAATGGTATAATAGGCGATTTGCCCAATTTTCCGGCTTTCCGTGGTGGAGTGGCTTTGGGACCTTTTCTGAAAGAGAAATTTGGAATTCCTGTATTTATTAATAATGATGGTAACCTGTTTGCCTATGGTGAAGCACTGGCAGGAATTTTACCCTCTGTCAATGAAGAACTTGAAGCTGCCGGTAATCCGAAGCGTTATAGAAATTTGCTGGGAATTACGTTGGGAACGGGTTTTGGTGCAGGCGTAGTGATTGACAACTGTTTGTTGACCGGTGATAATGGTTGTGGTGGCGATGTATGGATTATGCGTAACAAGAAATATACGGATCTGATTGCGGAAGAAAGTGTTAGTATTCGTGCAGTACGGCGTGTGTATGGGGAACTGAGTGGAGAAACTATAGAAAATCTAATGCCCAAAGACATTTATGATATAGCTGAAGGTACTCGTACAGGTAATCGGGAGGCGGCTTTGAAGAGTTTTGACGAATTGGGGGAGATAGCCGGTGCTGCTATTGTCAGTGCACTTCATATTGTAGATGGTATGGTTGTGATAGGCGGAGGAGTGTCCGGCGCAGCGAAATATATCCTACCGGGTATGATGCGTGAAATGCGTCGTTCCATTTCTACTTTTTCTGGAAGAGACTTTGATTGTTTGCAGATGGAGGTTTGCAATCTGATGGAGGCGGACGACCATAAGAGATTCTTAGAGAATACAAGTACTTGGGTTCAGGTGCCTTTTACCAAAAGAGAAATTCTTTATAACCATACAAAGCGTATCGGAGTAGCGATTTCAACTTTGGGAGCAAGTAAAGCGATTGCTTTAGGAGCCTATGCTTTTGCATTGCAACAGATAGACAGGAAATATAAGGGTTAGTTTGATTTTTAGAAGTAAATAAGATTGTTTCAGAGATAACAAAATAAGCCTTTTTGTGATAAGGTTTGGAAAGAATATAGAATTAGATGCTTAGATTTAAAAATTCAATACTCATTATGAATAAGAAAAAACTGATATCCTTTTTTATCGTTGCCTGCTGTGCGCTATATACGATGGCTGCAAAAGTGGTATGGCAGATAGGCGCTGCGGATAATTCCGGAGCGGAACTGGCTTTAGGCCCTTCTGAGTATAAGAGTTTTCTGGCTCATGACTTTGGCTATGAAGACCGTTATTTTTTGATAGGGACTTCTGTTGACAAGACTGATTTTCCATATGTATTACCCGGGCCTGATGATACTTGGGGTGGTACGTGGGGTACTTCCGGTTGGAGAACCCATGATGCTAATATCTTATTTGGAGTTGAAAAACTGCCGAAACGTGGGGAATGGAAGTTGGTGGTGGATTTGGTAGATGCTAACCCGAACCGTTCGATTGTTAAGGTAGTGGTAAATTCAGTTGAAAAGAAATTTGAGATTAAGGGGCACGCTATGGAAGTACTGGAAGGTAACCTGCAAAATGCCAGAGAGCAAGTCTTGGAATTTCCCATTTCGGCTGCCGACTTAAAAAAAGGAGGAAACATTGTGACTGTTTCTGTACTTGAAGGTGGGTGGATTGTATTCGATCAAATTCGTTTGGAAGGTTCGGATGGACTTGTTTTGGAACAGAATAATGAATATGCTTTTCTGCGTGATGTTTCTCCCGCCGGGTACGAAATAGAATTGGACGGAGTAAATGTACAACCTTTGCTGGTTGATGTGGAACATTTATCCGGAAACCCGGAACTGAGTGTGAAACTGGATGGAACAAGGATTTTTACTGCAAAGATGGATACGGCTCGTTATGTGTTTGAAGTTCCGATGCCTGCTGTGAATAAAAAGAAAAAGAGTGAATATCAGGTCTTTGTCAATGAACAGCTATTGGAAAGAGGTACGATTTTACGCTCTCCGCAGAAATTGCAGTCTTTTGCTGATTATGTAGATACAAAGATAGGTACGGCACATTCTCGCTGGATGATTGCACCGGGGCCTTGGATGCCTTTCAGTATGGTAAAATTGAGTCCGGATAATCAGAATAAAGGTTGGCAGGCCGGTTATCAGCCTACATTTGAGACATTAGGATGCTTTAGTCATATTCATGAATGGACAATGGGGGGATTGGGTATGATGCCAACCAATGGTAAACTGTTTACGAAGGTAGGAGATCAGTTCCGTCCGGATGAAGGATACCGTTCGCGTATTGACAAGAAGACTGAAGAAGCTCCATTGGGATATTATAAAGTTTTCCTGACTGATACGGAGATTTTAGCGGAGGTGACGGCTACTGAAAGAGCTAGTTTTCAGAAATATACATTTCCTAAGGATAAGGATGGACGTGTGATGATCGATTTGCATATTCAGGCTGAATATGACTATAATCTGTTGGATGTGGATGTCAGGAAAGTGAGTGATTACAGAATTGAGGGACGTTCTCATCAGATATCCCCTCGTCCACATGTATGGAGTGATGATGCTGATCAGGAGTATGTCGTAAATTTCGTTATTGAATTTGATGCACCGATTAAAAAGGTAGGTGGCTGGAAGGATGACCAGATATTGAATGAAGCGCATATTTCCGGTAAAGATCTGAAAGATGCAGGGCTTTATGTAGAATTTGATACGCAGAAGCAGTCGGTGATTCAGGTGCGTACAGGCATTTCGTTGGTAAGTGTAGCAAATGCTTCGGAAAATCTGCAAAAGGAGATTTCAGATAAGTTCGGTTGGGATTTCGAAGCTGTTGTTCAGAATCAGAAAAACGTATGGAATGGTATACTCAATCGATTGGATATCAGAACGAATGACCGTATGGAAAAAGTACGCTTCTATACAAATGTATACCGTGCTCTCTGCCGTAATCTGTGGAGTGACGTGAATGGAGAATGGATGTCACCTGATGAGAAAGTACGTAAATTTACGAATCCGGATCATGTGGCTCTGGGTTGTGACGCTTTCTGGAATACTTTTTGGAATCTGAATCAATTCTGGAACTTGGTAACACCGGAATGGAGCTCCAAATGGGTAAATTCTCAGTTGGCGTTGTATGATGCAAATGGATGGTTGGCAAAGGGACCTGCGGGGATGGAATATATTCCGGTGATGGTAGCTGAACATGAAATCCCTTTGATGGTATCTGCCTATCAGATGGGGATTCGCGATTATGATGCGGAAAAGGCTTTTGAAGCCATGAAAAAGATGCAGACAACTCCGGCTACACATGTAGCAGGTGGATTTGCAGGCAATCGTGATTTACTTCCTTATTTGAAGTACAAATATGTTCCTATTGAATTGGGGCGTTTTTCCAATACATTAGAGTACTCTTATGATGATTGGACTGTGGGACAGATGGCTAAGGCATTGGGTAAATATACGGAGTATGGTACGTTTAATGATCGTGGATATTGGTGGAAGAATGCTGTAAATCCGGAAAACGGCTATGCGCATATGCGTGATTCAGCCGGTAACTTTGTAGCGGACTTTGATGCTTTCCAAACCGGGCGCAATCATCACTATGTAGAAGGTAACTCCTGGCAGCTTAGCTACTTTGTACCTCAGGATGTGCCGGCTTTGATTAATATAATGGGTGAGAAGGCATTTGTTGACCGCTTGAATTGGGGCTTCGTTGTGAGCGAACCTTGGAGATATAATGCTCCGAATGATCAGTACTGGGATTATCCAGTAGTTCAGGGCAATCAGCAGTCTATGCATTTTGCTTTCTTGTTTAATTGGGCTAAAAAGCCTTGGCTGACACAGAAATGGTCTCGTTCTATCATTGATAAGTATTATGGTTATGGTGTAGCCAATGCTTATTTGGGTGATGAAGATCAGGGGCAAATGAGTGCTTGGTTTGTTATGGCCGCTTTAGGATTATTTCAGACAGACGGTGGTTGCCGCATTGATCCGATCTATGAAATAGCCAGCCCGCTTTATGAAAAAGTAGTTATTGATTTGGGTAAGCGCTATGGTCGTGGTGAGACATTTACGATTGAGGCAAAGAACGTATCTCGAAAGAATAAATATGTTCAAAGCGCTACGTTGAATGGTAAGAAGCTGGATTGTTTCTTCTTCCCAGCTTCGGAATTGTTGAAAGGTGGAGAATTGATTTTGGAGATGGGAGATAAGCCAAATGAATCATGGGGTATTTATTCGTGTCCGGTTGGTGTAAATAGATGAGGATTTAACGCGTTAATGAATTTATATCATGAAAAAACTCGGTTTATTAGTCATATGGATTAGTGTGGCTTTGGGATGCTCTACGGATACCAGGGGCACTAAAACTTTGGTGGACTATGTAGACCCGAATATTGGAACTGCGCATTGTCGCTGGTTCTTTTATACGCCGGCGGCAGTCCCATTCGGTATGGCGAAGTTGGCTCCTTCTACTGATGCGCATTTGGGAAATTCCGGTGGTTGGCAAGCGGTGGGGTATGACTTTCGTCATACCTCCATCGAAGGTTTTGCTAACTTTCATGAGTTTCAGGTAGGCGGTATTGTTTTTGCGCCGACTGTAGGTGGGTTGCAGACTGTTCCGGGTGAACTGGATGATCCGGATAGTGGTTATCGTTCGCGTTTTGATAAGAAAGATGAGATTGCGGTTCCTGGATATTATTCTGTTATTCTGAAAGATTATGGAGTAAAGGCCGAATTGACTGCCACGCAGCGGGTGGGATTCCATCGTTATACTTATCCAAAGTCGGAACAGGCGAACCTCATATTTGATATTGGTAACAAACAAGGAGAAAGCGGTGAAGTAAAAGATGCCGAAGTGCAATACTTTGATGATGGTAGGGTAGAAGGTTATGTTGTGACTTCTCCTGTATATGTGGATATTTATCAGAAAGGTGCGGATGTTCGTATGTATTTTTCGGCGGTTTTAAATAAACAACCAATAGAGGTGGGAACGTTCGTGAAGGATAAGGTTGTGTCTGGTAAATATCAGGCAAAAGGGCCCGGTGCCGGTCTTTATTTGACTTTCTCTACGGAAGAGCAGGAGTCGGTAGAAGTAAAAGTAGGTCTTTCATATACGTCCATAGAAAACGCTCGTTTTAATAGAGAGGTGGAAGCTAAGGACGTTACTTTTGATCAGGCAAGGAAGAATGCAACGAAAGCGTGGAATGAGTCATTGAGTAGAATCTACGTGGAAGGAGGTAAGGAGGAAGATAAAGTGAAGTTTTATACCGGACTGTTTCATGCGCTTCTGGGGCGTGGATTGGCAAGTGATGTCAATGGGTATTATCCAAGGAATGACGGTTCTGTAGGACGTATCACGCTGGATGAAAAAGGAAACCCGGTGCATCAGCATTATAATACAGATGCTATTTGGGGTGGGTTCTGGAACCTGACACAGTTATGGGCATTGGCTTATCCTGAATATTATTCTGACTGGATAAAGAGTCAGCTGCTGGTTTACCGGGATGCCGGTTGGCTGGGAGATGGAATCGCGTGTAGCAAGTATGTGTCGGGAGTAGGGACAAATTTTACAGGTCTGGCTATTGCGGCAGCTTATAACTGTGGTATTCGTGATTTTGATATACAATTGGGCTATGAGGCTGCATTGAAGAATGAGGTGGAATGGCGGGGAAGGCCTGAAGGTGCCGGAAAAATGGATGTGCGTCCGTTTGTGGAGCTCGGTTATTCTCCTTATGAGAAGCAGTTTGATATGGTGACTCGTGAGGGAGGCTCAGGTTTTGGTGCTTCGCATACTATGGAGTATAGTTTTAGTTGTTTTGCGATTGCGCAGTTTGCCAAACAGCTGGGGAGAGAGGCAGATTACGAAAGGCTTTCCCAACTTTCTAATGGCTGGAAAAAACTTTATGACAAGGAAACTCGCCTGATTCGCCCTAAAGATAGCCAGGGGCGCTTTCTAGAGGATTTTAATCCGCTTTCACCATGGAAGGGATTTCAGGAAGGTAATGCTATACAATACACATTTTATGTTCCTCATCATATAGATGAATTAATAGATTTGGTAGGGCCGGAGATTTTCAATACTCGTCTCGACAGTATTTTCATGCTTTCACAGAAGAGTATTTTTGGTGGTGGAACGGAAGTTGATGCATTTGCCGGACTGAAAACGGTTTATAATCATGGAAATCAGCCCAATCTGCATATTTCCTGGTTGTTTAATTTTTCAGGTAAGCCCTATTTGTCTCAAAAGTGGGTACGGGCTATCTTGGATGAATTTTATGGTTTAGAAGGAATTCATGGCTATGGTTATGGCCAGGATGAGGACCAGGGGCAGTTAGGTGCCTGGTATGTGATTTCTGCATTGGGGTTGTTTGATGTGAAAGGACTGACAGAGATTAATCCGAAATTTCAGATAGGTGCCCCTTTGTTTGATAAGGTGACTATTAACCTGAACAGGGAATACTATTCAGGAAAAGAGTTTGTGATTGAAGTAAAAAGACATTCTGTTGATGACTGTTATCTGCAAGATGTCTCTTTGAATGGTAAACAGCAGGAAACTGTATTGTTGCCGTTTGAGGAGGTTGTGAAAGGAGGGAGGTTAACATTGAAATTAGATAGTTTTCCTAATAAAAGACTGACTCATTAATGAATGTAGGCTAAAAAATAATGTGTTTTATATAAATAACTGTGAATATGAAAAAACAAAACTCTATATTGACAACTCTCCCGGTGCTTTTTGGTTTCTTTGTGATGGGTTTTTGTGATATTGTTGGTATTTCTTCTGACTATGTACAGCGCAGCTTTAATTGGTCGCCCGTAATGACTGGTTTTGTGCCTTCAATGGTCTTTATTTGGTTCCTTTTTTTAAGTATTCCTATTGGGAATCAGATGAATAAATGGGGACGTAAGAATACCGTGCTCATCAGTATGGGTATTACAATTATAGGTATGATTCTACCATTGTTGGCTTATGACAGTATTACTTGTATGACAGCTTATGCTTTACTGGGCATAGGAAATGCTATTTTGCAGGTTTCACTGAATCCATTGCTTAATAACGTGGTTACTAACAAGGCCTTTTTGACGAGTAGTTTAACGGCTGGACAAGTTATAAAGGCGGTTTCTTCTTTGGTTGGACCGGAGATTGTGCTCTTGGCGGTGAATTACTTCGGAGCGGATAAATGGTATTATTGTTTCCCAATACTTGGTTTTATAACATTGCTGTCGGCTGTTTGGCTTATGGCAACTCCTATTGAACGGGAGAAAAATATTGTATCAGATAAGGGACTTTCTATAGAGGATACATTTGCATTGTTGAAGGACCGAACGATCCTCTTGCTGTTTTTAGGTATATTCTTCATTGTGGGAGTAGATGTGGCAACAAATTTTATTAGCTCCAAATTGATGTCTATTCGTTTTGGGTGGGCTGATGAGCAGGTGAAGTTTGCTCCTCAGGTTTATTTTCTTAGTCGTACGGTTGGTGCATTGCTGGGAGCTTTTTTGTTAGCTCATATTGCCGAGATGAGATATTTCCGAGTTAATATTGTAGCTTGTATTGTTTCATTATTGATATTGATGGGGGTAGATAATGATGTTGTAAATCTGATATGTATAGGTGCGGTTGGCTTTTTTGCTTCGTCCGTATTTGCTATTATTTATTCGATGGCATTGCAGGCTCGTCCAGAGAAAGCAAATCAGATTTCCGGTTTAATGATTACTGCCGTTGCCGGTGGAGGGGTTGTGACTCCGGTTATTGGTTTCGCTATTGGTACTGTGGGAATAATAGGTGGAGTGACAGTTACTTTGGTTTGCGTACTGTATCTGACGTATTGTGCTTTTGGTATAAAAATACCGGCAAAAGTTTGATTAGCATACCTTATGTTGTTTATATAAGTCTCACCATTTTAATTTTTATAAGCGTCTCTTCGATAGAGGCGCTTATTTTTTGCTTGTTATTCATTGTTTTTTAAGTTTAGGTTATCAATTAAATGATTTTGCTTTGTATATTAATGTATGAACATTAATGTGGGGTGCGTAACTGCTACTTTATATAAGATAACTTTTTGGATTTATTTCTTTGTAGGTATATTATGTCTGTCTTTTATTATCAAATTGTTTTGTTTATATTGTTGATAATTAGTTAGTTGATTCCTGTTTGTGCCTTCTTTGTTATTTTCTGATAACAGATGTATTTTGATTCTGTTATCATTTTCTTTTGAGCTTTCTTTATTTTTTAGATATAAAATCTTTGTTTTGTTTTTGCTTTTTAAATTTATTATTTATCTTTGCTGCATATATATGTATGAACATATATATGGAAACTTTGGTTTGCTGAATGAAAGTGAGTTTATGTATCCCAGGTCAAAGTGGGTATGTCTGGTAGGAATTAAATATCAAATATATTATAACTGCAGGAAAATATATGAATATCTAAAATAAAGTGTGAATTATGAATATTAACCCAAAACAGATGAAATTTTCAATAAGAAAGATTAGTATGCTTGTTGCGATAGCAACTCTTCCTGTTAGTCTTCGGGCTCAAGAGATACCTATATATAGAGATGCTTCAAAGCCGATAGAAGAACGCATTGATGATGCTTTGTCTCGTATGACTCTGGAAGAAAAAGTCGGATTGCTTCATGCTGACAGGAGCTACGGTTCGGCAGGTGTTCCAAGATTAGGCATTCCGGAAAATAATTTGTCGGATGGTCCGTCGGGATTACGGCCCGAAATGGTATGGCAAACATGGATTCATGCCGGGATGTCCAGTGATTCATGTACGGCGTTCCCCGCTCTCGTATGTCTTGCTGCAACATGGAATCCAGAGATGGGACATCTTTTCGGAAAAAGCCTTGGTGAAGAGGCTCTGTATAGAGATAAAAATATGCTTCTCGGGCCTGCTGTGAATATCTTCAGAACCCCAATGAATGGTCGCAACTTTGAATATATGGGTGAGGATCCGTATCTCACATCAAAGATGGCTGTTTCATATATTAAAGGTGTACAGGAAAACCATGTATCAGCTTGTGTAAAACATTTTGCAGTTAATAATCAGGAAACCAAGCGTACGACGATAAATACTATTGTGGATGAACGTACATTGCACGAAATCTACTTTCCGGCTTTTAAAGCTGCCGTACAGGAAGCTGGTGTGTGGGCTGTTATGGGAGCTTACAACAAATTTAATGGTCAATATTGCTGCCATAATTCTTATCTTCTAAACGATGTATTACGTGGGGAATGGGGATTCGATGGAGTAGTTGTTTCAGATTTTGGTGGTACTCATGATACTCAGGAGGCTATAGATAATGGATTAGATATGGAGTTCGGAACGGATCTTGGTTCGCTGGAGGCATTTCAGAATTACCGCCTCGGCAAGCCCTACTTAAAATTGCTGAAACAAAATGAGACAAGTGAAAAGGTCTTGAATGAAAAAGTCAGACGAGTTTTACGGATGATGTATCGGACTAATATGTCGGAAGGACGTCCATGGGGAACTCTTGCTTCGGAGGAACATGCAATGGCTGCACGCAAAATTGCTGAGGAGGGGATTGTTCTTTTGAAAAACAACAATAAAATTCTACCGGTAAATATTGGATCTTTAAATAGGATACTTGTGGTCGGTGAGAATGCTGTGAAAATGATGAGCCGGGATGGCGGATCTTCAGAAGCGAAATCAAAATATGAGGTCGTACCTCTTGAAGGGATTCGCAAATATGTTGCTGGTAGGATCGAGGTAGACTATCAACCGGGGTATTCGTCAACTGCTTCAAAATCAGTAAACGATAGTTTGCATACAGAGGCGGTGAAGGCGGCCAAAGGAGCAGATATTGTTTTGTATATAGGTGGAATGAACAAGAATCTGCATATGGATTGTGAGGGAGTGGATAGAGAATCTTATAACCTTCCATATGAACAGGATGCGTTGATAGCCGACCTGAGTGTAGTAAATCCGTCTTTAGTGGCAGTGATGGTTTGTGGAAATGCTTATGCTATGCCTTGGCATAAGAAAGTCCCGGCTATAGTTCAGGCGTGGTATGGAGGTACAGAAGCCGGTAATGCAATAGCGGATGTTTTGTTCGGTGAAGTCAATCCGTCCGGAAAATTACCTTTCTCATTTCCTGTGAAAATAGAAGATAATGCCGCTCATGCATTTAATGCATATCCGGGTGATGGTGAGACTGTGGAATATAAAGAAGGTATATTCGTGGGATACAGGTGGTTTGAGAAAGAGAAAATTAAACCCTTGTTCGCTTTCGGGCATGGACTCAGCTATACTTCATTTGATTATGGAAAAATTACACTTGATAAAAAAACTATAAAAAGTACTGACAATATAACTGTCACAATCCCGATAACTAATTCGGGAAATAGAGAGGGGGCAGAAGTTGTGCAATTGTATATTATGGATATGGAGTCATCATTACCTCGTCCGCTTAAAGAACTTAAGGGATTCAAGAAGGTGAATCTTGCTCCGGGAGAAACTGTAAAAGTGAATTTTACAATTGGAAAAGAAGCACTGAGTTTCTATACTCCTGAACGCCATGAATGGGTTGTGGAGCCGGGTAAATTTCAGATTCTTGTAGGTACTGCTTCTGATGATATTAGATCGTCTGCTACATTTCGTGTAGAACGGTAGATACTCTTATGAATATTTATCGGGATGGAAAGAATTTTAATGAGTTTAGATATTTATTATTAACTAAAAATGATGTTTAACCTTATAATAACGTATTTATGAAACTTAAAAAACATTTGTCTAACCTTTTAAAGGTTTTTATTTGCGTGGCTTTTATCGCATCAGCGATAGAGATTCATGCACAAAATGGGACTACAATGACGGTTTCCGGTACTATTGTTGATGCTGCCGGAATACCTGTAATCGGTGCTGTCGTTATTGATCCTGCCAATACATCAAATGGTTGTATTTCTAATGTGGATGGAGACTTTACAATGCAAGCGGCTGTGGGGAAAGTACTGAAGGTTTCCAGTATTGGTTATCGGGAGTATCAATTCACTGTACTTGCCCAACCTCAAAAGTATAAAATTGTGCTGCAAGAAGATAATGTAGAGCTTGAAGAGGTGGTTGTTGTGGGTTATGGCGTACAGAAAAAAGTGACTATGACCGGAGCGGTATCTGCTATACAGAATAAGGAAATAGTAACTACGAAAAATGAGAATCTTCAGAATATGCTTACCGGTAAGATTCCTGGTTTACGTATTGTACAAAATACTTCTGAACCCGGGCAATTCACCAATAAGATGGATATTCGTGGTTTTGGAACTCCTCTTGTTATTATTGATGGCGTGCCGAGAGATAATATGGCTAAAATAGATGCAGAAGATATTGAGAGTATTTCAGTACTGAAGGATGCTTCTGCTGCTGTTTATGGAGTGCGAGCCGCTAATGGGGTGATCCTTATAACGACAAAGAAAGGAACTAAAGGACATGCGAATGTGTCTTATTCCGGAAATATGACATGGCAGGTGCCGACGAACTTTCCTGATCTTGTAGAAGCAGCTGATATTATGACCCTTGTCAATGAGAAGGTGATCCACAATGTGGATGAAAGTGCCAACAGGACATATTCTCTTGAGGAGATAGCTGATTATCGCAATGGTATCAAGCGGGGAACGAATTGGAAAAATGAACTTTTCAGAAACTCAGCTCCGCAAACTCAGCATAGTATAAATATTTCAGGTGGGGGAGATAAAGTGACGTACTTTGCAAGTGCCGGGTATCAATATCAGGAGAGCTACTTGCGTTCCAATGCTATCAACTATGAAAAATTCAATCTTAGAAGTAACATTTCTGCTAATGTAACTAACAATTTGAAGTTTGATCTTAACATCTCAGGAATGATGGATGAGAGAGAATCTTCTCCAGCTAATTCAGGTGCGATTATTTATGAAGGATGGCTGTCATCACCTCTTGAACCGGTATGGTATGATGAGGAAAAAGGTATGTATGCAAGTCGCTTTAATCCGGCAGGCTACAACCCTGCTGCTTTGATGGATACCGATCTGACCGGACATTGTACTTATCAGAGTAAATGGTTTCAGTCTAATGCATCTCTTACATGGGATATTCCATGGGTTAAGGGACTTTCTGTTAGCGGAATGTATAGTTATGACTATATTGCTAATAATGATGATGAATATCGTAAAGCATATAATCTTTATGATACATCAGGGAATGCCATTGTGAAAGGTGCACAAACGGCAGCTCCTAATAAGATTTCCCGTTATTTCTATTCTAAACAGAATAATTTATGGCAGGCGCGCCTCAGCTATGACAATAATTTTGGCAAGCACAATGTGGGAGCATTGATCCTTATAGAGAATCAACACAAAGTTGGCGATAATTTCTATGGAAGTCGACAGGTTGCTTTGGACATGGATAAAGTTTTTGCAGGCATTACTACCAACCAGGAATTTAATCAAAATGCTGATCAGTCCGTTCTTTATGACAATGCTAATAGAGCTTTGGTAGGACGTTTGAATTATGATTACGCCGGGAAGTATATTGCTGAATTTGCTTTTCGCCACGAAGCTTCCTCTCTTTTCCCAAAGGAGACCCGTTGGGGATTTTTCCCTTCTGTATCAGCTGGTTATCGAATCTCTGAAGAAAAATTCTGGAAAGAATCTCCACTTAATTTTATTAATAATTTCAAGATAAGAACTTCATGGGGAGTACTGGGAGATGATAGCGCAGCTCGTTATCAACATATTACCGGATATAAATATCCATCAGATGGTGGTTCGGTTTTTGATGGGCAATATATCAGTACTTCCACAAGCACCGGTATTCCCAATAAAGCAATTACTTGGTATGAGTCAAGAACGTTCAATGTCGGAATAGATGCGGAGGCCTGGAATGGACTTCTTGGCGTAACAGCAGAATACTTTAATAGAAGACGAAGTGGACTTTTGACTACACGTGCCGGTTCTCTTCCGGGTGTTGTTGGAGCAACACTTCCTCAGGAAAATCTTAATGGCGACTTGACCCAAGGTTTTGAAATAGAACTTACTCACAGACACCATGTCAACGATTTCTATTATCAAATTAAAGGAAACATTGCTTATACAAGAACTAAAAATACGCATGTAGAAACGAGCCGTGCCGGTAACTCGTATGAAAACTGGAAAAATAATACCAGCAATCGTTATAATAATATAACCTGGGGTATAGAGGGAGCCGGACGATTGGAAAGCTGGGATGAAATCTGGCATAATCCTATCTTTATAGCAAGGGGCTCTATATTGGGAGATTACGAATACCTTGACTGGAATGGGGATGGTGTATTCTCTGAACTGGATAAACATCCTCTTGTTAATTCAAGTTCTGTTCCGCTTCTTAACTTTGGTTTAACTTTCTCTGCTCAATGGAAGGGAATCGATATTTCAATGTTGTTTCAAGGAGCAGGTAAAACGTATGTTTCTCCACAAGGTATTCTGTATCAGCCTCTTTGGGGAGATGGTGCTGTTGCTCAATATATGGATCGCTGGCATCCGGAAGATCCTCTTGCAAATCCGTATGATCCTTCAACAAATTGGGTTAAGGGGCATTACGCATATACAGGAACGCTTCCCGATCAGAGTTCTGATTTCCATCTTCAGAATGCCTCATACATTCGTCTGAAGAATCTTGAAATCGGTTATAGTCTGCCTAAGAAATGGTTGCAAAATATAAATGTACAAGGTATAAGAGTATATTTCAGTGGATATAACCTGCTGACATTTACGAGCTTGAAATATTTGGATCCTGAATATAGTGCAGATACGGCTTATTCTTACCCGATTAGTAAAACATTTACGCTTGGTCTTAACTTTAAATTCTAAATAAAATTAATATGAAACTGAAAACAATAGTATCAATAATGTGTGCCAGTGTCATGTTTTCATGCACGGACTTGGACATGTCTCCTGTGAATGTTGTGAACGAGGAGGATCTTTTTGCCAATGAGGCAGGAACGCTTAGTTATATTTCCGGTATGTACATGAATCTTCCATTAGAAGATTTCCGTTATGCTTACGAAGGTAATCCACCCTTTAATTATGCGTGGACGATTTATGCTCAGCCTTCATGTCGTACAGGCGAGGCTATTGGCAGAGATGCTGCCGGTAATGAATACGAGGCTGTGGGGTATTGGAATCAGGCTTATTCTTATATAAGGGCAGCTAACTTATTATTGGAGGTTTTACCTAAATATGCATCAAACTATACGGAAGCCCAGGCTAACAGTTTTCTTGGAGAGGCCTATTTCATACGGTCTATGGTATATTATTCTCTTGTGAAACGCTATGGTGGTGTACCGGTTGTTGATAAAGTCATAGATTATCCGGCGTCAGTATCGTTTGAGGATACAAAGCTTTTCAGAGCTTCTGAAGAGGATACCTGGGACTTTATTGGGGCAGATCTTGATAAAGCTATAGAATTACTTCCGGAAAGTAATCAAAAAGGACGTGCCAACAAATATGCAGCGGCAGCTCTTAAGTCACGCATAATGCTTCATGCCGGTTCTATTGCTAAGTATAATACTGTAAATTATGCTCCGGTTAATGGAGTACGTGTATGCGGAATTCCTCAAGAGAAGGCAGTCGGTTACTTCAAGGCAGCATATGAAGCATCTCAAATAGTAGATGAGGGAGGATATCGTCTATATATGGATAAATGGTCCGGAAATAACAGGCAAGCTCAAATAGATAATTTCACAGCAATATTCCTGGAGGATACTTATGAAACTATCTTTGGAAGATACTATATTGATCCTGAATTTTTGCATCAGTTCGATAATTCTGCTCAACCGATGCAGACATCTAATGGAGATAACAATTCAGAGGTGTGCCCAACTTTGGATTTCGTGGAAATGTTTGAGTTTGACAATAAAGATATCAATGGGAAATTTGAGAACTTTGATGATAATGGACACTATAAACTTTATGAGTCACCGTTAGATGCTTTTGAGAATTGTGAGCCGCGTTTGGCTGCGACGGTAATTCTTCCAATGTCTGAATTCAAGGGTGAAACTATTGAACTCCGGAGAGGTATATTGACAGGTAAATCTGTCAACACGATGGGGGCTCTCTTGAAAGAATCTGATAATTATTCTTCAAATTATAATGTGGCAGTTGATGAAAACACAGTGAAATTAGTCAATTCATTCAGCCAAAATAATGATGATTCTTATCTTGTTCAGTTGAAAAGTGGTTCGAAATATTGGAATGACCTTGCTGACAGATATCCGGATAAGAAAGATATATACGCTGGAAAAATGAGACGTTCCGGCGCAAGTGGACCGGTTTCCAATTGGGATTATGGTAACCTTAGTGGTTTCTATTTGAGAAAATATATGAATCCCGATCCCAAGGCTCTTAATGGAGGAAATTATTCATCTCAACCATGGATAGAGATTCGTTATGCGGAAGTCCTTCTGAATCGTGCAGAAGCGGCATGGGAACTTGTTTCTTTAGGAGAAGTTGCTGATGCGAAGGGGGAAAGCTATCTCTCTATTGCAACAGAAGCTATCAATTCCATAAGAAAAAGAGCTGGAGCAACGGAACTATCCTCGACTCTTTTGGCCGATGAAAAAAGTCGTGATATAATTCGCACAGAGCGTCGCAAAGAATTAGCTTTTGAGAATAAGACATATTGGGATCTGAAAAGATGGAGGATAATAGATACGGAAGCTGAACAAAAAGACCGCAAGTATCGCATCCTATGTCCTTTCTTCTCGGTGGAAGATGATGCCTATTTTCTTGATGTGAAGTATACCGAGCCAAGAAGCCAAAACGGTGTGACGATGGAACCCTATATTTTCTCTTTTGAACCACGACAATATTATCAGAAAATTGATCCGGCTGAAATTACGAGAAATTCTAACTGTAGACAGAATCAGGGTTATTAATTGGATTGTGGTATCCTACTAAATACAACAGAATTATGAAAAAGATTATATATTATTTTTGGACATTAGCAGCTATCTTCATTTTTACTTCATGTGGAAATGATAATTATGACGCTCCGGCAGAAACTTTTCAAGGTGCATTTATAGATAAAGATACAAATGAGCCAATTCAAACAGCTGCAAGTACGGCTATAGAACATGGTGGTATCCGTATCCGTCTTATGGAATACAGTTGGAGTGACAATCCTGTTCCTTATGATTTTTTTGCGAAACGTGATGGTACTTTCAATAATACTAAGATCTTCAAGGGGACTTATGGGATCATTCCAGAGGGGCCTTTTGTTCCACTGCCCGAAGAAATCATAGACCTTGAAGGAGTGGTGAAAAAGAATTATTTTGTAGAACCGCTGCTCCGGGTACAATGGGTGGGAGAACCTGTATTGAAAGATGATGGAACCTTTGAGGTTCAGGTGAAAATAACCCGGGGTACTGATAATCCGGATTATCAGCAGCCTCTTGAGGAAGCATGGTTGTTTGTTAGCCAGATAGATTATGTGAGCAATGCTCCAGGGGCATATAGTACAAAATTATCTACCAATTTAACACAGGCCGATTTGCGGAATTATATTCTCGGAGATATCCTGACAATTCGGACCGGTTACCCTAATGGATGGAATGGTGGAACAGGAGATCCTCAAAAGATTGACGGTTCTTACAAACGGCCTTATTTCCTTCGTTTCGGAGCCCGTACATCAAAATCGTTTAGCAGTATAAAACGTTATAATTTTACTGATGTGAAAGAGGTGTGGGTAGGAAAATGAAAAAATACATTAAGTATCTTTCTGTGATAATTGTTTTGATAGTGGCATCATTGCCACTATCAGCTCAAGACAAAGTCATTAAAAAGCTTGTAGACGGCGAGAATCAGAGAATTGTCATATATGGTACGAGCCTTTCTGCATCCAAGGAAGGATGGCCGGCAATGTTAGAGGATAGTTTGAATATGCTCTATCCCGGAACTGTTGAAGTCATTAATAGTGCACAAGCTGCGATGTGGTCTACTTGGGGAGTCGAAAATCTGCGTGAGAGGGTTTTAGAATATAAGCCTGATATGGTAATCATTGAATTTGCAATGAATGATGCCTATTTGCCGTATACCACTTCCATAGAGGCTGCAAGACTAAATCTTGAATATATGGTGTACAGAATCCGGGAGTTATATCCTGAATGTTCGATTCTGATTCAAGTGATGAATATGCCAATAGCAGAGCATAAGACGCAAAGACCGGATATTGAGCTTTATTATGATATGTATCGGAAAGAAGCTAAAAAATTAAATATTAGTTTGATAGATCATTATGGATATTGGATGAAACTTCTCAGCAAAGGGGAGAAAGAATTCCGTAATTATGTGCCGGATGGCATTCATCCTAATCTTACGGCGCAAAAAGAACTTGTACTTCCTTGTATTTTGAAGGTCCTTAAAACTTCGAATGCGAAACGCTAAAAAATAATATTATAATAAATGACATATGAAAAAAAAGATCATTAGTATTCTTTGTATCGTTTGGATGGCATTACCGGTATTTGCAGGTACAGGTAATATTGCCATTCGGGCGACTGCAACAGCTTCGTCGTCCCGAGACTCGGACAGTGGCCCGTCTAAGGCGATTGACGGACTTATACATTTGGATAATGCAGGAGAATGGGTTTCTGGCGCAATCATGCCTCACTGGCAGCAATTACCTTTTCCGTGGATACAGCTTGATTGGGAAGAAGAAGTTACGATTTCACGAATCATATTGTATGATCGTCCGAATAAAGATGCTCATACAGCCGGAGGAGATTTGTATTTTAGCGACGGCAGCAGAATCGGAGTGGTGGGGATTCCTAATGATGGTACTCCGAAAGTTGTAGAGTTTGAACCGAAAAAGGTTCGCTGGGTGAAATTTGTAGCCAATGATGCTGTTGGCTCTTATATTGGCCTGTCAGAAATTGAAGTTTATCCACCGGCGGAAGCATGCGAAGACTTTGTTTCACAGGTAGATCCGTTTATCGAAACTACAAAAGGACGATATTTCTTTTTTATAACAGGTAATCAGCCTTTTGGTATGATCGGAGCAGCCCCAATGACACGCAACCGCAATCAATTTGGCGGCGGATATAATTATAATTCCACAGAAGTTCTAGGGTTCCCTCAAATTCATTGTTGGGTGCTTGCCGGGCTTACACTTATGCCTACGACAGGAAATGTAGATCCTACGCTCGGGGAAGAAAACTGGAAGTCCTCATTCATGCATGAAGAAGAAATTGCGCAACCGGGATATCATAGAATGTATCTTAAAGATTACGGGATTTGGGTAGAGCAAACAGCGACGGACAGAACTGGTATGTATCGGCTTACATTTACTCAGGACTCGGACGCGGATATTCTTGTAAACTTGGGTGGTTATATTGCTTCTACCACTATGCGTAATGCTGATGTGAAGAAAGTCTCCAACAATGAAATAGAAGGTAGTTTTGATACATACGGACGGCATTGGGGAGGTCCGGAGAATGTGAAGGTACATTTTGTGATACGCTTTGATAAAGATTTTGAGAGATTGGATGGATGGCGAGACAAAGAGCGTTATAGTGATATAGACACACTTCAGGGATCGTCCATTATTACTAGAAGGCACCCGAAAGAAGAGTTGAGTTATCTAGATTCACCAACTTCCGGTGTTTCGGCACACTACAGAGTAAAAACAGGGGACAAAATATGTGTCCGTACAGCTATATCATATGTAAGCGTGGACAATGCGAGGGAAAATCTGGAGAATGATGCCGTTACTTGGGATTTTGATTTAGTAAAGAAAACATCTCAGGATGAATGGAATAAATGGTTGGGACGAATCGAAGTCAAAGGCGGTTCGCAAAAACAACGTACCAAATTCTATACGGATTTATGGCATGTACTGCTTGGACGACATAAAATAGATGATGTCAATGGAGAATATCCTGATTTGACCGAAGGGGAACGTTACTACTCTTATACTCGTAATATTCATCCGAAAACAAGAACACTCCCACGTGGTGAAGATGGTAAAGTTTTGCATCATATGTATAATTCCGATGCTTTTTGGCTTACTCAATGGAATCTCAATATATTGTGGGGATTGGGATGGCCTGAGATGATGGATGAAATGTCAGCTTCACTTATCCGTTATGCTGATAATGGAGGACTTATTCCGCGTGGACCTTGTGCCGGAGGCTATACTTATATAATGTCAGGCTGCCCGGCTACCCCTTTGATTGTATCTACATATAATAAAGGGTTGATGACTAAATGCGATCCTATGCATGCTTTCAAGACTATGCAACGTAATCATATGCCAGGTGGTATGATGGGGATAGGAGACTATTATCTTGAGAATGGTTATCAACCGGGTAATGCAGGGATGACGATAGAGTCTAACTTTCAAGACTGGGCCTTATCGCAAATGGCTATTCGTCTTGGGCTTAATAATGAGGCTGAATATTTTCGGTCCCGTTCTAAAGGATGGAAAAAGTTATATCACTCGGAGCAGAAATTGATTTTTCCAAAAAATGATAAAGGTGAATGGCTTCATGAGGATCCGTTAAAAGGAGATGGGTATATTGAAGCAAATGCGTGGCAGGCTACTTTTGGAATCTCGCATGCTTTACCGGAACTTACTGATTTGATGGGAGGAGAAAATGAATTCTGTAATAAGCTTAACCATGCTTTTGAACAAGCCGCACCACAGGATTTTGTTTTTGGTTATGGAACCGGATATGTAAGTTATGCTAATCAACCTGGATGTTCCAATGCACATGCATTTAGTTGGGGTGGGAAACCATGGCTTACTCAATACTGGGTACGTAGGGTCAATGAACAGGCTTATGGTGCAATTACACCTGACCGAGGTTATGGAGGACATGATGAAGACCAGGGACAGATGGGAGGCGTTAGTGCATTGATGTCTATAGGGCTTTTCAGTGCTTGTGGAACTGCTGCTGCAGAACCGATCTATGAGATTACCTCACCGGTTTTCAATGAGATAACTATTCATCTGGATAAACGCTATTATCCTGATAGCAGCTCTGGTAAGTTTATAATTCGGACATATAATAATTCAGATCAGAATATGTATATAAACAAGGCTCACTTGAATGGAAAAAAACTAGATACATTTTGGTTTTCACATGAAGTGTTTGCTAAAGGTGGGGTATTGGAATTGTGGATGGGACCCAATCCTAATAAAAATTGGGGAAAGAAGAATCTGCCAATAAGATAGTTCTGTTGAATATGTAAGTATTCACATACTCAAGATTACTATTAAGAGAGCATAATACTGGTATATAGTTGAGTAAGTAACTGATTAAAGGTAAAAAGAAGAAGATGCGGTTTGCATGAATAAGTATATGACTTATTTGTGTGAACCGTATTTTTTATTTCATAATTAAAAAAGAATAGGGAATCAAACCTTAATTAAACGATCATCTAACTTAGAAAAACAGGTTTGCGCAAAATGAAGACTTTCCTACGTAAAAGGAGTACAGAAATCGTGTGTACTTGCCTACATTTGTCAATGTGAAAGACATCAGACTTATATAAGTCTCCGGGCTAACCAACCGGAATAATATTATGAATCACTAAATTTGTATCTTATGCAATGGAAAAAGAACCAATCTGATTTGCAGGAAAATGTATCTGTTCGGGTACCTTTTTTATCTGTATGTTTTTTGTTGCTCTTGGTTTGTATGGGCGTTACGGCACAAACAAATTACAAAATCTCAGGTACGGTGGTTGCTGCTAAAGACAGTGAGCCGCTGATCGGCGTAAATGTTCTTCAAAAAGGGACGACTAACGGGATAGTTACGGATATAGATGGAAATTTTACTCTATCTGTTCCTTTGCCATGTGAACTCTCTATCACTTATGTGGGATATTTAGGGCAATCTGTTAAAGTAAGCTCTGCCACGACTCCTTTGAAAATTGCATTAGAGGAGGACAGTGAAATGCTGGATGAAGTGGTAGTGGTTGGTTATGGAGTACAGAAAAAGAAATTAGTGACAGGAGCTACTGTTCAGGTAAAAGGTGATAATATAGCCAAACTGAACACAGTGAATGCTTTGGGGGCTCTTCAAAGCCAAACTCCAGGTGTGAATATAACGCAGAGTTCGGGGATGCCCGGTGAAGGTTTTAAAGTAACTATCCGTGGTTTGGGAACAACAGGTTCAGCTTCACCTCTTTATATTATAGATGGTATGCCGGGAGGAGATATTAATAACCTGAACCCTACCGATATAGAATCTATTGATGTGCTGAAAGATGCTGCTTCGGCTGCCATTTATGGTTCACGTGCTGCCAATGGCGTGATTCTGGTGACTACGAAACAAGGACATACCGGTAAAGCGGAAATATCTTATGATGGATATTATGGTGTGCAGAATGTCTATCGTATGCCTGATGTATTGAATGCACAGGAATTTGCAATGATTATGAGTGAGGCACGTATGATGGATGGCTTACCTGATTATGATTATGCGTCGCTGGTTCCTGATTGGGAAGCTATAAAGAATGGAACTTGGAAAGGGACCAATTGGTTGGATGAATCACGGAATGAGAATGCACCGATACAGAATCATGCCCTGAATATTACCGGAGGTACGGAACAATCTGTTTATTCTATCGGATTGGCATATACTAATCAGGAAGGTATTCTTGGAGCACCGTCACAACCTGAATATACCCGATATACAGCACGTATCAATTCCGAACATACCTTGTATCGTAAAGGAAAACTGGATATCATTAAGGTAGGTGAAAATCTGACCTACTCGTATTCTGAAAGAAACGGTATTGCCATTGATGATACTTGGAGTAATGACATTCGTAATATGTTGCATGCTAATCCTTTTTTACCGAACAAGGATGAAAATGGTAATTATCATTATGCCATTCCATGGGAAATACGTGAAGCTAATCCCATTGGACAGATGTATTATGCAAATGGGCAGAATATAAGCAAATCTCACGCATTACAAGGGAATATTTTTCTGACTATTCAACCGATAACCGGATTAAAACTTAAATCAAATTTTGGCTATACGTTTTATGCGGATAACAGTCGTAATTTTACCCCTGTCTATAAGCTGGCAAGCAATACTTTCAATGATAATAATAGTGTAAGCCAAGAGATGACTATGGGTGGCAACCTTATGTGGGAAAATACGGTAACGTATGATTTCAAGTTGGATAATCACAGTTTAGGTGTATTGATAGGTCAATCTATAGAAAAGCATGGCTTGGGTGATACGTTGGGTGGAAGTAACATCAACTCTATCTTTGACGACTTCAAGCATGCCTACCTGAGTAATACGCCCACTATCACTAATCGTACCAGCCTTTATGGATATCCCTGGGGCAAGGAAGCGCTGGCTTCTTTTTTTGGCAGAGTGAATTATGATTATGCTAACAAGTATATGGCGACTGCGGTGTTACGTATTGATGGATCTTCTAAGTTTGCCCGTGGACACCGGTGGGGATATTTCCCGTCCGTATCTGCTGGTTGGGCCATTTCGGAAGAGGCGTTCATGGAGTCTGCCAAGTCTTGGATGGATTTTCTGAAAATACGTGCCAGTTGGGGACAGAATGGTAATCAGGAGATTGACGGCTTTCAATATCTTTCAACGATTGCGTTTGGGGGCGCGGATTATACTTTCGGACCGGATAAGTCGATTCTGACACCCGGAGGCTATCCTGATATTTTGGCTAATCCGGATGTTACCTGGGAGACTTCCGAGCAGTTGGACTTTGGGCTGGATGCGCGTTTTCTGAATAATCGTCTGGGACTGAATTTTGATTATTATATTAAAGATACGAAAGACTGGCTACTTGTTGCACCGATGCTGGATTCTTTTGGCACAGGAGCCCCGTTTGTGAATGGTGGTGATGTGCGCAACCAGGGGTACGAAATATCACTGAATTGGAATGATCATATTTCGGACTTTGAATATAGTGCTACTCTTAATTTGGCACACAATAAAAATGAGGTAACGCGCATTGCCAATGCGGAAGGTATTATTCATGGGGACCCGGATGTATTGAGTAACCAAACTACAGAAATGTATCGTGCGCAAGTAGGCTATCCCATTGGATATTTCTATGGCTATTCTACAGATGGAGTGTTCCAATCGGAAGAACAGATTGCTAACTATAAAGGTGCTAAATTGGATGGGACAAAACCGGGGGATGTAATCTGGGTAGACCGCGATCATAATGGTGTGATTGATGATGGGGATCAGGGTATGATAGGCGATCCCAATCCTGATTATAATCTGGGATTGAGCTTGACCGCATCCTATAAAGGTTTTGATATAAGTATGACCATGAATGGTGTATTTGGAAATCAAATAATGAAATCTTATCGTTCTTATGTAGATTACACACGCCAGAACTATACATCTGATATATTTGGCCGTTGGCATGGTGAAGGTACATCTAATAGATTACCTCGTCTGACGTCGGGTACTCATTCTAACTGGCAGTATGTTTCGGATCTCTATATGGAAGATGGAGATTATTTCCGGATGCAGAATCTGACAATAGGTTATGACTTCAAGAAATTATTTAAAAATCTGCCGTTGAAACAACTTCGTTTGTATGTGGCAGCACAGAACTTGTTTACTATAACCGGTTACTCGGGTATGGATCCTGAAGTGGGCTATGGTGGTTATCAAAATTGGGTGTCTGGGATTGACTTAGGCTTTTATCCCAGTCCGCGAACCTATATGGTAGGGGCAAATATTAAATTTTAAAAGAGAAGTAGTATGAAAAAAATATGGATATTTTCGATAGTAGCCCTTTTCTTTATGGGCTGTGAGGGTTTTCTTGATACTGAGAATCTGACCAAAAAGGACAACTCCAATTTTCCTAAAACTTCGGGAGATGCAGAAACTGCATTGACAGGTATATATGCATTACTTCGTGAAATGACTCCGGGTGAGGATGGACAAGGTTTCTTTCTGACAGCTGAATTACTTTCTGACGATCGCTTCGGTGGTGGTGGTCCGGATGACAGACGCATGCATGCTGTGGATCGGTTGAAGAAAGTTGATGAAAACATGTTTTCTGATGTTTGGAAACAAGATTATCGGGCTATTTATCGTAGTAATATGTTATTGAACTCATTGGATGGTATTAGTTGGGAGAGCCAGGAAACCCGTAATAAGATTGAGGGGCAAGCACATTTTTTGCGTGCTTATTTTTACTTCGATTTATGTCGGCTGTTTGGTACTGTTCCTTTACTTACAACTTCTGAACCTGAGAATGTGCCTCGCGCTACTGCGGAAGAGTTGTATGCACAGATTGCATTTGATTTGAAAACAGCTATAGAAAAATTACCTTCTGTTAAATATAGTGCTGCCAATAATTCTGAGTTGGGACGGGCTACCAAATGGGCGGCTGAAGCATTACTGGCGCGTGCTTATTTGTTCTATACCGGTTATTATCAGCAGGAAAGTATGCCATTGCCGGATAACAGTACTTTATCCAGAACCGATGTCATCACGTATTTGGATGATTGCATTAACAACAGTGGACATGACTTGATAGGTGATTTCAGAAATTTGTGGCCTTATAGTAATATTTATACCAAGAAAGATTATAAATATGCACAAGATAATGATTTGAACTGGATAGGGGAAGATGGGGCCAATGTGGAAACTGTTTTTGCTATTCGCTATTCAGCAAAGGCCACTTGGGATAACCCTTGGTATAACAATGAGGTTTGTCTTTATTCATCTCCCCGAGAGCCGGCAAATTTGGATGATATTTTTCCCTTTGGAATTGGTTGGGGAATAGGAACGGTGAACTCAAGATTATGGGAATCATGGCCTTCGAAGGATATTCGTCGTGAGGCATCTATTTTGAGTGTGGAAAAGGAAATGCCCGACTATGGCTGGGGATGTGATAAGCAGATGAATGAAACCGGTTATTGGCAGAAAAAGTATATGGCTGTCAATGCTTATAATGAAGATGGAGAGAGTGTAAACTATAGCCGTATTCTCTATCCGGAAATTGATTCGGATTATCAGTTGAATAATACGCAGGATTTGGTAATTATCCGTTTTGCTGATGTATTGTTGATGGCTGCTGAACTGAAACGGGATGCAGCTCCGATGAATCGTGTGCGTGCGAGAGTAGGATTAGATCCTGTTACCTATTCGGATGAAGCATTACGTGATGAACGGCATTGGGAACTTGCTTTTGAGGGTTTACGGTATTATGATTTGCTTCGTTGGGGTATTGCGGCAGAAGTTTTAAGTCAGCAAAATGGAGTGAAAGTACTGGATAATATGGTCGAGACCCGTATGGATATGGGAGATATAGCACAAAGACTTCAAGCTACCAAGGGATTGATGCCATTGCCTAAGACACAGATTGACTTGTCTGCCGGTATATTGGAACAAAATCCGGGCTGGGGAAATGAGAGTAATATGAATTAATGATTTTAAAATTTTCGGATATGAAGAATATAGCGATAGGAATTTTATCGATATGGCTGCTGGCAGCATGCGATCCGGTGGTTGATAATAAGGAAATGGGAGGTATTGTTAGTGAAAGTGAATTGAAACTGGATGTGCATGCTACTACAGATGGTGGAAATGAGATCATCATGACCAATAATACACCTGGTGTAGGTAGCTATTGGGATCATATTACAGGTATATCTACTCAGCAGACCGCTACGGCGGCATTACCCTTTCTGGGCGAACAAACTATTAAGTTCATTGGCTTTTGTGATGGAGGGCAAGTGATTGCTACCCGGACAGTGACTATTAAACAAATCGACCATCCTGTAGCTGAAGAATGGGGACTTTTGGCCGGTTCCGGAACTAATGGTAAAGCGTGGGTCTGGAATTTGGAAGACTACGATGCAGTATATGGTACAGGTGGTTGGTTGACAGAACTTGAACCGAGTTGGGACGTAACACCTGTTGAGGAGTTGGAGGATTTGGACTGTGAATTGATTTTCGATCTGAATGGTGGTCCGAATCTGACTAAGATAGATGCAGATGGGAATATCCTGGAAAAAGGGCGGTTTGCCTTTGATATGTCGGCTGTTAAGAATAATCCGGATAATGGTGAACAATGGTCTATCGGTCAGCTAAAGTTGACAGGTGTATCAGTGTTAAGTGGACATGCCTTTTATGATGATTCCAATATAATTACTACATTTGAGATTCTGGAATTGACGGATGATACAATGGTACTGTGTTGGAATCCTTCTGATGCTGAAGCATGGACTGATGCCACCTTCTGGTGCCTTAGAAAAAAATAACTTTAACACGCACAGTAAGACAGGTGAAAGGCAGGGAACTCCCCCCTTTGATGTTCTCTGCCTGCCTTTCTTGAGTATAAATTATCGGAAATGAAAATAGGTATAGATTTAGGTGGAACCAATATACGTGTTGGTTTAGTGGAAAATGGTTCTTTAGTTAGGAAAGAAGTTGTTACTTGTCCCTCTAAAGCAACGTATGAAGAAGTATTAGGTCGGTTAGAGGGCTTGATAGATAGGGTGATGTGTCCGGAAGTAGCAGGCATAGGCGTGGGTGTTCCTTCGGTGGTAGATTCGGAAGAAGGTATCGTATATAATGTAGCGAATATTCCTTCTTGGACGGAAGTTCCGTTAAAGAGATTATTGCAGGAACGTTTCTCAGTGCCGGTTTATATCAATAATGACTCTAATTGCTTTGCATTGGGAGTAAAACTTTTTGGTGAAGGACGAAAATACCGGAATTTGGTGGGTATGACTATCGGTACAGGTGTTGGGACGGGGATTATTATAAATGGTGAACTTTACAGTGGGCAGAATACTGGTGCAGGCGAAATAGGATCATTGCCTTACCTTTCCCATGATTTTGAACATTATTGTAGTAGTGGATTTTTTGTCAGATATTATAATCTGACAGGGAAGGAAGCGGCAGAAAAAGCTGCGACGGGAGATGCGAAGACTATGGAAATTTGGAGTGTGTTTGGGTCTCACATAGGTGAATTGATGAAGGCTGTGTTGTTTACGTATGATCCTGAGGTGATTGTGATAGGTGGAGGAATCTCATCCGCATTTACTTATTATAAGCATTCCATGTATCAAGCTATGCAGGCTTTTCCTTATACGGAAACAGTGAAGCGGGTGAAAATTTTTGTTACAGAAATAGAAGATGTAGCATTGTTGGGAGCATCTGCTTTGGTGGGAAAACATTGAAAATAATTTAGAGCAAGAGCTTATGAAAAATAATTTAATTAAATCGTTAATATTGTCCGGCTGTCTTGCAATGACAATAGTTTCGTGTGAAAGAAAAGAATTATCTGCAGGTGGTTTACTACTTTCGGATGGTTGGAAAGTACAATCTTCGGCTAAGATATTTTTACCGGGTGAAGAAGTTTCGAACTCTCAAATAAAAGAAAAAGAGTGGTATGATGCAGTAGTGCCTTCTACTGTAATGGGGACATTAATCCGGAATGGAATATATACGGATGTATTGGAAGGAACAAATTATGAGAACATTGATAAATCACTTTTCGACACTACATGGTGGTATCGAAAGGAATTTGAATTGCCGTCTTTGACAAAAGGGCAGCATGTTGCCTTAATTTTTGACGGCATTAGTTATGCTGCTAATATTTGGCTAAATGGAAAAAAGGTAGCTACTCGTGATTCTGTATATGGTACCTTTCGTCGACATAAATTGGATATAACGAAGATCGTCCGGGAAAAAAACATACTGGCTGTCGAAGTTTTTCGGGCTCAACCCGGTGAACCGAATATTGGTTTTGTAGATTGGAATCCACGCCCGGCTGATGAGAGTATGGGGATCTTTCGTGAAGTACGTGTGGTGATGAATGATGAGGTGAGTATGGAAAATTCCGCTGTTCATTCTAAAGTAAATACGGAGACCTTGGATGAGGCTTGGCTGACAGTGGAAACTCAACTGACAAATGAATCCGAACAAGCGGTGAAAGGTCAGCTGATTGGGACACTGGAAGGTAAGACGTTTAGTATTCCGGTATCACTCGCTGCCGGAGAATCAAAAATAGTAAGGGTGACTTCAAAGGAAGCTGATGTATTGCATTTGAAGAATCCCCGTCTTTGGTGGTGCCATAATATGGGTAAACCGGAAATGTACGGCATGGACTTGGCTTTCGAGATTGATGGTAAGGTATCGGATAAAGAAACTATAAACTTCGGTGTACGTGAGGTTAGGGATTATTTCACGGAAGAGGGGTATCGAGGTTTCCTATTGAATGGTAAGAAAGTATTGGTAAGAAGTGCCGGTTGGACAGATGATATTTTCTTGCGGGATACTCCTGCTTCAAATGAAATACAGGTACAGTATGTGCGTGATATGAATCTGAACTCTATTCGATTTGAAAATATTTGGGGAACTTCGCAGAATGTGTATGATTTGTGTGATCGCTACGGGTTATTGGTATTAGTGGGATGGAGCTGTCATTGGGAGTGGGATAATTATCTCGGTTCTTCATGTGATGAGTTTGGAGGCATTAAGTCTGAAAAAGATATGACTCTGATAGCTCGTTCGTTAAACGACCAGGTACTTTGGTTGCGCAATCATCCGGCCATTATTGCATGGTTTGTAGGAAGTGATATGATTCCCCGCCCTGAACTGGAGAAACGGTATAAAGCTTGTCTTTCTCAGATAGATGATCGCCCTTATATAGGTGCTGCTAAAGAACTCACCAGTACAGTAACCGGACCTACGGGTATGAAAATGGAAGGACCGTATGATTATGTTGCTCCTAATTATTGGTATTCGGAAAAAGCACCGGGCGGAGCATTTGGATTTAATACAGAGACGGGAATTGGTGCACAATTACCTGTAATTGAGTCCATACGGAGAATGATTCCGACTGATAAACTTTGGCCGGTGGGTAAAGAATGGGATTATCATTGCACTGTTTCAGATGCGGCAATGAATTCTTTGGAAGTTCTGAAAGAAAATATGGCAACTCGTTATGGCGAGGCTAAAGATTTGGATGATTTTCTGCGGAAAGCAGATTGGTTGAATTATGAAGGTACACGTACTATGTTTGAGGCATTCCGTGTGAATATTCCTCGTACTACAGGTATTGTACAGTGGATGCTTAATTCTGCCTGGCCTTCATTGTATTGGCAGTTGTATGACTATTATCTGATTCCGACAGCTGCATACTATTCTGTGAAGAAATCTAATATGCCGCAACAATTGATATACCATTACGGTAAAAATGCAGTTTATGCGGTGAATGAGAGCGCAGGAACGGTTCAGATGCAAGGGGTTATGTCTTTGTATGATTGTAATAGTAGAGTTGTGACTCAACAAACCACAACATTGGAAATAGCTCCTTATACAGTGGTAAAGGCCTTTGATGTTCCGGCAGTAAAAGAGAATACCTTTTTATATTTGAAATTGAATGATGAAAAAGGAGCTTATGTTGGCGATAATTTCTATTGGCTCGCTGCTGCTCCTGATGTAAATGATTGGGCAAATACTGATTGGGTACGCACTCCGATTAAGAAGTCGGCTGATTTTACCGGTTTAGCAAATTTATCTCAGGTAAATTGTGAGGTGAGTGCCACAGTTGAACAAGAAGAAAATGATGTAATAGTAGAGGTTGCACTTGAGAATGATCCGAATGCATTAGCTTTTTTTATTCGTTTGTCTTTGAAAGATGAAAAAGACGAATTACTTTATCCGGTATTTTGGGAAGATAATTATTTATCTTTGATACCCGGAGAAAAACGGACTTTGAAATGCGTTGTACCGCAACAGGTTGCTGAAGTAGAATCTGTGACTTTGACAGTTTCTGGATGGAATGTGCCTGAGAAAAAAATAAAGCTCTTTTTGGATGGCATGAAATAAGTGAGTAACTTGCGGCTATTATGATAAGGCTAATTCTTTTAACAGATTTTACCGAAGCTTTTGCTCACAATTTGTTGAGGGGGATTTTGGAATATTCCAAGGAACGGGAACCTTGGGTGGTATGCCGGATGCCCCCTTCTTATAAACAATCTCATGGTATACCTGGAGTACTGAAGTGGGCTAAAAAATGGCAGGCAGATGCTATTATCGCTCAGTTTGATGATGATGATGAAGTCGAATTGTTCCGGAAAAATGGAATAATAGCATTGGCTCAGGACTTTAAATCGCGTTTTTCGGTTATCCCTAACATTACGAGTGAATATAAGTTGACTGGACAAATGGCAGCTGATTTCTTTTTGCAAAAAGGATTCCGAAACTTTGCATTTTATGGTTATGAGAATGTTGTTTGGTCGGAGGAGCGCAGCATGGGCTTCCGGGATAGAATAATTGAGAAAGGCTTTGGGGACAATTTCTTTGAATACCAGAAACAGCCTTTGGAGAATTTGTGGTATTATGAATCAGAACCGTTAGCCAGTTGGATAAAGTCATTGCCGCACCCGTTGGCATTAATGGCTTGCGATGATACACAAGGGAATAAAATAATGGAGGTTTGCCGGGTATTGGGGATCAAGATTCCTGAAGAAATTGCCGTTCTTGGAGTAGATAATGATGAAATTATTTGCAGCTTGTCTGATCCGCCTTTATCCAGCGTAAATCTGAATATTGTGAAGGGAGGATATGAAGCAGCCCAATTAATAGAAAGGTTAATGCGGGATAAAGAAGCCTCTTGTGAGGATGTTGTCATACATCCCACGACTATCACAAACCGGCTTTCAACAGATATTTATTCTACAGGTGATCCTTATATTTTGGTTGCACTGAAGTATATTCATCAGAATCTGGCAACTAAAATAACGGTGGAAGATGTTGTCCGGCAGGTTCCTTTATCCAGAAGGTTATTAGAAATCCATTTTAAACAGGTTACAGGAAGTTCCATTTATCAGTATATCTTTAATCTACGCATGGAACGCTTTTCACAGTTGTTATTGGAAAGTAGCGAGCCTATTGCAGATATAGCTATGTCGGTGGGGTTGTCCGATTATAAAAATTTAGCTCGTCAGTTTAAGTTATGGAAAAAATATACACCCGCTGAATATCGAAAGATTCACCGGGTGAAATAGAAGGGAAATCACTTATTTCTTCTTTCTCAAATCCCTTCCTTCGTATTTACAGATTGCTTGAATCCATTCTTCTTCCAGAGGTTTAGATTCATGTTTTTCTAAATCAAAAGTTACCATCACAGAGGTACATATGCACTTGATCTCCTGTGTTTCCGTATCAATCACCCGCTGTGCGAGGTGAAAACTTTTGGTACCGATTTCAGTAACGGCGGTTTGTACAGCGATATGATCCGAGCCATAAATCTGTGCAAGGAAGTTCGCTTCTATGTGTACGACGACAATACCGTCTTTCTCCCAATCGACGTCCGGGCATACGGAGGCAAAATACTCGGTTTTTCCCAAATCATAGAAAGAGAAATAAACCGTATTGTTTACGTGGCCGAACTTATCGACATCATTAAATCGTAGTTGTATGGGCAGGGTGTGGTTAAATTGAATTTCTTCCATTGTTTTCTCTTAAACTTTTCTATTAATCCGTGCAAAAATAGTACTTTTGCGTGTTAATCACTGTATTTATACACCAAGAAATGATAGAAGATATTAAAAAAGCCTGTCAAGTGATGAACGAAGGCGGAGTCATTCTGTACCCCACCGACACCATTTGGGGAATAGGTTGTGACGCCACCAACGAAGAAGCTGTGCGGCGTGTGTATGAGATTAAGCAGCGCTCGGACAGTAAGGCGATGCTTGTGTTGGTAGATTCTCCTGTAAAGGTGGACTTCTATGTGCAGGATGTGCCTGAAGTGGCATGGGATTTGATTGAAGTGGCGGACAAACCGTTGACAATCATCTACTCCGGTGCGCGAAACCTGGCATCTAACCTGATTGCCGAAGATGGTAGCGTGGGCATCCGGGTAACGAATGAAGGGTTCTCAAAACGGCTTTGTCAACAGTTTCGTAAGGCGATTGTTTCTACGTCGGCCAATATCAGCGGGCAACCTTCGCCGGCAAATTACAGTGAGATCACAGAAGAACTTAAGTCCATGGTCGATTACGTAGTGGGCTATCGACGGGAAGAAATGGGACATCCGAAACCATCCAGCATCATAAAACTGGATAAGGGTGGTGTTATAAAAATTATCCGGGAATAAAATAACGGACTAAAAAAGGTATCGTTATTTTTAATCTCTGTAAGCTTGGGTATGCCCTGAGTTTGTCGAAGGATTTTCTCTCTTATTTATATGGATACGAGAGTAAATTCTTTATTTCGTTTAGATTGGTAAATATAGGTATATGGAAAAAGAGAAGAGAAGTTTGTTTCAGCGTTTCCTTTTATGGCGTGAAAAGAATATTAAGGAAAAACAGTTTATCTTGATACTCAGCTTTCTGGTAGGTATCTTTACGGCTATTACGGCTTTGATACTGAAGATGCTGATACACTGGATACAGAATTTCCTGACGAATAATTTCAATACAACGGAAGCCAACTACCTTTATCTGGTTTATCCGGTAGTGGGTATTTTTCTGGCTGGATTGTTTGTACGCTATGTGGTGAAGGATGATATCAGTCATGGGGTTACTAAAATTCTCTATGCGATTTCCCGCCGACAAGGACGGATTAAGCGGCACAATACATGGTCGTCTGTGATTGCCAGTTCCATAACCATTGGTTTCGGTGGCTCGGTAGGAGCAGAGGCGCCTATCGTATTGACAGGTTCCGCTATTGGTTCCAATCTGGGAAGTGTTTTTAAGATGGAGCACCGCACACTGATGCTTTTAGTAGGCTGTGGTGCTGCCGGTGCTATTGCTGGTATCTTCAAGGCGCCTATTGCAGGACTGGTGTTCACACTGGAAGTACTGATGATAGACCTGACTATGACTTCTCTGCTTCCGTTGTTGATTTCTGCAGTGACGGCTGCTACAGTGTCCTATATTACTACCGGAACAGAAGCAATGTTTAAATTCCACCTTGATCAGGCATTTGAGATGGAACGTATTCCTTACGTTATCATGCTGGGTATTTTTTGCGGACTAGTTTCGCTTTATTTTACCCGTGCAATGAACTCTGTGGAAGGTTTGTTTGGCAAGTTGAAAGGCCCTTACCAGAAGTTGGCTTTGGGTGGTGTCATGTTGAGTATCTTGATATTTCTTTTTCCACCGCTTTACGGTGAAGGCTACGATACTATTGAACTGTTGCTGAACGGTACTTCCAATGCCGATTGGGATACAGTGATGAACAACTCTTTTTTCTACGGACATGGGAATTTGCTATTACTCTATTTGATGCTCATTATCTTGTTCAAGGTATTCGCATCTAGCGCGACAAATGGTGGTGGCGGTTGTGGTGGTATCTTTGCGCCTTCTTTGTATTTGGGATGTATAGCCGGTTTTGTCTTCGCTTTTTTTAGTAATAAGTTTGATTTCTCTTATTACCTACCCGAAAAGAATTTTGCCCTGATGGGGATGGCGGGTGTGATGAGTGGTGTCATGCATGCCCCGTTGACCGGAGTCTTTCTGATAGCCGAACTGACGGGTGGATATGACCTTTTCCTCCCGCTGATGATTGTAGCAGCCAGCTCTTATCTGACAATTATTGTTTTCGAACCTCATAGTATTTACTCCATGCGTTTGGCTAAAAAGGGAGAATTGCTGACTCACCATAAAGATAAAGCAGTACTTACTCTGATGAAGGTGGAAAATGTGGTGGAGAAAGATTTTGTAGTGGTTCATCCGGAGATGGACTTGGGTGAATTGGTGAAAGCGATTTCAGCCTCACGGCGTAATATATTCCCGGTGACAGATAAGAGCGGAATACTGATTGGTATTGTTACCTTAGACGATATCCGGAATATCATGTTCCGGCAGGAGTTGTATCATCGTTTTACGGTAGGCAAGCTGATGACGGCTATTCCGGCACGCCTCTATGACACGGATAGTATGGAACAGGTGATGCGCACGTTTGATGATACGAAAGCATGGAACCTTCCTGTGGTAGATGAAGAAGGGCACTATCTGGGATTTGTTTCCAAGTCGAAGATATTCAATTCATACCGTCAGGTACTGGTGCATTTCTCTGAAGATTAATAAAGTTGTTATATGATGAAGAAAGAAGATTTGCGAATAGTTTATATGGGGACTCCGGATTTTGCTGTGGAGTCTTTGCGGTGTTTAGTAGAAGGTGGATATAATGTAGTAGGTGTCATCACCATGCCTGATAAACCGGCAGGGCGGGGACATAAACTTCAGTTTTCTCCAGTGAAACAGTATGCGCTGGAACATAGTCTTCCTTTGTTGCAACCGGAAAAGTTGAAAGATGAGGCTTTTGTTGAGGCTCTGCGTGAGTGGAAGGCCGATTTGCAGATAGTAGTTGCTTTTCGTATGCTGCCCGAAGTGGTATGGAATATGCCACGTTTGGGAACCTTCAATCTTCATGCTTCTCTTTTGCCTCAATACCGGGGAGCCGCTCCTATTAACTGGGCAGTAATTAATGGTGATACGGAAACAGGTATCACAACTTTCTTCCTGCGTCATGAAATCGATACGGGGGAAGTGATTCAGCAAGTTCGTATTCCTATCGCAGATACGGATGATGTGGGTATTGTGCATGATAAACTGATGATGCTTGGTGGAAAACTGGTGACTGAAACGGTAGATGCGATCCTGAATGATGCAGTGAAACCTATTCCACAGGAAGAAATGGCAGTTGTAGGCGAATTGCGTCCTGCACCGAAGATTTTTAAAGATACCTGTCGTATCGATTGGAATCAGCCAGTGAAACGTATTTATGATTTTATTCGCGGTCTGTCTCCTTATCCTGCTGCCTGGTCGGAATTAGTTCAACCTGATGGAGAGACGGTAGTTATGAAAATATTTGAGACAGAAAAAATAATCCAATCTCACCAGTTGACCCCCGGAACTTTGCTGACGGATGGTAAGACTTATATCCATGTAGCCGCTGCTGATGGAATTATCGGTATACGTGCTTTGCAACTTCCCGGTAAGAAACGCTTGAAGACAGATGAACTTTTGCGTGGATTCCGGTTGACGGAAGAATTCAGAGTGAAATAGTTACGAGCTACAAGCTACAAGTACTATGCAGAGTGATAGCGTAGCAACTTGTAGCTTGTAACTTAATAATTGCTTCTAATATTGTTTCTTTCCTGAAAATTTCTTTTCTTTGCATATTATTAACTACCAAATATAGAATGCCTATCGGAATACATTACGCTGAAATCTAAAAACACACGTAATGAAAGTACAAACAAATGCTGCTGACGAAACGTTGGTGGCCCTTTATGCACAAGGCAATAACGAGGCATTCGATATTCTGTTGAACCGTTATAAAGATCGTCTTTATGCGTACATCTATTATACGGTGCGCAATGAAGAACTGGCGGAAGACATCTTTCAGGAAACTTTCACAAAAGCCATTGTCACCATTCAGCAGGGACGCTACAATGAAAACGGTAAGTTCCCGGCTTGGTTGACTCGTATCGCACATAATCTTATAATCGACTGTTTCCGTCAGGAAAAGCAGGAAAACCTGGTGTCTTGTGATGAAGAAGAACGGAATTTACTGAATAATATCCGTCTGTCTGAAGGAACGGTTGAAGCTGAAATAGTGAACCACCAGATTCTTTCGGATGTACGTCGCCTGATGAAACATCTGCCGGACGAACAACGGGAAGTAGTACATATGCGCTTTTATCAAGACCTCAGTTTCAAGGAGATAGCAGAAATGACAGGAGTCAGCATCAATACCTCTTTAGGACGGATGCGTTATGCTATTTTGAACCTGCGCCGGATGGCGGAGAAGCATGGAATCGTGCTGACGATGGACTAAATGATACATCCTTTAATAAAATTTTTCTTTTTCCAAATGCAGTATTTCACAAATAAGGCCATTTAACCTAATGTACGTACAACCTTAATTATGTGATTTTATTATTTACTAGACTAAACTTATTAAAGTAATGGAAAAAGTACATTGTTTAAAGCGTTTCGTGTTTCTTGTTATGGCCTTGGGCCTGGTAACTACTTTCACATCTTGTGATGATGACGATGAACCTAAACCTAATGTTCCCGCATTGACTGACGTGGTAGGTAATTATGCTGGAAAAATGCAAACTACATCTGTGTCTCCTCTTGCAGAAGAGGGTGAAGAACCTCAAGGTACGGATGTGAGCGCAGAAGTAACCAATGAAAATGTGTCTTTTGAAAAGTTCCCGGTAGCGGATTTGATTACAGCCATTATGGGGGAGGCAGCTCCCGGAATTATTGAAGCCGTAGGTGATGTAAGTTATAAAGTGAAGTATACACCTACTTTCAATGACGATAAGACAGTTATTAGCATGGCGTTCACTCCTGAACCACTAATTCTTGAAATCAATTTCCCGACAGAACCTACTGAAGGTGAGGGTGAAGGAGAAGGTGAAACCCCGGACTTGAAAGTGGAGGTGACAATTGCAGCACCTGAAGCAGGTAGTTTTGCCTATGCTGGTGATAAATTAGCTTTCAAGCTTCAGGTAACTGGTGTGAAAGTGAATAATGAACCTTTCGAACTTCCCGTGACTACTTTCTCATTTGACTTAGCCAAAGCGAAATAAATATTTTCATCTCAACCAGATGTTGGCCCAGGTATGGTGTGTTGGCACTAACCTGGGCTGATTTATTTACATCTCTCATGTTTTTTATAACTTCTTGTATACTATATCTCTTCTTCTTCCGTTCTTAGTATATAAAGTACCTCCTGCTTCTTTTTTGCAGCCCGTAGCTTTAACTAATTAATTATTAATTCTCAGTTCAATAAGCCTATGGATAAAAAAACTACTCCTTCTTTTTCTTCTTCATCCGTGAAACCGAGAAGTGCTGATAATGCATTGCCGGATGGACTTCCGCAGCCTTCCGGGAAAACTTTGGATTTTCTTCGTAACCTTGCCCGTAATTATCGTACAGTGCCTCAGCTTCCGCAAGGCTTGCAGGGTATAATATTAGGATGAATGAAATCTTTTGTCTACATTTGTACGTTATATCTGTATATAACCTGTAAAATGTAGTGTATTATGAAACCAATCATAGCTCCCTCTATCCTGTCCGCAGATTTCGCTTATCTGGCAAAGGACTTGGAAATGGTGAACCGCAGTGAAGCCGACTGGGTCCACATTGACGTTATGGACGGTGTGTTCGTTCCTAATATATCTTTCGGTTTCCCGGTATTGAAGTATGTGGCAAAACTGTCAAAGAAGCCTTTGGATGTACATCTGATGATTGTGCAACCCGAGAAATTCATTAATGAGGTGAAAGCATTGGGTGCGCACACCATGAATGTGCATTTCGAAGCTTGCCCGCATTTGCATCGGGTGGTTCAACAAATACGTGAAGCGGGTATGCAGCCCGCCGTTACACTGAATCCGGCTACCCCTGTGGCAATGTTGAAAGATATTATTCAGGATGTATATATGGTGTTGCTGATGAGTGTGAATCCTGGTTTTGGCGGACAAAAATTTATAGAACATACAGTTGAAAAAGTACGGGAATTGCGTGCTTTGATAGACAGTACCGGTTCGAAAGCATTGATAGAAGTGGATGGTGGTGTGAATTTGGAGACAGGTGCCCGCCTGATAGCTGCCGGTGCAGATGCATTGGTTGCAGGTAGTGCCGTGTTTGCAGCTCCTGATCCTGAAGGTATGATACATTCGCTGAAGGATCTCTAATTCTTCCTCCATTGATAATTAACAGCCTGCGACGACATCCGTTTCTACGACTTCTGATGCCGTTTGCAGGCGGTATTGTATGTGGAGATGCGCATTTCTTCCGGCAGCGGGCGGAACTTTCCTTAAATATTCCGGCAGAGGCATCCTGTCCGGTTTCCAATCTTTTTCCTGTTTGGATTTGTCTGGCAGGTTTCATGTTACTGTTTCTGACTTATTTCCTTTCTGATAAATATCGTATTCATTGGCTGTATGGAGTTTCCGTCTTTCTCTGTTGTTTCGGATTAGGCGCCGGTATGACGGAAGAATATTTGCATCGTACGGATTTTCCTTTTTCCGATGAGGCGGCAGTCTATCAGGTGATTCTTCTGGAAAAACCGGAAATGAAAGAACGAAGCGTGTTATGTCATGTCCAATTAGAGGGAAAAGTGAATGATGAGGATTTGCAGAAAAGTGAATATGGACGTACATTTTTATTCTATTTTCCGAGAAATTCCGCTACTGTTGCATTAAAGAGGGGAGATAGATTATGGGTACATACCCGTATTACCCCTCCTGTCAATAATGGGAATCCTGACGAATTTGATTATGTACGTTATCTTACTCGTAAAGCTGGTACCGGCACAGCGTATATCTCTGCCGGACATTGGCGGATAATAGGTCATGATGCTTCTCGTTCTCTTCGGCAAATAGCTTTGGACTATCGGGAAAAAGTGGTGGAACTATATCATCGTTTAGGTTTTCAGGGAGATAATCTTGCAGTACTTTCGGCTCTTACGGTGGGAGATAAGGAGAATTTGAGCGAGGATATGCGGGAAACTTATTCAATTGCCGGCGCCAGTCATGTACTGGCACTTTCAGGACTTCATATAGGCTTGCTTTCTACTTTATTTTTGTTTTTCTTCTCCTTTTTGTGGAAGCGGTGGGCGGCTTTTAAACCCTTGGGATTTTTTCTGGTTATTCTCTTTTTGTGGGCATTCGCTTTTCTTACGGGATTATCTTCTTCTGTGGTACGATCCGTAATCATGTTCTCTCTGCTGGTTGTATCCCGTTTACAATCTGAGAAATTGTTATCATTGAATACACTGGCGGCTACTGCCTTTTTAATGTTACTTTATAATCCACTTTGGCTTTTTGATGTGGGGTTTCAATTGTCTTTTGTAGCGGTAGTTTCTATTTTGTTGATACAGCCCAAACTTTACAGCCTGCTCTCTGTCAAGCGTTGCATTCCTCGTTATGTTTGGGGATTGCTGACGGTTTCCGTTGCTGCGCAAATTGGTACGGCTCCTTTAGTTATATTCTATTTCTCCCGTTTCTCTACTCATTTTCTGCTGACAAATCTGTGGGTGATTCCTATGGTGACGTTGATTTTGTATTCTGCGGTTCTTATGCTTGTCCTGACTCCTTTTCCTTTCCTTCAATCTGGCTGTGCTTTAGGGGTCGATGCTTTGTTAAGTGCTCAGAACAAAGTTCTCTGCTGGATAGAAGAACTGCCAATGTCCTCTATAGATCGGCTTTGGATAGATCATTGGGAGATTATGCTGTTTTATCTTTTTCTATTGTTTTTGTTTCGGAGTTTGGCTATCCGAACTGCTCGCAGCATATCCTTTCCGCTTTGCTGCCTGTTGTTGCTGATCACTTATCATACGATTTCCGTCAGCCTGTCTTCTCCTCAGAGCGGCATTGCTTTTTATAATGTCCGTGGCTGTCCTGCCGTCCATTGCGTTGCTAATAGTGGAGAATCCTGGTTGGCTTATGCTGATAGTGTGCCGGATACTTTCCGTTTGCACCGTGCACTCGTACCTTATTGGAATCGTCAGCATCTCTCTATTCCCAATGCTTTGCCTGCTGATTATTCTACTTCCGGTCTGGCTTTTCATAATCACATTGTTTCCTATGCGGGCAGGCGGGTTTGCCTGCTCCATGATGCCCGCTGGAAAAATAAGATTTCAAAGCACCCTTTACAGATCGATTATTTATACATTTCCAAAGGCTACAATGGTCGTATTGAAGAATTGACTTCTTTGTTCCGCATCCGAACCGTTGTTTTGGATGTTTCTCTCTCAGACTATCGTAGCGATATCCTTAAAAATGATTGTTACCGTTTAGCTATTCCTTGTATAGCTTTGAAGGAGAGAGGAGCGTTTTGTATCCATCTGTAGAAAATATATTATTGAAGTTTACTAAGTATAGTGACTATTCCTTTCATAATCTTGTTTTGATGATTACTTTTGCAATTGGTTATGTAAGAGAAAGAAAATGTAATATACAATGAGAATACTGACAATGTTAATGGCATTAATGCTGGGATTATTGACTGTTCCTGGTGGAAAGAATAGCAGCTTAGCAAAGGAAAATGGCTATGTGATTAATTTAGATCGTGCTGAGAAGTTGGAGAAGATGACTTATTCTTCTTTATTCAGCAAGGCGGGAATCATTGTATTGGAAGATACGGATGAATCATTATTAGGAAAAGTTGATAAGTTAGAAGTCTGTGATAATAATTTGTATGTATTGGAAAAAGGCAGAGGTCTTTTTCTGTTTAATAAGCAAGGCAAATTTATAAAGATGATAGGGCGTAAGGGGAAAGGACCCGGTGAATACATTGATCCGGATGATATAAGTATCGACAGGGAAAATAAGAAAATATATGTACTGGACTCCCAAACTCAGAATGTATTGAAGTATAGTGGTAATGGAACTTTTGAAAGTTCGTTTAAATTGGAAAATAAAGGAACAAGATCTACTTTTATTCAACCTTTTAAGAATGCGTTGTATACGAATCTGTATACATTTGATAAATCCGGGAAACGATTTCTCTTGAGTAAAGTGGACGTTACTAATGGGAAAAGAATTTCTTTTCAATTTGAGGCTTCTCAGTATAATAAAGGCTGGAATGAACTATTCAGTACTGATCAACATACTTTTATCTCCGGTCCTACCGGAAATCCCAAATTTATGCAGATCTTCATGGATACAATATTTGAAATAACTCCCAAAGGAATAAAACCGTATATTACTTTGCAAAGTAAAAAGCTTGTGACAAAGGAATATTTGGAAACTTTGATAGCAGAGAATGATATGTCGAAATCTGCAAGAGTGTCAAAAATATACGATAGATTGATGAAAAGCGGTAAGATATATAATGTATTTGATTATTGGGAAACCACTAAATATATTCATTTCGGCTATTATGTAGGTCACTATGGTTATTCCATACTTTATAAGAAAGAAGAGAATAAAGCTTATGTTATGTCAGGTATAACTGACGATTTGCTTTATACGGATAAAGCAGGTACATTGTTAGTTTCCAAACTGTATTCATTTGATGAGAACCGGGTATATTGCATCGGCATGAATGACGGTTTCACCAAGGATATCTTTTTAGAAAATATGAAGAAAGGCGGAATAAATCCTCGTATAGAAGGGGCCGATAAATTGCAGACCTTGACGGAAGATTCAAATCCGATTATTATATATTATGAGTTTAAGAAATGAAACTCGTGAGACATTAATTAATTTATCAGAAGATGATAATCCGATATTGTTGTTGCTGAGATTTTGAAGTTTCCCATTTATAATAGATTTTAATTTTCCAAATATGTAATAAAAGCGATTTATGGATAATAGAAATGATACATTTATTGGTAGCCGTTGGTTTTATGCAATTTGTTTTGCAGGGTTGTTTGTGGTCGAAACGTTAATAGCCCTTTTTGTGCGTGACGCATTCATACGTCCCTATATGGGAGATGTATTGGTGGTAATACTCGTATATTGCTTTGTGCGTATGTTTATTACCCGCCCATTGCGATGGCTGCCACTATGGATATTCCTGTTTGCTTGTTGTATTGAAACGTTACAGTATCTGCAATTGGTTACTTTATTGGGGTTGCAAAATTGTACGCTGGCAAGGGTAGTATTGGGTACGTCATTTTCATGGTGGGATATTGTTTGCTATGCTGTTGGATGTCTGCCTTTGCTTTTTATCAGGCGGTAAACGGAAAATAATTTATGTTTTTACTTCTTTGGAGAAAGAAATTAGGGAAATGTACCTATAAACTTCAACTTAATCCTTTTTTAATGACAAATTAAGCCCATTTGTTTCAGTCTCTTAATTGCACTTCTTTACATTTGCATCCGTTTAATGGTAAAAATAAAGACGATGAGACTAAAAGAAATATTTATAGCCTTTCTGGTATTGACCGGATGTTCAGTACCCAATCAAAAGAGTAATCAAGATTTTAGAGTGATTGACGTTCCCTTGAAGGGTGATGATCATCAGATAATGATGTCCTCGTTTGTTAATTCTATTTCGTATATTCCTTTTGAGACGAAAGATGAATGTCTGATTGGGTGTATTGATGAAATTATTGTAACGGATGATTTTTATTATATAGTTGATGAGACGAAAGCATGCTCTGTTTTGTGTTTTGACATATCCGGAAAGTTTATTTGTAAATTAGGTAGTCGGGGACCTGCGTCAGGTGAATATATGCAAATTACTGATGTTAATGTGTATAAAGATAAAGTTTATCTTTGGGATTGTTCATTGCAGAAGTTATTTATTTTTGACCATGACGGTCATTTCTTGGAAGAGAAGAAATTTGATTATATGGCAGAATCATTTGCTGTTTTAGATGATTCTTGGATTGTTTTTTATGGTGATTATAAGGCGAATAAAAAATATGAGCGAAGTAACTTATATCCTAATTTGCTGTTTGTTAATGTTGATAATGGAGAGACTAAACCTGATTTGTTTTTTGATTCTCGAATGTGCTATTCTAGTATTATATCATCTCCTTTCAATTTCGTCAGCAACGCTAATTTTGTAACTCCTTTAAGTGATACTATTTATCAAGCTTTGCCCTCTGCTGTTTTGAAAAAGAGGTATGTCTTACAGTTTGGAGAGCAGTATCAGAAAGCTCAGAGAGATTATATTGAAAAATTGAAAACGGAAACAGTTGATGTGTATCAAGGTATTGAATTTATGAAGAAAATACCTTATGTCTATACCTTTTTGGACACTCCTTCTTATGCTTTCTTAAAATATAATTGGGAGGATTATTACTATTTGGGTATCATTAATCATAAGGAGTCTGATGCGTACATTGAGGCTTCCGGCTATAAAAAATGAATATTGTAAATGATATGGATGATATAGCTGTTTTTGTTCCATTGGCGACTTATAAAAATACGGTTTATAGTTATAGATCACCGGAGAGAATAACTTCCGACGAGATTTCTGGAAGACATATCGAGCCTGATGACAATCCGATAATAGTCAAAATGGAATTGAAATAATAAATGAACAGAAGATAAACTTCTGTTTTGCCAATAATCGAAAATCGTAAAGAATGTGATAAATATTAATACATATATAGATAATAATTATGAAGCTAAAATTTTTACTATTTTTCTTTGTAACATTAGTCGGATGTTCAAATCCGGGAAAGACTGACAAGCAAGAGGCAATGGTGATTGATGTTCCTTTGCGGACTAATGAACATGAAGTGAAACTGTCTTCATTCGTTGATTCTATCTCGTATATTCCTCTTGAGACGAAAGATGAATGTCTGATAGGTTCTGTCGATAAGATTCTTGTAACAGATGATGCTTACTATGTAGTTGATAGGGAAAAAACGCAGTCTGTTTTGCGTTTCGACAAATCTGGACGATTTGTTCGCAAATATGGTAATCGAGGAATGGGGACTAACGAATATGTAAGTATAACAGATGTCAATGTGTATGAGGATAAAATTTATATATGGGATTGCTCGTTGAAGAAAATATTTATCTTTTCTTCCGACGGATGTTTTGTGAGAGAGATAAAAACGAATTATTCTGCAGATTCCTTTTTTGTTTTAGATGATTCATGGATTGCTTTCTGTGGAGATTATAAACCTAATAAAGAATATACTCAAAAGGAATTATGTCCGAATGTGTTGTTCATTAATATTGATAACAGTCAAACGGTTTCAGATTTATTCTTTAATAAGAATATAGATAACTCCGGCATTATAGTAAATCCTTTTAATTTTTTATGTGACGGCTATTTGATATTGGCTTTGGATAATGTAATTTATCAAACGTCCTCTCCTTCAAACTTGGAGAAAAAATATATAATGCAATTTGATGAAAAGTATATAAAAGCTCAAGAGGCTTATAAGGAGAAAATAGCAGTTGAAAGTGTTGCTATAGACCAGATTCATACATTAATGAAGGATGTTCCCTTGCTACTGAGATTTTTGGATACCCCTTCATTTTCTTTTGTAGGCTATACCTTGAATTCAAATTTCTATTGGGGAATAATTGATCACAAACAAGCCGATTCCTATATTGAAGCTTCTGCTTATGCAAAAAATCCTATAGTAAATGATATAGATGAACTTGCATTCTTTATGCCTCTTATGGCTCATAACAATGCTCTTTATAGTTTGGTGCCATCAGATAAAATATCCTCGGATGAAGTTTTAGGGCGACATGTTGAGCCTGATGACAATCCGATAATTGTCAAAATGGAATTGAAATAATATGTCCTTTCTTTATGAGTTCTACTTTTGTTACTATGGATATAGTAGGTTTGTATCCTTTCTGCGAGGCTTGTTGGCGAGGGTATAAAAGGCTACACCCTTTTGGTCGGATGGCTACACCCTTTTGAATAGATGGCTACACCTTTTACTTCGGATGCCTATACCATCTTGAAAGTATCATATAGTCTTATTTTAAGAAAAGTATTTGTTCGTTACATTAATAAATGGCTCAGGTTTTACTGAGAGTTTATGATCGCTTTTACCTACACGCTTGCACTTATGCTCTGTATCGCCCTATTCATCGGCAATAAGCAGTGGTGGAAGCAAGTAGAATTAGCGTGTAGGTAGAGTTGCCTACACTAACACAAAATGGGGCATGCTGTTGTAAATCTGTTTATTACATGTTTTTTGTACATGAATAAACTGTTTCAGCCCCCCCGCTTTTCGACTTTTTTTCATCATAAATACGTCGAATATGGAGGATAACAATCGTTCGTGCCATTTCGATGGGAGAATTCCCGCTTTGCGATGATGCTCAGAGTATGGTTTGCTTATATTAATTGCCTATGTTTATTATGTTGATGTCCTATGTTTATTCTGTTGATAACCAATGTTGTAGTGCTTTCTACAATTGTTGATCACGTGCTCCACAATTGTGGTACTACTGCTTCACGGTTGTGAAGTTACGTGCTTCACATTTGTGGTCATAGCAAAATAAAGAATATGCATATAACCAAAGTGCTATGTAAAAGTAAAGAAAGGGCAATGCTTTTGAAAAGAAAGAGTAAGAGTCTTTTTTTAAATGACAGGATTGAATACGGAGACACGGAGGATGAAGAAAGAAGGAGGATTCTTTATCACTTTGCATGTAAAACTTCAGTTAAATTAGTTTGAATTCTGTATTTACATGGGATTAACCGTTTATTAATCCTCAATTAAGTCTGTATGCCGCTATTAATTAACCTCAGCTCTCTACATTTGCATCTGTCTAATGGTAGCATTAGGTCTCCAAGTAAAAGATTATTAAGAGAAGAACTACTATAATAATTTAATTATAATACTATGAATAGAGTACAGATGACAATAATATGGTCTCTGTCAATTGTATTTTTTGTATCATGCGAAAGTGCGGGAGATAAACGTTTGGATTTTGCACTCGAACAGGCCGGAAAAAACAGGATAGAACTGGAAAAAGTGCTGAACTACTACCAAAATGATAGTTTGAAGTTAGAAGCCACCCGCTTTCTTATAAGAAATATGCCTGGGCATGGCGGTTATGAAGATGACCGTCTGGATAGTGTGAAAGCGGTGATGAAGGCCGCGGTGGAACTGAATATAGGAGGTTATCTGCCTGATAGCGAATGGAAGCGCAAGTGGATTGGCTTTAACTACAGAACATTGCCGAAACGTCCGGATATTGAATACATGTCTGCCGATTATCTGATAGAAAATATCGAACAATCCTTCAAGGTCTGGGAAGAATGTCCGTGGGCAAAGAATTATTCATTTGACGACTTTTGTGAATGGGTATTGCCCTATCGTATAGGAGATGAGCCATTGGACAATTGGCGGAAAATGTATTATGACCGTTATAAACCTCTTCTTGATTCGTTGTATACCGGTAATGATATGGTGGAAGCTGTGAATGTACTGGCACGCCACTTCAAGCGAACTAACTTATTTGTCCTCACTACCGAATATCGCATGCCACATTTAGGTGCCCGTTTCTTATCGGAATATCTGGTAGGTACATGTCGCGAAATAACTGATCATGCTGTATACGTTTTCCGGGCATTGGGCTTTCCGGTAAATATAGATAAATATTGGTATTCTCCTTCTAATCAACACGACCATATGTGGAACGTACTGAAGGATTCGGACGGAGGATTTATTCCGTTCTGGTATATGGATTCGTCTGACTTTGTGGTGAAACGTGGGTCTACGGACGGCAGAAAGAAAGGTAAAGTCTACAGGAATACTTTTGAAGCGCACGATAGTAAGACAGCTTCATTGTTTGGACCTTTTTATCAGGATGTGACGGCAGAATACTTTGGTGAGAATGAGTTCAAGGTAAAGGTTGATGACAATATAGAAGGAAATAGTATTCTGCTGGGAATGTTCAGTCCTTCCGGATATGTCACAGTGGATGCAGTTCCATTGCGACGCGGCAAAGCACGGGTGAACAATATAGAACCGGGCGTTATTTTCCAACCTTTGACCTCTGAGAACGGAACGCGTTCTCCTGCCGGATATCCTTTTATAGTAGTAGACGGAAATGTACGCTATTTTGAACCGAATATGTCGAAGGCGGTCACTGCCCATATAAGGAGAAAATACCCGTTAAGACAATACCTTTATGGTTATATGGCGGCCATGACAGGTGCTGAGATTGAAGTGAGTAATGACCGGTATTTCCGTACGAGTGAGCTGCTTTGTTGCTTGACCGATACTCCTCGCACTAACCTCAATTATTATTATCCGAAGATTTCACGCCCTTATCGTTATGTGCGTTTCACTCCACCGCCTCCTGCCTATTCCACAGCAGATTGTAGGGCGGAAGTTGCGGAACTTGCATTCTTTGATAATGTGGACAGTGAAGAACATCTTCCTTCAAAAGCCATATACGGTGGTGGTCCGGTGGATGAGAATCCCGCGCACGACATAGACAAGGCGTGTGATGATGATTGGCTGACATTCTATTATTCGTCAGGGCCGCGGGATTCCATCGTATTGGACCTGCAACGTGCTAGTACTATAAAGAAGATATTGTTTGTTCCTCGCAATGATGATAATTTTATCACTCCGGGCAATGTGTATGAGTTGTTCTATCAGTCTGGTGTGAAAGGATGGATTTCTTTGGGAGTACAGACTGCTACTACTAATGAATTAGTCTATCGGAATATTCCTGAAGGCGCCTTATTGTGGCTGCGTAATTTGACGCGCGGGAAGGAAGAGCAGGTATTCTATGTGGAAGATGGGGAGCAGAAGTTTGTAGGGTATGAATAGGTGATAATTGTATGATTGAACCGATAAGAATTTAGGAGTTGATATAGTATTTTGAGATATGAAAGGAAAAATAAAACGAGTATGGAAAAGGGTAGGATATACATCTTTTGTATTGTTCTCCTTATATCAGATATATCTATCTGTCAGGATATATTGGTTCACATTTTGCGTTATACCTACTTATTCCATGTCTCCTACTCTGTTGGGTGGAGATTATATTTTGGCATCTTTGCAAATTCCGGGGCGTAGAATTATAGAAGAAGATGAGTCACGGGACGAACGTAAGTTGGTGCATAGGCTGGAAGGTATCAGACAGGTGCGAAAGAATGATGTAGTGGTGTTTAATTATCCATATTCTGAAGATAAAGAAAAGATGATACTGAGTGCAAAATTGTTTTTTTGTAAACGTTGTGTGGCACTACCTGGTGATACGTATCAGTGGTTTGCCCGCGAGAGTCTGGAAAAAGTGTATCTTCCTAAAGTTGGAGATATATTGCCAATTGATTCCTGTAACTACAACCACTACCGACACTGTATAGAATATGAAACCGGACAATCGCTGAAATTAGAGATGGGATTGGTTTATTTAGCGGATACTTTATTGACTGAATATCACTTCAAGCATGATTATTATTTCATGCTAGGGGATAATGTGAACTATTCGTACGATTCTCGTAATTGGGGATTACTGCCGGATGACTTCATCTTGGGAGTAGGGCAATTCATCTGGTTTTCAAAAGTTTTGGAAACCGGACAGATTCGATGGAATAGAATATTTAAAAAGTTGTGAGATTTTCTTTGTGATTGAAGAGGTATACTTATATCGATATTGAAATGAAAAATAATATTATCATATCTCTGTTTTTTACAATAGTACTCTGCCTTGTGCCGGTCAGTACCTTTGTTCCTTATGAAATAGTGGATAACTATTTCCAGCTTTTTCCTATTGCCTGCGCTGTAGGAGTAGTGGCTTTCGTGTCGTGCATTGTGCTGTTTGTAAGTAAAGTAAGATTTTATTTTGCAATCTCCGATATGCTGTTTATTGTTTTGATTGGATGGTATTTAATAAGATACGATTATCAAGAACAATTAGCTAACTGGAAAATAATTTATGCTGTTTTGCTGTGTGTATTCTGGTTTGCATTGCGCTTTATTTTATCCTGTTGTCCCGTATGTAAGAAGACAGTATTTTATGCTTTGGCCTTGCTGGGATGCATACAAACCATATGGGGCATATTGCAAATATACGGTTTTACAGGCTCTTATCATAAGATGTTTGCTGTGACGGGATCGTTTTATAATCCCGGACCATATACAGGTTATTTGGCGGTAATTTTCCCCATTTGTTTAGGACAGATGCTTAATGCTCAGAAGCGGGATAAATATGTCTGGGCGATTTTAGCCGTGTTGTTATTTTCTATGATTCCGGCAGGGATGAGTCGTTCGGCTTGGGGAGCATTGATTGTTAGTAGTCTTTTTGTATTGTCTCTCCATTTTCAATGGGTGGGGGAGTTAAGAAAATATTTTGTATCGCACTTTAAGGCGACGGTGCTTTGTATGGTTTTGTTCCTGATATTAGGTGGAACTATTGCAGGCTTATTGATTTCGATGAGGTCCGATTCTGTTTGCGGACGCTTATTTATCTGGAAACAGACACTTGCTGTTATTGCCCAAAGTCCTATTTCGGGATATGGGCCTGGGAGTTTTCCGAAAGTTTACGGTCAGGAACAATCCGCTTATTTTTCTCAAGGCGATTACTCGGAATGGGAAGAGAGAGTGGCCGGTTCTCCTGTATATGCTTTTAATGAGTATCTGCAATTGACGGTTGAAGGAGGAGTCGTCTTGCTCCTTTTAGCTTGTGCTTTCATCTACTATACTTTTCGGAAAGGCTATCGAACGAGGCAATATGGTATATGTGGCGGGCTGTTATCTTTATGTGTTTTTGCATTTTCGGCTTATCCGCTCCAGGTGTTTCCATTTGGGATAGTTGGTATATTACTTGCCTCCTTATGTGTTTCTAACGGCAAGGAAGAAGAACGTCGTTGTTTTTCCGGAAGTATTGTTGCGTATATTGTATCCATTCTCTTACTTGTTGTTTCTGTATCTTGTATTTATCAGTTGAAGGATATTAAGCACTATAAAGAGAGGGTGTTATTTGCTCACATGCTTTACTCGGAAAATGCATATCAGGAAGCTGCGTCTGCATACGAATCAGTTTATGAGAAGATTATGCACAGTCCGAAACTTCTTTTTCGGTATGCACATGTGCTGATGGAGCAGAAGCAGTATAGTCAGGCTATTGAGGTGTTGGAGCGTACAGAGAAAGTTTCCAGTGATGTAGCTGTACTCAATGCAGAAGGAAAATGTTATTTACAATTAGGTTTGTATGAGAAGGCTGAATCGTGTTTTATTGCTTCTACTCATAGATTACCTATTCGTATTTATCCTTATTATATGTTGGCTAAACTTTATACAGATTCTGCTTACTTTAATAAAGAAAAGTTTGAGAAGATGAGCATTATTGTTCTAACAAAAGAGCCTAAAGTCTTTTCAAGTGCAATCAATGAAATGAGAAATGAAATTAGAAAGCTTTCTATAAATTTGAATTAACAATTAACAATTAAAAAATCAAAAATGAAAAAGATTAAGATTGTAATGTTTGCAGTTGTGGTTATTGCTATTACTGCATTGAATGTGAGAACTGTATTGAGTTCTGATCGCTCTTATGATATGAATACATCGACGATTGAGGCTATCAGTGGGGAAGATGATCCTATTGATGGTGGAGAAATCGGAGGGGTTGAGATTAAATGTAGTACAGGAGGAAGTGGAGATTGCTATCAAAAGCGTACAGAAACAATAGATCTCCATCGCTGCCGAGTTTATTGTGAAGCAACAGGTGTTCCTAAAGACTACTGTAGCTCATTCTGGATGGGTGTTATTGATTATTGTATAAATCACAGATAATTGTACGAATGCTATGGGGTGGCTAATGTATTGATATGTTGGCCATCCTATTATAAATAATAAAAAAGTATATGTGATATGAGAATTATTATTGTTATTATTTGGGGTATGTTGTTAATGACATCATGTAATCAACAAATTATTAATAGAGATAGTACAGTATGTAAGATTGACTTAAAAAAAACAATTTCACCTTCTTTTTACGATTATTTCTCAAGAGTTGAAATAATTCCTTTGGAAACATCTGAGAACTCATTGATAAAATATGTAGGTGAACGCATTTATCATGATAGTAAATATTATATACTTGATACGCCTCAAAAAAAAATATTAGTATTTGATGAAAATGGTAATTTTTTATATGATATAAATAAACATGGTAATGGTCCGGGAGAATATACAGAATTATATAGCTTTTATTTTAATCCTTTTACGGGTGATTTAGACCTTTTGTCTCCTATGGGAGGTATTCTTCGATATGATAGTCTTGGGCAAAATTTTAAAGAGAAGATCCCTCTTCCATTGACTGTACCTGCTGTACATCAATTTATTGCACTAGACAAGGATACATATTTACTTTTTAGCGATTCTCGTGAAGGGAATAAAATGGTGGTATATAATATTGTTCAACGCAAGATTATCTCAGAGTTGTATGATTTACCAAAATTTCTTCTCTTTAATACTTTTTATCATCATACGTATTCGCCATTTTATGTTTGTGAAGGTAAAGTACATTTTGTACAATCCTATAATGGAGATGTTTTCACCTTCGAAAATAATTCGTTGATTCCCAAATATCATTGGGATTTTGGGGAACAGAATTTTGAAATTTCAGACTTGAAGGATGAACCTATGGAATATTACTTTAAATATGCTCGTACAGTTGGAGCTAAATATGCGAATATTTTTGTTTCATATGGTGAGAATTCACGATATTATATTACCGATTTTGCTTATGATAATAAATATTGGACTCTTATTTATGATAAACAAAGTAAGGAGCCTGTAGTATTTAATGCCTTTAAAGAAGGTCATGAATGCATCCCTTCATTTGTTGATGAAAGTGGAGTTTATTTGATAGGAGCAGATCCCAATTATGGTCTTAATATACTAAATGCGGAAGATTTGGATGCTGATACTCGTAAAGTGTTTGATAGTATAAAAGATGACGATAATCCTGTTGTTATAAAATATGTTTTTAAATAAATTAGAAATCATGAAAAAGGTGATTATTTCCTTACAGTTTGTTTTGCTTCTTAGTATTTTAATTGTTTCATCTGTTATACTCTACAAAATGTCATTAGAAAAGTCGATCTCAGACTGGGAAAATGAACATTTTATTGAAGAAATGTATATACAGGATAATATAACGGCTTCGATTATTTGTAGTGATAATTCTATTGGTGTGAAGGAACTTAAATTAAGTGAACCACGGCTTATCTGCTATTACTCTTCTCAATCATGTGATGCATGTCTTAATTATGCAAAGAAGTGTATAAAAGAGAATTTCTCCAAGTCTGAGGAGGCTTCTGCGATTCTATATCTGGCATCTGATTATTCGATAAATGAAAAATTTAAAGAAGGGAATACTATAAATATAGGTAGGAAGAAGCTTGGTATATCTTTAGATAATACCAGCCTTGTTTGCTTTTTTGTAATTGTTGACAATAAAATAGAGCATTTGTTCATACCCGATAGGAATTATGGGAAATATACAGATACCTATTTGAAACAAATCAAAGAAAGGTATTTTACGCCAGAATTTTGAATTCTGAAGTTTCGATATATGATTTTATTTCATGAAAATGTTTTGATATGAGTAAAAATATTATGTTAACTTTATGCATAACAGTATTGCTATATAGTTGTACCGCTACTAAATCATCTTCTGATTTTAGTAACGAAATATTTGTTGATGTAGAGCAGAGTGTAGAACTGCCTTTACAGCGAGGCAGAATAATCCCGCTTGAGACATCGGACTCTTCTTTGTTGTATGACATCGTGTCGATAGATCAGGTTAAGGACAAATACTTTATACGGTCCAGAAATAAAATATTGACGTTTGATACGGAGGGTAATTACTTATATAACATATCCGGAATAGGACAAGGTAATAAGGAGTATGTGAATTTATCTTCTTTCTTTATTAAGAATGAAGAATTATGTATTTATGATTTTAATCAGGGTCGAGTATTGTTTTTTGCTCCTTCCGGTCGTTATTTGCGTACGGAAAAGGCTGTAAAAAATTCGGATGTAGAATGTGCTCCTCAGCTTATCCGTCCTTATGGGAAAAATAAATATATAGCAAAGAATAGCTTTAATGGAACTCCAGGGTATGTGACGCCGGCCCTTTCATTGTTGGATGAAAAATATACGATAACTCAGACACTGGAGGGCCATTCGCTTCACACCGGATTTCTACTATTTGATTTTATGAATTGTGATGATAATGGTGGTTTCATCACTTATTGGGAAGCTTTGAGTGATACAATCTATACGGTAGTAAATGATTGTATGGTTCAGCCTAAATATTTCGTAAACTTCGGGGAATATGCTATTCCGGCAGTGGAGCGCCTCAATAAAGATGTTTATGACTTAATTGATTATGTAAATAAGCCTGAAAACAAAAAGTTGGCAACGCTTATCAGGTATGTTTATGAAGAAGAGAACTATCTTTATTTTGTTTTCTCTTGTGAGGACTCGGTAAGGTTGGCTCTGTATAATAAGGAAACTCATAATACAACTACTTATATTCTACCGGCAGAAGTGAATGGAGGAAAATATCGTTTAGCTTCTTTTCTCAAAGTAGATAAGGATAAAGTTATAATGGCGTTGGAAGATTGTGAAAATATAGAGAATAATCAATCACTGTTCATAATCAATAAGAAGGAATTGTATGAAAAGTCGCGTTTTAAATAAGCCTTTTTACTTCTTTAACGATAAACCTTAGTTTTTAAAACTAAAAAAATAATAGTTTGCGGAGATGTTATAAATGTTGAATCAGAAAACATACAAAGAATTATGAGAAAAGGATGGTTGTATGCCACGGGCTTATCTTGTCTGATGGGGATGAAGAAAGAAGGAGGATTCTTTATCACTTTGCATGTAAAACTTCAGTTAAATTAGTTTGAATTCTGTATTTACATGGGATTAACCGTTTATTAATCCTCAATTAAGTCTGTATGCCGCTATTAATTAACCTCAGCTCTCTACATTTGCATCTGTCTAATGGTAGCATTAGGTCTCCAAGTAAAAGATTATTAAGAGAAGAACTACTATAATAATTTAATTATAATACTATGAATAGAGTACAGATGACAATAATATGGTCTCTGTCAATTGTATTTTTTGTATCATGCGAAAGTGCGGGAGATAAACGTTTGGATTTTGCACTCGAACAGGCCGGAAAAAACAGGATAGAACTGGAAAAAGTGCTGAACTACTACCAAAATGATAGTTTGAAGTTAGAAGCCACCCGCTTTCTTATAAGAAATATGCCTGGGCATGGCGGTTATGAAGATGACCGTCTGGATAGTGTGAAAGCGGTGATGAAGGCCGCGGTGGAACTGAATATAGGAGGTTATCTGCCTGATAGCGAATGGAAGCGCAAGTGGAATTAATTTAAATTTAAAAGTTATGGTAAAATCTATTTTTTTTATGTGCTTCTTGGTTTTAATATATAGTTGCACTTCAAATTTAGTAAAAGAAAGGGCTAATAGTGAAGTAACAGATGTTTATGTTGATGTAGATGATGTCATTGATGAATTAGACTTTTCACTTTTTCTTAACGATGAGGCGAAATTCATTAAATTGGAAACGACGGATAGTTGTCTGATTTCAGAGATGAAACAAATAAGCTATGTTGATGGTAAAATTTATATTGCAGATGAATTATCTCAATCTGTGTATATCTTTAATGACAGTGGATCTTTTTTAAAGAAAATAGGAGTTAAAGGTCAAGGCCCTGGAGAATATGTTCGTTTAGGAAAATTCCAAGTTGTTGGTAACTATCTCTATATAAAGGATGATGCTTCACCATGGAAACTTTATGTTTATGACTTAAAAAGTTCTGTTGGTAGGCTTATGGATATTGATGAGAATCTTTCTTATGATGATTTCTATTTGCAAGGAGACAACTTGTACTTAGTAGCTAATAATAATTCTTCTTATTCATACGGGTGTTATAATTTATTGAAGCTTGGTATGGCGACTAATGAGATGGATTGCTATCTCCCTTTTTCAGAAAACTTGGCGAAACAGCACTCTCATTGGGGGCTTTTTTCTAATATCAGTCAATACAAAGATAGCTTGTTGATTATCTGTTCCAATAATGATACTATTTATCAATCAACTAAAGATGGTACTTCAGCAAAATATGCGGTTCATTTTTCAAAGCGAGAGCTACCCGAGGATTTACGTCAGAAAGATGGGACAACAATCATGATGACTGCTATGGAGAAACGTTATATTAAAGGGCTTAGCTCTATATTGAATTTAGATGGATATTTTATAGCGCAATATGGTGACTACATAATGCGTAGTATACTGTATGACAAACGAACCGATGAGCATACGGTTGCTAATGTGCTTAAATTAGGTAAATGGGGCGATTTGTACATGTGGGAATACTCTTTCTCTGATGATGGTAAGCTTATTGTAGCAGACTCTGGTGGTGCTTTTCTTTCGTCGTGGAAAGAACGTTATTCTAATCGTACTTTTATTCGCAGTGAGGATAAGAAAGACTTACAGAAAATATATGAGCAAACAAGTGAAGAAGATAATCCTATCATTGGGATTTTTACCTTGAAAAATAAATAAGAGTGAATTTATGAGGAAAAAACAGTTAAGCATATTCTTGTATGCTCTAATCATAATTGGTTGTGGAATCTATTTCTATTACGAGATTCATAAACGGGACAATTTTATAAATGACTTATTAAATGAGTTGAAAGAAAATTCATATAAATTAATCGGGTTAGAAACTTTTAATCAGAATAGGAATTATGAAATTGAATATAATGGAAAATATTATTCTGACAGTTGCAAGGTAATAAGTATAACTGGAGAGAAGTGCTTTTTGACTGATTTGATACGAGGAAATAAATTGGTTTTGCGGTATTCGGAGTTAAATTGCAATACATGTATTGAAGAGCAAATTGACATACTGAATTTATATGTCGATTCGATTGGAGTAGATAACATCTTACTTTTTACTACGTATGATAATATTTTGTATTTGAAAAGATTTAAGAAAGCTAATCGAATAAAATTTCCCATTTATAATTTAACTCAAGAAGTTAATTTGGAATTTGCAGATTTGGGATTACCTTATTTCTTTGTATTAACAGAATATACTAGTAGAATAAATAGTATGTATATACCACTAAAAGAAGCACCAATTTTGACGCAACAATATATGCATTGGATATTAAAAAAATATTTTAATGAAACCAAATGTAAAATGGCGATATAGTGTTTGGATTCGTTTGTTATATATAATTATATTTGTAATTGTATTAGGTGAACTGTTTTTTAACAATTACTCTTTTTTTAGGATTCCTACGACCTCAATGGAGCCGACATTGTTTCCTGGAGATAGAGTATTGGTGACCAACTTTACTACTGGAGACATTGTGCACAATGATGTTATAGTATTTAATATGCCTTTTCTAAAGGAGCCGTTTGATAGTATTGTGTTTTGTTCAGACCAATATCTTGTGAAACGTTGTATCGCTTTACCAAATGATACGTTTGAAATAAAGGGTGGCTTCTTTCGTGTACATGGTTATAAGGGTCTTTTAGGGAATATGAAACAGCAAAAATTGGTGTCTAAGGGCATTGATACGGTGATGTATAATAATAATAATCAAATATCTGTTTTTCAGGCAAAAAATAAGTTTTGGAGTGTAAGAGAGTTCGGTCCTTTATGGGTTCCTGCCAAAAATATGACTGTGGTAATTGATTCTGCTTCGTGGATAGTGTATAAAGCATTAATTGAATGGGAACAAAAGAAAAAAATGCATTTGAAGCTGAATAAGGTTTATTTGGGTGATAGTTTAATCAATGCTTATTGTTTTATGGAAGATTATTATTTCGTTGCTGGAGATAATCTACCGGTTTCTGTGGATTCTAGATATTGGGGTGTTTTACCAAGATCCTTTATTGTAGGAAAAGTAGCTTTTGTTTGGTTTACAAGAAGAAAAGAAACAAAAAATATCGAATGGAAAAGAATGTTTTTAAAAATGTGAAGTATACGTGAGATGTTGTAAGATGAAGATAAATGTGTGTGCTAAATTTAATTGTAGTATTGTGTGGTTGTCAGTGCTAAGTCATCTTCTGATTTATAATGGAATTTTTGAGACTATAATATAAAGGAAAGTCTATTTAGAAATATGTCTTTAAATACCCCTTTTTACTTCTTTAACGATAAAATATAGTTCTAAAACTAAAAATATTAGTTTATTTGCGGAGATGTTATGAATATTAAATCTAAAAACACACAAGAAGTTATGAAAAAAGAATGGTTGTATGCAGTAGGTCTGGTTTGCCTGGTGTCGGCTTGTACCGGTACTCCGCAATCGTCGGCTGACGATGAACTATGTTCTATTGATGTGGCGGGAGCTATGGAAAAGCCTGCCGAATTGAAACTTTCGGAATTAGGAAGCGATGTACGCTATGTTCCATTAGAAACAACCGATTCGTGTCTAGTAGGTGGAAGTCCGAATATTCTGTTACTGGATAAAGAGATTGTTGTCTTTTCACGTCAAACTTGTTTTATCTTTGATAAAGAGAGCGGTAAGTTTTTAAGCAAAGTGGGACATTTGGGCGATGATCCGGAAGCTTATTCAACTGCGGCGCCTACTTATAATGATGTAAACGGTCTGCTTTATTTTATGCGCAGACCCGGTAAGTTACAGAAATATGATTTGCAAGGTAATTACCGTGGTGGTGTAACGATACCTACCCCTCCGGATTCACCGAGTGATTTCAGTTTTACGGATTCCGTGATAATAGGTCGTTACGGTAATATTGTAGGTGATAACGGGCGCGCTTTGCTGTTATTTAATGAAGCGGGAGAACAGATAGATACGGTGCCCAGTCTACTTCCGGTTTTGCCTAATAGAGGAGTAGATGACATAAACAGTATCAGCGTCAAAAAGCAGGGAAATGCAGGTATTATTCTGACTACATTTAAAAGTGGAGATGCCTCGGCAAGTGTAGCGGGTATTCCTTTCCTGTGGAAGAGTGATAATAAGATACGTTATAAAGAGAATTTCAATGATACCATTTATACAGTGGAAGGGAATGAGCTGACACCTTATATCGCATTCTCCACCGGTAAATGGCATTGGGGCGCCGAGGCACGTACTGAATCCAAAGATAACGAAAAACGCTTGTTGGTGGGATGTATTTTTGAGACGGATCATACTGTTTTCTTTCAGTGTATCCGGGGACTTTATACAGATGAACCGGAAACGTTTAACGGAATCTACGACCGGAAGGCAAATACTACCCGGATGTATGCCGAAAAGGAAGGTATAAAAGATGACCTGACCGGCTTTATGGCTTTCCATCCCAAGGCATGCAGTGCACAGGGAGAATATGGAATGATTATTGATGCCGGAGAAGTGATGACCTGGTTGGAAGAAAATCCTGAAGCGGCAGAAAATGAAAAACTTTCGGCACTGAAAGAATTGACGGATGATTCTAATCCGGTAGTGATTATTACAGTCCCTAAATAAGGAAGGAGGTATGTTCTTGTCCACCTGTTTGGGAATGGACAAGAATATACTTGTTTGATAATTAGAAAAATAACAGTTTGTATCCAGTCTCGTTTTGTCCATATATATATGGCGGCTCGTAAAGGGAAAACGACTATTTTTGCATACACTAAGTGTAAACGGAAAAACTAATATAGAATGATAAAGACACAGAACTACCGGTTTTTGATCTGTCTGGCACTATTTGCGTTGGCAGCATGTTCCGGTGCGAAAAAAGAAGAAGCCGCCGATGAAGGAGTAGCTACCGTATTGCCGGATGAGAAGAATGAAGTGACCGTGTTGCCTTTGAAGCGGCAGATATTCAATCACGAGTTGGTAAGTAATGGCAAGATAGTGGCCGGAAGAATGGCAGATTTGCGTTTTGAAAGTTCGGGTATCGTGGCGCAGATTTATGTGAAGAACGGTGACCGGGTACACAAAGGACAAAAACTGGCAGAGCTGGATAAATTCCGTTTAAAAAATAAGACCGCACAGTCCAAAGATGCTTTGGAGAAAGCTAAGTTGGAATTGCAGGATGTATTGATAGGGCAGGGGTATGCAGCGGATGATACTGCCAATGTACCCGATGATATCATGCAACTGGCACGGGTGAAAAGCGGCTATGATCAGACCCTTTCTCAATATGAACTGGCTAAATATGAAGAAGAACATGCCACTCTGATTGCTCCTTTTGACGGGGTGGTGGCTAATCTCTTTTCCAAACCCTATAATGCTCCCAGCAGTTCAGATGCTTTCTGTACAATTATCGGTTCACAGGGCATGGAAGCTGACTTTACTGTATTGGAGAGTGAACTCCCCCTTATTAAAGGTGGCGATAAAGTGGTTGTTACCCCTTATGCAGATCCTTCTGCCAAATACGAAGGACGTATCTCCGAAATCAATCCGCTGGTGGACGATAAAGGCATGGTGAAAGTGAAGGCCGTTGTCAACGGACAGGGCAAGCTCTTTAATGGCATGAACATACGGGTTAATGTACATCGTTCGCTAGGTGAACAGTTGGTTGTTCCGAAGAGTTCAGTGGTGTTGCGTTCCGGTAAGCAGGTGATTTTTACACTGAAAGATAATAAAGCGAAATGGAACTACGTGCAGACCGTACTGGAAAATTCCGATGAATACACGATTGTGGAAGATGAAGTGCAAGAAGGAGATGTGGTGATTGTGACAGGCAATGTGAACCTGGCTCATGAGGCACCGGTGAAAGTTATTGAAAATAAAAAATAAAAGGGGTGGTTAAGTTCTTGATACAGCGGCCCATTGCCGTATTGATGGCGTTTACCGCATGTTTTATTGTCGGTATGGTAACGTATTTCACGTTGCCGGTATCTCTGCTGCCGGATATTGCCATCCCGGAGATTACAGTACAAATCTCGGCACAGAATACTTCTGCGCGTGAGTTGGAGAATACGGTGGTGAAACCATTGCGCCAACAACTTATCCAGGTGGCTCGTCTGAAAGATATGGATAGCGAGGCGCATGATGGGGCAGGTCTTATCCGGCTGAATTTCGACTTCGGCACCAATACGGATCTTGCTTTTATCGAAGTGAATGAGAAGATTGACGCCGCCATGAACTACCTGCCTAAGGATACAGACCGTCCTAAAGTAGTAAAAGCAAGTGCTACCGATATTCCGGTATTCTATCTCAGCCTCACCCTGAAGAATGACAGCGCTTACGGACAAACGGACGAACGTGCTTTCCTCGATCTGTGTGAATTTGCCGAAAGCGTTATCAAGCGGCGTATCGAGCAGCTGACAGAGGTAGCCATGGTGGATATCACAGGATTGGTGGAGCGCCAGTTGCAGATTGTTCCCGATGAAAATAAGCTTGCCGTACTGGGACTTTCCATACAGGATGTAGAATCTGCTCTTGCCCAAAATAATGTGGAACCGGGAAGTATGACCGTACGTGATGGATATTATGAATACAATATCAAGTTTTCCACTCTGTTGCGTACGGAAGAGGATGTGAAGAATATTCTTATTAACAAAAACGGACGCATCATCCGTCTGGAAGAGTTCTGCCGGATAGGTATTGTTCCCGTCAGGGAAAAAGGCGTATCCATGAGCAATGGTAAACGGGCAGTGACATTGGCCATTATCAAGCAGGCGGACGAGAATATGGATGACATGAAGCAGGCCATTGGCGGCACCATGAATTATTTTCAGAGTGTATATCCTGACATTGAATTCAGCGTTAGCCGAAACCAGACAGAGCTTTTAGATTATACTATCTCCAACTTGCAACAAAACCTTTCGTTGGGCTTTCTATTTATCTGTATCGTAGCCGTACTCTTTCTGGGGGATGTCAAATCTCCTTTTATCATCGGACTGAGTATGGTAGTTTCCATTGTGATCTGTTTTCTCTTTTTCTATTTGTTCAAGATGTCACTGAACATCATATCTCTGTCCGGATTGATTCTTGCATTGGGTATGATGATCGATAGTTCCATCATCGTAACTGAAAATATTTCTCAATATCGGGAAAGAGGATACTCGCTGAAACGTGCCTGTATTACGGGTACCAGTGAGGTGGTTACTCCGATGCTCAGTTCCTCGTTGACTACCATTGCGGTGTTTGTACCACTGATTTTTATGAGTGGTATTGCCGGAGCCATTTTCTACGATCAGGCTTTCTCGGTAACCGTTGGATTGATGGTTTCTTACTTCACGGGCATCATGTTGCTGCCGGTGCTCTATATGCTGGTTTACCGGACGGGACTGCGCAAATCATGGTTCTCGCGTATCCGAATCAATAATCCTATAAAGGATCATACACTTGATCGTTTCTATGATGCCGGGATTGATTTTATATTTGCTCATAAAACGGCAAGCGTATTTTTCTGCATAGTTTCCGTGCCATTGTGTGTATTCATGTTCTATTTCATAGGAAAAGAGCGTATGCCGGAAATAGATCAGAATGAGCTGATAGCCCGTGTGGAATGGAATGAGAATATCCATGTGGACGAGAATCGTCGCAGGGTAGACAATTTATTTGAGTTGTTTAAGACAGAGACTATCGAACAGACTGCCGCCGTCGGACAACAAGACTATCTCCTGAACCGGGAGCAGGCTCTTTCTTCTTCGGAAGCAGAACTTTATTTCAAGACAAAGAATCCCTCTGAGATAGTCCCTTTGCAGGAAAAGGTTTACCGTACCCTCAAAACGGAGTATCCGTTGGCCGTGATTTCTTTTTCGCCACCCGAGACGGTATTTGAGAAACTGTTTGTGACGGGAGAAGCCGATGTTGTGGCTGAACTCTATTCCCGCAACAAGGAAAAAGTGCCGACAGCGGATGAATTACGTAATCTGGAAGCTGAGTTTGCTACCCGTACAGGATATGCTCCCACGGGTATTGCCTTTGAAAATCAACTGAATATTCGTATCAATAAAGAAAAATTGCTACTTTATAATGTTTCGTATGACGAGTTGTATCGCATACTGAAAACAGCTTTCAAAGAAAACAGCATAGCTACTCTTCATTCTTACCAGCAATATCTGCCTATCAGCATTGTGGGAGAGGAACAAACGGTAAACAGTATCTTACAGGAAACACTCGTTCCGACACGGGCGGATCAATATGGTGTTGAATATCTGCCTTTGCGTGAGCTGGTATCAGTGGCGCCGGCGGAAGATCTGAAAGCGATTACCGCAGGACGTAACGGAGAATATGTGCCGTTCCGTTTTTATGAAGTAAAAGAGGCGGAACCGCTTATGGAGCAAGTGAAGGAAGTGGTGGATGCTACCGGTGACTGGGATACCGCTTTTTCAGGAAGTTTCTTCTCTAACCGGAAGATGCTGGATGAACTGGTGGTTATTCTGTTTATTTCCATTCTGTTGATGTACTTCATTCTGGCGGCACAGTTCGAGAGTTTTGTGCAACCGCTTGTAGTGTTGTTGGAGATACCGATAGACGTAGCATTTGCCTTGGTACTGTTGTGGATATGCGGACATACGCTGAATCTGATGTCTGCCATCGGTCTGATCGTTACGTGTGGTATTATCATCAATGACTCCATCCTGAAACTGGATGCGATTAATGAATTACGTAAGACGGGGATGCCGCTTCTGGAAGCTATCCATGAGGCGGGGCGGCGCAGGTTGCGTCCCATTATCATGACTTCGCTCACCACCATCTTTGCCATGGTACCGTTATTGTTCTCTTTCGATATGGGATCGGAATTGCAGAAGCCGCTTTCCATTGCCATGATTGGGGCGATGTTCATCGGCACATTGGTCAGTCTGTTCATCATTCCGTTGATATATTGGTTTATTTACCGGGATAAAAAAGCTTGATATAATGAAGAAACTTGGTTTAATTATTCTTTTAGGACTTTCTCAGGCGCTTCCGTCCGTCGCGCAGCAACAGCAGGTAACGCTGGACTTGCAGCAGACGATTAAGATGGCGAACGACAGTTCGCTGGAAGCTTTCCGTACTAAAAATATGTATCTTTCAGGCTATTGGGAATATCGTACCTATAAGGCAAATCGCTTGCCGAGCCTGACGCTGAATATGACTCCTGCACAGTATAACCGTGACATTACGAAGCGTTATGACTCCGAACAGGATTTGGATATTTACCGTAGCCAACAGTCTTTCTATGCCTATGGCAACCTGGCAGTCAGGCAAAACTTTGACCTGACGGGTGGTACTTTTTATCTGGATACTGAGTTGGGCTATATGCGTAGTTTCGGTTCCAATCCCTACACGCAGTATACCAGTGTTCCCGTTCGTTTAGGTTATTCGCAAAGTCTGGTAGGTTATAATCCTTTCCGCTGGGAACGAAAGATTGAACCGTTGAAATACGAGAAAGTAAAGAAAGAATATATCTACAATGCTGAGCAGGTATCCGAGCAGGCCACTACCTATTTCTTTGCACTTGCCATGGCGCAGGCTGAGTATGACTTGGCAAAGGAGAATGTCGTTTCTTCCGATACACTTTATCGTATTGGTATGCAACGTCTGAAGATAGCCTCTATCAGTCGTGCCGATCTTCTGACGCTGAAGCTGGACGTGGTGAATGCCCGTAACACTTTGCAGAATGCTGAAAGTTCATTGAAACGTGCCATGTTCTCGCTGGCTTCTTTCCTCAATCTGGAAAAGAATACAGAGATACGGCTTCTTCTCCCCAGCCGTCCCGGAGAACTAAACATCCCTGTAGATGCTGCCTTGGATGCCGCCCGTTCCAACAACCCGAACTTCCTTGGATTACGCCAGGACATATTGGAAGCAGAACGGAATGTAGACAAAACCAAGAAAGAATCCCGCTTCAACGCCAGTATCAACGCCAGTGTCGGTTTCAACCAGGTGGCGGAGAAATTTGGCGAAGCCTACAACCGCCCTATGCAGCAGGAAATGGTATCTGTCAGTGTCTCCATTCCTTTAGTGGACTGGGGAGTGCGTAAGGGAAAATATAATATGGCCCGTAACAATCTGAATGTAGTAAAGACCTCTTCCCGTCAGAACGAAATCAGCATTGAAGAAGAAGTCATTATGACCGTAAGTGATTTCAATGTCCAGCAAGACTTGGTGACAAGTGCCGAGGAAGCCCTCGACCTTTCCATCCTGGCATACAATGAAACCCGCCAACGCTTCATCATCGGTAAGGCGGATATCAGTAGCCTTACCTTGTCATTGAACCGTCAGCAAGAAGCCCAGCGCAACTATATCTCAGCCCTGAAAAACTATTGGCTGAACTATTATAAAATCCGCAAGCTGACCCTGCACGATTTTGCCAGCGGCTTCTCTCTTTCTGACAAATTCGATTATAGTCACTAATCACTAATAGTCAATCACTATGAATCGCCTTTCCCCTTTTACCCTCATCGTCACCTTTGTCTGTCTGGCACTGGTGGGTTTGGCCTTGGTTCCGATGCTTCCGGTCAAGCTGAATCCGTCGCGCACATTGCCGGGCTTTACGGTGCGCTTTAGCATGCCGGGCACTTCGTCGCGGGTGGTAGAGATGGAGGCGACAAGCAAACTGGAGTCCATGCTGGCCCGCATCAAAGGGGTAAAGGGAATGTACTCTACTTCAAGCAATGGCTACGGTTCCATTACGGTAGATCTGGATAAACACGCTGATGTGGATGCGGTACGTTTTGAGGCTTCTACTATTATCCGGCAGACATGGTCGCAACTGCCTTCCGGAGTCAGTTATCCGTATATTGACATGAAGGTGCCCGATGCGAATACAGCCCGTCCGTTCTTATCATTCACACTGAATGCACCGTCCACGCCTATACTGATACAGCAGTATGCAGAAGAACATATCAAGCCGCGTCTGGCTAAGTTGCAAGGCATTTATAAAATAGATTTAAGTGGTGCTACCCCGATGGAATGGCGGTTGGAATACGACAGTGAACAATTGCGGACGCTGGGAATCAGCATTTCTGATATTCAACGGGCCATCCAGTTACATTATAATAAAGAGTTTCTGGGAACGCACAACATGGATACGGCCGGTGGTAAGCAGTGGATACGTCTGGTCTTGATACCGGATGGAGTCAGCGGGCAATTTATTCCTTCGGACATCACGGTGACTGCTTCGGACGGAAAGATTATCCGCTTGGACGAGTTGGTAACTGTAGCGCGTATGGAAGAAGCCCCCCAAAGCTATTACCGTATCAATGGTCTGAATTCCATTTATATGTCTGTCACGGCCGTAGAGACTGCTAACCAATTGCAACTGAGCAATGAAGTGATGCGGGAAATGGAAGCAATACGTCTGACTTTGCCGCCCGGCTACGAGGTGCATACCAGCTATGATGCCACGGAGTATATTCGCGAGGAACTGAATAAAATTTATTTCCGTACGGGGCTGACAGTACTGATCCTGCTGGTATTCGTCTGGATTATTACGTTGAATCTGAAGTATCTGTTGCTGATCGTTACCAGCCTGGCTATCAACATTTCCGTGGCGGTTATTTTCTATTATCTTTTCGGGCTGGAGATGCAACTGTATTCATTGGCAGGGATTACTGTGTCCTTGAATCTTGTGATAGACAGTACCATTGTGATGACGGACCACATTTTGCACAGGCGTAATCTGAAAGCTTTTATGTCCGTACTGGCGGCTACCTTGACCACAATGGGGGCTTTGGTTATTATCTTCTTTCTGGATGAGAAAATCCGGCTGAATCTGCAAGACTTCGCAGCTGTGGTGATTATTAATCTGGCGGTATCTCTTTTCGTGGCTCTCTTTTTTGTTCCGGCCATGATTGATAGAATAAAGCTTGTCAAGAGGCAGAGCGTGAAACGCTGGGTGCGGAGTCATATACGTATTCGCAGGCTGACTGTTTACTTCACGCATTTCTATCAGTTGCTCATCCGCTTTCTTCTGCGCTGGAGGGTGGCGGTGTGCATTTTGCTCCTGCTTGGTTTCGGGTTGCCCGTTTTCCTTCTTCCTGAGAAGTTGGAGGGTGAAGGCAAATGGATAGAACGGTATAACAAGACGTTGGGCTCTTCTACTTATAAAGAGAAAGTGAAACCTGTGGTGGATAAGGCTTTAGGTGGTAGTCTTCGTTTGTTTGTGCAGAAAGTGTACGAAGGCAGTTATTTTAGTCGCAATGAAGAAGTGGTGCTCTATGCGAATGCGAACTTACCGAATGGAAGTACGCTGGAACAGATGAATACGCTGGTGAAACGTGTGGAAACTTATCTTAGCGGCTTCAAGGAGATTAAGCAGTTTCATGCTTCTGTCTATAATGCACGCAGGGCCAATCTTCAGATTTATTTCAAGAAAGAGTATCAGCATAGCGGTTTCCCTTATACGTTAAAGGCGAATCTGATTGGTAAAGTATCTGAGTTAGGAGGTGGTAGCTGGGATGTATATGGCTTGCAAGATCAGGGTTTCAGTAATGATGTTCGTGAGAGCGCAGGTTCTTATCGCATCAAGATGTATGGCTACAATTATGACGAGCTCTATGCATGGGCCGAAAAGCTGAAGGAGGTATTGCTTTCGCACCGTCGCATCAAGGAAGTGTTTATCAAGTCGGAATTTTCCTGGTGGAAAGACGATTATCAAGAGTTTTACTTCAATCTGAATAAGGAGCGTATGGCTCAGGAGGGGATTAATGCCCAGCATTTGTTCTCCGCTATCCAGCCGATATTCGGCAAGAATATGCAGGTGGGTTCGGTGGTGACGGAAAGCGGTACGGAAAGTATTCGACTTTCTTCCCGACAGTCTCACGACTATGATGTATGGGCCATGCAGTTTTTTCCTTACGGGGTGGATGGCGGAAAGCATTATAAACTTTCCGAGTTGGCTACGGTAGAGAAGGGGCAGATGCCGCAACAGATAGCCAAAGAGAATCAGCAATATCGTCTTTGTCTGCAATATGAGTATATCGGCTCGTACGAGCAAGGCAATAAAATACAGAAGCGGGATTTGGAAGAGTTTAATAAATTGCTTCCGATGGGGTATACTGCTGAATCGGATAGCCAATCGTGGTCATGGGGTAAGAAAGATAACAAGCAATACCTGTTGTTGCTGGTTGTGATTGCCATTATCTTCTTTACAACGAGTATTCTGTTTAATTCTCTGAAACAGCCTTTGGCTATTATCTTTGTTATTCCGGTATCTTATATAGGAGTGTTCCTTACATTCTATTGGTTCCGCTTGAATTTCGACCAGGGAGGCTTTGCTTCGTTTGTGCTGCTTTGTGGTATTACGGTAAATGCTAGCATCTATATTCTGAATGAGTATAACAGCATCCGTAGCCGCTTTCCCCGGCTTTCTATGCTTCGGGCATATACAAAGGCGTGGAATGCAAAGATACTGCCTATTTTTCTTACGGTAGTTTCCACCATTCTGGGTTTTATCCCGTTTATGGTGGGGACGGATAAGGAAGCTTTCTGGTTTCCGTTGGCTGCGGGTACTATTGGCGGATTGGTGATGTCTATTATCGGCATTTTCTTCTTCCTGCCGGTATTTAGTTTGAAGAGGAAAGAGGTTTGCAAATACTCTAAAAGACGTGTCGCACTTAAAAGTTGAATTCAGCTTTAGCCTTAATATTTATTTTTTGTGAAATCATCCTGCACCGTACTCTTTTAGTAATGCTTAAAAAATAACTTGTTACATAAGCAAGTGCAGCGAGTCGGCTTATAAATGATAATTTAGCGGCGAGAATGGGTACGCGGACGACGCGGATGGGGCGGACGAACGCGGATTACAAGTATTTTTTTTAGGCGCGGATTACGCGGATTTCACGGATTAAAGGCTGCGCTATACATGATCAAGAAATAAATCTGCGTAATCCGCGTAATCCGCGCCTAAAAAATGCAGCACAGCGCAGCCTTCAAACTCCGCGTTCGTCCGCCTTATCCGCGTAGTCCGCGTACCCATTCCCTCGCCGCTAAATTATCATTTATGTACCAAGTTATTTTTAAAACGTTGCTTAGTACTATAAAGGAAGAAAAAGTTTCCTGCGGAGGAACTATTAGTTTCAAGTAATGAAACTGTCAGTTTCACGCCGGGAAACTAATTGCCGCCTATCGCACTTTAAAGATAATAAGGCGGGCTATCATTTCTTAATCTATTTATAAGCTGTCTGATATCGGGTTGTGCTTTTGAGTTTCTTTCCGGGAACATCGTGCAGCTTCGGACGGGTTGGACGTATATTATAGGTATTCATCCACTTTTCAAGGACATCACGAAGTTTTTGCAGTTCCTGGCTATAGGCATTTTCCATGATCAGGTTTCTCATTTCTCCTCTGTCATTCTGCATATCAAACAGTTGCTCACGATATTTTCCTTTATCATAAAGCACATATTTGTAGCGCTCAGTGCGTACTACCCAGCCTCTTGTCTTGCTGCCGTCAAACCGTGTTTCGGTGATGATGTATTCCTGATGCAAGGCCTGTGGATTACCTTCTTCCACAACTTTCCGGAAAGACTTTCCGGCTGCCCCTTCCGGCATCTTGGCACCTGCCCAGTCGCATACGGAAGCAAAGAAATCTATACCGTTGCTGATAAGTTGAGGCAATACTTTGCCTGCATTCTTCTTGCCGGGCAGGGTTACGATAAGAGGAATGTTGATAACTTCTTCATATAAAGCAGATTTCTGGTTCCAATGGTGAGCCCCTATACCATCTCCGTGGTCACTGGAGAAGATCACTACTGTATTCTTCCAAAGATCGTTCTTATCAATGGCATCAATAATTTTTCCGATCTCCTTATCTACTTTTTCTACCAAACGATAATAGGTATAACGGTACATACGCCAGTCTTCGGGAGTAAAACCGGCAGTCGGATATACATTATAATTGTTTGCCCTTTCGCTTTCAATGACATCGGCATCGTAAGGATTCTTGGCGAAATTGGCAGGTACTCCCGGGCAGTCCCGTATATCAGGCGTATCGATATTTCCATAAGGGAAGTTTTGGCTCCGTGCGTATTCGCAGATATTGTGTGGATTGTCATAAGAAGCTACCAGGAAAAAAGGCTTTTTATGTTTGCGTGAGAGGTATTCGGCGCAAGCTTCCGCCAGTCCGTCGTCACTATGTTTGTAAATGTTGTCGAAGCCGTATTCTTTGTCGGGGACATCAAGAAGAGGAAGATGCCATTTACCGCCATAAGCACAATCATATCCGGCATTCTTTATTAAGGTGCCTAATGTCTGTGTCCTGAGCGAGTCGGGTATCGGTGAACCATTGACTGACAGTCCTACTGCATCCGGATAATGCCCCGTAAACATGGCTCCACGTGAAGGACCGCTGAGCGGAGCGGTGCAATAAGCATTATTGAACATTACACCGGCGGCTGCCAATCGGTCGAGATTGGGAGTGTGCAGGTCCGGATTTCCGGCACAACTCATGGCGCTGGCTGTCTGTTGATCCGTGAATATATAGATGATATTGGGACGTTCGGCCGCAGAAGCCGCAGAAGAGCATAGCAAAGAAAAAAATGCCAGATGCTTCATTGGAATTTGTTTAACCATATTAGTAACTTTCATGATTTAATATTCGGTTTTATATTTCAGGTTTCGGTAAGGAATCAACCAGTCTTTTCTCTATTCTCTTTCCGCCTATCTGATCGACGATAGTCGTAGCACCCTTATTCGAATTATAGTTGAAGTCCAGTGAAGCACCGTTCTGTGTATTCTCTATGTGCAGGAACGCTTTGCCTTCACTATCCAGATTACATTCAATAACCCATCCTTCTACTGTAATGCGATTTCCCTGATGATTTATCACGGCATCGGCGCGGTTGTTTCCATGTACATCGATTATATTGAGAAAAAACACTTTATTGCAAGGAGTTGTCGTTGCCGTAAAATGATAATGATTAGCAAGAGCCTTGCCAAGACGCTTTTTCCAGTCAAGGGCGGCTACAAAGAATGTATCCGTTTGTGCATAAGTCATCTCCTGTGAAGAATATAAATGAGCTATCGATATTCCATCCGCTTTATTCTTACCCAGGATGCGCAATCCTCCTTCTTCCTTACCCACCTCCATAGGCAGTTCCACCGTATGTAGCAGATAGTTCCATTCTACCGGTTCTTTACCGGCCAGTTCATCGTAAACAACAAACAAACCCGAGCGTCCGAGCTGAACGATATGTCTTCGGAAGAATTCCAGCTTATTTTCATCCCAACCTTTCTCCGGTGTAAATTGAGTGCCGGATAAACGTCCGCGTTCCAGCCACAACGGAGAGACTACTTTCCCATAGGCGTTGGAGGCATCGCCTACAACGTAAGAGATTTCTTCACCTTCATAGTAGCGGGGAATCCAACCATAGCCTTCTGTTCCTATCTTCTGACCCATACCGTTTACTAATATGGAGTTATGGGCACGGGTATTCCGGTAGGCATACATACAATGATCATCTGTAAATCCGGTACGATGTCCGCTGCTATAAAAGATAGCCTTACCCCCAAAGAAGGTGTTGAAAGCATTTTGATTGGCCAAGGCATGGGATGTGGAACCATAAGGGCTGCTTCGGAAAGAAAGCATGGCATTGTTGGCATGATGCCCTATATCGGTATTCATCAGGGCAGTGCCTGCTTGTTTGAAGACTTTGGCTTCCGGTAGTTCCGACAGATGTTTGCTATAAGCAGGCCTTTCCTTCGGGGTTGTGCAGCGATACCAGGTCAAATCTGCCGGTTTGGCTTCGAAAGCCTTCGACAGGATGTCAGGGTCTTCCTGCATAATTTCGTGTACATAAGCAGCTGCCCACGGATTGTTACATTCGCGTGCCAGGGCATCGGCATATCCTACGCGCCCTCCGTTCGGGCTGCGTTGTCCTTCATGTGAGTTGCCATGACCTCCGGATTTGGAGAAGGGAGGTTGCTGATAGATAACATATAAGGCATTGTTGTTATACCACGGATCTGCAAAGAAGTTGAAGCCGGATATGCGTGAGAAAAAGGCCGGCACTTCTATCAAGGTACGTATATTTACATGGAAATAGGCATCTCCATTGTGCCAGCCACCATCCTTATGCAGGCCCGGAAGGCGTGAAATCCATTCATTATAACAGTAATCTGTCCATACGGACGCTTCCGGTATTTCACCGACCGTAGCGAATGCCGCCATCGTCAGGATACGGAAAGTCATCTGCCACACATGGTTGTCTGCAATACGGTTCTCCAGATGGTTCACATATTCATTATAGAACTTGTCTCCAATTCTGCGGATGTTATCCAACAGCAGTTGTTTCTCTTTCGGTGACAGTAAATTATAAAATCCATCATACGCGGATGTACTCATCGATAATAGGGTGGACAGGTTAAAGTCGCCTGCAAAGTATTTGCTTTTTTGCCAGGAAAGAATTTCACTCAGGCGGTTAATGCCTTCCCGATAATACTTCTCGTCTTTTGTCAGCAAATAAGCACGGACCAATGCTTCCACGTTGGCCTCTTCTCTGTCTACAATCTTACGGCTCTCGCGGATGAGGGCTGATTTACGTTGCACAATGTTGGTCAACGTAACTACATTCGTTGTATCTATCTCTTTCTGAAGATGCTTCAACGGACGGGAAATGCATTGGGAAGCCTTGTCCATATAAGCCCGGGCTTCCGGATTATTTTTATTTTTCGCTATAATCTTTTCCCAGTCAGCTGCATCCAGCAACACACGCGGGTGATGGGAAGGATATTCTGCCAGGACTTTTTCCAAAGTCGGCGGATTGAATTCCGGTGTATCTTTATCTATATAGAATTGGTAAACCGGCGACCATTCTTCAGTACCTTCGGGGGTAACATAAGCATGTTGCCAATACCATTTCCCTTGTGCCAGACACTGGAAAGGATTGAAGAAAGCCCAGGCACGTTCACCGGTAAGGACATCTTTCCGAAAATTCTTGTCTTGAGAGATACGAATCCGGTAAACTACTTTTGGCTTTTCATCTACTTGTCCCGGAACTCCATCCAGCACCGGACCTAAATGAGGGAATTTGTCCGGCCACATGAAACGAGGTGGATTCACCTTGACGTATGTGCCATCGGCAGGAGAGGGAGTTGCGCGGACTTCATGCATCAATGTTTCTTCGGAAACCTTTATCACGGCAGGTTGCTCGGAACTGCCACATGACATTAACAGGCAGAGGGCCGATAAGCCCAATACTATCTTTTTCATCTCAGAATCTTATTTTTGTTTTTTGAAGGTAACCAGCTCTTTCAAGCTAACTGTCTTATTATTAACCAAAGGGTGTGCCCAGAAGCCGATAAACGTAATGTATCCCATGAAAATCAGAATAAGCAACATTCCTGTTCGCAACGAAGTGGCGTCGGATACCAGGCTGACGAGCAGCGGACCACCTGCACCTCCCACTATTCCGGAACAAAGGATGCCTGCAAAAGAACCGTGATTCTGGGTTACTGTATTCAGGGCAAGTGAAAACACTATGGAGTACATCATGGAGATACAAAAGCCTATTGCAGGAAAAGCCCACACCGCTATTTCCGCGGAGCCGAATAATGCAATTAACAGCAAACTCATGGAAAGTATGCCCGATATTTGCAGCAAACGCTTACTGTCTATCAACTTCAGCAGGAACATGCCAAACAAACATCCGACAGTCATTGAACCCCAGAAATAACTGATGCTTTGCGCACCCACGGTCTTCGGATCAATGCCATGATACTGCTCCAGAAAAGTACTCATAAAAATAGAAACTCCCTGTTCCGTACTGACATAACAAAAGATTCCCAGGAAGAAAAGCCATACATATCTTTGACGGAACAATTTCTTGTAGGAAGCTGAAGAACCGCTGCGTTCATCATCTTTCAGTTCAATGCGCGGGAAGTGGACCAACGACACAATGAGCAGCATAATCAGCAATAACACTGTGAATACCCAATAAAGGGAAACCCAGGGAAGAGTGACCGGAGTGATGTCCGCCAAAATATCAAGCAGGAAATTCTTTCCCGGCTGATAGACTCCTGGTGCCAGCGCATGTATTAACCAAGTATAAACCAAAGGACTGATAAACGATGCTACTCCAAACACAAACTGTGCCAATTCGGCTATGAATGCATAGTTCTCTTCTCCACCGACAACACGCTGCAAAGGGTTAATTACGGTCTGTAACATGGCCATTCCCAAGCCGATAATAAAGGAAGACACCAGTAATATCAAATAGAATGGGAAACATGCAAACAAGACGGTTCCGATAAATGGCATAAGGAAACCGGTAAACAGCACCGGCTTTTCTCCATATTTATCTATCAATATGCCTGCCGGTATCGACATGATGGCATAAGCCAGGAAGAAGGAAGTCGGGATAAATCCCGCCATTGCCAGATCCTTCAGCTCAAAGTTATGGATAATGTCAGGAATTAACGGTCCGAGAATGTTTGTAATGAATGAAATGGTAAACCAGAACATCATGATCAATGCCAGCATATCCCATTTCTTGTTATTTTTCATAATAATTCGTTTGTTTATAGAATTAGTGATGCTGCACCGATAAGACCGGCTTTATTGCCCAATTCGGCTGCTACAATCTTGGTATTCAGGGCACAGTCTGCTATTACGTGCTTTTTGACTACCGCCCTTATTTTCTCTAAATAGAAACTGCCGGATTCTGCAACACCTCCTCCTATCACAATCCGTTGGGGACTGAAGATATTGATAAAGCCGGCAATTCCTCTGCCCAAATAGTAAAAGTGTTCGTTCATGCACTCGACAGCGAGCGGGAAATTTTCATGATACAGGCGAACAATCAATTCCCCGTTTATTTCCGTATCAAAACTTAAATTCTGCTCTTTCGCCAATGCGCTAAAACGTCTTGTCAAGGCGGCAGTCGAAGCATAATGTTCCAGGCAGCCGATTGCCCCGCAGGCACAACGTTCACCGTTGGCAATCAACGGTACATGCCCCAACTCCGTACCCCGGTTAGCATATCCATTGAACAATTTACCATCAATGATGACAGCTCCGCCGATACCGGTTCCTACAGTCAGAAACATCACATGAGTGCAACCTCTTCCTGCACCATATTTCGTTTCTCCCAGTCCCATCAGATTGGCATCATTTCCAACAACTACCGGTAAACTCATCTGTTTCTCCATAAAAGAGGCTACATCTATGTTTTCCCAGCCGACAATATTTTCCGCACCTCCCAGTACGATACGATTTGTTTCATCTACAATTCCCGGTGTACCGAGCCCTATGCCCAGTACGGTCCAGTTCTGTTTTGCGGCTTCATCTTTCAGCAAGGTGGCAGCCTTTATCAGCTGTTCCATCACTTTTGCAGCCGAGACAGAAGCAAAAGAGGGTAATTTTCCCTCAAAGAAAGAATTACCCGCTTTATCTACCAAAGCATATTTTATAGATGTACCACCTAAATCAATGCCAATTGCGTATTCCATAATTTATTACATCAAATAAGGAAACATTATGTTCTTTCCACCCATATAGGAGAGCTCCATGCCCATTGCTGGTCACGCTGGCGAACTCTGATATAGTAATAGTCCGTATCTCTTTCGGGTTCAGTGTCTTCCATATAATGTTCAACCATAAAGCAACTTTCCGGCATTGCACGGTTGAATAGGATAGCCTCACTAAGCCATCCGATCATGAAATGGGAGCGGGAACCTTCCAGAAGTTCGCCCAGTGAATGTTCAAACTTCTTGCCGTTGAACTCTGCCGTAATCATACCGTCTTTAGGCATAGTGACATCCAGAATGACGGCCTGCATGGCGGGAGTGGTGGTATTCGGATTCTTGGAACTGTACATGTCCAACTCCGTATCTTTGTCCGTAACAGACACAATACGGTTCACCTTTGTCTCAAACTCGGGTTCTCCCGGTTGCGGAGAAGTGAAGGCAGCGCCACGGAAGCAAGGTTCCACAGCATTGATAGTTCCTTTGCTGATAGATAGTTTACCTTGCCAATGTACATACTGCTCTTCACGGTTCCATCCAAAATCAATCTTTACCTTACAACGTACCATGTCTCCTTCCGGCATTTCGGGCAACAACGGACCACTTAAACGGGCTATGCATTTCCGATTCTTGACAATGTCTATGTAATCGATGCAACTGCCGCCTTCCACATTCAAATAAATACGGCGACTGTTACCCCGTACCACATCGCCCGGAAAAGCGTCGTTCAGACGAAAATCTATATTGATCTTATCACCGGTAGCGCAACAAACGTGACGGTTCTTCATTGCATCCCAGATCTTATCACGGGTCAATGACTCTGCCAGTACACCTATACGCCCATCGCCATAACTGCCCGGATATCCGGCGTGCTGATCTGTAGAGCCCATAATACCGAATTTCTTGCCTTGCTCCAATCCACACTGAATTGTACCTTCCCATTGGCGAGGTCCCATATCGTGCAGATAATTATAATCACCCTGATCGCTCTCAGCCAATCCGTGGCGGGAATACATCTCTACGAACGGAGTCTGGTCTCCTTCCGTAAAGAAGTTCCAGTTATATCCGCGATAGCCCGTCTGGTAACCCATGTGATGCGGAGTTATAAATACTTTATGTCCGCGGGCTTTTTGTTTCCAGTCTTCAATGGAGGTACATTCCACCAACGGCGCATCCAGGTCATAGTTCAGGGCCACATGATCTCCATGTTCCATGCTGTGTGCCTCATAACCTACAAAGGCAAGAAATTCTCCTTCCTTATTGTACTCATTGGTCATGGCTACGTATTTCTCATAGCCTCCCTCGCGCAAACGCTTGAAAGCACCGGTATGATAATCAATCACCCACTTCAGGCGAGGATCATCTGCCCCGGGTATGTCAGGCCACATGGCATGTGGAGTGACAGATACAAAATCCAATTGCCCCTTGGCGGCTTCGAACGCAGAACGCATGTCGCCATGACCGTAGGTTATGTTACAGTGGTTATGCAAGTCTCCCCAGAAATATTTCAGATTACTGGCAGAGGGCATAATTTTCTTTCCTGCGGCAGTTCCGCGTTGGCATGCGGACAATAAGCTACCGGAAACTGCTAATCCGAGGAAGGACCAGCTTGTATTTTTTAAAAAACTTCTTCTATTCATGGTATTCATTTAGATTATCTATTTTTCATCAATCGTCTGTCACCTTTGAACAGCTCATTTACCTTTTCATCCGGATCATCATCCTTATACTGCTTTTGGGTTTCTTTCAGCAGTGACATCAGTTCTGTCCGCTTGTCGGCATACTCTGGTTTGTCAAACACATTATTCAATTCATTCGGATCATTCTTCAAATCGTACATTTCCCACTCGTCCACATCATTATAGAAGTGAATCAGTTTAAAATCAGCTGTACGAATACCATAATGTCTTTTAACCGAATGTTCCGCCGGATACTCATAATAGTGGTAATAGGCGGCTTTTCTCCAGTCTGCCGGTACTTTTCCCTCATTATCCAAAATCGGTTTGAGCGACCGGCCTTGAATATCGGCGGGTATGTCTACTCCGGCAAAATCCAGCAAAGTGGGAGCAAAATCCACATTCATGGCAATGGCATTCGAAACACTTCCGCTCTTGATAGCCTTCGGGTAGCGGATGACCAGTGGCATACGCTGACATTCCTCATACATGAAGCGTTTATCGAACCAACCATGTTCGCCTAGGAAGAAACCCTGATCCGAAGTGTAGATAATGATTGTATTGTCCAACTCACCGATTTTTTCCAGATAACTGAGTAACCGCCCTATATTTTCATCCACAGCAACAATTGTAGCCAGGTAATCCCGCATATATTGCTGATACTTCCAGCTGATCAACTCTTTACCTTCCAGTTTACCACTGCGATACTCGGCAATGCGCTGGGCATATACTGAATCCCATTTATTTTGCACATCAGCCGGCATGCGTTTGTAGACCTGATAGAGGCGATTGGTCGTATCTTTCAACATTTCTTCACGAGTCAGCAGTTTCAGGTCCCAATCATTGGTCAATGTATGTTCAATAGACATATCCTGTTCCCTGGCAGCGGAACCTCTTCCCTCATACGTATCGAAGAGTGTGGCCGGTTCAGGAAAAACGGTATTATTGAACATACCCAAGTGGCGGGGGGCAGGCATCCAGTTACGATGCGGAGCTTTCTGATGGTACATCATGCAGAAAGGCTTGCTTTTATCTCTGTGTTCCAGATACTCGATGGCCTTATCCGTGATAATATCGGTAGCATAGCCCTGTTCTACAATCTGCTTTCCGTTCTCATTGAAATCGGGATTATAATAATCCCCTTGTTCATGTTGTCCGGTCAAGATGCACCAATAATCAAATCCCTGAGGTTCAGTAATCAGATGCCATTTACCGATAATCGAAGTTTGGTAGCCTGCCGACTGTAATAATTTGGGAAAGGTCTGTTGGTTGCCGTCGAAAGTACTGGCATTATCAGTGAATCCATTGATGTGGCTGAATTTGCCCGTCAAGATACAAGCTCTTGACGGACCGGATAAAGCATTGACCGCATAGCAATTGTCCATACGAATACCTTCATTGGCAATCCGATCCATATTGGGAGTTTGCAAGAGGCGTCCACCGTAGCATGACATAGCCTGCGTAGTATGGTCGTCTGTCATCATAAAGATAATGTTCGGACGTTTCACCTCCTCTTTGGCCTTATTGGAGCTGCAAGCGGAGACTCCGATGGCAGTGAGAGGCAAAAATAAGTATGATAAGCGATTCATAATAAAAGTCTTCTTATAGTTTATACTCCAATTGACGTTTCTTTCCATCAACAGATATTTCTATCTTCACTCCATTCTCATCAAACTTCTTATTCAGGAATTTAGCCTTGAATGCAGGAAAAGAAGCTGCATTTTTCGAAGGATAGATAATGGTTATGTAGCGTACAGCTTCCGAATCCTTTTTGTCCACATCAAAAGAAACCGAAGTACGGGGTACACGTACGCGATAAGCAGTTGAACGCCATCCTTCTTTTTCTCTTATCGAAGCTTTCTTTTCGGCAAAACATTGTAGCTTCATATTGCTTGGCCCGTCATAAGCGGTGGTCAGAATATGGTTCTTTCCATCCACATTTACAGTACCTTCACATAAATGATAGTTCAGATTCACTGTTCCTTTTGCATCTCCCACAGCCTCATCGACAATGACAAAATAAGATTGGTCTACAAAGAAGACAGAACGTCTGTGCTTCAAACCCTCATAATGAGGATTCTCTGTCACCAGGATTTGTTCATTACCTTCGGGTTGCCAAAGTTTAGTAACGGATTGTGTGGTCTGCAAGTTTTTCTCATCCAGTGTCAGGGTATTATGTGAACTTGTCCGGCGGAACCAGTTGCGAAGTTTCATCACTTCATCATCACCGGCATAGACGTATGAACCGCTATCCGGAAAGAGATTCCGACCATTGAACCAAAGCTCAAAAGTTCCGTTATCCGGTTGACAGTGCCACTCACCCTTGGGACCGGCCTTTACTACCATTACAGTAGCATCTTGTTTCCAGCCATTTCTGAAAGTAAAGAAACCGGAAGTCAAGGCTCCGTGAGAAAGGTTGGGTAGGGGGGAACCTTCACGACCTTCAGTAGCATAATAACGAATCCAGTCGCAATCCGGAAACAGTTTGAGCCAGTCTTGATAATTGCGGACTTCTGCCGGGCGGTCTCCCAGTTTCGCATCACTGAAACAAGGATTACTGTAATCCGGGAAACAGATATTAGAGTAGAACTCAATCATATTTTTCACAGTATTCACGTATTCGACAGGAAATTCCTGACGGAAACCATTGACGTCTGCCATACGCAGGGCCTTGCAGAAGATATTGATTGCCGCCAAATGATAGTGCGGGTCCAGTTCATATTGACCGCCGTCCGGGTAAACCTGTTTTTTTATTTCACGGTTCAAAATGCTTATCCCACTCTCTCTCCATCCGGTTGCCTCTTTAAATTCAGGGAAAAATGCACCTGCATAGACCATACGCTGTGCTTCGAACAACAGATGGTTGCCTTGATCGGAGTAATTGCCCAGAATGTGTAAGGCATGCCGATGGTAATTAATGAGGAACTCGGTCAGGAACTCCGGAGTAAAAGCCTGTGAGGGAATAAACAATAGAAATTGCAGTGTCTGATCCTGCAAACGGTTACTCACTTCCAGCGGACGCCATGCAAAGCGTACATTCTCAGCATTTCCTTTTACTTCACCTGCACTGACAAGTTCGTATTCTTCTTTCTCTACGGTTGTCAGAGGATTCTTCTTAATCCAGTCCATATATTGGTATGCCCATTCTTTGGCATATTTCTCATCCCCTGAGATTCTATATGCTTTTCCCATCGGGGTGAACCATTTATGGCGATGCAACTGCCAGCGCAACTCATTGTCCTGTACCGGCCAATATTGCCAGTTGATGTCTTTACCGTAATTATAGGAAGGCTGATATCCTTTGTGCACAAAAAATGTATGTTCCAGGGCATCATCCGCCCATTTTTGTTCTTCCTTTGATATCTTGATATTCTTCAGATTAATATCAGGATGTCCTATGCCGGTGCGTTGGCGGTAATAGTCCAATAAAGCCTGAGCCGCTTTATCCCATTGTTGTTGGGCGCATGCGGCCTTTACTTTCTCCAAACCCGGATAATCCAGGTTCAGTAAATCAAAAGCTTCCTTCCGCAATTGCTGCGCTTCCGCACTTATGGCGACCAGCAAAAGAGCCAGACATAAAAAATACTTTGCTATTTTCATGGTATATTAATTTCGTTTAAAGCGATTTATAATCGAGTCCTTTTACCTGCATATACCGGGCCAATGCTTCCAGGTAATAATAATCGGCATAATTGATAGGAGTATCAATTTCGGAGCCATTGGGCAACGAACCTGTAGAGTGCATCAGGATAAATCCCTGATTCGTACCAACCTTTGCCAAATAAGCATCGGAAGAAAGAGATTTTAGTAGCTTTTCTGCATAATCAAAATATACTTGTCCGTCTTCTACCAACGTGCTGAGTTCTATCAAAGCAGAAGCTGTAACAGAGGCGGCAGATGCATCACGGGGTGTTTCCGGGCTATCCGGTGCATCATAATCCCACAAGGGTATCGCATCTTCAGTCTTTACGCGGGTCATAATCAACGTTGCAATATCTTTGGCTTGCTGCAAGAAGGCCGTATCTTTGGATTCACGGTAGCAAGAGGTATATCCATATACTCCCCAGGCTTGTCCGCGTGCCCATGACGAATCGTCATTTTTTCCCTGATGGGTACATTTCATTTCTACGCTGCCATCATTATTGTAACTGACTACATGATAGGATGAATGATCTGTTCTGAAATGATTCTTCAATGTTGTCTCGGCATGTTTCAATGCGATGTCCTTATACTTGGAATCATTGGTAAGATGGCTTACGTAAAACAGCAGGTCCAGGTTCATCATGTTATCAATGATTACAGGGAAATTCCACTTCCCGAAATCCCAGGAACGAATAGAACCTATGGTCGGATCAAAACGGCTGCATAAGTTATCAGCTGTTTGCACCAATGCCTGACGAACGCTGTCGGCGGGAGCCAAGCGATATGCATTACCATAACTGCAATTCATCATAAATCCGATGTCGTGTGTGCCTTTATAGTCTTTTACGGGATACAAATAATTCGTGAATTTCACGGCATCGTTCTTTAAACCTTCAATACCGGTTAGCTGATACGCATACCACAAGTTTCCGGGGAAAAAACCACTTGTCCAATCATAGATGGAAGAGCAATAGCGACGGGTTCCTATGGCATCCTTCACTGGCTTAATCCGCAAAGAATCCTTAAAGGTTGCAGGATCTCTTTGCAATTGCCGACAGAGAAAATCCATATCATATCCTGTCCAGATGGAACGGGGTAATAAGACTGAATCACCTACATCGGCCACTGTTTCTTCCAATTGCTGTACAGAGGTGTCTATTGCATTTTTCAACCAGCCATACTCTGTATTAGGCTGACTGGATGAACAGCTGGAGAAACCTTGTAATGTAGCAACCGCACAACAAAATAATAAAAATCTTTTCATACAATACATTTTATAAGTAAAGCAGATGGAGAGAGTATGAAACAGATTCTCTCTCCATCACAATTGCCAATTTTATATTTCCCGGATTTATTCGTAACCCGGATTATTCTGGTTATTCAAAGCCGGATTAGCCTGTAATTCTCCCAGTGGTATCGGGAAAAGTTCATGCTGGCCTTTGACGAATTTATCACCGGCTACATACTTGCCTTTCAGTGTTTTGTCCATATTCCCTTGGAAGAACTTCAGTGCGTCGCCCAAGATACCCCAACGCAACAGGTCGTATTTGCGCTGACCTTCGAAAGCTAACTCGAAACCACGTTCCCAGTAAAGAGCTGTGCGGAACTTGCCGGCAGCGTCTCCATCCTGAATATATGGGAGATCATAAACTTGTGGAGCTTTCATCAGGCTGCTGTAGTTGGCATCGGTTATCGGAGTAGCTTTTGCGCGTTCACGTACCATATTCAGCAGTTTCCAGGCTTCCGGGGTGTTGCCTGTTTCATTATAAGCTTCGGCTGCCATCAATACAACGTCGGCGAAGCGAAGCGGACAATAGTTCACTCCTGTGTTGTTGGGATCTACAAAACCTCCGGGCATCCACTCTCTGCGCCATTTTCCGGGATACCAGTCAGTCAGTTTTGCGTTTTCAACCTTATCATGTTTGCCGGCATTTGCATTCCATTTGTATTGATAGGTACATACCATTACATCTCTGCGTTCATCGCCTTCTTCAAAGAAGTTTTTCCAGGCCGGCAGTACACGGAAGAAAGCATTGGCACGTCCCCATGCATCAGCAGGAGCATTTTTTCCCGGTGCCTCTACCGCTGGTCCGTTATAAGTAGCCCAAGTACCTGCATTGTCCTTGTAGCCGGCTCCTGTAGGATTGAAAGCAATTTCCCACAAACTCTCTTGGGAATTCAAGATGCCTTCTGAATAACCTCTGAATAACTGTTCAAAACCACCTGTATAAAAACCATGGTTGCCTTTGTTCTGGAAGGCGGTCCATTCGGCAATCACAGCGTTAAAGTATTCTTTTCTTTTAGTTTCGTCCGGGCGGGTCAATGTACCGTCTTGCTGCAAGCTGTACCCGGCACGTTGCAGATAAACACGCATCAGCAATGCATGGGCAGCACCTTGTGAAGGAACTTCCGGTGAAAGTGAAGCATTGTCTTTTTGCAGGTTCTCTTTAGCGAAATTCAGGTCAACTATAATCTGGTCATAGATTTCTTCACGACTTACACGACCTTTGAAAGCTTCTTCATATCCGGCAGTATAAGTGGTTTTGAACGGAACATCTCCCCAGTATTTAATTAAATCGAAAGCCAGAAATGCGCGGAGGAAACGTGCCTGAGCCACTAACTCCTTTAAATTGGAATCTTCTTCGTAACCTGTCATCTGCTCAATACCGGCAATGGAAAAATTAGCGCGGTCAATACCCAGGTATTTGTATTCCCATATGGATGCAATCCAAGTATTGGTCGGTTTCACCATGTAGTGGGCAATATCACGACGTGTGTTATCCGTACCTGTTCCTTGAATATAATAGGTATCGTCCGAAGCAGGCATCGCCATTTCATATTGTCCGTAATGCTTGTCTATAGCCAGACAATCGTAAATACCTACTACTGACATTTTTGCCTGGTCCATAGTTTCAAAATAAGTGTCCTTCTCGTAGTAAGAAGTAGGTTTTTCTGTCAGGTCGCAAGAGGTGAATCCTGCTGCAATCAGTGCGCTTAGCGCAATCACTTTATATTTTTTCATTGTATTCTCCATTTGAAGTTCATTAGAAAGCTAAATTAATACCGAAAACAAACGCGCGGCTTCTGGGATAAGCACCAAAGTCAACGCCCGGTGTCAGACCATTTCCCATAGTAGAAACTTCAGGATCGAAGCCGGAATATTTGGTCCAGGTCAGCAGGTTAGAGCCTGTGGCATAAAGACGTAATTTGCTCAATCCGACTTTTCTGATCATCTTCTTCGGGAATGTGTAACCTAAAGTAATGTTACTCAGTTTTAGGAAAGAACCGTCTTCTACAGCCCAAGAGTGAATGTAAGTATCACCTGCTTCGTTATCATAAATGGCGGCTACAGTCTTGCCCTTGTTGATGTCTGCCATCTCCTGGGGATCTGTAATCAAGTCACCTGCCTTATTAACCAATACCCAACGGTGCTTAGAGTCAGCTACTGCCAAAACGTTTTTGTTCTGCAAAGCAGTTTTGGTATTGGTCAGTTTGGTTGCATTAAATACATCGTTACCGATGCTATAGGTAAGGAATATACTCAAATCGAAATCTTTGTAAGTGAAAGTGTTATTGATACCACCGTAAATTTTCGGATAAGCGTTACCAATGACTGTTTTGTCAGCTTCTGTAATTTTATTGTCTTTGCTGCCGTCTATATTCTTAAACTTCCACATACCCGGTTTTACATTACCTTTTTCGCCTGCATACGGAACACCGTCTTTCAGTGTGTAAGTTTTAGTTGCTGCATCGTAATCAAAGTCAGATACTTGGTACAGACCATCTGTTACGTATCCGTACATCTGTCCCAAAGGTTGGTTCACACCGATAATGTGCGTATTCTGGCTGTAACCGAAGTTAGCCTCCCATAACTGCACATCTTCTCCCGTCAGTTTCTTTACAGAATTCTTATTGTGTGACAGAGTGATGGATGTGTTCCAGGTAAAATTCTTATTCGTGATATTGGTTGAGTTGATGGTTAAGTCAATACCTTTGTTTTCTGTTTCACCGGCATTGATAACCATGCTGTTGTAACCGGATGAAGTAGGCAGTTTGGCGTTTAGCAACAAATTGCTACTGCGGTTTATGTAAAATTCAGGAGAAATGGTTAAACGCTGATTGAAGAAACCGAAGTCAAGACCAAAGTTGAAGGTTTTGTTAGCTTCCCACTTCAAGTCAGGGTTAGGAATCTGCTTGGAAACATAACCGGGCTGGGTGGAGTCTCCATTGGGATAAGTAACAGATCCCAATACAGCCAGACTAAGGTAACTGTCGATACGGTTGTTACCCGCCATACCATAGCCCAAACGAACTTTTAAGTCGGAGAAGATATTCAAGTTCTTGATAAACTCTTCTTCTCCCAGACGCCAAGCTGCTGAAAATGCAGGAAAATAGCCCCATTTGTTATTCTTACCGAATTTGGAAGAACCATCGGCACGAACCGAAGCGGTAAACAAGTATTTATCTTTGAAGCCGTAGTTGAAACGGGCGAAGAAAGAGAGCAATTTATCATCATAGTTTTCGGCAGACTGAACTGCTGTCGGAAGACCCAGTGAGAGGTCAGCCAAACCTATATCGTCATTCGGGAAGTTAGATGCTGCTGCTTTGAAATTACGGTTCCAACGGTCTACATATTCCTGACCTACCATGGCAGTCACGTCATGACCTTTACCCGACCAGTTATAGTTCAATACGTTTGAAGTCTGGAAGCTACCGGTCTCCAGATTTTGAATACTACCATTGATGCTTGAACGTTTTGCTGTGATTGACTTGTCTCCGTAGAAAACATCATTGCGTCGTGTCTGGTAACGCATACCTGTGGTATTACGGAAAGAGAGACCTTTGAAAAGTTTCAAAGTAAAGCCACCGTTAGCTTGGAATGTACGATATTCACGATCATTCGTCTCTTCTGCCGCAGAAAGTAAGGGATTCTGCATTACGTTACCCGAATCATCTAGGAAGATAGGGTCTTCATCTCCCAATAACAGGTCATCGGTTCCGTTGATACCTACTGTGGGGCGGTACTGCAAAATGTGCTGCATCTTATTGAAACGGTCGCCTCCTTCAGAAGTACCCATACCGGTAATTTTCATTTGGTCGTAGCTGATACGGGCGGTGATGTCCAAGCGGTCATTCACTTTATGATTCATGTTGAATGAAATGTTGTGCTTGTTGTTGCCGCTATATACCATGGCACCCTCTTCGTCGTAATAAGAATATGCCAGGTTATAATTTAGTTTATCAGTACCACCGGAAACGCCTACACGATAGTTTTGTGTAATTGCCGTGCGTCCCAATGTTTCATCTTGCCAGTCCAACCCTTTACGATTGCCATAGTTTTTTTCAAGGTCACTGTAGTTGCCGTAGATTTCGGTGAACTTTTTGATATCTTTCTCCCAGTCGTCCGGAGTGGTAGCATCGTAAACGCGACGTTCATAATCCAACATCGTAAATTCATAAGTAGAAAGTACATCCAGCTTCTTGGCTATTTTCTTGAAACCTACATAACTGTCAAATGTAACAGTCGCTTTTCCGTCTTTACCACCGCTCTTGGTAGTAATAACGACTACACCATTAGCACCACGGGCACCGTAGATAGCTGTAGCAGAAGCATCTTTCAGGATGTCGATTGTTTCAATTTCCGCCGGGTCAAGGGTAGACATACCGTCTTCGCTGGGGAAACCGTCGATGATATACAAAGGTTCGTTACTTTGAGTAATGGAAATACCACCACGAACCCGAACAGAAATGGAAGCTCCGGGAGCACCTTCACTCTGCATAACCTGCACACCTGCCATGCGGCCGGCAAGGGCTTGTGTGATATCACTGGTAGGAACTTTCGAAAGTTCTTTGCTATTAACCGAAGCAACAGAACCGGTCAGGTCCTTACGTTTTACAGTTGCATAACCGATGGCTACAACTTCGTCCAGCAGTACGGCATCTGCCTGCAACGTTACATTAATAACACTCTGATTGTTGACTTTCACTTCCTGGGGAGTCATTCCCACATACGAAAAAACTAATACATCTTTAGATGCATCATTCACTTTCAGCGAATAGTGACCATCTATGTCAGTAACAGTTCCAATACCGGCAGCACCCTTAATAATAACGCTACCTCCAATAACTTCATAACCTTCGCTATCGACTACCTTACCAGTAACTGTCAGACTTTGCGCGTATGCAATCGTACTGACGAAAGCGAGGAAAAACAATAAAATAGATTCTTTTAATTTGAACATAATAAATAAATCTAAGGTTTAACTTTAGAGATCATTTTGTGACGGCAAACTTACTGCAAGCGCAAAAAAAAGTGAGAAAGTATTGTTTTTGATACTCCCAATTTTATGCTTTTTGCATGCTAATATTGTTCACCTTAGAATGTTTTTGTGTAAAATGTGCGCCACAGAGCCCTATGGAAGGGGGGTGCCTTTATTCAATAAAGAAATAATATGCAGGATTGATTGCTGAAAGACCATTGAGGCATCTCCGTATCATGTCCGTACCTCCTCCGTAGTATCTCCGTATCTCCTCCGTAGTATCTCCGTATCTCCTCCGTAGTATCTCCGTATCTCCTCCGTAGTATCTCCGTATCTTCTCCGTAGTATCTCCATACTCATAGATACGGACTCAGTACGGAGGAGGTACTGACTTGATACGGAGGTGGCATTTCGTTGCTGGTGAATTTTCAAATTTATAGATTGTTGTCTGTCGGTAGATTTCGCCAGGTCGCAATACTGTAGAAGGAAATTGGGGCTTATTGGGGGAGTCTGGGAAATGCTGCATTTCGAGGCAGAATCCATAGTATTTACCGTACTTTCTATTGCCATGCCCATTCAGATAATCCATGTTGGAACTTGGAATATAAAATTGCATCCCGGGTTCAGTGGTGTATGCTTTTAGTATTCTTCCAGATACAGGTTCGGTGACTGTAGCTACTAATTCCAAAGAATCCGGGTGTTTATTTAGTTTATAATTGATATCATAAGTTTTTCCCATCATCCGTCGGATTTGTTTTTCGGCTGTTCGTGGAGTTCTGAAGTCATACTCCGTTCCTGTAACTGCCTTCAGCTCTCCGGTAGGGACTCCTGTTGAATCTACCGGGGTAATTGAGTCCGCATGCAATGTATAAAGATGGTTCAGTACAGGCTCTTTACAGCCGGTCAGATTGAAGTAGCTGTGATTGGTGAAATTTACAACAGTAGGCTGATCCGTGGTTGCCGTATAATCCAGGATTACTTCATTGCGATCAGTCAGTTTATAAGCGATTGACAGATTCAGATTGCCGGGAAATCCTCCTTCAAGGTGAGCGCTTTTATAAGAAAAGACAACTATTGCCGTGTCTTTCACTACATAAAAGGTATCCGTTTCGAATACTTGAGTATTGAATCCCCGGCTTCCGCCATGAACAGAATTTCCTTTACTGTTCTTTTCAAGTTGAAAGATCTGGTTATCCAGGCAAAACTCGCCATGCTTGATTCTATTGGCAAATCTGCCTACAGTGGCACCAAATTTAGGATGCTTTCCCAAGTAACTTTCTAAACTATCGAAGCCCAGTACTACTTGTTCGAAGTTCCCCTTTTTGTCGGGTACGGAAACGGACGTTAGCGAGGCGGCAAAGTTGGTGACTTTGATTGTCATTCCATTCCTGTTTGTCAAACAGAAAAGCCGGATGGATGTACCATTTGCCTTAATTTGTGCGACTTCACTGACAGAAGGGGTTAATGATTGGGGTTGTTTACATGCTGCTAACAAGGACAGAACAATGAGTAGTGTCCACATCTTATGTTTTCTCATATCTTATTTCTTTCCATATTCGGTAGGCAGACAACCTATATACTTCTTGAAGCGTGCTGCAAAATAAGAAGGAGTATTGTAGCCTACCATAAAACTGATTTCTGAAACATTGTATTTTCCTTCCTGCAAAAGCTGACATGCGCGGTTAAAGCGTATCTTGTGGATAAAGTCGATAGCTGACTTTCCTGTTATTGCTTTTAATTTCAGATGTAGATTAGAACGGCTCATATTCATCTCACGCGCAAATTGCTCTGTAGAAAATTCTACATTGTCCATGTTCCTTTCAATCACTGCAATCGCTTTTCTGAGCAGTTCTTCATCCATCGTGTTATTGGTAAGTTTCTCCGGTTCTATTTCGGTGGTATTGGAATAGTGTTCGAAGATGCGGTGGCGTGTACGCAGCATGTTCATAATCTTTGCTTTCAATATTGCCATCGAGAAAGGTTTGGCTATGTAATCATCTGCTCCTACCTGTAAACCTTCCAATTGATATTTAATATCTGCTTTGGCAGACAGCATATATATTGGAATATGACAGGTGCGTAAGTTTTGTTTTACCAACTTACATAATTTGGCACCATCCATTACGGGCATCATGACATCCGTTACAATCAGGTCAACTTCCTTCTCTTTCAGAATGTCTAATGCCTTTTGCCCATTTTCAGCTTCCAGCATATTGAATAAGCCGGACAATCCATTGACCAGATATTGCCTTAATTCTTTATTGTCTTCCACCACAAGGAGTGTTCCTCGTTTATTTGTATTCTCATCTTCTTCGCTTTCTGTATCGGCTTCTTCTTCATCACCGATATATACGTCGTGCGCATTCGTAGAGTATACCCGTTGATTGTCTGCGTTCTCTTCCCCTCCAAGCAGTTCTTCACGGCTATATACAGATTTATCTTGCGGAAGGTAAATGGAGAAAGTAGAACCTTTTCCGGGTTCACTCTCCAACTCAATTCTTCCATGGTGCAATTCAACCAGCCGTTGTACCAGGGAAAGACCAATACCGCTTCCTTCACGTCCGCTTTCCACTTGATAGAACCGCTCAAAAATCTTCTCCTGTTTTTCTTTGGGAATACCGATACCTGTATCTGTAACTTGCAGTACAAGATCACCTGCTTCCTGATACAGTTTTACCGTAATACTTTCACCTTCTTCGGTATATTTAAAAGCGTTCGACAGTAAGTTGTTAACAATAAGATCCAGATAGTTTTCATCGAATAACAGTTCTTTGTCCTGCAATTCCGTATAGAAATTATAGTCTATATCTTTTTTTTTCGACAAACTTTCATAGTTCATGAAACTATTCAAAACTCTTTTGTAGGCATTGGCACTTACCAGTCTTAGTTCAAAGATTCCCAACTCTGCCTGTCGGTAATCCATTAACTGATTGACGAGATGCAGCAAGCGGTTGGTATTTCTTTGTATATACAGCAACTGTTCATGTTCCCAATGTCCGGATATGCGACTTAGCAATTCTTGCAGTGGTGCTACAATCAGGGTGAGCGGAGTACGTAATTCGTGTGATATATTAACGTAAAAACGGATTTTCATCTGGCTGATTTCTTCCTGTTTCTCCTTGTCCAGTCTTTCCATAAGAATTTCAGCCTGCATACTTTTACGCAACCAGAAATAGCGGACAATGCCAAATACCACCAACATGAAAGACAGAGCAAACAATGAAAGTGCCCACCAAGTACAGTACCAAACAGGCAGGACGCGAATATGAAGTACAGTCGGTTCTTCATTCCATTTACCGTCATTGTTCGCTGCTTTTATATAAAAAGTATAGTCACCTGCCGGCAAATTAGAGTACGAAACCGGACTGGTATCGTTCTGTCTGTACCACTCGTCATTATACCCTTCCAGTTTATAAGCAAAAGTGTTGTGTTTGCCAGCGATATAGTTGGACACTACAAAAGATATGGCGAATGAATTCTGAGAAGAGGATAGGGTGATATGATCTGCATATTCAACCGTTTCACTCAATATTCCCGTTTCGTCGTTGGGAAGGACTTCCTTATTGTAAACAAACAGCTTGTTGATTACCGGTTTAGGAGTATAAGGATTGTCAATCAGTGTTTCCGGACGGAATAATGTAATGCCGTTGACACCCCCGAACAACATGTAACCGTTATCTTGACGACAATAAGATCCGGCATTAAACTGATTTCCCTGTAAACCGTCCAATATAGTAAAGTTACGGAACTTTCCATTTTCCGGATTCAGGCAACTCAAACCTTGATTGGTACTTATCCACAAACGAGCGTAAGCATCTTCCATGATGCCATAAATAACATTACTCGGCAAACCATCTGTCGTGGTATATTGCAATAGCTCCTTACTTCCTTCTTTCATAGCGAAAAGTCCGCTACGTGTCCCGATCCAGATATATCCCGATGTAGATTCATAAAAGCAATTCACAAATGCCTGCTGTAGTATCGGATCTATATGGAAATCTGTATTGGCCAGGAAATCTGTTCCTATCTGATTATAAACAGATACCCCCATTTCACCTCCTACCCATATACGTCTCCTGGAATCGCGAAACAACAAACGGTTATATTGTTGTAATTTACGCCCATTCTGATCTTTGTCTACAATTGTAAAATTGCGCTTGTCTATATCGAAATGCAGGAGATGTTCCAGTGAAGCGACCCATAATCCTCCGTTCTCATCGGAGATGATAGAATAGATATTATTACTGGGTAAGTTACTGTTCTGGCGATTGAAGTATTCTACCCGTCCCGATTTGCGCTGGAGGGCCATCATGCCTCCGGCATGGGCTCCCACATATACTTTATCATGTTCCTCGTCTACATACACTGTTTTAATATCCTTGAAAGGTACATCCAATGATCCTGATTTAAACAGGTAGTTCTTGTATAATTTTGAGGTGGAATCATAGAAGTTCAATCCGCCATCACTTGTTCCAATCCACAGGTTATGTTCACTGTCTTCTACAATACAACTGACCACATTATTACTAAGTGAATTCAGAAAAGGAACATGCTTGATACGCTGGAAGCGATTACAAAGAGGATGGTAATAGTTCAACCCGCCCCAATAAGTTCCTAACCACATGCCGCCTTGAGAATCTTTAAAAATACTTCTGACAGAATTTTGTGACAGACTTCCTTCCTGTATCTCGGAACTTTTTATAGAAGAGAAATTGTCGGTAGCTTCTTTATAGATATTCAGTCCGCTATAAGTCCCTACCCATAAACGATTTTCCGTATCCAGCTCCAATGAGCGTACATAATTGGAATTTAAACCGGACTGCTCACTTTCATAACGATAGTTTTTCAACTCCTTGGTTTTGGCATCGTACATAAATAGTCCATCCCCTTCGGTTGCCATCCATATTCGGCTGAACATCTGACACAAAATGGCATGTATGCGTATCCCTGCGGGCATACTTACTAATCTTTCCAATTTACCTCCCGATAATGTGTAAGTATATACTCCATCTTCGGCACCTATATAAATGTATTCGCCCTGGCGTACTAAAACGGTTGGTTTCAACAAATGCAGGGAAGGCAAAGTATCGTTTAAGAAGCATTCTTTCTTGATATCGAAAAGTAAAATACCTTCTGCCGTACCCAGCATCAGCCAGTTCTCTTTAATGGGAGCAATGCTGTTGATGGGGACATTGATGCCATTCTTCTTATAGTAGTAATTGGAGAACGAGTTTTTACGACGATTATAAAAGGATAGGCCTTCACGGGTACCCACCCATATCTGATCCGAATCATCGATGGCTATGCACCGGGTTATGTCACTGGCAATACTATTGGGGTTTGCATATTCATGGCGGTATACAGTGAAATTGTAACCATCGTACTTATTCACACCGTCGTACGTGGCGAACCATAAATTCCCTTCTTTATCCTGATTAATTGCGAATATGGTACTGTGTGATAATCCATCTTCCATACCGATGTGAGAGAAGTAAATATCCTCCGTTGTTCCGGCATTCAGTATAAATGGAAATAACCCTCCTAAAAGTACTAACAAAGTTTGTATTATTTTCATAGTCGTATCCAATTACGAGGCAAATTAACAAAATAGATTAGCGAAAAAGAATATTTATACGAATTTTCTTTTCCGAACTATTAGGAATTATTCGCAAAGGTACAAAAGAAAATCCAGGAACCGGATTGAATATTCGTCCATCTTTATCGGTTGGCGCTACTTCTATATGTCCGGCTGTACAGGTGATGGATAAAGTGCCTCCATCCTTGTTTATAGATGCTTTTTGGGGAGTTACTTTTACCTCTTCTGCGGGTGATGCGATGACTGGTAGCATCAGATATGTAGCGTCATAGCAGTTTTCTACGTTTATTTCAAGACCTTGCCGGGTGTAGGTATAGTAAATTGTGACAGGAATCTCTCCTTGGGCAGGTGCGTTTTGATTTATATCGACCAAATGAGTATTCACGGTAAACCGATAGCCGTTCTTTTCTGTATCACAGATGATATCTGTATTCAGGTCATCCAAATTGCTATATATGGTCCCATTTTGCATAAACTCGATCCGTGGTGTACCTCCCATGATATACTTACGGCTACTACTCTGCATATTAGGCGCTTCAATCAACTGGTATTGGTTCATTGTAGCGGCAAAAACAGGTCCTGCCTGTGTATGCCATAGCATAGAGAGTGCGCCTCCCATCGGATGAGTACCTTTAATTTTATATTCTGCATCATATCCGGTGAATGTAGCACGCCAGGGGCCTTGAGAGATAAGCCAGGTATGGATATCCTTGAAATATTTCAGACCATAGGTTTTATCACGCGGAAGCTCTTGGGAAGAAGTGATATTCAGGGGAGGAAGTTCTAAAAAAGAAGTGATTGCCTTGGCGTGACCGAATGTATGGTGAATGCATGGGGCAATCCCGGAAACCCGATAATGCATGCCACCATAAAGCAGACCTTCGGAAGTAGCCTTTTTCAGTAATTGTATATTACGATGGATTGCTTCTAAATATTCCGGATGTTGGGTAGCCATTGCATAATAGCCTCCCATAAAACCATCACTGGTGCGTCCGCCCCAATAAGTCCATTTAAAACTACGGGTTCCCCAACTATTGTCCCAGGCACCATCGGGTAACATAAACTCCAGGTGAGTAGCCATTGAACGGTCAACGAGAGTCAGTAAATCAGTGTCTTTCGCCATAAGGGCGTAATATACCATATTCGGCAAGGATTCTTCTACATTATAAAGCAGGTCTACCGGAAGACAGCCGTTTTTTGTCTTTGAACCTATATTGGGACCTTCACCATATAGAAAAGTATCGTTTTCAGTGAAAAAGTTTTTTAGATCGGCAGCTATCTGACGGGCTTCTTTTTGAAAATCAGGCCGGTTGCACATCTCTCCAATGGCATACAATGCATAGGTGGCTGAGGCTGAATAATTCACATTCATATTCCGCATCCCTTCCCGTTTGCGGCTGTATATAAAAGGAGTTGCCAGCATGAACTCACCAGCTTCTATCAGTCTTTGTTTCCAATGGTTCCGGGTAGAATCGTCTAATAAATGCCCATGGTAATGTAATGCTTCATAAAGAGCTATGGAAGCGAAGACTGTTGTACCGTTCCAGTCGGAGACATGTACATCGTTCATCCACGAGCCATTGGGAAGATGCACGTTTTCCATCCAGGCCATCAGGCGTTTGGCAGCAAGAAGGTATTTCTCTTTGTGTGTTTTATCAGCCAGATACATTAAGGGGAGTACGGCATCTCCGATGCGCCCATGCATGCGGGCACAGGCAGGGCACAGCACACCACCATTGAGAGACGGATGTAAATTGTCGCATTGATAAGTCAGGAATGTGTCCATCCACTCCGTTAATAACTTTTCTGATTCAGTGCGTAAAGAATTATCGAATGACAGATTGTTGTTGGTAGCCTCTTGGGCAGATAAGAATAATGCATTTAACAGTAATAGTACTAAGATTAAGCTTCTCATGTTTTTTTGATTAGATTATTATTTCAAAAGTAAAGTTTCGCCTCCAGTCTTTTCACCTCTTTTATATAATATCTTATCCACATTCGTCTATGACTAACCGTAATTTTGTTGAATCACTGCTAATATTGTCGAAATATAGCTTGTTGAAACAATATTGGCACTCTTTTCGACATAAGAAAACGCTTGTTATTCATAAACGCCCTACTTTAGCCTCAAGAATTTATTATCCTTAATACATACTATTTTATGAGACACTTACCTTTATTTATGTGTACTGCTTTTTGTGGTTTATATTCCTCACAAACCGAGGCAGCTGACAAAAAAAACGAAAGACCCAATATCCTTTGGCTAACTTTCGAAGATACCAGTGCTTATGAATTTGGTTGCTATGGCAATGGCGATGTACATACGCCCAATGCAGATAGCTTGGCAGCTCGTGGCATACAATTTATGAATGCATGGTCTGTGGCACCACAAAGTTCGGCAGCTCGTTCATCTCTTATCACCGGATGTTATTCATCAACTTACGGAATGGATATACACCCGGTTCCTTATGATACTCCGGCTGATATATTCTTTCCTCAAAGATTGCGTGAAGCCGGGTATTACTGCACAAACAATAGCAAAACACATTATAACTCTACTACAGATAACAAAAGCTGTTGGGACGAATGTAACAATAAAGCTTCTTACAATAGTACCAAACGTGGAAAGGATCAGCCTTTCTTCGCTGTATATAACACAGTAACTTCACACATGGGACGTATCCGTACTTTCCACACTGATGGACGCAGGGATTATACTCAAGAAGGTATTTTCCCACAACAACTTACTTTACCTTCCTATGTGCCCGATTTACCGGAAGTGCGGTCGGATTATGCAGGTCATCTGGAAGCAGTACAGGATGTGGATACTTGGTTGGGAATCTTCCTGAAAGATTTAGAGACTAGAGGATTGGAAGACAATACCATCATTTTCTTTTTCAGTGACCATGGCGGTTGCGTGGCGCGTGGTAAAGGTTATCTGTACGAAAGCGGACTGAAAGTTCCTATGATAGCCTACTTTCCTCCTAAATGGCGGCACCTGGCAAATGGAGCAAAAGGTAAAGAAAATGGTTTGGTGAACTTCACCGATCTGGGACCTACTGTACTTAGTTTAGCAGGTGTAAAGCCTCCCAAGAACATGCAAGGAAAGGCGCTTTACGGCAAGTTCGCCAGTAAAGAAAAGCGTGAAGTACAGTTTGCATTGGCAGCCAACCAACTGCATCATTTCATGCCGGTACGCGCTGTTACGGATGGTCGCTTCAAGTATATCCGTAGTTATATTCCTTACCGTCAGTTTGCTCTGCGTAATTATTATCAATGGGGAATGCCATCCAATAAAGCTTGGGACAAACTGGTGCTGGGAGGTCACAATACCAATCCGGACTGGAAGCAGACTTTTGAGCCTCATCCGGCGGAAATGCTGTTTGACCTTGAAAAAGATCCGGATGAATTGCATGATTTATCCGCTATTCCTGAGTATGCGGAAACCTTATATAAAATGCGTCAAGCATTATCCGACCACATTCGTACTACCCATGATTTGGGCTTTTTCCTCCCAAATTCACGTACCGGACATATACTTTATGAGAAAGTACGCAAAGAGAAATATCCCTTGGATGAGCTTTATGGGCTTGTCGAAATTGCGGGAACGGCAACTGTAGCTTCTCTTCCCATGTTGGAGAAAGCTATTGCCAGCCCTCTGCCGGAGATGAGATTCTGGGGGGTAGTAGGATATGCAAATCTTGCCAGAGAGAAGCAAATTAATACTTGTCCGCAAGCATTATTGGCACTCTTGCAAGACGAGAATCCTTATATAGCTTCCGAGGCAGCTTATGCGGTTGTTTATCTGGGTAAAGCACAGGAAGGTATTGCCCGCCTTATTACTCCGGCTCAAGAAAAGGACAGGAAAATAGGTTACTCCTCTTTGGAATGTTTATCTTTAGACCCTGAAATGCGCGACTATATCCGTCCGTTTTTGTCTGAACTGAAAGAAGCTGCTGAAAATTTACCGCGTCTTGCAAATGAAGATGCCGGACTTATGGCGCGTGGTATCCTTGTAAACCTGGGTGAAATGGATATTAAAGATCTGCATGGCCCCGAAGCCTACAAGAAAGGTTTGAAATTAAACTATGGCCGCAGGGCAATGGTACCTCTACCTAATTAGGAGTTGAAGGAGTTATCAGTCTGCTTGCAGGCTGATAACTCCTTCAAATAAGCTCCATCTAACTCTTGATTCGTATACATTATTAAATATCAATTAAAGAATGAGAACCGCAGTATTAATCCCCCTTTGTCTTTTGTCTTTGGTAACAGTAAGTCCGGTCCGTGCACAGTCAGATAACTTAACACCCCTGAAAGAACGCGTAAATGTGCAGGCTGATTCAGCCCGTACAAATCAGATTATTGACGGGCGTTGGGTGGCCGTCGGTACAAATAAACCCCATACCATTCAGTTGGATTATTCCCGTCCTTTCCAAGGCAAACCTTCTTATCGCTTCGAGCTGAAACAGGAAGACAATACTTTGGAAGGCTATGCCCAGGGAGAAACCAAAGGTCGTGCCGAATTGTGTTATTGTTATGCTGTTGCCAATGATTTCCGTAACTATCCGGCAACTGAATACCTTAATGCACAGAAAATGAAGACTATATACCATTACGGTAAAGGAAGTTGTCCGCAAGGCTCATCCATGAGTTATACATTCTCTGTTTACATTCCGCGGACTTTGGATAAGGAAGTGTCTACCATCTTTGCACAATGGCATGGTATGCCGAGTCGTACACTTGTTTCCGACCCTGACGGTAAAGTGATGAGACTTAGCGTTGAAGAATTCCTTGAGTTGGAAAAGAGGATGATTTTCAAGAAGAATATAGCCCATGACAAAATAACTAAAATCAATTCCAAAGGAGATACAATCTATAAAGCCGGAAAAACTAATGGCTGGCTGATTGAGCAAGGTGGCTATCCACCTCTTGCTTTCGGCTTTTCACAAGGCTATTTCTATATTAAAGCTAACTCGGACCGCAAATGGCTGACCGATAAAACCGACCGTTGTAATGTAAACCCGGACAAGGCAGAGATTATGAAGCCCGTAACCTCCACTTATAAAGCTTCGACAATAGCTTACAAAATGCCGTTTGATTCCTTTCCGAAAGATTGTTGGATAACCTTCCGGGTGGATATTGACTGGACTCTGTACGGGAAAGAGAAAGAAACCATTCTGAAGCCCGGTCTTCTGGATGTGATTATGTCCTATCAGCAGGCTGGAAAAGAAGTTAAGAAGCATATTGTAAATAAGGAAGAGATATTAATAGGGCGCAATGACGAAGAAGGTTATTACTTTAAATTCGGTATCTATCGTGTTGGAAACAGTACTATCCCTGTTCTATACAATCTTGCCGGTTATGAAGAGCATGAAAAAAGCTCCGGGAAATAAGGCTGTGGGCAAGGACTAAATAAAACCTGCACTACTTTCCCTCAACTCTCGAACTTTTTCGTACTTTTGTCGCTTCAAATTGTTATAGATGAATGGGGGCACTCCAGCCGTCTGTTTGTAAATCATAGATTAAGCGTATGTTGACTAAAGTAATCGAACAAGCTAAGATAGACCGTTTTGCCAGGTGGATGGGGCATGCGGAGAGAATAGTAATTGTAGCCCATGTAGCGCCGGATGGCGATGCCATAGGTTCTTCATTGGGATTGTGGCACTTCCTGAATTCACAAGATAAAACGGTAAATGTCATTGTGCCGAATGCCTTCCCCGATTTTCTGAGATGGATGCCGGGCAGCAAAGATGTGTTACTTTACGATCACTACAAAGAATTTGCCGATAAGCTGATATCTGAGGCCGAAATAATCTGTTGTCTGGATTTCAACGCTTTGAGTCGTATTGATGCAATGGCAGATGCCGTAAAGGCTGCAAAAGGGAAAAAAATATTGATAGACCATCATCTGTATCCCGAAGAATTTTGTGATATTACAATTTCACATCCGAATATATCTTCCACTTCCGAACTGGTGTTCCGTCTGATATGCCGTATGGGTTATTTCAATGAAATTACCAAAGCGGGAGCAGAGTGTATTTATACCGGTATGATGACCGATACGGGTGGCTTTACCTATAATTCCAATAACCGGGAAATCTATTTTATCATCAGCGAGTTGCTTTCCAAGGGCATCGATAAAGATGATATTTACAGGAAAGTCTATAATACTTACTCTGAGAGCCGTTTGCGGTTGATGGGATATGTGCTTTCGCAAATGAAGGTGTATCCTGATTATCATGCAGCCTTGATTTCGTTGACCAGAAACGAACAGGGACGCTTTGATTATATCCGGGGTGACAGTGAAGGATTTGTAAATATTCCTCTGAGTATAAAGGATGTGGTATTTTCCTGTTTCTTACGTGAAGATACGGAGAAGCCAATGATTAAAGTTTCGTTGCGTTCGGTAGGTACATTTCCCTGTAATCAATTGGCTGCCGAATTCTTCAATGGAGGTGGACACTTGAATGCTTCAGGCGGTGAATTCTATGGTACAATGGATGAAGCAAAGAAAGTTTTGGAGCGTGCTTTAGAGAAGTTTAAGCCTTTACTGAATGCGAAAGGATAAAAAAAGAGGGGCACAAAGGTTAAAAGATACGAACTTTCCTCGTAGAGCTTTCAACTTTCAACGAAATCGAATACTTTTGTACGGAATTACTAAATAACAGATAATGAAGAAACTTACATTATTCTTTTTGTCCTTGCTGGCATGTGGATTGGCTTTCCAGGCTTGTGATAATACCAAGACTTATGCAGAAATGCTGGAGGACGAAAAAGATGCTATAAAGGCATTTATACGGGACAGTAGTATCACTGTTATATCTCAGACTGAATTTTACAGAAACGACTCGACTACGGATGTGAACAAGAATGAATATGTACAGCTTGCCAGTGGTGTATATATGCAGATCATAAATAAGGGGTCCACTAATTTGGCCGATACGGTAAAGGCGAATGATCAGATTCTGGTTCGCTTCTCGGAATATAGCCTTATGGATAAAGTGGTAACTGTGTCCAATCTGGATTATGCAGAAGTAGTCGATGAATTTAACTATAGAGTAACAAGTTCTTCTATTGCCGGTCAGTTTACACAAGGATTTATGCTCTCTTATTATGGAACTTCTGTGCCTGCCGGTTGGTTGGTGCCGTTGGCGTATGTGCGTGATGGCGCATGCGTTAAACTGATTGTTCCTTCTAAAATGGGACATAGCTCGGCTATGCAATCTGTATACCCTTATTATTACTATATTCAGAAATATCAAATCTATAAATAATTATAGTATAACCAACAATCTTTAAATCATTAACCTAATGACTCTAATCAAATCTATCTCTGGAATCCGCGGAACCATTGGCGGAGGAGCGGGTGTGGGCTTGAATCCGCTTGACATTGTGAAATTCACATCAGCGTATGCCACACTTATTCGCAAAACGTGCACGGTAAAAAGCAACAAAATTGTAGTAGGACGCGACGCCCGTATTTCGGGTGAAATGGTGAAGAATGTAGTAGTAGGTACTCTGATGGGTATGGGCTGGGATGTAATCGACATTGATTTGGCTTCCACTCCGACTACTGAATTGGCTGTAACCATGGAAGGTGCCAGTGGTGGTATTATCCTGACAGCATCGCACAACCCCAAACAATGGAACGCTCTGAAATTGCTGAATGAACGTGGCGAATTTCTGAATGCAGCCGAAGGCAATGAAGTACTTCGTATTGCTGAGGCAGAAGAATTTGAATTTGCTGATGTAGACCATCTGGGCTCGTATCGCAAGGATCTGACTTATAATCAAAAACATATAGATAGTGTGCTGGCGCTCAACTTGGTAGATGTAGAAGCTATCAGAAAAGCGAATTTCCGCGTGGCTATTGACTGTGTAAACTCAGTGGGGGGTATTATTCTGCCGGAATTGTTGAAACAACTGGGTGTGCAGCATATAGAGAAGCTCTACTGTGAGCCGACAGGTGACTTCCAACACAATCCTGAACCGCTTGAAAAGAACCTGGGTGACATAATGAACCTGATGAAGGGTGGTAAAGCGGATGTGGCTTTTGTTGTTGACCCTGACGTGGACCGTCTGGCAATGATTTGCGAAGATGGAAAGATGTATGGTGAAGAATATACGCTGGTAAGTGTGGCTGACTATGTGTTGAAGCATACTCCGGGCAATACGGTTTCTAACTTGAGTTCTACACGTGCGTTGCGCGATGTAACCCGTAAGTATGGTAAGGAATACTTTGCTTCTGCTGTGGGCGAAGTGAATGTAACCACTAAAATGAAGGAAGTAGGCGCTGTAATCGGTGGTGAAGGCAATGGTGGAGTTATTTATCCGGAAAGTCATTACGGTCGCGATGCATTGGTGGGTATTGCTTTGTTCCTGAGCCATCTGGCACATGAGGGTAAGAAAGTGAGTGAACTTCGTGCAACTTACCCGTCTTACTTCATGGCAAAGAACCGTGTAGACCTGACTCCTGAAACGGATGTGGATGCTATTCTGGCTAAAGTGAAAGAGCTTTATAAGGATGAAGAAATCAATGACATCGATGGAGTGAAAATAGATTTTGCTGATAAGTGGGTACACTTGCGCAAGAGTAACACCGAACCGATTATTCGCGTGTATAGCGAAGCTTCCACACCGGAAGAAGCAGAAGAAATCGGGCAGAAGATTATGAAGGTAATTGAAGATCTGGCGAAGTAAAAGCTGTCAAGAGCGGATTTATAAATATTCAACAAATGGGAGGCCAAAGCCTCCCATTTGTGTTTCAGGAACAGATGGTCTGTTTACCCCAGGCACATCATCCGTTTCTGCAAGGGCGGTCTTTTTATTTTAATGAGAGTACTTTGTCAATTTCCCCTTCAAAGTTTGGAGTGAATATCCCTTTGCCTAAATTCTCTTTAATTTCTTCTATCGTCCAGAAACGTCCGCCATCCAGCTCATCACTGGGGACTATCTCACCATCGTATATGGTCTTGTGCACAAAGACGAGTTCTTTTTCGCGTGCGGACTCGAATACATAATGCGTAACCGTTTCAGGCGTAAAGTCCGTGATACCCAGTTCTTCGCGCACTTCGCGCTTCAGAGCCATCTCTACGCTTTCGCCCAAATCCACATGTCCTCCTACGGATGTATCCCACTTCCCCGGTTGGATATCTTTCCATTCGGGACGTTTCTGCATATACAATTCACCTTTGGAATTGAAAACATGAAGGTGAATTACCGGATGCAATAGTTTGCTGCCATTGTGACATTCGCCACGGGTAGCGGCGCCTGTAATATTTCCCTGTTCATCGACAAGAGGAAACATTTCCTGGTTATTATCGCTGTTCATTATCATAAATCATTTTTGGTGAATCCTTTCACGGTAACACGTCCGGGATTGGATTGGTTAAGTTGTAGTTTGAGAGATATCTCTGCAATGGCATTGAAAAGGCTTTCATGATCTTGTTCGTTACTGTCCAAATCTTCGGCTATCTCGGATAGTTGTACTTTTATTTGTTCTAATTCATCCTTTACGGAAAGACTGCTTTCTTTGCATGCGAAAACAAGTTGGCGCATCCGCGTAAATGTTCGCATTATATTGATATTGATTTGAATGGCAAGCGGGCTACGCAGAACAGATGAAAGCATTGATACACCATTTTCTGTAAAAGCAAATATGTTTGTAGAGCCAACATTATATTCAGGGGATATCACATTTTGTGATACCCCTATGTGTATCAGATTGTTAGCTTCTTCTTTGGTGAGCATAAACATAAAATCCTCAGGAAATCTTTCAATATTCCGTCTTACTGCCTGTTTTAATGTTCTTGTTTCTATTCCATAGAGTTCTGCTAAGTCAAAGTCCAACATGACTTTGGTGCCACGCACTTCGTATATCTTATTTTCAATTAATATTAGTTCGTCGTTCATGATTAGGTATTTTAATTTGTATATACAGGTTACGGTATTAATAATGAAGAATCCCCATAACTTAGAAAACGGAAATCATGGTTTAATGCAAAGTCATATATGTTTCGCCAATTGCCTTTTACAAAGGCGGAGACGAGTAATAGTAAGGTACTTTGTGGTTGATGGAAATTAGTGACCATGGTATTTACAATCTTGTAGTCGTAGCCCGGTGCAATAATAATTTGCGTACTGGTGTGCAACGCTTCCATATTATGGCGGTTCAAGTAATCGAGAATGGCCTGCAACGCTTTTACAGATGTGATACTTGCAGTATCTTCAGCTGTCTCATAAGGCTGCCATTGATGAACATGAAGTTCTTCTTCTGTTGCATTCGGATTTTTCAGAAGGGTGACACCGATATGATAGAGACTTTCCAGTGTTCGTACGGAGGTAGTGCCTACGGCAATTGCTTTTCCGTTGTGGGCAATCAGATTTTCAATTGTCCCGCGAGAAACAGATATATATTCGGTATGCATCTCATGTCCTTCGATTTCTGCGCTCTTTACAGGTTTGAAAGTTCCAGCGCCTACGTGCAATGTCAATTCCTCCAAATCTACTCCTTTTTCTTTTAATGCGTTCAATACACGGGGAGTAAAGTGCAACCCGGCGGTCGGAGCGGCTACTGAACCTTTTATTTTAGAATAGACAGTCTGATAAGTTTCCTTATCACTTTCTTGTGTATCCCGATTCAGATAAGGCGGAATGGGAAGTTCACCGAATACTTCGAGGATATCAGCAAAAGTTATCTCCGGATTATCCCAGCGGAAATTTACCCAATGGCTGGTGCCGTGGCATTCACCACGGGTAGCAGTCAAAATAATCGGTTGCTCTTTTACAGTCATTTCCCGTTTCAGCGTACCTTCTTTCCATTTCTTCAGATTACCGATCATACAAAGCCAGGCGGCATGTTCGGTTTGCTGGAAATTAAGCACATAATCGTTCGGCTCAATCGGTTCCAGACAAAAGACTTCAATGAGAGCGCCGGTTTCTTTACGGAAGTGCAGGCGTGCCTGTATCACTTTTGTATTATTGAATATCATCAGACTTCCCGTCGGGAGATAGGATGGAAGTGAAGTAAAGCGGTCTTCGGATACTTCACCATGGCGGTAGACCAGGAGTTTGGACTGATCGCGCACTGGTAGAGGGAATTTTGCGATACGTTCATCCGGTAACGGATAGTTAAATTCACTGATACGGATATGTTTTGGATCTTCTTTCATGATAAACTTCTTTACGGGCTGCAAAGGTACGGATATTTATTCTCTTTTTTCTATCTTTTTTTATTGAGTTGCCGTATCTTTGTAGAGCGATTGGGCTTTCGAACTTCAATCGTAAATTCTAATTCGTCAAATACTTAAATAGAAAGAAGATGAAAATAGGTGATAAAGTACGCTTCCTGAATGAGATCGGGGGTGGTATTGTGACGGGATTTCGGGGAAAGGATATTGTGCTGGTAGAAGATGCCGATGGATTTGATATCCCGATGCCCATACGTGAGTGTGTGGTGATTGATACGGATGATTATAATATGACGAGACCGGTGCCGAAAGCTACTCCGAAGAAAGTAGAAGAGAAGCCGGTGCGATCTTCTATTTCCCATCCTGTACAGGAAGAAAAAGAAATGGGACATTTGTCTAAGCCTCAAGTTTCTGCTTTTCGTCAGCCGGAAATGCGTGGTGGGGATGTGCTGAATGTTTTTCTGGCTTTCGTTCCGGAAGATATCAAAGCAGTCAGCACGACTCCTTTTGAAGCTTATCTGGTGAATGACAGTAACTATTATTTGTATTATACCTATCTCTGTGCCGAAGGAAAAGCATGGGAAGTCCGTTCCAATGGAGTAGTAGAGCCGAATACAAAATTCTTGCTGGAAGAATTTGAAAAAGCAGAACTGAATGATCGTGAACACGTAGCTGTGCAATTTATTGCTTTTAAGGAAGGGCGTTCGTTTGCTATGAAGTCGGCAGTAAGCGTGGAACTCCGTATTGATACGGTGAAGTTCTATAAATTGCATACATTTCAGGAGTCGGAGTTCTTTGAAACGCCTGCATTGATTTACGATATAGTAAAGGATGATGTTCCCACTAAACAAGTGTATGTTTCTGCTGAAGAATTGCAATCAGCTTTGTTTAAGAAAACAGTGGTAGACAAACCCAAATCTCAGCCGATTGTGAAACGTGGCGGACAAAGTGGCATTATTGAGATAGACCTTCATATTGGTGAGTTGCTGGATGATACTCATGGAATGAGCAACAGTGAGATACTGAATTATCAGCTGGATAAATTCCGTGAAGTGCTGGAACAGTATAAGAATAAACGTGAACAGCGTATTGTCTTTATCCACGGAAAAGGTGACGGTGTACTTCGTAAAGCGTTGCTGGATGAACTGAAACGTAAATATCCTACTTTCCGGCATCAGGATGCCTCTTTCCAGGAATATGGTTTCGGGGCAACGATGATAACGATTAAATAATTACAAGCCACAAAAGCTACAAGCTACAAGTTGCTGCGCTATTATTCTGCATAGCACTCGTAGCTTGTAGCCTGTAACTCCTAGCTATTATATTTTCTTTCCCAAAGGAATAGAAAGTCCGATAAAGGCATTCACATGTTTGGAGTTATTTCCAAAATACATATAGTCAGTACCCAGCATCAAAGGACCTATCTTGAAAGCAATACCGAATGTTTCGCCACCTTGTAACATGGAATAGCTCAACGTAGTATTAATCAAAGTATTGGGACGATAATTGGCGGAGAATGTCAATTCAGAATACGTTTTTAACTGGCCGAAACGGGTTGTTGATAATAATCCTAATCCCAGTTTGTTGTTCAGTAATCCGTATTCACCTCCGATAACCATAGTCGGTGATAAGGAGGTGGTGCGTGATTTGTTTTCCTTCTTCTTCAAACCGAATAAATCAAAGTCCAGCACATCGGATGATTCGCTATAGTTATTTTTATCAATAGTAGTATTCTTATCTGATTCAGCTATTTGAGTACTTGATTTGCCCCAGGAAATGAATCCCAAGTCAAGAATGGCGGCAGAAACAGTCAGATTCTTCATCACCTGATAGCTTGCTCCTAAATCGATACCTGCTCCATAACCACTGATGCCAAAACTATTGTAATCCAGGTCAGTGATGTATCCGTTTTCTTCTTCCAGATCAAGTCCTTTTGCAGAAGCTTCCAGATATGCATCCGTTTTTAGTTGGAATTCCGAGTCGATGCCAGCATCCTTTCCATACATGTAGAGCTGGTTGATATTCAGGTTTATGTTTCCTGCACCTAATAGTAATTTGGCTTTACCGCCTACGGTTAAGCGCTCGTTGATGGCACGTGAATATCCTGCTCCGACTTCTATGTAAGCGTTCAAACGTAGTTTTTCATTGCGGATATCAAAACTCTCACCGCTCCAGCTGAAATTATCAGCGTCTGTTGCGCGCAGGTAGTCGAACATGGTTTTAGGAATAGTGGCGTCCACATCAGCCCGTGCCCCTACATTGAATGACCAGAAACCTTTTCCTTTATAGAATCCGAAAGATATAACATCTGTATTTGCACTGATATTCACTTCATTCATTCCTTTCAGGCGATTGTAGAACTTGTCGTTGTTATAAAATTCACCGTCGGAATCGAAAACGTCGATGACATCTTGTATACCAAGTGAGTTAGTGGCTACTTCGGCATTCACGGAACCGATGCCGGGGAGATTGACATAACCACGCTTGGGTTGCAACGCCGGATTTAACTGAATGCGGGTACTGCTACCTTCCATAAAATAGGATGAACGCAAGTATTGCGCCTGCATAGCTGTGGGGAGAAGAAAGGAGATACAAATCCCCAAAAGTATAAGCTTTCTCATTGTGTCTCGTAATTTGTGGGTTACTGTTAATGATTACTTCAATTTGTTTATGCAAAGTTAAAATAAGTATTTGTGATACCCAAATTATATAATAAGTAAAAACAGGATAAATAAATATCTTAGCGGATAAGTGGTCTTAAAATTGTACTAAATGGGAAAAACTATTATATTTGTAGCAATGCATGAAGGATATCTTTATTCTTTATATAAATGTCAATAGCTATGAACACGATATATGGCAAAATTCTGTGGAGAACTTCTCTTCCGGTTCTCTTACTACTATTCTTAGCTGTTTCGTGTAAACAGTCTGAGCAACATTCCTCTTGGGAAAAAAAATACGACTCTTTTTATCGTTCGGTTACAGACTCGTTGACCACTCATCCACAACAGATACGTGCGCTGGCAAAGCAAAAGATGGAGATGTCGACTGATAGTCTGGAATGGTATTATTACTCTGCTATAGTATTAAAAACGTATATGTTCACTTCGGATGTGGACTCAGCCCGCTATTTAATAAAACGGATAGAAGACTTTTGTGCCCGTGAACAATCTTCACCCTATCTTGCTGATTTACGCTCGGAATATCTGAATACAAAAGGTAATATTTATGTGCGTGTAGGCGCTATGGATTCGGCTATTGTCTGCTTTACAGATTCTTACAAACAACGTTTGCAGGGAATGAAGACAGAATCAGTCCCGGATATTCTTATCAATCTGGCTGATGCATGCAGCCGGCAGGGAAAATATGACGTAAGTGCATTTTGGTATCGTAAAGCACTGCAAATCGGAGATTCTTTAGGAATATCGGAGGGGCGTCGTCATCCTGTTTATTATGGGCTGGCTCAGGTGTATATGGCTTTACATGACTTTGATCAGTGCGACTATTACTATAATCTGGCAGGGATGTTTTATGATAAAATGCTTCCTTACGAGAAATATATCTATTTGAATAATCGTGGTAATTCATATTATTATCGTGAGGATTATCCGGAAGCTTTAAAATATTTCAAGAAAGGTTTCTCGCTGGCGGTTTCTCATCCCGATATGGGCTTTGAGAAAAACCTGTGCATGGTGAATCTGGGGGATGTCTATCTGCAAATGAATGAACCTGACTCAGCGGCTAAATATATTAATGAATGCCAACCCTTTTTTCGGAAAATAGGGGCGGCAGGAGCGCTTTATTATATTGATACCCAACGCATCGGTCTGGCTCTGGAGCGAAATGATATGGCAACCGTAAGGAATCTGCTAAGTAAGGCTACCAATCCGAATCATATAGAGCCGGACATGCTGCATATTCGTAATAAGTATTTGCAGGAGTTTTACGAGAAGACGGCAGATTATAAAAATGCTTTCTTTTATCAGAAAGAAAACAGCCGGCTGGACGATTCTATCCGTAATGAACATGTAAGAATGCGTACAGCCGATATGTCATTGAGATATCAACAGGACTCTACACTGTTGGCAAAGAACATATTGATTGAGCAGCAGAAGGTAGAGATGTTAAAGTTGCACGAGGGACGTTTCTTCTGGATTGGAGTTTGCGTTTTGGTATTGGTTATTGCTTGTTTCATCTATCTGTATGAAAAGAAAAGACGGGCTCTTCTGCTCGCGCAAAGTCAGCGTACCATATCTTCTTTACGTTTGGAGAATATACGTAACAGAATGTCACCGCATTTTATTTTTAATGTGCTGAACCAGGAAATGGGCAGTCGGGAAGGGGAGAATAAAAAAGAGCTCTCCTCATTGGTGAAACTAATGCGACGGAATTTGGAATTAGCTGAGCAAATGTGTGTTACCTTAAAAGAAGAATTAGGTTTTGTGCAAACCTACATTGATCTTCAACGCCGTTCTTTGGGACCGGAATTTAAGGTGACTATTGAAGTTGGTGAAGATGTAGACACCAATCAGTTGCTTCTGCCTTCCATGTTAATACAGATACCGGTGGAGAATGCCATCAAGCACGCTCTTCAGGGTAAAGAAGGTGAACGGCGCCTTTGGATTGATGTTCATCGTTCCGGTACTTATATTTGTGTCCGGATTACGGATAACGGGGGCGGGTTCAAACTGAACAGTGCTAACAGAGGGACAGGGACCGGAATGAAGGTAATCATGCAAACTATTCAGATTTTGAATGCTAAGAATAAGGAAATGATTGAAACTACGGTACACAATATTCCTTTGCCGGATGGCGAGACCGGATGTGAAGTAAGTTTTCATTTACCGTTGAATTATGATTATTCAGTTTAATGATTTTCGAATAATCCTCAATTTTGATTGGATATCCGTTGTTTTGATCGAATATCCTGAAAATGACATATTCTGATTTTTTAAATTGCTTTCAGTTCTTTAATTTCGCAGAAACAAGAGAGGTATGGACAGGTATAAGGTTGCAATAGTAGATGACGATGAGTTGTCCTTGGATAATCTGGTATTCGGGTTACAGAAATTTGAAAACTTTCATTTAGAAGGTACTGCACGCAATGGAGTATCCGGGAAGAAACTGATAGCTAAAGTGCGTCCCGATTTGCTCTTTTTAGATGTAGAGCTACCTGATATGAGGGGGATGGATTTGCTGGACAGTATTCGCGAATCTCTGACTTGGGGCATGAAAGTCGTTTTTTATACTGCATACGATAAATACATGATGTCAGCCATTCGTCAATCTGCTTTTGATTATTTGTTGAAACCTTTTGAGGACAAAGATCTGGAACTTATTATTTCCCGATTTATGGAAAGAATAGAATTAGAACGGAAAGCTGCATTTTTTCCTGCGGCATTAGCAAACACTAGTCAGACATTTATGGTGTTTACTCCGACAAATGACATGCGGGCATTACGGCCTGCCGAAATTGGATATTTCCGGTATTGCTCTGAACGGAAACAGTGGGAGGCGGTGTTGAGTGGACAAACGCCGTTACCTCTGAAGAAGAGTACCACGGCCGATCAGATAGTGAGATATGCTCCTTGTTTTGTGCAGATTCATCAGTCTTTCATAATCAATATTGATTATCTGATGATTATCAAGGATGGTAAATGTGTGTTGTATCCGCCATTTGAGAATGTAGATGAGCTGCTGGTCTCTAAGAAATATAAAAAGGAGCTACAAGACAGATATTGTTTGTAAATGAAATATATATATTGGTTAGGGAGTCGACACTTGAATAGTGTTGATAAAGGAAAGAGGGCACAAAACGTGATGTTCAGTGCCCTCTCTTATTATTTCACTTCGATACCTTTATTCTGCAAAGTGACATTCAATACTTTCGCATAATCAGCGTATTGCTTGTCAGTAAGCGTTTTCTTCATCAACTTCAAGTTTCCGTACACTGCATTGTGGAGTTTCTTTTCCTGGTCCTTCTTTGCAGTTGTGGCACGTCCCATCTGTGTAGAGAAGTATTCGCAGATGTTTGCTACTTCTTCATGCTGGCCAGCCGACAATTTTAAATATTTACTCAACTTGGTTACGTTGATGTTACCATCCCATTTTGCAGTTGTAGGTTGATTTCCTGCTGCAAATGTCGTAGCAGTCAGACAGACTGCTGTTATTAATGTTAATCCTAAACGTTTCATAATACCTACTTTTAATTTGTTATACCTAAAAACAATTCTAACTCTAAAAATCTAATACCTATTGAAAACAGCTCTAAGCGCTTAGCTTTTTCTTTTTACCTATGCAAATATAGAAATATGTTTTATAACATAAAAGCAAAGAAGAAGGAAAGTGCTGTTTAAGGGAGCATTTCTTGATATAGATCAATTATATGGTATTATTTTGCTTGTTTAAGACCTTATTTGTAATATGAATGTAATATAGTTATCGAACACGGGTGATCATAATGATAGTATTTATCCGGATTTTACCACCATCCCCATTTTTTATCCGGCATATCTATGGTGTATTGAATTTCAGATGAAATACCTACAAAGCCCAATCCGCCTTCTACATTGCTGGGCAGGCTGATAGGTTCCATCAGGGCTTCGTCATAATCTTCGTCATCCATGCAGTTTAAAGCTTTCAGGTAGCGATAATATGTTTCAGGCAAACTGAGCACGCGCACGGTGATATTTTGTTTCAGGTAGCAACGAGTATAATTCAGTGATTGGAGAATATCATAGTTGTCATCGTAAAGTGGGGTGTAAACTTTCAGCGTGGCAGATGAATTGGTGAAACGATTATCTGTGAAGATACTGTATTTGTTTTCAATGTTGGTGGGAAACATTGCATTTTCATCATCATCCGAGCTGGTGACATGTCCGTCGGTCAGGATCACGTCTTCACGGTTGATAAGTTCGGTATATCTATAGTTGACAACTGTGTCTTTCGTTATGGTGTAAATGTAATCTCCATTTTCATCCTTTATATAGTCTCCGTTCTCGTCTTCGTTGGGCGTGTAGATAACGCAGCGGAAGTCTTTGTTATTCACTATCTCCAGACGGTAATAGTTCTTTTCGTTAGGGAGATCCTCTAAGGTGATGCGGTATTGACGATGGGCTCTCATGCTACCCCATTGGCGGATGAGGGCGGTACAGGTGTCCACTTGCAGGCTTTGTAGGGGACGGGGAACAGTTACTTGCGAACTGACATGATACTTTCCGCCTTCCGCTGTGGCTTCCAGGCGAATGTTATCTCCGGGTTGTAAGCGGGCGGTGAGACGGAATATTTTGAAGCGCATACTTTTTAGTAATGCTTCATATTGCCCCTTGTCAAGCTGATTTTGCATATTTCCATAGTATTCTTCGGGAGATATGGCTTGAGGGGATTCAACCTGCTTATTGTTTACGTAGAGGGAAAGCGTTGCTTCATTGATGCGGCCGATGCTGTTTCCTTCACTAAGATGCAGGTAAACGAGATTCTCTGTTTGTCCGGCATTGAGCAGGGCATTCATGATAAGCTGTGGATTTTGTTGTCCGGGATTATATGGGATTTCATTTTCACAAGCCATAAAGAGCCCGGCGAAAGCTATATATATAATAAGGTGTAATTTAATTCTTGTTTTCATAATCTGGTATGGCTTTTAAAATTTATAGGTATAAGTCACAGAGGGTATGCAGGGTAATATCGTCAGTTTCTTGATAACAGTCTTCGACTTTTTCTCTGAGTTGTATTGATTACCGTTTCCTTGATATATGCTGTTGTAAAAGTCATTGTAAATCAGATTGTAACCTTGTTCCCATTTGCTGTAAACCAGGTTGGGGTTCATAGCATTGTAGGCATTATAAAGGCTGATGTTCCAAGTACGCATGCCATGCTTGGTTTTCTTGTTGAAGTTGATACCCAGGTTTAGGCGATGACTGGCTGGCAGGCGGTAGTTGTTGCGCCGGGAAATATAAGGAGCAGATTCTATATTGCCTTCGGGACGGATGATAATGGTCTCCCGTTCAGGTACTGTGATGCATCCCCCGGTATTGAATATCCACGAAGCTCCGACATCGATACGTTCACTGAATTTATGATTCAAACACAGACTGATGGTGTGGCGGCGGTCATATTTATAAGGAAACCATTTACCCTGGCTGATGGCACCATCTTTGAAACGGTGATCGGTCTTTGCCAACGTATATGCCAGCCAACCGGTAGTCTTTCCCAAAGTCTTTTGTACCATCATTTCCAGGCCAAAGGAACGTCCTTCACCCATTTCTACCTTTTCCTCCCAATTAGTGGAAGTGCCGAAAAAGGAAACGCCATCCTGATATTCCAGTATGTGACGCATCTGCTTATAATATCCCTCTATAGAGAACTCCCAGCCAGCCAGACCGGTATAATAGCCTCCAAGAGAGTATTGATTGGCATACATGGGGCGTATGTTTTTGGTAATTGGTACCCAAAGATCCGTGGGCATAGAGAAGGGAGTGGATGAAAGCAAGTGTACATATTGTGCCATGCATGTATAGGATGCCTTGGCGGAGAATCCCTGTCCGAAGTTGTAGCGTGTAGAGAGGCGTGGTTGAATCGAACAGTAGTTCTTTCCTTGTGTAGAGAACAGAGATGCCCTTATACCGGCATTTAGGCTGAGATGGCTGTTCAGGTTGAAATTATCTTCAGCATAGAGTGATACCTCTTGTCCTCGTAGTACATGATTATTGCTGGCGGCATAAATTGTTTCTTCCTGTTGCTCCCCGTTTTCCACTTCCTGAGTCTTGGAAGTGGAGATGCCCGGGCGGAAAGTATGGTGGATATATTCTGCTCCAAACTTGATGTGATGTTCCGGAGCGGGTGTAAAATCGAAGTCCATGCGCGCACTCCAGTCACTGATGCCCGAACGGAATTGGGATAAATAGCTATAGCGATCTAATATTTGCCCCCGGTAGGTGCGTGTATCTTCCACATCCTGATTCAATTTCATCAGATAGTTATTGTAGGAAATAGTGGTGTTGCAGAACAACTTACTATTGAATACATAATTCCAGCGGCCATAGGCTATCGTGTTTCCCCAGTTCAGGTGGCTGTCATCTTTATAATAGACTTTAGTGTCGTCGTTGTTCTGATAGTAGTTGTTGCTGTCGGTGGTGTCAAAGTGGTAGTGGTCCTTTCCTTTATAGAAACCGATGAAGAGGCGGCTGCGGTCATTGAATTTATGGTTCACCTTGGCATTGATGTCGTAAAAGTAGTAGTTGTATTTATCAGCGTAATAATCATCTTTATCCACTATGAGGTTTTTGAAGAAGGCGGTGTGCGTGGCACGTGCACTAAGACTGAAAGAAGTGTGTCCTTTCCAGATAGGTCCTTCAAAATGCAGTTTGTCGGTAAGTGTACCTACACTGAGTGCACCGTGGTAATGGTGCATATCTCCGTCGTTGGTGCGTATATCGACAATAGAGGAAAGCCGACCGCCGTAACGGGCGGGAAAGGAACTCTTGTAGAGTGTAGTGTTTTTTATAGCTTCGGGAGTAAATACGGAGAACACCCCCAGAAGATGATCTGCATTATATACCGGAATACCGTCTAGCAATATCAGGTTCTGGTCCGGTCCTCCTCCGCGTACATATAAACCGGAAAAGCCTTCCGTTCCAGCTTGTACACCTGGCATTAACTGAATGGTTTTCAATATATCAGCTTCTCCAAGTACGGCTGGAGTATGTTGAATTTGTGCCATCGGAATTTCATACGCTCCCATGGCGGTGGCTTGGATGCCGGCTTCTTTCTTGTCCGAAAGGACAATCACTTCCGCCAGTTCATTATTGCTGTCCAAGCGGATATTAAGCACGGTGTCTTTGTTTAGCGGGAACGAACTGTGCCGGGTTTCGTACCCTAAATACGAAAAAATCAATTCCGCATCTCCTTCCGGCAAAGTAAGAGTATAGAAACCGAAAGGATTGGTGGCAGTGCCCACACGCTGACGACTATCGAGGATATTGGCACCAATCAGCGTCTCGGAAGACGCCCCGTCTGTCACGTATCCGCTGATAGTGAACCGACGGCTTACGGTTTTCTGCGGCACGGGCCGCTTGTTTAGCAAAATATGTTTTCCGGAGATTTCGAAACCTATCGGTTGGTTTTCAAAAGCTTTCCGGAGAATTTCGTTAATAGTAAGGTCTCGGACGGCCAGTGTGATGCGTCCATTCAGACGTACTTCTTCTCCGTATATGAAACTGTACCCGGTTTTTTGTTCCACTTGTTTCACAAACTCCTCCAGTGTCGCATTTTGCAGTTTGATGCTGAAACGCGTTTGTGAAGGATTGGTCTTCTGTAGAACGCAGGTGGCAAATACAATCGTACTTTGTAGTGTACAGGTTGATAGGAGAACCGCTCCCACCAGGAAAAATTTCCTGATGGTGCGGGGTGAACAGATAGAGGATTTCATTCTAGTTTAATTTTTGTGTGATTGTTATTATGTCATTAGTTTTTGTGTATTCAAACTTTTGATTGCGGCAAAGCAGCGAAAGAATTTCTTCCAGCGTTTCGCCATCAGAGAAAGTACCCGTCATGCGATAGTTCTGTAAGTCAGCGTCTTCAATACGAATGTCTGTGTGGAAAGCATTAGAAAGTTGTCGGACAATCTCTTGTAAAGGAATGCTTTTGAAAAGCAGTGTTCCGTTTCTCCAGATAATCTCTTCGGATGCATTATTTTCGGTATGTAGAGTCAGACTTTTCTTATCCTTATTATATATAGCGCTTTCATTGGGTGAAAGTATCAGGCTTTCTTCTGCTTTACCGATGAGGCTGACAGAAACGGAACCTTCCAACAAGGTTGTTTTCACTTGTGTATCTTCGGGATAGGCTTCGACATTGAAATGTGTACCTAAAACCTGTACTATAATTGCTCCGGCTTCTACTTTGAAAGGATGTGCTGCATCTTTGCTGACTTCGAAATAAGCTTCTCCTTGTAACTGTACTTTCCGGTCTTTTCCTCTGAAACGTTCGGGATAAGTCAGAGAAGAATAGCGGTTCAGTACAATTTCTGTTTGGTCGGGCAGTGTTACGGTACGTGTTTCTGCCAATGTGGATACGGTTTGCAATGGTACCGGGGCGAACATATAATATGCCCACCAGCCCAGTACACAAAGCACGGCGACAGCGGCTGCACCAGCCATTGTGTGCAATGAAAGGATGCGGCGTTGCAGATGCGGCAACCGTTTCTCAAGAAGTATCCAGCTATTGGCTTTCGAGAATCTTCCTCTCGGCGAACGGGTGGAGGTTGCGAGTTTATCGAGTATTCTTTCAAATTCTTGTTCCATGTTCTTCTTCTTTTCTATAAAGACAGGTAAAACGGAAAAACTCCCTATGCCGAAATTACTTTTTTTTCCTACATCCTACACCCGCTATCATTTTTATCTGGTTATCAAATAGATAGGTGGCGTGGGAAGTGGTGTAGGAAGGTGTAGGAAAGTTGCATCCTACACCGAAAAATAGAAAAAAAGAGCGTTTTTATGTTTGTAATTCACTAATTCACAAGTCCTTAATATGTATTATACAAACTTTGCCTGTATTCATGCAAATATCTCCTTTTAAACTGAATTTTCATCGCAGAAGTTATCACTTCGTAAGAATTGAGGAGTCAGGCTTCATAATCCCATTATATAGAAAGCTGAATGATAGAGGAGAAACTTGATATGCTCCTTCCTTTTTCTCCTAAAGCCTTAATGTTAATGTCATTATGCTATAAGTAAAACCTCGTTTTTCAGTTGAGGGCTGTGTAGCCCGCAGTTGTGGGACCGACAGCCCTCAATTGGAAAACGTAGAGCCCGCAACTGTGGGACGAAGTTTTGTTACGGGCAAAAGGACAAAAACAATAAAGCAAAGCTTAGTTTTCATACGGCCTTAAGGCATTTATGTACCAAGCTCACGTGAGAAAAAGCTAGTGATAGGATGAAACAGAATGGAGTTGTAGTTCCCATTATTGGGGACTTAGATGGATAGTGATCTGTGTCTTTTTGCCTTCTTTATCCTTCGGGGTACAGACGATGCGGAATTCAGCTTTGTCTGTCACTCTCTTCGGATAGATCTTCACTCGTAGATTGGCTGATTTCTTCTTGGCAGGGATAATGACCGTCTTGTTCTCAATACTGAAAATAGCTGCTTTACCCGGCATGTTTATGCCATTAATGAGAACTTCCCTATCCTCATTTTTCTTTTCAGCGGCAATAATCTTTACGTCGAACTCTTCTGTGTCTTTGTTTTTGTCGAACGAATAGTTTTTGGTGGCTTTCTCAAAACCTACATACTCTTCGGGATAACTGGAACTGTTGTTACTGCATGCGGCAAGGATAAAGAGAAGCCCTGCGGTTCCTGCCATTTGTTTGCAAAATCTTTTCATGTCGTTTTAATTTAGTTTAGTTTATATAGTTCATGAGTAAAGACAGGAGCAAAAAAGAAATTCCCTATGGCGATAGAAATAAAAAGTGTTAATTAATCAGGTGGAAGATTGTTTTATTACATAAATTTTTCTGTCCGTTACATGTATTTTCGGGGAGTTTCGGGGAGATGGAATAAGTGTTTTTTAGATGATGAAATGAGATCAAAAAAAGGAATAATGGATATTAAAAATGAAGATTTGTGTTACATTTTATTGAGGCTAAATATTTGTTTTATAGTATGTTGTGCTGCTAATGGTAACGTGGCGTTGAATGCTTGGGAAATGCTTGAAAAAGGATGTAACGAATGATAAAGCTTGTGTTACAATAAAGTGAGATTCAATAAAAGTCTATTTTCTATATTTGCAGCAAAGAATCATGATATAATAATTGATTTAATACTATGTGAAAACATAAGTTGTTAGCTGAAAATGAAAAGAAAAATGTCCGAAAATGAGAATTGTAGTTTCAATATTGTTTTGCCTGCTTGTAGTTCTGGAGAAAGTGATGAAAAATACTCCCGGTTATATATAAAGAAGGCTGAAGGATGTTTTTCTCTGATTTATATTATGTTGTATACAGTAAAATTATATATGTATTTAATCTTAAATGAAAAGTGTATGAAAACAAAATTATTGTTTATGTTGCTTCTCTTTCTTTGTGTGTCTACCGCATGGGGGCAAAGTAAGAGTATTAGTGGTAAAGTCACGTCTACTACTGACAATGAACCGGTTATCGGTGCATCTGTTGTAGTAAAAGGAACGACGAATGGTACAATTACTGATTTTGATGGTAATTTTACTCTTTCGGCAGATGCCAATTCTACATTGGTGATTTCGTTTGTTGGATATGTTACGCAAGAAATTGCTTTGAGTGGTAATACTTCTGTTAATGTATTGCTGAAAGAAGATACACAAATGCTGGATGATGTGGTTGTTATCGGGTATGGTACTCAGAAGAAAGCGGACCTGTCATCGTCTATTGCTGTATTGGATACCAAAGAACTGAGCAAAGTGCCGGGAGGTTTGTCTGCCGGACTCCAGAGTTCTGTGGCCGGTGTACAAGTTACGAATGGTAGGGTTCGTATTCGTGGTGTGGGTTCTATTAATAACACTGATCCGCTTTATGTAGTAGACGGTATGATTGGAGGAGTTGTACCCGATGAAAGTAATATTGCCAGTATTCAGGTTTTAAAAGATGCTGCATCCTGTGCCATTTATGGTGCCCGTGGTGCTAATGGTGTGATTATGATTACGACCAAACGGGGTTCCAGCGGTGATGTGAAGGTAGATTATGATGGTTATGTGGGTTGGAAAGGACTTTCACACGATGTAGAGATGTTGAACGGGCAGGAGTTAGCTGAGCTTATTAATGAAGAAATGTATAATGCCGATCCTAACCGTACTGACTATCTGACGGCTCTCTCTGATCCGGCCGCGATTGGTGAAGGCTACAATATGATGGATATTTTAAAGCGTACGGCTTTTTATCAGAAGCATAATCTTGCTGTTAGCGGTGGGTCGGATAAGGCTAATTTTCGTATCAATACCACTTACTCTACAGACCAGCCGGTGTTCATTCGTGAAGATTACAAGAATTACGGTATACAGTTCATCTCTGATTTTACAAAGGGAAAGCTGAAGTTGGGAGAAACGGTAACGATCAACCGTAACTTGCACGATTGGAGCGATTGTAAAATATTGGGTGCTCAAAAGTGGTCTTCTACATTGCCTATTTATGACGATAGTCATCCTACAGGTTTTGCTGGTGCCGGTAATGGTACAGACTGCGGAAATCCGGTGGCAGAATCTTATATGAACTGGAATAAGGGTGAAGGTACAACTATCAATGGTAATATCTGGGCTACTTACGAAATCATCCCGGGGCTGAAGTACAAGTTCAATATGGGAGTGGATATGTATCGCTATATGGTACAGAATTATATTGCTGATTATTCTATTGGCTATGAAAACCATACACCGGACGAGTACAAAATGTCCAGTACGAAGACTAATCGTTTCTTATATGAAAACACTTTGTCGTATGATAAAACTTTTGGTAAACATAGCATCAACGCTTTGATTGGTGTCACTTCAGAAGAGACAAAAGGTCTTGGACACAATGGTGGGGCACGTGCTATGCCCAGTCCTGATATTCTGATTCTGGGTTCCACGCAAGATGATGCGTCGAAAGTGGTTGGCTCTTCCGTTAGCCGTTCGTCTATGTTCTCTTTGTTGGGTCGTGTAAACTATAGCTATGATAGTAAATATATGCTGACTTTCAATTTCCGTCGTGATGGTTCTTCTAACTTTAGCAAAAATAATCGTTATGGTAACTTCCCTTCTTTCTCTGCTGCATGGCGCATCAGTCAAGAGAAATTTATGAAGAACCTGACTTGGATCAGTGATCTGAAACTGCGTGGTAGCTGGGGTATGTTGGGTAATTCCAATATTAGTCCTTATCAATATCAAAGTACAGTGAATTTCGCTCAGATGTGGTATTATTTGAATGATAGCAAGGTGACGGGAGCATTGCCTACTACACCTGCAAATCCGGACGTAAAATGGGAAACGCAATATTCTACTGACCTGGGACTCGATTTGTCTGTTCTGGATAGCCGTCTGTTGTTTACAGTAGATTATTATTATAAGAAAACAAAGGATATGTTGATTCAGGTTCCTATTTCTTTCTCTGCCGGATATATGGGTAATTTCCCGACGTTGAATGCCGGTAGCATTGAAAACAAGGGGTGGGAATTTGCTCTCACTTACCGTGATCATATCGGAGATTTTGATTATTCGGTTACGGGAAATCTGTCTACCGTTAAAAACAAAGTGCTTGACTTGGGGACTAACAATGCTATTTTTGCTGCCAACAGTGTGACGAAGACGGCTGTAGGAAAGTCTATCGGGCAATTCTGGGGATATGTAACAGATGGATTGTATAGAACTCAGGCACAGTTGGATGAGGATAAGAAGTTTGCTCCGAATGCGCAGTTGGGAGATGTCCGTTTTAAGGATTTGGATAAAGATGGTGAGTTGACTGATGAAGACAAGGACTACATCGGTAATCCTATTCCTGATTTTACTTACGGATTAAGTTTGGATGCAAGATATAAGACAGGGTTTGGTGATGTTGATTTCTCCATGATTTGGCAAGGGTCACAAGGTAATGACATCTTTAACTATAGTCGTGTAGACAATGAAGGTATGCACCATTATTATAATAACACCAAAGAAGTTCTGAACCGTTACCGGGCAGAAGATCTCACTTTCGTCAATCCTATTTCAGGTGTTACGACATTCTACCCGAAGAATACGGATACGGATATTCCTCGTGCAGTGATCGGTGATCCCAATCAGAATCGTAAACTTTCTGATCGTTATGTAGAAGACGGTTCATATCTTCGTTTGAAAGCCTTGACATTGGGTTATACTTTTCCGAAGGTTTTTCTGAGTCGATTTGGCATTGAGCATCTGAGACTTTACGTAGGTGCTAAGAATCTGCTTACTATCACCTCATATAAGGGATATGACCCGGAAGTAGGTGATCAGGATAGATACAGCGGCAAAAATCTGACAAGAGGTGTTGATGGTATGTCTCTCTGGGATCCGACTTTCCCTAATACGCGTGAGTTTTACATGGGTTTACAATTGACTTTTTAAATAATAGAAAGATATGACTTCACTTAAAAATACATTACGTACTTGCGTTGCACTGTCTGCTGTCTCCATTGTAAGCAGCTGCGTGCCCAACATGGATTTGAACAATCCGGAACAGCTTTCAGTAGACACTTATTATACTACCGAAGCTCAACTTGAAGCATCCATTATCCCGGCTTATGAAGCTTTGATAGGACAGAATCAAGGTGGCTATGCACGAGCTTTGTATTACAATTTATTGGCTCCTGGTGATGATTTTGATAAAACATTCAAGTGGCCTAACCTGTATCAGGATACTTACTCAACTCCGGCTAATGAAGGACTGCTGAAAAGCTCCTGGCAAGATCTTTTTAATGGCGTATTTGCTTCTAACATAGCTATTGAGAAAATTACACACTTTGAAGGAACGATGGATGAGGCCAAAAAAGATCGCCTGTTAGGTGAAGCTTATTTTTTAAGAGCTTTACATTATATGCATTTGGTTCAGTTATTTGGCGAAACGGTTCCTTATTGGGATCATCCTGTATCCGATGCATCAGAGTATTATCCAGGCAATGCGGAAAAAGGACAGATTTATGCATTGATTATTGCTGATTTTGCAAAGGCAGCCGAATTACTGCCATTGAGAAGTACGCTTTATGCCGATGCTGCCAATAAAGGGCGTGCTACTAAGGGAACTGCACAAGCTTACTTGGCAAAAGCCTATTTGTATCGCCCCATTCTGGAACGCGGACAGGCTGCGGAATTTGGAAAAGCGGAAGCTGAGTTGAAAAAGGTAATAGACAGCGGGGAATATAAACTGGTGGATAATTATCGTGAGAACTCTATGTGGGGTACAGACTATGAGAATAATATAGAGTCTGTGTTTGAGATACAGATGTTCAATGGCCCTGATTGGCTGGGAGGCGACAAGTCTGATTCCTGGAGATGGCAGGAAATTGGTGTGCCTGACGGAACCGGTGGCTCTTGGTGGAATCTTGCTCCAAACCAACGTACATATGATGAATTTGAAGAGGGTGACCCGCGTAAATTTATGACGATGTGGTGTCCGGGGGGTGCTTATTACACTCAGCTTGATGGTACTGTGGCCGATTGGGATTATATGTATGCACACCTATCTTCGGATAAACACCTGTACGGGACCCGTAAAGAATGTCCGGATTATCAGATTGCTGATGCTGATAATGAAATTAATACCCGCCTGATGCGCTATTCGGATGTACTGTTGATGTATGCTGAATGTCTGAGCGAAGCAGGCAATGATAATAAGTCAATAACTGATCCTACAGGACCGAAGTATTATATTCAGCAGGTTCGCGACCGTGCTAATAAGATTGTTCCTTCTGAACAGCCACATCTGTGGTATCAGCATGAACCGGGATATATTCCTAATGTAGATGAACTGTTGGCCAGCGATAAAGTTATCAACGGCGTTCCGATGAATACGATTAAAAACATCATTGTTCATGAACGTTTTGTAGAACTCTGTGGTGAATATCTCCGTTATTTTGATCTTCTTCGTTGGGGGCTGGCTGATTCTAAATGGCTTGACTCATTGAAGGCATTGGGGTGGAGTGAAAAGGCTATGTATTATCCCTTCCCTGAAGAAGAACTGAGTAATAATTCCAATCTGAAAGGTAATGATATGAACTGATTCTTGTGAATGAATATGAACTAAGGTAGTTTATAGAATTGGAATTGTTTTCAATAGGTATTTTTATCAGTTCGGGGCAGGCTAAAGGTCTGTCCCGAATTTTATAAATTTGTATTGTGGGTAAAGTGGCAGCCAGAGTTGTCTTATTCTATTTTTACATTTGGTAAATATAAATTTTAGGTGATATTTATTATCTTTGCAAATCTTATTGCACTACTATGAAGATCAAAAATATACTCTGTATTTTGTGCCTGTGGATATCCATAGTTGGTTATGGACAATCTGGCAAAGTTTTTACCACAGATGGGGAACTCTCAAACAGCTTAATCAATAAACTATATCAAGATAGAAACGGATTTATTTGGATTGCCACAGAAAACGGCCTTAATCGATATGATGGAGCGAAAGTAACTATATACAAACATGATTCCAATGATCCCCATTCTTTGTCTCATAATTACGTACGAACTTTATTTGAGGATGCCAAAGGACGGCTTTTTGTCGGAACATGTAACGGGTTACAAATATATGATGCAGCCCGTGATAGCTTCACTCTCCCCGCCCGACGCGAAAATGGAGAAGTCTTTAATAGTAATATATCCGCTCTTCTGCAACGAAAAAATGGAGATATCTGGGTGTCCGGCAATGAACTCTGTCAACTCTTTATTGAAGATGATGAACTGATTGTAAAGCCATTATTGCTGGATATTCCGACTTCCATGACCGGGGCTGTTATAGAAACTACTACAGGAGAGATATGGATGACTGCGGGTGAAAATGGTATTTATCGTTTGACTCCTGCTGGAAAGGGAAAACAATATTTGATACAAAAAAAAGGAACTCCAATAATTGATGTATGTGAAGATTATAAAGGTAATATATATGCGATAAGTATGGGCAATGGACTTTTTAGGTATGACCGCACTCATGATAGTTTTATTCCCATACCTTATAAAGGACAATATAATCTGTTTATCAAAACAATATATCAGAGTTCTCAGGATATACTCTATTTGGGAACAGATGGAGAAGGAGTTAAAGTCTATAATAGTAGAACCAACGAGATTACAGATGCTCAATTCAGCAATAGTTGTTTTGATGTTACAAACGCTAAGGTACACTCTCTTCTTAAAGACTATGCAGGCAACTTCTGGCTTGCTATTTATCAAAAAGGAGTGGTGATGATTCCCACAGTGCAAAATGGGTTTAAGTATATAGGATCTAAAGATGTGAATAGTAATATAATAGGATCATATTGTGTTACCAGCCTGCTTCGTGATCATAATAATGATTTATGGGTAAGTACTGACAATGACGGTATTTATGTAATCACTCCCGAATTAGAGCAAAAAGAACATTTTGTACATGAAAACACTTCGAGCTCTGTTCCTGCCATCATCATTACGTTGTATGAAGATTCGGAGCACAATCTTTGGTTCGGTTCTTTTACCAACGGCATGGGGAAAATAGACCGTAATACAGGCCGATGTACATATCTTGATAATCTGGTTGATGCTAATGGTAAACATGTACAACGTGTATATGCATTTGCCGAGGATAATAGGAAACGATTATGGATAGCTACAATGGGGGCAGGGTTGTTATGCCACGATTTGAAGAGTGGAAAAACAGAACAGGTTACTCCTCCCGATTCTTACTTGTGGTTAAGTAGCGTATTATATTCCAAAGACAATAAACTTTATATCGGAGGTTATGATGGGCTGATATGTGTTGATTTGAATACAAGTCCATTTAATATTTCCTATATATCACCTAAAGTCATAGTACATTGCTTGCATCAGGATAAGGAAGGAGTGATCTGGGCGGGTACATCAGAAGGAATATATAACTATTCTCCACAAACCGATAAACTGACGCTTTACACTGCACAAGACGGGCTTCCCAGTGATGTAGTGTATGCTGTTCAAGAAGATAATCAAGGTTTCTTATGGATTAGTACGGATGCCGGTATTTCTCAATTCAATAAGCATAATCATAAATTTATTAACTATTATGTAAGTGATGGATTACAAGGTAATGAGTTCAGTAAAAATGCCTCATTCAAAGATGCTGATGGTACTCTCTGGTTTGGAGGAGTGAATGGAGTTACTTACTTTAATCCGCAAGAAATTACTGATCCTGCAAAAAAATGGAATATTCGTATTACTGATTTCTATATTCATAATACTCCCGTGAGAAAAGGGATGAAATCAGGTAGATATGAAATTATTGATCGGCCGGTATTTGAAGCGCAAAAGTTTCATTTGGCTCATAAGGACAATGCATTCAGCATCGAATTTGCCACTATGGAATTGAATAGTCCCGAACGGCTTATATATATGTATTCCATGAATTATAGTGACTGGGTGGTGCTGCGTAATGATATAAATCGTATTTCATTCAACGATCTTCCTCCTGGTACTTATAATCTTAGAGTACGGGCCGGGGATCATAATATGCTTTCGAATATTAAAGAGATTACAATCCTGATATCTCCGGCATGGTATGCATCGAATTGGGCAAAATTATGTTATGTCATTTTATTGGCATTAGCCATTTATCTGATTCTTATGCAGATTCGTAATCGCTATCAGATCCGTCAACAAATGATTGAACATGCTCGTGCAGAGGAGATTAATGAGGCAAAGCTCCAATTCTTCATCAATATATCTCATGAAATACGCACACCGATGTCTCTTATAATCAGTCCACTACAGAAGCTAATGATGACAGATAGCGATGCTGATCGGCAGAGGTCTTATAGTATCATGTTCCGAAATTCGAAACGTATTCTTGATCTGGTTAACCAATTGATGGATATCCGGAAGATCGATAAAGGACAAATGCTTCTGAAATTTCAAGAGATAGAGATTGTAGAGTTTATCAGAGACCTTCAATCTACTTTTGAATATCAGGTTAATGCAAAACATATCTCTCTCAATTTTCATGTACAGCAGGAAAGGCTTAATGTATGGGTAGATCCTAAGAACTTTGATAAGATCATTCTGAATTTATTGTCAAACGCTTTCAAGTTTACACCCGAGCAAGGGCAAATTGATATATACCTGCGAACGGGAGAAGATATGGATGCCCCCGTTCCATTGCAGCATTATTTTGAGTTTGTTGTGGCGGACACAGGCATTGGTATTGATGAAAGTGAGATGAATCAAATTTTCGAACGTTTTTATCAGATCAGGAATCATCTGAATAACTCTAACATAGGCACTGGTATTGGGTTGCATTTGGTACATTCATTGGTCAAGTTGCATCATGGAACAATACGGGTTGAAAATAATGAAAATGGTAAAGGTAGTAGGTTTATTGTTCGTTTACCACTTGGAAATAAGCATCTAAATTCGAAAGAAATAGATGAAAATGAGAAGTTTGCTTTACCTCCTTCTAAGGAAGTGCTCATTTTGTCTGATACTATAAGTACGGATGAGGAAGTAAAGCTAAAATCAAAAAGCAAATATAAGGTTTTGATAGTGGATGATGATGAAGAAATCCGTAAATATATTTGTCGGGAACTAGCTTCGGATTTTCATATGATGGAGAGTACTAATGGCAGAGAAGCCTTATCCATAGTATTAAGGCAAACTCCTGATCTGGTTATCAGTGATATTATGATGCAGGAAATGGATGGGTTGACTTTGTGTCATAAGATTAAACAAAATGTTAATATTAATCATATACCTGTCATATTGCTGACTGCGAAAACACGTGAAGAAGATAATATGGAAGGACTGGATATGGGAGCTGATGCCTATATTATCAAGCCATTCAATATTGATATTCTAAGAAAGACGGTTATAAATATAGTGAAAGGGAGGGAGATGTTGCGTAATTGTTTTGGTGGGAGCCAGAAACAAGAGGTTAAGAATCAGATGGTTGATATGCAATCTACAGACAATAAACTATTAGATAAGGTAATGAATATTATCAACCGAAATATTAGCAATCCGGAACTTACGGTAGAAATGATAGCTAAAGAAATTGGGATCAGCCGTGTGCATCTACATCGTAAATTGAAAGAATTGACCAATCAAAGTACACGTGATTTAATACGTAATGTAAGATTGAAACAAGCAGCTAATTTGTTGATTTATAAACGCTATAGTGTAACAGAGGTTGCTTCATTGACTGGCTTTTCCAGTATTACTCTTTTCTCCAGGTCTTTCAAAGAATTATACGGAATGACACCCAGTGAATATATAGGGAAACATTCAAACGAGGTTGGGGAGCATAGAGAGCTATAAAAAGAATGTGTTACTTATTAGAGCAGTATTTCTTTCAATCGAATGGTTGCTTTCTGCAATTGCGCATCCACCGTTTTTGTACTGATGCCCAGCTCTTCTGCTACTTGTGCATAGGTTTGTTTTTCTTCGCGGATGCGGATGAAGACTTCACGGCAACGTTCCGGTAGCCGGTCGAGAGCTTTTACATAGCGGGAAAAAAGCTCCTCGCTGATCAGAGTATCTTCAGGTGATACTGCTTGATCGGAGTGTTCATGTAGGGTTTCTGTTGATAGGGTGGGGCGGCGCTCCTCTTTTTCTATATAGTTGAGAGAAGCATTCTTTACGAGTATGAAACAGTAATCTTCGATATTGGTAATTTCTAATAATTGCTTACGGTGTTCCCAGAGTTTCATGAAAACATCGAGCACAATCTCTTGCGACCATTCTTCGTGGTGAGTGTAGTAATAAGCAATACGGAACAGACGGTCATACGTCATATCATAAAAATCCCGGAAAGCAGTTTGCGAATCCTGCTCGCTCATTTTCCGTAGATACCTTCTGACTTCCTGTTCTGTCATATTGTCGTTTCATGTAATCAGCGGACAAAGGTAAGAGTTTCAAATTAAATATCCATCATTTTATTGACATCCTAACTTCACTTTCTTGTAGCGTAGTTGAAATTCACAATTATTCTATGTCCAAGAGGTCGCTCATGATACCGTCTGAGATGAAAATACCCTCTCTGGTTAGCTTTAACCGATCGTTATGTAACTCTAATTTTCCATTTCCCAGATAAGAACTGGCTTGTTCCAAACAATATTTCCAAAGTCGGTCGCCAAACTTCTTTTTCAGTTCTTCAGTGGATATTCCCCACATTGTGCGCAGACCTGTGATGATGTATTCATTGTAGCGGGTTTGTGTGTTCAGTTGTTCTGTTTCGTGTTGGCGTTGCTCTTGTTCTATGGATGAAAGATACTGATTTAGTGAGGCTACGTTCCATTCGCGTGAGTCTCCATCAAAGGAATGTGCGGACGGGCCGCATCCCAGATAAGGGATACCTTGCCAATAAGAAGTATTGTGTCGGGAGTACATTCCGGGTTTGCAGAAATTGGATATTTCGTAGTGTTCGTATCCAGCGGCAGAAAGGGTGTCTATCAATGTGGAGAAGAAGTTCAGACTACTGTCCTCATCTACTTGAGATACAGAGTGCTGTTGCAGCATTTTGTAAAGTGGTGTACCTTCTTCGTAAATCAGATGGTAGGCTGAAATATGCTCTACATCAAGACTGACAGCCTGCTGTAAATCCTGTGCCCAACGTTGTTCAGTCTCTCCGGGCAAACCATAAATTAAATCGATGCTGATATTCTGAAAACCTGCTTGCCGACAGCGTTTTACTGCTTCTATAGCTTGTGTGGCATTGTGCCGTCTGTTCAATAATTGCAGTGTTGCATCGTCAAAAGTTTGTATTCCCATGCTGATGCGGTTGAACGGTAGAGTGTGCAACATTCCGATATATTCTTCCGTAAGGTCATCGGGATTTGCTTCAAGCGTTATTTCTGTTGCTTCCCTCATTCCGTAAACCTGTTCAATCGTTTTGAAAACCTCCTTAAAGTCTTCCTCCGATAACTGTGACGGTGTACCTCCACCGAAATAAATGGTTTCAACAGCTTCCCTTTTCAGATATTCCTTGCGTTCCGTCAACTCCCGGCAAAGGGCACGGATATATTGCGATTTCAATTCCGAACGTGTAGTGGAATAGAAATCGCAATAAATGCAACGTGTCTTGCAGAAGGGGATATGTATGTAGATGCCTGCCATAATTATATTGTTTCTGTAGAAGAGCTTTCGTAGCTCTTACTTTGGCGGCAAAGATAACTATTCCTTCCGAAACTTATATCAGGGGAGAGAAACCGTCTTTACCGTCCCGTCAGAGAAATAAATGGTTATAGTGTCTCCGGTCTGTTTAAAGGACTTTACAGGTGTCAGTTCCTTTTTAGTAAATGGCTTGCCACTCTTTTTCCATAATTGTAGTGTGATAAAGACTTTATCACCGGAATGAGTTGTGGCTGCATTGATTACAGAACATTTATTACTTACCGGATGTAGTCCTTCAGTCTGTACAAATTCCACTTCCGACCAACCCTGGAGATTGATAAGCGCTGTTTGATAGGCACCATTATCCATGCAGTAGGCAGTGTATCCTCCGGCCTTTTGTTCCTTTGTAACAATGTGACTTTCTAATTCCGGTAATGAATAGTGTCCGTAACGTAATTCTGTCGTAAGCGGGAAAGAAACTTTGTCTACACGCAGAATACCGTTAGGAAGCGGAATATCTGCCAGACGGAATTTGATTTCCGGGTTTGTTTCAAGTTCTGCATCCCGGTAGTAAATTCCGTCTTCAAACTTTTTGAATGTATAGAGGCGCAATACTTCCCATTCTTGTTTGTCATTCAGTACAGCATAGTTCATGGACACTTTACCATCTGGGCTGTCTGCCATCCAGGGGAATGCAGTGTTATAAGACAGTTTATTATAATTTTCGGTAGAACGGAATTTCTGCCAGTCTTTGGCAACTGTTTCATGGCACCATGCACGTATTTCCGAAGTACCGCTATTGGGATAGTTGGTCACTAAAGTGTTGGAACCTTCCATGAACTTATTGTATACTTTGCCGGATTGAAGTTCTTTTTCCCAAGCTCCGTTATTCTCGATAGCCGTCCAGAACGGATTATCGGCAGGTAATAATAATCCAAGGAACGCTTTTCCCATCCAGTAAACGCTGCCACGGCAGCTATAAATCTGTACGGCAGGCTCAAAAGCCCCATAAAATCCCAGTGTTGGTACCCGGTCTTCCATTAATGCAGGATTTTCAAGGAATTGGAGCAAGGTGGAAGAGGCAATGCGGCGCATCCAGCCATAGTTGATAGACGGATCATTGAGCCACCCCATCAGCGGGAAGGGTACAGCGGCAGCTATACGGTACGTAATACTGCGTCCATACATATTCATTTTTCCATCTTCGGCAAACATGTAGGGATAATTAGGGACCAGGTCACGGAAGTTGCTGACAAACTGTCGTCGGGCTTCCGGATTGAACTTCTCACCGTAGTAATGCGCCCAAATCATACCATACATCTGAAAAGCCCACATACTATAATAATCATAGGCCGGACTATCATTATACCATCCATATCCACGATATTGTGCCAGTGATTTTTGCAGCAATTCATCCATATAACCGTCTTTGACCTCATAACCCTGATCTTTGAAGAAAGACATGACGAATATATTAAAAAAACGCCAGTTAGAACCGATTGTAGGCCCGTTGCCATAACTAAGCATCAATGCGGCAAGATCATCTTTCTCCTTTTGTGTCAATGGTTCCCAAATAATTTCAGGCATTACAGTAAGTGACAGGGCGAGTGCTCCGAATTCTACAAGCGTCTGGCTTGGCCCACCTTTGAGATGTTGAATATATCCGGGCTTAGACGGATCACTCATGTTGCGCAACTGTTGCCGGTAATAATCTCCGACTTTGATTCCATTCAGTACCAGATCCGGATTTTCTTTTAGTAGCGGAATTGCTACGAACATAGTGCGGCAAAGTCCCTCCAAATTCTCCGTTTTATTAGGTTTTCCATCTGTTGGATAACTCTTTCCCGGCTGTTTCGGGAAATGCATCGGATCGTCCGGTGTGTGGATGTAGCTGAATGCTCCGTCCAGTAAATAGGTTGCAGCATCAAGCCAATGTTGGCGAGTCATACCGGTGAGAGGACTCAACTTGTAGTCCGGTTGTACTAAATGAAATACGGAATCATTTTTAGCCTGTGGCAGGGAGGCATTTACTTTTAATGAAACTAATAAAGTAAATAGTAATAATCCTCCGGTCATTTTTGAGAATACAATTTTCATCATTGCGTGTGTATTACATGGTAAGAATATTCTTATTTATTTTTCTCTGCAAAGAAAAGGTATTCTCTGCAATGTAAACGGCTACTTTAGTGCCAAAAAGGGTGAAATTTAGATCAATATTGTCTTTTGGGGCTTATCAGCTCCTTATCCGAATCGTATCTGGACCGTACTTGCTCCGTACGTTCTTCGGTCAGAAGTACCTCTGGACGGAGAAACTACGGACTTGGTACGGAGCAAGTACATCCCGGGTACGTCCCGATATAGAATTATTGAAATATAATATTACCAATGGATAAGATACTTTTAGATATATTTACGTATATTTGTCGGACTTTATTAATTATATTCTAAACCAAGTTAACCATGAAGGTAATGTTTACAATGAAAGAAAAAATCTGGAGTTTTGTGTTTTGCTTTGGAATATTTTTCCCTTTGGTATGTCAGGCCATCGCAACACCTAAGCCAAACACTCTGGTGTTTAAGTCTTCATCCATATTGAACAGTTTGCCCAGTAAAGATGTGCAATCTGTCTATCAGGATCGCGACGGATATATCTGGATATCTACCCGTAATGGACTTTTCCAATATGATGGTTATTCTCTTACTACTTATAAATCCAATCTTTTTCGCACTGATTTGCTGACCAATAATAATGTTTTCTGTGTGGCAGAGGATGCAAAACACCGTCTTTGGATTGGTACTTACAGTGGTCTGAATGTTTTGGACAAGAAAACGGGTGCGATACGGAAAATAGATCATCCGGAGATGAATGGTAATAGTATCCCTCAAGTCCTGATAACCAGTGATGAACGTATTCTGTTTGCAACAGATTGGGGAGTGTATGAGTATCAGGAAGATAAAGATGATTTCTTATGCCATGGTGGCGAAAATACAGGGAATGTGATGCCCAGGACTGCCATCAAATCTCTGTTTGAAGATGACCGGGGAGATATTTGGATTGGAACATGGGATGCAGGGTTGTATCGTTATGAGAAGAAAACTGGGAAATATTTCAGATACCCGCGGTTGAATGAACAAAACTCTGCTCATTATGTATTTCAGGACAGTCAGAAGAATATTTGGGTAGGTACTTGGCGTGGCGGTTTGGTTTTGTTGAAAGATGCCTACCAGCCGGATAAGACCACTTGGATTACTTATCGGTATGATGAAAAGAACCTTGCCGGTATCTCGGATGATATTATCTATGCGTTATCCGAAGATCTTAATACTCATTCTTTATGGGTAGGAACCCGTAAAGGACTCAGTGTACTTCCGTTGACAGGGAATTACACGGGTGCTGAGACTTTCAGTAATTATTATCCCAGTGAATCGGATAGTTCTATAGCCAGTGACGAAGTGGCTTCCCTTTTGCGTGATCGTCAGGGACTGATGTGGGTAGGTATGATTGGTGGAGGTGTAAACAAAGTGAGTACTCGAAAAGCTGATTTCTATTGGGATCAGTTGTTGGAAGTCAAACGGATGCTGAAGACTACTTCGGTTCGCAGTATTTTGCTGGATGATGAAGGATTACTTTGGCTGGGAATAGGAACTTATGGATTAGGGGTGAAGAATCGTCAAACCGGGAAATTTACTTATTATACTCAAATGCCTGAATTCGACCGTTATCGTGGTATTTCTACGGTTATGTCTATGATGCAACATTCCGTAACGGGACATATTTGGATTGCAGCTTATGACGGAGGAGTTTATGAGGTAGATAAGAAGGCGCCTGTGGCACAGAGGGTGAGGAATTATTATGCTCAGGATGCGCCGTGGTTGGCAGGTTCCTGTGTTTTTCATATCTATGAAGACTCAAAGCACAACCTTTGGTTTGCTACGCGTAATGGAGTTTCAATGCGTACAATGGATGGAGAAGCGGTGCGGCTGGATACTTTGCAAGTAGGAAATAGCCAGATGAGAAACGTTCCGACGATGTATATGACCGAAGGAAATGACGGAGATATGTGGGTGGCTTCCAATACACATGGAGTTTTTCGGCTTCATTGTGATGAAAAAGGGAGCTATACCGTTTCATGTTATTCTGCTACGAATGGAAAGCTCAACAGTGTGTATGCCGATTGTCTTTACACAGATGCTAAAGGACGCATTTGGGTAGGAACAGGAGGCAGTGGACTGAATCTGTATGATGAAGCAACCGATACTTTTCTTCCGGTACATGCGAAATGGAATCTTCCGGGAGATGCGGTTGTCAGTATCAGGAGTGATAAAGAGGGTGATTTATGGTTGGGTACGAATGCCGGATTGATAAAACTTGCCCTATCGGATAACCTGGAAAGTGCGACATTCCGTTTGTACACCACAGTAGATGGTTTGCAGGACAATATATTTATTCGTAGTGCCCAGGCGGTTGCAGCTGACGGTGAAATGTTCTTCGGCGGACACCGGGGATATAATAGTTTTTATCCTGAGAATCAGCAGGAACAGCCTTTTTCTTCTTCTGTGATAGTGACTGACATTAAGATTTTCAATCAGTCATGGGGAAATCTGCCAGCTAAAGAGCGAATGGAGATTTCAGAACTTTCACCCGCTTTTGCAGATGAGATACAGCTGGACCATTGGCATAATAATTTCAGCATCGAATTTTCGGCATTGGAGTATGCTAATCCGGAGAGAAACCAGTATGCTTATCAGTTGGCAGGTTTCGATTCTGACTGGCAATATACGGGTGGGGCCAAGCGTTTTGCTTATTATAATAACCTGAAGCCCGGAACTTATACTTTCCAATTGAAAGCTTCTAATGCCAATGGCATTTGGGATGATGAGATGCTCCGGATGGAAGTCGTTATTTTACCGCCTCCCTGGAAAACATGGTGGGCCTACACCTTATATATTATATGTGTTTGTGCTATTATCTATTATACTTTCCGGGTGATACGTAATCGAATCCGTTTGCGAAATGCTCTGCATTTGCGTGAGATGGAACAAGCTAAGGCAGAAGAGGTTAATCATGCTAAATTACAATTCTTTACTAATATTACTCACGAGCTACTGACTCCGTTAACCATTCTTTCTGCTTCGGTGGATGAGCTGAGACGGACCGCACCCACGTATAAGGAGCAATATAGAGTGATGAATAACAATATCAATCGCCTGATACGTTTGCTGCAACAAATCCTTGAATTTCGTAAGTCGGAGACAGGAAATCTTAAGCTGCGGGTTTCCGAAGGTGACCTTACGCAATTTGTACATCGCAGTCTGGATAGCTTCCGCCCGTTGATGAAGAAGAAAGATATTCAGTTTCAGATTTCATGTTCACCCGATCCTTTCAACGCTTATTTTGATCCGGACAAACTTGATAAGATACTCTATAATTTACTGTCTAATGCTTCTAAATATAATCGTGCCGGTGGTCTGGTCAGTGTGGAACTGTTTGAAAATGAAGACCGAACAGCACGATTAGTGGTGAAAGACAATGGCCCCGGTATATCAGCAGAAGCCCAGAAGAACCTTTTCAAACGCTTTTATGAAGGAGATTACCGGAAGTTCAAGACTATTGGAACCGGCATCGGTTTGTCATTGGTTCGCGATTTGGTAGTGCTGCATCATGGTACTATTACGGTAGAAAGTGAAGAAGGGAAAGGTACATTGTTTATTGTAAACTTTCCGGTTCTTCGTAATTCGTATGCAGAGGAAGAAATAGAAGAAAGTCTGCCGACAGATGCGGAAGAAGCAAAGCAAGAACTCTTATCAGATGAGTTTGGCGAAAATGTCTCTGATGATGATAGTGAGGAACAAGCCGAGCCGACTGCTATCCGGTCTTCGTACTCTTTACTGATTGTTGAGGACAATGAAGAGTTATTGCAGTTAATGACGAAATTGTTGGGTGCGGATTATATGGTTTACACAGCTAATAACGGTAAGGAAGCTATAGATGTGGTAGAGCAGGAAGAGATCGATCTGATTGTTTCTGACGTAATGATGCCTGAGATGGATGGCATTGAATTCTGCCAGTATATTAAAAATAAGTTTGAAACATCCCATATTCCTGTAGTTTTGCTGACGGCTAAGAATAAGGAGGAAGACCGGGTTGAGGCTTATGAGTCCGGTGCTGATGGCTTTATCAGTAAACCTTTCAATCTGAGTGTTCTCCATGCACGTATCTCCAACTTGCTTCGGAGCCGTGAACGTATGGGAAAGGACTTCAAGAAACAGTTGGTATTTGAAGCTAAAGAATTGAATTACACCAGTGTTGATGAGGATTTCCTGCAACGGGCTATTGATTGTGTGCATCGTCATTTGGATGATCCGGATTTTGATCAGGCGAAGCTGTTGGAGGAGATGTATATGGCTAAATCGACTTTCTTCAGGAAGTTGAAGTCATTGACCGGTCTTACTTATGTTTCCTTTATCCGGAATATTCGTATGAAAGCAGCCTGTCGTATAATGGAAGAGAAGAAGAATATTCGTATTTCAGAATTGGCGTATGCTGTGGGTTATAATGATCCGCGTTATTTCAGTAATAGTTTTAAGAAAGAGTTTGGTATGCAACCTTCCGAATATATGGAGCGCTTTACTTCGAATGGCACAGTGGAAGATGATGTTCCGGAAACATAGAGCATATATTTATTAACCATCTTGTCTTTTATACTGCAAGAACAACTTCCGGAAAATGGAATGTTGTTCTTGCAGTCTTATTGTGTTACTTACCCGTTTATTCGTTTTATACATTTCTTTTAAAACTCTCTCACATTTGAAAACTTATGTAGAATAATGTTTCATTTCATGTAGAAAATTGTGTCATGAGACAAATTAGCATCTGTTTGGGCTGTTGTAGAAGGCATATTGCTTTTTGCCCCCATACTTTTGTGTCGCAATCAAGAATGAAAATGATAGAGTTTTTTTTAGTTCTTGTTGTAAATAACAAACCAATGTTTAATCTTAAAATTAATGAGAAACATGAAAAACAAAAGAGGCAAATTGATTACAGTACTTTTTGTTGCTGCAATGTCTGTTAGTCTTTTTACAGGGTGTAGTGACGATGCTACAATTACTGGATTGGATGAAGGTGCATTGCCTGAATTGGCATCCGACACAAGGGCTGTTACAGATGAGTTGATCGAATCAGATTCAATCAGTAACTTTAGTTTATTAGCTGCAACTGAATATAGTGATGCAGAGTTAAAGAAACGCATAAGGAATGGGTGGTGGAAACAGTATTCTTATACTTTGCCGAATGGCAGAGTAACTCCGGAAATATCAGAGTATACTGATTATACGCAGAATATATATCCGGATGCTACTACATTATTCTTTGTTGGGAGTGAGGTATTGGAAAATGTTAATGTACAATTCTCTCAAATAGGTACAACTCCATACTATTATGAAGAAATTAATACTGGATTTTATGAGTTTAAGGTTGCTTATCCTGTTCCGGTCTTTTTTGAATTCGTAAGTAAGAAAACAGGAGAGATAATTGATACTATTATCTTTTTCCCTAGCCGTTCTGTCCAGTAAGGGCTATATAATGAGACTTAATAATTAAATATATGTTTAATCTTAAAATTGTTGCTAATGGAAAAGCAAGAAAATTTCTGTAAACGACAGGCTCAAAAATTATGTCGATTATTTCCAGTTGCAATTTTATTGTTTTTGTTTTTATCTGTCCCTCTTAAGGGATATAGTAACGAAGCTTTCTCTTCAGAAGGCATGCAGCAAAATACAGTAAAAGTGACTGGTACAGTCAAGGATACTAACGGTGAGCCAATTATTGGTGCTAATGTGATGGTGGTAGGCACAGCCACTGGTGTCATTACCGATATTGATGGTAATTTCATGTTGGAGGTTCCTGTTGGGGGTAAATTACAATTTAGTTTTATTGGGTATAAGGAACAGGTAGTTCCTATTAAAAAAGGTATTAGTCTAAATATAGTATTGGAAGAAGACTCGCAAATGTTAGGCGAGGTAGAGGTTGTAGCTTATGGTGCTCAGAAAAAAGTATCAATAACAGGTGCTATTTCTTCAATGAAGGGGGATGATTTATTAAAAACGCCAGCCGGTTCAATTTCTAATATTCTTTCTGGTCAGGTGACGGGTATTTCTTCAGTACAATACTCTGGTGAACCAGGTGCTGATGCGGCAGATATTTATGTTCGTGGTGTAGCTACGTGGCAAGATGCCTCTCCGCTGATTCAAGTAGATGGTGTAGAGCGTGATATGTCGCAAATAGACCCGAACGAAATAGAAAGTATTACTGTTTTGAAAGACGCTTCTGCCACAGCCGTGTTCGGTGTACGTGGTGCAAATGGTGTTATTTTGATTACTACTAAACGTGGTGCCGAAGGTAAAGCTAAAATATCATTTACAACTTCCGCTGGTGTCAATGTCCGTACGAAAGAATTGGATTTTGCGAATTCCTATCAATATGCGGACTATTATAATATGATGAAGATTAATGATGGAGAACAGCCGACTTTCACAGATGAGCAATTGGTTGCTTTCAGAGATCATACTGATCCGATTATGTATCCAGATATAAATTGGATTGATTATTGTATGAACAAAGCTTCATTTCAGTCACAGCATAATGTGAATATTTCCGGTGGAACAAATAATATGCGCTATTTTGTTTCTACAGGTTTGTTTACACAAGGTGGTATGTTCAAGAAACTGGGTGCGGATAACAATGCGAATTTTGATTATAAGCGCTATAATTATCGCGCCAATCTTGATTTTGACGTAACGAAATCTACTACATTGTCTGTCAATATTGGGGGACGTGTAGATACAAAGCGTACGCCGGAGTCTGGTGAAGACCAAAATCAGCTGTTTCGTAAACTTTACTGGGCAGTTCCTTTTGCTGGGGCAGGTATTGTAGATGGTAAACGTATTGTCACTAATCAAGAGTATATTTCTTTGAATATGGTGGATGGCTTGGAATCATATTATGGTAAGGGTTTTCGTAATACGACGACTAACACTTTGAATCTGGATATGATCCTTGATCAGAAATTGGATTTTGTAACTAAAGGACTTTCCCTTAAATTAAAAGGATCTTATAATTCTAGTTATGGGACAACTAAAGTTGCAAGCTCATCCAAAGCAAAATATACTCCGGTAATTACGGAAAATGGCATTGCGTATCGTAAAGAAGGCTCTGATACTCAAACCAGCTATAGTGAAGGCGGATACAGTAAGGCACGCGACTGGTATATGGAATTGGCTCTGAACTATAGCCGTAAGTTTGGTGATCATAATGTAAGTGGATTATTACTTTATAATCAATCTAAAAGATATTATCCGGGCGGTACTTATGATTATATACCTTCTGGTTATGTGGGGCTTGTAGGGCGTATTACTTATGACTGGAAATCTCGTTATATGGCAGAATTTAATGCCGGCTATAATGGTTCGGAGAACTTTGCCCCGGAGAATCGTTACGGTTTCTTTCCTGCCGGTTCTATTGGTTGGGTATTAAGTGAGGAGCAATTTTTTGCACCTTTAAAGAAAGTCGTTGGCTATTTTAAAGTTCGTGCCGCAGTCGGTATGGTTGGTAATGACAGGATGGGTAGCAATCGTTTTTTGTATTTGCCGGGTAAATATTCTTATGGAAGTGGTGATGGATATTATTTTGGAACGAACGTAAATAATAAGAAGCCAGGTGCATGGGAGGCCAGTCAGAGTAATCCTGATGCAAAATGGGAGACCGCTGTAAAACAAAACTATGGTATTGATTTTAATATCTTAAATGAGCGTTTGAGCGTTTCTGCTGATTATTTTATCGAAAAACGTCGTGATATTCTTGTTTCACCTGATTACTTACCGGGCATTTTGGGTATGACACTGCCTGTTGTTAATGTAGGAAAGACTGAAAACAGAGGTTTTGAAATACAGGCAAAATGGAACGATAAACTGAATGATGATTTCCGCTATTGGGCTAATTTCAATTTGTCATTTGCTCGCAATAAGATCATTTTCAAAAATGAAGTGGCGCAGAATGAGGAATGGATGTATGAAACCGGACGTCGTATAGGTTCGCGTTCTATGTATAAGTTTTGGGGTTTTTACGATGAAACGGCTGATAAACGTTATCAAACAGAATATGGAAGACCTATTGCTGATCACGGAATGACATTAGCACCTGGTGATGCTGTCTTCGTAGATTTGAATGGTGATGGGGTTTTGAATGGTGATGATGCAACCCGAGATATCGGCTTCACTGATATTCCAGAATATACTGCCGGATTGAATTTAGGATTTTCTTGGAAGAATTTTGATTTCTCTATGCAATGGACAGGGGCTTGGAATGTGGATCGTATGTTAAGTGAATTCAGACGCCCGCTGGGTGATACAAACAGTAAAGCTTTGTTGCTTTATCAATATGAAACAACGTGGCGTTCTTCGGAGGATACATTTACGGCTAAATTCCCACGTGCTTCAAACTCACATGCGTCCAATAACTATAGAGGAACCGACCTTTACTTGATTAATGCAAGTTATCTCCGTCTGAAGAATGTGGAAATCGGATATAATTTTGATTTTCCATTTATGAAAAAAATGAAATTGGATAACTGTCGCTTATATATTAATGGGTATAACTTGTTGACAATTACAGGGTTTGATTGGGGGGATCCGGAATCTCGTCAGAGCGACCGTCCTAATTATCCGTTGACTCGTGTATTTAATATCGGTTTGAAAGTAGGTTTCTAAATCCAATAACTTTTAATAGAGATTTAAGATATGAAATATTTAACTAAATGGTTTATAATGGCATTTGTAGGAGTATCTATACTCTTTGCATCATGCGTAGATCAAATAAAGTTTGGTGATAGTTTTCTTGAGAAACCACCTACGACAAGTGATTTGAATCAAGACTCAATCTTTGGAAAAGCTGATTATGCTCGTGCTTTTCTTTGGAATACTTATAGCAAAATGTATTTCGGTTTACCTTATAATTGGGGCGATGTGACCTCTAAAATGAATACCGGGGTATTTGAAGCATTATCAGATTGTTATCAAAGCCATAATGGATGGGATGGAGTGAATCGACATTATTATCCTGGTTCATATACTGCTGCCAATGAAACAGGTAGTGATACTCGTTTTGGATATTTAAAACAGGATTGCTGGCCTGCAATCCGCTCTTCATGGATGTTTATAGAGAATGTAGACCGCGTTCCCGATATGGAAACAGACGAGAAAGAGCGGTTGAAGGCTGAGGCTAAATGCATTATTGCTTCCCGTTATTTTGACTTGTTCCGTCATTTTGGTGGACTCCCTATTATAAGAGGTACTTATGGGGTGGAAGCTGAATATGAAATACCAAGAGGTACTGTTGATGAGACGGTTAAGTTTATGGTAGGACTGTTGGATGAAGCTTCTTCTGCAATGCCCTGGAGCTTAGGTACTGAGGAGGATAATTGGCAGGGGCGTTTTACAAAAGCGGCTGCGATGGGATTGAAATGTAAAATATTACTGTTTGCTGCAAGTCCTCTGTTCAATGATAATGAACCCTACTGTACAGAGCCTCCTCAAGAAGCAGTAACTAATTTACAAGTCTGGTATGGTGGCTATAATGCTGATTTGTGGCAACAGTGTTGGCAAGCTTGCTATAATTTCTTTGAAGAAAATGCGAAACAGGGAAATGCCTATTCTTTGATACAGGCTAAAGGGACATCGGGTACTGATTATCGCGAGGCCTTTAATAAAGCCTATTTCATTCGTGAAAACAACACTGAATTATTGATTTCGACCAGAGTAACAGGTAAATATGGTGGTGAGTGGTGGCACTATTGGGGAACTAATAATGACTCAGAAGAAGGTTGGCCTAACAATCGTGGATATACTCCGACTTTAGAGTTTATGGAAATGTTCCCGATGAGTGACGGTAAAGCTTTTGATCCAGAGGTTATGCTTGCAGATGGAGCTGATCCTTTCTTTGAGAATAATGATCGGAATAAACCTGTACGTGATCCTCGTTTGTACGAGACTATGTTGGTGAATGGTGCTTCTTATGATAGCCGCGGTGCTGAATTGTGGTTAGGCGGACGCGATAATCTGACTGATACAGAAAAGGAAACTAATAAAACTGCAACAGGTTTCCGTCTCTATAAATTCTGGAAAGAAGGAAAAGGAAGTTTTAATGGTACTTATTTAGAGTGGCCTTATTTACGTTTATCTGAGTTATATTTGATCTATGCTGAGGCTATCTTGAAAGCTAAGAATGACTTGGTGGGAGCAATCGCGCAGGTGGATATTGTACGTGGACGTGTTGGCTTGGGAGGCTTGGCTGAGTGTAATCCTGACAAGCATTTAACTTCTAATTCGGATGCTTTGTTAGAGGAAATCTTGCGTGAACGTGCATGTGAATTAGGTTTTGAAGATGTGCGTCTTTTCGATATGATTCGTTATAAACGCGCTGACTTATTTCAGAAAAAACTTCATGGATTAAAAGTTTATCGTAATGATGGAAGTGGCAAAAAACCGTGGTCAGGTTCGGATGGTAACTCTGCCCAATACCCATGGCCTACAGAATTTACTTATGAGCCTTTTGTTCTTAGTGCACGTTCTTGGTGGACTAACTTTAGCCCTAAATGGTACTTGTCTGCATTCCCTGTTGCAGAAATCAATAAGGGGTATGGACTGACACAAAATCCGGGTTGGTAACAGAAATAAAGAACAACCGTTAAATTAGAAAAGAACAACATGAAAAAGTATAAAATAGTAATTTTAGCAATATTTGCTTGCGTTTCTCTGAAAGGCTGGGCGCAAGAGGAAGGAAATGTTGTCGGTAAAGTGATTGACAAATTAGGTAATCCGGTAGAAGGTGCATTGATTTCTGTTGAAAACAATTCGCTTGTACAGGTTACGACCGATCGCAAAGGTCAGTTTGTAATTACTGCTGATAAGGACAATCTTTTAAAGGTACGTACAGGAAAGGATGATGTGAAAATAGTACCTGTAGCAGATGGAAAGGAAATGACGATTGTTATGGATTTCTCTGCTGAAAAAGTAAATTATGGTTTTGGACTGAGCCAGACTAATGCTGAAAGCACAGGAGCTGTTTCTACGGTATATGCTGACCAAATAGATAATCGTTCCACTTTTAATGTGGGTAATGCCTTATATGGTAATGTAACCGGACTTTATACAATGCAAAAAACGGGCGATGTATGGGAACAGATATCATCTATGGCTATCCGTGGTTCGAAAACATTGAGCAATCAAGGCGTTTTGTTGGTTGTAGATGGATTGGAACGTGATAATGCTTATCAGGCATTAAATTATATTTCACCGGAAGAGGTGGAATCTGTAAGTATTTTGCGTGATGCGGCGGCTGTAGCTCTTTATGGTTTTCGTGGAGCAAATGGGGTTGTTAATATTGTTACTAAACGTGGTAAATACAAGACTCGTGAGATTAATTTCTCTTATGATCATGGGTTTAACTATCAGACCCGTATACCTGAAATGGCAGATGCTTTTACCTATGCCAATGCTATGAATGAGGCTTTGGCTAATGATGGTAAGTCTGCACGTTACTCACAGAATGAACTGAATGCCTTTAAGAGTGGGCAGTATCCATATCTGTATCCTAATGTAAATTGGGCAGATGAGGTGTTCCGTGATCAGGGAACTACTGATATCGCTACTTTGACTTTCCGTGGTGGTTCTACTAAGATGCGTTATTTTACGATGCTGAATCTGCAGAATAATCGTGGTTTTATCAAGAATGCAGATTCTAATGATGGATATTCTACTCAGGCTAAATATTCCAGAGCAAACTTTCGTTCAAATTTGGATATTGATTTGGCACCTAAAACTCGTTTGCAGGCGAATATTTCCGGTGTATTGAATGAGTTCAGCAGACCGAGTTCTGCTGGTGATAATTTGATTGGTAAACTTTATACAGTTCCTTCCGCTGCATTTCCTGTTAAATCAGAACAAGGTCTGTGGGGTGGTAATAACACTTGGAGCGGAGATTATAATCCTGTTTATCTGGCACAGGGACATGGATATACGAAGGGACATACCCGTGCGTTATATGCAGATATGAAATTAAGTCAGGATTTATCTGCTGTGACAAAGGGATTGGGAGCTTCAATGCGTATCGGTTATGATAATTTAGCTTCTTACTGGGAGGATTATCGCAGAGGAGAAAAATGGGGAATGCAGACTGTATCACGTTGGGAAGATGGCGTACCTGTAGATTTAGTTGATGTTACGGGAGGTGCGGTTAGCAATGCTTCCGGTTCTTCTAAACTGGACTGGCAATATCGTTCTTTCAATTTCCAGATGAATGTGGATTGGAAACGTCGTTTTGACAAGCATGATCTTTATAGTATGTTGTTATACACGTATAAATTTGATGATAGAAATGGGACCAATGTGACATTGTATACGCAAAGTGCCGGTTGGTATACTCATTATGGATATAATAATCGATATTTTGCAGATTTTACATTGATGTTCTCTGCCTCTAATAATCTGGATCCTAATAGCCGTTGGTTACCGGCTCCTACAGTTGGATTGTCATGGATTATTTCCAATGAAGATTTTATGAAAAATCAGAGTGTGATAGATTTCATGAAATTACGTGCTTCGTTTGGTATTATTAATACAGATAACACTCCATATCAAGGTTATTGGTATGATAAAATGAGTAGCAGTGCAGGTGGATATCCTGTGAACAATAACTTTGGTGGTGACAGCGGGTGGAGTGAAGGTGCATTGCCTTCCTTGAATGGTACCCTGGAGAAGGCCTATAAATATAATGTCGGTTTGGATGTGTCGTTATTGAGAGGCTTGACATTTACTATTGATGGATTTTATGAAAGACGTTCAGATATTTGGGTAAGTGCAGGCGGCCAGAATTCTGCTGTGTTGGGTATCACAAGCCCTTATAAGAATGCCGGTATTGTTGATAGTTGGGGCACGGAATTAGGTGTAGATTATAGTAAGAAATTAGGTGATTTTAAATTACGTTTAGGAGGTACATTCTCATTCAACCGTAGTGAGATTATTGAAAATCTGGAAGAGCCCAAAGCCTATGATTATTTAAGTGCAAAAGGGAAACCTCTTGGACAGATTTGGGGATTACAAGCTATTGGACATTTTGTAGATCAGGCAGACATTGATAATAGTACACCTCAGCAATTTGGTCCGGTGAAACCGGGAGATATCAAATATAAAGATGTGAATAATGATGGTGTTATCAACTCTAATGATATGATACCTATGGGATATAGTACTGCTTGGCCCGAGATTTATTATGGTTTTAATGTCGGTTTAGAATGGAGAGGGATTGGTTTCAATGCTTATTTTCAAGGTGTAAGCAACTATACTGCTTTATTGAATTCCAGTATTTATCGTCCGTTGATAAACAATACATCCATATCACAATATGCGTATGACAACCGTTGGACACCAGAGAATCCTTCAGCTCGTTTTCCGCGTCTGACAACTGAGGCTGTAGAGAATAATACTCAAACCAGTTCTGTATGGTTGCAGGACCGTTCTTTTTTGAAGTTACGTAACTGTGAGGTATATTATAATTTACCGTCTTCTTGGCTGGATAAGATTAAAATGAGAACGGCAAAGATTTATGTGAGAGGTACTGATCTATTTAGTATTGATAAAGTTGATATTACAGATCCGGAAGCGATTGGAGATGTTTGGCCTGCTACCCGTTCTATACACATTGGTTTATCGTTAGGTATCTAAATAACAGAATTTATATAAAAAGAATTACAATATGAAATTAAAGAATATATGTTTCGGTATTGTTTGTACAGTAGCATTGGTCGGATGTACAGATAAGATGGACTATCACGAATATACCAACTACGGTAAGGAGTATGTATTTTCCGACTTCGGACGTACAGCTGCATTTGTGAATAACATTTATTCCTATTTGGATTATGATCTGCTGGGAACAACTTCATTGGCTTCTGCTTGCGATGAAGCAGAAATGGCATTAAACTATTCTAATGTACTTGATTATACAAATGGTAATTGGACTGCTCTCAATCCTAAATCTCAATGGAATTATTACACTCCGATTCGTGCAGCTAATTACTTCTTGGAGAATGGTTTGAATTTGGAATTCTCCGACTTGATACTTAATCAGGATTATGAGGCGCAGATGAAGCGCTATGGACGTTATCAATATGAAGTACGTTTGTTGCGTGCATACTACTATTTTTTATTAGTACGTGCCTATGGCGATGTTCCTTTTACAACGAAAGTACTGACAGAGGCGGAAGCCAACAGTTTGGAACGCACGCCGGCGTCACAGGTCTTTGACTTTATCATAAGTGAATGTGATGCAGTAGCACCCCAATTACCTGTTGATTATTCCAAACTGGATAATGATGCCGCAGGTGGTACTAACCCTGAAGCAGGGCGTGTGACGCGCGGTGCTGCATTAGCGCTGAAAGCGCGTGCATCACTGTATTGCGCTAGTAAATTATTCAATGACAGTGAAAATCGGGACTTATACAAAAGGGCTGCAACAGCCAGTTTGGATGTCATTAATTACTGTGGGGAGAATAATATAACTTTAGGTAAATATACGGATCTGTGGGGGGCTGATAATTGGAAGGCCTCAGAGATGATTTTTGTGCGTCGTGTTGGCGATACTGACGATCCGGAACGGACAAATTTTCCTATTGGCATGGAAAACGCTAAATCAGGCAATTGTCCTACTCAGACCTTGGTGGATGCCTATGAAATGAAAAATGGAGGTGAACCTAATCAGAAAGATCCCTATACTGGAAGAGATCCTCGTTTTGCTATGACAATTGCGGTGAATGGTGATAAATGGCCCAATACAAATCCCAATCCGTTAGAGATCTACACAGGTGGAAGAGACGCTGCTCCGGTGCCTTATGCAACGCCTACTGGTTATTATGTGAAGAAGTACGTGGATGGTGCTACAGATATTAGTGCTAGTACGAGTTCTGGTGGCAAACGTCACAGTTGGATAACTTTCCGCCTTGGAGAATTCTTATTGAATTATGCAGAAGCTACCTTTAAGTATTTTGGTTCTGCTGATATTAAGGATGCGGAATTGACAATGACTGCACGTGAGGCTGTGAATAAGGTTCGTAAACGTACTGGGGTAGATATGCCTGATTTTCCCGAAGGTATGAGCTCCAGTGATTTCTGGAGTCGATATAAAAATGAGCGTATGGTAGAATTAGCTTTTGAAGGTCATCGCTTTTGGGATGTACGCCGTTGGAAAGAAGGTGGTTTTACTAGTATCGGCAGAATGCTAATCACTAAGAATTCTGATGATTCATTTACCTATACTCGCAGTATCAAGGCATTGGTTTGGGATGATAAAATGTATTTCTATCCGATACCGGATAGTGAAATTCGGAAAAATCCGAATTTAAAACAGAATCCAGGCTGGGATAAATAAGGTATGTAAATTTCAAAAATAGAAGATTATGAAACTAAAATATATATGGATTACAACAGGTTTATTAGCTTGTATTACAGGTTGTGATGATAAACTAGAAACATACGAAACATCAGGGGGAGCAAATGCTCCCACTGCTATTGCAAGTTCATCTGTTGATTCTGAAGCATTACCAGGGCAGATAAAGTTGGTATGGGACGCTCCTGCAGAAAATGCTTATGAATATTTACAGGTAAAATATAGAGACCCATGGACACAAGAAGAGATTTGTGAGATTGCTTCTAAATATACTACAGAGCTGACAATTGATAACACTCTTGCTCGTTTCGGTGATTACTCTTTTTATTTCCAAACTTTTAATGTAAAAAACCAAGGTAGTGAAGTTACGGAAATAAAAGCTAAGTCTGGAGCTGCTCCTATTACAGTTCAAGAGAAATCAAGAAAAGAGTTTGCATTATCTGCCAGCCAATTGAGCACAAATGCCCAAGAGCCTAGTGAAGGACCTATTTCTAATCTGGTAGATGGAAATGTGAATAATTTTTTTCATACTCGTTGGAGTTCTCCACAGATAGATTTGCCACATTATATTCAGATAGACTTTAAAGAAGCACATGAGAATTTCTCTGTCTATTATCGTACAAGGGGTGATGATACGTGGACTACCGCTGCACGTCCATCTTCTGTAGAACTTCAGATTAGTAATGATGGAGAGTCGTGGGAAACATTGACAACCCTTTCGGGTCTGCCTACAGGTCACGGTGATGAATATACATCAGAATTTGTAATGCCTGGAAAGAGTTTTACCTATTTTCGTTTTAATGTAATTGCGACTTCGAGTAATACTAAATATTTTAATATGGCAGAGTTTAAATTCTATGATGTAGAAGTTGAAGTCTATGACCCGGAAACAGCTCCTTTGGATTAATTTTAATAGAGGGATAAGAATATGAAAACTAAGATAAAAAATTGGGCAGTTCTTTGTATGATTGCTTGTTCTGTCATTTTTGCCGCTTGTGATGATGATAAAGACTTTAGTTACAAAGGAAATTTGGATTTAAACTTATTAAGTATCAAACAGGCTCGTGATTTGTGGGATGGAACGAAATGTAATGTAACTACGAGTATTAAGCAACCTTTAGTAGGAGAAGAACAAAAGGTAGATGAATTTAATTATCGGTTGAGCTTGACACTGTATCAGAACCGGCAGGCTACAAAGGATGCCACTGTAGACTTGGCAATAGCGTCAGATTCTTTGAATAAAGCTATTGCTATGGCTGGTATGTCTTCTGCTTATGCTATATATAAAGATGTTGAACTTCTACCGGAAGGATATTACAATTTCTCTGCAAACAAAGTGACACTGAATGCTGGTGAAAAGCAATCTGAAGAAGTGGAACTGAATGTTGATTGCAGCCAACTGATAAAATGGGTACAAAATGAACGTGGAAAGAGCGTTACATTTGTGCTACCTGTACAGATTCAGAATTCAACTTCTTATGGCATAAATGATAAGACAAACACGATTATGTTTTTCTTTGATGTGACCTATGTATCACCTGAATACATTGCTGACGGAGAAGGTGTGCCTGATGATCATGAATTGGAAGGCGGATATAGATTGGTCTGGCATGATGAATTTAATGGAACAGGTGCACCTAATACTGACATGTGGAGATTTGAAGAAGGATTCCAGCGTAATGAAGAAGATCAGTGGTATAAAAAGGATAATGCAGAGATGAAAGAAAATGCATTGGTCTTTACAGCCAAGCAGGAACGTGTGAAGAATCCGAACTACAATCCGAATGCAACAGGTGGTAATTCTTGGAAACAGACTCGTGAATATGCGGAATATACTTCCGCTTGCGTGGTAGCCCAAAACAAGTATGCTTTCAAATATGGGAAACTGGTTGTACGCGCTAAGATACCTATTGAGCAAGGTGGATGGCCTGCGATATGGTCTACCGGTAACTGGTATGAGTGGCCGCTGGGTGGTGAGATCGATTTTCTGGAATTCTATAAGAACAAGATTCATGCTAACCTTTGCTGGGGTGGAAATAAACGTTGGGATGGTTCATGGAATTCTGCAAATTATCCTATTACTGATTTCACGTCCAAAGATGCGAAGTGGGCGGAAAAATATCATGTTTGGATGATGGATTGGGATGAAAAATACATTCGCATCTATCTGGACGATGTACTTCTGAATGAAACCGACCTGAGTACAACCTATAATAAAAGTGACCATGGTGCTGGAGAGGGTGGTTATATTAACCCTTACTCCAATGATTTGGAAGGTTTTGGTCAGCTTATGATGTTAAATTTGGCTATTGGTGGGGTTAATGGAAGACCTATAGAAGCGACATTCCCACTTGAATATCGGGTAGACTATGTACGAGTTTATCAGAAAAAATAAATAAAATCTTTAATTTTGTATTCCGTATTGTCCCTATGAACCTAACAGAACATTGGGGCAGTACGGAATATTTGTAAAATAGGTAATAGTATATGAAATATATAAAGTATTTGGGAGGATTCTTATTATTGACAATTATTTGTCTTCCTCTATTATCGCAGACTAAAGAACGGTGGAAAGATGTTAATAATGAATATATCAACGCCCATGGTGGCGGCGTTTTATTTCATAACGGATTATATTACTGGTTTGGCGAACATCGCCCTGAAAACGGCTTCACTACCGAAGTGGGAGTGAACTGTTACGCATCTTCCGATTTACAGAACTGGACTCATAAGGGTGTTGCACTTGCCGTTTCCGAAGAACCCGGTAGCGATATTGAACGTGGTTGCATCATGGAGCGCCCTAAAGTGATATACAATAAGAAGACCGGGAAGTTTGTAATGTGGTTCCATCTGGAACTGAAAGGTCAAGGTTATGGCCCCGCCCGCGCGGCTGTGGCCGTCAGTGACAAACCGGAGGGACCTTATCGCTTTGTTCGTTCCGGACGGGTGAACCCCGGAATCTATCCGGAGAATATGCCTGAGGCAGACCGGAAGCTGACATGGAACATGAAGAAATATAAAAAGTGGTGGACTCCGGAGTGGTACAAGGCCGTTAACCAGGGACTGTTTGTGAAACGCGATATAGAAGGCGGACAAATGTCTCGTGATATGACTTTATTTGTGGATGACGATGGTAAAGCTTATCACATTTATTCTTCAGAAGAGAACCTGACTCTGCATATTGCAGAACTGACAGATGATTATTTGCAGCATTCAGGGCGCTATATTCGTATCTTTCCCGGTGGACATAACGAAGCACCGGCCCTATTCAAGAAAGATAATATGTATTGGATGATTACTTCCGGATGTACCGGTTGGGATCCTAATGAAGCCCGTATGTTTTCAGCGTCTTCCATTTGGGGACCGTGGAAGCAACATCCTAATCCATGCCGCGGACAGAACAGTGAGAAAACCTTTGGCGGACAAAGTACGTTCGTATTGGAGTTGCCGGAGAACCGCTTTATATTTATGGCTGATGTATGGAAACCGAAGAGTCTGATGTATTCCGGGCATATTTGGTTGCCTATACAGTTTGATGAACAGGGTGTTCCGTTTATTGAGTGGACGGACGAGGTAAATCTGTCGGCTCAATCGGAGTGGAAATTGGTATGGAGTGATGAATTTAATACAGACGGTCTTCCGGATACGACTGTTTGGAGTTATGATAATGGCTTTGCACGCAATGAGGAAGCCCAGTGGTATCAGAAAGGCAACGCTTACTGCAAAGATGGAAAGCTGATTATTGAAGCACGGAAAGAAAAAGGACGTAAAAATCCTTGGTATGAGGCCGGAAGTAATGACTGGCGGAAGAAACGGGAGTTTATTGAGTACACTTCCTCATGCATCACTACGGCCGGCAAGAAAGAGTTCCTGTATGGCAGATTCGAGGTTCGTGCCAAGATTCCCGTGAGCGGAGGGGCATGGCCGGCTATTTGGGCTTTGGGCAGTGGTATGGAATGGCCTTCGTGTGGTGAAATTGACATAATGGAATACTATCGTATCAAAGGTGAACCGCATATTCTGGCAAATGCTGCCTGGGGAACTGACTGGCAGTGGAATGCAAGATGGAATAGTAAAGCGATTCCTTTTACTCATTTTACAGATAAAGACCCGGCGTGGGCGGATAAGTTTCACATCTGGCGTATGGATTGGGATGAAACGGCCATTAAAATCTATCTGGATGATGAATTACTGAATGAAATTCTTTTGAGCGAAACTGTTAACGGTACCATCGGAAAAGGAACGAACCCCTTCCGCATGCCACAATATCTTTTGCTGAACTTGGCTCTTGGTGGCATAAATGGTGGCGAAATTGATGATAAAGGTATTCCTATGCGTTATGAAATAGATTACGTTCGGGTATATCAGAAATAGTTTAAGACGGGTGAATCTAAGTTTATTGAATTGTCACTATGATGCTGAATAGTTGATTTCAATGACGTAATGTGTGTTTTTGTCTGTTATTAACAACGAGTCTTTCCGTGGAATAGAGCCTTCTGGAAGATTCTACCTGTCTTTTCCCTCAATTCAGACCGTCTGTTTAGGAAAAACAGACGGTCTTTTACCTTCCAACAAGCGGTCTTTTACTCTAAAACATACCATGTAATTTCCCAAAAGACTTATTCTTTTTTCCGAAGGGCTACACCATAGGTCCAAAAGGGTGTAGTCTTGTTGACTAAAGGGCGATACCATCCGGCATAAAGGGTGTAGCCTTGCTTTTTACAGGCAATATTTTCTCTATTTCGGTGGAAATAGGAAATGGACTGAAAGAAGCATTTTTTTAGATATTGTCAATAATGTCTTCTATAGTGTTTTAACTTCGAACTTATCATTGTCTAATTGTCTGGTATTTCTTTCTGTCCGTATTCTTTTGAATTTACCTGATAAAGAATCCTTGCGTTTTTCCGTATGATGCCGTGGTCGGTACGGAAAGAAAAGAATGTGACAGGGTAGGATTATCAATTTGTCATTTTGTTAATTCCTCATCTATATTCATTTACATACATGCCACAGTCTGAATCAGTGATTGGTTGGTGTGATAGTGTAGCACTCCTGAAAATAATCCTATCGAACAAATAAGATAGTTTTAGAACTTTTTATGTATATTTGCCGGAGTTGATTAATAATATTTGCTAACTAACAACTATGAAAGAAAAGATCAGGAGTTTCTTCTTTATCTTGGGGGTATTGTTTCCTATAGTATGTCAAGCTATGGTAGCGCCCGGACCTAATTCTTTGGTATTTAAATCTTCATCTGTTCTGAATAGCTTACCAAGTAAAGACGTGCAGTCGGTATATCAGGACCGGGATGGTTATATTTGGATATCTACCCGCAACGGACTTTTTCAGTATGATGGCTATTCCATTACTACCTATAAATCCAATCTGTATTGCCCGGATTTATTAACGAATAACAATATTTATTGCGTGGCAGAGGATGCGCAACATCGGCTATGGATTGGTACTTACAGCGGACTGAATGTGCTGGATAAGCGAACAGGACAGATTCGGAAAATAGATGACCCGGAAATAAATGGTATTGGCATATCTCAAATATTGGTGACAAGTGACAATCGTATTTTATTTGCTACAGAAGGGGGATTGCTTGAATATCTGGAAGATAGCAATCGTTTTTTAGCTTTTAATCAGGATAATACCGATGGCGTTTTCCCAAAAACAACTGTAAAGTCTTTGTTTGAAGATGATCGGGGGGATATATGGATTGGTACATGGAGTCAGGGATTGTTCCGCTATGAAAAGAGAACCGGTAAATACTGGAAGTACCCGCAAATGAACTCTGGTAACTCAGCTCATGTTGTCTTTCAGGATAGCCATAAAAATATATGGGTAGGAACCTGGGGAGCAGGATTACATTTGCTGCATGATGCTTATAATCCGGAGAAAACCACTTGGACAACATTCACCCATGATGAAAATAGGTCGGGTACAATTTCCGATAATCTGATTTATGCTATTTCCGAGGATCTCAATACGAATTCTTTATGGGTGGGGACTCGTAGTAGTTTAAGCATACTTCCAATGCGGAATGTGGAGACGTCACGCTTTTATTTTGAAAACTGCTATTCCGGTGAATCGGAAAACTCTATAACAAGTAGTGAGGTCGCTTCTTTGTTGCGTGACAGGCAAGGTATTATGTGGATAGGGATGATTGGTGGCGGTGTCAATATGGCGAATACTCGTAAAGCAAAGTTCAACCTTGATCGTTTATCTGAAGCAAAACGGATACTCAAAAGTAATTCTGTCCGTAGTATTTTGTTGGATGATGAAGGGCAACTTTGGATGGGAATCAGCACTTATGGCTTTGGTGTGGAAGATCGCAGGACCGGGAAATTTACTCATCATGGTCAAATGCCCGACTTCAGCTCATATAGAGGGATTTCTACAGTGATGTCCATTATGCAATCTCCCTCTACCGGACATATATGGATTGGAGTGTACAACGGAGGAGCTTATGAAATAGATAAATCAGCCCCTGTTGGAAAGCGCGTGAAAGCACATAACTCTTCGAATGCTCCATGGATGTGCAATTCCTGTATCTACTATATTTGTGAAGACTCCAAGCAAAACCTATGGTTTGCCACTAAGAGTGGGATTTCGATGCGTGCGGCGGATGGAACTTCGGTACGCTTCGATTCATTGAAGGTTGGAGACGTGGCTGTGCGGGATATGGTGGTCATGCAACTTGTTGAAGGACGTGACGGTGAGATGTGGTTGGCTTCCAATACACATGGAGTTATTCGCATTCAGGGTAGTGGGAATTCTTTAAGTGGATATACTTTTTCCGGCTATTCGGTTTCCAATGGAAAGCTGAACAGTGATTATGCAAACTGCATTTATAGGGATATTGAAGGACGTATTTGGGTAGGAACCGGTGGAAGTGGATTGAGTCTTTATGATGCTGTGGAAGATGTATTCCTGCCGGTACATAAATTGTGGAATCTGCCGGGAGATGCAGTAACCAATATTCAGAGCGATAAGAAGGGTAACCTTTGGTTGGGAACCAATGTAGGGCTGTTGCGCCTCACTGTGCCACGGGATTTGCAGAATGTAACTTATCGCCTTTATACTACTTCTGATGGCTTGCAGGATAATATATTTAATCGGGGAGCGTCATTTGTTGCTTCTGACGGCGAGATGTTCTTTGGAGGGCATCGGGGGTATAATAGCTTCTATCCTAATAAACAAGATGAACAGGTTTTTTCTTCTCCAGTTGTAATCACTGATATTAAAGTGTTCAATCAGTCCTGGACAGCTCTCTCTGGGGAGGAACGTTCCGAAATATCGAATTTGTCACCAAGATTCACAGATAAAATAGTCCTGAACTATAAGCGTAACAACTTTAGCATAGAGTTCTCTGCATTGGAGTATGCCAATCCCGAAAGGAATCAGTATGCTTACAGATTAGATGGTTTTGATGCAGGTTGGCAACATACAGATGCATCAAAACGCTTTGCGTATTACAATAATCTGAAGTCTGGTACCTATACTTTTTATGTGAAATCTTCCAATTCTAATGGTATTTGGGATGAGAATGTACAAACCGTAAAAGTTGTTATTCTGCCTCCGCCTTGGAAAACCTGGTGGGCTTACACCTTATATATAATAATACTTGTAGGTATTGCCGGATATATCTACCGGATTATTCGCAACCGTATTCGTTTGCGTAATGCATTGCATCTGCGTGAGATGGAGCAGGCAAAATCAGAAGAGATAAATCATGCTAAGCTGCAATTCTTTACAAATATCACGCATGAACTATTGACTCCGCTAACCATTATTTCGGCTTCTGTAGATGAACTGAAACAGACGGCACCTGCTTATAAGGAACAATATGATGTGATGACACATAATATTAATAGATTAATACGTCTGCTGCAACAGATATTGGAATTTCGTAAGGCAGAGACGGGTAATCTGAAACTGAAGGTATTGCAGGGAGACTTGGTACTGTTTGTGCGCCGGAGTCTGGATGGTTTCCGTCCGTTGATGAAGAAGAAGGATATTCATTTCACTATTCAAAGCAGTATGAATAAATACTTAGCTTTCTTTGATCCGGATAAACTGGATAAGATACTATATAATCTGCTTTCAAATGCTTCCAAGTATAATAAACCTGGTGGTAAGGTGGGAATTGAACTTAGCTGTGATGAAGCGAATGGAGTAGTTTGTATAATCGTGAAGGACAACGGACCTGGTATCCCGAAAGAGTCGCAAAAGAACTTGTTTAAGCGTTTTTATGAAGGAGATTACCGTAAATTTAATACTATCGGCACAGGTATTGGGTTATCGTTGGTACGCGATTTAGTTGTTCTGCATCATGGTTCCATATCTGTAGAGAGCGAAGAGGGGAAAGGAACTGCTTTTAAAATAGAATTCCCGGTTCATCGGTTTGCTTATTCGGAGGAAGAGATAGATGATGCCGTGACTCTGTTGGATTCGGATGGAATAGATGCTGTGCAGGAAGATGTGGTGATTGAAGATATTCAGACAAGTGCATTAGAAGATAACGTTGTTTCGGCAGAACAGAATGTGGCAGAAAAGAGCCACACCTTATTATTAGTTGAAGATAATGAAGATCTATTAGGCTTGATGGTGAAACTTTTGGGTACTGATTATAAAATTCATACTGCAACTAACGGCAAAGAAGCGCTTGAAATCGTAGAATCGGAAGATATCGACCTGATTGTATCTGATGTAATGATGCCGGTGATGGATGGTATTGAGTTTTGCAGGAGTATTAAAGGAAATTTTGATACTTCCCACATTCCATTAATTCTGCTGACTGCTAAAAAACAGGAAGAGGACCGTGTGGAGGCCTATGAATCGGGAGCGGATGCATTCATAACAAAACCGTTCAATTTGAGTGTACTTCATGCCCGTATTGGTAATTTATTGAAGTCACGTGAAAGGGTTATGAAAGATTTTAAGAAACAACTGGTGTTCGAGGCGAAAGAATTGAACTATACCAGTATGGATGAAGACTTCTTGCAACGTGCCATTGATTGTGTAAATCGCCATTTGGATGATCCGGGATTTGATCAAACTCAATTTTTAGAAGAGATGAATACGACAAAATCAACCTTTTTCCGTAAATTGAAGTCTCTCACCGGATTGACTTATGTTTCATTCATCCGTAATATCCGTATGAAAGCGGCTTGCCATATTATGGAAGAGAAAAAACATGTGCGTATTTCGGAATTGGCGTATGCAGTAGGGTATAATGACCCGCGTTATTTTAGTAGTATCTTTAAAAAGGAAATAGGGATGCAGCCTTCTGAGTATATGGAACGGTTCACTTCGGGAGGAACGATTGAGGGAGAGTAAAACCCGGTTGAGGAAAGGTGCAAAAAATAGAGGCGTATGTGCCATTCATCATAATTAAATCATTTTGAAACATTTCTACGTATTGCTTACGCTTATGCGGAATAACTTTGCTTCTATGAATTTGAAACAATAAGACTTGTTTCGTTCGCAGAATATTAATCTTAAAAGTTATTACGTATGGAAAAACAAAAGCAAAAAACTGGATTGTGCAAGATGATTTCAGCTTGGATAATTTGCATAGTTCTGGTGATGAGTGTGCCGATACAGGCGCAAAATTTACTTACCGGTTGGGACGATACAGCTGGAACTCCTTATGACGCCGGTTGGCGGGTCGATGAAAGTATCTCTATTACTTGGGGAAATCTCGCAGCTTCTTCTGGCAATCGATATCGTATAAATGTAGGTAGTCCTGCCAGTAATGGTACAGATCAGATGTTGTATATAACAGAGGTGGATACCAAGTACGGTTATCCGGTAAAGCCGGTGGAAAACAAATTCTATCAACTTTCTGGTAAAGCGTGGCGAAGAAATGGGGGATCTGGAAGTGCAACCTTCAATTTTTATTTTGCTGACGATCTGTTGGCAACAAAGCCTGTTTCAAAAAAATCTTTGACTCTTTCGGGAAACAATGTAGTAAATACATTCAATAGTTTACGTTTTGTTGCACCGGAGGGTTTTACGTCGGGTTATTTTCTTTGGGATGTTCATGTTAATGGTGGGAACTGGAATGAGGCTGGCATCTGGCTTTTGCAACTTACTGAATTAGGTAATGCTGTTTCCGTAAAGTTTGATACCAATGGAGGCAGTTCAGTAGACAATCAATATTTTTTAGAGGGGGAATCTTATACGATAAGTAAACCTGCCGATCCTGTTAAAGACGATGGTTCTCCTTTTGATGGTTGGTATGCCGATAAAGAATTTACTATACCTTACGACTTCTCGGTTGCTATTACTGCTGCAACAACCATTTTTGCTAAGTGGGAAGATGCGAGTGTGGTAAAAACTCAGCTACAAACGTTGATATCTGAAGTGGAAAGTGCTAAAGAAGGTGGTACGGAAGCCGGAATAAACTATCTGCAAACTGTTATCGGAGAAGCGCAGGCGATTGTCGATAATTCCGGTTCTACAATCAGTGATTTCACAACAGCCATTAGTAACCTAAATACTGCTCTTGCTATTTACCGTGATTGTTCTTTAAAGGAACTGTTGGTGGAGAGGAGCATTATTCCCGGTTTCTCGGCTACAACTTACATATATACCTATGATCTTGCTCCGGGTGCTTCCATTCCAACAGTTACGGCTACGGCTGTAGCTTCGGTTGCATCGGCCAGTATTAAACAAGCATCTGCCATTCCGGGCAGTACTGTGGTAACAGTTACGGCTGGTGACGGTTCTACACAAACTTACACAGTAACTTTTAGAGTAAATTATATGGCTGCTTGGGATGGTAACGGCATGGGGACAACTACAGATATTCCGAGCAACTTTGGTTGGAAGTGTAGTAGTGACGTGACATGGGTGAATGCAGATAATAGTAACGACACTTATGCATATAGGTATAGAGATAATTTTGGCAGTGGTGTTGGTCGTGTGATTACCCATCCTGTTAATAATAATGTCTTTTCTTTTCCGGTTTCTCTAACCGGAGGTAAAGTCTATAATTTCACTTGTCGCAACTCAAATGTAAACGGTACCTGTACCACTATGTTTGGCATCAATATGTCGAAAGATGCAATGGGTAGAATGTTGAATTCCCAAAGTAAGACTTCTGCGAAGTGGAACTCACTATCGACATTTAACTTCAACTTTGCGGCAGCAGTGTCCGGCACATACTATATGGTATGGCAAACGACAAATGGCACAGATAGAAATATAGCTACCGATTTCTTACTTACAGAAGTGGGCAATGCCCTCAATGTATCCTTTAATACTGATGGAGGAAGTGAAGTTGCTACACAATATTTTGTAGAAGGAGAATCGTATGTGGTAAATCCTCCTGTTGAACCTACCAAAAACGGCTATGTATTTAGTGGCTGGTATAAGGACAATACTTATACATCACTTTTTAATTTCAATATTCCAGTTCTGGAGAATACAATCATTTATGCACGGTTTGTACCGGATGGAAATCCTACCATGACGAGCCTTACCATAAACAATGAAACGATTGCCATTCAATCTGCTAAATATATGAATATTACAGTTAATGGAACTTCTGAATTACACATTTCAAGCGAAAGTCCGCTGGTGGGCAGTAATATTAATCTTGCTTCGGACAATGCCTGGCTCTATCTTGAATCTGTTAAACCTTCGGAAGTTACTTCCAATTATTTGAGTTCTATAAAAATCAATGGACAAGCTTTCAATGCAGAAACGGATCGTATAGCCATTTACGGAAGTGGTACAGTGATTATTCCCCAAGGGAAACAAGTTTCAAAACATGCTCTGATAGCCTATACAGAAAATAATTATGGAGGTGAATCCATGGAATTTGAAGTGGAGAAATACTATCGGACAGCCGAACTTGGAGCTACTTTCGATAACAAAATCCGCTCATTCAGACTGAAGAAAGGTTATTCCTGCACGCTTGCCAATAATCCTGATGGTACGGGCTTTTCACGAGTGTACATTGCCAGCGATGCAGATATTGAAGTACCCGAAATGCCCGAAGGATTAGAATTTGTTTCATTTGTGCGTGTATTCCGTTGGGAATGGGTTAGCAAGAAGGGAATTTGTAACGGCGGACTTGCTGCAATCACTAATTCTTCCTGGTACAATGACTGGGCTGCTGGTGGTGCTACGGATAATCCTGATTTTGAATATGTTCCTATGCGTCATAATTTAGGTTGGGACTCTTTTGAAACTATCAATACAAGGAACAATGTATCCCATGTTTTGGGTTATAACGAACCGGATCATACTGACCAGGCGAATTGTACGCCGATACAAGCGATTAGGCAGTGGCCTGAGCTGTTAAAATCGGGTTTACGGCTTGGATCGCCTACACCTGATGCTATTAGAAAAGATTGGTTGGTCAAATTCCTGGAGTTGGCAGATAGTTTGAACTATCGTGTTGATTTTGTGGTGGGACACATGTATTGGAATGGGCAATCGGGACAAAACCTGTATAATGGAGTGGTGGATGCTTGCACTCGCCTGTATGGAGGACGTCCGATGTGGATAACTGAATGGAACAACGGTGCCAACTGGACAACTGAAAACTGGCCTACTAATTCGGGACCTCAAAGAGATGCGGATTTGAACATCATTTATGATGAGGATGGAAATGAAAAAACAGTGACCAGACCGTTGTCGCCCGAAAATGCGGCAAAACAAGCTACGTGGATACTGGATGCGCTGAATGGGCTTGAACGTTGTGAATATCTTGAACGACATTCACTCTATAACTGGGTACAGGATGCAAGAGCTATAGTGCTGGACAATAAACTGACTCCTGCGGGGAAAAACTTTGCAGCATATAAATCGAAAGTGGGCTTTTCAAAAGCGCGGGAGTATACCCATACCTGGAAAATTGCTCCTCCTCTTCCCAGCTATACTTTGTCGAAAGACTATAAGTCGATAACTATTAGTTGGTATGATCACAATGGAGAGACGGGTAAGAATTACACATTGCAGAAGAGTGTGGATGGTGGAGAATGGACAGATGTAAAGGTCTTTATTGCAGCAACTGACATGAATCCTGATAATCCTTTGGTCTATACATATGGAAGTACGATTTCTTATACCGAAGAAATTGATTGCACATCGAAGGTTGATTACCGTGTCATCGCGTTGAGTTATAAAGATACACAGTCTTCTTATTCACGTACAGCAAGTGTGACCAGAGATGCCGTACCCGATAAACCTATCTTGCAAGGTGAAGCACTCTCTTCTAAAATTATAAAATTGACTTGGAGTGCTGTGGATAATGCTCGTTCTTACAGATTGGAACGTGCGGAAAGTGCAAACGGAGAATATGTGGAAATAGCAAACCTACTTACTGGTACAACTTATATGGATGAGAATTTAGCAGTGAATACTCCCTATTATTATAGGCTTTATGCGCTGAGTACAGCAGCTACAGAACCGGTTTCTGATGTTTTAACCGTAAGTACGAAGGCATTGGCTGTTCCTTTGGCGATAAACGGACTGCGTATAGCAGCAGGGGACGGGCATTTGACTTTAACTTGGGATTTCGCTTATGATGCTAAATATAGGGTATTACGTGCCGAGGAGAAGGATGCTTCATATGAACAAATAGCAGATGCTATTGAGACTACGCGCTATGTGGATAATGGGCTTGTTGAAGGTACTACTTATTATTATAAGGTGCAAGCCTATAATACTGCCGGTGATGGTCCGGAAAGCGAAATACTGTCAGCTATACCTGTTGCCGGGCAACATGTATATCTTTCGTTTGATGAAAATGCAGGAACAACAGCTTTTGATGCATGGGGTGGATATCATGGAACACTGGTGAATGGTGCTGAATGGACTACCGGTAAAACAGGAAGCGCAGTAGCACTCACCAAGAGCAAAAGTTCTTATATACAATTGCAGGATGGTGCACTTAGCAGTTTGGAAGATTTCACCATTACCACCTGGATTAACTTTAACGGAGGAATAGGGCGCTTGTTTGATTTTGGCACCGGGACAGGCACATTTATGATGCTGGCACCGGCTACAACTAAGATACGCTATAAAATAACATGCGGAGCTGGTACATTCGATATCACCATTCCTTGTACGATAAAAACTAAGGAATGGATACATTTTGCTATGACACAGGCGGGTACTTCGGTTAAGTTTTATCTGAATGGTATCTGTGTGGGTACAGGCGAAAATGCGGATAAAATTTCTCCTAAGGATATGGGAATAACTACACAAAACTATTTGGGTAAATCTCAGTGGTCGAGCGATGCGTATTGCGACCATATCTATGATGATTTTAGGATATATAATAAAGCATTGTCTGACTTGGAAGTGGCAAAACTGGCTGATGCTATGGTAACTGTTTCTGTTTATAAAGGCAATAGTACCGGAGAAACAGTAGAAGTATATAAGGATGGTAGTGGTCTGGCTGACATACTAACCGGCAATGCTATTGCCGTAGTGGATGATGCTGATGGTATTAACCTTCCGGAGGGACAGAACAACGTTGTCGTAAAGAATGCGGCAAACACTTATTCTTGTACCAGTTTATTGCTTACGGATAAACAGCCTTTTTATTCGCCTGTCAGTTTTACGGCTACATCTGCTGTCTATCGACGTGACCTGACCGGATATGTATATGCCGATGGTACAAATGGTTGGAGTTCTCTTGTACTGCCTTTTGCAGGAACCTTGTATGCCGGTGAAGATGCCAAGAATCCTTTTATTAGTGATGATGACGCATCCGGAAATTACTGGCTGAAGAGATTTGCCGGTAAAACAAACGAGGCTATGAACTTTGAATATGCAAGCTCAATTGAAGCTGATATACCATATATCATAGCTTTGCCAGGGGAACGCTGGGGAGTGGAAAATAGTATTAAAGATAAGGAAATAGAGATTCGTGGTACGGATGTAACTGTATCAGCCACTAAGGGCATTGCTAAAGTTACGGCAGATGATTATAGCTTTAATGGAACTTATGCAGTTGTTCAACCTGTCAGAGCTCATTATAGACTAAATGCTGAGGGAAATGCTTTCATTAAATATGATGATGGAGCTACAGTTGAACCTTTCCGCTGCTACTTGCTTCCGGATGTAGAATCGATGTCGATGCCGAAAAGCTTTAGCATAGGTGGTGGAAATGGCGAAATTACCGGTTTAGAGAATGGGACTAAGGATCATGCTGGCAAATTACGTGTGTATTCGGAAGCTGGCAATCTGAAAATTGTTTCCCCTAAGGTAACTATAGTTCAGATTCATGGTGTGGATGGAGTATTGGTACGTACGGTACAATTACAGGAAGGTGTGAATATTGTTACTGGTCTTGCTCCCGGTTTCTATGTTGTGGAAGGTCAGAAGGCTGTGATATATTCCAAATAAAATAAAGTGTAAATTTTAAAATGAACAAGTATATGAAAAAAGAAACTTATGTGAAGCCAACTGTCGAGTTGATTTCGATGGAGAATGAAGGTTGTGTCATGACTGGCAGTTTTACTGGTGGCGGACAGATAAATCCGGGTGCACGTTCTGGTTATGGACGTAGCCGGGGAAGAACCTACGGAGGAAATTCAAACTCTGTCAGTGACCTGGAACAACTGATTGAGGATATACTGACAATAGATAAATAGTCAGATTGTTGAAGAATGGTGCATTATTGATGGGAGAATGTTTCATGCACCATTCTTCAACATCTCTGGCATTTTTGTAATGCCGCAATGTATTTCCTTTCCATACATTTGCCATGCAGTTCGGGAGCCAGGCATGCAGTTTCCGGATTGAAGATAGAGAACTTATATTATTTTTTTAATCTTAAAAATTATACGATGGAAAAACGAAAGATTTCCTCAAGAGCAGGACTAAGCAAGGTACTTTTTACCTTAATGGTCTGTATGACTCTAATGATGAACGTCCCATATCTGGGCGCTCAAAATTCCCAAGTTACAGTAACGGGTAAAGTAGAGGACACGATGGGTCCTGTGATTGGTGCCAGTATTGTTGAGAAAGGCGTAGCTTCTAATGGAACAATTACCGATATTGATGGTAACTTCTCCATTAAAGTAAACCCGAATGCTACGTTGGTAGTGAGTTTTATTGGTTATAAAATGGTGGAAATTCCTGTAAAAGGGCAAAGGAATGTGAAAGTGACACTACAGGAGGATAGTGAAATGCTGGATGAGGTTGTGGTTGTGGGTTATGGTCAAATGCGTAAAAAAGACCTGACCGGTTCTGTTATCCAGATTCGTCCAGATAAATTAGCGAATGAGGCCCCCAAGACTGTGCAAGATGTATTGCGTGGTACACCGGGTTTGAATGTCGGTTACGATGCTTCTGCTAAGGGCGGTGGTTCTATGCAGATTCGTGGTCAGCGTTCTGTATATACGGATGGTGGACATAATGATCCGTTGATTATCCTTGATGGTATGCAGTTTTATGGTGAACTTTCTGAAATTAATCCGAATGACATTGGTCAGATTGATGTATTGAAAGACGCCTCTTCTGCTGCTGTTTATGGTGCTAAAGCTGCCAATGGTGTTATTATTATTACGACTAAAAAAGGTAAATCAGGTAAGCCGACTATCAATTTTACTGCTACTCTTGGTATCAATACAAAGAGTGAATATCGTGATGTTTTTGATGCCAACGGCTATATGAGATATCGTGAAGATTGGTATAAGAAAGATACTTATGCCACTGACCCTTTTACCGGTGTTTATGGAGCGTATGCAGCCGGACAATGGAAAAACAAGAAGGATGAGAACGGTAAAGATATAATAGGCTCTGATGGCAAACCCTTACAAGAATATATATATAACCGTGCTGCCGGTTATTATGATAATCCTGCGAATTTAGGTCGGTATGGTATCTCCGTTGACCAATGGAGAGCGTTCACTTCAAATGAGAGTGGAGAATCGGACGCCAGTATTTATGCAAAGCGTTTAGGACTGGAAGATGGTGTTTTAGCTAACTATCTGGCCGGAAACACGTACGACTGGTACGATCGTACTTTCCGGACAGGTATCAATCAGGATTATACAGCGAGTATTTCCGGAGCCGGTGATCGGATGAATTATTATATGTCTATCGGTTACCTAAAGAATGAGGGAGCCGTGAGAGGCAATGATTACAATGCTATCCGTGCCAATTTGAAGGTGAATGGCAAAGTAACCGACTGGTTGGAAATAGGAACGAACGTTAATTTTCAGGATCGTAGTGACGGTGATATTTCTGTAAATCTTGGTACGGATTACTGGGATGCCAATATGTTGCGAAACAGTCCTTACTCTACTTATCGTAACGAAGATGGTAGCTATTGCCAATATCCGATGGGTTCCAATAAGAAGTGGGGCTACAACTATGACTTTGAGCGTCAGTATCTGGATCTGGAGAAGGGCTATACTGTGTTGAATACTATTTTCAATGCCAAAGTAAAATTGCCTTTTGGAATCACTTATGATTTCAATATAGCTCCTCGTTATCAATTTTTCTATGATCGCTACTTTATGTCAGCAGCCAAACCTGATTCTAATCCGGATAGCCAGGGAGTAAATCGTGAACAAAGTAAACGTTTTGATTGGTCTTTGAATAATACTATTACATGGGATTATACATTGGCTCAAAAGCATCACTTTATTCTTACTTTGGTGCAGGAGGCAGAAGAACGCCGTTTTTGGCAGGATAAGATTAACGCACGCAAGATATTACCCTCGGATGCCTTGGGATTTCATAATACCAGCAATGGTAGCAAGACGCTGAGTAGTTTTTCTTCAAATGATACGCACGAAACGGCTGCTGCTTATATGGCACGTCTGTTCTATTCTTACGATGATCGCTATATGATTACTGGTACGGTTCGTCGTGATGGTTATTGCGCTTTCGGTGCTAACAATCCATGGGCTACCTTCCCTTCTATATCTGCTGCATGGAATTTTACTAATGAAAAGTTCTTTAATTGGGAGCCGATGAGTACCGGTAAATTGCGTGTCTCTTGGGGTAAGAATGGTAACCGTTCGTTGAAAGACCCTTATATTGCTCTTGCCAATCTGGGGGCCGGAGCAGGGGCTACAATGGGGTATTTGGTTGCTAATGGCGGTACAGTAGATGTTAAGTATTTGGGTATGGACCGTTTGTCTAATCCGAATCTGCAATGGGAGAAAACGGAAGCTTTAAATTTTGGTTTGGACTTCGGATTCATGAATGATCGGATCACGGGTAGTGCTGAATATTATATTATGAAGACGCATGATATGATTATGGGACAACGTCTGCCGGGATTTACCGGATTTGGAAGCATTACTACCAATTTGGGTGAAGTGCAGAACAGAGGTTTCGAACTTTCATTGAATACCCTGAATATTCAGAATCGGGATTTCGAATGGCGCTCTACTTTAAGCTTCTCCATCTATAAGAATGAAATCAAGCATCTTTATTATGAATATGAAGACGTGCTCAATGAAGCTGGAGAAGTAATTGGTCGCAAAGAGATGGACGACACAAGCAACGGTTGGTTTATTGGACAATCCATTGGTACTATCTGGGATTATGAGATGGATGGTATCTGGCAGGCTGATGAGGCAGCAGAAGCTGCTAAGGTAGGACAACGCCCGGGTGATCCGAAAGTAGTGAACCACTATACTGCTGACGATAAAGAAGATGGCACACCGGTTTACAATGAGAAGGATAAAGTGTTCCTGGGTAAGAAAAATCCGCCTATCCACTGGTCGTTCCGTAATGAGTTCACTCTCTGGAAGGACCTTAATATTTCTTTCAGCATGTATTCCTATATGGGACATAAGAGTCTGGAAGGTTATTATCTGAATCAAGATAATGGCGGTTCATTGATTACTTATAACAGCAATACTTTCAAGAAGAGATACTGGACACCTGAAAATCCGACTAATGAGTATGCACGTCTCGATGCCTATGGTCCGAATGGTGCTAAGGGTGTACAGAAGTTGCACAATCGTTCCTTCATCCGTCTGGACAATATTTCTGTGGCTTACACCTTGCCACAAGCGTGGACGAAGAAGATACAGTTGGAACGCGTAAAACTCTTTGGTACTGTTCGTAACGTAGCGACTTGGGCGGCAGACTGGGAATATGCAGACCCGGAAACCGGTGGCTTGGCTACTCGTACCTTTACATTCGGATTAAACTTAACTCTTTAAACTGTTGAAACAATGAATAATTATATTAAGAATAAGCTCTCTAAGGGGGTATTGTTCCTTACAGGAATAGCAGTATTCAGTGCATGCACTGACAACTTTTTGAAACCGGATCCTCTGTCGTTTTATGAACCTGAGACTACATTTGCTACTGAATCAGGTTTGGAGGCCGTATTGGCTATGGCTGACCGTCATCTTCGCACTTGGGCATTCCACTATAGTAGTGGTGACTGTAATATAAGCATACCTCTTGGTACGGAATATCTATTTTCTGAACTTTCTCTGTATGGTAAAACTGATGGTACAGGGGGGGTATATGGTAATTTTGCCAATCAACTGCAACCTACCAGTGGTTTGAACAACGGTGATGACAACCGAATCATGTACTTCTGGAATGAAGGTTTCACGGGTATTAAGCATGCCAACACTATATTGTCCTTTATAGATAAAGTGACTGCGTTGAGTGAGGAAACAAAAAATGCCTATAAAGGGCGTGCTTATTTCCATCGTGCTTACCGTTATTTGAACCTAGTGATGCAGTTTGGTGATATTCCTTTGGTAACAAAGACACTGGAAGTACCTAAGCGAAACTATCGGTCTACCAAGAAAGAAGAAATTCTGGATATGATTACCCAGGATATGGAGAAAGCTGTGGAGTGGGTGCCTGTGCAGAATGATACCCGTTACATTGGTATGGTGAACAAAGAGGCATGTCGCCAGCTGCTTATCAAATGTTATTTGGCAACGGGCCAGTTTGAAAAGGCTGAGAAGCAAGCTGACATTTTGATTGATCAGTCAGGATTATCACTGATGACAGAGAGCTTTGGTAATGCAAATGATGGTGGTGAACCGAATACCTGGAAGATTACCCGTAACGTGATCTGGGACTTGCATCGCCCTGAAAACAAGATGATCGCTGCGAATAAAGAGGTCATCATGGGAATGCCTAACTGTACGGACGAATCATTTGTGAACTTTCTATCTATGCGTATTTTCGGTCCATTCTGGAGTGACGGTAACCTGAAAACACCTGATAGTAAAACAGCTGGTGAACGTTATGCACGTAATAATGGCAAATATGAAGCTACTACTGACTTTACACGTGCTTTTGGTCGTGGCATTGCCACTGTTCGTGCTACTCATTTTGCTCAACATGGACTTTGGGTAGTGAACGGTGTGGAAGATAAGGAAGATCTCCGCCATAACTCAAAAGTTGGAAACTGGGTAAATATGGAGGACTTGACTTACAATAACAAGGATTCTAAATATTATGGTCAGAATTTTATGCTCTATTCACCTGAAGATGTTTGGGGGGTAGATAAGGATGGTAAACCTGTTATCACAACTCATAAAGGAGCTTTACTCTGTAATGATACAATTCGTGATTGGTTTGATTTCCCTCACTACAAGATCTATTTGGAGGATGTGCGCAATGAAGCTAATATGGGTGCCAATGACTTTCAAGGTGCAGCCGGTTCCGGTGCTAATGCAAACTGGTATCTGTATCGTTTGGCTGAAACTTATCTGCTGCGTGCTGAAGCTAAGTATTATCAAGGTAAGGATGCTACATCAGATGTAAATGAAGTACGTAAACGTGCTAAATGTTCACAACTTTATGCAGTTGGAACCGTGACTATTGGTGATATCATGAACGAACGCGCTCGTGAACTTTATCTGGAAGAATGGCGCAATGTAGAATTGACCCGCGTATCTCTTTGTCTGGCGTTGAGCGGCAAACCTGATGAATGGGGAAATACTTATAGTAAAGACAATTGGGATAAACAACAAGGTACGGATAATGTTGGCGGAAGCTACTGGTATCAACGTATCATTCATTATTCTTTGTATAATAAAGGTGACATCGTTTCCAATGGCAAGACTCTGAATTATTATATGGATAAGCGTAACCTTTTCTGGCCGGTTCCGAATAGTGCTATTACTGCGAATAATAAAGGACAGCTAGCTCAAAATTACGGTTACGATGGATATGATGCTAGTGTACCGATGTGGGAAACTTGGGAAGAAGCTGTTGCTGATGAGGATAAGAGTGAATAACCAGGTTGGAGGATTTCTATAGGTTTAGTTCTTAAATAAAGAGGTTGGGTCTAAAGTACTGTGCTTGTAGAGGCGAATCGTCATTCGTTCGGAATACACAAAGTGATTTTGACACAACCTCTTTTCTTTTTTAAGATATGAAGATATGAGTAAGCATTTGAATATAACAGGATGTTTTTTATTCCTTTCTTTTTTCTTTCAAACCATTCTTTCCGCACAAAATACTTCGATTGGTACGAAAGATATTGTTTCCGGTGAAGTCTGGAAAGATACAGACGGTAATGTTATTAACGCCCATGGCGGCGGTATCCTCTTCAACAACGGGAAATACTACTGGTTTGGAGAGCACCGGCCTTCTTCCGGTTTTACAACACAGGTGGGAGTGACATGTTATTCATCAACCGATTTGCGTAACTGGAAGTACGAAGGTGTAGCTTTGGCTGTATCTGACGAAGTGGGAAGTGATATAGAGAAAGGATGTATCATAGAACGTCCTAAAGTTATTTATAATCAGAAAACAGGAAAATACGTAATGTGGTTCCATTTGGAACTTAAAGGAAGAGGATATGGGCCTTCCCGTGCCGGAGTTGCAGTAAGCGACACCCCGGCGGGACCTTATCGGTTTATCCGTTCAGGGCGCGTGAATCCCGGTGTCTATCCGCTAAATATGACACAGGAGGAGAAGAAGCTTACCTGGAATCCGAAAGATTATGAATGGTGGACTCCGGAGTGGCGTGAGGCTGTCAATAAGGGAATGTTTGTGAAACGTGACCTGGAAGGTGACGGACAGATGTCCCGTGATATGACTTTGTTTGTGGATGATGACGGCACAGCCTACCATATTTATTCCTCGGAAGAGAACCTGACACTCCATATCGCAGAATTGTCTGATGATTATCTGAGCCATACCGGAAAGTACATTCGTATATTTCCCGGAGGACATAATGAAGCGCCGGCTATATTTAAGAAGGATGGAACTTATTGGATGATAGCTTCGGGATGTACAGGATGGGAACCGAATGAAGCCCGTTTGATGACTGCTTCTTCAATTCTGGGGGAATGGTCGCAATTACCCAATCCTTGTGTAGGTAAAGATGCGAAAATTACTTTTGGAGGACAAAGTACCTACATACTGCCACTAAAGGATGGTGGATACATGTTTATGGCAGATGTGTGGCGTCCGAAAAGCTTGTCGGATTCTAGGTATATTTGGCTGCCTGTTCGTTTTAATGGGAAAGGAATTCCATTTATAGAGTGGGTGGATAAGTGGTGAGTGTGGAGTGAAAATCAGCCATTTTCCTATAGAATGGTCGATTATATACCCTTTTTGAAATAATTTTAGCAGTTCGGTTTATCTGAAAACGAATATATTTGCAACGATGAAAAACAACTTATAATTGAATATCATGAAAACGTGGAAATATTTGTGGCTACTGTTGATTGTAGCGTTGCTGGTTCCCCTCAATGTTTCGGCAAAAAAGAAAGCGGAAAAAGTAAAGTCTGATCGTGAACTCTGGGCGGGAATTCTGTACCAGATGGCAGCGCCTGTACTCAGTAATATGAGCGAAGGCAAGTTGCAGGAAAATATGCTGGTAGAGTTGAGCCCTACATGGGACGGTCGTGATAAGCGGGTGACTTATATGGAATGCTTCGGACGGTTGATGGCCGGACTGGCTCCGTGGCTGTCACTGCCCGATGATGATACGGCAGAAGGAAAACAACGCAAACAATTGCGTGAATGGGCATTAAAGAGTTATGCTCAATCTGTAGATCCGGAAAGTAAAGATTATCTGTTGTGGCGGAAAGAAGGACAACCCCTGGTGGATGCCGCCTATATAGCTGAAAGTTTTTTGCGCGGATATGACGCTTTGTGGGTTCCATTGGATGATTTGACAAAACAGCGTTATATTGCTGAATTCCAGCAACTGCGTCGGGTGGATCCACCCTATACGAATTGGTTATTATTCTCTTCAACTGTTGAGTGCTTCCTGAAAAAGGCGGGTGCCCAGACGGATTATTACCGTATCACTTCAGCTTTGCGTAAAGTCGATGAATGGTATGTAGGAGATGGCTGGTACAGTGACGGAGAGGATTTCGCCTTCGATTATTACAATAGTTTTGTGATTCATCCCATGTATGTGGAATGCCTTGAAGTGATGACAAATGGCGGAAAGCAGAATATCTGGAATGTGAAAGGTGGAAACTTTCCGAATGCCTTGAAGCGTATGCAGCGTTTTGGCATGATATTGGAACGTTTTGTTTCTCCCGAAGGCACTTTCCCAGTATTTGGCCGTTCGATTACTTACCGTACCGGCGTACTGCAACCGCTTGCCTTGCTGTCATTGCGTGGCTGGTTACCAAAAGAATTGCCTGCCGGACAGGTACGTGCGGCAATGACCGCTGTCATTCAGCGTATGTTCGGTGATAATCGCAACTTCAATGCGGAAGGCTATCTGACATTAGGTTTCAACGGTTCCCAACCTAATATATCGGATTGGTATACCAATAATGGCAGCCTATATTTGGCCTCACTTGCTTTCCTGCCGTTAGGATTGCCCGCTGACGCTCCTTTCTGGACGGATGCCCCGCAACCGTGGACATCAAAGAAGGCGTGGGGTGGAGAAGACTTCCCGAAAGATCACGCTTATTAAGAAATAAGTTATCATGAACAGATACATTCTCTTTTTCTTTCTGATTCTCTCGACACTTACCACGCTCCGGGCACAACAGTCCCGGCTCGTGGAAGTGGGGAATGGGTATAGCCAGACATCAGTTAACACTACTGTCTTCAGAAACAATTCACTTGTGACGCAGGGAGACGAACAGTATATCAGTTACTATGACGGCGACGGCTATCTGGTGCTCGGTAAACGGAAGTTGGACTCTGACCAATGGACACTGAAGCGGACACAATACAAGGGAAATGTGAAAGATGCCCATAACATAATCAGCATGATGCTGGATGGCGAGGGGTATCTGCATCTCTCATTCGACCACCATGGGCATAAACTGAATTATTGCCGTAGCACCGCCCCTTATACGCTGGAACTTGGAGATAAGGAACCGATGACCGATGCGGATGAAGGTAATGTGACTTATCCGGAGTTCTATCCGTTGAATGGGGGAGATTTGCTGTTTGTTTATCGCTCCGGCTCTTCCGGACGGGGGAATCTGGTGATGAATCATTATTCTGTAAAGGAGAAGAAGTGGAATCGTGTACAAGATGTGCTGATAGATGGTGAAGACCAACGGAATGCCTACTGGCAACTCTATGTGGATGAACAAGGCACGATTCACCTATCTTGGGTGTGGCGCGAAACGTGGCACGTGGAGACAAATCATGATCTTTGTTATGCCCGTTCTTACGATAATGGTGTGACCTGGTACAAAGCAAATGGCAAGAAATACGATTTACCTATCCGGTACAATAATGCGGAATATGCCTGCCGCATCCCGCAAAACTCAGAACTGATCAATCAGACCAGTATGAGTGCTGATGCAAGCGGTAACCCGTACATTGCCACGTATTGGCGTGATCCTGATAGCGAAGTACCGCAATACCGTATTGTGTGGCATGACGGACAGATGTGGCACAATCGCCAGGTTTCGAACCGTCATACTCCCTTTTCTCTGAAAGGGGGTGGTACGAAGATGATTCCTATCGCCCGCCCGCGTATCGTAGTGGATGGTGGCGAGATATTTTATATTTTCCGTGATGAGGAACGGGGAAGCCGGGTATCGCTGGCGCACGCTGCTGCTGTAGGAGTAGGTAAGTGGACGTTTACCGATCTGACCAACTTCCCGGTAGATGCTTGGGAACCGTCTCACGATACGGAATTGTGGAAGCAAAAGCGTCGTCTTCATCTCTTTGTGCAGCACACCAAACAAGGTGACGGAGAACGTAGGGTAGAGTTTGCCCCTCAACCGGTGTATGTGCTGGAAGTTGTAAAGCCTAAGGGCGATTGAAAGCCTTACATAAGATGATTCTGTTTTCAACGTGATGAAACTCTATTTTCACCAAGGAGAAACAATCGTTTCAGCACGATGAAACATTGGTTCCGCCATGTTGGAGATATTGTTTCAATAGAGAGAAACAGAATGGAATATTAAACGCTCAGACAATTAGTATAGTAAAATAGATAAAGAATAGCAAGAGTATGAATAAGTATTTAGTAAACATCCTGATTGGGGCTTTTTGCTGGAGTGGAATGTCCGCTTGTGCATCCCCCAAGGATGAGGCCAAAGAGATTGTGGATATTATTTATAAAGTGAATAACTACTGGCAAACTCAGAATCCTGAGCATGGACGCTCTTTCTGGGACAATGCAGCTTACCATAGTGGTAACATGGAAGCGTTCTTTCTGACCGGTGATTCCGATTTCATGAACTACTCCAAGGCTTGGGCTGAACATAATCAATGGAAAGGTGCTAAGTCGGATAATAAAGCTGAATGGAAATACAGCTATGGCGAGAGTGACGATTATGTGCTTTTTGGTGATTACCAGATTTGTTTCCAGACGTATGCCGATTTATACAATATAGAACCGGATACTCAAAAAATAGCTCGTGCCCGCGAAGTGATGGAATATCAGATGAGTACGGATAAGAATGATTATTGGTGGTGGGCTGACGGTCTTTACATGGTGATGCCTGTGATGACTAAACTATATAAGATTACCGGCAATCCACTTTATCTGGAGAAACTGCATGAGTACTGGGCATTTGCCGACAGTCTGATGTACGATCCGGAAGATGCGCTTTATTATCGTGACGGAAAATATCTCTATCCTAAACATAAAAGTGTGAATGGTAAGAAAGATTTTTGGGCTCGTGGAGATGGATGGGTTTTAGCTGCTTTGGCTAAAGTCCTGAAAGATTTGCCTGAAACAGATAAATACCGTCAGGAATATATAGACCGTTACCGCGCGATGGCAAAAGCTGTGGCAGCCTGTCAGCAGCCGGAAGGATACTGGACACGGAGTTTACTTGATCCGGAACATGCACCCGGACCGGAAACCAGTGGCACTGCTTTCTTTACTTATGGTCTGCTGTGGGGTATGAATAATGGCTTTTTGGATAAGGCTACTTATCAGCCTGTAGTAGAAAAAGCCTGGAAGTACCTGACGACTGTTGCTTTGCAGCCGGATGGACGCATTGGCTATGTGCAGCCTATCGGTGAGAAGGCCATTCCAGGACAAGTGGTAGATGCCAATTCAACAGCTAACTTTGGAGTAGGGGCTTTCTTACTGGCGGCTTGCGAAATGGTACGATTCCTGAATTGATTATTCTATTTTTTCCAGAAGATACAAAATGGAGTTTGTCGGCATTGGCAAGCTCCATTTTGGTTTAATAACCTGGGTAAAACTTTGTTTTTTAATGAAATGACACAAAATTATTCCCTTTTTGCATGATTCGTGGTAGTATATCTCTTATTTTATGTGTATTTTTGACACCCAATAACTAACGTGAATTTTATGAGGAACACTATGAGACATTTTGCAGTTGCTATTAGTTTAATGTTGGCAATGACATTGCCTTCTTTTTCCCAACAACATCCTATCGTTGAAAAAGATTATGTGGCTTATTTGTTTACCTACTTTACAGGTAACCACATCAGTGAAGAAGCTGTATGTTATGCCGTAAGTATGGACGGGTATACATATTGGGCACTGAATGACGGTAAGCCCGTTCTTGATTCAAAAGTAATCAGTTCGACCGGTGGTGTGCGCGACCCGCATATCCTGAGAAGCCAGGACGGTCATACCTTTTATATGGTGGTGACAGATATGGTATCTGACAATGGTTGGGATTCGAACCGTGCAATGGTGCTGCTGAAGTCCAATGACCTTGTAAACTGGACGCATTCCATCATCAATATGCAGAAACGTTATAAAGGACAGGAAAAGCTGAAACGTGTTTGGGCACCGCAGACGGTTTTTGATCCTGAAGCCGGAAAATATATGGTGTACTGGTCTATGCAGTATGCCGGTGGAGCCGATATCATCTACTATGCATATGCTAATGATGACTTTACAGATCTGATTGGTGAACCGAAGCCACTCTTCATTCCGGAGAATAAGAAATCATGTATCGACGGGGATATTGTCTATAAAGACGGTGTTTTCCACCTGTTCTATAAGACAGAGGGACATGGAAACGGCATTAAAGTGGCAACCACCCGTTCACTGACTTCCGGCCAATGGGAAGAAGAACCGGACTACAAGCAGCAAACAAAGGACGCTGTAGAAGGAGCCGGTACATTTAAACTGATAAATCAGGATAAGTATATATTAATGTATGATGTATACATGAAAGGCAAATATCAGTTTACGGAAACTACCGATCTGAAGAACTTCAAAGTGATAGACAGTGAAGTGAAGATGAATTTCCATCCCCGCCACGGAACGATTATTCCTATCACGCGCGATGAATTGATCCGTATCACGGATAAATGGGGTAAGCCTGCCGAATTGGGTGCAATACCGAATAACCCTGTACTGCCCGGATTTCATGCCGACCCTGAAATCTTATACTCAAACAAGACAAAGAAATATTATATCTATTCCACAACAGACGGACAACCCGGCTGGGGCGGATGGTACTTCACTGTTTTCTCTTCAACCGACCTGAAGAACTGGAACTATGAAGGCGTTATGCTGGATTTGAAATCCGAACAGGTACCTTGGGCGAATGGAAATGCCTGGGCACCGTGTATTGAAGAAAAACTCATCAAGGGAGAATATAAGTACTTCTTTTATTATAGCGGCAATCCTGCCAAAGGCGGAGGAAAGCAAATCGGCGTAGCAATGGCCGACTCACCTACCGGACCGTTTACCGATCTGGGACAGCCCATCATTACAGACTCTCCTGTAGGACACGGACAGCAGATAGACGTGGATGTCTTTACCGATCCCGTATCCGGTAAACCCTATCTGTATTGGGGTAATGGCTACATGGCCGGCGCCGAACTGAATAAAGATATGATTTCCATCAAGAAGAAAACACTTACGGTGATGACTCCCGAAGGAGGAACCTTGCAGGATTATGCATTCCGCGAAGCTCCTTATGTATTTTACCGTAACGGACTTTATTATTTTATGTGGTCGGTAGATGACACCGGTTCACCCAACTATCATGTGGCTTACGGTACATCTAAATCGCCGTTGGGACCTATTGAGGTCGCTAAAGATCCGATTGTACTGATTCAGAATCCGGAGAAACAAATCTACGGTCCTGCACACAATGCAGTGTTACAAATTCCGGGTACGGATGAGTGGTATATCGTTTACCATCGTATTAATAAGAACTTCCTGAAAGATGGTCCGGGCGTGCACCGCGAGGTGTGCATTGATCGCATGGAATTCAATGCGGACGGAACCATTAAGCCGGTAGTGCCAACCCTTTAATTATATGACTATTAAAATACCAGAGAAACATTATTTGATCATGAGAAACAAACTGAAGGGATTAGCTTTTTTATGTATGGCGGTAGCCTTGCCGCTGACAGCACAGAATGTAACCGTCAGCGGACCTGACGGTAAATTACAACTAACAGTTTCGTGCCCGGAAGGGCAGGAAGCATCGTATTCTCTCACCTATAACGGAAAACAGATGTTGGAATCATCTCCGTTGGGTCTGGAGACCAATGTGGGAGATTTCGCGAAAGCAATGAAACTGACCGGGCATAAAGAAAGGAAAATTGATACCGTTTACACGCAATCGCGTATCAAAGCTTCCAAGATACACTATCAGGCCAATGAATTGGTATGTGCTTTTGCCAATGCAAAAGGGCAGAAGATGGACGTAATTTTCCGTGTGAGCAATAATGACGTTGCTTTCCGTTATACGTTGCCCCGTCAGGGCGAACGGGGAAGCCTTGTTGTGAACAGTGAAGCGACCGGCTTCCGTTTTCCTGAACAGACTACTACCTTCATGTGTCCGCAAAGTGACGCCATGATAGGCTGGAAGCGGACAAAACCGAGTTATGAAGAAGAATATAAGGCAGATGCCCCGATGGATGTCCGTTCACAATACGGACACGGATATACTTTCCCCTGCCTGTTCCGCGTAGGAGATAATGGCTGGGTACTTGTCAGTGAGACGGGAGTAGACAGCCGCTATTGCGGTTCGCGCCTGAGCGATGTGACAGAAGGAAATCTATATATGGTAGCTTTCCCGATGGCTGAAGAGAATAATGGTAACGGAACAGTTGCCCCCGCTTTCGCTTTACCGGGTTCTACACCTTGGCGTACGATTACGGTAGGTGAAACATTGAAGCCTATTGTAGAAACCACTGTTATCTGGGATGTAGTGGAACCGTTGTATGAGACGGAACATGATTATCAGATGGGACGTGGTACCTGGAGCTGGATACTTTGGCAGGACGGCAGTATCAATTATGATGACCAGGTGCGTTATGTTGATCTGGCTGCTGCAATGGGCTATGAATATGTATTGATTGATAACTGGTGGGATACGAAGATCGGCCATAAGCGTATGGAATCTCTCATCGACTATGCACAAGGTAAAGGAGTGGATGTATTCTTGTGGTACAGTTCAAGCGGCTACTGGAATGATATCGAGCAAGGGCCCGTCAACATGATGGATGATCCGATTATCCGCAAGCGTGAAATGAAATGGCTTCAGGAGCAGGGTGTGAAAGGTATCAAAGTCGACTTTTTCGGTGGAGATAAACAGGAAACCATGCGTTTGTACGAAGGTATTCTGAGTGATGCTGACGATCATGGTCTGATGGTAATCTTCCACGGTTGTACAGTGCCTCGCGGATGGGAGCGGATGTATCCCAACTATGTAGGCAGCGAAGCGGTACTGGCTTCCGAGAATCTGATTTTCAACCAGCACTACTGTGACGAAGAGGCTTTCAATGCCTGTCTGCATCCTTTTATCCGTAATTCGGTAGGCTGTATGGAATTTGGCGGTACTTTCTTGAACAAGCGTTTGAACCGGGGGAACAATGGTGGAACTACCCGTCGCACGACGGATGTATTCCAGTTGTCAACGGCTGTGTTGTTCCAGAATCCTATTCAGAATTATGCTTTGGCACCCAATAACCTGACGGATGCCCCGCAAGTTTGCCTGGACTTTATGAAACAAGTGCCTACTACGTGGGATGAAACACGTTTTATTGATGGTTATCCCGGAAAATATGCAGTCGTTGCACGTCGTCACGGCAAGCAATGGTATGTGGCTGCCGTTAACGGTACAAAGGAAGTGCTGAAGTTGAAACTCGAATTACCTATGCTGGCAGGAGAGACTCTCTCATTTTATAATGATGATAAAGAACTGCAACCCCAGTTGCAAACTCTGAAACTGAAAGCTGACGGCAAACTTCAATTGACCCTCCAACCGCAAGGTGGCGCCGTACTGGTTCAGGACTGGAAAACGAATGAGAAGGAAATGGGAGCCTATCTGTTTACCTATTTCAAAGACGATACACATAGTTTATATTTCGCAGTCAGCGATGACGGATATACATTTACGGATGTAAATAACGGTCAGCCCATTATCGCCGGTGATACGATTGCCGAACAGAAAGGTATCCGTGACCCGCATATTTATCGTGCACCGGATGGTACTTTCTACATTGCCATGACCGACCTGCATATCTTTGCCCAACAGAAAGGTCTGCGCAACACCGAGTGGGAGCGTGATGGAGCCAAATATGGCTGGGGCAACAACCGTGGTTTTGTCCTGATGAAATCAAAAGACCTTGTAAACTGGACACACCATGTGGTTCGTATTGACAAGACTTTCCCCGGATATGATGAGATCGGTTGTGCCTGGGCACCTGAACTGGTCTACGATGAACATGCAGGCAGAATAATGATCTACTTCACCATGCGCATGGGCAATGCACGGAATATGTTGTACTATGCTTATGTAAACGAAGACTTCGACGGTCTGGAAACAGAACCCCGCTTATTGTTCCAATATCCTGATGCTACCAAATCAGCTATCGATGCCGATATTACGAAAGTAGGTGATAAGTATCATATGTTCTACGTAGCTCACGACGGAACACCGGGTATCAAACAAGCTGTTTCGAAATATATCAACCGTGGATATACTTATCTGCCGGAATGGGTAGACCCGGAACCGAAAGCCTGCGAAGCTCCTAACATGTGGAAGCGCATTGGCGAAGACAAATGGGTGGTAATGTATGACATCTATGGTATCAATCCTCATAATTTCGGTTTCAGTGAAACCACTGACTTTGTGAACTTCAAAGATTTGGGACGTTTCAACGAGGGCGTGATGAAGGCGACTAACTTTTCTTCACCGAAACATGGAGCAGTAATCCACATCACTAAGAAAGAGGCTGAGAAGCTGAGAAAGTATTGGAAAAACAAATAACCCGATAAATAATACCATGAACAGATTGATTAGATTTTTAAGTGTATGTTTACTTCTGTCTTTTGTCTTCCCTGTGCAGGCAAAGGTGGAGGGCGTGACGAATGAACCGAATCAGGTGTACCTCTTTTCCTATTCGAACCGTGACGGACGCAGCGGCCTGAAGTTTGCTTGGAGTCCCGACGGAGAGAAATGGTTTAGCGTGGCCGATGGATTTGCCTATGTGAATTCCGACTTCGGTCCGTGGGGACGGGCGAAGACTATGTTCAAGCCCCATTTGATGCAAACCCGTGCCGATGGCAAATGGCATTGCATCTGGGAAGCTACGAATACCGGTAAGGCACTTGCCTATGTAACCTCTCCCGACTTGCAGAAGTGGGAAGCACAGAGTTATTTCTCTCCCGAAGAACGTAGCAAGTATGAACCCAAAGATGTGTACCCCACCACTCAGAAGAAGGTATTGGTGAATGGTTCCGAAGAAGAAGGCTGGGTGCAGGAAGTTCCCTATACTACCGTGCAGCAGATCACCCGCTATGCCGAACATAAGAAATACCGCCAGTCACTGAATGCCGAACGTACTGAGCAAGACCCTGTACGTTTTGCCAACCTCAAGCCTGTAGAGGCTACTATCCAGGTGAATGCAGGTCAGGCGAAAGAAATCAGCAAGCATCTGATTGGTATTTTCTTTGAGGATATCAACTATGGAGCTGACGGCGGCTTGTATGCTGAACTAATTCAGAACCGTGACTTTGAATATACCCCGACCGACCGTGGTAACGATCAGAACTGGAATAGTACTCATTCCTGGAGTGTTCAGGGCAGTGATGCTACATTGAGCATTGCAACAGAGAATCCTATTCATCCTAATAATCCCCATTATGCCGTCTTCGATGTGAATGCAGCTGAACAAACTGCATTGATGAATGCTGGTTTCGATGGCATAGCCTTGAAGAAAGGCGAGAAATATGACTTCTCACTCTTTGGTAAAGTACTTGAGGGTAAAGGAGGTAAGGTACTTGTGAACTTAGTTGATAAAGATGGAACAATTATAGGACAAACTGCCGTAAATGTAACATCTAAAGATTGGAAACAACAGAAAGCAGTCCTGACAGCCACAAGCGATGCGGCGGCTGCATCTCTGTCCATTGTTCCCCAGGCTGTCAGCAAGTATGCGCTGGATATGATTTCCCTCTTCCCGCAAAAGACCTTTAAAGGTCGTAAGAACGGACTTCGTGCCGATCTGGCACAAACGCTTGCCGACCTGCATCCCCGTTTCGTACGTTTCCCCGGTGGTTGTGTGGCTCATGGCGATGGAATAGATAATATTTATGATTGGAAAGGCTCTATCGGTCCGTTGGAAGCCCGCAAGCCACTCCGTAACCTTTGGGGATACCATCAGACACGCGGTCTGGGATACCACGAATACTTCTTGTTCTGTGAAGATATGGGTGCGGAACCCGTACCTGTACTTGCAGCCGGTGTACCTTGTCAGAACTCTGGTACTTGCGCTCACCATTCCAAGGGTGAACTGACTTGCATGGGGCAGCAGGGTGGCGTGCCGATGGAAGAAATGGATCAATACATCCAAGATGTTCTCGACCTGATAGAATATGCCAACGGAGATGCCCGCAAAACCGTGTGGGGTAAGAAGCGTGCGGAAGCCGGACATCCGAAACCGTTCAATCTGAAGTTCATCGGTATCGGTAATGAGGACATGATTACACCTGTCTTCGTGGAACGCTTTAAGATGATATTCGATGCCGTAAAAGCAAAACATCCTGAAGTTACCGTGATTGGTACTACCGGTCCGTTCTACGAAGGTACGGATTATGAAGTAGGTTGGGACCTTGCTACCGAATTGGGTGTACCGATGGTAGACGAGCACTACTATGTAGAACCGGGTTGGATGATTCACAACCAAGAATATTACGATCATTACGACCGTAGCAAAGCGAAAGTTTACTTGGGCGAATACGCCGCCCACTTGCCGGGACGCCCCAATAATGTAGAAACTGCGCTTGCCGAAGCTCTCTATCTGACGGCCGTAGAACGTAACGGTGATGTGGTAGAAATGACTTCCTATGCTCCGTTGTTGGCTAAAGATGGTCATACACAATGGAATCCGGACTTGATCTATTTCAATAATACGGAAGTGAGACCCACAGTAGGCTACTATACTCAACAGATGTATGGTCAGAATGCTGGTACCGAATACCTGTCTTCTACGGTAAAACTGAATAATGGTTGGGATGCCGTGAAGAAGCGTGTCGGAGTATCAGTCGTGAAAGACGTTAATACCGGAGATTATATCGTGAAGTTAGTGAATATGCTTCCGGTGGAAGTTTCTTCCCAGGTGAAGTTGGACGGAGCTACTTTGGTAAATCCTTCGGCTACAAAAACGATATTGACAGGTGATCCGAAAGACAGAGGAGCTAAACCCGCTTCTTCTGATTTCAAGGTAGAAGGAAATGACTTTTCTTACTCAATGCCTGCTTATTCGTTTACAGTGATACGTATCCATCAGAATATTGAAAAGAAAAAATAAGATATAATAATGAGAAAGTTAACTGCCCTTTTTGCTTTGTCTCTTGCTTTGAGCATGCAGGCACAACAACATGTGATGACCGTCGACGTTTCTAAACCGACGGCAAAGATACAACCTGAAATGTATGGCATCTTTTTCGAAGATATCAACTTCGGTGCCGATGGCGGTCTGTATGCTGAACTGGTAAAAAACCGCTCGTTTGAATTTCCACAACCTTTCGTGGGTTGGGTACCTTTCGGTAATGTAACCGTTCAGGATGCAAATCCTTGTTTTGACCGCAATCCTCATTATGTGCGCGTAGTGAACGACGGCCGCTTGCTGCGTGCCGGACTGGATAATGAAGGTTATCGCGGTATCGGTGTGAAGCAAGGCGAAGAATACCGTTTCTCCGTTTATGCCCGCACACCGGATGCGAAGCCGATGAAGCTCTCCATCGAGCTCGTCAACTCCAATGCACAGAATCTGTTGAAGAAAGAAATCGAAGTCAGCGGCAATAACTGGCAAAAGCTGACGACGGTGCTGAAATCTCCTTTCACAGATGCTCATGCCCGCCTGCGTATCGTCCTCGAAACACAGGGTACGGTGGATATGGATCATATCTCCCTGTTCCCTGTCGATACTTGGAAAGGACGTGAGAATGGCTTGCGTGCCGACCTCGCACAAGCCCTTTATGACCTTAACCCGGGCGTATTCCGTTTCCCCGGTGGTTGTATCATCGAGGGTAACAGTCTTGAAACCCGTTACCAGTGGAAGAATTCCGTAGGTCCTGTTGAAAACCGCCCTCTGAATGAAAACCGCTGGAATTACACCTTCAAACATAAAGCCTTCCCTGACTATTTCCAGACTTTGGGACTTGGTTACTTCGAATACTTCCTGTTGAGCGAAGACCTCGGTGCAGAACCTCTTCCGGTAATCAGCTGCGGGCTCTCCTGCCAGTACGAAAGCAACGAAGTAGTTCCGATGGATGAACTAGACCCGTATATACAGGATGCACTCGACCTGATTGAATTTGCCAACGGCCCTGTTACTTCCAAGTGGGGAAAGGTGCGTGCCGATATGGGACATCCCGAACCCTTCAATCTGAAGATGATTGGTATCGGCAATGAACAGTGGGACAAGGTTTATGTAGAGCGCCTCGAAGCTTTCACAAAAGCCATCCGTGCGAAATACCCTAATGTGAAGGTTGTAGGTAGCTCCGGCCCGAGTGCCAGCGGTGATAAATTCGATTATCTCTGGCCCGAAATGAAGCGTATCGGTGTAGACCTGGTGGACGAACACTACTACATGAATCCTGATTGGTTCTTTGGCAATGCGTCACGCTATGACAATTACGACCGCAAAGGTCCGAAGGTTTTCGCCGGAGAATATGCTTCACACGATCATTCCACGAAGAAGGATAACAACTTCCTCGCCGCCCTTTCCGAAGCTGCCTTTATGACGGGATTGGAACGGAATGCGGATGTTGTCCATCTGGCTACTTATGCGCCGTTGTTTGCTCACGTAGACGCTTGGCAGTGGAATCCGGACTTGATCTGGTTCGATAACCTGCGCATGATGCGCACACCGAACTATTACGTTCAGCAGATGTACGGCATGAATGCCGGTACCGATGTGCTCAGCCTGAAGATGGATGGCAAAGCAGTAGCGGGGCAGGACAGCCTCTATGCAACAGCTGCACTGAATGCACCTACCGGAGAAATCATCCTGAAACTGGTGAATGCAAGCAGTAAGCCTGCCGATGTTCAGATCGATTTCAATGGTTTGAAGAAACGTCAGTTGGTTGCCGGTTCCTGCACTTACTTACAGAATGACAATTGGCGCACTGTAAATACGCTGGACCAGGAAGCGATTGTTCCCCGTGTACGTCCGGTGCAGGTAGAAGGGCAATCTCTGAAACTGAAACTTGAACCACGTTCGTTTGGAGTGTATAGATTACAGTAGCTTGTAGCTCTTTGAACTCTATTCCCCCTTTTTTGAACTATTATTCACCCTAAAAAAAGTTCATTCACCCTATCTTTGTAGCGGTATGCAGAAAATATTCTTCGTACCGCTACAAACATAATAATTTTATATCCATGAAGAAACATCTTATTACCGGACTCTTTGCAGCCCTGGCTCTGACTGCAAATGCACAGTCCTTTAAAGAGTGGCTTGATCCGGAAATCAATGCCGTGAACCGTGCTCCCATGCACACTAATTACTTTGCCTATGAATCGGCAGATGCCGCCATGCAAGGCAAGAAAGCCCAATCTACTAATTACATGACTTTGAACGGTACCTGGAAATTCTCTTGGGTACGCAATGCCGACCAGCGTCCTACCGACTTCTGGAAAGTAGGTTTCAATGACCGTGGCTGGAATAATCTGCAAGTCCCCGCTGTGTGGGAATTGAACGGTTATGGCGATCCTATTTACGTAAACACCGGCTATGCCTGGCGTAATCAGTTCCAGAACAACCCTCCTGAAGTTCCTACAGAGAACAATCATGTAGGTTCTTATCGTCGTGAAATCATTGTTCCCGCCGACTGGAAAGGGAAAGACATTATCGCTCATTTCGGTTCTGTAACCTCCAACATGTATCTCTGGGTAAACGGCCGTTATGTAGGCTATAGCGAAGACAGCAAGCTCGAAGCTGAATTCGACCTGACTCCTTATTTGAAGCCCGGACAAACGAATCTCATCGCTTTCCAGGTATTCCGCTGGTGTGATGGAACCTACCTGGAAGACCAGGACTTCTTCCGTTACAGTGGTGTGGGACGTGATTGCTACCTCTATGCCCGCAACAAGAAACGTATCCAGGACATCCGTATCACTCCGGATTTGGACGAGGCATACAAAAATGGTTCCCTGCGTGTGACGCTCGACCTGAAAGGCAGTGGTAATGTGAACCTGGAATTACTCGATGCTGCCGGCAAAGCAGTAGCTACAGAAACAGCCAAAGGTAGCGGTACCATTCTGATGAATGTGGAAAATCCGCATAAATGGACAGCTGAAACTCCTTACCTCTATATACTGCGTGCCACTTTGCAAGGCAGTAACGAAGTAATCCCCGTAAAGGTAGGCTTCCGTAAGATCGAATTGAAAGGTGACCAGATATTAGTAAACGGCCAGGCCGTTCTCTTCAAAGGTGCCGACCGTCATGAAATTGACCCGGATGGTGGTTATGTCGTATCTCCCGAACGCATGATCCAGGATATCCAGGTCATGAAGAAATTCAATATCAACGCTGTGCGTACCTGTCACTATCCTGATGATAACCTGTGGTACGACCTTTGCGACCAATATGGTCTGTATGTAGTAGCTGAGGCTAATATCGAATCACACGGTATGGGTTATCGCGAAAAGACACTGGCTAAACGCACCGACTATGCCAAGGCTCACATGGAACGTAACCAGCGCAATGTACAACGCGGCTTCAACCATCCCAGCATCATTTTCTGGTCATTGGGTAACGAAGCCGGCTTTGGACCTAATTTTGAAGCTTGCTACCGTTGGATCAAGAACGAAGATTCCAGCCGTGCCGTACAATACGAACAGGCACACGGAAACGAATTTACCGACATCGACTGCCCTATGTATGCTGATTACAAGCACATGGAAAAATATGGCCAACGTACAGATGCCAAGAAGCCTCTTATCCAGTGTGAATATGCCCACGCTATGGGTAACTCACAGGGTGGTTTCAAAGAATATTGGGACCTAATCCGTAAATATCCCAACCTGCAAGGCGGTTTTATCTGGGACTTCGTTGACCAGTCCGTTCGTTGGAAAGGTAAAGACGGTGTAACTATCTACGCTTATGGCGGTGACTTCAACCGTTACGACGGTTCCGACAAGAACTTCTGTGATAATGGTCTGATCAGCCCCGACCGTGTTCCCAATCCGCACATGTACGAAGTGGGTTACTATTACCAGAACATCTGGACAACTCCCGCTGACCTGAAGAACGGCGAAGTGAACGTGTACAACGAAAACTTCTTCCGTGACCTTTCCGCTTACTATCTGGATTGGCAATTGCTTGCTAACGGTAAAGTAATTCGTACCGGTCGTGTAGAAGACCTCAACGTAGCTCCGCAGCAGACTGCCAAAGTGAAATTGAACATCGGCAAAACCTGCGAATGCAAAGAATGGTTGCTGAATGTAACTTATCGCCTGAAGAACCGCGAAGGTTTGCTCTCTGCCGGATACGCCGTAGCCAAAGATCAACTTGTACTGAACCCCTACAAGGCTCCTGCCATGGACCTGAAGAATGTGGAAGTTGTGAACACCCCCACCGTTGCTCCTCAAATCCAGGAAAACGACTGGCGTTATCTGATTATCAACGGTGATAACTTCCGTCTGGAATTCAACAAACATACCGGTTACCTGAATCGCTACAACGTAGCAGGCACGGAATTGATGAACGAAGATGCCGAACTGGCACCTAACTTCTGGCGTGCACCTACAGACAATGATTTCGGTGCAGGTTTGCAACAGAAATTCGCTGCCTGGAAGAACCCGGGTTTGAAGCTTACTTCCTTCAAATGGGAAACAGTAGACAATCAGACTGTGGTACGTGCAGAATACGAAATGAAGAATGTTTCTGCCAAACTGGATCTTACTTATGTAATCAATAACAAGGGTGCTGTAAAGGTGACTCAGAAGATGACTGCCGATCTGGAGGCTAAAGTTTCTCATATGTTCCGTTTCGGTATGCAGATGCAGATGCCCAAGACTTTTGAAACTGTAGAATACTATGGCCGTGGCCCGGTAGAGAACTACAGTGACCGCAATCATTGTACAGATCTGGGATTGTATCGCCAGAGTGTAGGTGAACAATTCTATTCTTATATCCGTCCGCAGGAAACAGGTACAAAGACCGATATCCGCTGGTGGAAGCAACTGAATGATGCCGGACGCGGTTTGCAGATTGTAGCTGACGCTCCGTTCTCTGCATCAGCTCTGCACTATACTATCGAGTCTTTGGACGATGGCTGGGAGAAAGCCCAGAATCACTCTCCTGAAGTGAAAGAAGCTAACCTGACAAATCTCTGCATCGACAAGGCTCAGATGGGCTTAGGATGTGTGAACAGTTGGGGTGCATGGCCGTTGCCACAATATCAGTTGCCTTATGGTGACTATGAATTTACGTTCATTCTTACTCCGGTACAACACGGTATAGAAATTGAATAATTTATAGGTACGCGGACGACGCGGATGAAGCGGATCAACGCGGAATAATCATAAATCCGCGTTTGTCCGCCTTATCTGCGTTGTCTGCGTATCTATCCTCATTATATTAAAAGAACTAATATGAGAAAAGAATTATTGGTGTTTATATTTACCTTGTGTTCTGTCCTTGTATCTGCCCAGCAGAAAGTCCCAAACCGTTTCCGTACCAACATCCCTCTCGATTCCATCCACCTGAGTGACCCATGCATACTGGCCGATAAGAAAACCTCCACTTATTACATGACCGGTACCGGCGGCCTCCTCTGGAAAAGCAAAGACCTTGCCCGTTGGGAAGGCCCTTATTGTGTAGCAGAAACTGATCCTGACTCCTGGATGGGCCCTAAACCCGAAATTTGGGCAGCCGAACTGCACGAATACAATGGAAAATATTACTATTTCGCCACTTTTACGAATAACGCCATCAAGATTGATACCGTAAAAGGAAACGTCATCCCCCGTCGTGCCAGTCACATCCTGGTCAGTGATAAACCGGATGGCCCTTATAAACCTATGAAAGACCCCACTTACCTGCCTGAGAATATGCCTACCCTTGATGGTACATTCTGGGTGGACAATGACGGCAAACCTTACATGATCTATTGTCACGAATGGCTGCAAAACTGGAACGGTACGATGGAAAAGATCGAATTAAAGCCCGATTTAAGCGGTTCCATCGGCAAAGGAAAGATTCTTTTCCGTGCCAGTGACTCTCCCTGGAGCCGTGAGAAGATGGGGGACAAAGTTTTGCCCAACCGTGTAACCGACGGACCATGGCTTTTCCGCACAGGTACGGGCCGGTTAGGTATGATATGGACAAGCTGGGTATTCCAGGACTATACACAAGGCGTTGCCTATTCCGAAAGCGGAACTCTGGATGGACCTTGGATACAAGAGAAAGAACCGATCACTCCACCTAACTTCGGACATGGAATGTTGTTCCGTACTTTGGATGGTGAGTGGATGATGTCGGTTCATAGTCATAAAGATGTGAACGGGCGATATATTCGTATTCCGCACCTGTTTAAAGTCGATTTGTCGGGGGATAAATTAGTTGTAAAGAGATTACATGTTCCTATTTGAGAGGATAATCCTCAGATAAAATATGGTCAGGTACAATCATAACACAATCATGAGTAGTGTTATGAAAAGAATTTCGGAAATCATGGAAATAGCAGATTTATTCTTAATTTTGCCATGAAGAATCTAAGTGACCTGAAAATATGAAGACACATAAAAGAAAAGAACTGAAATCCGCAGAAATTCTGGTTTTTGTGATACTTTTGGTATGTCACGTTTTTCCTTTGCAAGCAAATCTAACAGCCGTACGGAATTTAGATAATGGAAGTGGTCTGCAAGATCCGAAAGTAAGTTGCATCATGAAAGACTCAAAAGGATTTGTTTGGTTTGGTACTTTAAATACGATCCAACGTTTTGATGGCGTACAATTTAAGTGCTTTTATTTTCCAGAACAGGTAGAGAAAGTTTTTGTAATTAAAGAGATAGAGAATTCTGATTTTTTAATAGGAACCAATAAAGGACTATGGAAATATGAAGCCAAATCCGAAATCCTTCTTCGTATATTTCCCGAGATAAATTTTCCGGTTCGTTCTTTGTGTTATATAAATGGCAAGGTATATGTGGGAACTTCTAATGGCATATATATTATTGACAAAGAGCAAAAACTGGAACATCTTCGGATTACCGATGAAATTTCTGCATACAATCAGATTATAGGTGCATATGCTACAGCTAAAGATATTTGGTTTCTCTCTCCTGAAGGGATTATTGCTTACACATTATCAACTGGAGGTATCCGTGTTTATGGTAAGGATGTTAAGTTCACATCTAAATTATCATGTGTAGTTGGTAACGACAAATTGCTTTATATCGGTACCGTTACTCATGGAGTAGTGATATTTGATATGCTTTCGGGAGAGTATTCATCTTTTCTTCCGTCGGTAGGTAATAATCATGTTTCAGCCCTTTCTTTGCGTGACGGAATATTATGTTGTGGGACTTTAGGGAGTGGCGTCTTTTTTATTTCTCTGCCTGAACAACAAATTATTCATTCTATATCTGCAATGCCCAATGATAATGATGAATATCTGACTTCAGATATGATATCTTGTCTGTTGCTGGATAATATGAATGTGTTGTGGATAGGGAGTACCAGTTATATGGGAGTAGATTATCTGCAATTCCGTAATAAACCTTTTTACCCTTATAGATTTGGAAATCAAGAACTACGCAACAAGGTGTTTAATAGTTTGTATTTTGTTGATGGTATAAAACTTTTAGGAACTCCGAATGGATTTTATTATATTTGTGCATCAAAGTCGCAGATTGAATATTTCCCTTCTTCTCTGGAAAAAAACAGTTTCGGATATACTTCCGCTTTCATCAAATATAATGATGATATTTTAATTGGAACAAGGGGTGGAGGGGCTTATAAGTTGGACAGGCACACTTTGCAGTTATCTAAGTTTACTGAGACTAACCTAGATGTGAATTCCTTTGCAATTGACAATCAAGGATATTTATGGATTACAACATTGAATGGGCTCTATTGCTATAATAAGAATTTAAAGATAGAGAAAGTATATACAAACTTGAATTCTACCTTGGTCGATGATAAGGTGAATTACTTGTATATAGATACTAAGGAAAGGTGCTGGGTAGCTACAGATAAAGGATTACAATTCTTGAATACTAAAGAGGGTATTTTCTCAGACGAAAGTTTGCCAGCCGAATTACATGAGTTACCGCCGGTAACTTATATGACAGAAGATCGTCAGGGGAACTTTTTGTTTTGTTTTAATAAAAACCGGGTGTTTATTTGTGATAGCACTTTTAATCATTTACGCTATGTGTGTACTCCCGAAGATGCTGGTTATCTGGGGTATTCTATACGCGAGGTTTTACAAGATAAAGCTAATAACTATTGGCTTGTCGGATCACGTGGGGTTGTAAAAGGAGATAGTGCCCTCAATCATTTCACCTTATTTTCTTCTACTGAAGGATTGCCGGAACCTTATTCAAATGATGGACAATTATGCGGTGATACTATCTGGCTGGCTACTGCAAAAGGTATTGTTTTTGCTGATATTCATTCTGTACCTCAGTCTGCCCCTACTGTTATCTCTGATTTTCTGGTAAATGGTGTATCTGTGTTGGCTGAATATGGAGAACTGATAGAAAAGAGAGGGGTTATTGCCTTACCTGAAGACCAGAATACTCTGGATATTACTTTTGCCACGCTTACTTATGATGTTCCAGACTTGATGATATATGAATATCAATTAGAGGGATATGATAAAGAGTGGAAAATATTGAGAGGTATAAACTCGATCAAGTTTTCTAACTTATCCCCCGGAGAGTATACCTTTAAAGTGCGTAAGCAAATGGATGAGAATAGTATGCAGAGTTTCCAAATTAGAATCCGATCTTCTTTATCTGCATGGCTGTGGTTAGGATTTGCCTTGGGTGGAGTTTTAATAGCTGGTGTTATTTATACTATTGAAAAGAAACGGCGGGGAAAAAAGACTATTCAGGTGAAGCCACTTCATAATGAAGAAGAGAAGTACCGCTTTAATAAAAAGATAAGTGACGAAGAAGCGCAGGTCTTAATTAGTAAACTGAAAAATTATATGGAAAAGGAACGGGCTTTTTTGAACCCGGAACTTAAATTAGCCCATGTAGCGGACGCCGTAGGTACTTCTACTCAAACACTTTCTCAAATTTTTAATGTAAACCTTAAAACACGCTATTATGATTTTGTCAATGAGTATCGTATTGATGAATTTAAGCGTCTGGTCAGTTCTAATGAAAAGGATCGTTATACTTTGAAAGCATTGGCTGGATTATGTGGTTTTAGTTCATATACTACTTTTTTCCGTGCTTTTAAAGAAACTACCGGTATTACTCCCAATGAATATATGCAGCAAGTAGAACCAACGGGCAGATAATGGTAATACACTTCCTTTTTCCCTTTTTCAGTGGTTACTTTTATTGCATACGATTGTTTGCAATCGTGTTGTGTAATTTGCAAAGTTCTGAAAATTAATGATTTAATTTGAATAATGTTTCATACGAATGAACGGAATATAATAGCCTGTATTTCGTATGCTTTTGTGTCTTTTCATGCTTAATTTTGTTGTCGGTAACTGATATAAGCCGGCATATCAGTACTTCTTTTAGGTACAATTTAAATTAATATTTATGAAACGACACAGTCAAATGTTATGTTTATTCAGGAGGCTTTGGATAGCTTGTCTGATGCTATGTATTACCACTTTTTGTGTGCATGCGCAGAATGCAATAACGGGTACGGTAAAGGATGTAGCTGGTGAACCGATTATCGGTGCAAATATATTGGTAAAAGGCACCACTAATAATGGTACGATTACTGATATCGATGGTAATTTCTCTTTGGGAGTACCGGTTGGAGGAGTCTTGGAAGTTTCTTTCATCGGTTATGTAAAGCAAGAGGTTTCAGTCGGTGGAAATAAGCATATAAATATTGTATTGATAGAAGATGCTACAACACTTGATGATGTGGTAGTAATAGGTTATGGTACGACCAAGAAAAGTGATCTGACAGCTTCCGTGGCTTCTGTGAAAGGAGATGTTATTGCAGCTTCGGCATCTACCAGCATTACCGATGCTTTGCAAGGTAAGGTGCCGGGTATGGATATTCAGGCATCGCGTTATGAAGGTGATGACCGTGGTATTCGCATACGTGGTTCACGTTCACTGAATGCCAGTAATACTCCGTTGGTAATTGTGGATGGAGTACCTGCTTCACTGGACGTGGTGAACATGAATGAAGTGGCATCTATCGAGGTCTTAAAAGATGCATCCAGTGCGGCTATTTATGGTTCCCGTGGTGCTAACGGTGTAATTATTATTACGACCAAGCGTGGAAAGACGGGTAAGACAACTGTCAGCTATGATGCTTTCTATGGAATCAGCAAGCCACATTTTATGGATATGATGCAAGGAGAGAAATTCGTGCAAATGCGTAGGGACTCATATAAAATTGCCAATAACTTATGGGGACAGGAAGTGAGTGACGAAAAAATCTTCTCGAACGAAGAACTTCAGATGATTCATGATGGAGAATATTATGACTGGCAGGATTTGGTATTTCGCGATGGTGCTACACAAAAGCATAACCTGTCTGTATCTTCAGGCAACGAAAAAACAAAATTCAGTTTGAGTTTTGCTTACGAAAAGGACAAGGGTTACAATCAGAACAGTGAAGCAAAGAAGTTTTATTTCACCTCTACCGTTGACCATAAACTTACTTCATGGCTCGATCTGGGTGCAACGATGCGGTTGCGTAAGCGCAACAGTAGTGGCTTCGCTACTTATGGACAGGCATTATTTTATGGAACACCTTTATCAAAACCTTATGACGAGAATGGAGATCTGATCATGTATCCTAATCCGCAGGAATCCAGTGTAAGTATTCTTGCAGATTATGTGGACGGACAGTATGCCAATGATACGGAGAATACAAGCATGAATATGGTTTTCTCTGCAAATGTCCATCCGTTACGCAATCTGTCCTTGCATAGTAATTTCGGATATACATATAGTGATACGAAAAAAGGATTCTTTTATGGGAGTGAATCTTTTCAGGCAAATGGTGGGTTGAACCGCTCAGGTAAAAGCGGTCAGAATTCATATACGATGACTTGGAATAATACGCTAACCTATGATAATGCCTTTAATGAGCATCATATCACTTTGGATGCCATAACTGAAATACAGAATTATCAATATGATGAAATGTCGGCTGAGGGCAGGAATTTGGATGTGGAGCAGTTGCTTTATCACAATTTGGGTACTAATACTGAAAATCAGAAGATAGGCAGCGGTTACAGTAATTGGGCATTAGCTTCATTTATGGGACGTGTGCGTTACGATTATCTGGGAAAGTATTTGGCTAATATCTCAGTTCGTTCTGATGGATCGTCTCGTTTGGCTAAAGGCAACCAATGGGCTACATTCTTCTCAGGAGGTCTGGCGTGGAGAATTTCAGAAGAACCGTTCATGAAAGACATTAGCTGGATTTCTAACCTGAAGTTACGTTATGCCTATGGAACAGTAGGTAATCAAGCCATTGATCCTTATTCTACCTTGGCTGGCTTGGGAAGTTATGGTTATCAGTTCGGAGAAGGAGGAAAAGGCATTTATGCTTATCGCCCCGATAAATTGGTAAACAAGAAATTGGGTTGGGAAATCACTAATACCAATAATGTAGGTTTGGACTTCGGATTGTTCAACAACCGGATTTCCGGTTATATTGAGTTTTACGATACCCGTACCAAAGATCTACTGATGCAGCGTAGTATTCCTTTGACCACCGGCTTTTCCCGTATTTGGCAAAATATTGGTAAAACACAGAACAAAGGTATTGAGCTTTCTTTGAATGGCATATTGGTGGACACAAAAGATATCCAGTGGGATATGAACCTAAATATGTCTGTCAATGAGAATAAAATCATAAGCTTGACGAATGATCAGGATGACATCTCAAACAAATGGTTCATCGGTAAGCCCATTAATGTAATTTATGATTATGAAAAAGCAGGTATCTGGCAAACCAATGAGGCAGAAGAAGCAGCTAAATATGGTTGTAAGCCGGGAGACGTGAAAATCAGAGATCTGAAGCAAGATGGACAGATTACAGCTGATGATAAGAAGATCTTGGGCTCTACTGATCCGAAGTATATTGTTTCATTAGGCAGTTCGTTCAAGTGGAAGAATTTAGATTTCTCCTTCAATCTTTCAAGCAGGTGGGATTATGTGTTCTATGATGATGCGTATGGATGGCACGTGATCCTGACTGGTACCAGATGGGTGCCCGATGTAAACTACTGGACGCCGGATAATCCTTCAAACGACTATCCGAGAGCCGATGCAACCTGGGCCGATCACCGCGAGTTGTGTGGTTATATGAAAGGTGACTATATTAAAATGCAGGATATGACATTGGGGTATGATTTTCATTCATTGCTAAAGCGATATATCCCGGTGAGCAAAGCACGTTTTTATGTACAGTTGCGTAATGCTTTCTATCTGTATAGGGCAGCTAAGGAAGATGTGATTCCTGAATCTCCCTCTATAGAACTGACAGTACCGAAGAGTATTAATTTTGGTGTGAATCTAACTTTTTAAAATCAGAACGATATGAAATTCAATTATAAATTATATTCAGTTTGTCTGTCCTTATTAATGACATTCTGTGGATGTGACAACTTTCTGGAAGAAACTCCGAAAGGATCTATTAATGATACGTATGCACAGACAGAAAAAGGTGCTGAGGCTGAGTTACTTTCATTGTACCAGATTAATACTGAACTTCTGGAACAGTGGTTCATGGTAGGAGAACTGGGAAATGACCTGATGGCTTATGGGGGTAATGTACGTGACTATTGGAAAGGGCTGATTACTTATACCGATACATACATGATTGATAATGGCAGTAATGAAGGTCTTTGGAAATGGTTGTATGTGGCACTTTCCACTATCAATACGAGTATTAATTCAATTAATGCTGCAGACTTTCATTCAGAAAGCAGACGAAGTGAACTTCTTTCAGAAGCCCATGCCCTGCGTGCTTTCTATTTGCATCAGATAGTTGAAATCTATGGACCCGCAGCATATTATGCCGAGACACCTATTACCAGTCCGGAAGAGATAGAAGGGACTCAGCCGGGGATTGCTACTTTTTATAAGCGTATTTTAGCTGATTTGGAGATTGCAGATCAGAGTTTGAAATCTCCTTCTGAAGTACGGTCGTCAAGCTTCGGACGAATGGATCAGGGCATTGCCAAGGCTATTCGTATGCGTGCCCTGATGTCTTTGGCGGCTTATGACGAGGCATTGATCGGTGAAGTTGGAATGCAAAGCAAAAGGCACTGTTATGAAGAAGCGGTGAGCGTGGCTACAGAATTAAAGAATAACTACGGGTATAAATTAGAAAATGATTTCAGCCGTATCTTTTCACCGGATAATACTGAAAATGGTGAGATAATCTGGTCCATACAATATGGTAACACAACATTTGATGCTCAGAACAATTTTATCCACCGTTATTGGGTCTCACAGGTAAATCGTTCGGTACGGTCTTATTCTAAAACAATCAATGGCTTGCAGGCGCATAGCGTATTCTACGGACGTGAATATCGTGCAGTGATGCCTACCTATTATTTTATCAATGTATTCAATAAATATGATAAACGTCGGGATGCGACTTTCATATCAGGCTATTGCCGTACGGACGATTGGAACGAACTACCCGATTTCTCAGACACTTTATTGATTCGTGCACTCGATGTTCTTCCTCAGGAAGTTAAGGCGGCTTATGAGAGTAGGGGAATTATCTGTGATGATATAGCCGATATCTATGATACTCAGACGGGAGCAGTCTTGAATAATTCCAATGTACGCAGTTGTGCCAATAATGTGATAAAATGGTTGGATACCAGTCGCTCAACTGCAAAACAGGAATATGCTTATAAGGATGCTATACTGATTCGGTTGGGAGAAGTTTATATTACGCTGGCAGAAGCTTATATTCGTTTGGGCAGAGAGGATGAAGCTGCACAAGTAATAACGGAGCTTCGCCAACGGGCTTTGATACCTGGTCATGAAGAGGCATTGACTGTGAATCCGGAAGATATAGATATACCATTTATTCTGGATGAAGGTGCCCGTGAACTGGGAGGAGAACTTTTTAGATGGCAGATGCTGAAGCGTGCATTGGATAAAGATGCCTTTTGCCAATGGATTAAGGAAAAGAATCCCGACACGAATCCGGATAATGGCGCAAACGGTATAGGAATTAAACCCTATCACATTAATCGTCCGGTGCCTTTGTCTACCATTAATAGTTATAAAGTTCTGAATATAGAGTTCAGGCAAAATGAAGGTTATGCACAATAATATAAAAAAACAAAACAATATGAAGAAAATTTTATTACTTGCAATTTCGATTCTAATAGGTGTGTCTATCAAAGCTCAAAATCCGCCGATTACTCCGGCGTGGGCCTTTGAACATATAGCATGGGAAGATAGCATTAATACAACAGAAGGCGCTAAAGCTTTGGTTGAGGGGTATTTGCAACGTGAAATTCCGGTAGGGGCTGTTATAATTGATAGCCCTTGGAGTACGACTTATAATGATTTTAATTGGGACACGCAACGCTATTCAGACCCGAAGGAGATGATTCATTATTTTAAAAGTAAAGATGTGAAGGTACTTCTCTGGCTTACGGGAGCGGTTAATATAAAGTGTAAGGATACCCATTTTCAGAAAAGCGATACGTACGACGAAGTCGTTTCCAAGGGATATGGCATAAATAAGAGTGAGCCACATACCTGGTGGAAAGGAGAAGGCGTACATATTGATTTTACCAATAAGGAGGCGGTGGACTGGTGGTATAAGCAGCTGGATAAAGTTTTTATCGACGGAGTTTACGGTTGGAAGGTTGACCAGGGAGAATTCTGGTTTGGCGATATTCTCGACACTTCTATCGGGCAGATGAGTAATGAACTGTTCCGTCCTTATTATTATGATGCGATGTATGATTATACGGTGAAGAAAAATCCGCAAGGCATCATTATCGCTCGTCCTTATTCTCATCAGGGAGGTTATGCTGCGAGTGTAGAAAAGATGAATATGGGTTGGTGTGGAGACTTCTCCGGTGACTGGAAAGGTTTGAAACTGCAAATTCAGAATATTTATCAGTCTGCAAAACGTGGTTATGGTTCACCGGGGTGTGAGGTTGCAGGCTTTTTCATGAAGCGTTCCAATAAAGAGCAGTTTGTGAGGTATGCACAATTTGGTTGTATGACTGCTTGTATGATTAATGGTGGTGAAAATGGTGCTTTCAGCAATCATCTGCCTTGGTGGCATGGAAAAGATGTGGAAGATATCTATCGTTATTGTGTCGTATTACACAATGAGCTGATTCCTTATCTTTTCTCAACTGTTGTGGATGCACATTTGTATGGTGGTTCTTTGATAAAGAATGCTTCTTATGAAGAAGAAAGTCATCAGGTAGGAGATTATTTGTTTACCAAGGCTATTACGTCAGATGATAACCATGCATCGTTTCATCTTCCTTCCGAAGGAGAATGGATTAATTTCTATGATGGGAAGAAATATGCTCCGGGCAGTCTGATTGAGGAAGTATATCCATTAGAGCGCTTTCCCTTGTTTGTAAAAGCAGGGGCTATTCTGCCACTGAATGTAACCAATGGACTAACCGGACTGGGAGATGCTTCAATGGCAGGGCGTAGAACTGTTATGATTTATCCGAATGGGGTCACTACCCGCCTGTTACATCTACCATGCGGAGATGGCATTGAGTATGAAGATTGTTTGGTGACTTACGATGAACAGAAAGGCAAACTGCAAGTCCACAGTATCACATCACAGAAATATACTCTTATTTTAAAGAATATGCCATCTGTGAAGAAGGTGAAGAATTCTGTTTCATGGAAGTATGATGCTGCAAAACAAGAACTGCGTATTGACGCAGAGGGAAAGAAACTAAATATAGAAGTTTTCTTGTAACTAGTGGGTATAGACTACTTTGATGCATGGAAAAAGTGTATTTTGACTGATTTATCACCTTTTATGAAACAATTGTGCTACTACTGAATAGAAATTTCACCCTATCTTTGCAACATCGACAATAGGTTATAGATTAACATAAGATTGGTATTAATAAACAAAGGGTAGTTTTTTAAGTCACAGTTTTCAGTAGGTAGTATTTATAGAGAGCGGACATTCTTTCAAGTAGAGAGGATGTCCGTTTCATTTTTCTTCTCTATAGTAGATTTATCATTCCCGGTTGATTGAAAATACAGCATATCAAGAAGACAATTTACTCTTTCGTACGTATCGTTTGTTTGATATATTCCGATGGTGCCATTCCATATTCCTCCCTGAAGCAGGAGCGGAAATATCCAAGGTCATTGAAGCCGCTTGCATAGGCTGCTTCTGAAATATTATGCCTTTCTTCCATCAGTAACCGCAAACTGTTTTTCAGTCTGATTTTCCGGATGAGTTCATTGCCTGACATTCCGGTCAGGCTCTTGATCTTCCGGTAGAGCGTGGAATGGCTCATGTTCATTTTCTCCATCATGAAGGACATGTCCATCTTTTCCATGTCTATATTCTCCTCTACGATAGTGGTGAATTTGGTCAGGAATTCTTCATCCAGCTTATTTAGTTTGATGGTTTCTTCCTGTTGTTCCGGTTTCAACTCTTTGGTGCGGTTGGCTACTATAAGTGCCAGCTTTTTGCGGGATTCCAGCAGGTTGTGCACACGGCTGTTCAACAGTTTGGCACTAAAGGGTTTGGTCAGATAGGAGTCTGCACCACTTTCGTATCCTTCTTCTTTATCTTGGATGGAATCTTTGGCTGTGAGCAGGATGACGGGGATATGGCTGGTGCGTATATCTTCCTTCACCAGCTTGCAGAGTTCGATGCCGTCCATTTCCGGCATCATGATGTCGCTGATGATGATGTCCGGAATATATTTCTGTGCTTGCTCTAAGCCCTCCTTACCGTTCGTTGCTGTCAAGATGCGGTAGTTGCTACTGAAAGAAGTGGCAATATATTCGCGTATATCGTCATTATCTTCCACTACCAGTACTACAGGGCGGGTATCAGCCTCTTCTTTTTCTTCTTCCACCGTTTCCGCAATTTCTGTCTCTTCCTGTGCGAGCGTTTCCTTTTCCTCTCTGTGCAGCGCATTCGGGTATGTGTTTTCAGTCAGAAGACGGAAGGTGAAAGTCGTTCCTTTACCTATTTCACTTTCCACTTGGAGTGTTCCTTCGTGCAGGTCGGCAAGCGACTTTACTAAAGCAAGTCCTATGCCCGTACCGGATGCCTGATGCTTCCCCTTTGCCTGATAGTAACGGTCGAAAATATGAGGAAGTGCCTCAGCATCTATGCCATATCCGGTATCGCTTACGATGATTTCCGTATATTGATTTCCTCCATCATCGGCTGAACGCAGGATCAGGTTGATTTCTCCCTCTGAGGTATATTTTATCGCATTACTCAGCAGATTGTTCAATATGGTGGAAATAACATCAGTATCGAAATAAATCTTTGTGTCTTTTACTGCAATATTAATGCGGAACTTTACTTTCTCATTCCTGTTCAGTTCTTTATAGCGCAGTCCTGTTTCTGTCACCAGGCTACTCAGGTTCCCTTTCGCTACGGTCAGTTTCCGGTTTTGCGTTTCTGTCTTGCGGAATTCCAGTATCTGATTGATAAGGTTCAACAATCGTAGTGCACTGCTGTGAATGACTTTAATCTTATTACCGTAGAAAGCCGGTATTTTCGGATCATTAATCAGATCCTCCAACGGACCGAGTATCAATGTCAGCGGTGTGCGTAGCTCATGCGTGATATTGGTATAGAAGCGCAGGCGTTCGTTATTGAGTTCCTGTTCGTTCTGGCTCTTCTTCTTCTCCAGTTCGAGTGAACTTTCCAACAGCAACTTGCGTTTGTAGAAACGGAACCAACTGTAGATGCCCAGTAATACCAGCAGGATATAGAAAATCTTTGCATACCACGTCAACCATAGTGGCGGATGGATGTATACTTTCAGTGTTGCCACATGATTGTCGTCCCATTCCTGATTTCTCAAACGCGCCTTTACCTTAAAGGTATATTCACCGGGAGAAATGTTGCGGAATGTAATCTGGCTCTCGCCTAAAGTATTGGTCCATGTATTCTCCAAGCCTTCTATCAGATATGCATACTCTACCTGTCCACTTTGTGAATAGTCCGATATGGAAAATGTGATCCGGAAAGAATTTTGGTCATACGGTAAATCAATGTGCCCGTTTGTAATTGGAATCAATGCTTCGGCCCGGCGACTTTCTATCTGGTTATTGAGGTGCCTGCATTCCATGATCTGTACAGGGGCTACTTGGCGGTCCGTAGTCAGGCTTTGCGGATTGAAGTAACAGACACCGTTCAGTGAGGCGAAGTAGAGAGTACCGTCCGGTGTGCAGCAGGCTGAACCTTCTATGAAATTTCCCATCGGTATCCCGTCCCGGTAATCATAGTTTTCAAATTGCTGTTTTTGCTTGTTCCATAAAGAAATGCCATTGTTGGTACTGATCCAGATATTTCCTTGCAAATCTTCCTGGATGCTGCGTACGAAAGTATCTTCAAGCCCGTGGCTGTAACCATAGAGTTCAAACTCTTCCGGTTTACTGGTATCTTTTATATAACCAATTCCATTGCGGGTTGCTGCCCACACACCACCTTGCGAGTCCATAAAGAGATCATTGATTCCGTTGGTTTTGAACCCGTTGCTGTGATCTAACCGCGTAACCACTTTATAATCTTTGTCGAATATTGTTATTCTGCCACCATAAGATCCCATCCATAACCTTCCTTGCCGGTCGCGTAAAATGCCATATATCGATTTATCGGACAGTTCCCGGATAATATCTTCCTCTTTCCGTATGATTCCGTCTTTATAGGTGTATATGCCGTATTCGGCACCTATCCACATGGTTCCGTCGTTGTCTTTGAAAAAGGAAAGAATGTCTATGTTGCTCATGTCGAGCTTTATACGTTCTATTCGATTGCTTTTTGTATCGAGTTTCAGCAGGCCGTCATCGTATATTCCAAGCAGAAAAGTGCCGGGAGTCATTTCATGGAGGGAAAATACTTGTCCGTAAGGTCTGGATAAATATTTCGTGATGTCGAAACTTTTCAGTTGTTTATTGTCTTTAAATACAACTGCCTCATTTTCTCCACCCAGCCATATTTCTCCTTCACTGTCCTGAAATAGTCCCCAAACCGGTTTGTTTTTCTGTTTATCTTTGCCTTGGGTGGTGTAGGGAAGTACATGGAATATAGGTTGGGTATGACTGATAAAGTCCACTCCGCTGCTATAATTACCTATCCATATATTGCCAAACTTGTCTTGCAACAGGCTTCGTATATTTCCTGATGAGAGTCCATGTTTATCCATCGTTGCAGTGATGTTATAGAACTGTACGTTTTGGGGAGATTTGAAAGTGATGTTATGCAAATCGAGTATACTGATTCCGCCGATGTCACTGGCTATCCATAAGGTGCCGTCTTCCATTTCCTTTATGTCATATATATGGTCGGCTATCAATGAATGTGGATTATTGGACTCATGTTTGAAGATGGTAAATTCATCTGTCTTAGGATTGAGCAGCCCGAGCCCTTGATTTGTACCCACCCAGATATTCTCCAGATGGTCTTTATAGATTGTATAAACGCTGTTTCCGGGCAGGCTGTTGGGATTCTCGGGAATGTTGGAGAGAGTGCGGGTTGTTTTGTTTTCCAGATCAATGATGCTCAATCCACCTTGTGCATGCCCTATGTACAGATGCCCGTCTTCATCATCGAAAGCGCACCAGCTTGACGGTTTCAGTTCTCCTTTGATTTGATTTGATAATAAGGTGTATTTCTCATCCTTTTTGTTATAGTGTACTATCTGTCCTGTGTGGGCAACAATCCATATTCCGCCATCAGAAGCAGGAGCCAAGTATGAGACATTGTTGATTGCAATATCTTCTGAGGGTATGCATCTTCTGATTTGCTCTGTAGAGCAATCGAGTATATACAGTCCACTATTACTTCCTATCCATAGTTCATCTTCTTCTTCATCGTAGAGTAACGCATTCAGCGCATCATTCCCTAATTTAGAATTGGTACTTTTGTAAGTAGTAAACTTAAGTCCGTCGAACCGGTTCAGCCCCAGTACGGTTGCAATCCAGATACATCCCCGTTTATCTTGCGCAATGTCCTGGACATAATTATTCGATAGCCCATCTTCTATACTTAGGTGTTGTAATATGTAAGGCTGCGCCGTGCCGCTTGTTGTAAAAAGCAGCAAAAACAATAGAATCAATAGGGATGAATGTCGTTGCATAATCAGTTTGGTTATGAATTTGTCTTTGCAACAAAAATACAATAAATTCGCGTTACAGCTATCCCAAACAGGTGTTTTGCCCAATCTGTCCCTGCTGTTTGACGAATTTACCTTTGTATATACACCTTATGTGTGCCTCGTCCGGAAGTTGTAATACCACTTTCCGGATTCTCTGCCCATTTCCTTAACTCTACAGAGGCGGTAGTGGGTCGCAGCCCTGTTAGCTGGACATAATTCCTGACCGTCATATAAGGATGTCCGGTAAGATATTGCTTTGCCCGTTCCAGGCGTTCTTCCGGTGTGTACTTCTGCGAGGAACGGCGGAATTTCTGTTGCGAACGTTCCAGATCACAGTTATAATTGGTATTGTGAATCAATGATTTCTCTGCTCTGAAGTTGATGCTGCCTACTACGATGCTTCTTGTATTTCTTCGGGTGCTATCTGCTTCTCCGGTTTCCCGTTCTTTGTCTATGCGCAGAGCCAGTGAGGGAACAAAGGTTCCTATTCCATCCAACTTTACCGATTTCCCTTGTCCCATTTGGTAAGCCAGTTCATCGGCCAGTTCCTGTAGCAGACCTTTGATGTCACCTCTGGTAAATGAACTCTTTTCGGACAGTATCTTTGTGATGTAATCCGTACTTGCTTGTCCGGATTGTACGAGGCGGGGATAGAGTATGCGTTTCCCGTCTTTGTTCGGCAGGTTCATCTCCTGCATTTCATATTCAGCCATAATATAGATTTATTTAGTAGTTATATGTTTCCTGTTTGCTCCGTATAGGGAAGAAACCTGCTCTCTATTCGTACAAAACTTATTTTCTCTTTATACAAAACCTGTCAAAGTTAATAAAAAAGTATATTCATAGTCTGCGAATATAAAAATGTAATTTACGAATTCATATTTGTAGATTACGAATATATAAATGAAGCTGCAATTTATAACTTTTTATTCGATGCCGCAAACTTTCCTTTGCATTATTAGGAACTTTCTGATGAAGAGAAGAGAACTTTTTCATTAACATGGGACAACTTGATTGTATATTGACCATTTTCACCCTTCTCTTCTCCCGATATCTCACTGCTTGTTCCGAAGCCAAACCCGTACTTTTGTCTGTCTCCTTTTGGTATGGGAGTATTGTAATTTAATAAGTCTTTTATCATTTAAAATCAGTAGAAGTATCATGAAAACGAACTTTTTCGTAAACAGAACTACAATTTGTATGAAGTCTGTTATTTTATTATGTATGGCGCTCTTACTTCCTTCTGCCATTACAGGCAAGGGGAAAAACCCTCAGAAGAAAGTAATTTCTTATGTAGACACTTCACTCAATGGTTCACAGAAGTATGTGCTGAGAGTGGACGACAAACCTTTCTATATGACCAATGTACAGGTGCGTTTCGACAAATTGCGCTACCGTTGGAATTGGGATATAGACACCTGCGAAAGATTACTTAAAGAAACTGCCGCACTGGGATTCAATACCCTTTCCATTCCTATTCACTGGGTGGAAGTGGAACCTGCTAAAGGCCAATTCAACTGGACTACTCTGGATCTCTACATGGGACTGGCACAGAAATATAATTTTAAGGTAGAAATACTTTGGTTCGGGCAGAACAGCGGTGGACATGTACAATGGCTGAAGCCCGACCAATTGCGAACTCCCGATTATGTGATGCACTCTCCGAAAGCCGGTGATTTCCAGTCTTTCTCTACGGCAGGTAGTTCTAAAGAAACTACCAGTGAATTTACAATCCGGCGTGATATCTCAGACTATACCTTAGACTTGAATGATAAGAAGCTATGTGCCCGTGAGGCCTATGTTTTAGGAAAAGTCATGGAGCATATCGCCCGCTGGGATGCGGAGAACGGAGCCAGACATACCTTGATCGGTGTGCAACTAAACAATGAAGTACGTAGCTTTCCGTCATCTACTATTGTAGAATATATGAGCGAATTGGGACGGGCTGTAAAAGAATCCCCTTACTCGGTATGGACACGAATGAACTGTACGTATGTCGATCTCCACTCCATACTTTATACGAATGAACAGATGCGTTCAACGACTGGTACTTATATAGACTTTGTAGGTATCGATACGTACCGCCACCATTTCCAGACGGAAGACAGTTTTGCGAAAAGTACACGTACCAATGTGCCTTATATGGGAAAGAATTTTCGTATGATTATGGAAATAGGGGCTCGTGTACCCAATATAGCTCAGTTGCACCTTGCTGCTTTGTCTGGTAATAATGCTTTTGATTATTATGAATTGTGCGGCTCGGACGACTTGGGAATTTTTGTACAGGATGAGAAAGACGGTTTCGCACCTCGTGGTATCTATCTGGAAGATGTGAAGTTGGTTAATAAAATGCTGAATAGTGCCATGGCGGATATAGCGGTGAATGCCAGCAGATACGGTCTTTTTGTGCATAACTGGAAAGGTGATTCGCTGATGCCTACCGTAGGAGTCGAAGGTATCTCCTTTACTCCGGGATATATTAACTCACAGGCGGTTAGCATCCTTCGTAGCGGCAGTGAGATAGTGCTGGCTACTTCTAAGGGTGGAGTTTTCTCCTGGCCTGATTCTCTGAATATCCTATCTGCAAGTAAGGGATACTTTGACGCTCATAATAATTGGGTGGACGAAGGTACTGTTGATTTCCAGACGGATAAGCGGAAACACATTGTTACGTTGGATGCGGGAATTTGTCAAACTGTTCGTTTGGTTCGTGCTGCGCAACCGATGCCATCTGTGGTTTGTCCTGCGGAGCACATGGAGTTTGGTGGGGGTGTGGTGTTGGAAGCTGATGCGGAAAATTGCATCGGTTTCACCGGAGCTGGTTATCTGAACTTTCCGTTGGCAGGTGGATATGCTATCTGGAAAGATGTGGATGGAAAGAATGGAGGACAGAAAACTATCAGATTGCGTTATGCCAATGGGAAGTCGCAAGTCGCTACTCCCAACCTGATAGTGAATGGAGTGCAGAAACGCCTCCGATTGCCTTCTACCGGTTCGTGGGATACGTATCAGTATGTGGAAGTTACTGCCGAACTTAAACCTGGAACAGGTAATGTGATTCGTTTGGAGTCCAGATGGGATGGCGCCGGACATGTGGCTGAACTTCAGCTTATGGAAGAATAAAGTTGTATTGAGAATAGAGAGTAATTAAAAAGGTGTTACCTGGCGACGGGTAACACCTCTTTAATAGGGGTAACTTTGAGAGAATTATTTATTAGTAATGTATCTGTCCAGTTCCTTCAGTAAGGTAGTATCTATACTGTCGTAGGTGATATTTTCCGTGATTATATTCTCAATATTTTCCACCCGGTTTACGCTGTCGGCAATGCAACCCACATGTATGTTTTTGAGTTCGATGTCTTTTACCGGTAGTTTTTTATCTCCTCTCATTTCATAAATCATCTTTGCAGATTCGCAAGTGATGTTATTCATGTGGATACCTTCGATACGAGTGATGCGTTCTTCATAGGTGGGAACCAGATCTCTCCATTGATACAGAACATCCGTATCTATTTCAAAAACTCTCAGCGTGCCTCCCGTCTTTATGTTCTCCATATAAATGTTCTCTACAAAGGCACCCCGGCGATGGTTGGTCTTTATAAAGAAAAGCCGGTGGACAGAGTTTGGAGCAGTACAGTCGTGCATGTAGATATTACGGATACCGCCGGATATTTCGCTGCCGACTCCAAGTAATGTTTGTCCATCCTGAATGATGCAATTGCGTATCACGATATTCTCAGTAGGAGTATTCAGACGCCATGCATCGCGGTTTCTTCCGGCTTTTATAACAACGGCATCATCTCCTTGATTGAATGTACAATTCTCTATCAGGAAGTTGCGGGTCATTTCTAAGTCGATACCGTCACTGTTGTGGCCATGGGCTTTCACATTCAGGTTGCGGGCAATACCACCATCGCACATATACATGTGGATAGTCCAGAAGGGGCTTTCGCGAATCATGAAACTGTCGAGCAGTATATTCTTGCAACGGTTGAAGTGGATAAGGTGCGGACGCAGATGGTTTTCTCCCTGGGCCATTTGACGTTGTTCTACCGGTACGTCGGTAGATGCCATTGTATAAAGTTCTTTCAAGGCATTCATGTGGGGTTGAGGACGTTTGAACCATACTTTCCACAAATCCATGTGGGGCTTTAGCATTCCTTCTCCGGTGATGGCTATATTTTCACATTCAAAGGCATAGACGAGTGGTGAGTAGTTGTAACATTCCATCCCTTCCCATGAGGTCATTACTGCCGGCAGGTAATCTTCCGGATTATCCGTGAAGCGGACTACTGCATCTTTTTCCAGATGGAGGTTTACATTGCTTTTGAAATGTATGGGACCTGTCAGCCATTCACCGGCAGGAATGACCACACGCCCTCCACCGGCTTTATTGCAAGCTTCGATGGCTTTACTGATAGCTTCTGTGTTTATATGTTTCCCTCCTTCGATGGCACCGTAATCCGCTATGGAGTAATCTTTCTCAGGAAAGGTACATTCTTTGATCGGTTCCATGGGGAAAGGGGCAGCCACTTTAATTTCATTGTAAGATACCTTTGGAGAGCTGCAGGAAATAAACAGGAGACATACAAAACTTACAAGGTATAAATGATATACCGCATAGTGCTTTTTCATAATAGTTATATTTTAAATTAGTAAATGATACTTTTAATAATTAAATATTTGATTGCAAAGATAGAGATGTCTGGAGTGTTTAAATAGAGGGAGATTGTGCATTTAATGAGGGTAAATTGGGCATCTTTCAAATTTTCTTAAGATTCTCTTGTATATTCGTGTCTAGAGAATCATGAAGGTTGAAGTAGGATATTGGGCAAATAGGGCAAAGAAGCCGGGGAAATAGTTCAGTGAACAATCTCCCCTCCTATTTGACAAGTCTACCCCTTCCTTTTTAATATATCACTCTTACATTTGCATCGTTATCTTTTCAAAAAAGTAACGCAGGGATTATTAACCTTATATTCATATTAAAACGAAAAACAATGAAATCAGATTCATTTAGAAACAATCGGAAGGCACTGGCAGCCTTGCTACTTTGTAGTAGTTTCATTACCGGGTGTCCGTTGGCAGTGATGGCTGAGGGCAATGAGACTAATCTGGAAGTGGCTCAACAACAAATCAAAGTTTCAGGTGTGGTGAAAGATGCAATGGGCGAACCTGTTATCGGTGCCAGCATTCAGGAGAAAGGAACCTCAAACGGAATTATTACTGATGTTAATGGTAATTTCTCGCTTTCCGTAAATCAGGGTGCCACGCTTGTTATCTCTTATATTGGTTTTAAAACTCAGGAAATTCCGGTTGTGGCAGGGAAAATACTGGATGTTACCCTGAAAGAAGATACCGAGATGCTGGAAGAAGTTGTAGTAGTAGGTTTCGGTACGCAGAAGAAGGTGAACTTGACCGGTTCCGTAGGTATTGCTACTGCCAAAGAAATAGAATCGCGTCCGGTAACTTCTGCAACTCAGGCTTTGCAGGGTTTAGTACCGGGCTTGAAGATTACCACCAGTTCCGGACAGTTAGAAAAGGACATGAATATATCTGTTCGTGGTACAGGTACTATCGGTTCTGGTTCCAATAGCTCTCCATTGATTTTAATTGATGGTATGGTGGGCGATATTAATACTGTCAACCCGCAGGATATAGAGAATATTTCTGTATTGAAAGATGCTGCCGCTTCCAGTATTTATGGTTCGCGTGCACCGTTCGGTGTAATTTTGGTTACTACTAAGAGAGGAAAGGAAGGTAAAGTGTCTGTTAACTATAATAATAGCTTCCGTGTCTCCAGTCCTATCAATATGCCGAAGTCAATGGACTCTTATTCGTTTGCCGTCATGATGAACTATGCAGATGCCAATCGTGGTATCAAAGGCTCATATTCGGATGAAACGATGCAGAAGATGATTGATTTCCAGAATGGAAAGTTTACGAATGGAGAAGTCGGATTGGATGCTAAAAGTGAGACTGCCTGGCAAGACCGTTGGACTCAGGGATATGCTAATACAGATATCTGGGATGCCATGTATAAAGATCATGTGTTTTCTCAGGAACACAATATCAGTGTCACAGGTGGTAGCGAAAAGATGTCTTATTACGCTTCGTTCAATTATCTGGACCAGGGAGGACTTCTCAACTTCGGAAAAGAAAATTTGCAGCGTTTCAATACGACAGCAAAAATTAATGGAACATTGACAAAGTGGTTGAAATTCAACTATTCTACCCGCTTTACCCGCAATGATATTTGTAGACCAACGAGTCTTACGGATAGTTATTTCGATGGTTTGGGACGTACTAACTGGCCAAACATGCCTATTTATGACCAGAACGGTCACCTCAATCATGACAATCCTCGTGCGCTGGCAGAAGGTGGACAAAGAACTCAACAGACGGATCGTCATTATCATCAGGCTGCCTTTATCATAGAACCTGTCAAAAACTGGATTACAAATGTAGAATTCAATTATAGTATTAAAGAAGAGAGTACTAAAGCGGCTACACTTCCTGCTTACAATTATGACCCGAAGGGGGATAAAATAGTAACGAACAAAGATTCAAGTTTAAAAGAAAACGATCAGAAAGAAAATTATCTGAATCTGAATGTTTATAGCTCGTATACTCATACTTTCGCAGATAAACATAACTTCAAGTTCATGGGTGGTTTCCAGGCGGAAGAGTTCAAACTGCATTATTTCGACGTTACCAAATACGGATTGTATGTAGAGGATGAAGACTTCTGGGAGTTCGATCTGACATCTGGGTTGAGCGGTAAAGGTGAAGAGAAGACGACAGGGGTGAATGGTTATTCAAGAGAATGGGCCACAGCCGGTTTCTTTGGTCGTTTAAATTATGATTTTATGGGCCGCTATCTGTTGGAAGTTAATATGCGTTATGATGGTACTTCCCGCTTCCGCCGCGGCAGTCGCTGGCAACTATCCCCTTCTTTCTCGGCAGGTTGGAATATTGCACAAGAGAAGTTCTTCGCTCCGGCTACCAGTATTGTTGATCAGTTGAAGTTACGTTTCTCTTACGGTCAGTTGGGTAACCAGAATACAAGCTCATATTATCCTACTTATCGTGTGATGTCTTTAGGTGCTGCAAATGGTGCTTGGATACAGAATGGCATGCAACCTAATACTGCTTCGGTGGGTGGCTTGATTAGTGAGGCTCTGACTTGGGAAACCGTTCGCACATGGGACATTGGTTTGGATTGGGGATTACTTAATAATCGTTTGACAGGTTCTGCTGATTATTTTGTCCGCTACACCAAGAATATGGTGGGACCGGCTAACCAGATGCCTAATACATTGGGCATTGAGGTTCCTAATACAAACAATTGTGATCTTCAGACCAGAGGTTGGGAAGTTTCCCTTTCTTGGAAGGACCGTTTGAATAATGGGTTGAATTATGGTGTAACTGTGTCACTTTCCGATCAGGTTACCTATATTGACAGTTATCCCGGTAACAAGACTGGTTCTATCAGCACATACATGGCTGGCAAAAAGACAGGACTTATTTGGGGGTTTGAAACAGTAGGCATTGCCAAAACTCAGGAAGAGATGGATAACCATATTGCTTCATTGCCTAAAGGCGGACAAGACGCCATTGGTTCGCAGTGGGCAGCAGGTGACATCATGTATAAGGATCTGAATGGTGATGGTAAAATAAGTAAAGGTGCAAGTACATGGGATGATCATGGTGATTTAAAGATTTTGGGTGATAGCAATCCTCACTACTTTTATGGCATTGACTTGACAGCCAACTATAAAGGATTTGATTTCCGTTGTTTTCTGCAAGGTGTTTTGAAACATGACTTCTGGCCGGGCGGCTCATCTTATTTCTGGGGTGTTCGTGGTGGTTATTCCAAATGGTATACCATTGGTTTGGAACAGCATAACAATTATTTCCGGGATCAGCCGATAGGATTGGCAGGTTATGAGTTACCGGTTAATCTGGATTCTTATTATCCACGCCCTATCACTTCACCTGATTCCGGTGGTTCAAGCTTTGGTGCAAAGAATCAGCAGACTCAAAGCCGCTATATGCAGAATGCAGGATATATGCGTCTGAAGAATTTACAGTTAGGCTATTCGTTACCGAAGTCTGTGGTAGAGAAGGTGGGTATTTCCAATTGTCGTGTTTTTGTATCGGGTGAGAACTTGTTAACGTTCACCTCTTTATCTTCCATATTCGATCCTGAGACTTGTGTTGGCGGTTGGGGTGGTAATGCTTACCCTTTGTCTTCGACTTGGTCATTCGGTTTAAGTGTAACCTTTTAATTTGATAGCAAATCATGAAAACAAGAAATATATTTTTAGCATTGATAGCTACGGCTTTGAGCGGGGTGATGGTATCATGTGATGATTTCCTTGATAGAGAACCTACTTCACAACTTGCACCTGAGACATTTTTTACGGATGCCTCACACTTACAGGCTTATGCGGATAAGTATTATTCCAGTGTTCTGCCTGGTAATTCCGGTAACTCCTATGGTATTTATGCGAATGATCAGGGAACAGATAATCAGATTGCGGCAAATGCTCCCAGTTATTTCTGTACCGGAGAGTGGAAAGTTCCTAATGCTTTTGGCGACTGGTCTTTCACTACTATCTATCATTTGAACTTCTTTTTTGCCAGTGTTTTGCCACGATTTGGTGAAGATTTGAACGGATCGGGAAATACAATTACGGGTGAACTGAAGAGTATTCGCCATTATATTGGTGAGATGTATACATTACGTGCTTTGGAGTATTTTAAACGTTATCAGGCATTTGGTGATTATCCTATTGTTACCGAGCCATTAACGGATAATATGGAAATACTGACTGATGCTGCCAAACGTTCTCCGCGTAATGAAGTTGCACGTTTCATTCTCTCTGACTTGGATAAGGCAGCGACTCTGATGGATGGAAAAGATTTCCAGACTACACGTATCAATCGTGATGTGGCTTTACTACTCAAATCGCGCGTGGCATTGTTCGAGGCTACTTGGCTGAAATATTTCAAAGGTTCGGCATTTGTTCCCAACGGTGAAGGCTGGCCGGGGAAAACGAAAGAATATAATGCCAATTATCAGTATCCAAGTGGAAGCATTGACAATGAAATCAACTGGTTTTTGGAAGAGGCTATGACTGCTTCTAAAGAGGTGGCTGAAAAGTATAAATCGAGCCTGACTAAAAATACGGGTATTGTGAAGCAAGATCTGGCAACAACAGAGAATCCTTACTTTGCGATGTTTGGCCAGGAAGATTTGTCGGGTGTGAAAGAGGTTTTGATGTGGCGACAATATGTACAAGGATTGGGAAGCGGACATGATGTAGCTTTAGCTGCAGATGAAGGTAACTGGGGTGTCGGTGTAACCCGTGGCTTTGTACAGAACTTCCTAATGGCAGATGGTTTGCCGGTTTATGCACATGGTACATATGCGGACGGTGATGGTTATTATATGGGTGATAAGACAATTGCTGATGTACGCACCAACCGTGATAGTCGTTTGACTGTCTTCCTGAAAGAGCCGGGACAGAAGAATGTGTTAATAGAGAGTGTTTCAGGACTTACTAATATTTGGCTGGACGAGCCTTATCCGAAAATTACGGACGGTGCTGTGCAGTATGCTTATACTACCGGTTATGCACTGCGTAAAGGTGGAGCTTGGGATAGTAAATATCTGGTTCAGAACAAGTGTTTCCTGGGTATCCCTATCTATCGTGCTTCTGAAGCCTTATTGAATTATATGGAAGCCAGCTATGAACGTAATCAGACTTTAGATAATACAGCCCGTGAATATTGGCAACTTCTTCGTCGCCGTGCTTTAGTTAGTGATAATATTGATGCTACTATTGCTGCTACTGATTTGAATAAGGAAGCTGAGAATGATTGGGGAGTTTATTCGGCAGGGAAGATTTTGACAGATAAAACTTTGTATAATATTCGCCGTGAACGTCGCTGCGAATATATATCAGAAGGTCTTCGCTGGATGGACTTATGTCGGTGGAGAGCAATGGATCAGATGACGGTTACGCCTTATCTTCCCGAAGGTATGCATCTTTGGAATACACCTATGGAACGTTGGTATGATGACTCAAAAGGTAATACTACACTTGTCTATGGCACTGACAAAGCAAATGTGTCTTCACCCAACGATAGCGAATATCTGCTTCCATATCGTAAAACTGCTAACCAGTTAGCCTATGAGGGTTTTGTTTGGAAAATGGCTCATTATCTTGATCCGATTCGTATTGATCAGTTCCAAATAACATCTACTGATGGTAAGAATATTGAAACTTCTCCGATTTATCAGAATCCATATTGGCCTACAACTGCGGATATGGCAGCAGAAAAGTAAATGACAGACAAGTAAGATTGTTTTTCCATATAATTTAAGAGGGAGTTTCTATATTCCCTCTTATTTATACATTCTTTATGTAACAGAAGTAGATTGGTTGGTAAAGCAGACTGATGATGAAACTCTGTTTGATTTCAACTTGTGTAATGGCGTGAATAGATATTAGTTTTTATTTTTTAAGAAATTGATAAGGTATATGAAATATGTATTATTAGTGTGGCTCCTCATTGGAGGAATAGGAGAGGGGATATATTGCTCTGCCCAAAATGTGGAGAAGGTTATTCGAAATGGCATGCCATGGTTTGATGATCATGGCAATATTGTCAATGCGCATGGTGCTTGCATTGTAGAAGAAAAGGGGAGGTATTATCTGTTTGGTGAGTGGAAATCAGATGAAAGCAATGCTTTTCCGGGATTTTCCTGCTACTCTTCGGATGATTTGGTTAACTGGAAGTTCGAGCGGGTAGTCCTGACCGTGCAACCGGATGGCATATTAGGGCCTAATCGTGTAGGTGAACGTGTGAAAGTAATGAAATGCCCTTCTACTGGTGAGTTTGTAATGTTTATGCATGCTGATGATATGGGATACAAAGACCCTTATATCGGGTATGCCACCTGTAAAACCATTAATGGCGAATATCAGTTGCAGGGACCGTTACTTTATCAGGGAAAGCCTGTTCAGCGTTGGGATATGGGAACTTTTCAAGATACGGATGGCAAAGGATATTTGCTGATTCATCATGGACCGATATATCGGTTGAGTGATGATTACCAATCAATAGAGATGGAAGTTGCGCATGTGAAAGGCTCAGGTGAATCACCTGCTATGTTCAAGAAAGACGGCATTTATTATATGCTTTATTCTAATCTGACCAGTTGGGAGAAGAATGATAACTTTTATTTCACGGCCCCGAAAATAGAAGGGCCTTGGACAAAGCAAGGCTTGTTCTGTCCGGAAGGAACTTTGACTTATAATTCTCAGAGCACTTTCGTTTTTCCCTTGAAGCGGGGGAATGATATCGTACCTATGTTTATGGGAGATAGATGGTCATATCCTCATCAAGCTTCAGCCGCTACATACGTTTGGATGCCGATGCAAGTTAATGGGACAAAGTTATCTATTCCTGAGTATTGGCAGTGTTGGGACCTTAATACCTTGAAGCCGGTGGATATACTTCGTAAAGGTAAGCAGGTATCTATGAAAAACATAAAACCTGCTGTGGGCTGGACTGAAAACAGAGGATGTTTTGTTTCAAATGCAAAAGGCAGTGTATTAGCTGTATCTTTCAGAGGGACTCATGTAGCAGTTGTCGGGAAATCTGATAGCCATAGCGGATATGCCCGGGTGAGTGTATTGAATGCGAAGAAGGATACAGTATATTCTTCGTTGGTGGATTTTTATAGCAAATATTCAGAAAAGGCAATCCGTATTATGACACCGGAAATGGAGAAAGGTAATTATACATTGTTGGTTGAAGTAACAGGTATAAAACCTGTGTGGACGGATAAATCAAAAACAATCTATGGAAGTGACAATACTTTTGTGACTATAGATGATATTTATTACTTTTGAAAAAAATACAATATATGAAGATAGGTATTTTAGGCTTATTGTTTCTTGGGGTTACGCAGATTTGTAGTGCACAATTCAATCTCCGTTCTGGTCAATCGGTAACAGTGGCTTGTGATAATACGGAAGAGAAGGTGGTACAAACTGCTTTACAGTTGTTTGCACGTGATTATGAAACTGTATTTTCTGCTCCTGCTACTATTAGTGTTAACCATGGCGGAATTATTGTAGGTACAGTTGATAAAAGTCCTTTAATAGCCGCTACCGGAGTAGATATATCAAATTTAAAGAGTAAGAATCAGGCTTTTCTCATATCAGTATTGCCGGGTGGAAGGTTGTTGGTTGCAGGAAGTGATTCACATGGCACTGCCTATGGTATAATGGAATTGTCCCGTTTGATAGGAGTATCTCCTTGGGAATGGTGGGCAGACGTAACACCTGAGAAGAAAGAGGCTTTTCACTTAGCTGCCGATTATAAGATGGTGCAGTCTCCTTCGGTAGAATACCGTGGTATCTTTATTAATGATGAAGATTGGGGATTGATGCCTTGGAGTAGTTTGAATTATGAGCCGTGGTATAAACCCGGACGCATAGGCCCACAAACAAATGAACGTATTTTTGAATTGTTGCTCCGTCTGCGGGCTAATACATACTGGCCTGCCATGCACGAATGTTCGGTTCCATTTTTCCTCACTCCCGGAAATAGGGAAGCTGCAGAAAAGTTTGGTATTTATATAGGTGGGTCTCATTGTGAACCTATGGCTTGTAGTACTGCCGGTGAGTGGAGTCGAAGAGGAAAAGGTGATTACGACTATGTGAAAAATAGTAGTTCGGTATGTCATTTTTGGGAAGAACGGCTTAAGGAAGTTTCGGGGCAGGAAATTTTATATACGGTTGGCATGCGTGGTGTGCATGATGGACAGATGCAAGGTGCTAAAACAGTGGAAGAACAGAAAGCTGTGTTGGAACGTGTGTTGAAAGATCAACGTGATTTATTACGAAAATATGTGAATAAAGATGTTGAGGCTATTCCACAAGTTTTTATCCCTTATAAAGAAGTGCTCGATATTTATCGTGCCGGACTGGAAGTTCCTGAGGATGTGACACTCATGTGGTGTGATGATAATTATGGCTATATAAAGCATTTTCCGACGGAAGTAGAGCGTACTCGTAAAGGAGGAAATGGAGTTTATTACCATGTTTCATATTGGGGGCGTCCACACGATTACCTTTGGTTAGGAACGTTTAGTCCGGCTTTGCTATATCAACAGATGAAAGAGGCTTATGATCGTGGCATACAAAAAATATGGATATTGAATGTAGGAGATATCAAGCCGATAGAGTATCAGACAGAGCTATTCTTGGATATGGCATGGAATATCGATCAGGTTATCGAAGAAGGTGTGTCTGGTCATTTATGTAATTTTCTGAAGCGTGAGTTTGGAGAAGCTATAGGTGAAGACCTATTGCCGGTTATGATGGAACATTATCGTTTGTCCTATATCCGTAAACCGGAATTTATGGGAAATACCCGTGAAGAAGAATACCATACGAATGCGTACCGGATTGTGAAAGATATGCCTTGGAGTAGGTCGTACATCAATAAGCGTCTTGAAGATTACCAAGTCATTTCGGATAAAGTAGAAAAGTTGGCTTCACGAATTCAACAGGATAGACAGGATGCTTATTTCCAATTGATAAAATACCCGGTACAGGCTACTGCTGAAATGAATAAGAAAATGCTTTATGCACAGTTTGCCCGTCATGGGGAGATGAACTGGAATAAAAGTGATGCTGCTTATGATAGTATTGCTTCGCTGACCCGCATATATAATATAGGTATACGTAATAATGCTAAGTGGCACCGTATGATGGATCATCAGCCGCGTAGATTGCCAGTATTTGAGCCGGTAGACAGATCATCGGTCGAAACACCTATGTTAGAGGATTCCCCGGGTTTATATAAATGGAATGGAGCAGAATATTCGGCAGGTGATGCAGTGTCTTGTGAGGGGCTTGGTTATGAAGAAAAGGCTGTAATGCTTGAAAAGAACAAAGAATTGTCTTTTGATTTTGGCGAATGTCCCGGTGATTCTGTAGAAGTTGAAATCCGGTTATTGCCAAATCATCCTATACATGGAGGACAGTTACGCTTTTCTGTTTCGATAGATAAAAAGAATGCTCAGACAGTTTCTTACGAAACTCAGGGACGTAGTGAGGAATGGAAAGAGAATGTTTTGCGCAATCAGGCTATCAGACGAGTGGTTCTTCCGGTTAAAAAGAGGAAGAAGCACAATTTGACTATAAAAGCACTTGATGAAGGAGTAGTGATTGATCAGATAGAAATGTATCAATTGAATTAGTAAATCTATGGAAACATCTAATTTAAAATCAAGCAGCATGAGTATAATGCTGCTTGGTGTTTTTTTCTTTCTATATTATACTCTTTTAAGCTAATGACCAAGATTGGACACTAAATGTATTATTTGTTGGTCAATAAGGGATTATAGAAAAAATGTACTTCTTTATGTACGATAATACATTTAATTGTACGTAGCTCCATACGCCGTGTCTATGAACTTACTTATTTTTACTGAAAATTTCTTAGTATGAAAAATCTGAAAATAAAACTACTGTTTGCACTCTGTGCGATATTACTCTTTTCAGCCTTTATAACGGAAAAGAAAGACGTTATCACCATCTTTATGATAGGCGATTCTACCATGGCTAACAAAAGCCTGAAGAACGGTAACCTGGAACGTGGTTGGGGACAGATGCTTCCCTGTTTTCTGACGGAGGATGTCGCAGTGGACAATCATGCCATGAATGGACGGAGTTCATTGAGTTTCATCAATGAAGGGCGTTGGGATGCGGTGCTTGCCAAATTGAAAAAGGGAGATTATGTGTTTATTCAGTTCGGACACAATGATGAGAAAGCTTCCGAAAAACTGCATACCGATCCGGGAACTACCTTCGATGATAACCTGCGTCGTTTCGTAAGAGAAACCCGCGAAAAGGGAGCTTATCCTGTACTGTTTAATTCCATTGTACGGAGAAATTTCCCTCCCGAAGGGGTGACGGAGCCTAAAGGAAGTTATGAGGTGGAAGGAAATGTGCTTGTGGATACGCATGGAGAGTATCTGAATTCTCCCCGCCGGGTAGCTGAAGAAATGGACGTACCTTTTGTCGATCTGAATAAACTGACGCATGATCTGGTAGTCGATCTGGGCGTAGAAAAATCAAAAAGCCTCTTTATGTGGGTACCTGCGGGGATTTATGATTTTTGTCCGAAAGGGAAAATAGACAATACGCATCTGAATATTTATGGTGGAAAGGTAGTGGCAGGCATTGCTATGGAAGCTGTTGCTAAGGTTGTACCAGCACTGGCACCGTATGTACAGCAGCATGATCCTGAAGTGTATGTGGCCGATTATAAGGATAATAAGAAATGTGCTATCAGCTATACTTACGATGACGGTCTAGAAGAACATTATACGCTTGTTTTCCCGGAAATGGAAAAAGTAGGTTTCAAGGGTACTTTCTGGATATGGGGAAAAGGGATAGGGAATGTGGCGGAACAGCAAGGTAAGCCACGTATGACTTGGGTACAAATGAAGGAAATGGCCTGTAAAGGGCATGAAATATCCAGTCACAGTTGGTCGCATGCCAATCTGAAAAATATGAGTCTGAAAGAAGTGCAAGTGGAAGTTGACCGGAATGATAGTATTCTTCAGGCAGAAATAGGTGAAAGACCGCTGACTTTCTGTTATCCGTTTAATTCTTATAATGAAGATGTGTTGCGGATTGCTTCAAAAGATAGAATAGGTACACGTACGAAGCAATATGCTATAGGTGGTGAAAAATCAAAATCAACAGTTGAGTCACTGGATAAATGGGTGAAGGAACTTATCATTGCAGGCGACTGGGGAGTCACGATGATTCATGGTATTTCGGTGGGTTATGATGCTTTTACTTCTCCGGATATATTGTGGGAACATTTCAAACGGGTGAAGGCGCAGGAAGATGATATATGGGTGGGCACTTTCCGTGAAGTGGCTGCCTACGTTAAGGAACGGAATAATATCCAACTGGATGTGACGAAGAAAAAATCCCATTGGATGGTCAGCCCACGTTTGGCATTGAATCAGGAGTTATTTGGCGAACCTTTGACAATGGTGGTTGATAAGAAAGGAAAGAGTGGAGTAAAAGTTTTGCAGAATGGGAAAGAACTGTCTGTCCGGGAGCAAGACGATAAAATGATATTTGATTTTAACCCTTATGGAGGAAGCATTAAAATCAGTTTTTGAAGAAATGCATAGAATATAGCTTTGGAAAATAAATTGAAATATATGAAGAAGGGATTTATAGGTTTAGTTTTTCTTTGGGTGACACAGATTTGTTGTGCACAGTTTAGTCTGCGCTCCGACCAACCGATTAAGTTGGCTTGTGATAATGCGGAAGAGAAGGTAGTGCAAACTGCATTGAAACTGTTCATGCGTGATTATCAATCGGTATTTTCTGCATCTGCCGCCGTAGATGCCCGGCAAGGGAATATCATAGTAGGTACGGTTGGAAAAAGCCTGTTACTGAAAGCTGTGAGTGCGGACGTAAGTGCTTTGGCAGGCAAGAAACAGGCTTTTCTTTTGCAGGTTCTGCCGGATGGAAAATTGCTGGTAGCAGGTAGTGATTCGCATGGTACGGCTTATGGTATCATGGAATTATCCCGTCTGATAGGTGTATCTCCCTGGGAATGGTGGGCGGATGTAACGCCGGAGAAGAAGACTTCTTTTGTGCTGTCGGCAGAGTATCAGACATTGCAATCTCCTTCCGTGGAATATCGGGGTATATTTATCAATGACGAAGACTGGGGATTGATGCCTTGGAGTAGTCAGACGTATGAATCGTCGGATATAAAAGGACATATCGGTCCGAAGACGAATGCACGTATCTTTGAATTGTTGCTGCGTTTACGTGCCAATACCTATTGGCCTGCGATGCACGAATGTACTTTGCCTTTCTTCCTGACGGAAGGCAACAGGAAAGTTGCGGAAGAATATGGTATTTTTATAGGTTCATCGCATTGTGAACCGATGGTGTGTAGCGCTGCCGGTGAGTGGCGCCGTCGCGGTCAGGGTGATTATGACTATGTGAATAATAGTGCGTCTGTTTATAAATTCTGGGAAGATCGGGTGAAAGAGGTTGCTCAACAAGGTAATATCTATACTTTGGGTATGCGTGGTGTGCACGACGGACAGATGCAGGGAGCCAAAACCGTAGCAGAACAGAAAGCGGTATTGGAGCGTGTGCTTAAAGACCAGCGCGGACTCTTGCAGAAGTATGTCAATAAAGATGTTACAGCTATTCCGCAAGCATTTATTCCTTATAAAGAGGTGTTGGATATTTATAATGCCGGCTTACAGGTGCCTGATGATGTAACGTTGATCTGGTGTGATGATAATTACGGGTATATCCGTCACTTCCCGACAGCGGAAGAGCGTGCCCGCAAAGGAGGCAACGGTATTTATTACCATGTATCTTACTGGGGCCGTCCTCACGATTATCTTTGGTTGGGAACTTTCAGCCCTTATCTGCTCCATCAACAAATGAAGCTGGCTTACGACCGTGGCATTCAGAAGATGTGGGTGTTGAATGTGGGTGATATCAAACCTGCGGAATATCAGATAGAGCTTTTCCTGGATATGGCGTGGAACATCGATGAAGTGAACGAAATAGGAGTCACTGCCCATCTGAAATCCTGGTTGGGGCGGGAATTTGGAAGTAATTGTGCCGAGGAACTGTTGCCTGCCATGGAAGCACATTACCAGCTATCCTACATTCGTAAGCCCGAATTTATGGGAAATACGCGTGAAGAAGAGCGCGATCCGAAATACAAGGTGATTAAAGATCTGCCTTGGAGCGAACAGACCATTAGTGAGCGTCTGAGATCTTATACCGTCTTGTCCGATGTTGTCGAGAGAATGGAGAGTAACATTCCGGCGGACAGGCAGGATGCTTACTTCCAGCTTGTGAAATATCCGGTGCAGGCCGCCGCACAAATGAACCGGAAAATTCTGACTGCCCAGCTTGCCCGTCACTCTAAGGCTGACTGGAAACAAAGTGATGCTGCTTTTGACAGCATTGTATCCTTGACGCAGCAGTATAATTCATTGCAGAATGGCAAATGGAACCGTATGATGGATTTTCAACCCCGTAAGTTGCCGGTATTCAAGCGTGTAGAGCATACTGCCGCTACCGAGCCTATGATGACAGACCGGAAAATGCTCTGCAAATGGAATGCTATGGAATGTACGTATGGAAAACCTGTTCCGTACGAGGGCTTAGGATATGAAAGAAAAGCGGCAGGTATCCGTAAAGGTTCCTCTCTGACCTTCGCTTTTGATGATTATGGAAAAGATTCTGTTGAAGTTGAGATCAGGCTATTGCCAAGTCATCCACTGGATGAGAAACAGCTTCGTTTCGCTATCTCCGTAGATGAGGCCGTTCCGCAAACGGTATCTTATGAGACGAAAGGACGCAGTGAAGAATGGAAAGAGAATGTATTGCGTAACCAGGCTATTCGGAAAGTGACTTTACCGATTAATAAACAGGCTTCTCATAAGTTGGTTATTACGGCTTTGGATGAAGGAGTGGTGCTGGATCAGGTGATACTTTATTAAGATCTCACCACAGAGTAGCACAGAGTCCCATGGAGTTCATTCATTTGATTTTAAATCAATAGAACTCTGTGGGACTCTGTGTTACTCTGTGGTGAATCAGATTAGTATTTGAAGTTTTCCCCTTTCACATAAATCTTGAAATCCTTGATGCCACCCGGTACTTCGCTTTCCATTCGGGGCAAGCATTGGAAACCTGTCAATGCATGACTGGCGCCCAGATCGATTACAATCGTATGCGGATAAGGACTACCTTTCTCTGTGCTCCAATAGGTGGATTCCTGAAGGTCGAAAGTCTTGTCGGCAGAGCGGTTGACGTGAGCTACGTCTTCGCTGTCGGCATACTTCACAATCCAAGGCTCGCGGGACAGACGGCTACCATCCTTGTCCAAGAAATACATTTCGGCAATACAAGCCAGGTCTTTTCCATCCTGTGAGTTTAATGCTTCAATGCAAACATAGCGTCCGGTAACCGGTTTGTTGAATTTAACTTCCTGCCAGCCGTTACCCGGTTTGAAACTTCCCGTGAATACAGGCTTTTCACCTGACAAGTTCAGGTTCTCGCCTTCATTGCGATGTGTCAAGGGTTTTTGTACAAGCAGCTGGTCAAGGAGCGGTTCACTTAAACCTTCGGACTTAGCTTCTTTAGGGCCTACAATATCGAAAACTACGATTTCATTCTCACCTTTCTTCAACCAGCATCCCGGTACATAAAGAGTCTGCTGAGGACCGATCTCCCAGATACGGCCTAATGCATAGCCGTTCACATAAACCAGTCCTTTGCCCCATGTTTCGAAGTTCAGGAAAGTATCGCTTGGTTTCTTCACCTGGAATTTAGCACGGTAAACACCCGGAATACGTTGTCCGAGACGGTCTGTCAATGACTCTATCGGCTGGAACTTCATGCCCTGATAGAATTCATAGGTATCTTCAATGTTGAAAACTTCCCAGTTCTTCAGGTCGCAAACGAAAGGATATCCGTTGATGTCCATAGAAAGTTCTACGTTTTTCGTGATTCCTTTGAAGTCTTTGATGGCACGACCGAAGTTGATGCGACCCATGGCTTCTACCAGAATATCAAGTTTGGAACCTTTGACGCAGGCGGGGAGTACCAATTGCTTTTCACCGTTTCTTCTGTCGAGTTTGCCGATGTACTTCCCGTCTACGAATACCTGTGCATAGTCGTGCGCATCGTTCACTGTGAGGGTAGCGGGCGATTTCAATTCAGGCAGGGTAGTGCGGTAGAGGATGCTTCCGAAGCCCTGGTTGTATTCTTCCATGGTGCGGATGTTTTCATCCTTCTTTGCTGCGGGCAGGTTCTCGAACAATGGTGCCATTTCTGTGAATCTGAAAGCAGGGATGCTGATAGGTTTGATCAGTGCAGGTACTTTCGCCTGTTTCTCACCATCCATGTATTTCGCCATGGCTTCTCTCAGCGCCCAATACTTAGGAGTTGTCTGACCGGATTCACTGATAGGCGCATCATAATCGTAAGACGTCACGTCGGGTGCAAAGCCGGGAGAGTTGGCGCCTGCCCAGTGTCCCCAGTTCGTACCTCCATGTGTCATATACAGGCTGAATGAAATGCCTCTCGATAACATATCATCGATGCCTTTGATCATATCAGCAGCAGGACGGGTTTCGTGGTTGGCACCCCATTTGTCGAACCAACCGCTCCAGAATTCAGAACACATCAGCGGGCTGTTGGGACGAAGTTGTTTCAGTTTGGCAAATTGCTGGTCGACGTTGGCACCTGTACCGAAGTTCATGGTCCAGATCAGATCGTCGAGTCCGTTCAGGGTGAAGTTAGAGGCCCAGTCGCATTGGAACAGGGCGATGTCATTTCCAAAGTTGGCACGTACGATGTCTCTGATTTGGGATACATAACCCTTATCTTCTCCGTAAGATCCATATTCGTTTTCTACCTGTACCATGATGATGGGACCGCCATTGGCAATCGTCAGGTCTTTCACTTGCTTGGCTACGGCTTCTTCAAACAGAGCTACACGCTCAATGAAGTAAGGATCGGATTCGCGCAGGCGGACATCCTTTTTCTTAAGCAGCCACCATGGCAGACCACCCATTTCCCACTCGGCGCAAACATACGGTCCGGGGCGAAGGATGACATACATATCATTTTGCTGGCACAGACGGCAGAACTCGGCCAGGTCGTTTTGCTCCGTAAAGTCATATACGCCGGGTTGCGGTTCGTGAGAGTTCCAGAATACATAGAGGCAGACGGTATTCATACCCAGTGCTTTGCACAACTTGATGCGTTGGTTCCAATAAGGTTTCGGGATGCGTGGGTAGTGCAGTTCGGCGGCTTTAACCACAAATGGTTTGCCATTCAGCAGGAAAGTTCCTTTGCCGGCTTCAAAACGACCTTGGTCGGCAAAGCTGTCGAAGTTCCATTTGTCACGCCAGGGAATGGTGATTTTATCACCTTCGAAGGAGAATGGAAGCCATACATAACGTGAGTTTTCCAGGTCTTTCTTATTCCAGCGGTCGAACATGGCAATGTACATGTCTTTCTTGCCCATAACTTTCTGCACGTAAGTGCTTTGAGCATAGAATGTCTTGTCGGCATCTGTTCCGGTACAAGGGTTACCGATTGTTTTCCATTCACCCATAATGGAGTCTGCTACTGCCAGTTCAGCCTGATTGGGATCCCAACCGGTACAGCCGGAAGAGAGCATGTAGTATTTTCCGTTACGCTTGAAGACGGCGGGAGCTTCGCGGCTTTCCTTGACGAAGTTACGGGTATAGCGTCCGCTCGGTCTTTGATAATCGTCAGTCAATTCGCTGATGTACAGCGTTGCATTGTTTTCTGACGAATAAAAGTGGTAGGCACGGCCATCATCGTCTACGAATACGGTTTGGTCGCGGCTCATGGCACCGTTGGGGCGGAAACTGCCCAGATAGGTGAATTCTCCGGTAGGGGAGTCACTGATGGCTACTCCGGCGCATGCCTTGCTGTAGTCGGCACTTTCCACATGTGCCCACATCACGAATTTCTTGGTTTTGGGGTTATAAATCACCTTCGGACGTTCCAGTACCTTGCTGGTGTGCAGGTCGTGACCTTGGTCGTCCTTCACTGCGGGAAGTACGATGCCTTCGAACTTCCAGTTCAGAAGGTCTTTGGATGAATAGCAGCTCACGCCGGTTACATCCGTGCGGTAACACTCCCATGTAGCCCATTCAGGCAGGATGGTTTTACCTTTTTTGTACTCACCGTACCAGTAGTACGTTCCTTCATGGTAGAGGATACCGCCGCCATGTGCATTGATGGGGTTACCGTCGGTGTCGTTCCATACTTCACCCGGCACGATGGCATTGTTGGTGGTTACTTGTTTTTGGGCTTGCGCTGTAGCAGCTCCAAACAAACAGGCAACAACTAATGTCATACTCCAGAAAATGTTTCTCATGATTTGAATGGTTTATTGTTAGTTTACGAATTAATTTCTGTTGCAAAGATAAGAACGACTTATCATTTAATGTTCCACAAATAATTCAATATAGGTAGACAGATGTTTCAATTTAATACGATTTATAATTTATATCTTTGTAGTCAGTAAACGAAATTATAGAAAACATTAACATGAAACACTTACAATGGTTATTGGCAACTGCCTGTATGCTTGCGGTTTGTCTGTCTGTCTCTGCTCAAAGTGGCAAGAAAGTAAAAAGTATCTCGCATGAAAAATGGGTAAAATCGAAAGTCTGGAGTGAAGGTTTGAAGGCGAAGCCCCATTCTTCTACGAATTTAGCGGAATTCAAAGCGCAGTACGAAGCGAATCCGGAACAATGGAAGGCGGCTTTTCGCTGGTTGGCGTCGCACGACCTGACTACTATCGAGAAGGGAAAACATCCGGTAGAAGGAACATCACTTGTGGTTTCTGTTGAAGATAGTAAGAATGAACCGTTAGAGAAGCGGACATCCGAATCACACCGGAAACATATAGATTTGCAGTATGTGATGAAAGGAACGGAACGTTTTGCATTGCTGGATCATGAGTCTTCAAAGGCTAATTGCGAATATAGTGAGAAAAAAGATGTTATTCACTATGATTTTGATCCGGAAAAAACTACCTTTATCGACTCTGTTCCCGGTGAGTTTTTCTTGTTCTTCCCGTCCGACTGGCATATTGCAAAGATAGCTACGGATAAGGAAGATCAGGATATAAGGGTGATCGTGATTAAGTTGGATTATATGTGATACACGCGCGTACCTTTATATCTTATATATAAGAAATCACTAAAAAATTACCGGAATATGACCTGCTCCCTACCAACTCCCTGTCAAGTCCGTACCAAGTCCCTACCAACTCCAAGCGTATAGATACGGAGATAGTACGGGCTTGACAGGGAGTTGAATATGCCCGGTAATGGATAAAACTATTATTTGCTTTTCCGGAATGTGATTGCTTTATCAACCAGAAAATAGAAGAATCTGGCAGATATGCTATCACCAGCTACCGTTAATGCTTCCGGATGGAATTGCACTCCCCAGATAGGTTTTCCTTCAATGTTTTCAATGGCTTCGGGAATACTGTCCGTAGCCCATGCCGTAATTCGGAAGCCGGGTGCCACCTGTTTGACAGCCTGATGATGATGGGTATTGGTAAATAGTTGTGTCTCTCCTGTTATCCGTGCCATTTCAGAATCGGGAAGCAGGTTGACTGCATGAGTGGGTACACTACTCGGTTCTTCCTGATTATGTCGCACGGTAGTATCCGGATGTTGGGCTGGAATATCCTGATAGAGTGTGCCACCGAATGCTACATTGATTAATTGTTCGCCCCGGCAGATTCCTAACATGGGTACACCACGTTGCGCTGCAAGGCGGATAAGGGAAATATCATAAACATCACGCAGTGAATCTACCTCTCCCAGTTGTTCGATAGGTTCTTCATTATAATAAGAAGGATGTATATCCGCTCCTCCGATTAAAATAATCCCGTCCAGCCGACTGATGATGTCTGCCAGAACTATACTGTCTGTTGTGACTGGTATAAGCATTGGAGTGCCTCCGGCTTGTATGACTGATTCGGTATAAGTCGTTCGTGCAGACGAATAGTCGCTGGGATGTGAACAAGATAGGCCGATAAGAGGTCGTTGCTTGTGAGATGAACTTCCGGATTGACATCCGGTAAATGACAGGAGGATGAGCAGTACAATAGATGATAGTAGTTCTTTCATTGTAAGTTTGGGGGTTAATGATTTTGCTGTAAAGTTAAGAAAATCTTTCTGTTAGTAGTGATGTGTTACATAACATAGTTTAGTAACACTATCGATTTATTGCTTTTCTTTTGATAAATTCATAATTTGCGCCTCACAAAAATTAAGGGTATGCGAAGGCATACTGAGTTATTCATTTTAAATCTTATATATCATGAAAGTATATCAGACGAATGAAATTAAGAACATTGCCCTGCTTGGCAATGATGGCTCGGGTAAAACCACTCTCACAGAAGCGCTGCTCTTTGAGAGTGGTATTATAAAACGCCGCGGCAGAATTACTGCCAAGAATACAGTCAGCGATTACTTCCCGGTGGAGCAAGAATATGGCTATTCTGTGTTTTCCACCGTTTTCCATGTGGAGTGGAACGGTAAGAAACTTAATATTATAGACTGTCCGGGAAGTGATGACTTTGTTGGAGCTGCCATGACAGCACTCAATGTTACCGATACTGCAATATTACTTCTGAATGGCCAATATGGTCCTGAAGTGGGTACCCAAAATCATTTCCGATATACAGAAAAGTTAGGTAAACCGGTGATCTTCCTGGTGAATCAGCTTGACCATGAGAAGTGTGATTATGATATGGTACTGGAGCAGTTGAGGTCTGCTTATGGTTCGAAGGTAGTTCCCGTGCAATATCCGTTGGCTACCGGACCGAACTTCAATTCGTTGATTGATGTACTTTTGATGAAAAAATATTCGTGGGGCCCCGAAGGTGGTGCACCCACCATTGAAGATGTTCCTGCAGAGGAATTGGAAAAGGCAACCGAACTGCATAAAGCGCTGGTAGAAGCAGCTGCTGAACACGATGAAAGCCTGATGGAGAAATTCTTTGAACAAGAATCTCTAACGGAAGATGAAATGCGTGAAGGTATCCGTAAGGGACTGGCTTCACGTGGCATGTTCCCTGTATTCTGTGTTTGTGCAGGTAAAGATATGGGTGTGCGTCGTTTGATGGAATTCCTGGGTAATGTGGTTCCGTTTGTAAACGAGATGCCGCCCGTACACAATACTCGTGGCGAGGTTGTGGAACCGAATCCGAATGGACCTACTTCTCTCTATTTCTTCAAGACCGCTGTTGAACCTCATATCGGTGATGTTCAGTACTTCAAGGTTATGAGCGGTAAAGTGCACGAAGGTGAAGACTTTACGAATGCTGACCGTGGTTCAAAAGAACGTATCGCCCAGATTTATGCCTGTGCAGGTGCCAACCGTATTAAGGTAGAAGAAATGGTGGCCGGTGATATCGGTTGTACTGTGAAATTAAAAGATGTGCATACAGGTAATACTCTGAATGGTAAGGGTACTGAAAACCGTTTCAACTTTGTCAAATATCCCAATTCAAAATATTCTCGTGCTATCAAACCCGTGAATGAGGCCGATACAGAAAAGATGATGGCCATATTGAACCGTATGCGCGAGGAAGATCCGACTTGGGTGATAGAGCAATCCAAGGAATTGCGCCAGACTATTGTTCACGGACAGGGTGAATTCCACTTGCGTACGTTGAAATGGCGTTTGGAGAATAATGAAAAGTTGCAAATCAAATATGAGGAACCGAGAATTCCGTATCGTGAAACCATTACGAAGGCGGCTCGTGCAGACTATCGCCATAAGAAACAATCGGGTGGTGCAGGCCAGTTTGGTGAGGTGCATCTGATTGTAGAACCTTATTACGAAGGTATGCCGCTGCCTGATACTTATAAGTTTGGTGCGCAGGAGTTTAAGATGAACGTGAAAGGTACCGAAGAAATCCCATTGGAATGGGGCGGTAAATTGGTATTTATTAATAGTATCGTAGGTGGTTCTATTGACGCGCGTTTCATGCCGGCTATCCTGAAAGGTATCATGTCTCGTATGGAACAAGGTCCGTTGACCGGTTCGTATGCTCGTGATGTACGTGTTATCGTGTATGATGGTAAGATGCACCCGGTAGACTCCAATGAAATTTCCTTCATGTTGGCTGGCCGTAATGCATTTAGTGAAGCATTCAAGAATGCAGGACCGAAGATCCTTGAACCTATCTATGATGTGGAAGTATTTGTTCCGTCGGATAGAATGGGTGATGTGATGGGTGACTTGCAGGGACGCCGTGCCATGATTATGGGTATGAGTAGTGAAGCCGGTTATGAAAAGCTGAGTGCTAAAGTACCTTTGAAGGAAATGGCATCTTACTCCACAGCCTTGAGTTCTTTGACAGGAGGACGTGCTTCGTTCATCATGAAATTTGCCAGCTATGAACTTGTTCCAAGTGATGTACAAGATAAGTTGGTTAAGGAGTTCGAAGCTAAGCAAGCTGAAGAATAAAAGACTTCACTTCGTCTGTTTTTATAATTTGTTAAAGCCGTTACTCCCTCAGAACGAGGGGTAATGGCTTTTTTATTAACACTGATTAAGAACATGCGTAAATGTGAACGGGAATGATTAATTTTTTATTAAATTTGCAAACCAAACACACGCTGATTTGTTATAATGCTCGTAATGCAACTTAAAAAACTCTTTTCGGTTAATTTACGAGAACTTGCGGTTAAATCAGGTTAATAGGTTAGGAGTGTTAATTAGGGAGTGTTAATTTTGTGACTATGAAGAAGTCAACAATATGGATATTAGGCATCGTTATGGGGTTATCTTTCCTCAGCCTCTTGTATCTGCAAATCAGCTACATAGAGAAGATGGTAAAGATGCGTAACGAGCAATTTGATGAATCTGTGAAGCGTGGACTGATGGCTGCTTCTAAAGAAGTGGAGTCCGCTGAGGTTGCCCGTTGGTTGCGGGAAGACATCTCTGAGGCAGAAAAGAGAGCGTGGGAATTGACTGAGCAAGGACAGGCATTGGTGCAGACACAACGGTTTACGGTGACGTCGCCGGATGGTTCCAAGTATTCGGCCATGGAACTTCAGACGATCACAAATAAGCCGTCAGAACTGCCGAGAGCGATGATTTCGCGTAAGCATGGCGCTAAGACGATTCCTAAAACAGCTCGTACACAAATTGATTTAATGAAAGAACGTTATGTGTACCAGCGTGGCTTGTTGGATGAAGTTGCCTTGCAGATGTTATATACGGCAAGTAGCAAGCCGATTGAGGAACGCATCAACTTTAAGAACCTGGATCAGTACTTAAAGTCGGGCTTGGTAGATAACGGCATTGATCTGGGATATCACTTTAAGGTGATTGACCGGGATGGACGGGAAGTATACCGTTGTTCGGACTATGTCGATGAAGGTAGCGAGTATTCTTACTCCCAGCCTTTGTTCCTGAATGATCCACCTGCCCGTATGAGTATCGTAAAGATACATTTTCCGGGCAAAAGAGATTATATTTTCGACTCGATCAACTTTATGATACCGTCGATGATATTCACCTTTGTGTTGCTGATTACGTTTATCTTCACGATTTATATCGTGTTCCGCCAAAAGAAACTGACGGAGATGAAGAATGACTTTATCAACAATATGACGCATGAGTTTAAAACGCCGATATCGACCATTTCGCTGGCGGCGCAGATGTTGAAAGACCCTGCAGTGGGTAAGTCGCCTGCCATGTTCCAGCATATATCGACGGTCATCAATGATGAGACGAAACGGTTGAGGTTCCAGGTGGAGAAGGTACTCCAGATGTCGATGTTCGACAAACAGAAAGCTACCTTAAAAATGAAGGAACTGGATGCCAATGAGTTGATTACCGGTGTTATCAATACATTCACCCTGAAGGTAGAACGTTATAACGGTAATATAGAGTCGGAACTGAACGCAACAGACCCGAATATCTTTGCAGATGAAATGCATCTTACGAATGTGATTTTCAATCTGATGGATAATGCGGTGAAGTATAAGAGACCGGATGCCGATTTGGAATTGAAAGTGAAGACCTGGAATGAACCGGGCAAGCTGATGATTTCTATTCAGGATAACGGAATAGGTATTAAGAAAGAAAATTTGAAAAAGATATTTGAAAAGTTCTACCGCGTGCATACAGGTAATCTGCACGATGTGAAAGGCTTTGGATTGGGATTGTCTTATGTGAAGAAGATTATTACAGACCATAAGGGAACTATCCGGGCAGAGAGTGAACTAAACGTTGGAACTAAATTTATTATTGCATTACCTTTACTTAAAAATTAATGATATGGACGAGAAACTGCGTATTTTATTGTGCGAAGATGATGAAAATCTTGGCATGCTTTTAAGAGAATATTTACAGGCAAAAGGTTACGCTGCCGAGTTATATCCCGATGGAGAAGCAGGATACAAGGCTTTCCTGAAGAATAAATATGACTTGTGTGTGTTTGATGTGATGATGCCGAAGAAAGACGGATTCACACTGGCACAAGAAGTGCGTGCGGCCAATGCCGAAATACCTATTATCTTCTTGACGGCAAAAACATTGAAGGAAGATATTCTGGAAGGTTTCAAGATTGGTGCCGATGACTACATCACCAAGCCCTTCAGTATGGAAGAGCTGACTTTCAGAATTGAAGCTATCCTGAGACGTGTTCGCGGAAAGAAGAACAAGGAGAGCAACATCTATAAGATTGGTAAGTTTACATTCGACACGCAGAAACAGATTCTGGCGACTGCCGAGAAGCAGACTAAACTGACCACCAAAGAATCCGAACTGCTGGGCTTGCTTTGTGCACATGCCAACGAAATTCTGCAGCGTGACTTTGCGTTGAAGACTATTTGGATTGATGACAACTATTTCAATGCACGTAGTATGGATGTATATATCACAAAGCTGCGTAAGCACCTGAAAGAAGATGATTCGATTGAAATCATCAACATTCACGGAAAAGGATATAAACTGATTACTCCGGAAGCTGAGTCTTGATGAGACTCGGCTCCTCTGGGGGAGAGAAAATAAAAAAGGCGGTTTGCATGTATATGCTAACCGCCTTCTTTATTTCTTTTCTTTTGATATTAGTCGACAATTCTCTTGTTGATGACAATGTAGGAAATCAATCCCACTACAACCAAAACGGCAGAACTGCCCAAGATGGCATTGTTGTTAACATTGCCGGTAAAAGAACATGCAACCAGGATTACAGCTCCTATTACGACTAATATCAATCCCAGATTTTTTAATAAGCCTTTCATGTGTGTGTATTTTAATTAGATTATTATATTCTTTCGTATTCTTGTCACAAAGAAAAGCATAATTCTTTAACAAGCGAAATTATTTTTGCAAAAAAACCATATTTTAATAAAGAATGAAGAATGACGAATGAAAAACGAAGATTATTAATCACTAAACCCTAATCGCTGATCACTGAATTTCAGTCTTTCGTATTGAAAAATATTTTTCTCAATACTTCCTGGCTTATGCTCAGTTCTTCTACGGTAATGCCGCGTAATGCTTCTTTTAAAGTTTGGTTAGCGATTACCCGTGCGCGTTCTTCCAGTTCTTTTCCATCTTTGGTGAGGTGGATAAGATTGGTGCGGCGGTCTTTTTTATCCGAGATACGGACTACCAGATGTTGACGTTCCATGTTATCAATCAGGCGCGTCATACTGGGCTTGTCTTTAAAAGTTGCATTGCACAACTCTTGTTGCGTCACTCCGTCTTTTTCCCACAAAAAGATGAGGACAGTCCATTGTTCCGGAGTAATCTCCAAACCGTTCTGGCGGAAGTTACGGGACAGTTTTCGGTTGATTGCGGCGGAAACTTTACCATTCAGGATGGCAAAAATCAGCCGGATGTCAAAGTTAAATTGCTCGATCATGAAATTATTGTTTAAACAACTTTGCAAAGGTAAGTCACTTCTATGATAAATCCTACCTTCAGGCACAAAAAAACATTAAATGTTTGTAGATCAAAATAAAATCCCTACCTTTGCACCGCAAATTTTTAAACGAATTATTAATTCATTAATTAAACAAGTATGAATCAATACGAAACCGTTTTCATTTTAACTCCCGTTTTGTCTGATGTTCAGATGAAGGAAGCGGTAGAAAAATTCAAAGGCATCCTTACTGCTGAAGGTGCTGAGATCGTAAATGAGGAAAACTGGGGACTGAAAAAACTGGCATATCCTATCCAGAAGAAGTCAACTGGTTTCTATCAGCTGATTGAGTTCAATGCAGACCCTACTGTTATTGACAAGTTAGAGCTTAACTTCCGTCGTGATGAGCGCGTTATCCGTTTCTTGACTTTCAAGCAAGACAAGTACGCTGCTGAATATGCTGCGAAGAGAAGAAGTGTTAAATCAACTAAAAAGGAGGATTAATCATGGCACAACAAGTTCAATCAGAAATCAGATATTTAACTCCGCCCTCAGTAGACGTTAAGAAGAAAAAATACTGCCGTTTCAAAAAGAGCGGTATTAAGTACATCGACTACAAAGATCCCGAATTCTTGAAGAAATTCTTGAATGAGCAAGGTAAAATCCTTCCGCGTCGTATTACCGGTACTTCTTTGAAGTTCCAACGTCGTGTAGCTCAAGCTGTGAAGAGAGCACGTCACTTGGCGTTGCTGCCCTATGTAACTGACATGATGAAATAATAGGAGGAGGAAAGTATGGAAATTATATTGAAAGAAGACATTGTAAACTTGGGTTATAAGAACGACATCGTAACTGTTAAGTCCGGTTATGGTCGTAACTACCTCATCCCGACAGGTAAAGCTGTGATTGCTTCTCCTGCTGCAAAGAAAATGTTGGCTGAAGATTTGAAGCAACGTGCTCACAAATTGGAAAAAATCAAGAAGGATGCTGAAGCATTGGCAGCTAAATTGGAAGGCGTATCTTTGAAGATCGCTACTAAAGTTAGCTCAACCGGTACTATCTTCGGTTCTGTTGGTAATATCCAGATTGCAGAAGAATTGGCTAAGTTAGGTCATGAAATTGACCGTAAGATCATCGTTGTAAAAGACGCTGTGAAAGAAGTTGGCCAGTACAAAGCTATCGTTAAGCTGCACAAGGAAGTTTCTGTAGAGATTCCTTTCGAAGTTGTTGCTGAAGAAGCATAATTAAACTTCATATATAAAAGAAGCCCGGTTTCCGAAAGGAAGCCGGGCTTTTTTATTACTGGTTAGTTCTAATTGTATTCTTTATCAATAAAAGTAATTGTTTTATCAATTAGTTCCATGTAGTGGCTGTATGTGAGATGCGGGTCATCATGTATAAAAGAAATTTGCCGTATGGCAGCAAGCCCTTCCGGGAGGTGAAGGGTGAACTCCCAGGTTTCTCTTAGTGACTTATTTTCATTAGAAATTTTTCTAAATTCTTGCTGACTGACGCACTTCTCTACCCCTGTCTCTTTTGCTTTGGAGAATCCTTCATAAAAAAGATGTGCATTTTTTATTACGGCATAGGCTTGGATGATTTCGACAGCAAGCTCTTTATTTTTAATATTTTGCATGACAGAAGAAGCTCTGAGCATTTCCATAGCATCGGTGACTGGAAGAAAATCTTGTGATTGGAATGGGAAATAGCCGTAGTAATTCAGAGAGTCGGAGGACGCTTCATTCATTTTATCTTTGTATTGAAGCAAGTAGCATGCACCTTCTTTGTTGATTTTTTCGATTTTCATCATCTCTTCTATTGTTTCCCGGTTGATAAGTAATTCACTTTTAACCAGTTGCAGAGCCTGTGCCACCTCTTTTTTCTTGTTGTGCTCCTGAATCATATCACTTCCCACGAATGTGATTGCAATACCCAGTACGACTGCAATGAAATTGCAGATGAAATCACCTAATCTTCCCTTGATAGCTGATCGCTTAATTTTTTCTATCAGTTTTGTATTCATAATATTAGCATAATATGTAGATTAGCAAAGATAAGGATTTTCAGAACTAATCAAATAGGAAAAGTGATGAATCACTGAGGTATCTTTGGGATGGTACAAATGGGTATAAAAAAAAGTCTGTTCGTGCTTTCGCACGTCAGACTTTCAATTCTCTCAGTGTGTTGTTCTGAATTATTCAGCTACAACTGCTGCGCTATCTACTGCTACAGTATCAGCTGCTGCGGCTGCCTCAGCTGCTGCTGCGGCTGCTTCTTCTACTGCTGCGATTGAATCAGCAATACGGATAGAATCTGCTGCTGCTTTTTCAGCGTCAGCTTGTTTGTTACCACAAGATGCGAAAGATACTGCTACGATAGCTACGGCCATCAAAACTAATTTTTTCATTTTCTTTGCTTTTTAAAAACGTAATACAATCAATTGCTTTATTAAAACGCTGCAAAGGTATGTACTTTTTCAATATGTTGTTCTCCAAATCCCAACTTTTTTTATGTTTTTTTTGGAGGTTAGCCCCTTTTGATTACTTTTTGTATGTTTAATAACATACTAATCTTCTGCAATACTGTTATATAAGTAGCGTTTGATGCTCCTTTTAGGAGTTTTCTCAAACTCGGTAGGATAGAGCTGAATCTGGCTGACTTTCTCGTAACTGGCCACACTGCTATTCAGGTTCTTCAAGTTCTCGTTCATGATGGTTTTGAGGTTTTCCTCTTGGTTCAGTCCAAGGGAATCCAAAGCTTCGTAATCTGCATAGACTAAAGCTACCAGTTTTTTATTGCGTTCGATAACGAGACTTTCCAGTACGAAAGGCAGGTTGTTGAGACGTGCTTCGATTTCTTCGGGGAAGATGTTTTGTCCGCTGGAACTCAGGATCATGGTCTTACTGCGGCCACGAATATAGAGGTTTCCTTTTTCATCCAGTTTACCTAAGTCACCGGTACGTAGCCAGCCGTCTTCGGTGAAGACTTCTTTAGTGGCTTCCGGATTTTTATAATAACCTGTCATTACATTTTCGCCGCGTACCTGGATTTCGCCGATTTCTGCCTCCGGATTTTCTTTGTAGATACGGGCTTCCATGATGTCGAGCACTCGCCCGGAAGAAGTCGGGATGAATTCGTTCCAGGGAGCGTAACTGATTAACGGCGCACACTCCGTCATGCCATAACCGATGGTGAACGGGAACTTGATGCGATGGAAGAATTCTTCCACTTCCGGGTTCATGGCAGCACCGCCGATAATGACTTCTTTGAAACGGCCTCCCAAAGCATCTATCAGTTTCTTCCGGATTTGCCCATAGATTTGTCCGTCGAGCAAAGGAATGCTGAGTGCCCATTTCATAGTCTTTTTATTTATAATAGGTTGAATGACATTCTTATAGATTTTCTCGATAACGAGTGGCACGGTAATAATCAAGCTGGGTTTTACCTCTTCGAAGGCCTTCATCAGAATCTTTGGAGAGGGGACTTTGCCCAAAAGTGTGACGTGAGTACCCACGGCAGTAGCTGTAAGAAAGTCGAAAGCGCAACCGTAGGCGTGAGCCAAGGGTAAGAAGGATAGTACTTTATCTCCCTTTTTCAACAACTCGGTGCGGATACCGAAAGTGACATTTCCTGCGAGATTGTTTCCTGTCAGCATCACGCCCTTACTGAAACCGGTGGTGCCCGAGGTATAGTTCAGCAGCATTACCTTATCATTGGAAAGAGTGGTATACTGCACGTCTTCCCGGTGGAAACCTTTCGGATAAGTTATGTGCATTTCTTCATCTAGGTGTTTGAGGAAACGATTGATTGTTTCACCGTCGCGCTGATGCAGGCAACGGAAATCGGAAAGGGAGAATACGGCACGCAATCCGGCCAGGCGTTCTTCTTCCAGATGTTCCCAGATGGAATCGCTCGTAAAGAGGAAAACAGACTCGGAGTGGTTGACGATATGATGTACATCATTCGGATTAAAATCTTGAAGAATGGGAACAACGATAGCTCCGTAAGTGATGGTAGCCATATAAGCGATGCACCAACGGGCATTGTTCTTACCGATAACAGCAATTTTGTCGCCCCGGCGCAAGCTGCAATGTTTGAATAGCAAGTGCAATTTGGCTATCTCTTGCGCCACTTGTCCATAGGAATAACTCTCGTCTTCACCGTAATCGGTATAGCAAGGAAGGTCCCAGTTTTCACGGAAACTCTGCTCGTAGAGTTTGATAAAGTTCTCTTGTATCATTGCACGAAAATTGATGATTTGTGCAAAAGTAGAAAAAATCTAATAATTATATGTAACTTTGTAGCAGAAATGTGTTTAGAATAGATATGATTGATACCAATATATTTCAAGATAAGACAGCGGTTTACTATACATTAGGTTGTAAGTTGAACTTCTCGGAAACCTCTACTATCGGTAAGATTTTGCGGGATGCAGGTGTGCGTACGGCACGTAAAGGCGAGAAAGCAGACATCTGTGTGGTGAACACTTGCTCGGTGACGGAAGTGGCGGATAAGAAATGCCGCCAGGCTATCCATCGTCTGGTGAAGCAACATCCGGGGGCTTTCGTGGTTGTGACCGGATGTTATGCCCAGTTGAAACCCGAAACAGTTGCAAAGATTGAGGGTGTGGATGTGGTGCTTGGTGCCGAACAGAAAAAAGATTTGCTTCAATATCTCGGCAACCTGCAAAAGAATGAGTCGGGAGAAGCTTATGCTTCGGCGCTGAAAGATATCCATTCGTTTGCACCGTCGTGCTCACGTGGCGACCGTACCCGTTATTTTCTGAAAGTACAGGATGGTTGCGATTATTTCTGCTCTTACTGCACCATTCCTTTCGCCCGCGGGCGGAGTCGCAATGGAACAATTGCATCCATGGTGGAACAAGCCCGCCAGGCTGCGGCCGAGGGAGGAAAAGAAATTGTGCTGACGGGTGTCAATATCGGGGATTTCGGTAAAACTACCGGAGAAACTTTCTTCGATCTGGTGAAGGCGCTGGATGAAGTGGAAGGCATTGAGCGCTACCGAATTTCCTCCATAGAGCCCAATTTGCTGACTGACGAGATCATAGAATTCGTTTCTCATTCCCGCAGTTTCATGCCTCATTTCCATATTCCGTTGCAGTCCGGTAGTGACGAAGTGCTGAAACTGATGCGCCGGCGATATGATACGGAACTTTTCGCTTCCAAAGTGCGGAAAGTGAAAGAAGTGATGCCCGACGCTTTTATCGGCGTGGATGTGATTGTGGGCACACGTGGTGAAACGGATGAATACTTTGAGCAGGCCTACGAATTTATCAAAAGCCTGGATGTGACCCAGCTTCATGTGTTTAGCTACTCCGAACGTCCGGGGACGCAGGCATTAAAGATAGACCATGTGGTAACTCCCGAGGAAAAACACCGTCGGAGTCAGCGCCTGTTGGAACTTTCGGACGAAAAGACGCATGCATTCTATGCCCGTCATATCGGACAAACCCTGCCTGTGTTGTTGGAACGTTCCAAGCCGGGAACTCCTATGCATGGCTTCACTGCTAACTATATCCGCGTGGAGGTTCCCCACAATGATACATTGGATAATCAGGTGGTGCCTGTTCGTTTGGGCGATTTTAATGAAGACGGAACGGCGTTGCAGGGAATGGTGCTATTATAATAAGGTATAAGAAAAGTATGAAATCGAAACTTGTCTACTGGCTGACTTACGCTGGCATGTGGCTTCTGGCTCTGCTTCCTTTCCGGGCACTTTATATATTGTCCGATGGGGTTTGTTTTTTGATGCGTCATGTGGTGCATTATCGTCGTAAGGTAGTTCGTAAGAATCTGAAGAATTCTTTTCCTGAAAAATCCGAGGCTGAACTGCGCGAGATTGAGCGTGAGTTTTATCGCTATATCTGCGACTATATGCTGGAAGAAATAAAGATGATGCGTATGTCGTTCGAAGACCTTTCCCGTCGTATGGAGTATGGTAATACTGAAGAATATCTTGCCATGCTCGAAAAACATGGAGGCATCGTTGTACTCATTCCTCATTATGCCAATTTTGAGTGGCTGACGGCGATGGGAGCCTTCATGAAGCCGGAAGACGTACCATTGCAAGTGTATAAACCTTTGCGAAACAAGTATATGGATGAAATGTTCAAGATCATCCGTGCCCGTCATGGTGGCTATAATGTACCGAAACATTCCACTGCCCGCGAAGTAATCCGGTTGCGCCGTGAAGGGAAGCATGTAGTGATCGGACTGATTACCGATCAGTCTCCCAATCGCAATGAAGCCCATCACTGGACAACTTTCCTGAATCAGGATACCGTATTTATGGATGGTGGTGAACGTATTGCCAGAATGATGAATTATCCTGTTTTTTATTGTGAATTGGAAAAACGGGGTAGAGGATATTGCAAAGCATACTTTGATCTGTTGACTGAAACCCCGAAACAAACTGCCGAGGGAGAAATAACCGAACTATTTGTGCGTCGCTTGGAGCAGACCATTCGCCGTGCTCCTGCTTATTGGTTCTGGTCGCATAAACGGTGGAAACTCACACGGGAAGATTTGAAGAAACAGCATGAATAAGATAGCAGTTGTCATATTAAACTGGAACGGGTGCGATATGCTCCGCTCGTTTCTTCCTTCCGTAGTACGCTTTTCTGAAGCGGACGGTGCGGTAGTGTATGTTGCCGATAATGGTTCTACGGATGCATCTGTTGATATGCTTTGTCGTGAATTCCTTACCGTCCGATTGATTCTGTTGGAAGAAAATCAAGGTTTCGCTGATGGTTATAATATGGCATTGCAAGAGGTCGATGCCGAGTATGTAGTACTTCTCAATTCAGATGTGGAGGTGACGGAACATTGGCTTCAGCCACTGGTTGACTATATGGATACTCATCCTGAAGCGGCGGCTTGCCAGCCGAAGATACGCAGTTGGAGGCAGAAGGAAATGTTCGAGTATGCCGGTGCGTCGGGTGGTTTTCTTGATCGTTACGGTTATCCGTTCTGTCGTGGTCGGATTATGGGTGTGGTAGAAGAGGATAGGGGACAATATGACACTATCATTCCCGTCTTTTGGGCTACAGGTGCAGCTTTGTTTATCCGCCTGAAAGATTATCGTGAAGCCGGTGGATTGGATGGACGTTTCTTTGCCCACATGGAAGAGATTGATCTTTGCTGGCGGCTTCGTGCACGTGGCCGGCAGATTGCCTGTGTGCCGCAAAGTGTGGTTTACCATGTAGGCGGTGCTACGCTGAAGAAAGAGAATCCCCGAAAGACTTTCCTCAATTTTCGTAATAATCTTGTCATGCTTTACAAGAACCTGCCATCCAAGGATTTTGCTTCCGTGATGCGTACCCGTGCAGTTCTTGACTATATAGCTGCATTGAGTTTTATACTTAAACTACAGTTCCCCAATGCATTGGCAGTTCTTCGCGCACGGCGTGAATATCGTTTGTTACGTTCTTCTTTTACTCCTGCACGCGAAGAGAACCTGAAAAAAACTTCCCTTTCCGTGATACCGGAATGGACAAAAAGCAGTATCTTGGCACAGTATTATTTACGTGGAAAGAAATTTTTCTCGCAATTATAGCTTTTTCTTTTTACCGATTGTTTATTATTTAAACGTATTGCCTTATGACAAAATTAGTTAGAAAGATTGGACTGGTGGCGCACGACGCCATGAAGAAAGACCTCATAGAGTGGGTTCTCTGGAACTCAGAATTGCTCATGGGGCACAAGTTTTACTGTACAGGTACTACGGGAACTCTTATTCTTGAGGCTCTTAAGGAAAAGCATCCCGATGTTGAGTGGGATTTTACCATTTTGAAATCCGGTCCTTTGGGTGGTGACCAGCAAATGGGATCTCGCATTGTGGATGGCGAGATTGATTATCTTTTCTTCTTCACTGATCCTATGACGTTGCAGCCGCACGATACGGATGTGAAAGCGCTGACTCGTCTTGCCGGTGTTGAGAATATCGTTTTTTGCTGTAACCGTAGTACGGCAGACCATATTATTTCAAGCCCGCTATTCGTTGATCCGACGTATGAACGCACTATTCCGGATTACACCGGCTACACCAAACGATTTGAAAATAAACCGGTGGTTGCCGAGGCAGTGGAGTCTGCAAAAAAGCGGAAGAAAAAGAGAGGATAAAGGAGACGGTTGGTTCTCCGGTGAAAATTAAAGGGGGAAGGTTTTCGGATAGAATACCTTCCCCTGCTTTTTTAAAGCAAAGAACTCTATAATATATATCCTAAAGAGAAAGTGAAACTTCTATTTTTGTATGTATAGTCGTTAGCTTTAGATACGTTCATTAAACTCCAATCAGCTCCAAATGAGAGTTGAAAATGCTTTGCATATTCTACACCGACATTGAATCCGCATCCCCAATCGAATCTTTTATACCCATATTTACCACTAAAAATGTCACTTTCAGTGTGAAACTTTTTTCCGTTTCTATAAGATTTTTCCTTGCCCCACAGTGCTACTCCTGCATATGGACCTACATTGGCGAAAAGTGAAACCGATTTACTGCATTCTATTTTATATCCTATATGGACAGGAACAACTAAATAGTTGAGATTCCTTGTAAAATACCTCTCATTGGTTCCGTATTCATACTTGTAACCTTTTGCAGACAGATGTAATCCGAATTCGGTGTAAAAACCTTTTATTATGGATGGTATTCCCAGTTCTCCTTTGGCTCCCAAGAGAAGTCCTGCTTGGCATTGGGGTTCTATGTCTCCCATAGGTTTACTTAAGTTGACACCGCCGGTGAAGCCATATCTAAAATTTTGTGCGTACGAGAGTGAAGATATCATGCACAATAGATAAATTGTAGTGAATAGTTTTCTCATCGTAAATAAAGTTTTTGTTTCCATCTTTAATTTGTTTTATTGGTTAAGTTACTATTTGACTTTTTACTTGTTACTGTTTAGTGATAATATTAAAACATCATGGTTTTTACGGAGTTTACCCCGTAAAAACCATAGTGTTGAATATTTGAGAAAATTTTCGGAAGTTTATATTGTATTTTAATCGACTTCCTGAAGTGCTTTATGGGATATTAACATTGAATTCTACATTACCAACCTGTCCTTCACAACATCCGGTTGTGAAATTTCTGAATGCACATTTTACATTCTTTCCGCTATATTGTCTTGCGTTTATTGCAACTGGCTCTTTTTTAGGGCTGCTACTACCATTATTTGCTAACGAAATATGAACATGACCTCCCTCTACCCATAAGTCTGCCTCATAGTTTGTAGGATGTCTTCTGCTCCATAGTTTCTTTTTTTTCTGTGAGGCAGCTCGTACCATAAAAATATTGCCATATTCGTCTATGCCAAGAGTGATGTCACTTCTGTATTTTCCTTTCTTAATTGTTACACCAAGCACATCTCCGACAAGTGCTTTCCATGTAGGATTAGTAGACGGAATTCCAGCGCGCGTGTTTACACTCGTTGGGTTTTGTTTGTAATTCGGCACATTGTTATTCGGTGCAATAACTTCATTACCTATAATCAAATAGCCTTGATTACTACCCAGAAGTTCGAGTTCAGCATCTGTAAAGGGAAGATACGGAGATAAATCATACGTATTTTCTGTATTAAAGAGGTATGTATCCTCGTATTTATCTTTGAATTCTTTGTATGCCTCAAGAAAAGCATTGTCATCTTCGATATCGAAGATTTTGTCGAGTTCGTCATCAGCTTCTTTTAAAGAAGAGTATGCGCCTTTAAATCCTAAGCCGTTGAAGAAAGCTTCCTTCTTTTCCAGACTCATTCCTTGCAGTTTGTTCAAAGTCTCTTGGTAGACATTGTAATCTTTAAATCTCAAAACTGCTTGGTTCTCTACGTTACCGGATCTTGTTGTGTTGCCATTGTCGACAAAGTCGTTTAAGTTCACCACTTCCAGATCTTTGGAATTCTTTGTGTTCTCTAATGTTTCATCGTTAGAACACGAAATGCATAATAGTAGTAATGCAATAGAAATAATACTTTTAATTTTCATTTTTAGTTATTTAATCGGTTAATGTATATAAATAATATTCTGTTCTTTAGTAGATGCCTATTAATTAAATAGCATTGATAATTTATATTTCTTCAAGTGTGATTTCTCCCGTTACGTCTATGGTGGGTGAGGTTATTTTTATTGTGTAGAAATCAGCTTCTGGAGCAGGAACATTTACTGTCTTTCCTTCATGAATGGAGGCTTTTGATTCGAAAGCAACAGTTACTCCATTTTTATCAATCACAGTAATGTCTGCTTCATCTAAAAACGATTGGAAAGTAATAATTAAGTTACTGTCTATTTCATCGGCGGTCAGGTCAAAAAATAAGGGGCTGCGAGTGGTAGCTTTTTCTTGAAGGCTAATAACTTGGGCCTTCACTTTGTGTCGATGTCTTTTGTATGGCATTGCATTCACTGGTATAATGAATAATACCGATAATAGAATAAATAATACTTTTGTTTTCATTTCTATATTTAATTAATTGTTTACGGTTGCAAAGTTAGGGCAAACAATTATGACGAATGCATTTTTGTGATCACACTATAGAAATGTAATGTGTTGGTAAATAGTAGGATAGCGAAAAAGGTAATCACATCTTGCTTTCTTCTTCAATCATTCTCTCTTTTATTCTATATTTTTTCTGACTGAGAGGATGTGTGTCGCTATAACCAAAGCAAATAGCGATGGATTGTGAATCAAGAGAGGTTTCCTGCAAACAGAGGTATAATAAATCACTTTCTGTCAATTTGGAATATTTTTTTTGAAGGAAAGATATGTAATCATGGTATATTTCAAATATGGTCTTTTTTAATTGATCTTGCTCAGCTGTGGTCAACACTTTCATTGCTTTTTTATTCGAAACAGTTTGTTTCGAAAGAGTAATCACTCTCTTATAAATATTGCTTTGCTCCAATAACCAGTTAAGTAGTCGTTGCTTTTCTTTCTTTAAGTTAGCTATGCTTTGTTCTCTTTCTTCTATTTGCCTTTTAATATTTTCTTGTTCTTTCTTTAAGTTACTCTGCTCTTGGTGTAATAAGTCAATTATTAATTGATTATTTTCAATTGTACCTTGTAGAGAAGATAATTTATTTTGTGTTTGTTCTAATGATTGTTTGTATTGAAGTTGGACACGTTTCTTTCGGTTTATATAGTTTTGATAGCCAAGTATGATTAGAAAGCAAATCGAAACAAAGCCTGCAATGGTACAATATATGATGCGTTTTCCTTTTAATTGTTCCTCTCTTACCCTCATTTTAGTATTGTATTCATAAATCAGTTGTTGTATTTCGGTTGACTGTTCCATGTAATATAGAGAATCTATGATGGCGGTATGTTTTTCTAAATAAATATTTGCTGCTTTATAATCTCCGTTTTCTTTTTCAAGATCATATAAATTCTTTAAAGAAGTAGACTTACCTTCAATCGATAGCTCTTCTAAGCTTTTATTCATATAATAGCGCGCTGAGTCTTTATTTCCTCCTGTTTTCAAAATTAAATATCCTAGATTACTATAATAATTTCCATGGTTCTCCTTTTGAGGCAGTCTTTTAAGGGCACTTTGTGCATAATATAAGGCGGAATCAAGCTCATCAAAACTATCAAATTCCAGACTTAAATTGTGCTTAGATATTGCAATCTGTAGAGAATCTCCCGAAGCGATAGCATAATGTAGTGCTTTACGCTGGAACATGAGTGTGGAGTCTTTTTCATCTATTAAGCAATAATATGTACTGATACTGTTGAGGGCTATTGATTTATCCAGATCTGTGATAGAACATTGATACATAGCTTCGTATATTTCTATGGATTCGTCATAATACCCGGCGTCAAAGTAGAGATTCCCTAACGAGCTGAGGAACAAACTTTTGGTTTTAAGTTCTTTTGGAAAGTTTTGTATGATGGTCAATCCTTTTTGAAGATATGAAATGGCTTCTTTTTCCTCTTCCATTTCCACCGCCAGCCTTCCTTTATAAAGCAGTGCCATTGCTTTTTCTTTTTCATCATCGTCATAATACTCTAATGCCACGTTCAGCAGCGAGTCACAAGGCAGCAAAGATTGTTTGCACTTATCCGTGGCACGTGCAAGAAGCAGTGCATAGCGTGCGCATTCTTTGTCTGAAAAATCATCTATTTCTTCCGGCTGAATGTTCAATAATTGGAGTACGCTGTCAGGATATTCATCCATTAGTGAATCTGCTTTTAAGAATAAGGCTTCTGTCTCATTGTTGTGTGAACAGGAAAAGAGTAGCAATGATAAGCTAAGCAATGCTGATGTTATTTTCATTTTAGTTATAGCTTGTTTGTTTTGTCGACGGCAAAGGTATAAATAATTATTTGTAAAACGACTGTTGAAATCGTTTTTAAATATTCATTCGTTTCGCTTTTCTTTCTGTATTTCCCATCGGCAGGGCGATACAGGCTAAGACACTTTTTTTAAGAGGATAAGGTTTAAGGATAGAATAGGATAATCTTAACGGTGCAGCTATTGAAGTGTCATTTATAAGCTGTTTTAGCTATCTACATGCCACAACAGAACGCTTGGAAACAATCAGAAAGATGGGAAGAAAGCCGTATGAAAAACATGCTTTGCTTTATTGTTTTTTTTCTTTTGCCTGTAGCTAAACTTCGTCCCGCAGTTGTGGGCTCTACGTTTTCCAGTTGAGGGCTGTGCAGCCTGCAATTGCGGGATGGACAGCCCACAACTGCGGGACGAAGTTTAGCTGCGGGCATAATGACATTAACCTGAATGCTTTTTGGGAAAAAGTAAGGATCATATCAAGTTTTATATCTATCATTTGACTTTCTACATAATGAGAGTATGGGGCTTATCATCCCTTAATTCCTAACGAAATGCTAACTTTATTCACTCGTGCGACGAATAAAAGAGATATTTGCATCAATTCGGATAAAGGTTGCATAACGTATATTAAGCGATTGTGAATTAGTGAATTACGATATTAAAAGCACGCTTTTTGAGCCGTTTTACGGTGTAGAATGAAACTTTCCTACACCTTCCTACACCACTTCCTACACTATCTATTTATCTGATAATCAGATAAACATAATAGCCGGTGTAGGATGTAGACAATATTGATGAAAACTCAACTGTGTGAGATTTCCTTTTATTGCTTACTGAGTTCACTTTAATAAAAAAAACAGTGGGAGTGGGTTAAGCTCTTTCACATTGCACTTCCACTCCTGCCGCATCTAAGTCTGCACCCATGGGTGGATTACGTTTAGCGAGTTTTAGCTCAATAGCTTTAACGGTGGGGAAAGTACGGAACAGGCGTTTTATGATACGTCCGCAAACATGCTCCAGCAATTTAGAAGGTATCTCCATCTCAGCCTTCACATTTTCGTATACATCGGCATAACTGACGGTATGTGTCACGTCGTCAGTCTCGGCTGCACGTGCAATATCGACTTTTAATTTCAGATTAATGACAAACTCATTACCTACTTCCCGCTCTTGCTGACCTACACCGTGGTAGGCAAAGAAACGGACGTTATCAAGGAATATATAACTGTTCATATCAAATAGAATATTCGGTGAATGACAAAAATAAGAATTACCTCCCAGTAAACAAAGAAAACAGGTGTATTCTTCCATAAACAAGCGTTTGATTTGGAAAATGAGTTACGTAGTCAGCCCCATACCCTTCAGGGGATTGGGGATAAGGCGATGGCATTTTAAAAAAAAGGCACCTACTATGGGTGCCTTTTTCTATTATAAAGATTGAGAGTATTATCCTTTTCGTCCGGTCTGTTCTATCAGTCCTTTGATCTTCTCGTTCAGACTTTCCGCTTTCATCAGTTGTTCCAGCGTCAGGTGCATACGGTAGCGCCAGTAATGTCTGGGGTTAGCAGGCACGTTGATGCGCTCTTCCTGTACATTGGGGTTGCGCCATTTTCCGTCCATAGCCATCCAGTCCTGCAAGGAGAGGATGCACAGGATGGAGTTGCTGTAAAGATGGTTGCGTACCACTTGCTCGCAAAGTTCCGGAGTGGCAACGGCAGGTGCAGCGCCGTAATGTCCCAGCATGGTGTTGTAGTACCGTTGCGTTTGCTGGAAATCTTCTTCCCACCAGCCGCGCAGCGTGGACATATCATGCGTAGAGATGGTGCAGACCGAGCGGTACGGATACCAGTCCGGATGTCCGAATTCCTGTGAAGGATCTTTCGGCATGCGTTGTATCTCCAGGCTAAGGATGCGCAGGTCGTTCATCACCCAAGCTACACAATCGGGGATCATGCCGAGGTCTTCACCACATACCAGCATACGGGTGGATTGCGTCAGTTGCGGCAACTTCTTCATGGCTTGTTCGCGCCAGAACTCGTTGTGGCGATGATAGTAATACTGATCGTACAAACGATTGAATGCTGCCTTCTCCCAATCATTCAGAGCACGGTAGATGTAATCGTGTTGTACGCCGATGCGCGGATGGAATTTGTGCGGGTCTTCACGGTCGGGCACAAACAGTACGTCACTGATTAATGCGTATAGTCCGTCGCGTATCCAGATGCTGTCTTCGTCCGTCTTTCCGGCAAAGTAAGCCTCTACTTTGCGCTGTGTGTCGAACTCGGGACGCATGCGATATATTTCCCATGTTTCCGTAGGCTCTATGAAGGTCTGCTTTACATAATCAGTATGCGGGCCGAACATTTGTCCGAGGAAGTATTCATGGATATAGGGTTTCGTGAAGAAATCTTCGCGGAATGCCATTCCGTAGCCTTCTATTTCTTCGCGCGTCATTGGCAGGGCGGGAACAAACTGGCCCAGCAGTCCGTGTACGGCATGCATCGGGATTTCCCAAATGCGGAAGAAGCCCAGGATGTGGTCGATACGGTAGGCATCGAAGTATTCCGACATCTTGCGGAAACGCTTCATCCACCAGGAATAACCGTCTTTCTCCATTACGTCCCAGTTGTAAGTAGGGAAGCCCCAGTTCTGACCGTTCACGGAGAAGTCATCGGGTGGTGCGCCCGCTTGTCCGTTCAGGTTGAAGTAGTAGGGTTCTGTCCATGCTTCTACGCTGTTGCGGCTGATGCCGATAGGAATGTCACCTTTCAGTACTACACCATTGGCTCGTGCGTGTTCCGTTGCAGCCAGCAGTTGCAGGTGCAGGTGGAACTGGATGAAGAAGTAGATGGCGATATGCGGATAGTCGGCAGATTCCGGCTGGCATAACTTTTCTATTTCTTCTGCTTTGTATTCTGTGAATTTCGGCCATTCGCGGAAGTTGGGTGTCTTGTAGGCATCGCGCAGATAGCTGAACACGGCGTATGGCTGTAACCATTCTTTGTTGTTTTCGAAGAACTTCCGGAAGGCATCGGATGCCAGAACTTGTTCGCCTTCCTGTTTGTATATCAGGCGGAAGAACTCCCATTTTGTCTGGTTTACTGCTTCATAGTCTACGGTAGGCAGGGCATTCAGCTCTTTCTGCCGTTTGTTGAATTCTTCCATTGCCTTTTTGTCCTTCAACGTACCCATCTGTTTCAGATCGGCATACATGGGGTGGAACGCATAAATGGATATGCTGTTGTACGGATAAGAATCCGTCCATGTATGTGTCATGGTGGTGTCGTTGATAGGTAATATCTGTACGGCTTTCTGGCGGGTAAGTACAGCCCAGTCTATCATTTGTTTCAGGTCGCCAAAGTCACCTACTCCGAAGCTCTTTTCGGAGCGCAGCGAGAAGATGGGCACGGCTACTCCGGCACCTTTCCAGTCGGGTAGGGCGAAGTAAACGTAACGGTCACCGATCACCAGTGTTTCGTTAGCGCCTATCTGCGGATCGGCCATGTAGCGGTTGGGGTTGTTTTCCCATGCCACGGCACGACGCTCTTTCTTATTATAAAGGATGAATTTATACTCCAGCGGGAAACTGATTTTCGATGCGTCTACTTCAACCTGCCATTCCGGGAAGTTGGCGTCGCTCATCAGAACGGCTTTATCCGCGTCCCAATCTCCCAGAACTTTCTGGTTGCCGCAAATGCCCAGACAGTGATCATTGTCGATGCATGGAGCATACGCCTTGATCAATAATCCTTTCTTGTGGCTCTTTGGAGCGGCGTTACGTTCGGGATGTGCAAGCAGGGACTCCGTGAAAGCAGACGTGTAGAAGTATTGCTGTTCGGGCAGATTCTTCCAGCAGTCTTGCAGGCGGTAGACTTTCTTCTTGTCAGCCGATACATAGAGCGTGCGGGGAAGGCTGTTCCACTCCGTACGTGTATCTTTGCCGTCGCGATAAATGTGATAACTGTATTGTACGATGCCGTTTTCAGGCGCTTGAATGTCCGCATCTAAAGTCCAGTGAATGCCATCCACTGTTTGTAAAGGTATGGCTTTACCGGGCTGATTGTTGCCCAGTTCAAGAATAGATCCTAAGACTCTAACCTCTTCACCCCAACTTGTGCGGTACTCGATATGAAAAGATAGTATCATATAATATTAGATTTAGTAATAGCTGCATTGATTATGCAAGTATAGACATTATTCCGCATAATCAAGCAGCTACCGCTATCTAAGTTTTTTAAATTCCTATGCAAACGTTTGTGCTTGCATTTCGCAGATCTGTTTTTATCCGCAACGTGAAGCTCCGCAAGTGGTACAAATGAGGCAACCTTCCTGATATACAAGTGTTTCGTTGCCGCAGTTCGGACATTTCTTGCCTTTGGCTTCTGTGCCGTCCGTTATGTATTTCTTCAATGCGCGTTCCACACCGTTCTTCCAGGTATTGATGCTTTCGCTGTCCAGTTGCAGAGAGCCGACCAGCTTGATAACCTGTTCGATAGGCATACGATAACGCAATACTCCGGAGATCAGTTTGGCGTAGTTCCAGTATTCCTTGTTGAACTTTTCGGACAGACCTTCAATGGTGACTTTATATCCGCGTTTGTTCTGGAACTGGAAGTCGTAACGCTTGCTGCCGTCCTTGTCCACCTTCTTAATAATGTGTCCGGAAGTAACGTTCTTCGGCAGAATAATGCCTTCATCGTCGTCCTGAAGACCGGTGAAGATTTCGTAAGGATGTCCGTCCAGCAAACCGACGAATGCCACCCACTTTTCTTTATTATTCTGGAAACGTACGATGTCGGCATCCAGAACTGTCGGGCGGGTTTCTACTACCGTAGGCGGTTTGCAAGGAGGCATTTCTTCTTTCTTATCGCTCTTGGCAGAAATGAGTACGCCCGAACGTGAGCCGTCACGATAAACCGTACAACCTTTACAACCGGATTTCCATGCCTCTACATACAGGCGGTTTACCAGGTCTTCATCCACATCGTTCGGCAGGTTGATGGTCACGCTGATGGAGTGGTCTACCCATTTCTGGATACGTCCCTGCATCTTGACTTTCATCAGCCAGTCTACGTCGTTTGAGGTTGCTTTATAATAAGGTGATTGCTCAACCAATACGTCGATCTCTTCTTGTGTGTAACGTTTGGAAGGATTGTGTCCTTGCGCTTCCATCCATGTAACAAATTTGGGGTGGAAGACAATATATTCTTCAAAAGCATCTCCGGTTTCATCCACGAAGTCTACGTGTACGTTAGTGTCGTTCGGATTTACTTTACGGCGACGTTTGTATACGGGCAAGAATACAGGCTCGATACCTGAGGTAGTCTGAGTCATCAGACTGGTGGTTCCCGTCGGTGCAATGGTAAGGCAGGCAATATTGCGGCGGCCGTATTTCTTCATATCCTCATACAACTGGGGATCTGCTTCGCGCAAACGATTGATGAACGGATTATTCTTTTCACGTTCGGTATCGTAAATTTCGAATGCACCACGTTCTTTTGCCATTTCCACTGATGAACGGTAAGCACTCAGGGCAACGGTCTTGTGCACTTTTTCAGAGAATTCGGTAGCTTCTTCCGTACCGTAACGCAATCCCAGTGCAGCAAGCATATCACCTTCGGCAGTAATACCTACACCGGTACGGCGTCCTTGTCCACTCTTCTTATAAATCTTGTCCCACAATATACGTTCTGTATGTTTCACATCTTCGCTTTCGGGGTCAGCATCAATCTTTTCCATGATGCGTTCTATCTTCTCCAATTCCAGATCGATGATATCGTCCATAATGCGTTGAGCCAACGCTATATGTTTCTGGAACAATTCAAAGTCAAAGTATGCATCCGGTTTGAAGGGGTTTACCACATAAGAATAAAGATTGATAGCCAACAAACGGCAGGAGTCATACGGGCACAAGGGAATTTCACCACATGGATTGGTGGAAACAGTGCGATATCCCAGGTCTGCATAACAATCGGGTACGGATTCTTTTAATATGGTATCCCAGAACAATACACCCGGTTCTGCCGATTTCCATGCATTGTGAACGATCTTCTTCCACAAATTGGTTGCATTGATTTCCTTCTGCACAGTTGGTTCAGCGGCATTGACAGGATATTGTTGAATATATGGAGTACCTGTGATAGCAGCGGTCATAAATGCATCGTCCAGTTTCACAGATACATTGGCACCTGTTACTTTGCCTTCCGTCATTTTAGCATCGATGAACGCTTCTGAATCGGGATGTTTGATAGATACACTTAGCATCAGTGCGCCACGCCGTCCGTCCTGAGCAACTTCACGTGTAGAATTGGAGTAACGCTCCATAAATGGCACCAGGCCGGTGGAGGTTAAAGCCGAATTTTTCACCGGAGAACCTTTCGGGCGGATGTGCGACAAATCGTGTCCTACACCACCACGGCGCTTCATGAGTTGTACTTGTTCTTCGTCTATTTTGAAGATGGCACCATAAGAATCCGCCTCTCCATCTACTCCGATCACGAAGCAGTTAGACAAAGAAGCTACCTGATAGTTGTTACCAATTCCGGTCATCGGACTTCCCTGCGGAACGATGTACTTGAAGTGGTCGAGCAGATCGAATAGTTCCTCTGCACTTAATGGATTAGAGTATTTAGCCTCGATACGGGCTACTTCATTGGCTATTCTCCAATGCATGTCTTTCGGAGACTTCTCGTAAATATTTCCGAAAGAGTCTTTTACTGCGTACTTGTTTACCCAAACACGCGCAGCTAACTCGTCGCCCTGAAAATATCGTAAAGATTCTTCATAAGCTTCCTCGTAAGAATAAGTTTGTTTTTCCACGATTCTTTTTTCCTTAGATTTATTTTTTAATAAGTAAGAGTGTAGAAGTGATACCTATCATTAACAAATGCGATTGCAAAGCTAAGAATGTTTTTTGTTATAGCAAAATAAAAATAGAATAAATTATGAACAGGCTATGAGATTTCCATTTTTGAATAATAGATTGCTGATTTATAAAATATTAGCATTGTTGTGTGAACAAAAAGTTTCCAAAAAAGAAAATTGTTTCTAGACTTTGATTAAACAGGCTAATTGATTTTAGAAAACGTAGATAAACTTTAAACTCGTTATTTGACAACAAATTGCTATTCTTTTTCTATATTTGCAAAAAAATAAAAGAATGGAAATCCTAAAACAGAGAAGAACAATCCGCAAATATCAACAGAAAGATATTTCTTCAGATTTGTTAAATGATTTGCTTGATTCTGCATTTCGAGCCTCTACAGTCGGAAATATGCAGGTGTACAGTGTAATTGTAACGCGTGATGCAGAACGGAAGGCTAGGTTGGCACCGGCTCACTTCAATCAGCCGATGGTGAAAACTGCACCTGTGGTTTTGACGTTTTGTATAGACCTGCGCCGTTTTACTAAATGGTGCGAACAGCGAAAAGCAACTCCCGGGTATAATAATTTAGAGTGGTTCGTAACCGGCTCTGTAGATGCCCTGCTGGCAGCACAGACTTTTTGTGTGGCTGCGGAAGAAAAAGGATTAGGTATATGTTATCTGGGTACGACGACTTACAATCCGCAAATGATAATCGAAGCCCTGGAGCTACCGGAATTGGTATTTCCTATTACGACAGTGACGGTAGGTTGGCCTGCTGAGGAGCCTGCACAGGTAGATCGATTGCCGCTGGAAGCTATTGTGCATGAGGAGACGTATCATGATTATACTCCTGAAGATATAGATCGCCTGTATGCCTATAAGGAATCTTTGCCCGAAAATAAGCAATTTATTTTTGAAAACAACAAAGAAACCTTGGCTCAAGTCTTTACGGACGTGCGTTATAAGAAAGAAGATAACGAAGTAATGTCGGAGAATCTTTGGAAAGTAATAAAAAAGCAGGGTTTTTAACCCTGCTTTTTTAATGATGCTTGGATATCATCTATTTCTGCGCGGAAAGTTTTGTCTACTTCCCGTAATTCTTTAATGGTTTTGCAGGCGTGCAATACGGTTGCGTGATCTTTGTGGCCTATTAATGCGCCTATCTTAGCCGTCGGAAAATCTGTATAGGATTTAGCGAGAAACATGGCTATCTGGCGTGCCTGTACCACTTCGCGTTTTCGTGATTTAGTATGGATGGTAGCGGTATCCAGTGAGAAATGCTTGCATACCACGTTGATGATGTCATCAACGGTAATAGATTTACTTTCACTTTTTACTACCTTCCGTACAATGCGTTGCGTCAGTTCCAGATCAATTTCCTTATTATATATAGTAGAATGTGCCATGATGGAGATGACGATACCTTCCAGGTCACGCACGCTGTCACCCACATTTTCTGCAATATAATCGATTACTTCCGGAGGGAATTGTAAACCGTCACGATGTATCTTATTGCGCAGGATGTTCTTGCGTAATTCTACGGTTGGTCTTTCCAGTTCAGCTACCATACCCCATTTGAAACGGGTGATGAGTCGTTCTTCCATGCCTTGCAATAATACGGGAGCACGGTCTGAAGTCAGGATAAGCTGTTTACCGTTTTGGTGTAAGTGATTAAAGATATGAAAGAATGTATTCTGTGTTTTGGTAACACCGGCAAATTCTTGAATATCATCGATAATCAATATGTCAATTGATTGGTAGAAGTTGATAAAATCGTTTGTAGTATTGTTACGTACAGAGTCGGTATATTGTACCTGGAACAGATGTGCCGATACATATAGCACTCTCTTGTCCGGATAGAGTTCTTTGATTTTTGTGCCTATAGCATTTGCAAGGTGCGTCTTTCCCACGCCCGATGCTCCATAGAAAAACAGCGGATTGAAAATTGTTTTCGCCGGGTTTTGAGCGACAGCTTCTGCTACGCTGCGTGAAAGTTTGTTGCTATAGCCTTCTATAAATGTTTCGAAGTTGTATTCAGGATTCAGATGAGGATCTAAATCTGCAATAGGAGCTTGCGGTATTTCTCTGCCGATTACCTTTTTCTGTGGAATAATAGTGCGGGGAGTAGATTCGAGATTGACGGTAGTACGTGAACTCTTATCCACCATAACATTATACAATAACTTGGTGCCATCACCAATAACTTTATATAGAGTTTTACGCAACAAGTCAACAAACTTGTCCTCCAAAAACTCATAGAAGAACTGGCTGGGTACCTGTACGACCAGCGTCTTGTCCTCATATTTTAAAGGTATGATGGGGAGAAACCATGTTTTGTATGTCTGCTCCGGAACATTGTCTCTGATGATTTCAAGACAGCGGTTCCATAGCCCGACATGATTTAATTCACTCATAACGGCTTTAAATACATTTATTAATTAAGCAAAACTTCTACGCATGCAAAATTCGCAATCTTATTTGAGAAAAACAAATGTGTTTTTTCTTGCTTTTTATCTAAAAACAATAATCTCTTTACTTTCAACTACTTATCTTGTTTCATGTAAATAGCCCCACAGGGAGGCTATTGCATTTTTATAAGTATCTGTCTTATAGTATGATATATAAGAAAGGAATAAGTTTTTTAACTTTTCAAATAATCTGACAGATGGGAATACTTTAGTTTCTACATGGACTTACTGAGGCTTTTTCTTCCAATTCTGTTTGCTCCTATTATTTAGACTTATTCTATTTAAAGAGATTTTTCCTACTTATCTTTTTTGCCGAACAGGGAGAAATGAACATACCTTTTCGGATGTGATTTCAGGTCTTCAAGAAGGCTGGCAGCATTGGCTGTTGTAGCATTCAAATTATTGTAAAGCGATGGATCGTTTAACAACAAGCCGATTGTATTGTCTTTCCTGCCTAATTGGTCTGTAATCATTTTTGCATTTGCTAAAGTCGAATCTATTCTGGCAAATGCGGCAGCGTAATCTATTTCTTTCAGATTATCACTGACAGTGACGAAATTATCTCCTATGGTGTTCAGCTTTTTAGTAAGCTGGGGAATATCTTTACTCATAATGGCCTGTAACTGTCTGCTGGTGACTTCCATGCTTGCCATTGTGTTTTGCACGCTGTGCAGTGTACCGGGAATTGCCGGGTCTCCAAGGATTGTATTCAGTGAAGCAAGGATAGAGTCTAGCTTGGGAAGCATCTTTTCTACCTGAGGCATGATGGTGGCTACCTGGTCCATTACACCATTGTTGACATTGCCTTGTAGGGTATCACCTGTCAGATACTTCTCGCGTGGATTATTGGCAAGTAGTAAGTTCATTTTTACACCACCCATCAGTTCGGAGGCTAATTCGGCGGTACTGCCTTTAGGAATACGCAGTTCCGGGTCTACATCTATTTCCGCTACCACTTTTCCCGGTTCATTGTAGTCATAATAAAGGTCGCGTACAATACCTACACGAAAGCCATCGGCAAAGACCGGACTTGATTTGGTCAATCCATTAATGTTATGGAACTTGACGTAGAAATAGTTGGTAGGCTTAAACATATGAATGCCTTTCAGGTAGTTAATACCATATACCAATATGCAGAGAGCAATAATGCCCGCAATTCCTATTCTAACTTCTTTAGTAAGATACTTCATCATGATGTTATAGTCTTATTATTTATTTCTTTTCTTTTTAAATTCTTCGATAGCAGCGCTGACGCTTGTCTTCTTTCCGTTTTTGAAAGCAATGATAAATGCGTCTTTGAATTTTGGTGCTATCTCCCGTTTAGTTCGTAATACCTTATTATAATCGGTCGATGCACCGTATGTGTATTTACAAAGTCCGCCTTCCTGATAATACTCTACACCTTTCAGCCCTTTTAGTCGTTTGTCATTGGCGGCAAGCGGACGGGAAGAAGTAAGTATCTGTATTTTAAACACTGGAGCAGCACTATCGGTTTGCCTGTCAGCTACTTTTTCTGTATTTTGTTTGGTTTCGGTGTTATTGGAAACGGGGGATGCAGGTATCTCTTCTTCTACCCTACCGGCATCCGTATCTTCCGGTAGTAGGGTGCGGCTGCTTCCTGTCATCCGTATTTCATGTTCACGTTTATAAGACAGGAAAGCACGGAATATTCCGTTGGCAAGTGTGGTGGTTCCCGCTTCCGAATTGAGATAACGTTCTTCTTCCGGATTGGATATGAAACCGAGTTCTACCAGGATGCTGGGCATGGCACTTGCTTTCAATACAAGGAACCCAGCCTGGTGTACACCACGGTCTGCACGTTTACAGGTATGGCGGAATTCTTTCTGTACCAATGAGGCAAGGTGTACGCTCTGAGACATGTATTTATCTTGCATGAATTCAAAGATGATATAAGATTCGGCTGAGTTTGGATTGAATCCTGCGTACCGCGTCTTGTAATCACTTTCGTATAAAATTACGGAGTTCTCCCGTTTAGCGACTTCTAAATTGGCATCCGACTTGGCTAAACCGAGCGTCCATGTAGAGGCTCCTTTGACTGTTTTACCGCCCGCTACGGAATTTGTATGAATGGAAATGAATAAATCAGCTTTAGCATTATTGGCTATTTCCGCACGTCTGTCAAGTGGGATAAATACATCTCTTTCACGGGTATATACCACTTTTACATCAGGGCAATTCCTTTTTATCTGTTTGCCTAATTTGAGGGCAACATTCAGGTTGATAGTCTTTTCTTTGGAGATTCGGCCTAAAGCACCAGGGTCATGACCACCATGTCCGGCGTCAATAACGACAACGAAGTCTTTTGCTTCGATGCTGGTAGTGCAAAAAGGAGAGATGAACAGCCCGAAGCAAATACAGATATATAATATGTGTCGTTTATATAGTTTCATACCCAAAAGTCGTTGCAAATGTAGTGGAAATTTATAGAAAACTCACGTTTTACATGAAGTTTTGTTACTTTTCCCCAGGATTTGTGAGAGATTTCTTTAAAACAGACTAACTTTGCACCCGCAAATTAAATAGAAAAAAGGTATGTTAGTTCGTTTTCTTAAGAACTGGACATTGCCACTGGCGATGCTTTCAGGTACTTTGGGATACTTTATTCTCGCAAATGTCCCTTTCTTGGCGCCTACCAAACCATATATTAATGATTTGATTGCGTATATTACTCCACTGCTGATCTTTGCCCAACTGTTGCTTACTTTTTGTAAAGTAGAAAAACTGAATGAACTGAAACCTAAAGCATGGCATGGCTGGTTGCTGCTGTTTCAGACAATTTCATGTCTGGCAATTGCCGCTTTGCTGGTATGCTGTCCGATGGATGAAATATACCGGGAAGTATTTGAGGGGGCGATGGTTTGTGTGATTTGTCCAACTGCTACTGCAGCGGCTGTCATCACTGGCAAGTTGGGAGGCAGTGCATCTACGTTGACTACTTATACCTTATTGTCTAATTTGCTGGCGGCAGTAGCGGTTCCTTTGGTTTTTCCGTTAGTGGAGCCTCATGCTGACATGACTTTCTTTGCTGCTTTCCTGAAAATCCTGAGTAAAGTGTTCCCGTTGTTGTTGTTCCCTTTCTTCCTGGCGTGGTTTCTGAGAGTGTTTATGCCCCGTGTGCACCATTTTTTATTGGGTTTCCATGATCTTGCTTTTTATTTGTGGGGCGTAGCGCTTGCTATTGTATCCGGGCAAACTGTTCGTTCCCTGGCAATCAGTGATGCACCGGTTTCAGTGGAAATACTGATAGCCTTTGCCGGACTAGTGGCTTGTTGCCTGCAATTCTTTCTGGGTAAGAATATAGGTGGACGTTATAATGACCGTATCAGTGGCGGGCAGGCACTGGGACAGAAAAATACGGTTCTTGCTATCTGGATGGCATATACTTATCTGAATCCACTTTCCTCCGTGGGACCGGGATCTTATGTCTTGTGGCAGAATATAATCAATAGTTATCAGTTGTGGAAGAAGAGAAAAAATGAGATAAAATATTAAATATAAGATATTGATATATAATGTTTTATATTTATTGGTGTAATTTCCTTTATTTTCCTTGTTTTCTTGTTTAGTCTAATAAATGCCTTTATTTTGTTACTATTTTGTTACCCGTATTCATTGGAGTAACAAAACAAATCACGATATTTGTATTGGTAACAAAATAAGAACATAATTATGGCGAAGAAAAAACAAGAAGTTAAATTGAAAGAACCTGTAAGGATTAGATTCAAGCAGCTTGCCAATGGCAACCAGTCTATTTATTTGGACTACTATACAGGTGATGTTATTAGAAAAGAAAATTATGTTGGCGGTAAACGGCAATATGAATTTTTGAAGTTGTACCTTCGCGTACAGCTTCTGCATCCATTCACCAAATTCGTCATTCTCTATATACATAATTGCTTCATATTTCGGATTATACATTCTTTTTTGTCAATCGATTGATGAAACAAAGTTCTAAAAACGGATGCAAAGAAATTACAGGGAAACTAATGGAATCCCCTATAAATAAATCGTAAATTGCTGATTATCTATATCCTTTTTTGTCATGTTCTTTTCGGATAAGGTCAGCCAGTCCATTAAGAAATTCGGTGAGTTTGCCCGGCTTTCGTTTTATCACGTCCTCATGCTTTTGGTGGCAGTCGCTTATCTTGATGTTAAACAACCATTCAAACCCTTTGGATAAGTCCACTAAATAGGCAGGCTTACCATTCTGATAAACGATGTCTTTGGAGAGGAACAGGCCGCTTACCATTTCCATGATGTTGATAAGGGTTGTTTTATCTGTCAAGTAGAGAGGAGAAGGAGTTTTTTTGTCGGTATGTTTTCCAAACTGTTCCGGGAACTTAATATGCCATTCTACTAAGCGTATTTCTGTGTTCAAAAGTCCTATTGCTTCGTCAATTAAATGCAAATAGGGTATTTTTTTCTTGCTCAAAGCGCACACGGTACGATTTAAGACGATACAAACCAAAAGAAAAATAACGTAGTAAAATGTTATGATTTTGTTCGTTGATACTGAACTCTGCTATATGGGTAGCCAATTCTTCGATAGCTTCTATCAATTCGGAAGTAGGAACTTTATGCTGTAAACATTCTGACAGTAATCGGAAAAACCGTTGTTGAAATAAATACTTTATGATTAAAGATATTAAATTAATATTAGATTGGGAATAATTGGTAAAACTCCACTTATAAAGAGCTGGTTTGTACGCTTCTTTATAAGTGAAGTTTTTAGACATGCCTTTTTCAGATATTATTAAGGTGTTTTATTATTCGGCAAGGATTACCTACAGCTACGCAATTTTCGGGAATTGAGCGAGTAACTATACTGCCAGCACCAATCACACTATTTTTGCCAATAGTGACACCTGGCAATAAAATTGCACCGCCACCAATCCAAACATTATCTTCTATTGTGATTGGTTTTGAGAAAGTGCGACAGAAGCAACCGGAAATTTTCTTATTTTCGGGAGTGTTAGTACGTCCGGTAACATCAGTTGTGTGTGTGGCGGTATAAATTTTAACATCTGATGCGATAAGCACGTTATTACCAATACTTATGCAGTTGTTATCTACAAATGTGCAGTTCATATTGATTATGACATCACTGCCACAATGTATATTAATGCCGTATTCACAGTGGAAATCAATGTCGATATGTACATTATCACCCATTGAGCCCAATAATTCATTCATGATTTTTTTGCGTTCGCTTGTATTTTCCATATCTGTGTCATTAAGACTTCGGAGAAGTCGCTTGCAGCGATATGTTATTTGTAACATTTCCGAGTCGGCGGTGAAGAAATCACCATTCATGCATTTTTGATATTCTGTTTTCATACTACAATGAATTTATAAATTAGTATTATTTAACCATGTCTTCTTTAAAAACCAGTGTAACATAAGATTTGGAGCCCATGCGGTTTTTGATGCTTATTTTTTAATATCATTTATAACTAACCCAAATTTCGCATAAATCCGCATAGTTGTATTTTAAATCAGCTATGAAACACTGGCTTTCTGTTCGAATATATGTATATTTGCGGAAATATACAATATTAATTATGCGGAATTATGCTGAAAGAAGAAAGACATCGGTACATTATAGAGCGAATAAATAGAGATAGCCGGATATATGTTACGGACTTGAGTGAGGAACTAAAAGTGTCTGATGATACATTAAGGCGAGACCTTGTAGAATTAGAAAATTTAGGCTTGTTAACCAAAGTACATGGCGGGGCTGTTGCTAAGTCTGATATATCTATAAAGTTTTTAGAAAGGTTGAATACTTCCACTCTCATAAAACAAGAAATGGCTGCAAAGTTAGTTCCTTTGTTCAAAGAAGGGGATATAATATTGATAGACGGGGGTACATCAAATCTTGAAGTAATGCGGCAGTTACCCAAAGACAAGAACTTTACGATATATACCAACTGTTTGCCAATTGCCAGTGAATTGTCCAGCTATCCTAAAGTTGATTTAGTGCTTTTAGGAGGAACGGTATTTTCTTCCTCTCAAACAACGGTAGGTGTATCTGTGTTTCAAATGGTACAGTCCATCTATCCGGATTGGGTTATTGTAGGTGTAAGTGACATTCACCCTCAAAAAGGCTTAACTACATCAGATAGAGAGGAAGCTATCATTAAGCGTTGTATGATTAAGCAAGGGGGGAAACGGGTTGTGCTTGCAACGGGCGAGAAATTGAATACAGCACGAAATTATCATGTTGCTTCTTTGGCTGAAATAGACTATATAGTTACGGAGAATAGCAAGGTGGATTATATTAAGCAACATTGGACTTCTTATACGTATCAAGTACTATAAGTTTAGTCTGTTTTTTGTCTATATATCCAAAACGGACTAAACTAATTTTTATTGGCAGCAAATTATATGTGCTGGCTAAAAGAAAAAAATAGTATTCTTCTTTTAGCCAGTTTTACTTTTATGCTTAGAGGACTTTTGTTACCTTTGCACGTGAAGCCCACTACAAAGCGATTTCTTCGTTTTTTTTTGTTACTATTTTGTTACCCGCTGTTAGTAATAGGTGGGCTTTTTCTTTAATAATCAGTTTGATATATTAATTAATATATAATATGTGGCAGAATCTGATCAATAGCTGGCAGCTATGGAAAAAGAGAAAGAGGGAAGAGGAAGAAGCGCAACATTAACGCAGCAGCAATTCCTCCTCGTTATATCTTGGCCTGTTCTTTACTTCAATGTAGATTTTACCGATATATTCGCCTACAATTCCCAGGGATACCAATATTGTACCACCTACCAGCCAAAGGGAAATCATCAGAGATGACCATCCGGGTACAGTGTCGTGGAAGTAGTAAGCGCGTAGCGTCCAGATGGTGACGCATACGGCTATCAGTATAAAAATACAGCCCAGCCAGAAAACCATGCGCACAGGTTTGACAGAAAAAGATGTGATTCCGTCGATGGCAAAGTTTAACATCTTCTTGAATGGATATTTCGACTCTCCGGCAAAACGCTTGTCGCGATTATAGTAAACACAGGCGGTTTGGTAACCGATGAGAGGCACCAGCCCGCGCAAATAGAGATTGCGCTCGCGGAAACGGCAAAGTTGTTGGATAGCACGGCAACTCATCAAGCGATAATCCGCATGGTTATAAACCGACTTTACTCCCATTATTTTCATCAACTTGTAGAAAGTGAGGGCAGTGGTACGTTTGAAGAAAGTGTCGGTTTTACGTTCCCGGCGTACACCATAAACAATGTCACATCCCTCTCGGTAGCGTTCGAGCATTTCGGGAATGGCGTTGACGTCATCTTGCAAGTCGGCATCTATGGAAATGGCGACATCACATCGTTCTTTGACGGCATTCAGTCCGGCCATGAGTGCATTTTGGTGTCCCACATTTCCGGCTAGATTCAGCCCACAGGCATAGGGGGTATTTTGGTGTAAATCCTTGATGATAGGCCAAGTCTGATCTGTACTGCCATCATTTACATATAAGATATAACTATGCTGAGAGATGTGTCGTTCTGCTATCAGTTTATCCAATAGGAGACTGAGTCTTTTATGTGTTTCGTGTAATACAGCTTCTTCTTTGTAGCAAGGTACTACGATAGCGAGTACTGGAGATTTTTCCATAATCAATTATTCTTTTTGCAATATTCGTAAGAAATCGGGAGAAAAACAAATTATCTTTCTTTGTATTTGAAAACAAATCTCACTAGCAGGAAGTTTACCGGGATAGCGATGGTAAATACCGGTATGGGGGCGAAGGGTTTGGAAAAGCCTAACCAAAGGAACAGATTCAGTAAACTTATATGTAGGATATAGTTGATCAGATGGGCTCCCCCGAAGCCAAAAGCTTTCTTCCAGGATGGCTTCTTTCCGAAGGTAAAAAGGGCTGTCAGATAAAAATTAGCAATAAAGCTGAGTATGTAGCCTATGCTGTAGGCTATATTTACATTGATGAATCGCTGGAATATAAAATATAAACCATAGTGCAGAGCGGTTGCAAAGACGCCTACCATAATGAAACGAATAAATTCCGGCAGTTTTTTCAGTCTCTTCATATTCATAGAATTGAGAAGGCAAAGTTAGGGATTGTTGCAGAATAATTCGTACTTTTGCGCACAGAAATCATTAAAAACAGAAATATATGTCAGATGATAGGAAGAAAGCGTTCTGGTTTATAGCGCTACTCAGTATGCTTGTGATACTCCCTTTTCTGGGAGAAACCATTTTTTATTCTAAAGGGGAACCACGTGAGGCCATTGTTGCCTTTTCTATGTTAGAGAGTGGTAACTGGATACTTCCGGTGAATTATGGTACCGACATAGCTTATAAGCCTCCTTTCCTCTACTGGGCCATCGCTGCCATCTCTTCCCTTTTTGGAGGAGTGTCAGAGTATTCATCCCGTCTGCCGTCTGCTATTGCATTCCTGGCTATGCAGTTGGTGTTCTTCTCTTTTATAGCAAAACGTAAAGGGGTAAAAACGGCTTTTCTGACTTCTATTCTTCTTCTGTCTTCTTTTGAAGTACACCGGGCAGCGGTGGCGTGCCGTGTAGATATGTTGCAAGTGTCGCTTATTGTTATTTCATTGTGTTTGCTGTTTCGTTGGGATGAGAAGGAGTGCCGCGGTATTCCCTGGCTGGCTGTTTTACTGATGGGCTGTGCCACATTGACAAAAGGACCGGTAGGTTCTATATTCCCATGTGTCTGTATCGGTCTTTACCAATTGTTGCGTGGACGTTCTTTCTGGAAGACATTCTTCTTGTTATTGCTTGTAGGAATCCTTTCTCTGATTCCTTATGCAGCCTGGGCGGGCGCGGCTTATGCACAAGGCGGACAGTCTTTTGTCGATTTAATGTTGGAAGAGAATACCGGTCGCTTCATGGGAAAGATGTCCTACGGATCACATGAGAATCCGATATGGTATAATTTCCTGACTGTTATCTGGGGCTGGATACCCTGGACTTTGGTATTGCTGATCTCTCTCTTTGGACTGAAGTGGAAAAACATGCGTGTGTTACCTGAGGGGACATCTTTCGGCGAACGTATCGGGAAAGCCTGGAAAAAATTCCGTTCACAGTCGCCCTTGCAATTGTTCACATGGGTGGTAATTCTCTTTATTTTCATATTTTATTGCATCCCCAAGAGTAAACGTAGCGTTTATCTGCTTCCCATCTATCCATTTATGGCAGTGCTGATAGCTGAATATTTATTGGCTTTGGTGCAGCGTGGGGCAAAAGTGTTTAAAATCTCTGCACATATATTTGCGTCTCTGTGTTTGATACTTACGGTAACTTTCATAGCGGTACGTTTAGGACTGATACCGGATAGCCTTTTTGGAACCGGCCGTCATGCTGCTGAAAATGTATCTTTTATGCATGCTTTGGAAGCGGTTTCTCTGTCTATTCCTAAATGGTGTCTGGTGGCGCTTCCTTTGATAGCAGCTGCCTGCACATGGATGGGAGTAGCGAAGCGGACCGGCGCTTACTCCTTATTATACAGTATCGCCGGATGTATGCTTTGTCTTTTTGTTTCTCTGGATGGGGTCTATCAACCTACAGTGTTGGCAGTTAAATCGGACAAGCACCTGGTTAACCAAATCAGGGAATATGTGCCGCAGGGAACAGTCTACTCATATGATGGCATGAGCTTCTATTGTGCAAACTTTTATATGAATGATCAGATGCGTCATTTTGAGAAGGATTTGCCGTCCGGTGAGGGATATGTTGTTTTGCCGGAGAGAGGAAAAGAACTGTTGTTTGAAGAATTTGGAAATACATACGACTTTGAAGAGATTTTCCTTACGAAGAAGCGCAGTTGCGATTTGCGTGATGAGATTTATATGTATAAGTTTAAAAAGAAATAAATGTCACCCGTTACAATCATCGATAAATATTATCCGGAGGATAATGAACGTAAACACATCTTGTTGGTGCATAGTCGTTTGGTGGCCGAGAAGGCTCTTTCAATTGCTGATCACCATCCGGAGCTTCAGTTGGATAAAGACTTTTTATATGAAGCCGGCATGCTGCATGATATAGGCATCTTTCTGACTAATGCTCCGGGTATCTTCTGTTTTGGAGATCAGCCCTATGTCTGTCATGGCTATTTAGGGGCGGATCTGATGCGTCAGGAAGGATATCCCCGTCATGCATTGGTATGTGAAAGGCATACGGGTGCAGGGCTATCTTTGGACGATATTATTTCGCAAAAGCTGCCAGTACCTCATCGGGATATGCTCCCGATTAGCCTGGAAGAGCAAGTCGTTTGCTTTGCCGATAAGTTTTATTCCAAGACTCATCTGGAGCGGGAAAAAACAGTGGAGAAAGCCCGAAAAAGTCTTTCTAATTTCGGCAATGAAGGTTTGAAACGTTTTGATCGCTGGTGCGAACAGTTCTTGTAGCAATCTAAATTTCTTTAAAAAGGGAGATTATCCGTATAATTTACGTACTTTTGCCCCTTCAAGCGGAAACTATAAGTTGATTACGCCATTGAAAGCAAATACATTCATATCATTCATACTACTACTTGTCTTACTCCTGCTCTCCGGCGAGGCTTTTTCGCAACGTCGGCGTGGAAGAACTGTTCCCACAGGAAGCGAGCGGACAGATACCTTTAATATAGAAGGTGTACAAAGAGGAGACACTTTGTTGAAGGGGGATACTCTGCAAAACGATACGATACAATTGCAGCCTGCCGGTAAGAAAAAACAGCCTTTGGATGCTCCGGTGATTTATGAAGCTACTGACTCTATTGTGTTCACTCAGAATGGCATTGCCAATTTATATGGAGATGGGAAGGTGAACTATCAGAAGATAGAGCTGGCTGCCGAGGTGATTACTATGAATATGGACAGTAGTACGGTTTTTGCCCATGGTGTGGAAGACTCATTAAAAGTCATAAAAGGAAGACCGGTCTTCAAAGATGGCGATACACCTTATGAGACGAATACGATTCGGTATAATTTTAAGAGTAAAAAGGGGCTGATCAGTAATGTAGTCAGTCAGCAAGGCGAGGGGTATGTGACTGGTAATAATGCTAAGAAGGGTATGAACGATGAGCTGTACATGAAGAGTGGCCGTTATACTACCTGTGATAATCACGATCATCCTCACTTCTACATGCAGATGACCTATGCTAAAGTACGCCCCAAGAAAAATGTAGTGACGGGCCCTGCTTATCTGGTTATTGAGGATGTCCCGCTACCTCTTGCCGTACCGTTTTTCTTCTTTCCTTTCTCCAGTAGTTATTCATCGGGTTTCATCATGCCAAGTTATATGGATGACTCTACCCGTGGATTTGGTTTGACGGATGGCGGTTACTATTTCGCTATCAGCGATAAGATGGATTTGAAGCTGCGCGGTGATATCTTTACAAAAGGCTCCTGGGCTTTGAATGCGGAAACCAATTATAATGTTCGTTATAAATTCTCCGGTCTGTTTCAAGCCAGCTATCAGGTGACTAAAACCGGTGATAAAGGCCTGGATGACTACACAGTAGCAAAAGACTTCAAAGTTGTTTGGTCGCATCGTCAGGATCCCAAGGCCAGTCCTAATTCGTCATTCTCGGCCAGTGTGAACTTTTCGTCCAGTAGCTATGAGCGTACTAATATCGGTAATATGTACAATGCGCAGGCTATGACGCAGAATACCAAAACATCCAGTATCAGCTATTCACGTAACTTTCCCGATCAGAAACTTTCTATTGCGGCTACCGGTAATATTGCACAGAGTATGAAGGATTCTTCGATTGCCGTAACTTTACCGGATTTGAATATTACCTTGAGTACTATTTTCCCTTTTAAACGGAAAAATGCTGTAGGTAATGAGAAATGGTATGAGAAGATTTCTCTTCGCTATAGTGGCCGCCTTTCTAACAGCATTACTACGAAAGATGATCTTCTGTTCAAATCCAATCTGGTGAAGGACTGGAAGAACGGAATGAAACATGAAATACCTATCAGCGCTACGTTTACATTGTTCAAGTACTTCAATGTAACTCCATCGGTGAGTTATACGGAGCGTTGGTATACACGTAAGGTGATGAAAGACTGGGATCCGAATATAGGTACCAGTGGACGGGAAGTAGAAACTGATACTATTTATGGTTTCCATCGAGTATATAACTATAGTGCCAGTCTGGGTGTTAATACAAAAATTTATGGTATGTATAAACCTTTGTTTATGAAGAAAAAGGAAATACAGATTCGACATGTCATAACTCCTTCTGTCAGTATCAGTGCAGCTCCTGACTTTGGTTCTTCCCGCTATGGTTACTATGATACTTATATTAAACCCAATGCTGATGGAACACAAGATACGATCACTTATTCTCCATATGCCGGACAAATGTTCGGAGTGCCTGGACAAGGAAAATCTGGAAATATTTCATTCCAGATATCCAATAACTTGGAAATGAAATATAAGGATAAGAATGACTCAATACGCAAGGTCAGCCTGATTGATGAGTTGGGTGCGAGTATTTCTTATAATACGGCTGCTAAGGTGCGTCCATGGAGTAACCTGACATTAAATTTGCGTTTGAAATTGAGTAAGAACTATACCTTTAGTATGAGTTCAGTCTTTGCTACTTATGCTTATACCTTTGATAAAAACGGTAGGGTTGTAACGAGTGACCGCACGGAGTGGTCTTACGGACGTTTTGGACGTTTCCAAGGCTATGGGAACTCTTTCAGTTACACGCTTAATAACGATACATGGAAGAAGTGGAAAGCATTCTTTACCGGAGAGAAGAGTGAGGATGATGGAAAAGGAAACGAACAGACTGATGCGGACAGTGAAAGTAACGAAACTGATGATGCGGGAACAAGTAATACGCCTACCAAGCGGAAGAAGGAAAAAGCTGCTGTAGATGATGACGGTTATCAGGTTTTCAAAATGCCTTGGTCTATAAATCTGAGTACAGGCTTTAATATAACAGAAGATACCTCCAGACCAATCAACAGAGAGAGCATGCGTTATCCATATAAGTTTAGTCTGAATGCGCTTAATATTAATGGTAATGTTAAGATTTCCAATAAGTGGGCAGTCAGCTTCAACTCCGGTTATGACTTTAATGCTAAAAAGATAGTGCAGACTTCTTTCAATATAACGCGTGACTTGCACTGTTTCAGTATGTCTGCCAGTCTTTCTCCATTTGGTACATGGAAGTACTATAGCTTCGTTATCCGTGCCAATGCCAGTATTCTGCAAGACTTGAAATATGATAAGAAGAGTCAGACACAGACTAATATTAAATGGTATTAAGAATCCATTTGAAATTCCTTTTACTGCATTTGCTTTTTCATAAAAAATATCCCCTTCTATACTGTTGAAACGATTTATTTATCGGAATGCTTCAGTGTAGAAGGGGATATCTTTATTTCTGATTAGGAATTGCTTTTTACCATGCTATTTCTTGTTCTCCATGTTCTTTTAAATAGGCATTCGCTCTGCTAAAATGCTTATTTCCAAAGAAACCATTGTAGGCAGACAGGGGAGAGGGATGCGCAGAAGTCAGAACAAGATGCTTGCTCCGGTCGATGAATGCACCCTTACGCTGTGCATAAGATCCCCAGAGGATGAATACGAGGTGTTCACGCTGTTCGGCAAGGACACGTATGGCGGCGTCCGTAAAAGTCTCCCAGCCGCGGTTCTGATGAGAACCTGCCTGATGGGCACGGACAGTTAGGGTTGCATTCAGGAGCAGGACACCTTGCTCGGCCCAACGGGTCAGATTTCCAGTGGTGGGAGCATCTGTACCAATATCATCTTTTATTTCTTTGAATATATTAATCAATGAAGGAGGGAAACGGACTCCATCGTTCACAGAAAAGCATAAACCATGAGCTTGTCCGGGACCATGGTAAGGATCCTGACCGATGATAACTACTTTCACCTTATCGAATGGGCAAAGATTAAAAGCGTTGAATATGAGCTTTCCCGGAGGGTATATCGGATAATGACTGTATTCTTCCCGTACAAAATCCGTTAGTGTATGAAAATAATCTTTTTCAAATTCCGGTTCCAAACGTGCTTTCCAACTTTCTTCTATTTGAACGTTCATAATTTTGTGTGTTAAAAGTTTCGGATGCTAAGATACAATTTTAATCTGATTTCTGTAATAGAGCATTCTTTTTATTTCTTCGAACAGAGATAAACAGAAAAGGCAGAAATCATAAAATCTCTGCCTTTTCTATTTGTACCTGGATATTAAATCAAGTAAATATTGTGTTCCTTACATTCTTCACGCATATCTTCCGGCCAGATACTGGCTTGAATTTCGCCGATATGAGCTTTTCTTAAATAGAACATACAAAGACGTGATTGACCGATACCACCACCTATAGAAAGGGGCAATGTGTCATTCATCAGGCGTTTATGGAAATAGAGTTCCAGTCGTTTTTCTTCTCCCTCTTGTTTCAGCTGGCGTTGCAGGGCTTCCTTATCTACACGGATACCCATGGATGATAGCTCAATGCTGCGCTGCAATACATTATCCCATAATAAAAGGTCACCATTCAAGCCCGGAAGACCATTCAACCCTTCTGTGGTATAGTCATCATAGTCCGGGGCACGTCCGTCGTGTTTCTTTCCATCGCTTAGTTTACAGCCAATACCGATAATGAATACAGCACCATATTTTTTTGTAATGGCATGTTCGCGGCATTTGGGTTCCAGATTCGGATAAAGTTGACGTAACTCTTCCCCATGAATGAAATGTAACTTCTGAGGCAGGCAAGGCTTAATCTGAGGGTACATTTCATACACCATATATTCTGTACGTATCATGGCTGCATAAATACGGGTTACAATTTCTTTCAGGAAGTTCACGTTCCGGTCTTCGGTAGTGATGACACGTTCCCAGTCCCATTGGTCTACATAGAGAGAATGGAGATTTCCCAACTCTTCGTCTGAGCGTATGGCATTCATATCCGTATAAATACCATATCCGGATTCAATATTATAGTCTGCCAATGTCAATCGCTTCCATTTGGCAAGAGAATGTACTACTTCGGCTTGCGCATCTCCCAAATCTTTGATAGGAAATGATACGGCACGTTCTACGCCATTCAAATCATCATTAATACCCATACCTTTCAATACGAAAAGCGGGGCTGTGACGCGGCGCAAACGTAATTCCGATGAAAGGTTCAATTGGAAGAACTCTTTGATCTGTTTGATTCCTAATTCTGTTTGTTTTAAGTCCAATAAGGGTTTATAACCCTCTGGTTTTATCAGATAACTCATAAGTGTGTACTATGTTTTTGTCCGGCAAATATAGGTATAATATTTATATTTGCATCGTATTTGGCTAATTTTATGAGCAATTTGTTTCTTATTAACCAGTTGTGGCTCTCAAAATAATATTCTTATTTATAGGCTTTTACTGTAAAAAAAGACAAATCATTAGGAATATGCCCGATTTTTTTATATTTTTGTCCCCGCATTTAAGGCTCCGTAGCTTAGTGAATAGAGCGTCAGATTCCGGTTCTGAAGGTCGTGCGTTTGAATCGCACCGGGGTCACACAACAAAAAGGGGGATACCATCACGGTGTCCCCCTTTTTCCCTTTCCAGTTGTAAAGTCAACTCTAATGTCCTACTTCCGTCATTTCTATCGGAAGAGTAGGATATATTCCTTTTAGTCCCTCTAGTTCTGTACCGGTAGCGTAAATAAATACGCATCTGTTTACAGCGGGAATCTGTATTTCTTTTACTTGTTCTTTCCATCTGCGTTTTACGTAAATGGTAGGGAGATAAGTTATCATGCCTTTATTTTCCAAAGTTTCTTTGGTTTTTCTTTCTTTTCGGGGCAATGTCAGTACAATGTACCAGTTTCGCGTTTCGTTAAGGCGGCTTTTAATGTCTTGGAGTATCATAATCAATTTTGATTGGCGTAATGATAAAATTGAAGGTATTGAAGAATTGTGGTTTATTGTCAACAACCATGGGAAGTGGTAAAACTTCCAGCCGTATGCTCTAATATTTCTTTTGGATTTTCATACCATTTAGAGTTTACACAGCAATTTTTGTCTGTGTATTGAGCTTGTATAGTGGCAGGTAAAGCCAAAAACAATAAAATCAAGAAGCAATTCTGTCTTTTGTACTTTTTATAATCATTGTATATCCATAATAGAATTGTCAAGATACAAACAGGAATCGCTATCAGAATAAGAATCAGTAGAGTCATGGTAATTTGATTATTTATTGTTTATATCATTCTGCGACAAAAGTATCACAATTTATTTGATAAAACAAGTGAATTGTGAATAAATAGGTATTACAGGACAGATAAATTTTTATTTCACTTCCTCTAGGTTTGGATAATAAATCGTACCTTCATGGAAATGGAAAAGACTACTATATACATCGGTGAAGTTATAAAAAATGTCATGGTTGAAAAACTGGTGACAAAGGCTGAACTTGCAAGGAGACTGCAAGTTAAGCCTCAGAGTGTTGACTATATGTTGACACGAAAAAGTATTGATACAGATACTTTATATAATGTTTCAAAAGCTTTGGATTATGATTTTGCCCTGCTCTATTCTATCGATAAAGAACAGATGAATTATGATAGGGAAAATGAAGCTTATAAACTCTCTACTGCCAAGATTTTGATAGAACTTGAGTTAAAACCTGATGAAATAATAAAGTTAAATTTAAGGAAAAAAATCAGTGAACTATTGAGATAAAATATTTTCTTTTCCATAAATAGTAAAGCGTCCGATTTCTTTATTCGAACGCTTTACGTAAGTTCTCCCAATTGTCGCAAAAATCCTGCATGGACGGGAATAATACATTTGCTCCGGCATCTAGTAAGACCTGTCCGTCAATGGGACCTGTGTTGACAGCTACTGTAAATATACCTGCTGCTGCACCGGCTTGTACGCCCATAGGCGCATTTTCTACTACGATAGCTTCATTGGGGGCTAATCCTCCTTTTTGTAAAGCCATCAGGTAAGGTTCCGGGTGTGGTTTCCCATATTTTACATCGAAGGCAGTTACCATCAGTTCGCGACGGAACATGCCGGGGAAGTTATGCGACAGACGGTCTAATAGTGAGTGTTGTCCGGAACCAGTGACTACCATCGGTATCAGTCCGTCCGACTTTATTTTCTGTAGTACTTCCCATGCGCCGGGCATACGTTCCGGTTCGGGGTTACTGTTGAATTCTGCACTCTTTTCTGCATAAATGCTCTGTATCATTTCGGGAGTGGCATCTTTTCCATATTGCCGTTGATAGACGATATTGATAGTAGCAGCTCCGGTTCGTCCTTCATGCAGATAAGCTTCTTCACGGCTCAGGTGCAATCCATGGCGTTCCATTACCTTGTGCCAGGCATCGGCATGGTAAGGCATGGAATTGAATAATACGCCGTCCATATCGAAAAGGACGGATTTCAATTGAATTCTGGAGTACCCGCTGGACTGAAGATAGCGGGAAATGGCTTCTTGAAACATAATACCTATTGTTTTATATCTGCAAAGATACAACAAAAAAACGAGGTGTGAATGATTAAATTCATCCACACCTCGTTTATCTATGGTTAGTTGACTTTTACCTAGAGTCTTGCCTGAATAGCTTTTGACTCTTCTTCATATCCCGGTTTGTTCAGCAATGCAAACATATTCTTTTTGTATGCTTCTACGCCCGGTTGATTGAATGGATTCACGCCCAGCAGATAACCGCTGATACCGCATCCTATTTCAAAGAAGTAAAGTAGCTGACCGATATTGTATTCGTCCAGCTTCTCGATGATAATACGCATGTTGGGCACACCACCATCTACATGAGCCAACTGGGTACCCAGTTCAGCCATTTTGTTTACTTCGTCCACGCGCTTACCTGCAAGGAAGTTCAGACCGTCCAGATTTGCTTCGTCAGAAGGAACTTCCAGTTTGTGGTTTACGTTCTCTACAGAAATTACGGTTTCGAAGATGGTGCGTTCACCTTCCTGAATCCATTGTCCCATAGAGTGCAGATCAGTAGAGAAGTCTACAGCTGCCGGGAAAATACCTTTGTTTTCCTTACCTTCAGATTCTCCGTACAATTGCTTCCACCATTCGCTTACATAGTGCAGTTTCGGGCAGAAGTTTACAAGGATTTCGATCTTCTTGCCATTCTTGTACAGCTCGTTACGAGTAGCAGCATATTGCGCAGCCAAATTCTCGGCAAACGGAACATTCACACCGCAAGCCTTTTCCATGTCAGCAGCACCGGCTACTAATTTCTCGATATCGAAACCGGCTATCGCTATCGGCAATAAACCAACCGGAGTCAGTACAGAGAAGCGTCCTCCCACATTATCGGGGATGATGAATGATTTGTAACCTTCCTTATCAGCAGTGATGCGGGCAGCGCCTTTCTTGGCATCTGTGATGGCAACGATAACTTTCTTTGCCATTTCCTTACCACGCTGGTCTTCGCATTGCTTTTTCAACAGACGGAAAGCGAGAGCGGTTTCGGTGGTAGTTCCGGATTTGGAGATATTGATGACGCCGAATTTCTTGTCTTTCAGGAATTCAGTCAGTTCATACAAATAATCTTCGCTGATATTGTGTCCTGCATAGATCATTACAGGAGCAGTTTTCTTTTCCTGCAACCAAGTGAAGCTGTTTGATAAAGCCTCGATGACTGCACGTGCGCCGAGATAGCTTCCGCCGATGCCGGCTACGATTACTACCTCACAGTTGTCGCGCAAAACTTGTGCAGTAGCTTTCAGGTCGGCCAAATGCTCTTGGCTGATAGATGAGGGGAGGTGCAACCAGCCCAGGAAGTCATTACCTTTTCCGGTACCGTTTTCCAATGCTTCCTGCGCAGCTTTTACCTGAGCTTCGTAAGCAGCAACAGATGCTTTGGAGATAAATCCAAAAGTCTTTTCGATGTTCAAACTAATCATAATATTCTAGGTTTTAAAAGCCTCTTACCTGCCTCCTTCCCTGTGGAAAAGGTAGGTTTGAGTTACTTTTGGTTTATAAGATTTATTTATAATATTCTTTTCTTTATATCGCAACTCTGGCTTTATTCTCCTCTTTGCGGAAGAGGAGTTAAGGGAGAGATTATCTTAGCGAATCAGTCAGCAACTTGATTTCTATCATGGGTGAAATGCGTTCGTACAGAATGTTATAGACAGCATCCAGTATCGGCATATTGACATGGTGATGCTTGTTGATTTCCTTGATACACTTTGTACCGTAATATCCTTCGGCAATCATCTCCATTTCTATTTGCGCGCTTTTTACAGAATACCCTTTACCAATCATAGTACCAAACGTGCGATTACGGCTGAAGTTGGAATATCCTGTTACCAACAGATCACCTAAATAAACAGAATCATTCACGTTTCTGTTCAACGGATGTACTGTTTGCAGGAAACGGTTCATTTCTTGCACGGCGTTGGATATCAATACCGCCTGGAAGTTATCACCGTACTTCAGACCGCTACAGATACCGGCGGCAATGGCGTACACGTTTTTCAGTACAGAACTGTATTCTATACCGGCTACGTCATTGCTGACGGATGTTTTGATAAATGAACTGGCCAGGCGGCGGGCGATGGTACATGCTTTGTCTGTGTCCGGACAAGCGATGGTGAGATAAGAGAGACGTTCCAAGGCTACTTCTTCCGCATGGCAGGGACCTGCCAGTACAGCAATATTTTCGGGTGGAACGCCGTATTCTTTTGTGAAGTACTCCGATACGATCAGATTGTCATCGGGTACGATTCCTTTTATAGCAGTAATGATGAATTTATCCCGTATCCGCGTTTTCAGCTTCTTCAGGTGAGCTTTGAGATAGGGGGAGGGGGTGACAAATATCAGCGTATCAGACTCTTTTACTACATCGTTGATATTAGAGCTGAAGTTGATGCGCTTCATGTCGAATTTGACGCCCGTCAGGTAGGCAGGGTTATGGCCCAGTCGTTTAAAATCGGTTATACGATCATCTCGTCGCATATACCAGTTAATCGACTCAGCCTGAGCAAGTACCATTTTTGCAATGGCTGTAGCCCAGCTTCCTCCGCCCATTATGGCTATCTTTCCGGGTAGTTTCATATCGAAATTAATAATTAATAATTAAAAATTAAAAGGGGGAAAGGAAACTCCTTTCCCTCATTCGATCTTTAATCTTCTTATTTAATTTTTAATTCTTTAATTCTTAATTTTCTCAATCCAGCCTTCTACGTCGTTTACCGACGGGTTGGTCAGTTCCAGTTTGTATTTCTTGTTAATACCGCAAATGTCTTGGTGCAGTTTTTGCGGATTCACATCTTTCATATCTTCTATTGTGTTGTAGCCGGCTTTCTGAATAACGGGTACCCAGTCTTCGGCAATGCCCAGTTCCATATATTTGGCGGGAGCATCTTTCGGAGTGATCTTTTCGGGGCGCATTTGCGGGAAGAACAGTACTTCCTGAATATACGACTTGCCTGTCATTAGCATCGTCAGACGGTCAATACCGATACCGATACCTGATGTGGGAGGCATACCGAATTGCAGGGCACGCAGGAAATCCTGGTCGATGAACATTGCTTCATCGTCTCCCTTTTCACTCAATCGCAATTGATCTTTGAAACGTTCTTCCTGGTCGATAGGGTCGTTCAATTCGCTATAAGCATTGGCAAGCTCTTTACCGTTCACCATCAGTTCAAAACGTTCGGTTAGTCCCGGTTTACTGCGGTGCATCTTGGTCAGCGGACTCATTTCAACAGGATAGTCAGTGATGAAAGTAGGCTGAATGAAAGTGCCTTCGCAGAATTCACCGAATATTTCATCTATCAACTTGCCTTTACCCATGGTGTCGTCAATTTCCATTTTCAGTTCTTTGCAGACCTGGCGGATTTCTTCTTCACTTTTACCATTGAGGTCGTAACCTGTCTTTTCCTTGATAGCGTCCAGGATGGGTAAGCGGCGGTATGGTGCTTTGAAGCTTATGGTCTTACCGTCGATGGTCGTTTCTTCGCTGCCGTTCACGGCAATGCAGATACGTTCCAGCAATTTCTCGGTGAAACTCATCATCCAGTTGTAATCCTTATATTGTACGTACAGCTCCAGACAGGTGAATTCCGGGTTATGGTTCTTGTCCATACCTTCGTTGCGGAAGTTCTTTCCGATTTCATACACACCTTCAAAACCACCAACGATCAAACGTTTCAGGTAAAGCTCGGTAGCGATACGCAGATACAGATCCATATTCAGTGAGTTGTGGTGAGTGATGAAAGGACGGGCACTTGCTCCACCTGCGATGGATTGCAGAATCGGAGTTTCCACTTCCGTGTAGCCGGCTTCGTCCAGTACAGCACGCATGGTCTTAATAACCGTGGCACGTTTCAGGAATGTTTCTTTTACGCCGTCATTCACTACAAGGTCAACGTAACGTTGGCGATAGCGGAGTTCGGGGTCTTCAAAGGAGTCATAAGCTACACCATCTTTGTATTTTACAATAGGCAACGGTTTGATGGATTTTGCCAGTACAGTCAGCTTTTGGGCATGGATACTGATTTCGCCCATTTGGGTACGGAATACAAAACCCTCGATTCCAATGAAATCGCCTAAGTCGAGCAGGCGTTTAAATACAGTGTTGTAGAGATCCTTGTCTTCTCCCGGACAGATATCGTCGCGGGTAATATATACCTGAATGCGACCTTTAGAGTCCTGCAATTCAATAAACGAAGCCTTACCCATCACACGGCGTGTCATCATACGTCCGGCTACGGATACTTTGCGAGGTTCAGCGTCATCTTTGAATTCTGCTTTTATATCAGTGGAGAAAGCATTGGTTACATACTCTGCAGCGGGATAGGGCTCGATGCCCATCGCGCGAAGTTCATTCATACTATTACGTCGAATGATTTCCTGTTCACTTAGTTCTAATACATTCATTTCGTTGTACATTAACACAATTTGGGGACAAAAATACGAAACATTTTTCATATAATGGCACGAAGGAGGGGAGAATTAGGAAAAGTTTAGGGCGAAAAATACCCCAACTAGCAGATTCATTGGCTGCCTCTTTATGAATTTTACGGACTTGTTCCAAACTTTTGTATTCACGAATTCCTTCTTATATTATTTAGCAAAATCATCTCTTATATGTGACTTTTATATTTTCCAGTATTTTTCAATGAACCTTATGGGTATTCATTTGCTTCTGCAATAGTTTTGTTCCCTCTTGCTATAATTTTGTTTGCTCTTTTAATAGTTGATTTTTTAGTGGGATAGATGATAGGGGGATGATATTGTATCCATATTCGTTTATTGTAACATCGTTTTACTGTTGCACAGGGTTCACAGGGGTCAAGGTTCACTATGAACCCTATCTGTCAGTATGAAATTTCTGAAATTTTTATTAATCATCAGATAGTGAGTGTGTTAATTGCTTTTTGATTTTGTGGATAATATGTGCTTTTGGGGGTGTAGGTTCACTCCCATTTATTATGTAATGTACGAAAATAATACTGTATTGCAAATGTTCTGACTATACTCTGTCGGGATACGAAGATGAATGGGTGCGAAGATGGTCTATAAATAGTTCTTATTATATTACAAAAATAGCTTTTTCCCCACATAAATACGTGGCACGTAGGGTTCATAGTGAACCTTGAACCCAAATGAACCCGAATGAACCCCATTTTTTTTTATTATTGTATTTGATTGAAATTTATTTGCTTGATATATAGTGTATTAGTTGTTTTGCATAACTTCTTGTATAATCAAATCGGTGATATCTATTGAACCATAATAGCCGAAATTAGCATGATATACCTCTTGAAGAAATAACACTACAAATAATCTATTTATCGTCTTCTTTTGTTTGCTTGCGGGAAAATGAGTACCTTTGCGCCCTGAAAATAAAGAAATAGGTATGACAGGACAAAAGGCACCCACAGCGTTGGGAACAGAAAAGATTGGAAAACTACTGATGCAATATGCAGTGCCGGCAATTATCGCCATGACGGCATCTTCCTTATATAATATGGTGGACAGCATTTTTATCGGTCACGGAGTGGGCACAATGGCTATTTCGGGACTGGCACTTACTTTTCCTCTGATGAATCTTGCAGCAGCGTTCGGTTCGTTGGTGGGAGTGGGCGCTTCTACGCTGGTTTCTGTAAAGTTAGGGCAGAAAGACTATGATACGGCTCAACGGATATTAGGTAATGTGCTTGTCCTGAATATAGTGCTGGGATTAGCATTTACGGTAGTGACGATGATATTTCTCGATCCCATCCTTTACTTCTTCGGCGGTAGTGATGAGACGGTGAAGTACGCCCGCGAATATATGCAGATCATTTTGCTTGGTAATGTGGTTACCCACCTTTATCTGGGCTTGAATGCTGTGTTGCGTTCTTCCGGACATCCGCAGAAAGCGATGTATGCCACTATTGCTACGGTTGTTATCAACACGATACTTGACCCTCTATTTATTTATGGCTTCGGTTGGGGTATCCGTGGAGCCGCTATTGCCACTATCATTGCCCAGGTCATTTCATTACTGTGGCAATTTAAGATATTCAGCAATAAAGACGAACTCTTGCACTTTCACCGCGGCATTTTCCGCTTGCGTCGTAAGATTGTGATAGATTCGCTTGCTATCGGTATGTCTCCTTTCCTCATGAATCTGGCGGCATGTTTTATTGTGATTGTTATCAATCAAGGGCTGAAGCGCTATGGAGGAGATTTATCCATCGGTGCATTCGGCATTGTCAATCGACTGGTATTTATATTTGTGATGATTGTGATGGGACTGAATCAAGGTATGCAGCCCATTGCTGGATATAACTTTGGTGCCCAGCAATACGCGCGCGTTTCCCGGGTGTTGAAACTGACAATCATCTTTGCAACAGTTGTCACTACTTCCGGTTTTCTGATGGGAATGCTTATACCTGAGCTGGTAGTTTCTATATTTACTTCTGATGAGGAATTGATAGCAATCTCGGCACGTGGTTTGCGGGTCGTAGTGATGTTTTTCCCTATTATCGGTTTCCAGATGGTGACATCTAATTTCTTCCAGAGTATCGGAATGGCCAGTAAGGCTATTTTCCTTTCTCTTACGCGCCAGATGCTTTTCCTGCTTCCGGCATTGATAATCCTGCCCCGTTTTTTCGGTGCGGCAGGTGTGTGGTATAGTATGCCATTCTCCGATTTACTTGCCAGCCTGGTAGCGCTGGTAATGTTGGTAAGGCAGTTCCGTAAATTCAAGAGAGCGGGAGGATAGGGCGAAAAACGTGTGACTTTTTTTGTTTCTTTCCTATAAATCCTTACTTTTGCTATCAGTAAACCAATATTTAGATTGAAGCTATGAATAAGAAATTCGTTGTGAACATCGGTCGCCAATTGGGAAGCGGCGGAAAGGAGATAGGGGAGAAGTTGGCAGCCCGCTTGGGCATCGATTTCTATGATAAGGAGTTGATAACTCTGGCTTCCAAGGAGAGTGGCCTCTGTCGTGAATTTTTTGAGAAAGCTGATGAGCGTGCTTCGCAGGGAATCATCGGCGGACTTTTCGGTATGCGTTTCCCTTTTGTGGGAGATGGCGCCTTACCTACCCAAAATTGTCTTAGTAATGACGCGCTTTTCAAAGTGCAGAGTGATGTGATCCGTCAGTTGGCCTCTGAGAAGTCTTGTCTTTTTGTAGGCCGTTGTGCCGATTATATTCTCCGGGAGCATCCCCGTTGCGCCAATATTTTTATTTCTGCCTCGCATGAGGCACGTGTTGCCCGTCTTTGCGCTATGCATCACATTTCGGAAGAAGAGGCGGAAAATATGATGAGCAAGGCAGATAAAAAACGTTCGGAGTATTACAATTATTATAGTTACAAGACATGGGGAGCTGCGGCAACTTATCATCTCTGCATTGATTCTTCGGTGCTGGGAATTGAAAAAACAATAGATTTCGTGGAGGAGTTTGTGAAACTCAAAATCAAGTGAAGCGGAGTTGTTTATAATCTGGTGAAATTAAAAAAGAGAGGTCATGCGAACATGACCTCTCTTTTTGCTAAAATGCAACTTGTATTACATCATTGTCAGCAATATCATTTGTCCCGCCAGAATACGCAGGAACATTGTCAGCGGATAAACCGTAGAATAGCCTACTGCCGGAGCATCGTTACCGGATGCCTGGTTGGCATACGCTAGTGCAGGAGGGTCGGTATTACTACCTGCAATTAATCCCATTAAAGTGAAATAGTTCACTTTGCAATAAAAGCGGGCAATCATACCGATAATCAGCAAAGGAATTACGGTAATCAGGAAACCATAGCCTACATATGATAGTCCGGAACCTTCTACTACGGTCTGTACAAAGTGTTCACCGGCTTCGATGCCTACACTGGCAAGGAAAAGTACAATACCGATCTCGCGCAGCATCAGATTAGCACTCATGGTTGTATAAGTCACCAGCTTCAATTTATGTCCGAACCGTCCGATAAGAATAGCAACCACCAACGGACCACCGGCCAAACCGAGTTTCACCGGAGTAGGTATACCCGGGAAAGCGATAGGAAGACTACCTAGCAGAATACCCAGGAAAATACCCACGAAGATAGTCACAATGTTCGGTGTATCCAGACGCTTCAACTGGTTGCCCAATACACCGGCAACCCGTTCTACAGCATCTTGCTGACCCACGACCATAACGCGGTCACCTACCTGCAATATCAGATTCGGATCGGCAAACAAATCCATACCGGAACGGTTGATGCGGGTTACATTCACTCCATACATGCTACGAAAATGCAGGCTACCCAGTTTCTTACCGTTGATTTCGGACTTAGTCACCAATATGCGGCGTGAAACCATTGGCATATCTTGTTTTTCCCAGTCCACTTGAATTTCTTTACCGATAAAAGCGATTACCGCTTCGGCATCTTCCTCGGAGCATACGATGAATACCTGGTCTCCGATATGAAATTCCGTATCTTGGTTGGGGATGCTGACGTGTCCATCGTGGCGTATGCGTGAACATACAAAAGGACGTCCCATAAACTCTTTGATCTGGAGGAGTTTCTTTCCATCGATAGATTCATTGCGAACTTCCAGATGCAACATGTGCGGCATGTGCTTCATATCAGAAGTCTGTGTAGAGAGTTCGTCTTCTTCCTTTTTCAGGTTCACCCGGCAGATGTAGCGGATAGCAATAATAGAACCGATGATACCGACAACACCGAGCGGATAAGCGCAGGCGTATCCCAATGCGATGGGATCACCCGTGTAGTTCAGTTGATTCAATGCTTCCTGTGCGGCACCCAAACCCGGAGTATTGGTGACTGCACCGTAAAGGATACCTACTATCATGGGGAGGTCGATTCCTCCGTCGATGAAGTAAATGCCCAAAGCTACTGCAATATTCAGTACAACTATACCTACTGCAAGCATATTCAGTGTCATGCCTCCTTTCTTAAAGGAAGAGAAGAACGACGGTCCTACTTGCAGACCGATACAGAATACGAATAGAATTAATCCGAATTCGCGGATGAAGTGCAGAATGTGTGTCTCACCCGTAAAGCCGAAATGTCCCATCAGGATACCAGTGAAAAGTACAAATGTGACTCCCAGCGATATCCCGAAAATCTTGATCTTGCCCAAAAGCACGCCGACAGATATTACGAATGCATACAAGCATACGATATGGGCGACGGAGGCAGGGTCCCATAACAAACTCTCTAACCAATCCATAGTTACTTTTGTTTATCTTTTTTATTTGCTTATTAAATTTCGCGCAAAGGTAGGCATTAAAAGGGAGGTAGCAAAGGGTTTCCGGGAGTTTTTCTTTTGAGTACAGGCATGGGCAGAGGATAATTGAGTAGTATGCTTGAATATAAGTTTTTACTCTAAAATGTAAGGTGCACTTTGCAATCATGCATATACATACGGAAATCATGCTTCCAGAATGTCATATCTTCATGCGAATTTTACTTAAAAAACCTTGTGTTATTAAGTTATTGAGTATATTTGCAAGTCCTATTTTAGACAAATAGGCAAGTGAAGAGATTACTCATTATCTTTTTAATTATAAAATAAACTATGGCAGACAGTAAAGAAAAACTCTTCTCAGACTTTGCTCCCACCACCACCGAACAGTGGATGGACAAAGTTACAGCCGACCTGAAAGGCGCTGATTTTGAGAAGAAACTCGTTTGGAAAACAAACGAAGGATTCAAGGTGAAACCTTTCTATCGCATGGAAGACCTCGAAGGGCTGAAAACGACGGATGCACTTCCCGGTGAATTCCCTTATCTCAGAGGCACCAAGAAAGACAACAACGAATGGCTGGTACGCCAGGAAATCAAGGTGGAATGCCCGAAGGAAGCTAACACAAAAGCGCTGGATATTCTGAATAAAGGCGTAGATTCACTGGCGTTCCGTGTGAAGGCGAAAGAACTCAATGCCGAATACATCGAGACATTGCTCGAAGGTATCTGCGCTGATTGTGTAGAGTTGAACTTCTACACGTGCCAGGGACATGTAGTGAAACTTGCGGAAATCCTGGTAGCTTACTTCCGGAAGAAAGAATATGACCTGACGAAATTGCAAGGTTCTATCGGCTATGATTTCTTCGACAAGATGCTGGCCAAAGGTAAAGAAAAGGGCGATATGCTGGCAACAGCCAAAGCCTTGATTGAAGCAACCGATGCTCTGCCGGAATACCGTGTACTGAATGTAACGGCTCTGACACTGAATAATGCCGGTTCTTATATCTATCAGGAATTGGGGTATGCTCTTGCCTGGGGTAATGAATATCTGAATCAACTGACTGAAGCCGGAGTTCCTGCTGCTGTAGTTGCCAGGAAGATTAAATTCAATTTCGGTATCAGTTCCAACTATTTCCTCGAAATAGCTAAGTTCCGTGCTGCCCGTATGTTGTGGGCAAACATTGTGGCTTCTTATGATGCGGAAGCTAAATGTGCTGCTAAGATGCGTGTTCACGCTGAGACTTCTACATTCAACCTTACTTTGTTCGACGCTCATGTGAACTTGCTGCGTACGCAGACAGAAGCTATGAGTGCTGCTTTGGGCGGTGTGGACTCAATGACTGTGAGCCCGTTCGACAAAACGTATGCGGTTCCTGATGAATTCTCTGAACGTATGGCGCGCAATCAGCAGTTGTTGCTGAAAGAAGAGTCTCACTTTGATAAGGTGATTGACCCTGCTGCCGGTTCCTATTATATTGAAAACCTGACTGTATCCATCGCTAAACAAGCATGGGAACTCTTCCTTGCGGTAGAAGAAGAAGGCGGTTTCTATGCAGCAGTAAAAGCTGGTAAGGTGCAGGCTGCTGTGAACGAAAGTAACAAGACCCGTCATAAAGCTGTTGCCCAGCGTCGCGAAGTATTGTTGGGTACCAATCAGTTCCCGAACTTCAATGAGAAGGCAGGTGAGAAGAAACCGCTTGAAGCTACTTGCTGCTGCGGTGGTCATGATACTTGCGAAAAAGATGTTCAGACATTGAATTTCGACCGTGCTGCCAGTGAATTTGAAGCGTTGCGTCTCGAAACGGAAGCTTCCGGTAAGCGTCCGAAAGCATTTATGTTGACTATCGGTAACCTGGCTATGCGTCAGGCACGTGCTCAGTTCTCTTGCAACTTCCTGGCTTGTGCCGGATATGAGGTGGTTGACAACCTTGGTTTCCCCACAGTGGAAGCCGGTATAGAGGCCGCTATGGCTGCCAAAGCTGACATCGTGGTATTGTGTTCGAGTGACGATGAATATGCAGAATATGCTGTTCCTGCCTTCAAGGCTTTGGATGGCCGTGCCATATTTATCGTAGCCGGTGCTCCTGCCAACATGGAAGAACTGAAGGCTGTCGGTATCGAGAACTTTATCCATGTTCGCGTTAACGTGCTGGAAACATTAAAGGAATTCAACGCTAAACTTTTGAAGTAAGATGAGAAAAGATTTTAAGAACTTAGATATATATGCCGCATTTCAGCCTGCAAACGGTGCTGAGTGGCAAAAGGCTAACGGCATCCATGCTGATTGGAAAACGCCGGAACACATTGAAGTGAAGCCTGTTTATACAAAGGAAGACCTGGAAGGCATGGAACATCTGGGATATGCTGCCGGTTTGCCTCCTTACCTGCGTGGTCCGTACTCTGTGATGTACACATTGCGTCCCTGGACAATCCGTCAGTATGCCGGATTCTCTACTGCTGAAGAGTCGAATGCATTCTACCGTCGTAACCTGGCTTCCGGACAGAAAGGTTTGTCCGTTGCCTTTGACTTGGCTACACACCGCGGTTACGATCCAGACCACGAACGTGTGGTAGGTGACGTAGGTAAAGCCGGTGTATCTATCTGTTCACTGGAAAACATGAAGGTTCTCTTCGATGGTATTCCTTTGAACAAGATGTCCGTGTCCATGACAATGAATGGTGCTGTGCTTCCGGTTCTTGCGTTTTATATTAATGCCGGCCTGGAACAGGGTGCTAAGTTGGAAGAAATGGCCGGTACTATCCAGAATGATATTCTGAAAGAGTTCATGGTGCGTAATACCTATATTTACCCGCCTGCATTCTCCATGAAGATTATTTCCGATATATTCGAATATACTTCTCAGAAGATGCCGAAGTTCAACTCTATCTCTATCTCCGGTTACCATATGCAGGAAGCGGGAGCTACGGCGGACATCGAGTTGGCTTATACGTTGGCCGACGGTTTGGAATACCTCCGTGCCGGAACAGCTGCGGGTATTGATATTGATGCTTTTGCTCCGCGCCTGTCTTTCTTCTGGGCTATCGGTACAAACCACTTCATGGAAATTGCCAAGATGCGTGCTGCACGTATGCTTTGGGCGAAGATTGTGAAACAGTTCAATCCGAAGAACCCGAAATCTCTGGCTCTGCGTACACACTCTCAGACTTCGGGCTGGTCACTGACCGAGCAAGATCCGTTTAACAATATTGGCCGTACTTGTATCGAGGCCATGGCTGCTGCACTGGGACATACTCAGTCTTTGCACACCAATGCACTTGACGAGGCTATTGCGTTGCCGACGGACTTCTCTGCACGTATCGCACGTAACACTCAGATTTATATTCAGGAAGAAACTTACATCTGCAAGAATGTTGACCCGTGGGGTGGTTCTTACTATGTAGAGTCTCTGACAAACGAGCTGGCTCACAAGGCTTGGGAACTCATTCAGGAAGTTGAAAAATTGGGTGGTATGGCGAAAGCTATCGAAACCGGTATTCCTAAGATGCGTATTGAAGAAGCTGCTGCACGTACGCAGGCCCGTATCGACTCCGGTTCTCAGACTATCGTTGGTGTGAACAAGTATCGCTTGGAGAAAGAAGCTCCGATTGATATCCTTGAAATCGACAATACAGCAGTTCGTCTGGAACAGATTGAGAACCTGAAGCGTCTGAAAGAAGGGCGTAATGAGGCTGAAGTGCAGAAAGCATTGGAGGCTATCACCAAATGCGTGGAAACCAAGGAAGGCAACTTGCTGGAATTGGCAGTGGAAGCTGCCCGTGTTCGCGCTACATTGGGAGAAATCTCTTATGCTTGCGAAAAGATTGTAGGACGTTATAAAGCAATAATAAGAACTATATCAGGCGTGTATTCATCAGAAAGTAAGAATGACAGTGACTTCAAGCGTGCTTGCGAGTTGACTGAAAAGTTTGCGAAGAAAGAGGGACGTCAGCCCCGTATTATGGTTGCCAAGATGGGTCAGGACGGTCACGACCGTGGTGCTAAGGTTGTAGCTACCGGATATGCCGACTGTGGTTTCGATGTGGATATGGGACCGTTGTTCCAGACACCTGCCGAAGCTGCCCGCGAGGCTGTTGAAAATGACGTTCACGTAGTGGGCGTATCTTCACTGGCTGCCGGACATAAGACACTGGTTCCGCAGATCATCGAAGAGTTGAAGAAATTGGGTCGTGAGGATATCATCGTAATTGCCGGTGGTGTAATTCCTGCACAGGATTATGATTTCCTCTATAAGGCCGGTGTAGCTGCTATCTTTGGTCCTGGTACTCCGGTTGCCAAGGCTGCTTGCCAGATTCTGGAAATCCTGATGGACGAAGAATAAAGCTTTTATTGATAATTTCGATAATTTTAGAGAGGCAGGGTGTTAAAAAACACCCTGCTTTTTTGTTTTTAAGCGGTGTACACGAAAATTAGTTTGTTTTTAATTCCAGATTAATTCTCTTATTAACTGTCCCACCACATCTTTGCGATATTATTCTTACTTATAGAAGAACCATAATCTAATAATAATATCGCATGAAGAAATTACTACTTCTTAGTTTGTTAGCCTTATTGGCTTTGGGTGTAAGATCGCAGTCTGCTGATAAACCCGGTAACTGGAAATTAATCGCGTCGGATGAATATCCGGCAGAAGATGTAGGGGTGGCTACCTATACTGTGACTACTGACTTTAATGCCGATCCTACGGGTGTGAAAAATTCGTTGGATGCTTTCCAGACGGCATTGACTAAATTGGGCGAAAATCGCCGTGGTGGTGTACTGTTTGTTCCGGCTGGTCGTTATCGTATTTCCGGAAAGTTGGTCATTCCTACCGGTGTTACGATGCGTGGAGAATGGAAACGGCCGGTGAAAGGCAAGCCAGTGGAAGGAACCATCCTGATGGTGGATACGCAAAGTGGATCTGAGACAGAATCCGGTGCATTTATCACGATGGAACCGTCTACTGCATTGACACACCTTACTATCTGGTATCCGCACCAGGATCCTGATAATATAAAACCTTATCCGCCCACTATCTTGTACGGGCGTGAGGGCGTATGGGGAAACGATTACTGCAATGTGCGTCATGTGACATTGGTGAATTCTTATAGCGGCATCGTGCTGTCGAGGAAAAACGGGGGCGGTTGTCCCAATATCTATGATGTGTATGGCACTCCGCTGTCACGTGGTATCGAGATTGACCATATAGCCGATGTAGGGCGTTTTGAGTGGATACATTTCTCACCCGATTATTGGGCGGACTCCGGTCTGGAAGGAGCGCCGCAGGCAGGTGGAGCCTATGCTGACTGGATCTATAAGCATGGAACAGGCATTGTGATGCGTCGTAACGACTGGTCGTATACGTGCTATGTGGATATTGAAGGCTATAATAAAGGTTTTAGTACCGGACTTTGCGTAGGAGGAGACGGTGCACCTAACGGACATAATTATGAGTTCAATTTACGGAACTGCGAGACGGGTATTTATGTGGATGGTACTTCATCGGCAGGTATCATGTTTACACGGGCCCACATTGAAGATTGCGAAAAAGGGGTGGTAGTGACATCCGCCAGTACTGGACCGGTACAGTTCTATGGGTGTGAAATATCTGCCTCGGATGCGGCAGTATTGCTGGAACAAGGCATTTCTTCTAAATTGATGATGCAACAGTGTACTGTCAATAAGGGGGAAGTAAAAGGTTTGGGAGGTGATCTCATCGTTTCGGATACAGACTTTAATAATGACGCGCCGCAAGTATATATTGGTTCTGATGCCCGTGCAATCCTTACAGGTAATCGTTTTGCGAAGAAAGCGGATATCAATAATCAATCCCTCTTTGAATGCCGCATTGATCATACGCCTGTAGAGATGAAGCCTTTGCCGGAGTTCCCGGAAATGAAAGTACCGGAAACCAAGCCTTTGCGTATGGCGTTGTATAATGTACTTGACTTTGGAGCCGAACCCTTTGTGGTACCATTTACTGCCAGCTCAACCAGTATGTGGCTTCAAATAGATATCCGTTCGGGACTGGAGATGGCTAAGGATAACACGGAAGCTATTCAGAAGGCATTGGATAAGGCTGCCAGTGAAGGTGGAGGTATTGTATATCTGCCCGGCGGGCGTTATAAAGTGCTGGGGAATCTGACAGTTCCTACAGGTGTGGAACTGCGGGGCGCTTCTGATTTTGCTACTATTCCACGTGGGCATGGCAGTATTCTTGAAGTCTATGCAGGGCGCGGACAGGCACAAGGAGAGGCTTTCCTGAAACTCTCAGCTGGTAGTGGCGTGCGTGGATTGTCGTTTGACTATCCCGAGCAGGTATCTTCCGCATTGCCTACTGTAACTGAATATCCTTATTGTATTCAGGCGCTGGGAAAGGATGTGTATGTAGTGAATGTAGGTTTGCGTGCTGCATACAACGGTCTGGATTTGTTTACTTATAAATGTGACAATCATTATGTCGATTATCTGGCAGGACATGTTTTTATGAATGCAATCCGCATCGGTGGCGGTTCAGAAGGTGGGCGGGTCTGCAATATGCAGTTCAATACGATAGTGTATGCTTGTGGAGAAGAAACAAAGTTTGGTTCATGGCCCAACAGTGCAAAAGCAGATCAGGACAAGGCTTATTGGCAGAATCAGACAGAATTACGTTTCATCACCGTGGGCGATTGCCGTAATCAGATTTTGTACAATGACTTCCACTATGGTGGTTTCGAGGGTATCGTCTTTCAAGCCGACCAGGGTAAAGCCGCATCGGGTTGCTCCCTTGGATTGGGTATTGATGGTTCCTGGAATTCCGTGGTTTACGAGGCGCTCGATCCGGCTGGCTTTGATATGATTAATTCTCAGGTTGTAGCCCTTGAGGATCAAAGTAACACATATACAGAAACTCGCTTTTTGACTACTCGTGCAGGCTTTTCGGGTGAGGTAACTCTTTTTGGTGCGGATTTCTGGGGAAGTGCCAAGCATGGTGTCGTTGTGGAAAGTGGAAAAATGAATCTGAATCTGGTGAACTTCAGTACGTCCGGAGGGACTTCTTTCATGAACTTTCCCAAGACTACAGGTACTATCGTTTTGCACAATGCTGTCGTAAATATGAAAGACGAGGCTGCCTTCATTAGCGAAGGACACGAGAAGCAGGCTTCTGTTACGTCTACTGTAACCGATGTGGCTACCGGAACTATTGATAAGATAGCTGTGTGGGAGAATAACTTGACGATTGCACCTGTTTTCACTACTACGGATGCGCTGTTAAATCGTCTGAAATGGAAGATCACGGCCAGTACGAACAATTCAAATGCGGGTAAAGCCATTGATGATGATGCCTCCACACGTTGGGATACAAGCGCTTCGCAGCAAGCCGGACAGTGGGTGATGGTGGACATGGGAGCGGCACAGAAACTGAACCGGATTATTCTGGACACATCGAAGAGTCCGAATGATGGTCCGGCAGGTTATGAGTTGTATCTGAGTACCGGTGAAGGCGACACATGGAAACTTGTTGCTTCGGGTAAGAATGCGGGATCAGTACAAATTATCTCTTTCCCGGCAGAAGAGACTTCAAAATTCAAGATTGTGCAAACGGGAACTAAGGGCAATTACTGGTCGATTCATGAACTTTATGCCGCTTGCGTAGATGATCCTTCAACCGGTATTTTACCGGATGCTTCCTCGTCTGCGGCAGAAATGTTTTACTACAACGGCCAATTGTCCTGGAGTGGTTTAGGGAATGATATGAGTACCCGGATCGAGATCGTTGACTTGTCCGGCCGACGCCTGCTTTTACAAGATACCAACGCTAATTTTCTGGAATTATCAGGTATGCAAAAAGGTTTCTATATCGTTATTGCAACCAATGGTACAAATGTACTGAGGAAGAAATTATTCTTTAAAGATTAATTCATTTTTTATCATTCATCTCTTTTTTGTACCTTTGCTTCCCGAAAATGGGCTGTATCTTAGCATAGTGCAAATAAATTTGCTTCTGCTTTCGATTTATACTACTTTTGCCCGACTAAAAAAGAGATGAATGATAGTTTGTATTGCCGAAAAGCCCTCTGTGGCGCGTGACATTGCTGATGTATTAGGAGCGAAAGATAGGAGAGACGGATACATCGAAGGGAACGGATACCAGGTTACCTGGACTTTCGGTCACCTCTGTACACTCAAAGAACCGCATGAATATACCCCGAACTGGAAATCATGGAGCCTGGGAAGCCTGCCCATGATACCGCCCCGTTTCGGAATAAAACTAATCAGTAATCCTACTTACGAGAAGCAATTCCATACGATAGAAACCCTCATGCAGAAAGCCGACATGATTATAAATTGTGGTGATGCCGGGCAAGAGGGAGAGTTAATTCAGCGTTGGGTGATGCAGAAAGCCGGTGCACGCTGTCCGGTAAAGCGGTTGTGGATTTCATCGTTGACGGAAGAAGCCATCCGTGAAGGTTTTGCCAAACTGAAGGATCAGAAAGAGTTTCAACCGCTCTATGAAGCCGGACTGAGCCGGGCTATTGGCGACTGGTTGCTCGGAATGAATGCAACCCGTCTCTATACAATGAAGTATGGACAGAATAAACAGGTACTTTCCATTGGTCGTGTGCAGACGCCAACGTTGGCACTCATTGTAAACCGGCAGTTGGAAATAGCGAATTTTGTGCCCAAACAATATTGGGAATTGAAGACTGTATATCGTGATACAACGTTTTCTGCCATAATCCGGAAAAGTGAGGAAGAGCTGATTCTGGAAGCTGAAAAGAATAAGGAAGCTATCGCTGCCGGGAAGAAGCCCAAAAAGGAAGAAGAAAACCGGGGTATTGATCCTATTGCCAGCCAAGAGCAAGGGGCGGCATTGCTGGAACAAATACGGAATTCTCCTTTTGCCATTACCAATGTAACCAAGAAAGAAGGAAAGGAAGCTCCCCCCCGTCTTTTTGATTTGACTTCCCTACAGGTGGAATGTAATAAGAAGTTTGCTTATTCTGCTGATGAAACTCTGAAAATTATTCAGTCATTATATGAGAAGAAGGTGGCTACCTACCCGCGTGTAGATACCACTTACCTAAGTGATGATATCTACCCGAAATGTCCGGGCATTCTGAAAGGACTGCGTGACTACGCTACGTTTACGACACCTTTGGATGGCACTACTTTGCTGAAATCCAAAAAAGTTTTTGATAATTCAAAGGTAACGGATCACCATGCTATTATCCCTACAGGGCAATATCCGCAGAACCTGACGGATATGGAACGTCGCGTTTTCGATCTGATAGCGCGTCGTTTTATTGCAGTGTTCTATCCTGATTGTAAGTTTGCCACTACTACGGTGTTGGGTGTAGTTGAAGAGATTGAATTCAAGACTACCGGTAAGCAGATTTTGGAACCGGGATGGAGAGTTATATTCGGAACTCCGGGGGCACAGTCGCAAGAAGAAAAAGACCCGGGAGAGGAAGAGAATGTATTACCTGCTTTTGTGAAAGGTGAAAGCGGACCCCATGTGCCTGATTTATATGAGAAGTGGACGCAGCCGCCTCGTCCTTATACAGAGGCTACCTTGTTGCGTGCCATGGAAACCGCAGGTAAACTGGTGGATAACGATGAATTGCGGGATGCTCTGAAAGAGAATGGTATCGGCAGGCCGTCTACGCGTGCGGCAATTATTGAGACTTTGTTCAAGCGCAATTATATCCGCAAGGAAAAGAAAAACCTGATTGCTACACCTACAGGCGTCGAACTTATTCAGATTATCCATGAAGAACTGCTGAAGTCTGCCGAACTGACGGGTATCTGGGAAAAGAAGCTCCGGGAGATTGAAAAGAAAACATATAATGCTGCACAATTTCTTGAGGAACTGAAACAGATGGTTTCCGAAGTTGTGATGAGCGTGCTTTCGGATAACAGTAACCGGCATATTACAATTGTACAGGCTGTGCAGGAAGCGACTGCCGACGGTAAGAACGGGAAAGCTGCTAAAGAAAAAGATGCTTCGAAGCCTAAGCGTCAGAGTAAACCGCGGAAAAAGGCTGCTGAAGCTAAACCAGTCACACCGGTTGATGGTGCTTCGCAGACAGGGAATATTCAGACAGATGCAACTCAAACAGATTCTGCCCAAACAGATTCTGTTGAGGGACAAGTTTGTCCGTTGTGCGGCAAAGGAACCATTATTAAAGGTAAAACCGCTTATGGTTGCTCTGAATGGAAGAACGGATGTACGTTTCGTCAGGCGTTTGGTTCGGAATGAAAGATACAATAATCTGCCGATTTTTCAGTTTATTAGAATGAGCTATGAAAAGTAATGGAGCATGAGATTATATAGGCGTTTTCTTTTCTTTTTTCTTTCTGTCGGTTTACTTCTCACTTCCTGTGGAGTGGGACGGAGTTTGCGCCATGCAGAGCAAAGCTATGCTCGTGGTGAATACTTTGATGCTGCCCGTCATTATAAAACCGCCTATACCCGTACTTCTCCGAAAGATCGTTCGCAACGGGGCATACTGGCCTATAAACAAGGCGATTGTTATCGTCGAATCAATTATACATTGAAGGCTAAAGGCGCTTATATGAATGCTGTCCGTTATCGTTATCCGGATACTCTCTCTCATTTTTATCTGGCGGAAATGCTCCGTAAGAATGGTGAGTATGCAGCGGCTATACCTTATTATGAGAATTACCTTGCTTACGCACAGACCTTGCCTACCGGGAAAGAACGTAAAGACTCTCTGACACAAATCGGACTCACCTCTTGTCGTCTGGCGCAGGAATGGAAAAAGAAGCCTACCCGGTATATTGTAAAACGGGTGCCTATTCTTGTTTCCCGCCGTAGCGATTATTCTCCTATGTATGCGGGAGATGATCCCGATATCTTGTATTTCACCTCTACCCGTAATGAAGCGAAAGGTACTGACCTGAACGGTATTACCGGGATGAAGAGTGCTGATATATTTCATTCTAAACGGAATGAAAAGAAACAATGGCAGAAGCCTGAACCGCTTGCTTCGGAAGTGAATAGTGAGTTTGAAGAGGGTGCCTGCTCTTTTTCGTCGGATGGTAAAACAATGTATTTTACTCGCTGCCGGACCTTGCCCAATGCACCAGCTTATGCCGAGATTTATGTTTCTCAGCGTGCCGGAGCAGAGTGGGGAGCTCCCCAGAAATGTGCAATTCTGAATGATACGCTTTCTTCTGTTGCTCATCCGGTGTTGTCTCCTGCGGGTGATTATCTTTATTTTGTATCTGATATGCCCGGTGGGCAGGGAGGGCTGGATTTGTGGCGTATCAACATAACCCGCGATGGTTTCGGCTATGTCGACAATCTGGGACCTGAAATAAACACCTCTGCTGATGAGATGTTTCCTACCTTTTCGCCGGATGGTACTTTGTATTTCTCTTCTACCGGACATCCTGGTATGGGAGGGCTGGATATATTCCGTGCTATAACAGACAGCCTGACGGGGCGATGGCGTATTGAAAATATGCAGTCTCCGGTGAATTCACAGGGTGACGATTTCGGTATGACTTTTGAGCCTGGTGCTCCCAATCGGGGGTTCTTTTCTTCTAACCGTGGAGATGCCCGTGGTTGGGATCATATTTATAGTTTTGAGTTTCCTGAGGTACATCATGTCTTGAAAGGATTGGTGTACGATAAGGAGGGAGATGCGCTCTCTGATGCGCTTGTCACTTTGGTGGGGGATGACGGTACTTATTTAAAGATAAACGTGAAGAAAGACGGTACTTTCACTCAAGAGCTCGCACCGGGATGCCGTTATGCCCTGTTGGCTTCCTGCCGTGGTTATTTGAATGACAAAGAAGAAATGGCAACGGAAAATATTAATGAGGATCGCCTCTATGAACTTGAGTTTCCGTTATCTTCCATTACCCGCCCTGTACTGATAGAGAATATTTTTTATGAGTTTGATAAGGCTGATCTGACATCAGAATCTACAGTGGCTCTAGATGAACTGATAGAGTTGTTGAATGACAATCCGAATGTTACTATCGAACTTTCTGCGCATTGTGATTATAAAGGAAATGACGATTATAATCTTCGTCTTTCGCAACGCCGTGCAGAGTCTGTTGTACGCTATCTTATTAAGGGAGGGATTGATCCGGAACGTCTTACACCGAAAGGATATGGTGAACAGCAACCTAAAACAGTGACCAAGTTTACGCTGAAATCAGCACCTTTCCTGAAAGAGGGAGATGTGTTGACAGAAGAGTTTATAAAAAATCTCCCACCGGAACAGCAGGAGATTTGTAATGCGATTAACCGTCGTACAGAGTTCAAGGTGTTGAGGACGACGTATCAATGAGTTGCAGCTACGAGCTACAAGCTAATATGAAATTCCACCACCGCTTCAATACCTTTTCTGAAAATATCGAGCGGGAAGTTTTCGTTGGGTGAGTGGATGGCATTTGATTCTAATCCAAACCCCATGAGCACTGTCTTAATGCCAAGCACCTGTTCGAACGTTGAAATGATAGGGATACTTCCTCCGCGTCGCACAGCCAGTGGCTTTTTTCCGAATGCTTTTTCAAAACCTTTCTCAGCGGCCTGATAGGCAGGCAGGCTGATAGGACATACATAACCTTGTCCTCCGTGCATCGGTGTTACCTTCACTTGTACCGTATCCGGAGCAATACTCCGAATATAATCGGCAAACACTTGCGAAATCTTGTGGTGGTCCTGATGCGGAACCAGACGGCAGGATACTTTTGCTGTAGCTTTGGATGGAAGTACTGTTTTAGAACCTTCACCGGTATATCCACCCCAGATGCCGCAAACGTCGAATGAAGGGCGACAACTGTTACGCTCCAGCGTACTGTAACCTTTTTCTCCGAACAGTTCTTTTACGCCAATAGCGTTTTTGTACTTTTCTTCATTAAACGGAATGTGTGCAATCATATCACGTTCTGCCTGCGGCACTTCTTCTACGTCATCGTAGAAACCGGGTACTGTGATACGTCCATCCGCATCTACCACTTTGGCAATCATGCCGCATAGTACGTTGATAGGATTGGCAACAGCGCCGCCGAAATGTCCTGAATGCAGGTCGCGGTTAGGTCCGGTTACTTCTATTTCCCAGTATGCCAGTCCGCGGAGTCCTGTAGTGAGTGAGGGCAAGTCCGCCCCCAGCATACTGGTGTCCGATACGAGAATGACATCGGCTTTTAATAGTTCTTTATGATCTTCACAGAAAGATTCCAGACTGGGTGAGCCTATTTCTTCTTCACCTTCGAAAATGAACTTGACATTGTTCTTCAACATACCGTGCTTCACAAGGTATTCGAAAGCTTTCACTTGGATGAATGCTTGCCCTTTGTCATCATCCGCACCGCGTGCCCAGATGTGTTCATCACGTATTTCCGGTTCAAAAGGTTCACTTTTCCACAGTTCTAACGGCTCTGCGGGCATCACGTCGTAATGCGCATATATTAAAACTGTTTTTGCTGTAGGATCTACTGTCTTCTGTCCGAAAACAATCGGATTGCCTTTTGAGGGCATCACCAATGCTTCGTCTGCACCGGCTTCAATCAGAAGTTGTGCCCAACGCTCTGCACAGGCCAGCATATCATCATGGTGTTCCGGTTTTGCACTGATACTTGGTATACGGATGAGGCTGAACAGGTCTTCCAGCATCTTGGATTCATTCTTTGAAATGTATTTCTGTATTTCGTTCATAAATATATATAATAAGGTGAATTACTTTAACACCCTACCACTTCTATAATTGTGTAGTACGGTCAATAAGATAAAAATCAAGTATGGTCATGGCAGCCATTGCCTCTACGATGGGTACTGCACGTGGCAATACGCATGGGTCATGGCGACCGCGGGCTTTCAGTGTGGTGTCTATCCCATCTATGTTGACCGTATGTTGCTCCATAAGCACGGTGGCTACAGGCTTGAATGCAACGCGGAAGAAGATATCCTGTCCGTTGCTGATGCCGCCTTGAATACCGCCGGAGTGATTGGTTTTCGTTTCAATACGTCCGCAGTTATTGAAGAATACGTCATTTTGTTCCGAACCTTTTTGCTTCAGGCCTTTAAATCCGTCGCCGTATTCGAATGCTTTGGCAGCATTGATACTGAGCATGGCCGAGGCAAGCGAAGCGTGTAATTTGCCGAATACTGGTTGTCCCAGTCCGATAGGACATCCTTTGATGACACACGTCACTACACCTCCGATAGTGTCACCTTCTCCCTTGATCTTGAAAATCAGTTCTTCCATTTCCTTCGCCTTTACAGGGTCCGGACAACGTACAGGATTGGTATCTATAAGATCAAGGTCATAAGCGGTATAATTTTCTTCCAGACGGATGGGGCCTACCTGTGAGGTATATGCCGTAATGCGTACGCCCAGTTGACGGAGTGCTTGTTTGGCAAGCGCACCTGCCACTACGCGTGAAATGGTTTCGCGTGCCGATGAACGTCCGCCGCCACGATAGTCGCGAATGCCGTATTTCACCTTATATGTATAATCCGCATGCGAGGGGCGGTACACTTCCTTCATATTATCATAATCACTGGAATGTTGATTTTCGTTCCATACTATGAATCCTATGGGACATCCTGTCGATTTACCTTCGAAGATACCTGAAAGGAATTCTACTTTATCACCTTCCTTCCGTGCCGTTGTGATGAGGGATTGCCCGGGACGGCGACGATTCAGTTCCGCTTGCACGAAATCCATGTCAATGCGGATACCAGCGGGAAATCCATCAATGACGCCTCCGATGCCTTTACCATGTGACTCCCCAAAGCTGGTAAGGCGGAGAATGTTGCCGAATGAGTTGAACATAATCTTTTGCTTTAATGGTTTATGTATAAGGTTTATTCATGCCAAATCCTTTGAATAAAAGCTTTTGGATGCCTAAAGATAACAAATAGTTATGGATTTTTTCTCATGAAAAGAAAGAAATATTGTTTTTTTATGGAATGAGATGTTTTTTATCTTGTGTTGAATTGTACTAGGATCGTACCCGAACTGTATCTGAACCGTACTTGCTCCGTACATTCTTCGGTCAGAAGTACCTTTAGACGGAGAAACTGCGGACTTGGTACGGAGCAAGTACGTCCTAGGTGCGGTGAGGGTGCCCCAAAAGTGCTTGTGGGGGCGATTGAAAAGGGCTACACCCTTTACCGAGGATGGCTACACCCTTTGGGTATGATAGCTACACCCTTTAGAGTAAATGGTGTAGCCCTGGATAAAGGGGAGAGACGCCTCCCATTTCCTATATAAATGGAGCACGGAAATGGTGATGTAGAGAGATCTTTTTAGAGAAAAGATTAAAAAAAGGACAAAAATATTAATGTATTGACCTTGTTTGGTGTGATAAAAAGCGGTTATTTTGCACCCCAAAAGTGATAAAAGAAAAAGCACGGTTACCCAGTGATGGGGAGCTATTATTAACTAAACAACAAAGATATGAAGAAAAATTTGTTTTATTTGTTTGCATTGATTTGCTCAATGAGCTTGTTTACTGCTTGTGATGATGATGATGATGAAGTAAGTCCTTGGATTGGAACTTATAAAATAGCAGAATATACAGCAGAGGATTATGAATGGACAGAAAATGAGACTACAAAGAATTGGCCTATGACAGGCGCCTTGTATACTGATTGGCAATTTACTGGAGAAGATAATTATCCAGAATTTATTTCAGCTCTATTTCGATATTTGGGTGGTTCTATTTTGCCTCAAGTCTTGAATTCAATCACTTTAGACAAAAGTGGAAGCATAATTGCTGATTATGTTGCAAGCCCTGAAATAGCTATGGATCCTTCTTCTATAATATCTATTTTCTTTACGGGTGCTTTTCCTTCTGTGAGTGATGTAAAAGCTAATTTTGTGACAAGTGGTTTTACAACTTCTCCTAAGGATCTGGCATATTGGAGTGAAAAGAATGGAAAATTTGTTGTAAAACTGAATATTCCTGCTATTTTAACTGCTGCTACTGGAAGCGATGCAAGTGGTATGGGGGAAATTATAGAAAATGTATTGAGTGGAGATCCGGCTACTGTTAAAGCTTTGCTTGGTGGTTTGTTGAATGCTGATCTTAGTGGAATACAAAATGCTACCATTAACCAAATAACAAGTTGGGCTAAAGATGGGATACCAATGAATATTAAAATAGCTGATAATGGCCATGTTCATATTTACTTAGATAAGAGTGCATTTGATAATCTGTTCACGCTTCGTAGTACAGGGGAAACTGATAATTTTGGAGAACCAGTACTAACAAATGACTTGATTATACTTTGGAATGCGTTGGTTGCAGGTGGTGTAGTACCAGAAGAAGCACAGGCTGCTGGAATGTTTATTCAGATGATAGGAGGATATTGGTCAGTGACGACGAACTTTAATTTAGGATTGGATTTAGTGAGAAACTAATTCAAATTTAGAAAAATAGGATGAGGATATTCGGAAGAGTATCCTCATTTTTTTATTATATGTTATCTGTGAACGTGTTTGTAGATGTATGGAATTATACAGTCCTTTTTGGGTTCTATAAATAATTCTTGAACTTGAAAACAATCAAATGTTTTTAGTTGTTTTTTTAATTCAAAGCACTTTTGTTTTTTAAATTTAGATAAAGAGGTTAATAAACTTCTTATTAAAAATAGAACATTAATAAGTAGAATAGACCTTTTAGATATTCTTTAAAAGCTGTTATTTTGCATCCTTGATTTATTGTGATGTAAAAACAGAACATTATTGCCTTCGTAGAGAAGGCTTGTATTAACTAAACAACAAAAATTATGAAGAAGAATTTATTTTATTTGTTTGCATTGGTCTGTTCAATGAGTTTGTTTATAGCTTGTAGTGATGATGATCCAGACTATTCTACAGCGATTGATGGGGAAATTGTAGGTAACTATAAAGGAACATTGAATGTAACAGTTCAAGGTCAACTTTTGGGAAAGGACATTCCACAAAAAATATCTGTAGCAAAGGCGGGTCCTGCTGCTATCAATCTTTCTTTGAAAGATTTCAGTTTTATGGGTATACCAGTGGGGGATGTTGAATTGAGTAATTGTGAACTGTCTAAGAAAGGTGATACTTACACTTTTACAGGGGTTCAGAAGCTGGATGTGCAAACTTTGTCTTGTACTATAAATGCAGCAGGTACTGTCGCAAATGGTCAGGTAAAGATTGATATGGATATTGCTGCCGTTGTGAATGGGGAGAGCCAACAAGTAAAAGTGGTATATGAAGGGAAACGCCTTAATGGTTCAGAAAGTAGTGAAGCAAAGATTCTTAGTTTTGCCTTTGATCCAAGTAATGAAGCGAATGCAGTTGTAACTGAACAACCCAAGTTGGATGAAGCTACTAATACATTTACTTTCAAGGTACTTGATGATGCTACTTCAGAAGAGTTGAAAGCTTTGGTTCCTACTGTTAAAGTTTCTGATAAGGCTACTTACTCTGTGGAAGGTGGAACTGCCGATTTCTCTCAGACTGTGGTTTATACGGTAGTTGCAGAAGATGGTACTGCTACTATTTATAAGGTGATATCTCCTAGTAAAACCTCTTTAATGAAGTTTCCTCTTGATGAATGGGAAACCGTAAAAGAAGGGAGTTATGCTGAATATTGGGCTCCTCAACCTGCCGATCAGTTAGCATCATCTAATGGTGGTGTGAAAATGGTGAATGGTAGTGCTAATCCGGTGGGATATCCTGTAATGGTGGAAGAAGCTGGTTATAAAGGAAAAGCTGCTAAGTTGGTTACCTTAGATGCGAGAGGAAATGCTTTAACTGCTAAAAATGCTCCTTTAGCTTCAGGTTCTTTATTTACAGGTAAGTTTAATTTTAATTTTATGACAGCTATAACAGCCCCTTTAAAGATGACTGAGTTCGGAATTCCTTATGATAAAATTCCACTATCATTAAAAGGAGTTTATAAGTATAAAGGTGGTGATAATTATGTTGATGGTTCTGATAAGAATAATATTAAGGATAATCTTGGTATTCAGGATGAGTGTGCTATTCAGGCTGTTCTATATGAAGCAGTAGGTGCTGATGGTAAAGATGTTATTCTTACAGGTGTTGATATCAATGATTCTGACTATCGTGTAGCTGTTGCGCGTTTAGAAGATGGCACTGATAAGGCAGAATGGACGGCATTCAATGTTCCATTTGAATATCTAGAAGGTAAGGCTTATGATAAAGAGAAAACTTATAAATTGGCTATTATCTGTTCTTCAAGTAAAGAAGGTGATAAGTTTAAAGGTGCTGTAGGTAGTACGCTTATTGTTGATGAATTGGAAGTTCTGGGAGAATAAGAGAATAGCATAAGGATATAAAAAAATCCGGAAGTATAAACTTCCGGATTTTTTTATTATTTGATTTAGCCTTCTTTATTCAGGTTAGAATGAATATCCAAATCCTACATTCAGATAAATAGGATACATGGCAAAACTAATAGTATCGAAGTTTTTCTTAAAGATATCATTTAGTCCCCAAGTTAGATCAGCATAAACATTCAAATGCTTGAAAGCTTTCCATTCGCCACCGAATTGTATGCCCCATTGGAATCTGCGGAGATCATCGGAGAAATCGTAGGTTGCAACGCTTTCACCACTGAAGTCTACACGTGAACCTGTTTCATTGGGAGTACGGAGGTGACCTTCATAAACATGGCCAGAGAAATCACCTTCTAGTAAATACGAAAAATATGGTCCGGCTACGAGTTTCCAGCGTTTGCTGACTTTATAGTTAGCAAGGACGGGAACAGTAAGATAGGAGTTCTTTACTTTGGTTTTTACCCCTCCAGTCCATAGACCCTCTAGTTCACCACCATTGGTATTGATAATCTTCATACCATAGTTTTTTACGGTAGCTTCTGTTGTCATGTTCTTTGTTTCTAGACGCAAACCTAAAGTCAATCCCCATAATTTTTTCTCGTCGAGCCATTTGGTAGCATTTCCTTCAATCGAAATGGTCATGCTGGGTACATAGCTATCTATTTTACGAATTTCCTCGGGTAAGGGTAGGGGAGCGGTACCACCAATACTAAATCCTGCTTTCAAAGAATATTCCCATCCGCGAAGGTAGGATTGTGTGATGCTTTTTGTTCTGTCTTCCTGCGCTTTTACAGATGTACTCCCTACTACTGCCAGTAAGAATGCAATAAAAATAATATAATCTTTCTTCATAATCATTTTCGTTTTTAGTTCTCTTCACAAACTAATTCTACTTCGTCTATATAGAGTGTACTACCTACTGCACCTTTGAAGTGGTCACCTTCTACACTTGAAGAGAATATGATGCCAAGTTTATATTTCCCATTTTGAAGTTTTTGTTCATCAATGGACTTATTATTCTGACGTTCAAACGGTAAGCTAAATTCAGTCCATTGGTCGGTTTCCAGTGCTTCATCGGCTTTTATCTGTGCCAGATACACAAGTTTGTCGGAAGTCTTAGCATTAGTACCGTCCAGCATGAATGAGTTATCATCAGCTTCATACATGATGGCATAGATGTCAAATCTGTCTTTCAGACCACTTTGTGGTTGACCGTTTTCAGTATAAACAGGACCAGCTTTGTACTTATAGTATCCCTTTAAAGTTTTAGGATGTTTATAGAATTGAAAACCGAAGGTGGTAGCTTTAAGGGCGCCTTCTTGTCCTGCCAATGCTTTGCTTACATCAAAATTGCCGATAAACAGATTGCCGGCAGCAATATACATTTTTACCATTGCACCAAAACTACCAGTGTCTTTAGTTTCCAACTTAACACATTTCTTATTGAATCCGCCTTCTACTTGTACTGTAGGGTAATCGGTAGGGCTTTTTGCCATTCCAGTCAATGCAAAGCCTGGATTTCCACTAGACCACTGCAGAACTTTAGATATTCCTTGTGAAGTACTTGGAGCGAACTCGTAAAGGATGTGATATGGGGTGTTTTCTGCAATCAACAAGTCCTCAAAGTGATAAACTGTTGGTAATTCTGTCGGTTTAATATTTATAGTATAAGTGGGTTTGAATTCACCATTTTCAGAGGTTACGGTAAATGAACGTGAATTGCCAGCTTCACTAAAGTTGTAGAAGTTTCCGGTATCTCCGTCTCTGCTATTATTAGGTTTGATAGTTGCACCTTCTGGTAGAGTGAATTTCAACTCTTGTTTGGCAAGGTCTGCACCTTTATGTACATATACATCGACTATCTTTTCATTCGCATTGATATTGGCCAGCTGCACATCTGCACCTGTACAACCATCAATGGCCGCTTCAGAATTAAGCGCTTCGTCTTGTATACAAGAAGATATGGCAAATGCCAAAAAGAAACACGAGGTTAGCGTTTTAATCTTCATTTAATTCAGTTTTTGGTTATTAATAATGTAAAACTCGGGCGCAAAGTTAAGTTTCTTTTTTGAAATAGAAGACTTTGCGCACGTATTAAAAACATTTTTTCTAAATTTGTGTCCATTAAAATCAGTGAAATAATGATAACGGAAACGGAGAGAAAACGGATAATCGACCTGATACATCAGGAAGTGGTGCCGGCTATTGGGTGTACAGAGCCCATTGCTGTGGCATTGTGCGTAGCTAAAGCAACAGAAACACTGGGGACAAAGCCGGAAAAAATTAATGTGTTGCTAAGTGCTAATATTCTGAAAAACGCTATGGGAGTAGGCATTCCGGGTACCGGAATGATTGGCCTGCCCATTGCTATTGCGCTGGGGGCGTTGATCGGAAAATCGGAATATCAGTTGGAAGTGTTGAAAGACAGTACGCCTGATGTAGTGGAAGAGGGGAAACGTTTCATTGAGGAAAAGCGCATTCATATTTCGTTGAAAGAGAATATTGAAGAGAAATTATATATTGAAGTATGCTGTGAGGCCGGAGATGATAAAGCAACAGCTGTGATTGCCGGAGGACACACCACCTTTATATATATAGAACGTAACGGAGAAGTTCTATTTCAGAAACAACATACGGCAAGCTGTGAAAAAGAAGAAGAATGCCTGGAACTGACTTTACGTAAAGTTTATGACTTTGCTCTGAATACTCCACTGGATGAGATCAGTTTTATTCTGGAAACAGCCCGTTTGAATAAGGCGGCTGCCGAACGTTCTTTTGAAGGCAATTATGGCCATGGCCTAGGTAAGATGTTGCGTGGCACTTATGAACATAAAGTGATGGGAGATAGTGTCTTCTCACATATCTTGTCTTATACATCAGGTGCCTGTGATGCTCGTATGGCAGGGGCTATGATTCCGGTAATGAGCAATTCCGGTAGTGGAAATCAAGGTATATCTGCCACTTTGCCTGTCCTCGTCTTCGCTGAAGAAAATGATAAATCAGAAGAAGAACTGATACGTGCTCTGATGTTGAGTCATCTGACAGTAATCTATATTAAACAAAGTTTGGGACGTTTGTCTGCTTTATGCGGCTGTGTGGTTGCTGCTACAGGTTCCAGTTGTGGTATTACCTGGTTGATGGGAGGAACTTACGATCAGGTGGCTTATGCCGTTCAGAATATGATAGCCAACCTTACGGGTATGATTTGTGACGGTGCGAAGCCCAGCTGTGCGTTGAAAGTAACAACAGGTGTATCTACCGCTGTTCTTTCTGCCATCATGGCTATGGAAAACCGTTGTGTAACTTCTGTAGAAGGTATTATTGATGAAGACGTGGATCAAAGTATCCGTAATCTGACCAAGATAGGGTCGAAAGGAATGAATGAGACGGATAAATTGGTGCTGGAGATAATGACGGGGAAATAGTGATTAGTGGTGAGTGATTAGTGATTGGAAACTGTGCAGCATAATAGCGCAGCATGCTAATCACTAATCACTTACCGTTAATCACTATATTAATGATTGCATCCGCATCCCTGGTGATCGTGATCGCCGCATCCGTCACCGCAACCGTCACCACAGCTATCGCAACCGCAACTGCATCCACCGCCGCTCATCATACGAGCGATTTCAGCTAATTCTTCATTGGTTGCCGGGCGGCTTTCTATTACTTCACCTACAAAGTTCAGGTCGCAACCTGCCAAGGGGTGGTTCATATCCATTACCACTACGTCTGCCTTAATTTCTTGTACGGTTCCGTTGATACGTTGACCTTCAGAGGTCATTAAAGGCACTACGTTACCGGCTACAATACGTTCGCTATCGAACTTACCATCTACTTCAAAGATTTGTTTCGGAAGGTCGATTACATGTTCTTCGTCAAAGTCACCGTAAGCATCTGCGCAAGCGATTGTGAAATCAAACTTGTCACCTGCTTTCAGACTTTTCACCTGATCTTCGAAAGACTCTAAAGTCAGACCCAGACCGGAAATGAATTGGAAAGGGTGTTCTGCGGTGGCTTCTTCGGTGAAATCTTTTTCACCATCTTCTATAGCGTATAATTTATAAGCTACGGTAATGTACTTGTTTTCTACTGTTTCCATTAATATATTCCTACTGTTTTAAGTTAGTAATTCCTGTTTTTTCTTTTTGAAAGGGACAAAGATACGAATAATTTAGTTGGCGAATGAGTAAGCTCTTGTAATTTTCAGATTATTAAATGCTTCGAATTCTCTTGAATAATTCCTGTTCATGGTAGCGAATTACTCAGATTTGCCTTGAATAAGTGATAAAATAAGATTTTAATGCGGGGTTTTCTTACGATTAATCATAATAATCTCATTTTTTTCTTCAAATTGTTTGGAGTTTATAAAAAAGCCCTTACCTTTGCAGCACGATTAACGAAAACAGTAAAGTAAATAAAGTTATGAACTTACATACATCTATTAACCTGGCAGTCCTGCATATTATTCGCGTCGTGGTCCTGGAATCAAGAGCGTGAGAAAGGTTGTGTATGTATTCGTACGTTAAGATATCAATTTAGGAGCCTTTCTCACCATATGTGAGGAAGGCTTTTTAATTAAAAGGAGATTTGAAGATGAAACACCAATTACGCAGTTCGTTCAGCACGCAAGGCCGCCGCATGGCAGGGGCTCGTGCGTTGTGGATGGCAAATGGCATGAAGAAAGAGCAATTAGGAAAACCTATTATCGCAATAGTCAACTCATTTACACAGTTTGTCCCGGGACATGTGCATCTGCACGAAATCGGACAACAGGTGAAAGCTGAGATTGAGAAGCTGGGATGCTTTGCTGCCGAATTCAACACGATTGCCATTGACGATGGTATTGCGATGGGACACGATGGAATGCTTTATTCGCTTCCTTCACGTGACATCATTGCCGACAGCGTAGAGTATATGGTGAATGCGCATAAAGCGGATGCGATGGTTTGCATCAGTAACTGCGACAAGATTACTCCGGGTATGTTGATGGCAGCAATGCGCCTTAATATCCCTACTGTATTCGTTTCAGGCGGACCGATGGAAGCCGGCGAATGGAACGGTCAGCATCTGGATTTGATCGATGCTATGATTAAGTCGGCTGATGAAAGTGTAAGTGATGCCGATGTGGCTCAGATAGAACAACATGCTTGTCCTTCTTGTGGTTGTTGTTCCGGTATGTTTACCGCTAACTCAATGAACTGTCTGAACGAAGCCATTGGACTGGCATTGCCGGGTAATGGTACGATTGTGGCTACTCATGCCAATCGCACGCAACTGTTCAAGGATGCTGCTAAACTGATTGTTGAAAATGCTTATAAATATTATGAAGATGGGGATGACAGTGTGCTTCCCCGTAGCATCGCTACCCGTCAGGCTTTTCTGAATGCTATGACGCTGGATATTGCGATGGGTGGTTCTACCAACACAGTGCTTCACCTCTTGGCTGTAGCACACGAGGCAGAGGCCGATTTCAGTATGGATGACATCGATATGCTGTCACGTAAGACTCCCTGTCTGTGTAAGGTTGCCCCGAATACTCAGAAGTATCACATTCAAGACGTAAATCGTGCCGGAGGCATCATTGCTATCATGAGCGAGCTTGCCAAAGGCGGATTAGTCGATACGAACGTAAAGCGTGTAGACGGTATGACGCTGGCGGATGTAATCGACAAATACGGTATTACCAGCCCGAATGTTTGCGAAGAAGCTGTGAAGAAATATAAGAGTGCTGCTGCCGGAAAGTTCAATCTGGTACTGGGTTCGCAAGATGCCTATTATAAAGAATTGGATACTGACCGTGCCGGAGGTTGCATTCGCGATCTGGAACATGCTTATAGCAAAGACGGTGGTCTGGCAGTACTGAAAGGTAATATCGCTCAGGATGGCTGTGTAGTGAAAACGGCAGGTGTGGATGAAAGCATCTGGAAATTTACAGGTCCTGCTAAAGTGTTCGATTCACAAGACGCTGCTTGCGATGGCATCCTTGCCGGGAAAGTGGTCAGCGGTGATGTTGTGGTCATTACACACGAAGGTCCGAAAGGCGGTCCCGGTATGCAAGAAATGCTCTATCCGACTTCTTATATCAAATCGCGCCATCTGGGCAAGGAATGTGCACTGATTACGGACGGTCGTTTCAGTGGCGGTACGTCAGGATTGAGTATCGGACATATTTCTCCCGAAGCGGCTGCCGGAGGTAATATCGGTAAGATTCAGGATGGTGACATCATCGAGATTGATATTCCCGGACGTGCTATCAACGTCAAACTGACGGATGAGGAACTGGCAGCCCGCCCGATGACTCCCGTCACCCGTCAACGCGAAGTCTCAAAGAGCTTGAAGGCATATGCCAGTATGGTAAGTTCTGCCGATAAGGGTGCAGTGAGACTGATTGATTAACCGAGAATTGACAAATGAAATAGAATTCCATTATCCATTAATAGAATGAAAGATATAATAACAGGCGCTGAAGCATTGATGCGTTCCTTGGAACATCAGGGAGTAAAGACCATTTTCGGATATCCGGGTGGCTCCATCATGCCGGTATTTGACGCTTTATACGACCATCGGAAGACATTGAATCACATCTTGGTTCGACACGAACAGGGTGCTACTCATGCCGCGCAGGGCTTTGCCCGCGTATCAGGCGAAGTAGGTGTCTGCCTGGTGACTAGTGGTCCCGGAGCGACGAATACGATAACAGGTATCGCAGATGCTATGATAGACAGTACCCCTTTGGTAGTAATTGCCGGTCAGGTAGGTACGGGATTCCTTGGGACGGATGCTTTCCAGGAAGTTGACCTGGTAGGTATTACGCAGCCTATCACGAAGTGGAGCTATCAGATTCGTAGTGCCGAGGATGTGCCTTGGGCTGTAGCCCGCGCTTTCTATGTTGCAAAAAGCGGTCGTCCCGGTCCTGTTGTATTGGACTTTGCCAAGAATGCACAAGTAGAGAAAAGTGAATATGCTCCTGCCAAGTTGGATTACATCCGTAGTTACCAGCCTGTTCCCGAAATGGATGAAGAGGCTGTGAACCAGGCTGCTGAACTGATCAATAGCGCTGAACGTCCATTGGTATTGGTAGGACAGGGTGTTGAGTTAGGTGATGCACAACAGGAACTACGCGCTTTCATAGAAAAAGCCGGAATACCTGCCGGTTGTACACTGTTGGGACTCTCTGCTTTGCCTACTGCACATCCTTTAAATAAAGGTATGCTGGGGATGCACGGTAACTTGGGACCGAATATCAATACGAATAAGTGCGATGTACTTATCGCCGTAGGTATGCGCTTTGACGACCGTGTAACCGGAAAGTTGGATACGTATGCCAAACAGGCGAAAATCATTCATTTCGATATAGATCCTGCTGAGATAGACAAGAATGTGAAGACAGATATTGCCGTATTGGGCGATTGCAAGGAAACCCTTGCTGCCGTTACGGCACTTCTGAAACCTGCTACTCACCAAGAATGGTTGGATAGTTTCTTGCCTTACGAGAAAGTAGAGGAAGAAAAGGTGATCCGTCCTGAGTTGCATCCGGCAAGTAAATCTTTGAGTATGGGAGAAGTGATCCGTGCCGTAAGTGAGGCAACGAATCATGAAGCTGTATTGGTTACTGATGTTGGTCAGAATCAGATGATGTCTGCCCGTTACTTTAAGTATAGTAAGGAACGTAGCATTGTAACTTCCGGTGGGTTGGGTACAATGGGCTTCGGACTTCCCGCAGCAATCGGTGCAACTTTCGGACGTCCCGACCGCACTGTATGTGTATTTATGGGTGATGGTGGTCTGCAAATGAACATTCAGGAGATGGGAACCATTATGGAACAGAAGGCTCCCGTTAAGATGATCTTGCTGAATAATAACTTCCTGGGTAATGTACGCCAGTGGCAAGCGATGTTCTTCAATCGTCGCTATTCGTTCACTCCGATGCTGAATCCGGATTATATGAAGATAGCTTCTGCCTACGACATTCCTTCACGTCGTGTAATGACGCGTGAAGAACTGAAAGGTGCAATAGAGGAAATGCTTGCTACGGATGGTCCGTTCCTGTTGGAAGCCTGCGTTATGGAAGAAGGCAATGTGTTGCCGATGACACCTCCGGGTGGTTCGGTAAACCAGATGTTGTTGGAATGCTAATTTTATTCTTCGTTCTTAATTCTTAATTTAGTATGGATAAGACATTATATACGATAATCGTTCATTCGGAGAACTTCGCCGGTTTGCTGAACCAGGTAACCGCAGTGTTTACCCGTCGCCAGATCAATATCGAGAGTCTGAATGTTTCGGCTTCGTCCATCAAGGGTGTACATAAGTACACTATTACCGCATGGACGGATAAAGACACCATTGAGAAAGTGACCAAGCAAATCACCAAGAAGATAGATGTGCTTCAAGCGCACTACTTCACGGATGATGAGATCTATCAGCACGAAATTGCATTGTATAAGATAACAACCCCGATACTGGAAGAAAAACCGGAGGTATCGAAAGTAATCCGCAAGTATAATGCACGTATCGTAGAGGTGAATGCTGTGTTTGCTATCGTAGAGAAGAATGGTATGGGTGAAGAAATCACCAATCTTTATGACGAGCTGCGTGCCCTTGATTGTGTACTTCAGTTTGTTCGTTCAGGGCGTGTGGCTATCACCACGAGTTGCTTCGAGCGTGTGAACGAATACCTTGCTGACCGTGAAACGAAATATCGCTTGAAAAAAGAAAAGGAGCAAAACAATGAGTGAGAATAGTAGTAAGATAGGAAAATATCAGTTTGTAGCGGAGCCTTTTCATGTGGACTTTACCGGGCGTCTTACCATGGGCGTGTTGGGAAACCATTTGCTGAATTGCGCCGGTTTCCATGCCAGCGACCGTGGGTTCGGTATAGCCACGCTGAATGAGGACAATTACACATGGGTACTCTCCCGCCTTGCCATCGAACTGGATGAAATGCCTTTTCAGTATGAAGACTTTACCATCTGGACTTGGGTGGAGAATGTGTACCGCCTTTTCACAGATCGTAACTTTGCCTTGTTGGACAAAGACGGAAAGAAGATTGGTTATGCGCGTTCCGTATGGGCTATGATTAACCTCAATACCCGCAAGCCTGCCGATTTGCTGGCATTGCACGGAGGTAGCATCGTAGATTATGTGTGCGATGAACCTTGCCCTATCGAGAAACCTTCACGCATTAAAGTGACTTCCACCGAGTCGGTAGCTACATTGAAAGCTAAATACAGTGATATCGACATCAACGGACACGTGAACAGTATCCGCTACATCGAACATATCATGGACTTGTTTCCGATAGAGATGTATAAGGAAAAGCGTATCCGCCGTTTTGAAATGGCTTACGTAGCTGAGAGTTATTACGGTGATGAACTTACACTCTATAAAGATGAATTGGGTGACGGAGCTTTCGATATTGAAGTGAAAAAGAATGGCAGCGAGGTGGTTTGCCGTTCAAAAGTAATATTTACAGAGAAATAATTTTATTAATCATTAGCTGGCGCAAGCCACAAATAAAAAACTAAAAAAGAAAATGGCACAATTGAATTTTGGCGGTGTTACTGAGAATGTAATGACCCGCGAAGAGTTTCCTTTGGAAAAAGCACGTGAAGTTTTGAAAGATGAAACAATTGCAGTGATCGGTTATGGTGTACAAGGACCGGGACAGGCATGCAACCTGCGCGATAACGGTTTCAACGTAATCGTTGGACAGCGTCCGGGTAAGACTTATGAGAAAGCAATAGCTGACGGATGGGTACCGGGTGAAACACTGTTTGGCATTGAGGAGGCTTGTGAGAAAGGTACTATCATTATGTGCTTGTTGTCTGATGCAGCCGTAATGTCTGTATGGCCTACTATCAAACCTTACCTGACTCCGGGAAAAGCTCTTTACTTCTCTCATGGTTTCGCTATCACTTGGAGCGACCGTACAGGTGTAGTTCCTCAGAAAGATATCGACGTAATCATGGTAGCTCCTAAAGGTTCGGGTACTTCATTGCGTACTATGTTCCTCGAAGGTCGTGGTTTGAACTCTTCTTACGCTATCTATCAGGATGCTACAGGTAAAGCTATGGATCGTACCATTGCATTGGGTATCGGTATAGGTTCAGGATATTTGTTCGAAACCACTTTCCAACGTGAAGCTACTTCTGACCTGACAGGTGAGCGTGGTTCATTGATGGGAGCTATTCAGGGATTGCTGTTGGCTCAGTATGAAGTATTGCGTGAAAACGGTCATACTCCGTCAGAAGCATTCAATGAAACTGTAGAAGAATTGACTCAGTCATTAATGCCGTTGTTCGCAAAGAATGGTATGGACTGGATGTATGCTAACTGTTCAACTACTGCACAACGTGGTGCTCTGGACTGGATGACTCCGTTCCACGATGCTATCAAGCCGGTAGTACAGAAATTGTATGCAAGCGTTAAGTCTGGTAATGAGGCTCAGATTTCTATCGACAGCAATTCTCAACCCGATTATCGTGAGAAACTGAACGAAGAACTTCGTCAGTTGCGCGAAAGCGAAATGTGGCAGACTGCTGTTACGGTTCGTCAGTTGCGTCCGGAAAACAACTAATCCTTCTTGGGGATTAAGAATAAAAATGCCCGAATACTTGATTTCGGTGTTTCAATGTAGTATCTTTGTAACCGTATCCTGATTTAAGTTCGGGAAGAAGACAATGGGAGGAGTAACGTAAGTTGCTCCTCTTTTTTTTATAACAAAGCATGAAGTTACCGGGGACTTCATAAATCTATTATTGACAAAAAAGGATTAGCCGAAATATCCGGTGTTTACATTAAGTTCTCCGATTTCTATAGTTGAATTTAAAGCAAGCCTATTTTTACCCAGTTGAGAAAATATATTTCTCTAACTGGGAAAATATATTATCTCAACTGGGAAAAAGATATTTCAGTATAAGTCGATGAGTTTTTCTTTCGGCGAGTCTATGTGATGGTATGGATGTATTCAATGAGTTCCTTATAGAACTTGTGGCGTTTCATTGTTTCCGCTTCGCCCAATATCACCAGCTTCATGTGGGCACGGGTGATGGCTACGTTCATTCTTCGCAAGTCATTCAAGAAACCTATCTGTCCGTCTTCATTGGCACGGACCAAGCTGATGAAAATGACATCACGTTCCTGTCCTTGGAAGCCGTCTACGGTGTTAACGGTGAGTAGACTCCGGTAGGGCTTAAGTGAGCCGCTTGCTTTAATCTTATTGCGAAGATATTGCACCTGGGCTTTGTAAGGGGAGATTATACCGAAATCGATCTGCTCTTCTAACACGCGTTTTCCACCTATCCGGTTAATATAAGCTTTTAATTCTTGAAGAAGTAAATCTGCTTCTGCTTTATTGATACGCCCGAATGTTTCTCCTATAAACTCTTCTTTAAAATCCATGTCAGAAGTATCTATCCAGTTGATAGGAGTGTCCCAGTCGAGAATACCGCGGTATCGTATCTCAGGAGCCGCTTGTAGTTCTCCATTATAAAACCACTGAGAGGGAAATTTCATGATATCCTCGTGCATACGATATTGTACTTTTAATAGGGAGACGGTGCTGGGTTTATTGGCAACCACTCTTTCCATCAATGTACATTCGAGGCCTCCACGGGCAGCTTCGTAACATTTTATAGTAGGCGGAAGCTGGCAATGATCGCCTGCCAGTACTACACGGTCGGCTTTGCGAATAGCTATCCAACAGGCGGCTTCCAGGGCTTGGGCAGCTTCATCAATAAAAAGTGTACCGAAGTGACGCCCGTTCAGTATACGGTGATTGCTGCTGACAAGGGTGGAGGCTATGACATGGGCATTGTCAAAAAGATCGGCATTGATTTGTATTTCCAATTGTGTGGCACGATCACGCAGGCGACTCATACGATTGCGGGCGCTTTCACGTTCTTCATAACTGCCCCGATGCTTGCCACCTATTTCACGCATGGCTTTACGGATACTCCATAGTTCAGAATAGGCCGGATGCCCTTCGAAGCGGCGCTCATAAGTGAATGAAAGCATTTTGTCGTTTACCCGGGTGGGATTGCCAATGCGCAGGACATTCACACCACGATCTACGAGCTTTTCACAGATCCAGTCGACGGCAGTATTACTTTGGGCGCAAACCAGCACTTGAGGTTCGCGGTGCAATGTTTCATAGATAGCTTCTACGAGAGTAGTTGTTTTTCCTGTTCCCGGAGGCCCGTGTACAATAGAAACATCGCGGGAGTTCAATACTTTGTTCACTGCATTTTCCTGTGTAGAGTTCAGCCAAGGGAAACGGACGGGGTAGAGTTCACGGAATCCGGGTTTTAAAGTTCCCAACATAATATCTCTTAATTCTGCCAATCGATTGCCCTTAGCGCGAATTACATCGGAGAGTGCTTCGAACATAGTGCGGTAGGATGTTTCATCAAAATAAAGCTGCACTCCGAGGTTTTCGGCAGATTGTACTTCCAGTATAGCACCTGCACCGGGCATTGCAACAACCATACGTGTTTCATTGGCATAGCTGATAGTACCAATAGAATTGAAATATGTGATCTTTTCGTCGTATCCTTTACGGAAAAAACAGACGGGACGCCCGAATTCAAAATTATGTTCTATATCAGTATCTTCCGTATGTGTAATTTCTATTACTAATTGATTCAGTGAATTGTAGTAACTTCGTCCGGGAGTGGCAGGATACCAACAGAGTCCCCGTTTTACCTTACGGGCGATGCCCATGGTTTCAGTCTGTCTTTTGAATTCTTCCTTTTCGAATTCATATTCCATGCGCAGGAGCAGTTCTTGTCGCTGAAGATGGTCTGTTGGAGAAAGGAGGTTATTGCTCATATAAACTAATGATGAATAATGATAAATGATAATTTATCAGTGGGATATGTGGAGTAACTTCATTCCCCTCCTCCCGGGAGGAGGAGAATGAAGATACTACTGTCAATCAACTGCCACCGCTAAATTATCATTTATCGCATAGTTTTTTCGCAAAGGTAATCATTCTTCGCTTTTGCACGAAGAAAAGCTTTAATTTGTTAAACCTTTAACGATTTTAATTTGTTTATTATATTAATTTGTAATCTTTACAATATTGGAAAACTAAAAATAAATGTGATTATGGTGTATGACGTAACTATGTTAAAGGCCTTTTATGCTTCTTATAAGGGGAAAATGGAACACGTGCGGGCTATACTGCAACGTCCGCTGACATTAGCAGAAAAGATTTTGTACACTCATCTGTTTGATGAGAAGGGGGTAAAAGACTACAAGCGGGGAGAAGATTATGTAAACTTCCGCCCTGACCGTGTAGCAATGCAGGATGCAACCGCCCAAATGGCATTGCTGCAATTTATGAATGCAGGTCGCGAACAAGTTGCCGTACCTTCGACAGTACATTGCGACCATCTGATACAGGCCTATAGAGGAGCCCGGGAAGATATTGCCACTGCTACCAAGACAAACGAAGAAGTATACGATTTTTTGCGTGACGTTTCTTCCCGATACGGTATCGGCTTCTGGCAACCGGGTGCGGGTATCATTCATCAGGTGGTATTGGAAAATTATGCCTTCCCTGGTGGAATGATGGTAGGTACGGATTCGCATACGCCCAATGCAGGTGGTCTGGGTATGGTTGCCATCGGCGTTGGTGGTGCCGATGCAGTAGATGTGATGACTGGTATGGAATGGGAATTGAAAATGCCCCGCTTGATTGGTGTACATTTGAAAGGTGAACTAAGCGGTTGGGCAGCTCCAAAAGATGTGATTCTGAAGTTGGCAGGCATCCTGACGGTTAAAGGTGGCACAAATGCAATCATTGAATATTTTGGACCGGGCACGGCTTCTTTGTCCGCTACCGGTAAGGCGACTATTTGTAATATGGGTGCCGAAGTCGGTGCCACTACGTCACTTTTCCCTTATGATGATCGTATGGCTACTTATCTGAAAGCTACAGGAAGAGAAGAAGTGGCAGAAATGGCTGATTCTGTGGCGGGTGATCTTCGTGCAGATGCCGACATCATGATTGCCCCGGAGAAGTATTACGACCGGGTAATTGAGATTGATCTTTCAAGGCTGGAACCTTATATTAATGGTCCTTTTACTCCCGATGCCGCTACGCCTATTTCTGAATTTGCAGAAAAAGTATTGGTTAACGGTTATCCGCGCAAGATGGAAGTCGGATTGATAGGTTCGTGCACCAACTCGTCTTATCAGGATTTAAGTCGTGCCGTTTCCCTGGCCCGCCAGGTTGAAGAGAAGCACCTGAAAGTAGCCGCTCCCCTGATTGTGAACCCCGGTTCCGAACGGATACGGGCTACAGCAGAGCGGGATGGTATGATAGGAACTTTTGAAAAAGTAGGTGCTACAATTATGGCAAACGCCTGCGGTCCCTGTATTGGTCAGTGGAAACGTGAGATAGATAACCCTACTCGCAAGAATTCTATCGTAACCTCTTTCAATCGTAATTTTGCTAAACGTGCAGACGGTAATCCGAATACGTACGCCTTTGTCGCTTCCCCCGAATTGACGATGGCACTGACGATTGCCGGAGACCTTTGTTTCAATCCGCTGACAGATGTATTGGTGAATCGTGAAGGTGAAAAGGTAAAACTCTCTGAGCCTGTGGGTGAAGAATTGCCACCGAAAGGATTTGCCGAAGGTAGCGAAGGGTATATAGCCCCCAGCAGTGAAAAGGTGGAAATCAATGTGAATCCCCATTCGCAACGGCTTCAATTGCTACAACCATTCCCTGCCTGGGAAGGGACCGACTTACTTAATATGCCGTTGCTGATTAAGGCACAGGGTAAATGTACTACAGACCATATTTCAATGGCGGGTTCGTGGCTTCGTTTCCGTGGACATCTGGAGAATATCTCAGACAATATGCTGATGGGTGCTGTAAATGCTTTCAATGGAGAAACTAACAGTGTCTGGAATCGTTTGACTAATACGTACGGTACGGTTTCCGGTACGGCAAAGATGTATAAGTCCGAAGAAATTTCTTCCATTGTAGTAGCCGAAGAAAACTATGGTGAAGGTTCCAGTCGTGAACATGCCGCTATGGAGCCCCGTTTCCTGAATGTTCGTGTGATCCTGGCAAAGAGTTTTGCCCGTATACATGAAACGAATCTAAAGAAACAAGGTATGCTGGCATTGACCTTTGTGGATAAAGCCGATTATGATAAGATTCAGGAACATGATTTAATTTCGGTAATCGGATTGATGGACTTTGCTCCCGGCCGTAATCTTAAGATTATCCTTCACCACGAAGATGGTACGAAGGATAGCTTCGAAGCTCAACATACGTATAATGAACAGCAGATAGGCTGGTTCCGTGCCGGTTCTGCTCTTAATGCAAGATAGAAAGATGGATAAAATTACAGTACCTTTTATTACAGGTGATGGGGTAGGAGTTGAAATAACTCCTTCTATGCAAGCTATTGTGAATGCTGCCGTGCAGAAAGCATATAGTGGACAACGGCAAATTGAATGGATGGAAGTGTGGGCAGGCGAACGGGCTTTTGAAAAATGTGGCCTGTGGTTGCCTGATGAAACGATGGAAGCTTTCCGTGATTACAAGGTAGGTATCAAAGGGCCGCTGACGACCCCTGTCGGTGGTGGTATCCGTTCACTGAACGTGGCATTGCGCCAGACATTGGACTTGTATGTATGCCTGCGCCCGGTTCGTTGGTATCAGGGTATTCACTCTCCGGTTCGTCATCCGGAGAAGGTGAACATGTGTGTATTCCGTGAAAATACGGAAGATATTTATGCAGGTATCGAGTGGGAAGCCGGTACACCGGAGGCTGAAAAGTTCTATAAGTTTCTGCACGATGAGATGGGGGTGAAGAAAGTACGGTTCCCCAAGACATCTTCTTTCGGTGTGAAACCTGTTTCAAAAGAAGGAACGGAACGATTGGTGCGTGCTGCCTGCCGGTATGCACTTGAGAATAATCTGCCTTCCGTGACATTGGTACACAAGGGAAATATAATGAAGTTTACCGAAGGAGGTTTCAAAAAGTGGGGCTATGAGTTGGCTGAACGTGAGTTTGGAGAAGCTCTGGCTGATGGAAGGTTGGTGATAAAAGATTGTATTGCGGATGCTTTCCTGCAAAATACATTATTGATTCCTGAAGAATACTCTGTGATTGCTACTCTTAATCTGAATGGAGATTATGTTTCCGATCAGTTGGCTGCCATGGTGGGCGGTATCGGTATTGCTCCCGGAGCAAATATTAACTACCAGACCGGACATGCCATCTTTGAAGCCACCCATGGTACAGCACCGAATATTGCAGGCAAAGATATTGTGAATCCCTGTTCTATCATTCTGTCTGCCGTAATGATGCTCGAATACTTTGATTGGAAAGAATCTGCTTCCTTGATAGAACATGCCTTGGAACAAAGTTTCCTTGATGCCCGTGCTACCGCCGACCTGGCGCGCTTCATGCCCGGCGGTGTCTCGTTGTCTACTTCTGCTTTTACCCGGGAGATAGTGGAAAGAATTGAAAAATAATACTAACGATTAAAACGATACGAAAATGAAGAAGGAATATTTAGTTTATAAGCTTTCCGAGGATATGAAGGAAGCGGTTCGGATTGATACCGAATTATTCTCCAAATTTGATGTAAAGCGTGGTTTGCGCAATGAAGACGGCACGGGTGTTTTGGTTGGACTCACCAGAATTGGTAATGTAGTGGGTTATGAACGTGTTCCGGGCGGCGGCTTGAAACCTATCCCGGGTAAACTGTTCTATCGTGGTTATGATGTAGAAGATATTGTACATGCTTTTGTTAAAGAGAAACGTTTCGGATTTGAAGAAGTGGCTTATCTGTTACTGTCCGGTAATTTGCCCGATAAGGAAGAGTTGGCTTCTTTCCGTGAACTGATTAATGATAATATGCCGTTGGAGCAGAAGACTAAGATGAATATTATAGAACTGGAAGGGAATAATATTATGAATATCCTGGCACGCAGTGTACTTGAGATGTATCGTTTTGACCCTGTTGCCGATGATACTTCCCGCGACAACCTGATGCGCCAGAGCATAGAATTGATTTCTAAGTTCCCGACCATTATTGCTTATGCATATAATATGTTGCGCCATGCCACTTTCGGTCGTTCATTGCATATTCGCCATCCGCAGGAAAATCTTTCTATTGCCGAAAATTTCCTTTATATGCTGAAACGTAATTATACACAGCTGGATGCTCGTACGCTCGACCTTTTGTTGGTGCTTCAGGCAGAACATGGAGGAGGTAATAACTCCACTTTCACAGTCCGCGTTACTTCTTCTACCGGAACGGATACATACTCATCCATTGCTGCAGGTATCGGTTCGTTGAAAGGCCCGCTTCATGGTGGTGCAAATATTCAGGTGGCTGATATGTTCCATCATTTACAGGAGAATATTCAGGACTGGACAAGTGTGGATGAGATCGACACTTACTTTACCCGTATGCTGAATAAGGAAGTTTATAATAAGACCGGATTAATTTATGGTATCGGACATGCTGTTTATACGATTTCCGATCCACGTGCTATCTTACTGAAAGAACTGGCTCGTGATCTTGCCCGGGAAAAAGGGAAAGAGCGTGAGTTTGCTTTCCTTGAGCTCTTGGAAGAACGTGCTATCGAAACTTTCGGTCGCGTAAAGAACAATGGGAAAACGGTATCGAGTAACGTTGATTTCTATTCCGGCTTTGTTTATGAAATGATTGGATTACCGCAGGAAATTTTTACACCGTTGTTTGCTATGGCTCGTATTGTCGGTTGGTGTGCACACCGTAATGAAGAATTGAACTTTGAAGGTAAGCGTATCATTCGTCCGGCATACAAAAATGTACTCGAAGATACGACTTATGTACCTATCAAGAAGCGATAAATAGGAGTAAAACGGTATAGTAATGAATAAGACTCACCACAGATTACACAGATTCACACAGATTTATTAATCTAATAATCAGTAAAATAGAATTTGTGTCAATCTGTGTAATCTGTGGTGAATTAATTCATAACCCATCAGTAATGAGACCGTTTTTTCTAAACTGTTTGTTCTGATTTATTGATTCTAAAAGCGGTTTTGTAACTAGTTGACTATTAGAGGCGTATAATAACCCTATCTCAGTATGCGACTGAGGTACCCTAAGTATCATACTGAGATACCCTAAGTATGGGACTGAGATACCCTAAATATACGACTATGTCTCATCCTGTTCCCTTTTGTAAGTAACTTTGTACTTATTTCTGACGTAAATTGCGAACTTATCACTTTGATTTAAAGTTCATTGTTTTTTTTATAATTCGCTAACGTCTTTGTAAACTAATTAAGGGGAGGAAGTTTTCTTTTTCCTCCTTTTTATATATCTTTGCCCGTACTTAAATCGAAACAAGTATGGAACAAGGGACTTTTCAGCTATTTCTTGGTGTAATGAGCATCATCGCACTGTTTGTTTTTATCGCACTTTATTTTGTCAAAGCGGGATATGGAATGTTCCGAACTGCATCTTGGGGCATTTCTATCAATAATAAGTTGGCGTGGATGCTGATGGAGGCACCTGTGTTTATTGTGATGTTATTACTTTGGTGGAATTCAGCACGATATAATTCAATTGTTCCTTTAATTTTCTTTCTCTTATTCCAATTGCATTATTTCCAGCGCGCCTTTGTATTTCCTTTCTTGTTGAAGGGAAAGAGCCGTATGCCGCTTGCTATTATGATGATGGGAATGTTGTTCAACCTTCTGAATGGCTTTATGCAAGGAGAATGGCTTTTTTATCTGGCTCCTGAGACTCTTTATATGCTGGACTGGCTGAAGACTCCACAGTTTATTTTTGGAGTATTGCTGTTCTTCACCGGAATGGGAATCAACTGGTATTCGGATTATGTAATTCGCCATCTTCGTAAACCGGGAGATACGCAGCATTATCTGCCGTCGCAGGGGATGTATCGTTATGTCACTTCTGCCAATTACTTTGGTGAAATTATAGAATGGGCAGGATGGGCTATATTGACATGGTCGCTTTCCGGGCTGGTCTTCCTATGGTGGACAGTGGCTAACCTAGTTCCTCGTGCCAATGCTATCTGGCATCGCTATAAAGAAGAATTTGGAGATGCGGTAGGAAACCGGAAACGTGTTTTTCCGTTTCTATATTAATTTCTCTCACTTATAAATCACAAATCATTAATAATACTCATGAGCAAGTTATTTACTCCTGTAACTTTTGGCCCGCTGACTTTACGGAATCGTACCATCCGCTCAGCGGCATTTGAAAGTATGTGTCCGGGTAATGCCCCTTCGCAAATGTTGCTTGACTATCATCGTTCAGTTGCGGCTGGTGGTGTTGGAATGACTACTGTGGCCTATGCAGCTGTCACCCAAAGTGGTTTGTCGTTCGACCGCCAATTATGGATGCGGCCTGAAATTATCCCCGGATTAAAAAAGCTGACCGATGCTGTACATGCCGAAGGTGCTGCTGCGGCTATACAGTTGGGACATTGTGGCAATATGTCGCACAAAAGCATCTGTGGTGTTACTCCTGTCGGAGCTTCCAGCGGTTTCAATCTTTACTCACCTACTTTTGTTCGTGGCTTGAAGAAAGAGGAGCTGCCTGAGATGGCACGCGCGTATGGTCATGCTGTAAATCTGGCTCGTGAAGCTGGTTTTGATGCCGTTGAAATACACGCCGGACACGGATATTTGATTTCTCAGTTTCTTTCTCCTTATACCAATCGGCGTAAGGACTGCTTCGGTGGATCCTTGGAGAATCGAATGCGTTTTATGGATATGGTAATGGAGGAGGTAATGAAAGCTGCCGGAACCGACATGGCTGTATTGGTAAAAGTGAATATGCGCGATGGTTTTCGTGGTGGAATGGAAATGGATGAGACTATGCAGGTGGCAAAACGCCTGGAGCAATCAGGAGCTCATGCATTGGTACTAAGTGGAGGTTTTGTAAGTAAGGCTCCTATGTATGTGATGCGTGGTCAGATGCCTATTCATTCTATGACTCATTATATGAATTGCTGGTGGCTGAAGTATGGAGTACGAATGGTAGGGAAGTGGATGATACCTACCGTTCCTTTCAAAGAGGCTTACTTTCTGGAAGATGCGCTGAAATTTCGGGCAGAAATAAAGATGCCGTTGGTATATGTAGGTGGTTTAGTTTCGCGTGAAAAAATAGATGAGGTACTGAATGATGGTTTTGAAGCAGTACAGATGGCACGTGCTTTGCTTAATGAACCGGGCTTTGTCAACCGTATGCGTGAAGAGGAGAAAGCAATCTGTAATTGTAAACATAGTAATTACTGTATTGCACGAATGTATTCCATTGAAATGGCATGCCATCAGCATTTGAACGAAGAACTTCCGGCTGGCTTGAAGCGGGAAATTACAAAAATAGAAGCAAAAGGATAATGAAACAGAAACTTGCAGTTATAACCGGAGCGGATGGCGGTATGGGAATGGAGATTACACGCGCTGTTGCTACCGCCGGATATAAAGTCATTATGGCGTGTCGTGATCCTGAAATCGCAGAAGAGAAACGTCAGTTAATAATGCGGGAAACAGGAAATATAGCATTGGAAATAGTACCGGTCAATCTTGCTTCTTTATCTTCTACGGCTTCTTTTGCCAATGAACTTCTTCAGCGTGGAGAAGCTATCACCTTGTTAATGAACAATGCCGGCACCATGGAAACGAGACGTTGTATCACCGAAGATGGATTGGAACGTACAGTAAGTGTCAATTATGTAGCTCCTTATTTGTTGACCCGTAAATTGCTTCCATTGATGGGAGAGGGAAGCCGGATTGTAAATATGGTGTCCTGTACTTATGCCATTGGTAAACTGGATTTTCCTGACTTCTTTTTACGTGGAAAGAAAGGCGCTTTCTGGCGTATTCCGATTTATAGTAATACAAAATTGGCATTGACTCTGTTTACAATAGCTCTATCGAAGAAGGTGAAAGAAAAAGGAATTATTGTCAATGCAGCTGATCCGGGTATTGTTTCCACAAAAATCATTACGATGCATATGTGGTTTGATCCGTTGACGGATATCTTTTTCCGGCCTTTCATACGTACGCCTCGTCAGGGAGCAGCGACGGCCATCAGTTTGTTACTGGATGAAGATGCGGGAAAACGTACCGGAACATTGAATGTAAGTTGCCATCCTAAACAGCTCTCAGAGAAATTCTTTCATCATGTACAGATGAAGGAACTATGGGATAAGACAGAAGATATTGTAGCAAAATGGCTATAATACAAAAGCGCGGATGAATTTCATCCGCGCTTCTGTATATTTCACTATATTCTAATTAAATAGAGAGTTCTCTCAATACATTTACCAAGTCTTTCTTGATTGGCTTATCATTCTTGATAGCTTTTGTGAAAGGAACGTATACTACTTCGTCATGTTCGATACCGACCATTACATTGCGTTGTCCATCCATGATGGCATCAATAGCTGCCGCACCGAGTCGGCTGGCAAGGATACGATCGTGAGCAGTAGGACTTCCACCGCGCTGCAAGTGTCCAAGGATAGTAACACGTACATCGTATTGAGGATATTCATTCTTTACACGCTCTGCAAAGTGCATGGCTCCACCTGTCAGTTCGCTTTCCGCAACAATTACAATACTACTGTTCTTGGATTTGCGGAAACCATTTTTGATGAATTCTTCCAGTTGATCGACTTCCGTACTGAACTCTGGAATGATAGCGGCCTCTGCACCTGAGGCAATAGCACCGTTCAAAGCTAGGAAGCCGGCATCACGTCCCATTACTTCAACAAAGAACAAGCGTTCGTGAGAAGTTGCCGTATCGCGAATTTTATCCACAGCGTCCAGAATGGTATTCAAAGCTGTATCATAACCGATAGTCGTATCTGTTCCGTACAGGTCATTGTCGATAGTACCGGGTAATCCGATACAAGGTACATCAAACTCTTGTGCGAAAATACGTGCACCCGTCAATGAACCGTCACCACCAATGATAACCAAGGCGTCAATACCTTCCTTTTTCATATTATCATATGCAATCTGGCGTCCTTCGGGAGTAGTGAACTCTTGACAACGAGCTGTTTTCAGGATCGTACCACCTAATTGTATAATATTACTTACGTTCTGGCTTTTGAATTCTTTGATTTCACCGGTTACCAGACCTCTGTAACCTCTATATATACCTTTTACTTGTAATCCGTTGTAAATAGCAGCACGTGTTACCGCACGAATAGCAGCGTTCATTCCCGGTGCATCGCCACCGGATGTCAAAATACCTATGCACTTAACTGTTCCCATAACAATCTTTTAGTTTGGTTTAAATAATTGCCGCAAAAATAGTGCAAGTTGAGAGCAAAAGTAAAATGTTTTTTTTGATTTTGCCGAAACGCAGCCTATTTTCGCTCGGCAAAGATAGCAAAAAGCTGAGGGTGTGATTCATATTTAACGTTAATTTGTTGTTTCAAAACGATGACTTATTGTCCTGTAAGTCGTGATTGAATGGCCTTAGAAATTTCTTCCATCAGCCATTTGGGAGTGGAGGTTGCTCCACATACTCCGATAGAGGAAGCTCCGGTAAGCAGAGAACTGTCTATCTCTTCAGCGCTGTCTATCAAGTGGGAATTTGGGTTGACTTTTTTGCATTCGCTGAACAACATTTTTCCGTTGGAACTTTTCTTGCCACTCACAAAGAATACCAGGTCGTGCGAAGCGGCAAATTTCCGTATGTTTGGAATGCGATTGGCTACTTGTCGGCAGATGGTATCATAATATTCGAATGTGACATCAGGCGAGATATGTTCTTTGATATATTCTACGATTTTCTGGAATTCGTCCAATGATTTTGTTGTCTGCGAATATAAACGGATGCTTCTGGTGAAATCCAGTTTTTTAGCTTCTTCCAACTTTTCTATGACAATTGCTTCTCCGGTAGTTTGTCCTACTAAACCAAGGACTTCGGCATGACCGGTTTTTCCATAGATAACGATTTGTTTGTCCTCGGTATCTTTTTGAGTATATTCTTGCTTGATTTTCTTTTGTAGGCGGAGTACTACCGGGCAAGTGGCATCAATGATTTCAATATTATTGCGACGGGCAATTTCATAGGTTTCGGGTGGTTCTCCATGGGCACGCAGCAAAACTTTGGCATCGTGCAAATGATTAAAGTCATCATGATTGATAGTGATGAGGCCCATCTCTTTCAGGCGCTCCACTTCACGGCTATTGTGCACGATGTCTCCCAGGCAATATAAAGTGCCTCCATTGGCTAGCTCTTCTTCAGCTTTATTTATTGCAGTGACTACACCGAAGCAGAAGCCGGAACCTTCATCTATTTCTACTTTTACCATAATATAATATGTTGATATAGAGATTGTAAACAGACTTTCGGAAGGGCTACACCCTTTTTCCTTTATCTTTTAACGATCTTATTGAATTGCTCTTGCAACCATTCCTTTTGTTGAGGAATAGTCATGTCGGTATTGTCCAACAGCAATGCGTCATCTGCTTTGCGAAGCGGGCTTACTTCTCTATTCTGATCGATATAATCCCGTTGCTTTACATTCTCAAGTATTTCATCAAAACTGGCTTCTTGTCCTTTGGCCTTTAATTCATCATAGCGACGTTGTGCACGGATTTCGGGCGTGGCAGTTACGAATATTTTTAGTTCAGCATCTGGAAAAACCGTAGTTCCGATATCACGTCCATCCATGACAATACCTTTGGAATTGCCCATTGCTTGTTGCTGTGCTACCATTGCTTCGCGTACAAACCCTAAAGTTGCAATGGGACTAACATGGGAAGAAACTTCCATGCTGCGGATTTTATTTTCTACATTTACTCCGTTCAGATAAGTATCCGGACGCCCGGTCTCAGGGTTTAATTGAAAGGAAATATGGATATTATCTATTTCTTTTCGAAGTCTTTCCGTATCGATGTCATTTCCCTGAAAGATGCCGTTTTCTATACTGTATAAAGTGACTGCACGGTACATGGCACCACTATCGATGTAAATGTAGCCTATTTCACGGGCAAGGTCTTTTGCCATAGTACTTTTTCCGCAAGAGGAAAAGCCGTCGATTGCAATAGTTATCTTTTTCATATTTGAGTTATGCTATTATATATTATAAGGTATATGATAAATTAAAAATAAGTGAGGATGAACTCACATGATATTTGGCGTATGCCATTCCCAGTTTCAACCGTTTTAATTGAATACCTGTACCACAGGTGAAACCTGCCCAATGACTGGAACCGTTTATTTTCATTTCTTCTCCGCGGCGGAAATTATATCCGGCTGCCAGATAAAAGTTGTTGGTTGGTAGGAAGTCAATACCAAGGGCAATATGATTTAACAATTTCTTTCCGAAATTGTTTGCCGCTGTGGTTGAGGCACTCCAGTGTGTGAGGTCATGTAGGGTAAGGGAAAGCCGGAACGGAGCATGTGACAATCGTTTGCTGAATCCCAGTTGTACATCAACTGGTAATTTCTCATGCCGTTCCTCAAAAGCTTTAAGCTGTCCTCCCAGGTTGCGTGCAACGAGCGAGGCGGAAAAATCGGACTCCTGATTATAGTAGTTTAATCCCAGATCGACACCGATAGCAAATGAAGAATATTTATCATAGTGGGAGTAAATGAAATTGGTGCGTACACCTCCACTCCAATAATCACTTAAATCATAGGTATAAATACCCGATATAGAGATATCTTTGGCGGAGAAAGTTCCGGTTTCAATATTTTCTTCAGTCGTTTCTTTAAGTTCCCCATAGTCTACATATTGTGCGGTTATTGCCCAAGTGGAACGCTCCCCGGCAGTACGTGCAAATGCGGCTCCACCAACGTTGACACCATCCATGTAAAGCATGTAATTCAAGTTGAGAGTCTTATCCGCTACGCAGGAAAGAAGAGCCGGATTCTGGACAGCCATAGTTAAATCATCTTCTATAATAGAAATGTTTTCTCCACCCAATGCTGATGCATGGGCAGAAAAAGGGAGTTTTAGAAATTGAAAGGCGCTGGTTCCGTCTTGTGCACGTAAAACGGAGAAAATCAGGAGTAGTAGCGCCGTTATAAATGACTTTTTCAACATTTCATTTAAAATTATTGCCAAAGATACGGTATTTTTAAAATATCTCGTTACATTTGTGGCACAAAAGCACAGGTGTGCTTTCTGAAGGATAAAAAAAACAAAAATGGGTGCATATTGTCTTAAAAAAGATAGTACGGCTGAACGTTTTGCGGAAAAAGTACTATATTTGCCCAAAATGAGAAACACGTTAAAATAATATTATAATTATGGAAATTAAGAAAACACCTAAAGCAGATTTGGAGAACAAGAAATCGACTTGGATGCTTATTGGTTATGTTATTGTGCTTGCCTTTATGTTTATAGCATTTGAATGGACGAAGCGCGATATCAAGATTGATACAAGCCAGGCGCTTACTGATCTCTATTTTGAAGAAGAAATGGTTCCTATCACTGAACAGGAAGAAAAAGTAGCTCCTCCTCCTCCTGAAGTAGCTCCGATTAACGAAACGTTGGAAATCGTAGCGGATGATGCTGATGTGGAAGAAACAGTTATCGCCTCTTCAGAAGAAACAGGTAAGGCAGTAGAAGTAAAATATGTGCCTGTAACTGTTGTAGAAGAAGAACCGGAAGAACAAACCATTTTTGAGGTTGTAGAACAAATGCCTGAATTCCCGAATGGTGGTATGGCTGGTTTGATGCAATTCTTGAGCAAGAACATCAAATATCCGACTATCGCCCAGGAAAATGGTACGCAAGGTCGTGTAACAGTACAGTTCGTTGTAAACAAGGACGGTAGTATTGTAGATGCCAAAGTCATAAGAGGTGTTGATCCGTATCTGGATAAAGAAGCACTTCGTGTGATTGGTACCATGCCGAAATGGAAACCTGGTATGCAGCGCGGTAAACCGGTACGCGTTAAATATACGGTGCCTGTAATGTTTAGATTGCAGTAATACGTTATCTATATAAAAAGGAGGCTGCTTTTGGGCAGCCTCTTTTTATTCCTACTATTCTCCTAAATTTACTATCATTATGTTTACAGCTTCCGAGCTTCTCGAAAATTTTAATTCTCATATTGCTGGCTTACAATTTACGCGTACTCCGAAAGGATTGTATGCTCCGGTAGAATATGTATTATCTATGGGTGGAAAAAGAATTCGCCCGGTGTTAATGTTGCTGGCTTATAATTTGTACAAGGAAGACGTGACCCGTATCTATGCTCCGGCCACAGGTATCGAAGTTTATCATAATTATACTCTTTTGCATGATGATTTGATGGATCGTGCGGATCGCCGTAGAGGAAAAGAAACTGTCCACAAAGTTTGGAATGATAATACTGCTATCCTTTCGGGAGATGCGATGTTGGTGCTTGCCTATCAGTTTATGGCAGAATGTCCTTCGACTTTTCTGAAAGAGGTTATGGATCTTTTCAGTTTGACGGCACTTGAAATTTGTGAAGGTCAGCAAATGGATATGGAGTTTGAGCAGAGGAATGATGTAACTGCAGAAGAATATCTGGAGATGATTCGTCTGAAAACTGCCGTGTTGTTGGCGGCGAGTCTGAAGATTGGAGCTCGTTTGGGGGGCACTTCGGTAGAAGACGCTGATCGTTTATATGATTTTGGTATGCATATAGGTGTTGCCTTCCAGTTGAAAGATGATTTGCTGGATGTATATGGCAATGCTAAAGTGTTTGGAAAAAATATAGGTGGGGATATTCTCTGTAATAAAAAAACATATATGCTGATTAAAGCATTGGAGCATGCGAATGCGGATCAGCATAACCAGTTGAATAGCTGGATAAACGCAGAGACTTTCCAGCCGGCAGAGAAAATTGCAGCTGTGACGGAACTGTATGACCGGATTGGTGTAAAAGCAGTTTGCGAAAATAAGATATTGGAATATAGCAACCGGGCAATGGAAAGCCTTGCAGCTGTCAGTATTGCAGAAGAAAAAAAAGAAGAACTGAAAAAGATAATAGAAAATTTGATACACAGAGAAGTTTAACTGTGCTTTTTTGTAACTATGCCTTATAGAAGATTACCAAATACAGACCAGGCGAGAATACGGGCACTGAAAGCAGTGGTTGCAAAAGCTGATACCCATAACCTCTATGATTTGGCAGTTTCTTTAAAGACGTTGACTGAAGCCCGGAATTTCTTGATGAGATTTGAAGCCGCCCAATCGTATTATGTCCAATGCTTTGAACGTCAGTCGCAAGCAGGGCGTAAGCATCAGGCCAATGTAAAGATGGCTCGTCTGTATATTTCTCATTTCATTCAGGTATTGAACTTGGCTGTTATTCGTTCGGAAGTGCGTGCAGCCCATAAATCTTATTATGGTTTGCCGACTGATAGTTCAAATGTACCGGATTTATCGACGGAGGCAGCCTTGGTGGAGTGGGGGCGAAAAATTATAGATGGAGAAACCAAACGAACTTCTCAAGGGGGGATTCCTATTTATAATCCTACTATTGCGAAGGTTAGAGTTCATTATGATATTTTTACAGATAGTTATGACCGACAGAAAAATTTGCAGGCTTTAACTGCCCGTAGTTTAGATTCTCTTTCTACTATGCGAACTACTGCCGATGAATTGATCTTGGATATATGGAATCAAGTGGAAAAAAAGTTTGAAGATGTTTCTCCCAATGAAAAACGATTGGAATTATGTCGTGATTACGGGCTGATTTATTATTATCGTACTGGTGAGAAACGAATAGAAAAAGTAAACGAATGAGATTGATAGATACACATTCCCATCTTTTTTTGGAGGAGTTTTCAGAGGATTTCCCACAGGTTATTGAGCGTGCACGTGCTGCCGGAGTAACTCATATATTTATGCCCAATATTGACAGTACGACTATTGAAGCAATGCTGTCAGCCTGTAGCGTTTATAAAGGATACTGTTTTCCTATGATTGGTTTGCATCCTACTTCTGTCAATGCCAATTATGAAAAAGAATTGGAAATAGTTGCTCGCGAATTGAAGTTTTCTAAGGAATATGTTGCTATAGGGGAGATCGGCATGGATCTTTATTGGGACAAAACTTACCTGAAAGAGCAGCAAATAGTACTGGATAAACAAGTCAACTGGGCTTTGGAATATGATCTTCCTATAGTAATCCATTGCCGGGATGCCTTTGATTATATATATAAGGTGCTGGAACCTTACAAAAAGACTCCTTTAAGAGGAATATTCCATAGCTTTACAGGAACGGCAGAGGAAGCTACCCGTGTATTGGAGTTTTCCGATTTCTTCATTGGAATTAATGGTGTGGTTACTTTTAAGAAGTCCCACCTTCCGGAAATTTTGGCAGGAATACCATTAGAAAAAATTGTTCTTGAAACAGATTCTCCTTATCTGACTCCAGTCCCGAATCGTGGTAAGAGGAATGAAAGCGCCTATGTGAAGGATACTTTGATGAAGGTCTCTGAAATTTACGGGATGTCTCCTGAGGCTGTTGGAGACGTTACTTCGGAAAACGCTTTAAAAGTGTTTGGAATGCTCAAATAACATCGGAAAGATTTTAAAGTTTATTAATTTTGAGATTTTATTAAAGATAAAACGGGGAGAATGAAGGGCAAGAACGAAAAAAAGAATACATTTGTAGCTGAAAACGCTTGTGGTTCGCATTTTTTTTGTAATTTGCACCCGATTTCAGAAAAGGCGTCTATTGGAGAGATGCTCGAGTGGTTGAAGAGGCACGCCTGGAAAGCGTGTATACCCCTAAAGGGTATCCGGGGTTCGAATCCCCGTCTCTCCGCAGTGTGATGAAATGAAGATAAAACAACAAATTATAATAAATAAATTAATTAATTAATCTTAAAAATTAGACACACAATGAAAAAGTTATTTGCAATTGTTGCTGTGATGGGAGTCTTAACATTTGGCTCAACTCAACTTGCTCAGGCTCAAGATGCTCCTGCAGCGGAACAAACAGAACAAGCTGCTCCTGCAGCTCAGGCGGCTCCTGCCGGTGATGCTACTGTAGAAGCAGAAGAAGGTGGTATTCACAAGGAAATTAAAACTAAGTTTATTGAAGGTACTGCATCTTTCATGAGTTTGGTTGCTATTGCTTTGGTTATCGGTCTTGCATTCTGTATTGAACGTATCATTTATTTGAGCTTAGCTGAAATCAACACAAAGAAGTTCTTGGCTGCTATTGAAGCTGCTTTAGAAAAAGGCGACGTAGAAGCTGCTAAAGACATCGCACGTAGTACAAGAGGTCCTATCGCTTCTATTTATTACCAAGGCTTATTGAGAATCGATCAAGGTCTTGACGTAGTTGAGAAGTCTGTAGTATCTTACGGTGGTGTACAAGCTGGTTACCTGGAAAAAGGTTGCTCTTGGATTACGCTGTTCATCGCAATGGCTCCGTCTTTGGGATTCTTGGGTACTGTAATCGGTATGGTGCAGGCATTTGATAAGATCCAACAAGTAGGTGATATCTCTCCGACGGTTGTAGCAGGTGGTATGAAAGTTGCCTTGATTACAACTATCTTCGGTTTGATCGTTGCTTTGATTCTGCAGGTATTCTACAACTATATCCTGTCTAAGATCGAAGCTTTGACCAGCGAAATGGAAGATTCTTCTATCACTCTGTTGGATATGGTTATCAAATATAACTTGAAATACAAAAAATAAGAGAAATGGCTAAATTATCATATAGAGTATCATATTACGTACTGTATGTTTTGTTCGCTGCTATTTTAGTAGTATTGGGCATATTCTACTTCGGTGGAGATGCTCAGGGCGATGCAGTACTGCCGGGTGTTGATCCCGAAATGTGGCAGCCTGCCCAGACAGAAAGTCTGTTGTACTTAATGTATGGTTTGTTTGCTTTGGCTGTTGTTGCGATGGTAGCTGCGTTTATCCTACAATTTGGTAGCGCATTGAAAGATAACCCTGTGAAAGCTTTGAAATCATTGGTTGGTGTTATTTTACTAGTTATTGTAATGATCATTGCTTGGTCTATGGGTAATGGTGAACCGATGGTTATTCCGGGTTATAGTGGAACTGAAAATGTTCCGTTCTGGCTGAAGTTAACTGACATGTTCCTGTATACTATTTATTTCTTACTGGGGGCAACTGTTCTTGCGATGCTTTTCAGTAGTGTTAAAAAGAAATTATCATAATCGATTGAGGAAACTCAATCTAATGGAGTAATTACAATGGCAAAAGGAAAAAGAAAAGTTCCTGATATAAACTCAAGTTCTACAGCGGATATCGCTTTCCTGTTGTTAATCTTCTTCTTGATTACGACTTCTATGGATACGGACCGTGGTTTGGCAAGACGTTTGCCGCCACCACCCGAACAAGACCAAAAGAAAGATGATTCGGATAAGGTTAAGGAGCGTAACGTAATGACAGTCTTCCTGAACATGAACGACCAGTTGATGTGTAGCGGAGAATATGTTAGTGTAGATCAGTTGAGAGATAAGGCAAAAGAATTCATTGCCAATCCGTATAATGATGAGTCTAAACCGGAAAAGCATGCGAAAGACATTCCTTTCTTCGGGACTATGCAGATTACGGAAAAGCATGTGGTTTCTTTGCGTTGTGACCGTGGTTCTTCCTATAAAGCATACTTAGCCGTTCAGAATGAGCTGGTAGCTGCTTACAATGAGTTGAGAGATGAATTGGCTCAGGAGAAGTGGGGAAAGGACTATGCTGCTTTGGACGAAGACCAACAAAAAGCAATTCGTGATATTTATCCTCAGAAGATCTCTGAGGCAGAACCTAAAAAGTACGGAGAAAAGAAGTAATGGGAAAATTTAATAAGACTGGTAAACGCGAAATGCCTGCGTTGAATACTTCTTCTCTGCCTGACCTTATCTTTACTTTGTTGTTCTTCTTTATGATTGTAACAACAATGCGTGAGGTAACATTAAAGGTTGAGTTTAAGGTTCCGCAAGCTACTGAGTTGGAAAAACTGGAAAAGAAATCTTTGGTTACGTTTATCTATGTAGGAAAGCCTACAGCTGAGTTCCGTAAGAAACTGGGTAATGAAAGCCGTATCCAATTGAACGACAGCTATGCTGAAGTTGCTGAAATCCAAGATTATATTATTGGTGAACGTGCCAGTATGAAGGAAGAAGATCAACCGCAGATGACTGTTTCTTTAAAAGTGGACCAAGATACGAAAATGGGTATCGTAACAGATATCAAAGAAGCTCTTCGTAAAGCTTATGCATTGAAACTTAACTATTCTGCGCAGCCGCGTCAGTAAGAAGTTAAATTAAACTATATAAATAAAGGGTGCTTATTTCGAATAGGCACCCTTTATTTTTTTATTCTTGTACGTTATATACTTCCCGATATATAGAGTTTTTTACTGTTTCAAAATCCCTTTCATGCTCTAAATTTCCGTGTGCCATAAGTAGCATGGGTAAATAATCATCCCCGGGTCTGTATGGAGGCTGAAGATATGGTTTCTCCCAAAGAACAAATCCTTGGCGCTTGTAGAAATTAATACGCCTTTGAGCCATTTCTTCTTCCGGCATTTCCACTTCCAGAACAATAGGATGTTGAAGCAACTCGCATAAATGATTTAAAACGTTCTTTCCATGTCCGCCATTACGCTGGGTCGGATCAACAGCAAAGTGTTCTACGTAATAGAATTTGCCGAAATCCCAATAGGTAATGAATCCTACAGGAGTATCATGGTGGAAAATAATATTGTTATAGAAATGAGGTTTGTTATCAGTGTACAGGCGCAGTTCTTCTAACGGTCGGTATTCTTCAGGCGGGAAGGCGGCGGTTATTAACTGTTCCATGTACTCATACAAAAATCCATCAGCGGTGCTGATACGTTGAAGTCTGATCATAATGTTGGTCTTTAAAGTTTAGTTTCTCTTATTATTTGGTATAAAAATCAATGAGTCTTTGCAGTGATCGTTGGCATACCGGGCAGAATGTTGGATATTCATTGGTGCGCATGCGGCAGTTATCAGCGGGACGGAATATGCCTTTGGCTGAATATCCACCTCCTTCATATACTCCTACCGGATACTTTGCCTGTTCGTTGACAGGGGTAGGAATAGGAGTACCTTTAATGAGCATATCTTCCCATTTAGAAGCGAAATCGATACGGGTACTTATATTTTGTTCCCAAGGTTCTATATCCAATGGGTAGGTATCTGTCATGACATCATCGTCGTAGAAATATTCATCGGCCAACCCTCCGAAACTGTGTCCGAACTCGTGTACAACTACCGGACGGAACATTGGGTGATGAGCTGTAGTCAGGGTATAAGCATTATAGATGCCACCACCTCCATACTCTTCAGTATTGGCAAGAATAATAATGTGTTCATATGGTATTCCGGCCAAAGCATCGTGTATGGATTTGACACGACGGGTAGTCAGATAACGGTCAGAATAGAATGTACTGAAATGGGAACTAAAGGCTGTATGTTTCCATTCTCCCAAACGGGGAACACTTACCCCTGTGTCATCAGATGGGCTGGCAACAGCTACAATATTGAAGCGATCTTTCATACTTTTGAACGGTTCGTGTGAGAATAGGCTTTCACAGGCGATTTCTGCATTCTGATAGAATACGTTCATTTCTGCAGGAGTATATCCTTCGGCAAGAATGGCCACGTCGATGCACTTGTCAGTTTCACCATTCTTTAGCAGATATTTATGTGGAGTGATATGTGCAGTTCCTTTCTGATGAATAAGTATATCATCGGGGCGTACAGTGTGCGTCAGATGTGTACGCACTTCTTTTCTCGGGCTTAACAGGGTGATCTCTATTTCCACAGGATGGAGCGGGTAGGGCAGTAAGAAGGTATTTTCAAATCCTTTGGTGACAGCCTTGGCTTCGTCCGTTTCCAGCCACTCTTGAAAGAGAGAAGAGAAAGAAGTAGTATAGATTGTCTTTCCACTTTCCAAGTCCTTCATGATGATTTGTCCATTACCTTGCAAAGGTAATTCAGCTAAATGATGACGCCTTCCGGCCCATGATGGAAGTACGGACAGTTCATCCAGACATACATTCTGGCGGGCAGCATTTCCTGTAAAGATATAATCAATACGCAATGTTTTATCGGCAAAATACTCAGTGTAGTTTTGCGCATGGCCTATTATAACCATCAGTAAGCACAATGCAAGTACAAGATATTTTTTCATAACAATCTAATTTTGTAGTTATAGGCAAAGATAATGCAAATTGAGCGCAGAACTTTCATGCTCGCATGAAAAAGTTATGCCGAGATGCAGCTTATCTTCTTTTCACCCTGTTTATCGTAACTGTGGGTTTATTCATTTTTTAGCAAGAAAAGTAATAAATCGTATTTTTATTGGGAAAAATTTCGCTAACTTTGCACATTATCGTATGAGAATACGGTGAAGCAATCGTTATTTATTAATCATAAAATTAGAAATGGGACATCATCAATTGGATACTTTAGACGAGCAAATACTGAAATTGATTGCAGATAATGCCCGTATTCCTTTCCTGGAAGTGGCGAGAGCTTGCAATGTTTCCGGTGCAGCCATACATCAACGCATACAAAAATTGACGAATTTAGGTATCTTGAAAGGTTCGGAGTACGTCATCGATCCGGAAAAAATAGGTTATGAGACTTGTGCCTATATTGGCATTTATCTGAAAGATCCGGAATCTTTTGACGCAGTGACAAAGGCACTTGAAGCTATTCCCGAAGTTGTGGAATGTCACTTTACGACGGGTAAATATGATATGTTTATTAAACTTTACGCACGCAATAACCACCATTTGCTGAGCATTATCCACGATAAATTACAGCCGTTGGGGCTAGCGCGCACAGAAACACTAATATCCTTCCATGAAGCCATAAAACGGCAGATGCCAATCATGGTGGAGATGGATGAAGATTAGGAATTACTTACGGATATAATCCACAAATGCATAAGGGCAGGGATGTTTCTCGTCAACAAGATGAGATTCCCTGCTTTTTTCATGCCATATTGCGGACTCTACGGCAGGGAAGTAAGCATCTACCTGAGGTGCTTCTGCATCGATTTCCGTCAGGCAAAGCATGTCTGCCAATGGCATTGCCTGTTTATATACACTTGCTCCGCCCATAATATATACTTGTTCCTCAGGCTGACAGCTTTGCAAAGCTGCTTCAAGGGTAGGGAATACTTCTGCACCGGGACATTGAATCGCAGGATTAGATGAAAGTACCACATTTCTTCGGTTGGGCAGTGCGCCTTTAGGCAGGGACTCGAATGTTTTTCTTCCCATGATGATGGTGTTTCCTGTGGTCAATGCCTTGAAACGTTTTAAGTCATTGGGAAGCCAGAATAATAATTTATTTTGGAAACCGATTCCTAAGTTGCGGTCTATGGCGGCGATGATACTAATCATGATTGGATATATGATTTGTTAAACAGAAACTTTACCTGCTATATGCGGATGTGGATCGTAATTTACCAATTCGAAATCTTCATATTGGAAGTCGAAGATGCTCTTCACATCCGGGTTTATCTTCATTTGCGGCAACGGACGTGGTTCGCGGGAAAGTTGCAGTTTGACCTGCTCCAGATGATTCAGATAAATGTGTGCATCACCGAGTGTATGAATGAAATCCCCTGCTTTCAGTCCGGTCACTTGTGCCATCATCTGCAACAGTAGGGCATAAGATGCAATGTTGAAAGGTACACCGAGAAAAATATCCGCACTTCGTTGATAGAGTTGGAGACTCAACCGTCCGTTTGCCACATAGAATTGAAAGAAAGCATGACAGGGAGGAAGATTCATATTGTTAATATCTCCCACATTCCAAGCGCTGACAATGATGCGGCGGGAATCCGGATTATGAAGAATTGTTTCTACAGCCTCACTGATCTGATCGATGGAACCACCTTTGTAATCAGGCCAGGAACGCCATTGATAACCGTAAATGTGTCCCAGATCACCGTTCTCATCCGCCCATTCGTTCCAAATGCGAACACCATGATCTTGCAGATACTTGGCATTGGTATCTCCATTCAGGAACCATAGCAATTCATATATAATCGATTTCAGATGCAGTTTTTTGGTGGTGAGGCAGGGAAAGCCATCCTCCATATTGAAGCGCATTTGATGTCCGAATACGCTGATTGTACCGGTTCCGGTACGGTCTTCCTTGTGTACGCCCTCGGTTAATACCCGATTGAGCAAGTCTAAATATTGTTTCATGATTGCAGATTACGAATTATAAACAACAAAAGGGGCAACCTTTTTTTGCCTCGCCAAAGGTAACTAAACTTCGGCAGATAGCATAGAATAATTTTCAATTAAAAATTAGAGGAATGGTGGTATAATTAAAGGAACGGTGTCATTAAGTTACCCACCCAACCTACAAACTTCTTCCATCCTGAACGCTTTTTCCAAACTTCGGGAGTCAATAGCGTACTATTCTTTTTATCCCGTTCAAACATATCATTCAACTGGTGAGTGATTGTAGGATCGAAAATAAACGCATTCGTTTCAAAGTCATATCGCAGACTGCGGCTATTCAGATTGGCTGTACCCACAGTACAGAAATTCCGGTCTACCATCATAATCTTGGAATGGTGGAAGCCTCCGTTAAAGAGATAAACTTTTGCCCCTTTCTTCATCAGCTTGTGTACGATATAGAAGGATGCTTCCGGGGTGAAAGGAATATCAGAAACGGCAGGTATCATGATTTCCACTTCAGTACCTTTTTTTAATGCATATTTAATGGCCTTCCGGATGGATTTGGTCGGTACAAAGTAGGGGTTCACAATCTGTATGCTGTGTTGCGCAGCTCCAATGGATGCTGCATAAGCGTGACTGATGGAGCGGGGAGTTTCCCTCGGTGTACGGTCTACTATGGCTATTTCTTCGGCTATACTGTCGGGGAGTTGCGGTATATCAGGAAAATAAACGGGGCCACCGACGTGCTGTTTAGTCTCTTGGTTCCACATCGTGAGGAAAATACCTTGCAGATAGCGCACGGCATCTCCTTCGATACGCATGTGCATGTCGTGCCATTGACCGATTTTGGGCAGTCCCGTAATGTAATAGTCGGCTATATTCATACCACCGGTATATCCTATTTTGCCGTCAATCACTACGATTTTCCTATGATCTCGATGCATGGCATGATTGATCCATGGGAAGGTGATCGGGTCAAATTTCACTATTTCAATGCCCCGGTCACGGATTGCTTTCAGGTGATGTTTCTTTAATGGTTTGTTATTAGACCAGTTACCGAAAGCGTCGAAGAGAGCACGGACTTCCACACCTTCCTGTACTTTTTCAGCCAGTAAGTCGAATAGGGCATTGGCTATGGAGTCATTGCGGAAATTGAAGTATTCCAGATGAATGTGATGTTTGGCGTGGCGTATTTCTTCGAAGAGATCCAGAAACTTCTCCCGTCCGCTCATCAGAAGCTTTACTTCATTGTTGGCGGTAACCGGAATGCCTTGTTGTTGTAGATAATGCATCACGAGCGAGTCACTGGTGGCGACTTGCGCGTGAATATTTCCTATAAAGAATAATGCGGATGATAATATGATGAATAATATTCTTCTCAAAACTTCTTACGCTTAGTTAGTTTTTCTAATTGAGTCGACAAAGATACAATTTATTGATGAGAAATGTTTGCTCAGTTAAAAAAAAATTAGCCCTTGACCTGCAAAATGCAGGCAAGGGCTAACTAAATTATTGTAAGGGCAAACGGATTTATTGCAAGAATAAATGAGCTTTATGCTAAAGAACAAATCTTGCGATATCCTAAGTAGACCAATACTACTGCCACTATAATCAGTGATTTGGGATCGAGTTCCGCTGCACCGCTTTGTATGGCGCTGGTGAAAGTTTCGCGTAAGGCCCCCAGCACAAGCTGCAAGCCGTCGAGAACAAAGAACAACACTACGGCAAGCGTAAAACAGAACAAGCTCCACAACTGCGAAATCCGGTAATACCGGTTGGGTAGGTGGTGCATCACGCGGCGGCTGAAGCCGTTATCTTCTATCTCTTTCCGATTGTCAGAGAAGAACTGCTGCAAAAGTTTATCATCAGTTGTTTCCGTCATAACCATTTTGTTTTAAGTAGGTAGCCATTTTTTCTTTCGCCCGCGAGAGGTGGCTTTTGACTGTTCCCGCCGGGCATCCCGTGATACCTGCAATCTTTTCGATGCTCTGATCTTCCATGTAGAACAAGGTGATACAGGTTCGTTCCATTTCTTTTAGTGTCGCTAGCGCCCGGTAAACGTCCATCTGTTGTCCTACGTCATCTTGGCTGGTGTTCCAGCGGGTATCCACTTCCCGGGTGTCGAGGTCGGCTGTCTCTTTCCGACTGCGAAGATAATCATAAAATACATTATATGCAATACGGTAGAGCCAGGTGGAGAAATTGGACAGGTTTTTGAATGAAGCCAGGTTGGTGTAGGCTTTGATAAACGTGTCCTGCGCCAGGTCGTCACTCAACTCGTTGTCGCCGCAAGTCAGGTTGAGGAAGAACCGTCGCACGGGCGACTGGTACTTTTTCACCAACTGGTCGAAGGCCCTGGTGTTGCGAAACACCACGACCTGTGCGACTAACGATATGTCATTGAGTTGGCTCATCTCTCCCGGTTGTTCTTTTTATTAGAGTCTTGCGTATAATAAATAACTAATTGTCCGAATCCGGTGAACATGATCAGCAGCCCGACACAACCTACTCCAAAGTTCTCGGTAATGGCCCAGAGGAAGATGAATAATCCGATGCCGATGAAGATGTTTTTGATACCTTTGGTACGGATATCTTCTGTTTTCTCCGCATTCTTGAAGAAGTCTTCAGGCAGTTGTTGCCCACTCGAAAGTGCTTGTTCTGCAAGGCGGTATTTGGCTTTTCGATTTTTGTAATTGAAGAAGAATACCGTAAAGACGATGAGTAGCGGCAGACCGAAGATGAAGACGATGGCAGTAACTGAAATGATGGTTTCAGAGGTTTTGCCATCTAAATCGAAGTCCCAGTCCCAACCACTGCCGTTGTGGTGTTTCCATCCTTTATCACTTTTGCTGTCTGAACTACTGCCTTCGTAGGTCATGATGCTGAGCGTATCGGTTACTGTCTTTCCGTCGATGGTAGTATCGCGCAGTTCGATCACGCGCTTTTTGTTCCCCAGACTGTCGTTTTCTGTAACCGTTCTGTTTTTTGCCTGTACCAGTGAACATAATGTCATGGCGGCGATGAGTGCTAAAATTATCCGTTTCATAATCATATTTTGTTTTATCTTTTATTGTTTCTTTGTGTATTAGACGTATCATGCCAGTTAGAAAGTTGCAAAGAGACGATATTTTTTTTAGAAAATCGGTATTATCTGAAAATATTTGCAGATATTTTAGATGTAAAGGGGGATGGTGGGATTGATTCTTTCATAACCGAAAAAAATGGATCACTTTTATTTAATAATAATGTAATATCAGACTTCTTGTACTCATAAGATGTAGGTATTTTGCTCTATATCCGGTTAAAACAACTAAATCCGGTTGCTTCTTATTGTAATTAGTGCTACTTTCGCAAATCTATATTAAAACGCTTTTTGGAGAAGTTACGGAATATATTGAAATGGTTCCTTCCTTTATTATTTATCGCATATTTAGGAGGTATTACACTGTTTACTCACTCGCATGTGGTAAATGGGGTAATTATTGTACATTCCCACCCGTTCAAAGGTGAACATAGCCATACGGAAGCGCAGGTTGAAACGATATTCTTCCTTTCTTCTTTTGTAGCTTCTTCTCTACCGGCTATTCTTTTTGTCGCATCGGCTTTCCTTATTTTATTGCGTGTACTGAGTGTTCCAGCTGTAGAACATACCAAGTGCGTGCGAGTTGGTTGCGGCATCAGTCTGCGTGCACCACCTGTAGTTCATTGACAATAGGAATTCCCCTTATTAAAATCCATTAAAAATTAGAACTACATGAAAAAATATATCTTTTTCGTGGTGGGAGTGATGTGTACATTGCTCTCCCACACCGCTTATGCAATTGATTTAAATAAATCTGACGCCAATATTATTGGCCACGTATTAGAGAAAAAAACAGGAGAACACCTTCCTTATATGACAGTAGCCCTGAAAGGGACCACTATCGGAACTATGACCGATGGTACCGGACATTATTTTCTGAAGAACCTTCCGGAAGGTGAGTTCATACTCTCCGTCAGTGCCGTAGGTTATAAACCACAAGAACGAAAAGTAACCCTTAAACGAGGCAAGACGCTGGAAGAAAACTTCGAACTGGAAGAAGATATGGTAGCCTTGGACGGTGTAGTTGTTACAGCCAATCGTAATGAAACCGCTCGCCGACTGGCACCTACCTTGGTAAAAGTTGTTACTCCGAAACTATTCGACATGACCAATTCGCATACCTTGTCGCAAGGTCTCGTCTTCCAGCCGGGCGTGCGTGTAGAAAACGATTGCCAGAATTGTGGTTACTCACAGGTACGTATCAATGGTATGGACGGGAAATATACACAGATACTGATTGATTCCCGTCCCATTTTTTCTGCACTGGCAGGTGTTTACGGTTTGGAGCAGATTCCCGCTAATATGATAGAGCGTGTGGAAGTGGTACGTGGAGGCGGTTCGGCTCTTTTCGGCTCTTCGGCCATTGCCGGAACAGTGAATATCATTACGAAAGAACCTCTCCGCAACTCAGGTTCGTTTGCCCACTCTATCTCCAATTTTGATGGCTCCGGTTCGTTTGACAATAATACTACGCTTAACCTTTCCCTGGTATCTTCGGATAACAAAATGGGAGCTTACATCTACGGGCAGAACCGCCACCGTTCGGCATGGGATTCCAACGGTGACAGTTTTTCCGAATTACCCAAATTGAAGAACCAGACAGTAGGCGTGAACGCTTATTATAGGCTGAGCCCCTATTCCAAGTTGAATCTGGAATATCATCACATGGAAGAATTCCGTCGTGGCGGTAACCGCTTTGATCTGCCGCCTCACATTGCCGAAGATGCCAATCTGAATGGTTCCGGCGAACCCGGACTGGTGGAGCAGATTGAACATTCCATCAATACGGGCGGCTTGAAGTTCAGTGCCTTCTCTAAGGATCAGAAGCATGCGTTCAATGCATACGCCTCTGCCCAGCATATCGTGCGCGACAGTTATTACAGTGCCTATGGGCATACCACCGATTTCACCGGCGTATTGGGCGCTCAGTATATCTATCATTTTGATAAGCTCTTTTTTATGCCTTCCGACTTGACGGGTGGGGTAGAATTTAATCATGATAATCTGGACGACAAAGCAACGGATATGCAAAAATATCGGGATGCCGCTTTGGCGGAAGATCCCACTGCAACAGGAGACCGTCTGCAACAGTTGATTGATAAATATACACCCGATCCCTTGAAACAGATTGTGAACATTGCGAGTGCCTATGTGCAGAATGAATGGAAAAGCGAGCAGTGGAGTTTTCTGATAGGCGGACGTCTGGACAAGAATAGCATTATGAGCAAAGCCATTTTCAGTCCCCGTGCCAATATCCGCTACAACCCTACGCAGGACATAAATATCCGTTTCAGTTATGCTGAGGGTTTCCGTGCTCCGCAGGCTTTCGACGAAGATTTACATATAAGTAATGTGGGAGGCGAGTTGATTTCCATCGTTCGTGCTAAGGATCTGAAAGAAGAACGTTCGCGCAGTGTGAACGCTTCGATGGACTGGTATCATTACTTCGGTGATTTCCAGGCAAATTTGCTGATAGAAGGTTTCTTCACGAAACTCTCCGATCCGTTTGTACTGACAGCACCGGTAGAAGATCCGAACGGTAGTGGATATCTGATACAAACCCGTGTCAACGGTTCCGGTGCAAAGGTGTATGGTGGTACATTGGAAGGAAAGATCGCTTGGTGTGATAAAATCCAGTTGCAGGCGGGACTGACCGTGCAACGCAGTCTGTACGATTCTCCCGAGGAGTGGAGTGCAGACAAGGAACATTTGTCGGATGAAGAACGCCATAGCGACCGGATATTGCGTACCCCCGATGTTTATGGTTATTTTACTGCCACTTTCAATCCTACAAAAGCATTGTCGGTAGCCCTGAACGGTAATTATACCGGGCGAATGTATGTGCCTCATCTGATGTCCGAAGTAGATGGTACGGCAGACCTGTTGGTGAAGAGCCCGGATTTCTTCGAACTGGGTGCCAAGGTAGCTTATGATATAGATTTTTCCGGTATGTGCCTGCAATTCAATGTGGGAGTACAGAATATCTTCAACTCCTATCAGAAAGATTTTGATAAAGGAGCCACTCGCGATTCCGGTTACATTTATGGTCCGGGAGCGCCTCGTTCCTACTTTGCGGGAGTCAAGCTTAGTTTTTAGTGCCCGGCGGGTTTGCCTTGTATTGCCTTTTTATGTTACCTTTGAAGAAGATAAGCTGCATCTCAGCATAACTTTTTCATGCAAGCATGAAAGTTATGCATTCGATTTGCATTACCTTTGCGGACATAAAATAATTTGGCACATGGATTTACCCGTATCTTTTGCAGACCGTACCCGTCTCCTCCTGGGAGATGAAGAATATAATAAACTGGCTGACGCCTTAAATGGCGAACAGCCCGTAAGCATACGACTGAATGAAGAAAAACTACCCGATTCTTCATTCAGTCTTTTTCATACCTCTTCCGGGCGTGTGCTCTGGTCTTCCACAGGATTTTATCTCGACCGTCGGTTGACGTTTACCTTCGATCCGTTGTTTCATGCCGGATGCTATTATGTACAGGAGGCATCTTCCATGTTTGTGGAGCAAGCATTAAAGCAATATATCGGTGAAACGCCTTCCGTGATGCTTGACCTTTGCGCCGCTCCCGGTGGAAAATCTACCCATGCCCGCAGTGTATTGCCTGCAGGCAGCCTGTTGGTAGCAAATGAAGTGATCCGTAACCGTTCGCAAATCCTGGCGGAGAATCTGACGAAGTGGGGGTATCCCGGTGTCGTGGTAACCAATAACGATCCGGCAGACTTTGCTGATCTGGAAGGCTTCTTCGATGTCATATTGACCGATGTTCCCTGTTCCGGTGAAGGTATGTTCCGTAAAGATCCCGTTGCCGTCAGCGAATGGAGTCCGGAGAATGTGGAAATCTGCTGGCAACGTCAGCGACGTATCATCTCCGATATATGGCCCAGTCTGAAACCCGGTGGATTGCTTATCTATAGCACTTGCACGTATAATACGCAGGAAGATGAAGAAAATATCCGCTGGATGCGTGATGAATTCGGTGCAGAGATACTTCCGGTAGATGCTCCGGCAGCGTGGAACATTACCGGAAACTTGCTTGCTGGTGAAGATTTTCCTGTATATCGTTTTCTGCCTCACCGTACAAAGGGTGAGGGTTTTTTCCTTGCCGTACTTCGTAAACCGGAAGGAGAGACGGTACGAATCCGTTACAAATCCACTGTTTCCCAAGTAAAGAAGAAAGCTGGTGCCTCAGCATCTAAAACTAATGCCGGAGCATCTAAGGAACAATTATTGGCTGCCCGTGCCTGGCTCCTTTCGGCAGACGACTATGAGATTTCTGCAAATGGAATGAATATTGTGGCTTTCCCTAAAGAATATATATCCGGATTGTCCGTCCTCCAACAATCTCTTCGTGTCATTCAGGCAGGCGTTACCCTTGCCGAAGTGAAAGGCAAGGACCTGATTCCCAATCATGCCCTTGCTATGAGCACTGTGCAGGCTTCCGATGTTTTTCCTCGTGAAGAAATTTCGTATGAACAGGCTATTGCCTATTTGCGTAAGGAAGCGATTGTGCTTCCCGATACTGCTCCACGCGGTTATGTGCTGTTGACGTATAAGGATGTTCCTTTAGGTTTTGTGAAGAATATCGGTAACCGGGCTAATAATCTTTATCCGCAGGAGTGGCGTATCCGAAGTGGATACCTGCCGGATGAGATACTGGTGATGAAATAAAGAAATCATCCGGAATTTCAGTTGCGTGAGTTGGAAGTAGCAAATGCCCTTCCTCACTCTGTGTTTTTAGCATCTATATATCGGTGGTGTTGGATATATAGATGCAATACATTGGATATATAGATACAACACGTTGGACATATAGATGTTGCACATCCAATATATAGATACTCCCCGTCCGATATATACAGCTAATTCCCGGGAAAGTTTTAACTCATGCACTGGAAGTTTCAGATGAACCAAGTTTAAATACCTTTTTGGGCTTCCAGATCTTTCAGCCCTCACCGGATTTTCCTCGTTCATTGGTCTTTCGGCTGAAACTTCTTTTTACTTTTTTGTAAGATAAATAGAAAAACATCATCTTTTCAGCTTACAAGAAGTTGGGAGTTTGTCAACAGGAAGTTAACTTCTTGTCGGTAAACTCCCAACTTCTTGTAAACAAAGAATTAATATTTTGTATTCTTTTGATTATCAGAAATAAAGCGTTAGTTGAAATCAGTGCGTTTGTATATAAATATCATTGCTTTTGTCAGACATTGGCAAGTAGTTGTTCGAAAGAGTGGAATTTGTATTCCTTTCCTTTATGCAGTCTGAAATCTTCGGCAGACAATACCTGTAAGTATGGCAAATCGACCGTCCCTGACGTAGAAATGGGAGAACAAGCATAGCCATGCCGGTTGAGTGCATTTGTTGTCCAGTGCAGCAATACTTCATCATTGGCTTCCACAATGATACAGCGGTTACTATCCACTTTGGGATAATATACTCCGTGCGCATAATCAAACCGGATATCGTTGCGGGAAAACAAGCCGTCCATCCGGTGACTTAGAATCATGTCTTCCGTTACTCCACATTGCAGTCCGTTTTCTTTTGAAAGTAACCAAAGTTTATCTGCCAGTACCAATGCCTGCTCTATGTCATGGGTGGAAAGCAGGATCGCTTTCTTTTGTTCCACTGCCAGGCGATGAAGCAAAGCCATAATTTCGATGCGACTCACTACATCCAGGAAAGCTGTCGGTTCATCCAGCAGAATGAGCGGACATTCCTGCACTAATGCTTTGGCAATCATGACCTTCTGTCGTTCCCCATCTGATAACTCTGCAGTATAACTGTGTGCTTTATGACTGATGCTTACAGCTTCCAGAGCCTCTTCAATGATGGAGTGATCCGTTTTGTTCAATCTGCCGAAGAATCCCGTATGAGGTTGTCGTCCCAGAGCTACCAACTCATATACAGTCAGTCCGCCTGCTTGTGTCTTGTCTGTCAGTACTACTCCGATGGTACGTGAACGTTCTTTTTCGGAATAGGCAGACAATGGCTTTTCCTGTACAAATAATTCTCCTGACAAGGCTGGTTGCGAAGCCGCCAAAGTGCGGAGCAGAGTTGATTTACCGGTTCCATTAGCTCCCAGGAGGCAGGTCAGTTCTCCGGGATAGAGCCGGAAGGAGAGATGTTCATGTATCCGTTTCTCTTGCTTTCCCTGGCGGTAGCCGATGCATAAATCGTTTGCGGTGATAACAGCTTTCTCCATCAGTTGAAGTATTGTATTTTACGTTGGTTGACAATGACATAAATGATAACAGGCGCTCCCAGCACAGGGGTTACCGCATTGAGGGGAATAATACCTGCTTCACCCGGAAGGATGCAGATCAGATTGCAGAGCAAGGCAATTACACCACCCGTCAGCAAAGTGATGGGAAGCAGTGAATTGTGATTGGACGTACCCAGCATCAGGCGGGAGATATGTGGAACGGCCAGACCGATGAAAGCAACTGGTCCGCAGAAGGCGGTGGTGACGGCTGTCAGTAGTCCGGTGGCAATCAGTAACAGATTTCTTGTGCGACGGATGTTTACTCCTAAGTTTTCAGCATAGCGCGTACCCAACAGCAAGGCATTCAAGGGTTTGATAAGCAGGATGGAAAGTAACAAACCTGCCAGACAGAAAATGGAGAAATAGGGGAGTTGTTGCAATGAGACACCTCCGAAGTTCCCCATGCCCCATATCATATAAGAATGTACCCCTTCGGCAGTAGCAAAGAAATTAAGTAATGAAATAGCGGACGAAGTGATATAACCGATCATGATACCCGTAATCAGCAGCATGATGTTGCTTTTTATCAGTGTCGAAAAGAAAAGGATAAGTCCCATTACCACCATCGACCCGATGAAGGCACCGAGTATCACGGAAAAGAAACCGGATAAGGTAAATACTCCTGTAGCAATGCTTCCTCCACCGGCCAGCATCACCAATGCGACACCAAGACTTGCTCCTGAGTTAATGCCCAGGATGGATGGACCTGCCAGTGGGTTGTTGAATGCCGTTTGTAGCATCAGTCCCGAAGCTGCGAGTGCGGCACCACATAGTAATGCCGTGACGGCTTGCGGCAGACGGGACTCCCAGATAATAAAAGCCCAGCTGGTTTTTTCTACTTCATTTCCTATGAGAGTATTCCACACAGCTCCGGCAGGGATATTGATTGAACCGAACCAGAGATTCGCAGCCATCAATACGAGAATGAGGACCGACAGTGCTATGCCATATATATATCCTTTTGCTTTCGTTCTTATCATCAGTTCTATTCTGATAGTTTTTTGTAATACCTCAGCTCATAGCCTTCCAACAGTGAAGGGTGAAATATTTTAATCAAATCTTTCAATAACCAGTCCGGATGGAAAGGCGTTTCTTCGTAAAAAGGAACCCGGTTGGTATTACATCCGTAGATGTTCCGTTCCTTGAAAGCACGGAAACCTGCATAAGGGGCAAATTCTTTTTCCAGTTCCTTGTATGTTTTATCTATAGGTTGGTTATAGCGTATCAGCCAGAAATCCGTTTGCTGACCTTTCTCAAAGATAACTTCGAAAGGATAGGGGAGCGAGCCGCTATGTGTATCTTCTCTGAAAATATAGTTGGCGCCTGCATCAGCGTATAGCCTGGCAATGGTGCTGTTGCCACCCGGAGTGTACCAGGTAGAGCTTGTTTTCAAATCACACATCACGGAGGGAGCAAAGGAGATGGGTTTTACTAATTCCTGTAAATCCTTATAGCTTCTTTCTACCGAAGCAAACATAGCATCTGCTTCCGCTTTTTTACCAAATAGTAGACCGTAGAAACGCATCCATTCGGCACGTCCCAATGAAGAGGTTTCCATATAGTCGGCACATTCAATGATGGGTACATTCAACTTTTCCACACGCCCGTATCCGCCGCTGTTTTCAAAAGGAGAAAGTAGAATGGCATCGGGGTGCAGGTCTATGATTCTTTCGATATTGGGGTTCATGCCATCACCTACATCGGTGATGGTTCCGTTTCGGCATCCTTCCTCGATTTCCGGTAGTTTGATGTACTTCAAGTCGCATACGCCACCAATACTATTTAAAGCACCGAGGTCTTTTAGCAAGCTGCAATGAACGGATGAGTAGATGACTGCTTTACTAAGTGGGGTGCGGACAAGAGTACCTAGAGGCAGTTCTTGGGGTAACGGCTGCTTTTTGTCTACTAATACATAGGTGTGTAGTATCTTTGTTGTATCCCAGGGATTGCGTAACTGTGCAACGATGTAATTTTCGTAATCTATCAGAGAGAGATTAGAAGAATAGTGCAGCGGGATGCTGTCTCCTTGTGCAGAGCCGGAAACAGTGCTGCTCTTTCCGCCGCAGGCGGAAAGAAATAACACTGTCACCCAAAGGGTTATAAAGACAGAAATTTGTTTCATTGTAAGAAAATCATTTTGCTTGGGTTGATACCTCCACAATCAAACTTTTCAGCAAAAGTTCCATCTTTCTTAAAACGGTAAATATCACCATTGGAAACATAGTCAGAAGTACTGATATAGAATTCTCCCGTTTCAGGGTCGATATTAAAACCATATATACTTGATGATAATAATTCCTGAGGGGCATTCTTTAAGAAATTTCCTTCGGTAAGTTTATGTGTTTTTGTATTATAAGTGGAAAAAATATGCTCGTATCCGTCACTTTTCCAGTCAGAATAAATGAGAAAAATCGTATCATCATGTTCTGCAAAGGCTGATGCTACTGCTATTGATTCCACAGTATCATCCGATTTTATGCGCTGGAAGGTGTAGCCTTCACCCAATACATTGGTCCAGATACCCCATGATAAAAGGTAGACTTCATCATTTGATTCAAGTATGCGATTGGGATTTTTTACAACGGGTATATCTTTTTCTTTTTTGAAAGTATTCAGGTCGATTACAGAAACATCTGTTCCTTCCCCATATCCGGAATTCGCTACATATAGTTTGCCTTCATTTTCAACAATCTGTTCCGGGTTGGCATTGACATCGACATAAGCTTCTATTTTCATAGTGCGAGAATCAATACGTGCAACCTTTCCGCTCCAAAGTGTAACGTAGATTTTGCCGTCTTTAGCTGCCATGTATCGTGGTTGACCATCAGAACTACTGAATGAAAGGCGTGCTTCTTCCACTGCCGCAGCGTTCAGTTTCAGCAATAGGCTTGAGCCGGACACAATGACATAAATATTGTCCTCATATTCTAATATATCCTGGCCAGTGTCTCCCAACTGTTTTTCATTTTGCTTAAAATAGATGTTGGCAATAAAATTATTATTGCTGTCATTAGCATCTCTATTAGGGGCATAAAAGGCAATGCCTGCATTGTTGTTATCAGCTTTTCCTTCATTCAGGATGAACATTCGTCGTTGTGGTAATTCTACTTTAGTACCTTCATCGTTCCATGGGGCATCGTCATCATCGCTACAAGAGGTGAATGTTACAGAGATTGCGAGCATACAAAGAGTACTGAATAATAAGCTTCTTACTTTCATGTTTTGTTTTTTTAGGTTGTAATTAATTAGAAAAATAGGCTACCCGTCATCCGAAATGAGCGTCCCGGCATTGGGTAATATTTGATAATATCATATTGTTTATTTGTCAGGTTTATTAGTTCGGCTTGGAGGCGAAGTCTGCATTTTCTTAGTTGGAATGCGCGGGATGCTGACAGGGTATGCTCCGTATATCCATCAATGCGATTTTCTTGTATGTTCTGTGGCAGGCTGTATCGGTCGCTCACACAAGTTAAGGCATAACCTATATTTATCCAGGAGCTTTCTGCAAGTATGGAAGCATTGCCACTATGTAGAGGAGTATAAGGAATCTGGTCTTTATAATTCTTACTGCTTGATGAAGTTACGTCAATAGCTTTCTGATAGGTATAATTGCCTGTTATTGATAAATCAATATTACGGTGGATCGGGATAGAGGTACGTAAAGTTATATCTGCCCCGGTGATATGTACTTTCCCAAAATTCATCATCTTCCAGACATAGGTTGTGGGTAAGGCGACAATTTTATCATTTACTTCATTAAAATATCCATCAACAGTTAGCATTACGTAATTAGTGAAAGAGAATGGAGTACCACTCCAGGTAATACCTATATTGTATTCGCGTGCCTTTTCAGGTCGTAGGTCAGTATTGCCCATACGTTGATAATAAAGGTCATTGAAAGTTGGTACGCGGAAAGTGTCTTTGTACATTAATCGCAGAAAGAGGGAGTACTTCTCCCAAGGGCGATATATAAATGAAAGGGTAGGACTGAAACGAGAACGATTATCAGGGCGGTTGCCTGATTTCACATCCTCGGCAATCAGCGTATGTACTAATGTTCCTGTGGCTGTAAGCCCTTTCCATTGATAGCGTAAATTAAATGCAGATAGCCATGTATATCGTGTTGGATTAGGATTGTTGGGCAAATTATTATCTAGTGTATTAAGTACAAGGTCATTTGCCCATGAAGTAGAAAATGTACTGCAAGGCTGCCATTGTATGGTAGCTGATAGATAATATTCTTGCTGCTTGTTAATGTCTGTTTGTCTACCTCCTTCATATTTCACGTCTGTATCTTCATATTTATTCCACGAATAGTTATATTTAGCTTGGCCCTGCAAGGTCCATTCCGAGGTAATGTCTTTTAGGTATCGGGCTTGTATGAAGATATTTCTGTCCCATAAACGCTCATTGGCTTGATCATTGTAGAGAATTACTGAACCTGGCAATCCACGTTCTGAATCGAAATAATATGCTTTTATGTTCAGTTGGCTACTATCTTTCAATGTATGAAACAGATTTGCTTCTGTGTGCCATGATTTTATATCAGAATTTTTTCTTTTTTCATTCGTAGTATATTTGCCGTTTATTAATTTAAAAGGATAATTTCCATCTGCTTGTAGATAATTACTATTCAAGGTATAACAGGTTCGTTGTGTTATACGTTGTCCCCATGTGAGAGAGGGATTTATTAAGCCAAAGGAACCACTTTTAATTTGTCCTTTGAAGGTATATGCTTTGTCCGTTTCTTCTAAAGGATTTTTACTGTATATAGAAAGTATTCCTGCTGAAGCGAAAAGCCGTGCAGGTTGCAGTAAATCATGATTTTGCCCAACAGACAGAGATAACATGTCTATATCATCCAATGCAAAACGTCCTATATCTATTTGTCCCGCTTGGGTGTTGCTCACAGCCACTCCATCGTAGGCTACTGCTGTGTGTGTAGCGCCAAGGCTTCGGACGGAAACAGTCTTTAATCCTCCTATACCACCATAATCTTTTACATTGGCTCCGGCAAAACGGCGAACAGCATCAGCTATATTCTGAAGTCCGAGATTTTCTAATTCGTTTTTTTCAAGTACTTGTATGGGCATCGCTACAGATATACGTTGGGGTACACGTCGCCCCTTTATTCCCACTTCCGGAATGGCATGTACCTTTCCCGTAATGGAGTCTCCCGTCTGCTGTGCCTGTAAATTGACACAAAGGCAGCATGTGAAACAATATAAACAAAACCGTAGCCAGATGCATCGGCATGGATTATCCTTGATCATAACAAATAGCTGTAAAAATATAAGTATCTCATGCCCTTTCCTCGAAGGCATAAAATTTGATAGGTTTTGCAGGTCTTCTGACTTACTCAGGATTTACCGCCTTCCCACCGTGCGAATACCGGCAGTGGCATAGGTGATTGGTAAATCCTCTATAATGAGTTTACAGCAGCGGGACTGTTTGGGAGTTACACCCAATTCCCTTTTCATGAAGCATACCGAAAGGCATACTTCAACAAAACCGAAGGGCAAAGATAGGAAAGATTTATGTTTTATTTATTATAGGATGCAGTATTTCATAAATTTATGCATTTATTCTAACAGAGTAACTTAATAGAAAACTAATACTATAATGCTTATGCTAAAGAAAACTATTGCTGCGCTAAGCCTACTCAGTATCCTTGCAGCCTGTCAGAATGATGAGAATCCTTCTCAACCGGAACCTAAACCACGTCAAGACATCAATCTTACCCGTGCGGAACAAGAGTTTATGGACAAAGGTACAGACTTTGCTTTCCGTTTCTTCGATCAGGTGTGCAGTACCGAAAAAGAAAAACCGAATGTTTTTGTGTCTCCATTGAGTGCATCACTTTGTTTATCCATGATTACGAACGGGGCTACTGATAATACGCTTGCTGAGATGCAGAATGTATTAGGATTCCCTGCCAATACTTTCTCTCTTGATGATCTGAACAACTATAATCAAAAGTTAACTTCAGCTTTGTTGGATTTGGACAATACCACTCAACTCGGAATAGCTAATTCTATCTGGATAGAGGAAGGTTTTAAGGTTTATGACTCTTTTGTTGATGTAAATAAGAAAATGTACGATGCTCAGGTGCAAGAACTTGATTTCACATCTCCGACCGCCAAAGATGTGATAAACCAATGGTGCGCCACTCAGACTAATAATTGCATAAAAGAGGTTATTCAGGAAATACCTGCGGATGCTCGTATGTATCTGATTAATGCACTCTATTTTAAAGGTATCTGGAAAAGCCAGTTTGATAAGTCGGCTACTGGACAGGATAACTTTACCAATGTTGACGGCAGTCAGCAGAAAGTAGCTATGATGAACCAGACCGCAACGTTCAATTACACCCAGACTGATGATTTCTCTATTGCGGAATTACCCTATGGCAATGAAGCTTTTAGTATGGTGATACTGTTGCCATCCGGAGATAAGACCTTGGATGAAAGCTTACCCAGCCTGAATTATGAGAACTGGAAACAGTGGAGTAAGAATATGGTAGGAAAAGAACTACAAATTAAACTTCCTCGTTTTAAAGTAGAATATGACAAAGAGCTGGAAGAGGACATGATAGCTATGGGGATGAAAGATGCTTTCGATGCTTATAAAGCAAAGTTTGCCAATATGTCCGGTGCAGAACTATATATTGGCCTTCTGCAACAGTTTACTTATATAAATGTGGATGAGGAAGGTACCGAAGCGGCTGCGGTTACAGTAGGAGGAATGTTTGAAACTTCATTCGATCCATCTTCTCCTGTTCCCTTCTTTGTGAATCGTCCTTTTGCCTTTATGATTAAGGAAAAGAGTACGGGAGCCATCCTCTTTATGGGAAAGATTACAGAACTATAGTTTGGTATTTATAAAGAAAGCGAAGAATCAACTCCTTCAATTGTGGGAGCCGATTCTTCGCTTTACTTTTATGATACAAGAATAATATTCTTATAGCTTACTCTTGTATATCTGTGCCATTACCTTCTGATACTGATTTTCCAATTGAAGTAGATTCTGCTTACTTTGATAAATCACAGAAACTTCTACAAAATATTCTATCACACTGATTTGTCCACCGGTGAGAGCTTGCTTCAGTAATGCAAGATCTTGTTGTGAACTGAATGCCTCCCTGTACTCCTGGATGGAAGTCTGCAATGATTGTGCTTCGCTGTATAGTTTTGCCAAGGTTGCTTCGGCTTGAAAAGCAGCGTTCTCTTTCTGATAATCGAGGTTCAGAGATTGCGCTTTGGCTATTTTAACCTTATTACGATTCTCAAACAGCGGGAAGGAAAAGCCTACTACAACTCCATTAAATGGAGTACCGGACTCTGTATTACGGCGATATCCAAGTTCCAATTTAGGTAACCAACCTTGTTTGCTTGCAGAAATCTGTTTGCGGGCGGCAGCACTTTCACTGCTTAATGACAGCAAAGTCTGATCGGCTGCCAACACTTCCGAACGTAACTGCTCATAGTCGGTAGGAAGAAGGGGCAATGGATAGTCGTTGATGGAGCGGAAACTGCTCAGCTCATTATCTTGCAAAGACTGGTCTCCGTTGAGTGCAAGGAGAGATTTCCAGGCGTTATCAAGCGCAGTCTGATTGGTACGGAATTCTGTGCGTACATTCAGTAACTCCAGATTGATCTTATTTGTTTCCAATACATTGGCATCACCTGTCTCCAGACGTTTCTTATAGTATGCAGAGAGTTCCTCAGCCTGTTTCATACGTTCATTCAGAATCACTTGCTGGTGCTGCAACATGATGATGTCGAAACAAAGCTCTTTAGCTTGCAACAACAGTTGTTGACGGAAGGCGGCAGACTGCGCATCAAGCGCACCGGTTTTGAGCCGGTTTACTTTTCCGCGTGTAGCATACAAGGTCGGGAAATCAAAGCTCTGAGAAACAACAAGTTCACCTATCGTCTCACTCTTATCTTCCGATCCCCACAGATGGGCATACGAGAGAGTGGGATCAGGCAAATTGTTCTCCGACTTGTTCTCCAATTTCTGTGAAGTGATGAGTTGCGCATTGGCCTGCAACTCCTTATTGTTTGCTTCAATACGGTGCAGCACTTCGTCTATGCCGACCGATTGGGCACGCATTCCCGCATATAGGAAAAAAGTGATAAAACTAAATATGAGAATTCGTTTCATTGTTTGATATTGTTAATGGTTATTTTTTAGGGTGCATCATCAGATAAACAATCGGAATGATGAAACCGTTCAGGAACGTGGAAGTTAAAAGACCACCAAGGATAACTTTCGCCATCGGACTTTGAATTTCATTACCCGGCAAATCTCCTCCCAGTGCCAATGGAATAAGAGCGAGAGCCGAAGACAATGCTGTCATCAAAATCGGATTCAAACGGTCCATTGAGCCACGGATTACGCTATCGTACACGTTTATTCCCTCTTCCTGTTGTAAATGGTTGTAGTGGCTGATCAGTAACATACCGTTTCGGGTGGCGATACCGAATAGTGAAATAAAACCGATAATAGCCGGAATACTCACCTCTCCCGTTGTCATCAACAAAGCAAACACACCACCGATCAATGCAAGTGGCAGGTTGATAAGTATGATTGCACTCTCTTTTACACTACGGAATTCATGATAAAGCAGTAAGAAGATCACCGCAATACTCATTAATGATGTGAGTAACAAAGTGCGGCTTGCTGCCTGTTCACTCTCAAATTGGCCACCGTATTCCAGATGATACCCTTCGGGCAATTTAATATCCTTGTCCACACGGGCCTGAATATCATTCACTACACTGCGCAGGTCGCGGTCGGCAACATTGGCAGAGATTACGATTTTTCGCTTCACGTTCTCGCGGCTGATCGTATTCGGTCCCATGGCAGAACGCACTTCTGCGATGTAGTTCAAAGGTATTTTCTTTCCGTCACTGGTATCTATCATCAAGTTGCGTATCTTCTCCATTTCGTCGCGAAGATCATCACGTACACGTACGGTAAGGTCGAAGCTTTTACCTTTCTCGTATACCTGTGATACGGTTTCACCAGCAAGACATACATTCACGAACTCAGAGAATTCCGGTAATGAGATACCGAACTTAGCCAACATTTCCCGCTTGGGCGAAATGATAAGCTGAGGACGTTCTATTTGTTGTTCCACATTCAGGTCGGCAATACCCGGAATATCCTGGATGGCACCTTTGATTTCATTACCCAAGGTAAACATACGGTTCAGATCGTCACCAAACAGTTTAATTGCGATGTTGGCTTTCGTACCGCTGAGCATAGCATCGATACGGTGGCTGATAGGCTGGCCGATTTCCACATTTGCTCCTACGATAGTACCTAACTTCTCGCGTACTTCGGCAACCAACTCACTACGTGAACGTTCTTTCAATTCGAACGGAGCTTCTATTTCCGAAACATTCACACCAAGTGCATGCTCGTCCAGTTCGGCACGTCCGGTCTTGCGGGCAACGGTTTGTATTTCGGGAATGCTGAGTAGCAATTCCTCTGCACGGTGTCCCATCTTGTCACTTTCTTCTAATGAGATGCCTGGTAAAGAAGATATGTTAATTGTAAACGAACCTTCGTTGAAAGGTGGCAGGAACGAACGTCCCAATGTGAAGAAACATACCAGAGCAACTACGAACAAACCGATTGTACTGCCCAGTACGATCTTCTTATGTCCCAGTACAAATGCCAATGCAGCACCATACCACTGTTTCATCTTGCGTGCTACGAACGAGTCGCTGCTCTCTTTCTGTTCCTTCTTCTTGTCTCTTCCTAAAAGATAGGAGCAAAGTACTGGTGTAACTGTCAATGCCACTACCGTAGAAGCTGCCAGTGCTACAATGAATGCAATACCCAGTGGAACCAGCATGCGGCCTTCCATACCGGTGAGGAAGAACAGTGGTACGAAACTGACTACGATAATCAGCGTAGAATTCAGAATAGGCATACGTACTTCTTTCGATGCGTTGAATACTACTTCCAGTATGGAAAGGCGTTCTTCCACAGGCTTCAACTTATTCTCGTGGAGTCGTTTATATACATTCTCCACGTCCACAATGGCATCATCCACCAGCGAACCGATAGCGATGGCAAGACCACCGAGGCTCATTGTATTAATTGTGAAGCCCATATAATGCAGCGTTACCAGTGAAGTAATCAATGAAAGCGGTAGTGTAACCAATGAGATCACCGTTGTACGTACATTCGCAAGGAATAGGAATAGGACAATCACAACGAAGATACCTCCTTCAAACAAGGACTTCTGTACGTTTCCGATAGAGCTTTCGATAAAGCGGCTCTGGCGGAAGATGTCTGTGCTGACTTTTACATCCGGTGGCAGGTTCTTCTGCAAGTCTTTTAAAGATGCTTCTAATTTATCCGTTAATTCCAGTGTGCTGGTGGCTGGTTGCTTGGTTACTGTTAACAGTACGGCGGATTTACCCCGTTCGGATGCTGTACCCAGTTTGGGTAACTTTGCTCCGATATGTACATCTGCAATGTCTTCCAGTAAGATAGGAGCATTCCCCGAAGCGGTTCCACCACGTACTACGGCACGTGCCAGTTGGTCTACACGGTCGGTAGAAAGTACTCCACGCACAATGTATTCGTTACCATATTCATATAACACGCCACCGTTTGCGTTCAGATTCATTTCGCGGGTTACAGTCATGATTTCATTCAGCGTAACGCCGTAATGCCGCATCCGTTCCGGGTCTAATTGTATCTGATATTCCTTTATATCACCGCCAAGTACTGCTACCTGTGCCACACCGCCCGTAGAGAGCAAACGCGGCCGGATGGTCCAGTCGGCTATTGTACGCAGGTCGAGCATGGAGGTAGAGTCGGCCGTCAATCCGATAATCAGCATTTCACCCAGAATGGATGATTGTGGGCCCAGCGTCGGTTTACCTACACCGGTAGGCAGGCTTTCACTTACGACGGCCAACTTTTCGCTGACAATCTGCCGGGCCAGATAAATATCCGTATCCCAATCGAATTCTACCCATACTACAGAGAAGCCGTTGGTAGATGAAGAACGTACGCGGCGCACACCTGTTGCACCGTTCACTGCTGTTTCTACAGGAAATGTAACGAGTTGTTCCACTTCTTCTGCTGCCATACCGTTTGCTTCGGTCATGATAACAACCGTAGGTGCATTGAGGTCAGGGAATACGTCCACTTCCGTGTTCATGGCGGTGTAGGTTCCGCCTATCAGTAACAACACCGAGGCTACAAGTACCAGGATGCGGTTATGAAGTGAGAAATGTATGATCTTATTTAACACGATGATATATTTACTATTTTACTATTTACTATTTACTATTTACTATTTGATACACCTTGTCTTTTACCATTTGACATTTACTATTCTTATCATCAGCTTCACGCATTGCGCAGCCAAATAGTAAATAGTAACTTGTCAAATAGTAAATAAGTTTAGTGTTCGTGACTGTGTGCCGGTATCGCATTCGTAGCGCTTGCCAGTTTCACTTGATAAGCACCTTCGGTTACCACGCGGTCTCCGGCTTTTACACCTGAGAGAATCTGTACGCTTTCACCGTTATCGGCTCCGAGAGTCACAAGTTGTTTCTTATATCCTTCTTCATCCAGTTGCAGGTAGACAAAGAAACTGCCTTGTTCTTCAGTCAATGCTGAATGGGGCAGGGATATTACGTTTTCTATAGGGGAAGACAATAAGAAGATTTCTACAAACGAACCGGGGATAATATCACCTTTGTTGTCGAACTCAAAGGTTACAGGTACGTAATATCCACCATCACCACCGGAAGCTTTGCCATAAGAGAGAAGACGCCCGTCTAAGTCTTTCAATGTATATACCTTATTATTATAAGGAGTGCAGAAGTTAGCAGAACCAATAGTACGCAGATATTGGTAATATTTCTCAGATACATCAGCACGCAGGAACAATTTGCGGTTTTGCGTAATGCTGACTAACGGTTGCCCTACGGCTACATAATCACCTTCTTTCACTAACAGGCTTTTTACATATCCGCTGATAGGAGAAATTACCGCTTGTCCGCTTGCTGAACTATTTTTAGCTACGGCTTCATAGCTGATACGTGCATTTTCGTATGCTTGTTCCGCTTGAGCGAAATCTTTTTCAGAAACAATTTTATTTCCTACGAGGGCTTTCATGCGCTCATATTCTTTCTTGGAAACTTCATAAGCGATACGTGCCCGTTCTACGGGGTCACCATCCGCCATGTTCTTGGAAGATAATGTCACCAGTGGTGTACCTTTACTGACACTCATACCTTCGATTACCTTTCCACGGAAAGATACTACACCAGCTACGGTTGCTACAGCCACGCTCTCATCTCCTTGTGCTGCCATTACCTGACCGCTGGTTTTTATAACCTGATGGAAAATCCCCGGTTCTACAACATTGGATTTTACTCCGGCAGCCTGTGCTTTGGCAGTAGGCAGAATGATTTCGTCACTATGTCCAGCCGCTGTTTGTTCATCGTGGCTATGTCCATCGTGGTTATGTTCGTCACCTTCGTGATTGTGGTCTTCGCCTTCATGATCATGATCACAACCTTCGTGCTCATGTTTTTCTGTTTCATGATTATGACCTTCGTGTCCGTCGCCGGATTTACTATTGCAAGAGCCTAACAGGAATAATCCCATGACTCCCATAAAAAGAATTTTTTTCATGATGATATTTTTATGTTCTTACTTTTATCTGTGTGCAAAATTAGAGATAAAAGCCTGCAATAAAGTTGCAGACTTTACGATAAAGTAAGAACACACGGAGGTGCGCGAAGTCCTGTGGCACGTGTGAGATACGTGCCATGAAGTGACTCCTGGTATATGCAGTCCTGTCTTTGCCCGCTTTCTTCGGGGAGGACCAATAGTCTGAGAAGGGGTTCGGAGAATAATGTGATAACCAGTGGAAAATCCGGATGTGTCCATCCGTTGTCCGAGCTGGGAGTTTGCTGGAAAAAGTGAGTAGTAACACATCCCGTATCGCAACAGCAATGTTCGCTATCCGGGGTGTGTTGTTGTCCGCAACAATTGGGAGTTATGTCATTCTTCATACATATCAACCCATTATTGTGATGGTGGTGAGGAATAACCGGTACCACCAGCATGACCATGCTGATGAATATAAAAAAGAATGTTATGTACCGTTTTCTCTGCATCCTTATTTTTTTTATTGCGGACAAAGATAGAAGTTAACGGCTTAATTACCAAATGTTAGTTATTAAAAAGCCTTGAATAATTCATTTAAACCTTCACTCATACTGGGATGGGTGAATATGAAGTTACGTAAAGCCGAAGATTTCTGTCCGGTTTTCATGACAAATGCTACTAGATTGATAAGTTCCGGTGCATCCACGCAGAAGAGTGAGCAGCCCAGTATTTTCTCTGTATCCGTATTTACAATAGCTTTTAGCATCCCATCCATATTCTGCAAAGTACGTGCACGAGGGATGGCGGAGGCGGGCAGACGTGAAATCTTGATGGGATATCCACGTTTCATAGCTTCTTCTTCCGTCAGACCGATATGTGCCATAGGTGGATCTGTGAAGATGGCGTAAGGTACGGGATTGCGGTCATCAACAGAACGTTCCTTATTACCGAAAAGATGATTTAAGATGATACGGGAATCGTCAATTGAAAGGTAATCATACATTTCCCCACCTTTGACGTCTCCCAAAGCCCAGACGTGTGGTGCAGTAGTACGTAATTGCTCATTGACAATGATCCCTCCTTGTACATTAACCTGTATTTTTGCTTTTTCCAGATTCAGATCATCTATCATAGGTTTACGTCCTGTTGCAATGAGTAGGGCATCGCCTTCAAGAAAGTAAGGTGTGCCGTCCGAGGCATCCGTATAGGCGGCGGTAATGCCGTCCGCTGTATCATGTAAGGATTGTACGCGTGCATTCAGACGTATCTCTATATTTTTTCTTTTCAGACTTTCCTGCATATATTCGGCAATCTCCCGATCAGCTTTCGGCAATAAGCGTTTACCGGCTTCCAGAATAGTGACCTTGCTGCCGAATCCGGCATACATGGTGGCAAATTCTAGCCCGATGGCTCCGCTTCCTATTATCAGCAAGTGTTGGGGAAGGATCTCGCTATGCAGCAATGTCTCACTTGTATATATGTATCGGCTGTTTTTTAATCCATCAATATCGGGTAGGATAGGTGTAGAACCGGTATTGATAAAGATTTCTTTTCCTTCCAGTTCAAAGTAATCTTCACTTTCCGGTGAAGGAACTACCTTTACCGTGTCCGGACAGAGAAAAGATGCAGTTCCGTCATACAATGTTATATTAGGGTTATTCGTCAGATTTTCGACGTTCTTTTCTCGAAGAAAGGTGACTAACTTATCCTTGCGCCTTAGGGCGAGGGAATATAACTTGGATTGTTTCTTATAATCGTCTTGATAGATACGTTCGGCGAATTCCGATTCGTTTATCATGGTTTTAGTAGGGATACATCCTACATTTATACAGGTTCCACCGTACATGTCCGGGGAACGTTCGATGACCGCCACTTTCCAGTTGCGGTTGGCTAATTCGACCGCCAGTAGCTTGCCACCTTTGCCGAAGCCTATTATTATAGCGTCATATCGTTTCATTGTTCTCGTAATTAGAGTTTTATAAAAATGAAACAATATGACGCAAGAAAAGTTGCGGAAGCCCTGTTAAGGAACGTTTACCTTTCCAGTTCGCGGAGTGACTCCATCTTCTTCTTTTCCAGGAATTCGTAGATGCCGCTTAAGTGTTCCTTTACTTGTTTATTACCGAATTCGTAGACCTTGGTAACCAGTCCGTCCAGGAAGTCACGGTCATGGCTTACTACAATCAGTGTACCATCGAAATCCAACAGCGCTTGCTTCAGAATGTCCTTGGTCTTCAGGTCGAGGTGGTTCGTCGGTTCATCCAGAATCAGTAGGTTTACCGGTTCCAACAACAGTTTAATCATGGCGAGTCGTGTGCGCTCTCCACCGGAAAGCACTTTCACTTTCTTCATGGATTGCTCTGGTCCACCGAACATGAAAGCACCCAGCAGGTCACGTATCTTATTACGTATTTCTCCCTTTGCCACATCATCAATCGTTTGGAATACCGTTAGGTTTTCGTCCAGCAGGGAAGCTTGGTTTTGTGCGAAATAACCGATCTGCACATTATGTCCGAGTGTCAGCGTGCCATCGTGTTCAATCTCTTTCATGATACATTTCACCAGGGTGGATTTACCTTCGCCGTTTTTGCCGACAAATGCTAATTTATCTCCCCGTTCCACGGTCAGTGTAGCGTTTTTGAATACTACATGATCGCCATAGGTTTTACCTACGTTTTCCATGATTACAGGATAATTGCCGGAACGTGGGGATGGCGGAAATTTCAACCGTAGTGCCGAAGTATCTTCCTCATCCACTTCCAAAATTTCCAACTTTTCCAACATTTTTACGCGGCTTTGTACTTGCAGGGTTTTGGAGTAAGTACCTTTGAAGCGTTCAATGAATTCTTTGGTTTCGGCAATGAACTTCTGTTGTTCGTCGTAAGCCTTTTGTTGTTGTTCACGACGTTCTTTGCGGAGTTCCAGATATTTGGAATAATTTACTTTATAATCATAGATACGTCCCATCGTCACTTCAATGGTACGGGTAGTGATATTATCTACAAACTTGCGGTCGTGGCTGATGACAATAACAGCTTTACCATTATTGATAAGGAAATCTTCCAACCACTGAATACTTTCGATGTCGAGGTGGTTGGTAGGCTCATCCAGTAACAGTACATCCGGCTTTTGCAACAGTAGTTTGGCAAGCTCGATGCGCATACGCCATCCGCCGCTGAAGTCACTGGTCTGGCGGTTGAAATCTTCGCGGCTGAAGCCGAGCCCTAACAGAGCTTTCTCTACATCTTCCTCATAGTTGGTAGCATCGATAGAGTAGAATTTTTCACTCAGGGCGGAAACCGTTTCAATCAGTTCCATATAACTGTCGCTTTCATAATCGGTACGTGTTTCCAGTTCTTTGTTGAGGCGTTCTATTTCTGCTTCCATCTCATGCAGGTGTGAGAAAGCCTGTGCGGTTTCCTGGAATACGGTTCGTCCGTCTTCCGTCATCAGATGTTGCGGCAGGTAAGCGATAACACTGTCTTTAGGTGCCGAGATTTTGCCCCGGGTAGGTTGGCGTACTCCTGCCAGAATTTTCAGTAAGGTACTTTTTCCCGCTCCGTTCTTTCCCATCAGGGCGATGCGGTCTTTTTCATTAATAACGAAGGAAACGTCACTGAATAAGGTGGTGCCGCCGAATTCTACGGCCAGTCCGTCTATTGAAATCATACTCTATTTTTAAATTGAGGCGCAAAGATAGTGCAAACCGAGTACAGAATAAAATGAACTCGTTCATTTTTTATGCCGAGATGCAGCATATCTTCTCCAAAGATAATATATTTATATTATTTTTTATATCTTTGCCTCATTAAACAAAAATACATTGGTCATGGAAACAGGGAATTTATCAGAAGATTACCGTCCGCTGATACTGGTAGCGGAAGACGATGATAGTAACTTTAAGTTGATAAAGGCTATTATTGGCAAAAAATGCGAGATATTGTGGGCGAAGAACGGTGAAGAGATGGTTAATCTGTTCAAAGAGAACCGTGGAAAGACAGCTGCTATTCTTATGGATATTAAAATGCCTATCATGAATGGCTTGGAAGCAACAAAGATTATCCGTGAAGAGGAGAAAGAACTTCCTATTATCATGCAGACTGCTTATGCTTTTACGGCTGACCGTGAAAATGCAATGGCTGCCGGTGCTTCGGAAGTATTGGTAAAGCCTATTACCTTGAGTGCATTACGTACTTGCTTGAGTAAGTTCTTGCCACGGTTGCAGTGGTAATAGAATTTTCATGGCATAAATTATATTATAACGAACGCGGGATGACTTCTTAATGTAGTTGTCCCGCGTTCGTTTTTATATTTAGGAAGATATTTCTTTTTATTCTCTATAAGAATGCTTCTTAGCGCATATTATTGGTACAATAGAAAAGAACCTTGTTTTCGGGACTTTAACGATTTCATCTCGTGCGATAAATATGTTTCAGCCAATGTTCAAATACGGGGTCTTGTAGTTCTATCCGGTTTCCCGGTAAAATATCAACCAAATCTTTTTCAGTTGCTGCCTTTTTTAGATTTTTGATATTAGCAGATGTCCCCAACTGATATTTAATGAGTACTTCTTTTGATGAGAAGTTTGTAACCCCATCGGCTACTGCCAGTAGAAAATTTATTTGCCGTGGTGTCAATGTATCGATGATATTGGCGAAAAGCAAACTAAGTTGCCCGATAATATCACTGAAAGCCTCATCAACTACTTCGGCTGAGGCAACTGTCGCGGTTCTAAACCACACTTGCTGACTTAATTGTTGGGTATAATAGGGGTGATTCTTTATCAGGTCGGTAATCATGCTGCATAATTCTCCTGAAATTTCCTTTCCGGTTTCAGAGAACTTTCTTCCGATAAATTCGATCCAATCCTTTTTGGGTATCTTTTCCAGAAATAAGATGTCCCCGAATTTATAGAAAGGCATGTTGTAATTATGAAAAATATCCAGTAGCATATGTCTTTTGCTGCCGTACAGGCAATAGCATATGTCCGTATGTTTCTGCCAGTGCGAGCGTAGCTTCCGCTGAAATGCCAAAGGGTCGTCATACTCGTTGATATTTTGAAATTCGTCGATACAAACCACCATCTTTTTGCCGGAATCCCTACTGATGGCTTGTGGCAAATCCAAGATTTCATCAAATGTCATTTTATTGTCTTTGAAATCAAGTCCGAAAGATAATTCGCATGTTTGAGTCATATCTGAGAATGTGACAAAAGGTAGTAATCGCCCCAAATATTTTCGGACGGAAGCGGCGAAATCATCCCATACGGAATGGCTTATTTTCAGTACGGCAGTTGCGCTTGAGCAGTTCAACTTCTTTTTTTCTATTCGTGAAATTGTTCTTATCGGCTATTCGTCCATATACAAAAGGTGTTCCCATAATGAATGACATTGTTTTTCAGTACAAAGATAGAAATAAAGATCAAAAGGCATAAAGGTTGCTATCCTACATCGTATATATAGTATGTGAAATCTGAAAAATAAATAGATGTTGGACTCTTAAATCAAACTTACAAAGAATTTGCAAAACTCTTATTTTTGCTTTCGATTATAGATATTATTCCGAATGTAGTTTTAACAATCTTGAGTTTTAATGGTTTCTTTAATTTGTTTATTTTCCTTGTTTCGTCTCTTTTTCTTCCCTTTCCTGCATCTTCCGTTTCACAAACTCTATTTTCAGATTTGCTTCTTCCATCTCTTTCTTAATTTCAGTGATAGATGAAAGTAACTGTGCCAGTTCATAAATACTGGCCACTGCCTGGCGGTCTGCCGGAGTCATTGTAGTGGAGTAGGGGCGTTCACCCTGATAGTTCACTTTAATATTCTTGTCTTTATTCAGATAAAGGAAACCGATAACATTGCCGTCTTCTCCTATTTTATAATCAGCTTTTTCTATCTTTTCCCCCAGGTCAGTTGTTTCATAGCTATCTTTGGAGGCGGGTGTTTCAGCAAAACTACCATCGGGTGCGATAACCTTTACGCTGATGTGGTGAATATTGCTTGGACCACAATAAATGGAAGTCATGCTCATTTGTCCGGTTTCGTTTACTTGAAAGCGGAGATATGAACGATGCAGATTTTTTTCTATTACTTGTGAGGGGTGCAGATAGTTGCCTATTTTCTGATATTCGGCATCTTTTTCGAGGGTGAATTTCCCTTTTATGGCATCCAATTCGCTTTGTTTCTTTTGAAGCAGGCTATCCAGGTAAACAAGTGTTTTTTCCTGTTCTTTCAGTTCTACCTGCTGCATCAGACTGATGCCTTCACGACGAGTTTCAAAAGCTTTTGGGTATAATATCTTAATGCTGTCAATCTGCATTTTTGCTTCACTGAAGTCTCCCCGTTCAAAAGCTTCACGGGCGGTTTGCAATTTTTCACCGGCTTTTTTCTCCACATTCTCGCAAGAGAAGAGCATGCAACAGAGGCACGCAAGAAGTATCATTGTCTTCATAACTGTTGTTCTTCTGTTAGTGAGGACAAAATTATAAATAATATCCGTATCTTTGCAGCCTCAAATATAGATAAATTGTATTTTAGTTTTCTTAAGATATCGGATGTTTGGAACAATTATTTATCCTCACCGTACCCGGTCCGTATCAAAGCCGTACCTGGTCCGTACCAAGTCCAAACGTATAGGTACGGGGCAAATACGAGGATGACACGGTTCGGATACATGGAAGGTGGAAAAATAGACCAAGAGACTTTCTACTCTTCGGAATGAAAACTATATGATTATTTTTTAAAGATGTATTATGGTTGAGTTGACAACAGAAGAATTGAAACAACATTTTAGTGACGACATATTTAAACGGATATCCGAGACGGCAGATGAATTGGGATTGGAATGCTATGTGGTCGGTGGATATGTACGCGATATTTTCCTGCAACGCCCTTCTAAGGATATTGATGTCGTAGTGGTTGGCAGTGGTATAGAAATGGCTGAAGCATTGGGCAAATGTTTGGGGCGTGGAGCGCACGTAGCTGTATTTAAGAATTTTGGTACTGCACAGGTGAAATATCGTGGGACAGAAGTGGAGTTTGTAGGTGCGCGTAAGGAATCATATCAACGTGATTCGCGTAAACCTATTGTTGAAGATGGTACGTTGGAAGATGATCAGAATCGTCGTGATTTTACTATTAATGCACTGGCTGTCTGTTTGAACCAAAGCCGTTTCGGGGAATTGGTAGATCCTTTTGGTGGCATAGAGGATTTAAAAGAAAAGACTATCCGTACGCCGCTTGATCCGGATATCACATTCAGTGATGATCCGTTGCGTATGATGCGTTGCATCCGTTTTGCTACCCAATTGAATTTCTATATTGATGATGCTACGTTCGAGTCTTTGTGTCGCAATTGTGAACGTATTTCTATTATCTCTAAGGAACGTATTGCGGAGGAACTAAATAAGATATTGCTCTCTCCAGTTCCTTCCAAAGGCTTTATTGACTTGGATCGTTCCGGACTGTTGCCGCTGATTTTTCCGGAACTTGCTGCATTGCAAGGTGTGGAAACCCGCAACGGACGGGCTCATAAGGACAACTTCTATCATACTTTGGAAGTACTTGATAATATCAGTCGCAAAACCGATAATCTTTGGTTGCGCTGGGCTGCCCTGTTGCATGACATAGCAAAACCTGTTACCAAACGTTGGGAACCTCGTGCAGGCTGGACATTTCACAATCATAATTTCATTGGTGAGAAGATGGTACCGGAGATTTTTCGGAGAATGAAATTGCCGATGAATGAAAAAATGAAGTATGTACAGAAGCTGGTAAGTTTGCACATGCGTCCTATTGTCATTGCTGATGATGTGGTAACCGACTCTGCAGTACGTCGTCTTCTCTTTGAAGCCGGAGATGATATTGATGATCTGATGACATTGTGTGAAGCTGATATTACGTCTAAGAATATGGAGCGCAAACAACGTTTTCTTAATAATTTCCAACTGGTGCGTCAGAAACTGAAGGATCTTGAAGAGCGCGACCGCGTTCGCAATTTCCAGCCACCTATCAGTGGAGAAGAAATCATGAAAACTTTCAATCTGGAACCCTGCCAGCAAGTAGGAACTCTGAAAAGCGCCATTAAAGATGCTATTTTGGATGGAGTGATACCCAATGAATACGAGGCTGCACGCACTTTTATGTTGCAGCGTGCTGAAAAGATGGGATTGAAACATTCTTAATATTTGTCACTGATTTCCGTGACAAATAAATATTCCGCATAGTTATCTTTTTGATCCTCTTAATCTTGTTTTTTACCTGTTTATCCTGTTAAAAGCCTCCTTAAACAAAAAAAACAGGAATTTGTTGACCGCTTGATAGGAATTTAATGTTTATATTTGCAAATAGTATGAAACATAAACTATTATAAACATTAAAGATATGGATGAAATGAGAATGTGGTTCCGCCCGGTCAAGGGTATTGCATTTTGTATTGTGGCTGCTTTCTTTGGCAGTCAGGCAATGGCGCAGGTACAGGTGAAAAGGAGTTTTCCTTCAGCGAAACGTATTTCGGCATTTGACAATACAACGTTTTGTACAGCTTTCCTGTCGGATGGTTCTTTGCTTACGATTCGCGATATCCCTATTGTCGATCTGAGAGATGTTGATAAAATAGCCTTTAACCCTACGGGTAGCTCATTGGCTTTGATGCGGGGGAAGAAACCTGTTAGTATTTATTCTTTCCGTGACCGGAACAAAAAGCTTTTTGAACTGAAAGAGCAGCGTAAGAGCAAGGAACTGAAGGGCAGGAAGAATCTGAATTTCTTTGTGCCCGGACCTGTAGGCGCTGAGTTGATGAAAGATGCATCAAAGGGAGACATTGTCCCTGTTGCCATGTGCTATGGTGCTGATGCACGCAATTTTTTGGTTTCCAATTCTTTAGGAGAAATCATAGTTTACGACACAAAAGCATATTTGCCTCAGGCTTATATTCAGGGAAAAGCTGTCGCGACGGCTATTACTATGAGTCCCAACAACTATTTTATCGCTGCCGGAACCGGTAAGAATATCGATATCTGGAATTTCCAGACAAAAGAACTGCGTACTTCTCTTCCGATGCCTGCCGAAGTAACTGAATTGGTCTTTTCTGCCGATGCTTCTCAAATGGCTGTTGTGACGGCAGACAAGCGTTTGACTATTTTCGACACAAAGACATGGGATAAGGTGGATATCTTTGATAAGATAGGTGGAACACTGACTTCTCCGTCCTTTCATCCGGATGGCAAATATATCAGTGTGGTTAAAGATGGTAAGGCTATTGTCATCATGAACTTGAAAAACAGTGTGCCTGAACAGACATTGGATGAAAATCCGGGTGGTGTGACGGGTAGTCGCTTCTTTGTGAACAAGCAAACGAGCGATGTATTCATGCTTTCCAATCGCGCCAAAGGACTTGTGTTCTGGGATGCTAATGGTTTGAATCCTTTCTTTGGTAAATTGATGAGTAAGGAAGTGGATGCTAAGATGAACGAGTGGGTGAAGATGATGCAGGGTGAGTCCATGGAAGATTATGCTATCCGTGTGAATGACGAGACTCGCCTGAAGCAACAACAATTGTTTGCTCAGGAAGTGGCAACGGAGTTGGCAGGCGACCGCATCTCTATTGATAATCCTTTCGTGGGAGAATATGACGCTTCCAAGAATATGCTGAACATCGGATTTAATGCATTGCCCGCGATTGCTTTGGAAGTGCCTTCAAATGAAGTAGGCGACTTTAAGGATGGTAAGAACCTGAAATTTGATAATGCGGTTTATGTATTGAATGATAAGGACGAATTTGAGTTGGCTTATGTAGAAGTGCGTAATGAGACTACAAATAAGGTCTATATTTATGATAATATCGGTCGCACTAAGTTGACCGCCTTGGAAGCAGATGAAAACTTTGTTCCGCTGGAAATTATGCAGCAGGCAAGTCGTGAAGAAATTCAGCTGAAGGAGATCAAAGAAGCTGTAATCGAAGAAAAGAAGCAGGATAAGCTGATTACGGAAAATACACAGATTGATGTGAGGACAGAAGTAATTCCGGGTGTGGATGCTAATGGTAATAAGATTCTGAACTACAAAGTGGGCTACCAGTATGAGGTGATCAATAAAGAGTTTTCTGCAAAGGAGGACTTCCCGTCAGGTGGTTATGATATTGAACGTTCCAATGCCGCAATGTCTCTGATGAAGATAATCAAGAATGCTTTTGAAGGCGATTTCTCCAAGTATCTGTCTGAAGGTAAACAAGTGAAGGTCATTGTTACCGGTTCTGCCGATGCAAGTCCTATTCGCGGACGCATTGCCTATAACGGACAATATGGCGAATTTATCGATGAACCTTATTATAAGGATGGTAATCTTGATAATATTACCGTAACAAAGGCTTCGGGCATTACTGCTAATGAACAGTTGGCTTTGATGCGTGCGGCAGGTGTGAAGAATTATATAGAAAAGAATGTAACCACACTGGATAACACCAAGAACGAATATGAATATCATGTGGAAGTAGCCAAAGAACGCGGTGGTGAATTCCGTAAGATTAACGTAGAGTTTGTAATCATGGATGCTTTTCCTGCAAAATAATTTAGTGAGGAGCTAATAAATAAATATGAAGAATTTTTTAGTACTGACAATCATTTTAATGTTGGGAGCATATGGGAGAGTAGTGGCACAGGATGCCGCTGCTGCTTCTAAGCGTGCTAACCAACAATATGTGCTTTTTGAAAGTGAGCGCGATAAAGGAACGAACGTGACGGGTATGTATAGCTATTTGCTGGACAGTTACGAGAATTTCATGAAAGTTGTAGAAGCACCGGATAACGGTCAGTATTTGAGTGGCGCCAAGAATCGTTTGCGTGCTATGTATCCTTATCTGTTGAATGGTGCAGTGTATTATTCCGAACAGAAGCAACCCTCTAAGGCGCTGGATTTTGCGGCAGCTTATATTGAGATGCCCCGGCTGAAGATTTTTCAGAGCGAGTTGCTTCCCAAAGATAACCGCTATGCTTCTGTAGTATATTATGCGGCGGTATCTGCCTACAATCTCCAAAAGTATTCGCAGGCGTTGAAGTATTTCCAGGAGTATTTAAGCACAGGAACGGATACACAGCAGAAAGACTGCTATGTATATATGAATATGATTTATCAGTCGCAGAAGAATTATTCTGAACAGGAACGTGTTTTGGAGGAAGCCATAGCCAAGTATCCTGTTTCGCTTGATTTCCTTTATAATCTGGTGAATGTGCATATTGCCACGAACAATATGCCGAAGTTACTGTCGGCCATCGATCGTATTCTTGAAGTTGATCCCAATAATGATAAGGTATTGCCCATCAAGGCACGTATTTTGGAACGCCAGGGAAAGAATCAGGAAGCGCTTGATATCTACAAACGTTTGTATGCTCTCCATCCCGATAGTTTTGAGTTGCTCACCGGATTGGCACGTGTTAATTTCAATGTAGCTACTGAAATTGTGAATAACGGTGCTACTATTGCTAATGATACCGAATATGCGTTGGTACGTCAGCGTGCTTCCGGTTATCTGCTGGATGCTAAAGACCTGTTCCTGAAAATTCTGGAAAAAGAGCCTTCATCTAAAATGTATATGCAGGGGTTGGCGGGTGTATATCAGTATATGGATATGAAATCTGAGTATGAAGTCTTGATGAAAATTATTACTGACGGTGCTTCATATACTTCTTTCCCATCCCGTTTGCTGGCCTATAATGAGGCATTGAAGAAGACTGAAGGGGTGGCACAGCAACAGGAATCTGCTCCTGTGCCGGTGGAACCTGCTATGTTGGTCATCCATGTGGATAGTTTTATTGATGGTAATAATAATAAGGTAATAGATGCCGGTGAAAGTTTTGCTGTTCAATTTTCTGTTGAGAATAAGGGACAGGGGGATGCTTATAACATCCGCCTCCGTCTTTCCGAACAACAGGGATATGATGAATATTTCGACGGTCCCCGTGAGTTGGATGGTGGTAATATTCCCGCAGGAACATCGAAGCAATACACTTTCCGTTATCTGGTAAAGAAAGAAATGCCGTCAGCACTGGCCAAGATCAATATCTATACATTCGAAGCGAATGGTTTTGATGCTGATCCGTCGGAATTGATTGTTAATACACAGGAATATGCTATGCCGCGCCTGCGTGTGGCGGATCATCAGTTCTTTGCTTCCGAAGGTTCTTCTATCACTTTAGGTAAGAATGGTAAGCTGACGCTTGCTTTGCAGAATTTCGGTTCGAAGACAGCACGTAATGTGAAATTGAACTTCAAGTTGCCGAATAATGTGTTTACAACTGATGTACCTGAAATGACGATTGATAGTATTGCTCCGGGTGATGTAGCAACACTGGATTATGGTTTCCTGGTGAACAAGCGTTTCGATGGTGATTCAATCGCTGTGATGGTAAGCGTGAGTGAAGATTCCCGTTCTTCTTATCTGAGTGAAGCCTATAAGGTGAAGGTGGGTGAATACTTAACGGCATCCAGCACAATCAAGATTGACGGAGCTGTTCGTAAGGCTGTTGATCTTAAGAATGTTAGTTTAGGACTCAATACTGAGTTGCTGCAAGATATTCCTGTGGGTGCTGTGAATCGTCACCGTTATGCATTGATCATTGGTAACGAAGATTATAGCATAACCGGTGCCAATGCAGAGATTAATGTGCCTTATGCCGTGAATGATGCTATGGTATTCCGTGAATATTGTGTACGTACATTTGGTGTACCTGATGGACAATTGAAAGTTGTTCCGAATGCTACGGCTGGTATGATGCACGAACAGCTTGACTGGTTGGTGAATATGGCAAGTACTGATCCTGAAGCGGAATTGATATTCTATTATTCCGGTCATGGTAATAATGATGAGGCAACGAAAGAACCTTATCTGCTGCCGGTAGATATTACGGGTAAGAACATTCGTCTGGGTATTTCTCTGGCGGATTTATATAAACGTCTGGCAACCTATCCTATCAAGGGAGCTTATGTTTTCCTGGATGCTTGCTTTAGTGGTGGCTACAAGAGTGCTGCTCCGTTGCTGGCCCAAAAAGGGGTACGTGTAGTACCGAAGGTGGGTTTGCCACAGGGACATACCTTGAGTTTCTCATCCAGTAGCGGTGACCAGACTTCCAGTGTTTATCATGATAAGAAGCAGGGATATTATACTTATTTCCTGGTTAAATGTATCAAGGATGCAAAGGGAGATTTAACCATGAAAGAACTGTTTGAAAAGACCAATGCAGAGGTGAAGAAAGCTACTGCTTTGATTGGCAAGATGCAGGAACCTCAGTATATGGTTTCTCCTACATGGTCTGATTGGGCAGAGGTGAAGCTGAAGACACCGGCGACAATGAATTAGTTTATTGGCAATATAGAAAAAGGGACTCTGTCGACATAAATGTTGCAGAGTCCCTTTTTCTTTTTCATGCTTCTTTTCATAAGCGCATGTAAAAGTTCCATAAAAAAGAACTCGAATACTGCCTGGAATAAGGGCAATGCATAACTTTGTGAAAGCAACAATAAAGACATAGAGTTATGGAGGCAATGAACATATGCTGCGAATAGGTGTAAAGACTTCGATGTGGAATCCCTGGCATGGCTGTCATAAGTTTAGTACAGGCTGTCAGCATTGCTATGTTTATCGTACAGATGGTAAATATGGTAAGGATAGTTCCGTTGTGGCAAAGACAGAGAAGTTCAATCTGCCTGTGCAGCAAAAGAAAAACAAAACTTACAAGATACCTTCCGGTAACCTAGTCTATACATGTTTCACTTCTGATTTTCTGGTGGAAGATGCTGATGAATGGCGTCCTGAAGCATGGGAGATGATGCGGTTGAGACAAGATCTCCACTTTCTGTTTATCACTAAGCGTATTGACCGACTGAAGGATTGTTTACCCTCAGATTGGGGAGAAGGATATGATAATGTAACAATCTGTTGTACGATGGAGAATCAGGATCGGATTGACTATCGCCTGCCTATTTATAAGGCAGCTCCCATTAAGCATAAAATTATTATTTGCGAACCGCTTCTCAGCCGGATAGATTTCAGGGGAGAGTTAGGTGAGTGGGTTGAGCAGGTTGTAGCCGGAGGAGAATCTGGACGGGAGGCGCGTGTATGCGATTATGACTGGGTTTTGGAGATTCGTCGCCAATGTATAGAAGCTAATGTGGGCTTCTGGTTTAAGCAGACAGGTTCTTATTTATTGAAAGAAGGGAAGGAGTTTAAAGTAGCCCGACAATTTCAGCACTCGCAGGCCCGGAAGGCGGAGATAAACTATGAGCCGGATCGCACCTCTTTTATAGAAGAGAATACAGGCAGCGCTATATTGTAGTCTCTTGTGTTCAACTATCCTATCGGTTTGATTGTTATATATTCATATATCAATAGCATAAGATTTGTTGGAGAGCTGAAGATATGAAACAACTTATATTTGTATTGTTAATAAGTTGTCTGGCTTGTGCCAATAATCAGGCAGGGCAGGCAGAAAGGAAAAAAGATATGGAATCAACCAAGGAAATTTATCTGGCAGGAGGCTGTTTCTGGGGAACCGAGCATTTCCTGAAACTAATTGATGGCGTAGAAACTACGCAAGTCGGCTATGCAAACGGCAATATTGCCAATCCGACTTATAAGCAAGTATGTACCGGAACTACGGACTTTGCAGAAACCGTGAAAGTGCAGTATGATCCCCTCAAAGTGGACCTGCCTTTTCTCATAGATCTTTATTTCAAAACCATCGACCCTACCAGCGTAAACAGGCAGGGTAATGACAAGGGTACCCAATATCGTACGGGTATTTATTATACTGACCCGGCTGATTTAGCGGTTATTCAAGAAACTGTGCACCGTCTGGCAACAGCTTACTCCCGTCCGCTGGCAGTAGAAATAAAGCCTTTGAAGAATTTCTATCCCGCGGAAGACTATCACCAGGATTATCTGGATAAGAATCCGGGTGGATATTGTCATATCCATCCTGAACTATTTGACTTGGCGCGTAAGGCTAAAATGCCGAAAAAATCTGTTTATAGTAAACCGGATGATACGGTGTTGCGTTCTAAACTCACCCCGGAGCAATATGCCGTGACTCAAAAGAATGCAACCGAGCCGGCTTTTCATAATGATTATTGGAATGAACACCGTCCCGGTATTTATGTAGATATCACCACGGGTGAGCCTTTGTTCGTTTCAACTGATAAGTTTGATTCCGGTTGTGGCTGGCCCAGTTTCTCAAAACCGATTGACCGTAAACTTATTCATGAGAAGATGGATACTTCTCATGGTATGGTACGCACAGAGGTTCGAAGTGCTACGGGTGATGCCCATTTAGGACATGTCTTCACTGATGGTCCGGCAGATAAAGGTGGTTTGCGTTATTGCATCAACAGTGCTTCGTTGAGATTCATTCCTAAAGAGAAGATGCAGGCTGAAGGATATGGGGAATACATCCGTTTAGTAAAGTAATTTTTCGTATCCGGAAAACTTTCGTATCTTTAGCAAAAACGGAATTATGATTGAATTTAAAGCTGTACCATTGGCATCACTTCTGAATCTGAGAAATCAATATCTGGATTCTTTGCGTTACCCCTAGGAGTTACACTGCGAGTGGCTTGTTGCAAAAGGCACTTGTTTCTGTATCGAACAGGATGAAGAAAGAGTGGGGTATTTCATTCAGTCGGAAGAAGGAGAGCTGATTGAATTCTATCTGTCTGATGAACTGCTTTCACGAAAAGAAGAAATATTCGGAAGAGCGTTGAAAGAATTTCAGATTAAGAGTGCTTTCTGCAAGTCATTTGATGATTTCGCAGGCAGGGGTATGCAACGATGATTATTTCGCATCTTAAAGAATCATGCTTAAAAGCGGGATATACTCCCTATTGCAGGGTGTGCAGCTGATAATGTTGCTTCACGTAGGACGCTGGAGCGGTGTGGTTTTATGACAAAACATTGTGCCATTGCATTTGATTTCTATCGGAAGTAACATTAAACGGTCCGGGAACTTAAAGTCAAAAAACAGTAAATCATCGAATAGAGGAAGCGGTGTTTCCTCCTATTCGATGATTTACTGTTTTTTTTATTTTAGTCATCAATGTCAATTACTCTCATCTTAGAGTCGAACTTGATTTCCCAACGGTTAGACAGCTTTACTTCATATTCTTTTTTATCCCGTTCAATCTGTAAGATTTTAACATCCGGATAGTTTGTCTTTACATAAGTACGGATTGCTTCCGGGATGATCTGTGCAGGGACTTCACTTTGCTGGCATTTAACTTCTGTCCATTCTCCCGCCTTATCGAATTCTACTTTTTCTCCATTAATGAAGACCACATCGTAGCTTTTATAGAATAATTCTGTTTCCTGTTTTGCCAATGCCACTTTATGATCTTTAAAGTAGGTATTGAGGAAAGTTTGAGCCTTTGCAGGGAGTTGATTTACCTGGATCGGTTTGTCATTATCTGCCATTACCATTGTGTGCATTGTGAACATACATACTAATAATAAAACTAACTTTTTCATATTCTTCTATTTTTAATAATTAATACTTTGGTTTATTCTGATATTGCAAAGGTAAAGGGAGATTCTGGAAAGAAACTGGAATCCCTTACCGAATGATTGGTTTCTCGGTGTGAAACTGTCAGTTTCATTACTTGGAACTGCTTGTTTCATTACTTGAACCTATCGGTTTCATTGCTTGAAACTGGAGGTTCCATTGCTTGAAACACTTCGTCCGGTCTGCTGAAACAGAACAGAGGGTCATTCGGCAGGTGGTAATAGGTTTTTGCCGGTGTTAGCGAGGATGTGATATCAATAAACTTTAGCTTTATTGGAATGACATCCTATTCTTTTTTTCCATAAATTTGTCGTCGATTTTAAAAGTAAGACTGCTATGCTTGAAGATATTCTGAAATTCAATAAGGAGTTCGTGCAGAACAGAGGATATGAGAAATACCTCACTAATAAATACCCAGACAAGAAGATTGCCATCATTTCCTGTATGGATACCCGTTTGCTTGAACTGATACCTGCCGCGCTCGGACTAAAGAACGGTGACGTAAAGATGATAAAGAATGCGGGAGGTGTCATATCCCATCCGTTTGGTAGTGCGGTGAGAAGTCTGCTGATAGCCATTTATGAACTTGGCGTGGAACAGGTGATGGTGATCGGGCATACCGATTGTGGTGCGCAAAGCCTGAATAGCAAAAGAGTGCTTGCACACATGAAGGAAAGAGGCATTGCAGACAAGAACATTGATATGCTGAAATTCTGCGGTCTGGATGTTGAGTCCTGGTTGAATGGATTTGACAGTGTGGAGGAAGCGATTAAAAGTTCCGTGGAGTTAATCAGGAAACACCCGCTTATCCCATCGGATATTAAGATAAACGGGTTTATTATTGATTCCATAACCGGAGAACTAAAAATTCTGATCTGACGAGGCAGGAATAAATTCACTTGGTCGTCCGTTGTAGGTTAGTGTCAGTCTATGCATAGCCCTTGTTACAGCTACATAGAGCATACTTTTGTCAATGGCTGAGTTGTAATTCTTGCCGTTGACATAGGGAACGATTACTTCGTCAAACTCCAACCCTTTTGCCATGTGAGATGAGGTAACGATAATACCTTTCATAAAAGCAGAGCTTTGATTGGACAGGAAATGGATATCACCGGTATGCACCCGGAGGCTTTCTGATAGCTCTCTTGCCTGCGTTTCGGTTTTGCATACTATCCCGAGTGACGTATAACCGGATTTTTTAAAAGAAGAAATTATACTGAAAATACCCAGTATTTCCTGTTTTACATCTTCAAACCGTAGGATTGCAGGAGGTTCACCATGGCGTATGATAGGTTCTAATTCATGATTGGTCTGAATCTTTTGCGAGAAATCCGTGATTTCAAACGTAGAGCGGTAACTTTTGCATAGTTTCATTATTTCGCCTATAGTGAATGCTTTCCGAATCATATCGGCTGTTGACGAACCATAAGGGTTGACAGATTGTGATGCATCTCCGAGAATAGTCTTCCGGCAGGGGTAAAGTTTCTGAATTACTTTGTACTGAATAGGAGAATAATCCTGCATTTCGTCTATCAAAAGATGTTTGACACCGGACGAAGCAATATTTCCGTCTAAAGCCAGATGCAGGTATGCCAAAGGTGCCAGGTCAGCGTATTCCAACATCCGGTTCTTGCGTAATTTGAATAGTTCGGGTTTACCTACCCATACGAAAAACTCTTTATAAATCTGAAGATCGTTGTTACCTGCAAACATCTTCTTTATTTCTTTCTTCAACAGATTTTTCTCTGAAGTGGTAATTGTAAAGTAGTATTGCACCTTCATCATTTCCAGGATATAATCCGTCATAGCTTCAGAACGCTGGCGCATGGGATAACGGTTGAAGCGCCTGAATTGCTCTTCAATATATTCGGCTGGAATTGTGATGTGCCTGGTGAGTTTTACTTCTGCTGCTTTGAAGTAGTTGTTTTCCATATAGAGGGTGAACTTATCGAGCTGTGAAATAAACTCGAAGGAAGATTTGTATTTGATCCGTTCAATGAAGTCCGAGGACGTTTGTTCGAGTAATTCCGTTACCTGTTCAAAGAAGTTCTGGTATTTGTATTTGTTTTCAAGAACTCCCGAAAGAATCTGCTCCATACTGGTTTCGGGCACACTTTCTTCGCCAAGCTCGGGAAGTACGTTCGAGATATAATCACCGAAAACTTTATTGGGTGAAATAATAAGTATATCTTTTGAGGAAATATTCCCTTTCAACGTATAGAGCAGGTAGGCGATGCGGTGTAAGGCAATGGATGTCTTGCCCGATCCGGCAACTCCCTGGATAATGAGCACGTGGGCTTCTTCATTACGAATGATCCGGTTTTGTTCCCGCTGGATGGTGGTGACAATATTCTTCATTTTATCATCGGTATTGCTGCTGAGTTCCTTCTGAAGAATTTCATCATGTACAGTCAGCGAGCTTTCTATCATATATTCCATTTTGCCTTTACGGATGCGGTATTGGCGTTTAAGTGAAATATCTCCGTTGATTTCACCGGTAGGGGAGGTATAAACCGCTTTCCCCAGTTCGTAATCGTAGAACATACCGGAAATGGGAGCCCGCCAATCGTATATCAGGTTCGTCTTACTTTGTGAATCATAGAACGTATGTATGCCTATATAAATAGGTAAAACACTACTGCCGTTTTTCTTTTCCTCGAAATCTATCCGTCCGAAATAGGGGATATCCAATATTTTGCCCAACCGCCTGCGTTTGTCAATTACGCTTTCACCCAGTGCGAAATGATTGAGGATGCTTTCGCGCATGGATCGGATTTCATGCGGATCGATATCTTTGTTTGACCAGATATAATCTTTGTATTCCTGTAAGGTTTCTACATGTTCTTTGACTGATGTATCGGTGTTCTGAATCGTATCGTTAATGATGCCGATGACCTGTTGCAAGTACTTTTTTTCCTGTTGTTCTGATAGATTGAATGTCATAACTCTTTTAATTTTTTATCTGGGAAGTTTGGAAAGGGTGGCAAAGTTAGTCCGAATTATCAGGTTATTAAATAGTTATTTATAGCTATATATCCGTCCTTTTTTCTACATTTGCACGTCATTACAAAAGAAAAACAATGGATATTCTTGATCTTGCCAGACGGAATCAACAGAAAGCCCGGAAAATTATAGAAGACACAAAGATCATCCCTATTTGGGAAAGTATAGGTGCCAGAGTAAATTTAGTAGGTTCTTTGAGTACAGGATTGCTGATGAAGCATCTTGACATTGATTTTCATATTTATACCTCACAATTTAGTCTGTGTGATAGCTTTCAGGCAATGGTGAAGTTTACGGAGAACAAGTCTTTCATGAAGATGGAGCATAAGAATCTGCTGGATACAGAGGAAGCATGTGTGGAGTGGCATGCTTGGTATCGGGATGCAGATAATGCGCTTTGGCAGATAGATATGATCCATATTTTGGAAGGTTCCCGGTATGATGGCTATTTTGAGAAGTTTGCCGAACGGCTTTCCGCTGTTTTGACCGATGAAACAAGGTATGCCATTTTAAAATTGAAATATGATACGCCCGAGTCGGAAAAGATTATGGGAATAGAGTATTATAAAGCTGTTATCCGGGATGGCATACGCAGTTATGAGGACTTTATGGAATGGAGAAGTCTGCATCCGGTTACGGGAATTATGGACTGGATGCCGTAACTTGCATATTTCTTTCGCAGAGCGGTTAGCTTAGTATTCCTGACTTTAATCCTGCATTGATAGCTTCGATAGAATTCTGTACCCCTAATTTGTGCAATAGGTTTTGCCGGTGAATATTGACCGTATGAATACTGATGCAGAGATTGTGAGCTATCTCTTTACTTAATAATCCTTTTTGAATAAGCTGTAAAATCTCCAGTTCACGCTGTGTCAGATGAATCCGTGGAATAGATACTAAAGTAGGCGAGAACATTTCTCCATTTTTGAGATTCAATACAGTGCATTCCACCTGATCGGTTTCTGTCTGATTGGGCGCAATCTCTATATTTCCAAGTATCAGCCATGCTTTTCCGTTGCGGCTTTGTTCTAAAACCTGTTGTCGGCTGATTACCCGTATGTACTGTTGTTTGGCATTCATCAGCCGGAAACTATATATATTACAATAATCATTTCTTTGTTCGTGAGGCAGGCTATAGATGAATTTGCTAAGGTTAATCTGCAATTGCTCCAGTCGGGCGAAATCGTCCGGATGAAAGCGTGATTCCAAATAATCTCCCTGCTTCTCCAGAGTAGCTATTTTCCGGCTGTCATATCCCAGTATATCTGCAAAGTTAGAAGATGCGAAAGCATATCTGTATTTATAAACATCAACTACAAATGAGCAACTTCTGCTGATTTTGGACATCTGTTGTAGCACAACTTTATCCTGTTCCCATATGGCATAGTCGATTTCATTTGCAGACAAATGTTGCTTTGCCCACATCTCTTCTCTTGTGATTTCAGTTGATTTCATGCAGTGGAGTAATTTCACGCAAAAATATAATAACCGTTGATTTATCCGGGTAAGATCACTTGCTTTTTTATTATTTTTCCTACATTTGCTGTGTAGAATTCACATAAAACGATTGTTCAACTCATGAAACATCAACTCTGTATATAGCTACGCTCCACGAATAGTACTTTCCAATAAAAGCTATTCGGCTATCCTGACGGATTTTTGTAATTCGTCACAGAGTTTTCCTATCTGATTATTTACATCGAGTGGCACGCAGCTATGCGCATAGCTGTGTGGCATGCGTTTATTTTAGTTGAACAATGAATTATACGTATAAGCAAATATGGCTCATCAACTTTCCTGTGATGATGAGCATCCTGATGGAGCAATTAATCAATATTACTGATGCTATTTTTCTGGGACATGTAGGCGAAGTGGAGTTAGGTGCTTCTGCGCTTGCAAGTGTTTATTATCTGGCCATTTATATGCTTGGTTTTGGTTTTAGTTTGGGTTTACAGGTTATGATTGCCCGCAGAAACGGGGAACAAAGATACGAAGAAACAGGGAAGACTTTCTTCCAGGGATTATTGTTTCTGAGTGGACTGGCTATGTTTTTAAGTCTTGCGTCCTATATACTGTCACCTGTTATCCTGAGGTATTTCATCCGTTCACCGGAGATTTATAATGCTGCGGTTGATTATCTGACATGGAGATGTCTCGGTCTGCTATTCTCTTTTCCATTTCTGGCATTCCGCTCTTTCTTCGTGGGAATTACGAAAACGAGAGTTTTGTCGTGGGCGGCTATAATGGCAGTTCTTATCAATATCCCTTGTAATTACTTGTTTATTTTCAGTCTCAATCTGGGTATATCCGGGGCAGCAATGGCTTCTTCACTGGCTGAAGCCGGTTCTTTATTAATTCTGGTTATCTATACTTTTCTGAAAATGGATAAGGAGAATTTAGGGTTAAAACCTGTTTATGATAGGAAATTGCTAAATTCACTTTTTCACTTATCCGTATGGAGTATGATGCATGCTTTCATTAGTGTTGCTCCGTGGTTTTTATTCTTCGTGGCTATCGAGCGGTTGGGAGAAAAACAACTGGCAGTGTCGAATATTATAAGAAGTGTTTCTACCGTTTTTTTTGTAATAGTTAATTCGTTTGCGGCTACTACCGGTTCACTGGTCAGTAATCTGATAGGTGCGGGTGAGGGGAGAAGTATGTTCCGGCTCTGTGGTAAAATTCTCAGATTGGGATATGCAATCGGTCTTCCTTTGATAATTATTGCTATGTTATTTAATCAACAGATTATCGGATTTTATACGGATAATGCAGAATTAATCGAACTTGCTCAGTATCCGTTTATCGTGATGTTGCTGAATTACACATTTGCTTTGCCTAGTTATGTTTTTATGAATGCAGTAACAGGTACAGGTAATACCCGGATTGCATTTATCTTTCAGATTTCCACTATTGTCGTCTATCTGGCTTATTTGTATCTATTGAGTTATTGTTTCACAACGACTTTACCGGTCTATTTGACGGCTGAGTATTTGTTTGTGATTCTATTAGGTGTTCAATCTTGCGCTTACCTGAAGATAAGCGGTATTAGTAAGGGGAATAAAGTAATATAGCCGATACCTTTATTTTATTGGTAAAGTGACGATCATTCGTATTCCTTCCTTATATGCAGGATCTATTTTTATCTCTCCGGCAAGTCGTTTTGTGATGAGCCGGCAGAGATATAATCCCAGTCCATTACCGGGAATAAAAGTGTCAAGTTTGGAGAAGCGGTTGAATACTTCTTCATGTTTCTCCTGAGGAATACCGCAACCGGTATCGGTGACGTATATCAGGATTTTCTCTTTGGATTTATCCACTCCATATCCTAAAGTGATCTGACCTTTTTCTGTGAATTTATTAGCATTACTCAGCAAGTGTTCGATTACTTGGGTCAGGTATTGGGCATTGCTTGGAATAATCATACTTTCTTCTGTAATCTCCAGCTTATATTCTATGCCCTCCTTTTTCTTGAGTTGCTCCATTTCATGTACACAGATGTTCTTCAAATCTGTAGGTTGACAGGGAAGTTTTTCTTCGGAAACATCCAGATTGGCAACTTCCAGCATACTGTTGATAAGACTTGTTAGTAATACAGTATTCTTTTGAATTTCCGGTGGAAACTCTTTGCGCATCTCCGCATCGATTTCTTCATTCATGATCAGATCGGAGAATCCGACGATAGCGTTGAGTGGAGTACGTATCTCATGGCAGATTGAGTTGATAAATGATTGTTTCATCTTTTCGCTTTCCTGTGCTTTGAGATGCAAGGCTTTTAATTCCATTTTCATCCTTTTCTCCTTCTTCCAGGAAAAATATAAATAGGTGCAGATAAGTACTACGATTATTAATAAAATGCTGAGAGAAATGAGCATCGTTTTCTTATTTTTTATCTCCAGCATAGTCTTTTCATTATTGAGAGTATTCAGATCATACTTTACTTGTAATTCATTGAGCTGCTTATGTGTAGCTTCTGTACTTAATGAATCCTGAATCTGATGTGAAATCTTCAGATATTTCAGAGCATTCTGATAATCTTTGATTGCTTCATAAGTCATGGAATTGATGTTGTATAATCCGGGCAGATTCTGTGGCGCTAATGTTTCTGCAAATTTAATCAGACTGTCGTTGGCTGCTATTGCCTTGCGAAAATCTCTTTCGGTACGGTTATTGGAATAATAGTTGTTGGCACAAAGATAATAATTGTATTTATCCAGATCATTAGTCAAACTCTTACCAATTTCCTGAATACGCTTCCAGTAATATTTTTCTTGTTCTAATGTCAGATATGGCAAACTGCTAATCATAAATGAATAGTACTGAAGGAGATATAAATCTATATTATAGAAAGGACGCTGTTTTTGGTAATCATTTTTGTATTTTTGCTCTACCATATTAATAAGCTGTTCCATGATTTTCACAGCTTCTTTGTTCTTACCTGCTTGGGCGTATGTAAAACATACTCTCCAGGTAATGAATTTTTTGTAGATGTATTTTTCTTTTTCCGGGAGTGTTTCTGCAAGTTGCATGGCTTTATCCAAATAAGGTATTGCCTTTTTGAATTGATCACTCATATAGAAACTCGTTCCCATATTATAGGCTGATGCTATTTGTTTGTATACATTGTCTTCTTTATCTGTCTCTACATTCTTGGAATCTAATTCTTCTTTGATAGCTTCCGTTCTCTCTCCGGAGTAGCATCGTGAGTCAAAAGTTCGCATATGATAAAAAGGTAATAAACTTTTGAGTTCATCCTCGGTCGCTATCTTTTTAAAATATTCGGTGTATTTGGCTATTGTATCTTTATTGTATTCGCTGATTCCGGCGATAAGAATATCGTCGAGTGCATTCAGCATATTTTTTCTGTCATCGATTGTGGCTGCTTCCTGGTACATCTTTAATAGATAAAGATGGGCTTCAGGATTTTCCTGATAGAGGTCTGCCAGATTTCTGTATATTTGAATTCTTTTCTCGGAAGACTGGGTGTTTTTTAAAACACCTAGGAGGCTATCTGCTGCCTGTGTTTGGTTTGAGGCAAGCACTGTCGAATTGATAAGTATAAATATAGCAGTTAGTAAATGTCGCATAATATGTTGCTACTTTGTAATGGCGCAAATCTACTGCTTTTTTTCGTGATTTTGTGTTGTTTGAGAAAAATATTTTCGGAGGTTTATCTTTGGTATTTTTTACCTTTCTGATTTGCTTTCTGAATTTATCCGATTTAGTGATAAATACTTGTTTAACTGTAATTTGCAGAAGTGTAATTCTTGTGGATCAGAAAGAAAACCTTATATTTGTAACATGACGATAAATGTCATATAAATCTTTATAGACTTAATACTTAAAAGCGTAACTAAATGGCAAAAATCAATTTTTACCTTCTCTTTAATGGCAATTGCGAAGAGGCATTCAATTTTTATAAATCAGCTTTTGGTATAGATTTTACTTTTATAGGCAGATATGGGGATATTCCTCCGCAGAATGGGATGCCTCCGATTTCTGAGGATGAAAAAAATAAAATAGAGAATATCTGTTTGCCTATTGCTGAAGAGACTGTTTTGATGGGAGCGGATGTTTGCGGCTATATGGCGCAAAATACTGTATTCGGTAATAATTTCTCTCTTTATATAGAAGCTGATAGTAGAGGAGAGGCAGATCGATTGTTTGCCGGGTTGTCAACAGAGGGACGTGTAACGATGCCTATGAGTGAAGCACATTGGGGGGATTATTTTGGAATGTTTACTGATAAGTTTGGTGTGAATTGGCTGATAAATGTCCGCAAGAATATAGGGTAATTATATAGTGATAAATTAAAAGAATAATAGTTTTACTATGGAAGAAATGTATTGTCAGAGTTGTGGTATGCCACTTGTAAAGGCAGAAGATTTTGCAACAAATAAAGACGGAACTCCTATGAGTGAGTATTGCATCTATTGTTTTAAAGATGGAGATTTTACAGGGGATATCACTATGGAGGATATGATCAATATCAGCCTGAAGCATATGAGGGAACTCTTCAAAGGTGATCCTGATTTCAACGAGCAGGCAGCATTGATTAAAATGAGAGATTTTTTCCCGGAGTTAAAGAGGTGGAAGAAGTCTCTATAATCTTTTCTTTTGGAAATGCATTAGGTAACATTCTATAGAAAAAGAAAAGCGTTGTAAATAACTTATTTACAACGCTTTTCTTACAAGTGGTGCCACCAGGAATCGAACCGGGGACACAAGGATTTTCAGTCCTTTGCTCTACCAACTGAGCTATGGCACCATTGTTTCTCTTTTGCGGTTGCAAAGGTAGTGAAACTTTTGGACTATGCAAGCGCTTTGGAGATAAAAAACGCTGATATTTGCCTATGTGGCTAAGTATCAGCGCTTATGTTTTAAGAAAAAAATGAATTCAGCTGTTTATTTGTTCTCACAAATCTTTATCTGCTCTTACAAATCTTTATTCGCCAGCTTTTTCGCCTTCACTCTCGGTAGTTTCCTCTTTCAGTGGATTCCATCCTTGTGCTTTCAGTTCAAACTCTTGACCATCGCGAGTGATCAGTGCACAACCTAATTCCGGTTTAGTGATGTGTCCTATTAACTTCACACCTTCCATTTCAGAAATCTTCTCGTGATCGGCAATGGGAACGGTGAAAAGCAGTTCGTAGTCTTCGCCACCATTAAGAGCGCATGTTGTCAGATTCATATTGAACTCTTCAGCCATGACGGCAGTCTGATAGTCAATGGGGATATGTTCCTCATAAATGCGGCAGCCTACTTTACTTTGCGTGCAGATATGCAACAATTCAGAAGATAGACCATCTGAAATATCCATCATAGAAGTGGGTTGAATACCTTCTTCCGCCAGTTTCTCAATGATGTCGCGGCGAGCTTCCGGTTTTAATTGACGTTCCAGCAGATATTCCTTTCCGGAGAAATCAGGTTGCATATCAGCCTTACCTTTCAAAGCCACTTTCTCGCGTTCCAATAATTGTAAGCCCATATATGCGGCACCCAGATCACCGGTTACGCAAATCAAATCTGTTTCTTTCGCACCATTTCGGTAGACAACCTTATCTTTGTCTGCCTCACCTATACAAGTGATACTGATTGCCAGTCCCGTAAGAGAAGAAGAGGTGTCGCCTCCTATGATATCCACATCATATTCTTCGCACGCCAGACGGATGCCCGCATACAACTCTTCCATATCTTCCACGGAGAAACGCTTGGAAAGAGCCAGAGAAACGGTGATCTGTTTGGGCGTACCATTCATGGCGTAGATATCGGAGAAGTTCACGACAGCCGCTTTATAGCCTAAGTGCTTCAGCGGGACATAAATCAAATCGAAATGCACACCTTCCATTAGCAGGTCAGTGGTAATCAAGACTTGTTTTTCAGTAGGATAGGAGAGTACGGCAGCATCATCGCCTACACCGTACCGGCTGGATTCATTCTTCAGTTCAATACCATCGGTAAGGCGGCGGATGAGGCCGAACTCACCGAGGCTTGATATTTCTGTTCTCATGATTATGCTCTGTTTATCAATTCTCTCATAATTTCTGTCATCTTCGGCTGGGCGGCATCAGCAGCTTTCTGCACTTCCTCGTGTGTCACCTCTACGATCTTACCTTCCACGCCAAGGTCGGTAATTACCGAAATACCGAATACCTTGATACCGCAATGATTGGCAACAATCACTTCCGGCACTGTAGACATACCCACTGCATCGGCACCGAGGATATGGAATAATTTATATTCAGACGGTGTCTCAAATGTCGGACCTTGCGTACCGATATATACACCATGCTGTACTTTGATACCCTTTTCCGCTGCAATTGCATTAGCCTTACGAATTAACTCTTTATCGTACGCTTCACTCATATCCGGGAAACGCGGGCCATATGGAATATTCTTGCCACGCAACGGGTGCTCCGGGAAGTAATTGATGTGATCTGTAATAATCATCAGGTCGCCGATTTCAAAATCCGGATTTGTACCACCGCTGGCATTCGAAACAAATAGGGTTTTGATACCCAGTTCGCGCATTACACGTACCGGAAACGTTACCTCCTTCATTGAGTAACCTTCATAATAATGGAAACGTCCCTGCATTGCCATGATATCCTTGTTTCCCAATTTTCCGAATATCAGTTTTCCGCTATGTCCTTCTACCGTCGATACGGGGAAGTTCGGAATTTCCTCATATTTTATTTCGTACTTCTCGGTGATTTCGGTGGCAAGACTGCCTAAACCGGTTCCGAGGATAATTGCTGTCTCAGGTTGTGTGTGCATCCTACCTTTCAGGTAAGCTGCTGTTTCTTGAATGAGCTCTAACATAGCCAATAATATTTTGGTTAAATATATGTTGTTGATTTTGTAAAAATTCTATCTCAATCGGTAAAATGTACAAATACGGCTTTAACGTTTCGGCGAGTGCCGGATGGTGTTGCAACCTTGTCGCATCCTTTTCCGTGGTGATAATCAGCTTCTTCTTTCCTTCTAGACGTTCGAAGCGTTCTTTTATAGCTTGCAAATCCTTGCTGCTGAAATCATGATGGTCGTCAAACTGACATAAGTTTACGTGCGGTGTGTGCACTTTTAGCTTTTCCACCAGCGGTACAGGCGAAGCGATTCCTGTTACCAGTAATACTTGTTCGTCTTTTTCCAGTGATGCGAGGGTTCGGCGTTTTTCTCCGAAGAGCGGTGTTAATGCTCCATATCGGAACGAGGAAAAATAAAGTTGCTGATACGGATACAGCTTTAGTCTTTTCGTGATGATATTGAAATCTATAGGTTTGATATCTTCCGGGCATTTTGTCACGATCACGATGTGCGCCCTGTTTTTGCCACTTTCAGGTTCGCGTAATCGTCCTGCCGGAAGTAGGGTATCGTCTGAAAAAAGCCTGTGGAAATCTGTCAGTAGAATGTTCAGCCCGGCTTTCACGTACCGGTGTTGGTAAGCGTCATCTAGTAACACTACATCTACTTTGGGGTGGTCCAATTTCATCAGTTGTTCAATGCCGTGACAGCGGTTCTCATCTACAGCTACCCGGATAGCCGGGAATTTGGTTTTTATCTGATAGGGTTCGTCACCAATGCGCTTTACATCCGTTTCTTCCGTAGCAAGTACATACCCCTTGCTTTTTCGTTTATATCCGCGGCTCAGCATGGCAACGTTTGTTCCCGTTTGTTGTAACAGCTTGATAAGATACTCCGTGTGTGGTGTCTTGCCTGTCCCGCCTACAGCGAGGTTGCCGACGCATACCACAGGTACGTCAAAACTCTTTGACCGGTAATATCCCCAATCAAAGAGTTTATTTCTTAGGCGTACCCCCATCCCGTAAATCCACGAGATGGGGTATAGCCAATAGTGTATCTTAACCAGCGGTTCTTCCATCCACTCCTTTCTTTAATTGATGTTCAACTCGAACGGAACGCGTGCCTGAATTTTATCGCAGTTCTCAAAATTATTCAGCCAGTCGAATTGGTTGTAAAGTTCACCGACTTTGCCTTTCAGTATCCGAGATTGGATATATCCACCGGGTTTCGTATCCGTCAGCATATCGAAGAAACTTTTCTTGCCCGGATAAGACATTACTGTGTAGGCATCCAGTCCGGCCTTTTCGATAGCTATTTCCAAAGCCTTGTCCAGTCCACCCAGTTCGTCTACCAAGCCCAGTTCTTTGGCTTTGGTGCCTGTCCATACACGCCCTTCGGCAATCTTCTTGATTTCATCCGTGGTCATGCCCCGGCCTTCTGCACAACGTTTCACGAACAGTTCATAGCCCTCATTCACCATATTTTGCATCAATGCCTTCTCACCGTCATTCAGCGGACGTCCCATTGCTCCGAAGTCAGCGTATGTATTGGTCTTTACTACATCGAATGACAGACCGATTTTATCCGTCAATCCTTTCACGTTGGGGAACATTCCGAAGATACCGATAGATCCTGTCAGTGTAGTCGGATCAGCTACAATACTGTCCGCGTTGCAAGAGATATAGTAACCGCCAGATGCTGCATAGTCACCCATGGAAACAATCACCGGTTTTTCTTTTTTCAGTTCGGTGACAGCGTACCATATTTGTTCCGAACCGAAAGCGCTACCGCCCGGAGAATTCACACGCAGCACTACAGCTTTCACGTCCTTATCATCTTTCAGTTTGCGCAAGTCGCGGATTACCTTATCAGAATTAATTCCATCTTCACTACCTGCATACGAACTTCCGCTGTCAATGGCTCCATATGCGTAGTACACAGCGACAATATTTCCGCTCTTATCTTTCGGAACGTTCTTCTTCACGTTCACCATGTCTTTTAAGCTTAATATTGGCATACTGTCATCCTTGTCTATTCCCACCATTGTTTTCAGGTAGTTACGTACGTCATTTTTGTATACTAGAGTATCTGCTAGTCCATATTCCACGCAGTCATTGGCGGGATAGAACATCAGCATTTTGTCGGCAGCCTCGTTCAGTTTTTCTTTGCTTACGCCTCTTGATTCTGAAATATCACTCAGCATTTGTCCCCAGATACCATCCAGGAATACGGTTACCTGTTCACGATTGGCCGGACTCATTTCTGTAGAAATGAATGGTTCCACAGCTGATTTGTAAGTACCTACTTTGAATACCTGCATTTCAACGCCAATCTTTGACAATAAATCTTTGTAGAAGGTCGGGGTAGAAGCCAAACCGTACCAGCCGATTGCGCCTTGAGGATTCAGCAACACTTTATCCGCTACACTTGCCAGATAATACAGGCGTTGTGAGTATTGGTCACCGTAAGCTACCACGAATTTACCGCTGGTTTTGAAGTCAGCCAGCGCTTTGCGTATTTCTTCCAAAGAGGCAAATCCTATGCCCATTGAACCGGCTTGCAAGTAAATTCCCTTGATGTTTTCATTTTCCTTGGCTTTCTGGATAGACGAAAGAATGTCATCCAGTCCGTACGTAGTTTCATCTTCGCTCAGGAAGATGTCGAAAGGGTTGTCCTGGCTCCGTTCTGAGAGCATACCTCTCATGTCGAGCATCATCACAGAGTTTTTGCGTACCTGAGTTTCAGACTCTGACGAGGACAGCATACTAAACAGTATCAGGATGCTGACGAAAAACAACACGACGCTTGACACGATAATACCTGTGATGGTGGCCAGCGTAAATTTAAAAAATTCTTTCATTGTAGTTATTGTTTTTTGTATGCTAACTTATAAAAGCTAACAAAGATAAATAATTGAATTGATATTTGCTCTATCTGTCGCAAGGTTTTTCATTTTGTCACACTGTTCATCACAAAACATTATTATCTTTGTGTCGTTTAATGTGAGAAGGAGAACGAACCATGAGTAATAAAATATATCCGATTGGCATACAGAGCTTTGAAAAGATTCGTAGAAACGGATACTTTTATATTGATAAGACAGCGCTTATCTACAGGTTGGTGAAGACTGGCAGCTATTATTTTCTGAGTCGTCCGCGTCGTTTTGGCAAGAGTTTGCTTATATCTACTTTGGAGGCTTATTTCTCGGGGGTACGCGAACTTTTTGAAGGACTTGATTTGGAGCAGTTGGAGAAAGAGTGGAAAAAACATCCTGTTTTGCATTTGGACCTCAACATTGGGAAATATGATACACCTCACAGTCTTGACGATATTCTGAATAAGGCATTGCTAGAGTGGGAAGCTATATATGGTACCGGTGTAGGTGAAGTTACTCTCGCCTTGCGCTTTGCCGGTGTGGTGGAACGTGCTTATAAGAAAACCGGAGAAGGTGTTGTTATTCTTGTTGACGAATATGACAAACCTATGTTGCAGGCTATTGGAGAAAGAAAACTACAGGTCGAGTTTCGTAGCACCTTGAAATCTTTTTATAGTGTGCTCAAAACAATGGATAGATATATCCGGTTCGCCTTATTGACCGGAGTAACTAAATTCGGTAAAGTCAGTGTTTTTAGTGACTTGAATAATTTGAATGATATTTCTATGTATGAGCCGTTCGTCTCCATTTGTGGAATGACGGAGAAAGAAATACATGATAATCTGGAAGAAGACCTGTACGAACTGGCAGCTATGCAGAAGATGACTTACGAGCGGGTTTGTGCCGAATTGAAAGATTGTTATGACGGTTATCATTTTGTAGAAGATTCTGAAGGCATTTACAATCCTTTCAGTGTGTTGAACACCTTTTATAAAATGAAGTTCGGTAATTATTGGTTTGAGACGGGTACGCCTACTTATCTCGTAGAACTGTTGAAACATAATAATTATGATCTGGAACGAATGGCTCACGAAGAAACCAGTGTGGATGTACTTAATAGCATCTATGATGACGATAGTCCCATACCTGTGATTTATCAGAGTGGATATTTGACTATCAAAGGATATAATTCTCGCTTTGGCATCTATAGTTTAGGCTTCCCGAACAGAGAAGTTGAAGAAGGATTTATTAGATTTTTAATGCCATTTTATACCCGGGTAAACAAAGCGGAAGCTCCGTTTGAGATACAGAAATTTGTTCGTGAGATAGAGAGTGGGCAGCCTGATGCTTTCTTCCGTCGCTTGCAAAGTTTCTTTGCCGATACTCCTTATGAACTGATTAGTGATTTGGAGCTCTATTATCAAAACGTCCTGTTTATCATTTTCAAGTTGGTAGGTTTCTATACGGAAGCTGAGTATCACACATCCGAAGGGCGTATTGATCTGATTTTAAAGACTGAAAAGTACGTTTATGTAATGGAATTCAAGCTTGAAGGTACTGCTGAGGAGGCTTTGCGGCAGATTGAAGAAAAGCATTACGCTCTTCCTTTTGAGTCTGATTTCCGTCAATTGTTTAAGATCGGTGTAAATTTCAGTAATCGTACCAGAAATATAGAACGATGGATTGTGAAATGACATTCTAATATAAAAAGATTAAGATCATAGACAGATAGAGTCTGTCATTTTAAACATAGCACTACACGACGTTGTTCGTGTGGTGCTTTTTTCTTTTAATACTATTAATTATGAAGCAAAACAGTTTAACCGACATACAGAAAAGCTGTGCGATGACGAAGGGAGATGTGAAACATGTGATTGAAGCGCTTGTAGAGGAGGTTCAGGAAAATCTGGCTAACGGAAACAAGGTGAAACTGGATCAGTTTGGTACGTTTTACATGACATTCTGTTGTCCGGGAGTAGCTACTTCGGCAGAGTGTACGGTGAAGAATATCAAGCGGGTGAATATCCGTTTTGTACCGGATAAGGATCTGAAACTGGTAAACAATAGTCATGCTGCTACGCGAAGTCCGGCAAATGTAACCTTTGCCTTAGAGAAATTGGAAGATAAGGAAGGCGGATCATCGGATGGAGGTAATTCCGGCGGCAACTCCGGTGGTGATGGTGGCCTGAATGAAAATCCTCTGGGATAGCTGATTCGCATTAATAACTAACCTAAACTATAATAATCATGAAAAAATTATCTTTGGATACTGTATTGAAGATTGTCATCGCTATTGCCTCTGCCGTTCTGGGTGCCTTGAGTGCTCATGCCATGACGGCGATGAAGTGTATTTAACGTGACCTTTATTTAATATCTTATGAGAAAGATTGATCTAATCGTCCTTCATTGCAGCGCCACCCGCGCTGACCGTTGCTATACGGAATATGACTTGATCACAGATCACCTGCGCCGGGAGGGCTCCGGTGCAGGCTATCACTATTATATACGTAAGGACGGAAGCATCAAGAGCCTCCGTCCCGTTGATAAATCCGGTGCGCATGCCCGTGGTTACAATGCTCACTCGATTGGTGTTTGTAATGAAGGCGGGTTGGACACAAATGGTCATTCCTGTGATACTCGAACTACCTTTTAGAAACATTCCCTGCGTGTCCTGGTAATGCTTTTGCTGAAAGAATATCCAGGCAGTAGGGTAGTGGGACACCGTGATCTGAGTCCGGATCTGAACCATAACGGTGAGATCGAACCTGAAGAATGGATCAAAGAATGTCCCTGCTTTGATGCTGCTACAATTCTGCAAGAACCTCCTCCTTCGAATCCAGCTTACCTATAATACCTTTAATAATGCGAATCGGTGGCCCTTTCTCCTCCTCCTCCTGGGAGTAGGAGTACCCCGTAGGGGGGAGGTGGTAGGTGAGTTAATCTACCTCCCTACACGC